>JADMIO012791237.1_pt1 | contig 139856 bp, 162 predicted proteins | sample 8958161 | NCBI WGS metagenome assembly JADMIO01 (sample SAMN16585339, study PRJNA669376) | soil metagenome | isolation source: Crop rotation soil | place: USA: Cullars Rotation, Alabama | collected 2011
GAGGTGCCCGACAGGTATGCGATCGGCGGGGTGAGAGGAATCGTAGAGCTTCTGCTAAGGTCTGCAAGGAATAGTTGGACGAGCCCTCCTGCACTTCCCGGACCTTCGTCCGATCCAGGCTTACCGAGAAAGACTGGCTGATCCAAAACACCTGGGATTAAGTTCGAAAATCGGACTGAACCTTGCGCCCGGTTCGTATACGCACACAAGAAAACTGCCACCGCAACCAAGCCAGTTCGCATTCGCATACCTCTTCCTTTCAGTAACCCAATGTAAAACAAAAACAGTGTCTCGCAGCCAGTTTTTTCCAGTGCGTATCCAGAACCACGTTTTCATGCGGCCTCCACTGCCGAAAACCGTCCCGCCTTCGTTTTTGATCCAAGGCAAGCCGGAATCTCCGTTTTCATGAGCTCGACAAAGGAGGGGTGCTAGCTAACGCTTCTGCAGTCCTTAAAGGTTTGATGACAAAAGCTTGGCCTTGGAAAGCCGAATACGATGAGACGATTTGTCTTGCTGACCCTCACTCTGATGCTTGGTCTAAGCGGTTGCCGTCGGGTGACCACACTTCGACTCATCAACCACTCCGGTCAGGATCTGCAAATCTCCTACGCGGACGGCTACTTTAAATGGCACGGTTACGTGATACTCAAGGATACGGCACACGAGTTCCCGGTCCCACTGCGGCTTGTTATCAAGCATTCTGATGGAGCATGGGGATATGAAGGAAGACTGCCCGTTTATCGCCACGACTACCGCTACCGCAAGGGGCACCTTTTGATGCAAGATTTCCAAATTGAGCCCGATGGAGCAATTTATTTGCTACCACCCCGGGCGCAGGGACCCATCACGAAGTTCCCTGAGCAGGAGGCAGGTTTCCCTTGGCGGCCCACCCTTTAGCGTTCAACAGCTCGCCTCGACGGCGACGATGTGGAGTCGTATATAATTTTGAATCCACGCTTAGCGTTGCGGTAATACCCACGGATGTCCCAGGAATTTGAACGGTGCCACCGTCAAGTATTGAGAACTTGTGCCAGCCACGTAACCCATTCGCCGTATGTCGTTGAAATACTCACGCAATCTTTTCCCGGTTGAGGATTCGAAATTCCTGAATGCCTACAATTGGCGACATCCGGGTCTTAAGGCCTTCTTCGGGTCGCAAATTCCAACTGGCTTCCTTCAGATTACGTCTCCGGTTGAACTGAGGACAAACCGCGAAGCATAGATTGCATGGTAATTAGGCAGCCATTATGTTCGAGGATGAGGCGATCGGTTGGACTTTTCGTAATAATTCTGATCACAAACGGCTGTGGAGGCAGGAAAAGGATGGCCGATTTTCAGATCTCCGTTAAGGCTTCCGCTGATGTTGGTGCGCTTCAACATTGGGCACTCTCCGTTTTGAGAACGAATGACCCTGGCTCCCTATTTTACGTGGATAAAATACCAGGACTCAACCGCGTGGAGAGTCAGCCCATTAGCTGTGGTGGTTCAAATGAAAACGGCAAAAAAATGCTCGCTTTGGCTTGGGGCGGTGGCTTTGGACACTGGGGACTTATCATTGGGGACTCAAATGCCATTGTTGTGAGCACGGAGACAATGGACGTTATACCGTGGCAGCCGGGCATCTACTTTTTCCGGGAAACAAAGTGACCTTCGGTATAAAGATAATTTCCGTCCTGGCTTTTTTATGGCTCGGGCTCGGTGCGGCATGCACACGAATGGTGCACGGTCCAAGCTTAAGGCAAAGACTGGCGGAGGAAATCGTCCTTATTGGCGGCAGCACGAACACCTTGCCATCGGTCGAACTACGCGGAGAGGCGAATATTAAGCGAGATGCCTTGGGTGCTGCCATCGATGTCAACGGCTTATCCTTCGCGGAAGTCAGGCGCTTTTTCTCCAGTGCGTATGGAGAGCCACGCTTTTATACGGGTGCAACCGTGGAACACGGCCCCATTTTCACTTTTCATCCAAAGCAAGCTGGAATCGCCATTTTTATAAGTTCAACCCCTGATGGGTGCCAGATAACCCTGCTGCGTCCCATGAAGTCGTCCGACAAATGAACCCCTGCTGCGCATCCTCCTCTTCGGTGCGTGGGTCCTCTTTCCTGGAACATTTGCTCGCATTGGCCAAGATGAAGCTTGGGTTGTTCACATTCGATTGATGCCGGTATAGCCTTCGTAGTCGCAGCGTGGATACTCGCGTTGAAAGGCCTCCATCTGCTCACCGCGCGATGCGAAAGACTCCAAAACATTCTTTTCATGGAACCGTACCTGCCATGGCTGGGAAGCGGCACAAAAGTTCGCGATGTATTGGTCCAGGAACCGAAACAGGACCATGAGGAGCCTGCGTTTCCGACCAAGCGGGAGAAACTGCAGGGTGAGATCCTTTTCGAGATCATAGGCCAACTCAATTCGATCGTTCCGGGTGTTAATCGTGGAATTCTCATCACAGCACCGTTCAATGAAACGAGAAACACGGATAAACTCGCGTTTTGCTTTGCTACCCGCTTGTGACAAGATTTTGCGGAGAAGGGATTTGAGACCATCGTTGAGTTCGATGATGGTTTGTATTTCTGAATTTGTTTCCGAAGAGATCGAAGACGCTCGTGGTGCTGAAGCCTCCGGCTTTGCACTTCGAGCATCTGTAATTTCTTCTTCTGAATAAGAAGAAGAAGAATTACATGCTGAAAAGCAGTCTAATAATGGGGGGCAAATGGGACAGGTGCTTTCAACCTTGGCCGCCCTCGCTTTTGCCCTTTTTTGGACCACTTTCAGAGCTTTTACGGACTTCTTCTTGTATCGAGCTTTCGCGCCTCTTTTGATGAAAACCGCAGCCAGGTCAAACCCAGGAAATGAAACCGGGAATTCGTATTTCTTGAGGGTGAAATTGAGATTGGCGACAGCGTGAATGCCCTTGTAAATAATGAACCCGGTTTGCTCCAGATGTTTGAGCCAAGTTCTGATGGTCTTCACGTTCACTCCCAAAAGCCTGCTCAAACCGCTGACAGTAATGAGAACGCAATTGTCATCCTCCCTCGATCTGAGCTTTAGGAGTTTTTTGATCAAAAGCTTCTCTCCAGTTCTGAGGGTGTCTGTGCGGTCAATGAAATCGTCCAGCATTCGATCCTCCTTCCAAAAATTCTTGCTCTTGCGGAGTCGGCTGGTTAATGGCCTGGTTTGTCTGGAGCGCTCTGGCTTTACAGTGTTAAGTCGGTTATTCATTGTCACAGTATAGCCACTAACATATATGGATGCGAGCTAAATCGGCTTTGGGCAGGCACTTTTTTGGTCAGGCAGGTAAAGCAACGCGCAGATTTGGTGATCCGAATTTCTCTTTCCATGCGATTTGGTGACGGTTCCAAATGCTGAAATCTGTCCCACTCAGATGGTTGCAAATTCAGGAGTAGTTCACTTTGAATGCGAAGTGCTCCTCTCCTTCTCAGCTCTCCCTGCCGTAGTAGTCGAGGATCGCTTTAAAATGCGGTGGAATCGATTCAACGACTCCGAACCCAGTATCCGTTTTCAGGATCAACTTCCCATTTCAGGCTCCGCCTGATTTTCATTGAGTTGACCATTTGCGATTCCATGGACCTGAAAACCCAAAGATCCCTGACGATGAATACTTCGGTATCGATCTCCAGGGTGATTTTCCTTTTGCAGGTGAGTGGTGCGAATTCGTTGAGCCTGGTCATTTTCAGAAGGCAGAATTGAGGTAGACATCGAAAGTGAGTTGACCTCCAACCACCTGAACCTCCATTGACTATCGGATCCAAGGAACCCTGACGATGAATACTTCGGTATCAATCTCCAGGCTGATTTTGAATCTTCATTTGGTCGGTTCGTTTTTCGATCTACGTCAGCCTTCCATTTGAATCGTCCTCAAAAGCACCAAGGAAGTAGAGATCGCAACTGAAACGATCCTTGCGCTGAGCCTTAAACCTCCATGGGCCGCTCTCTTACTTGAGCTGACCGTTTTGAAGCATCCCAGAGAGAGATCGAATACCCATGAATCTGAAAGGTGGAAAAATGCCTGCCGATGAATACTGGGTATAGATCCACCAGGTTGATTTGAAATTTGTTGACCCCTTCGTTCTCAGAAAGCAGGGAGAGGTAGAGATCCAGACTGAGATGGCATTGCGTTGACCGCTAAGCCCAAATGAACCCGAAAAATGAAAACCTCCCTCACGATGAATACCAGGTATGAATCCTCCAGGTGGCTTTTGATTGAACTTTAAGTCGCTGCGATTTGCTTCGGCATGCTCCTTTTCAGCTACCGTCAGAAAGGTGGAGATGGAAACTGAGTCCCCATTGCGTTGACCGAACACCCATGAACAGAAAAATGGAAAGAGTCCTGACGGATGAATACTGGGTATAGATCCTCCAGGCCGCTCTTAATTTCGTAATTTGAATCGATTTCGATGCCATCCATGACCCAGAATTCCTGCAATACCGCCTGAGCGATCATTGTCGTAACGAACTCTATTCCACGCCTAATCAGCCCATCTACCTCTCCTTCCACTACAAAAGTCGCTTAAAACTCAATTGTGAGCGTTTTTGAGGCATTCTGAAGTGAGACCTTTCCTGGAATATCAGCTTTCTAAGAGGCGGCGATGTAGCTGTCGATGATCATCTCACTTGTGGATGGTCATTAGAGTGCCTATTCTCGCTCAAATTTGCAATGACCCGGGTAAGTGAGAAAAGCATTCACATTGATCGAACTCCTGGTAACGGTGGCAATCATCGCAATTCTCGCTGGGTTGCTGTTGCCTGCACTTTCGAAGGCCAAGGAAAAGACCCATCTGGTGGTCTGCAAAAATAACCTCCGGCGACACATAATGAACTTCGCCTTTGCCGTTGAAGACGATTCTGGCCGATTTGGACACAGCGCGAATCTGTCCACGGAAAAAGCCCTTGTTTATGAACAGCTAGCTCAAGGGGTTTGGTGGAACAAGGAATGGGGACGGACAAACCTGGCCTCAATATGCCCAAGTGCACCTGAACGGATGCCGAACAACCGCCCAGAGGCTGCTTTTGGGCGTTCTTCGTGGGAATATCAAGGAGCCTGGAACACGGCCTGGGCTCTCCAGGGTGATGGAGGTTATTTCGATCCGAGGGTGCCAAGGCGTGTTGTGGCAAGCTACGGTGTAAACAGCTGGATTACGAGTCCAGGTTGGTTCGGACTGGGAGGATCATTCAGTGGTAGTCCTGATCCATCCTATCCCTTTTTTTATTCAGAGGCACGAATCGAAAACCCTGACAGGACTCCGCTCTTCGCGGATGGTTTGGAGACCACCTTTGATTATGAAGGACCCCGGGCGACCGACGCCGCTCCAAAAGATTTAGTCTCCGGAAGTTGGGATAATCGAATGGGGCGCTTTGCTCTTCCTCGTCATGGGGTAGGTCGAGGCAAGGTATCGAGGAGTCAGCCGCCTCAACTGACGCTACCTGGTGCCATCAATGTGGGGTGCTACGATGGGCATGTTGAACTGCTGCCATTGGAGCGCTTGTGGGACCTTCGATGGCATCTTGGATACCAGCCGCCAGCAAAAAGGCCAGGTCTTAACTAGGCGAATCCAACGGTGGCGCATTTTCGCATCTCAAAGTTTAGCGTTCGCTTGGAAAAGGCTGGCCTGACCTTCCCCTATTTTCCCGATGAATTGCCGCCGTCTCTTCATTTTTTCACACGTGGCAATTCAGTAGATGGTTGCAATTGAGGAAATTCCGACGAGGCGAATGGTTCACTTTGAACTGAAAGTTGATGGGCGTTATTCTGTCCAACGGTTTGGGACACCGTATTAATGGTGTTTCTCCGAAGGCGCGATTAGTGCTATTTCAGGCTGAGATTCGTTATGAGCCCCTGGAATCCTGGAAGGACGTTCGTCCCTTTCGATAGACCGAAGTTTGACCGAAATCCTGCTCCGGGCCATTATGGATAAAAAGCGCTTTTCGCGAAAAATAACGCCTATCACCTGGGTCCCAAGATTAGCAACGATGAGCAGCTATAGAATTCAACCAAACCTACCTTGGTACACACTGTTAATGACGCTTTTTTCTTGTTTGAAGCTGACGTCCCAAGAGACTCAAGAGATCCTTCGAGTCCGATCCGATACAGGTGCTTACGAGGCGGTTGTCACCTGGACCAAGCATGGCACCGAAGCTTCCTTTTACCACCGTCCCTCTGGGGGGCCTCTCCAATCAACGTTCAGAAGTTAGGACAGGTTGCGGTGGACGACCACGTATCGCACGCCTTGAATGGGGCTCTGTCTCAGGACGGCCTTAGGTTAGCGCTTTGGGAAATGCGGAAAGCAGCGGCCTGCTGGGTCTGTTCTCCGACCGGCACGGTGTACTTCGCGAAGAGCGAAACGAGGCCTGAATTGGTTCATACTTTGGATCCGAGGTTGATCACCTTTTTCGAGCCCTTTCTTCCGTATGTCGGTTTCTGGTCATTTCGAACTCGGCGGTGGTTCGTCGTCAACACAGACGAAGGAAGAGGAGCATTCGCAACTCCAGAACTGACGGCTACATTGAATCGGACCTTTTACGATGTGACCGAATCCGTCCTGAACCTCGATAAGCTTGTTCGGCCTCCCGAGGAGTGTCCTTTCTCACTCCTCAGGTCAGTCGAACTGCCCGCGATGACCTTCAAGCCACATAAAGCTCTCTGGCTCATCACGACGCTGCACGAGGAGCGAGGGAAACAACTCATTCGCCACCTTTTGACCAATGCAAATTTCCAAACTTGTTATAGCAGGGCGTCCTCCGATCCTCCCACTCTTTCCATGTATTCGGAAGCTCGTCAGGTTGCCGACTATGAGTTGTACTGTTGGAATCGTGAGGACCACCCTGATGACAACGGTTATGCCAATTACAGTTTGGGTCAGCTGTGCGCTTTGCTCCCAATTCCTAAAGTCAGTCCCGGTGAAGAAGTTCAAATATGGACGGTCATTGCGAACAGTGAGGGGCAAACCAACAAGTTTGCGGTGACCACCATGACCCAAACAATGCTTTTAGCCAGCGAACCGAAGCCGCCGCCCGCAATTAGGATGCTGTTATACGGTCTGCAACCAGGCCCCTGCGCAATTGAGTTTACCGTGCGGCTCCAATCACCCATAGCAGGGCTGAAGCAGGAAAAGCGTTATCGGGGGCGGTCTCTTGTAAGAGCCGGAACTCAAGAAAAGGTGAACTTGGAAGATTCAAAGGGGCAGGGTAAATGAAACTTCGCCAGTGGTTGCTGTTGAACCTCCTCATTCTGCGGAGTCCAAATGATCGAACTCGCCGACGGTGAAATCGGTTTGCCGCCTGTGTGCCTGAAGGAACGTGCATTTTAGCTAGGGCCGACCGATTTCGGATTTTCCTGCGAGGATTTTTGTTTTCATTTGCCTTTCTTCAGATCGGCCGTGAGGACATTGAGCTCCGCACGTTCTAACTGCACTCGGCAGTCCTATGGGCCTTTTGCTTCTGGCAGTCGCTGGCCTGAGCTCCGCTGGTTTCATGGAGCGTTTTCGCACTTTTATCCCGATTAGAAACGGCTCCAGTTCCGGACCTGGTTGCTGGTGAGGACGTTCAGTGAATCCGAACAGTTCACTTTGAACTGAAAGTCCGGGCGCAAAAGAAGGTCCTGGTTGTCTACAATTGGCGACACCGATTTTTTCTGGACGCATACGGATATGCCAGCGTGACACCCCTCTCTTGGCCTTGTGATCGAACTCCGTAACGTCATTCAACCGACAAGCTGTTCAGAACTGGATCCACGCCAAGTTCACGGAGGTGATCGTCGCCTGAACTGGTCATCTGACTGTGCCTTCAATTCGAAGGAGCCTCACTGACAGGGAGGTTGATTGGCGAGTATGGTGAACGAGTGCAATCCCATCCCAGCCTGTCGAACGATGGCGTTACATCTCCGATTGGGGATTTGCGGATCCTTCGAAGCCGGTAGTGGGTCAGTTTGAATTGTTCCGCTTCCGCTGAACCCAAAATGCAACGATAGCCGCCATGCTAACTGCGACGCTAAGGTAACGAATAATAATCCATTCAGTCCCGCGCGGAAGCCCCTCCCAAATTGTGCGGTGGAACGCTTCTGCCGTGGCCTTGTCTGGCGGCTCGAACTTGCGGAGTTCAATCGAATTTGAGCGCCATTGATAGAACACTTCCGATTGTCCCCAAAACGAAGCGAATAGAATGCCCAACCCGAGTACAAAAATAACAACCGAGAGTATGCGTCCCAATGATCGCTGTCGCTTTATGCTTTCCATGCGCGAGGGTTCACCCTGCCAATCCTACGATCTCTTCCAAGCTCCAAACATGACCCCAACCCCCGCTCCCATCGCAGGCGTAACGCGTAAGCTCTGATCGATGCGCGCGAAATTGTAGTACATAAAGTAAAGCGCCAGCGCGTGTTCGTTGTTCTCGTTTTTCTTGCTGAAGCCATTCCTTAACCGGGTGAAACGGCGCATACTCATCCGCATTGAAAGGTTCCGGCGTTTTGTGTGCCAACTTTTTCAAGCTGACCCCTACCACGAAGCCCGATGAATAGCGAAAATAATCATGTTGTGGTAATCATTCGCAAATTGCGATGCCTGCATCCCGACTATCTTCGAATCCTCTGGATGGTTCACTGGCCGATGATCGCAGCCCTCGCTTTAGTGACCGTTCTGGCTGTGCTCATAAGCGTGAAACCGATTTTCGTGACCCGAATTAAAGTTGGGGTGTTGTGCCCTCATGGGTTTGTGGCAGATGCAAGCGATGCGTGTCCAACGAATTGTCCACACTGGAAACTGTCCAGCGAACTTCAGCCGGTACCTGGTTAAACTCGGCGAATTGAGCAGACTTTGGAATCCTGAGAAAAACCCGTGCCCTACCTCAGAGAAGGTAATCGCCTAGGCTTTGTCTACAATTGTCGACGGCCATACGGTCTTCGTTGCTTACGATCAACTCCCGGACGCAGGTTCCGGGTAGGTTTCTTTCCGCGTGAGCGGCCAAGCAATAGCTGGAGGGTCCCTGGGTGCTTGCTGCAAAAGCGAAAATGCCATAATCCGGAAAAAACTGTCAAACCGATGCCAGTGTCTCCCCAAGTTATGAACACCGCGATAAGCCATGTTTCGTGCAAAAGGGAAACCCCGGCGCAAGGTTACTTTCGCTTCTTCAGAGTTCGTAACAGCCAGGTGATTGCGGCTCCGGAAACCAGCGTCACGGAACATCCAGCGATGAGAATCGTACAAATGATCAGCCAAAGGTCATTGTGAGGATTGAATCCCACGAGCATCAGGCACCCGATCCAAAGGAACGGAGCCGATAAGCCTAAGAAGAATGCTAGCTTCACTTCGTGGTCCTCGGTTTCAGTTCGTTTGGGTTGAGAGGCGCCTTTGCGTGCGACCACCATCTTCCCTGCCGCGGCGGATTGGTTCAAGAGGAATTGGAGGCTGCCGCTATCTTCACCTCGATGAAGCTCAACATTTCTCTCTGGATCGTCAGGCTAGCCGGTTATCCCACTTTTCGAAGGGCTCCGATTTTATACCCATATACTGGCGAGCACGTTGCAACAATCGCAGCACTTCACTTTGAACTGAAACTCCGGACGCAAAAAGGGTTCCTGGTTGTCTACAATTGTCGACAGTTTGGATTAATCGCTCACTCCTCCGCTGGTGCCTCCCTGCTCCATCGATCAAAAGTTACGGCATCAAGGACCGTCAAGTGCTTGCGAAATGAATCGGTCATCGACTCAAAGCTATCAAGAGAAGGAAAGAATCCCTCGTTCGGAAAGGAAAAACCCGGTTCATCAGAGATCGCGAAGAATCCTGGGTCGTCAGTGTAAGCGATCAGCGAAATGCTCGGAGGATATCGGTGGGTTGGCCGAAGCGCCCAGTCCCACCGGACCCAATCAGATCTGGGTGCAGGACATCACTTACATCCAAACCAAAGAAGGTTGGCTTTACCTCGCTGCCATCCTCGATCTTTACAGCCGCAAGATCGCCGGCTGGGCCATGAGCTCCTTCATCGATACGGCGCTGGTCTTAGAAGCCTTGGCCATGGCGCTGCTCCATCGTGATCCGCCTCTGGATTTGCTCTGCCACTCCGATCGGGGAGTCCAATACGCGTCCGCCGCTTACCGCGCCGCCCTCGCCACCGCTGGCGTGATCACCTCCATGAGCCGCAAAGGCAATTGCTACGACAACGCCTTCATCGAAAGCTTTTGGAGCACCCTCAAACTGGAGTTGGTCTATCGACGCAACTTCGCCGCCCGCCAGGAAGCGCAAAGTGCCATCTTCGATTACATCGAATGCTTCTACAATCGCCAGCGCTCCCATACCGCGCTGGACGGCCTTTCCCCCGTTGACTTCGAAACGAAAAACAAACAAACAGCCGCAGCCACATTATGCAAACTGCTCGGCAGGTCACTTTTTTTGAATTTTTGGAGTGAGTTAACCCATTGCGGAAGTGCAGATTGCAAAAGCATTCTCACCATCACTCCAAAAAAAATCAGGAGCGAAGTTTTGGAGTAGAGGCACGAACTTGTCTTTCAGCGGCAGAAATAGTCCAGACAGTCTCCTTTTCCTGGATCCCATTTTAGTCGACTGCTGTGAGGCCGTGGTTCTCCAGTGTGCCGCGCTCAGCCGATTCCTCAGCAAAGTCCTTGCCCTTTCAGACCCGTGGTCGAAAATTAACCTATGCAACCCTCAGCCCTGAGCGTGGAGCCATTGATCTTCTTTTCGATACTTTTTCTTCTATTTGTCTTAATGCCAATTACCATCGCCATAGCGATTAAAGCGCGTCCAGCAAGTCGTGCCTTGGCCGTCAGTTTAGCATTGCTAGGGATCGCTTACGCAGCCTTTACGTTGGGACGAATGACAGGTTTGTCGATGGCTTGGTATCACTGGACTCGGGAATACAAAGATCCATTGTGGCAGTGGCAATTTGAGCTAAAAGATCGATTAAAAGTGGGAGATACAAATGGAGTCATGAATATGCTTCACAAGTTCGCGGAACAAAACATTCAGGTTTATGGGCGTGAAAAACTTTTCGCCGAAGGGGAGTTTCGCCGATTCGTGGATGGCATCTCGAAGCCAGCACCTTGATGCTGACCGAATGATGTGAATAAATGTCGTTTCTCTCTCTGCATCATTGGATGCTACGGCTCTCCATCCCCTTCAATTTCGAGGGCAGAAAAGCAAAGTTGATCCTCTTCCCATCTTTTTGCCCAATTGATCGTGAACCGGGTCCTCAAGGCCAGGTGGAAGATTGATCGAAACTGCTAAAATCCTGTTCGTGAGAATCGATTTAAACCACCTCCATTTGTTCCCGAAATGCCCCACCATCTTTTTGCGACCACTTCAGTTCATGTAAGCCCATGGGCTGCCGTAGTATCCTGCCTCAACCACCGACCTGTATGCTTAACCAACCCAACACCGGCTTCGAGTTGTCAGAAATATTCAACAAAAAGCGGACCACAAAGCAAAGGTCCCGTGCCTCAAAACAGTATCGCTGCCAACCTTATCATTTGTCGGCAATGCGACTTCCGAAGACGACGTTACCAAGATGGAGCAACTTGTTCTCACCATAATACCGATCTGGAAGGCTTTGATCTTCCAAATTAGGCCCTTCCGTGTATGTCAATGCGTGGTTCAATCGTTCAGTTTTTTCGGTCCTCGGCTCGGGAGTTTATCGAGATGCTCCAGCTTCCTGAATACGTCTGCTTCTGTTTGGGGCTCGTGAGGAAAGAGTTTGCTGCCCAGCGCTACCGCATCCGAGAGATGCTTTTTTGCGTTATCTGAATCCGGTTGCTTCAAATACAGTTTTGCCAGCCGAGCATGAAGGAGAAACGCGTAGAATTCCGGCATCTCCTTATTGTCCAACCCCGCTAAGGAAGGTTCTTTCATTTTAGCCAAAACTTCTTCAAGAACCCAACTGGCAGTTTTCACATCGGCTGTCCTGTAAGCCTTTTGTGCGAGGTCCACATATCTCGTGAGTTCCGCTTGATCAAGACGTATGCGGTCCTTGAGGTCAGCCCCTGCATGGTGGTTTTCCTGCCAGATCGCGGTGACCGCACCTCCGAGCGCGGCACCAAACACGAAGATCAAACTAAACAGGAAAAATCGTTTGCGACGGTCCTGTGTTGAGAGCTTTGAATGCCCTTTCATGAGCTAAAGGTAACCCTAACGCTGACACGTTCACCTAAAACCAGTGGGATATTCCTGGTGCTGAGGAGCGACGTAGCGAGCTTCATACGGTAATCCACGGGTCAACGGGTGCGAACCCTGATTCGACCGCCTTCACTACCATACAGAATCGTCGCTGTATCAAAACAATGATGAATGGAAACGTCGAAGTTGGTCTGCTCTCGAATTGCGTGCATGACTTGGCGACGAGTTGGGGTGGTAGAGGGAAGCGAAATCAAAACCGACGGGTCTTGATCGTCCGAAACGGCGTAAATAATCCGAGCTTCCTCCAAATCCTTCAGGCTCACTGTGGAACTTGCCAGCGGTCCAACAGGGCGGTCCTCATGTTTGAGCGGAGCCTTCGCCGCAACAAGAACCATGAGAGCGATCACAGAGCAGCGTAACAAAGCGGCGTGTTTGGGACGAGACACGGTTGTGCCGGATGCCCTTCGAAAGACCCACCAACCGCTGTAAACCATAGCGCCGAGGAGCACTGCTTCTATTGGCGCGAGAATGATCAGGAGGCCCAAGAGAAAAGCTCGGAGGAGTTCCTTTAGCAATGCCCTATTCTTGGTTGGCTTCGTCATCGTCGCAGGAGTCCTTGGGAGAATACGCCTGATGTGCATTGCTGTCTAATCGACTGAGCACGCGACGAGGACCACTCGCTCGGCCTTATCGCGAACACCAGACTTTAACATCAGGGATTCCTTTCAAATTGTTAAAACCAGGGCGGAATATCCGTTATCAATACGACAGCGCAAAGCTCCAAAAGTGGCACGCGATTTGCAGTATTTTCCTCATGAAGGCACGGCTTTGAAAGAGTGTGGAGAAACTTCCTTAAAGAGCCTCGATATGCACTTCCGACTTTTGAGAATTTTCCTGGGATTTGCTGCTTTAGCTTGGGGCGTCTCGGTCTTCGGCGTTTTTTCCAGTTGGTCGGCAGCGACCCAGGCATTGGAAGGATTGGGCGCACACCCTATTGCCTATGATCGTATGCTCGATTATTGGCTCCGAATGGCGGCAGGTGCGTTTACTTTGATCGGATGTTGGTATCTGATAATGACGCTTTGGCCCGAGAAATTTCGGTTAACAATTCCTTGGTTTGGCGGCCTGATGCTCGTGGAAGGGATGATTCTGCTTTTCCATGGAGTTCGACTTTCGCTGCCGCCCTTTCCATTTTATGCTGACGTTGCTGCGTGTTTGTTGGGCGGCGGCGGCATTCTGTATTTCTCGCCGCACGCAAAATGAGGAACTGAGGCCATGGATCGAACGATCTTTACCCCTCTCAGCCAATCTGCCCTTCACAATCCTTTCAGATACCGTTCCGTTAGGAGGCTGAATCTATCCCCTTGTGCCAGTGTGCCCAATCGCTTGGCGCTTAAATCGACGATGTAGAGGTAACCATTTGCCGCGACCATGCAGGCTTCGCAATCACCCAAAAACGCCACATCCTTAAAGCCTACGGACGAGATGTGCAGCAGGCCGGGGTTAACGCGAAGGTAAAAAGGACCAGCTGGGTTTGCTGCTGCCTGTCGGAAAATGACGAGCCCGCTGCCGAGGCCGTGTTCCACCCGTGCGCTTTTTTCACCGCAATGATCCGAATCAAAGGAAGCACCCCAATCCTCGGACGTCCTCCATTGCCCGTGTTCTGGCAGACGACCGAACGTGGGCAAAACATCAGACGCGTTCGTGCGTGCTGTTGAATGAAAGGAAAGCCTGTTGGAGGTCACTGTCACCTCAGTGATTGTACGGGTGAAGCTCAAATATAATTTCGATTCGTCCGTCGACCACGCGACACCCGCGAATTGAAGCGAATTTGTCATGACCAGGTCTTTGTGCATTCGCGTATCATTCAGTAGGTTCACGATTTCGAGAGATTTCTGCTCTTTCGAGACAACAGCAATCCGTTCGCCTGATGGGCTAAACGCCACCTGATCAAAGAAAAACGCTTCTTTGGTTTTCCAAACAATCCTCTCCACGTCCTTTTTCCGGTTATAAAAATGGAGATGATTGTCACCACCACGGTACAAGCAGAAATCCAGATTCGAGGAGACGAGATAATCCCTCACGAGGTGTGGAACGATCACCTGCTCGCTTGAACCATCTGGATTCACGACCTTGAGATGTCCCGTTGCGGCTTGAACGAACAGGACTTTGTCGGCGGTGGCGGTATACCATCTGGTGTCTGAAGAGAACTGCGTGATGTGTTGAATGGGGCGCGTGAGGTGATAATGCAACGGAGCAACGACGACGTAGGTCGCCAGGTTTGCAATCAGCACAGCTCCCCACAAGTGCCCGCGAGAAATCTTTAGGCCGTGCTCTGTAATCCATCGCGCCGCACACAAGCTTTCCACCACCACAGTCACCGCAAAATAAACGGCTGTGCCGCATGCAATGGCGAAAGGATATCGGTCGAAATACGCAGGTAGATCCCTTGGCAGGAGCGACGTGTAAAGCATCGAGTTCACCAACTTCGTCGGGATGCCCGCCACCAGTGACCAAATATTCGCCCGCAACACAAATCCTCGAAGGTCAGCCCATGAAAGGTTCCAAAATCTTCCAAGCACGAACGACTCTGTCAGGACTTCAAAGGCCAGCAGAGGGATAAGAACAGCCATTCCCAATCCTAAGACGATCGGAAAATTGATGGCGTCTGCGAACATCCTCGTAACATTAACCATAGCTGCATGCCCTTGGAAACACCTAGCGTGACTCGCGTATCACAGCTTGGCGCGCAGGCCTTCGAAGCGCCAATGGAAGCGACGGGGGTGGGTTGGTTTTGTTTCACGTTCCTGATAATGTTCGCGCGTGAAGTTTTTGCTCCTCATCAGTTTCCTTTGCATGCTCTCTTGCCTCGCTCAAAGCACCAACAAGGTCGACCCTCGCTTGGTTAAATCAGCCCAGGCAGCAATCGGAACGAACGCTACACTGGTTGAGGTAAAGACTGCCCTCGGAAAAGGCCTTTGGAACACAAACAAAACAGCTCTCGCAATCACCATTCCAAAACCGCACCCACAGCCCACCGTCATCTTTGCTTTCATTCGAAAGCCAGATGGGAATTTATTGCGACGGATTTAGGTCCTCAAGAGGCAGGCAACTTTTTCCAAGTGGGGTGGGCAAAAAGACAGCAATACGAACGGTTCGAAACAACCCCACGGGAATGGAGAATAGGCAACAATGGATGGTTTGAAGTCGATGTGTTCACTCGGATGTGGAAGAACGGAAAGCGTTATACAGGAGGCGGTTCAATCCTGATCAGCCCAGAAGGCAAGATCTTTTGGCGATGACTTTGGTGTGCTGTCTTCACTGCAAAGCTTCACGCAGGTACCAGGTATTTATCGCCAGGGTTTAACTTCGTGGGCATTATCATCGGCTCAGGTTCGAAGTGTATACAATTGTCGACATTCACGCTTCACCGCCTTGCGAAGGTGTCTCTCCTCGACGATTAGTCAGACGCTCCATTCTTGTGAATGCCGATGAAACGAAAAAACTCCCTCTCCGTCCTCTGCAATGCTTCAGGATGACCATGCTTGAAATCTCGGAATGGTTTCCAAAATCGAAACGTCCTCGTCGGCCTAAAGGGACGAAAAACGATCCCCAGCGGATTGAACTCGCGATAGTTGCCAAAATGATAAAATGCCATCCGGGTTAGCGAGAAACGCCAGCGCTTGCGTTGGGACCAATTCAGGACGATAGCACGTTCGCCAAGATATGGCAGAACGTTCTGCTCAATGTAGTCGTGCCAAATCGGACTGTCGGAATATACGAAAAGAATGTCACGCCCTCGGGGACACCACCAACACCAAATCACGATATGAAGACAAATGGTGCTCACGACATAAAGCACCAGCACGACGAGCAACAAAATCAAGAGGAGCGGTGCGAGGATAATGCCAATCACGACCAACCACCACGGAGTCTTCCTTTTGGACTTTGGCGTGCTCATGGGCGTGCCTCGCTTACGTGCGATACCTTGGCATAACGATGGTTTTTGCTTTGGCAGTTTTCAGCACAGTCCAATGAAAGCAATCCTTTCAAATCGTTGGAGACATTCACTACCTATCCCACCAGCCTTCGCCGTGGCAGAATCGGCAGCCCGGATCTAATTTCCCCGGTCGACACTGCACACATTTGTATTGGTGAGCTTGAATCACCTCCTGATGCCTCGATCAGTTCCAGGCCTCTCGGATGTTGCTAATTCGTCTCAAATGAAACGCACTCATAAGTTCCGCCACGGTTTTCACCTTCAATGGATCCCTACTTGAAAAGACAATGTGTTCGTCGCCAAGGTAAAAAAATTCGTCCCTGCCGTGCGCCGTAATATACGCTTCCCAATTGAAGGCCATGATCAGAAAAATGAGCCCAGCCAAAATGGCGTTTGATTCTTCTCCCGAGTGTTCAAATAAATGTCCCGGGGAATCGATGATCCGGCGCGTTTCTCCGCAACCCAGGCGCATTGTTTCAAACTGAACGAGTTGGTCCGGAGGATAGGTTTGCCAATGTGAGAGCCAGAGGAACCGACCCACATCGGCTGAAACCCATCGAGCCAGTTGTGAGGACAAATAAACCAAAGGTGACGCGGACCTTGGCATGGTCACCATGATTCGTTCGTGCTCGCGGGAAAATTGTAGATTCCGATGTTCGTCGAGGCGCACCCCTGATGAGAGAAGCCACTGTTCAGATTCCCCAAACGTCAGGCATTTCATGTGAACCATTGCAAGGTGTTTTAGCGCTTTTTTGGAGGGACCACAATTCTGGCCGTTCCATCAAGTCAATGCGATGGTTTCGAAATGACCCAAAGGGGTGGAACACTGGCAACAATGGCTGTCTCGGAATCGATGTCTTTTCTCGAATGTGAAGACAGAAACCTTCCGTCGATCGCCAACATCCTCCGTGGGTTGGATCTGCGAACTATCAAAAGTGACCCTTCAATCAGCCAAGCCATTACTCCAAGCGGTCAGAGACTTCCACGATCTTTTCGGCCAGCCAACGGAAATAGCCAATGGATCCTCTAAACCCGACCCAAAACCCCAATGCGAGGAAAAAAAGGAGGATACTCACATTCGTCCAAGGTTCCGAGACAGCCAACCAGACTACCCAGAAAAGAGGCAAACCTCCAACCCCATGGCGGAGTGTCAATGCGAGGTAGTTTATTCTCTGAAGTCGCGTCATTTTGCTCACGTTCACACTGATAAACATCAACGCACGCTTCACGGGTCTTCCGAGACGCGATAATTCACGATGCTGAAAAGCAAGACGAAGTAGCTTCCGAATGCGACCGCAGAATGCAAACGGACAAAGCTGTTGCCGGTGTCTGGGTCTACATAGATTTCGGTCAGCCCAAAAGATGAGCCGAAGACCAATAACAAGGTGCTGAAGAGGCCCAAAATCCTTGGAGTCCAGCGGGTGGCTTTCCAGATGCTGCCCAGCACGGGAATCTCAAAAACGAAACCGAGGAGGAAGCAGAGGAGCACGCAAAAGCCACTAACCATCGCTGCGCAAATTGGCTGAAAAATGAGGGAAAGGGGTCCGGCGTAAACCGTCATCACCATCGCGATCATGTAAATCAACCACCCTAAAGCCCACGCCGCGAACATCCGACGCTTCATCTTGGGCCTCCTTTATCGACATGCAAAGCCAGTGACGTTTCTGCCAGTTCCCAAATGTATTTCCGGCAGAGCCAAAGAGGAATCATTCCAAAGATGCCGAAGGAGCAATCGATGATCCGCCAACCAAATGGAATTCCCCGAATGCCACCCATCACCAATGCAAACGGGACAACCAGCACACAGCAAATCATCCCGAATTCGATCACCCAGATGTTTTTTACCGGATCTCGCAATGGTCCGATGAACAGGAGCGCCAAAACAAAATGAGCAAAGGCCAGCCAATCAGTTCCGTAGGCCATGAACGGATATTTTGCATTGGTTTCAATCAGAGCATCACGGATTCTCAGGACCCAGTGTGCAACTCCTCCTTCCGTTCCAAGCCACGATGCCAAAAGCTTCATTTCCGTCTCCAGAGGTATTGCCGTGGCTCCGCTGAACAACAGGCCGACGATGATAATCCACAGCAAGAAACGGATGCGGATGGTGAGTTGAGTCTGCGAAAGCATGTCAGCACCTGGTTAGAGGATCCAATCTGTAAGAAAGAGTTCGCCGCTCTTTCGGTCAATCAGGAGTCGAAAATTCGAGTTCGTGCGATCAGCATAAGCCCAGGTCTCGTAATCGCTCAAAGGCTTCGGTGCAAACCAGTCTGGCTTGGGCTGAGGAAATGCCTGGAGTTCGCGTTCGTAACTTCGGCTCAACGGGTTTAATTTGAACAGTTCTTTTTGGAGTTCAATATTGGCGTCAAGCTGAAGGAAGTATTCGAACTCGTAGGTGAAATGAGGAGAGCGCCAAAACCACGAATGGATTATTTTGACATCGGCGGGTTGTGGAGCTCGAAAGATTCGTTTCCAGTTTCCTCTGTCATCGACCCACGTCCCGGATTCATGGCAGCCGAAAAGCGCGAGCGAGAGAAGCCCTAACGGGATTAGTTTTCCCAAGAATTGTCTAGGGCCAGGTCCCTTCGGTTCTGATCTGCGATTCCTTCTCCAGAGGAACTCCCGCACCCTCAGATAAGCATGAATCAAGAGTGTCGTAGCGGGCCGGCCCGGCTTGTAGCTCTCAACTGCAGCTTTAACGATGTCCACTAGCTCCTCGTCAGAGGCAAGCGAGTGCCGTGTTTTATTTGCTTTCGTGAGCTCCTTGTCAGTTTCAGCGAAGACCGCCTTTGCCAGTCGATCAAAATCTTCCGGCTTATCATAATCGAGCATCTCCAGGTCTAGCAATTTGGGCGTGCTGCTCCAGTCGAGGTTAGGATTGGGTGGAAACCTCATTAATGTCCTGACTCAATGGAATGCGCTTTTCACGGCGAGCATAACTTCAGGAGGCGCAGGAAGTTGGTAGCCAAAGAAATGCTTGGAACTGATCGCGACAACATCCCCGTCTAGTTTCGAAACAGTCCCGACCCACGCACCATCGGGCAATTCTTTGGTTGCTCGTCTGACGAATTCTGAGTGTGGAAGGGACATGTTCCATGAGTGATGAAGAATTGCCCCGTCCTTCACCATGACAAGAATCGCGTCACCGTTGCGCATCTTGACCGGGTCCCTCATGATTTCAAGGTTAACAGAGGTAATGACACTTGCAAATTAGACTCACTCTCCTTTGCCATGCTCAATTTACATCGTTCTGTTCGGCTTCAAAAGCAACGAAAGCTGAAGGAGAAGACTCAGACGAACCCCAGGAACTATAACCACGAATAATTCTTTGGGTCGGTCGAACTCTGCTCTTGGTCCTTTCGTTGTTCACGATGGTCCTCTCTCCTGTCGAAGCTAGGGACACCCGAATCATCGGCGCTAATCCTTGGCTCGAACGAGCTTGATGTTCTGAAGTTCAACTTGCTCGATCGTTTTTAATTTTCCGTCGGCTACCTCAACAATCCTGAATCGTTCATTCCCCATAAAAAACAGTGGGATATTCGATCGATTGGGGGTTTCCACTTGATGCGTCAACTCAGCATCAACCATTTCACGCACCAGATCATCCTCAACGCAGATCAGGTATTTCGAAGTGATCTTTGACAAATCCCCAACGGTTGCGACCTTTCTCACGCTGAAGTATACCCGGCCGTGAGCCCTTCGATAGCCAATGTTCTTCGTGGAGGTTGTATAAGAGTCAGCTCCAAAAATCGGAAAGGTTGCGATTTTGAGTGCATCCTCCAGAGTCTCGGTCGCCGCTGGCCTGCACGACATCCAGAAGCTTGTGCAGATAATCCAGACGAGCAAAAGGGCCTTATTCTTCATGCTTCAGTGTCGCTCCCATCACGGCGGCAAATCAGGAGACCAAATATCCACTGACAACCAAAGCCGTTCAAGGTGGCCATGTGTTCTTGCTCCGGCACCTCAGCCTACGGGCCCTTTATCTTGAGCGGTATATTCATGTTGAACGTGCTTCTGATCCAATTGCCTCCAGGTCATCGAACCGATGCTGGGCAGAGTAACGCTGCTTTCACAGTTTGGTCCGGTTTCAAACGACGGGTAACCTGAATCAGAGTGAAAAAAGACCTCGTCTCCTGGATTTTTATTTCGTTGCTGGCTGCCCTGGTTGATTGAGGCGAGAGGAAACGATAGTGAGAGTTCGCACCGCTTGTCGCAATTCCTTCAGGTCAGTCGGCGTGGTCAAGCTTTCGTAGTTTTGGTGGAAAGAACTCAGCAAGAAATACGTGGTTTGGACACGAATTCCAGTCAATGCTTCTGATGGTATCGTGGACTCTTTGATCGCCTGCTCCCACTTCATTTTAATGGCCTCAATGTTGGATGAAACGTCTTCTCGATAGCGCTGAAGAGTTCTGTCGTTTTGCTTTGGAATTGTTCCTTCTGGAATTTGCTTCCCAAAGAGCTCAGCAGCCATCGTACGCCAAGACATTGGGTCTGCCCGATTTAATGCCTCAAACCCTGGCCGAATCAGTTGCACAAAGAACTGGTCCAGCGCCGAAAGCTCAAGGATGACCTGGGGCACATAAAGATTTGCGAGGGTTCTGAACAATTTTGCCCTCTCGCCTTTAGCTGTGTTCCCAGAGTCGGCCGTAAACCGATTTAAGCTTTCAATGAAATGGAAGTTCGTTTGGTAATACTTTTCGAGTTCGGCCCTATACGCAGCTATCACCTTCAGATCCGGCCGTTGTTTTTCAACTTCGGCTTCTCGGAGCCCTAACCTCTGCTTAACCTGTGACAATCGTTCGTTTACCGCGTTCCTGTCAGAAGTGTCTAACCCTTGGATTGGATCGTTTTCTGTGTGACTTTCGACGGCCGAAGGAGGAGCACTTGCGCGAAACTTTTCACGAGTTTCCGGGTCTGGCAGAAAAGCAGACAATGGGGGTGCGAGTTGCTGTTGTTTTTCAATGGGCTGAGCCAAAACGTCAAAACGCAGAAGGAGGACCAAGGCCAATGCGGAGAACGTAGCCAGTCGATGTAGTACCGATTTCGTGGGAAAGAAGGGTTTCATAATCCACCATTGATTTTGCGCGATATGGAGAACGACTAATGCTGAAGCTAAGGAATTCAAAAAGGGCCGCAAGGAATCTTTGAGTCGCTTCTGGGGCCCTCTCGTTGATGCAAAAAGGACTCTGAATCCATCAATCCTCAATTTCATCCCTGGCATGGAAGTTTAAGCCCTCCTCCCAATGGGCTCCTGAATCCAAATGACCATGATTCTCTCTGCTCCAACTTCCTGAAAACGGCTGCCTCCGTTTGCGGGTCATGAGGAAAGTGTTTGCTACCCAGCGCTACCGTCTCAGAGAGATGCTTAGTCGCGTTCTTCTCATCTGGCACGTTTTTCAAAATGAACCCTCCGTTCGCATCTGTGATGGCGTAATACGAATGATCAAACACCGAGATGTACGCAAAGTTCCAAGGATGCGGATCGCAAGGAAGAGGAATTGCTGGTTCCACGATTTTGAACGACACCCGAGTAGGCTCCTTGCTACCGCCGAGTTGGGCAACGTAGGGCGAAACCGTAAATGCACACACGCTGTGGTCAGTGCATCTCATCTCCCTGAGACTCGTCCACTTTCCCGGATCGGCTAGCTTCGCTCAGCTCACAAGACTTTAGTGATGTAAAACATCCGTCGAGATGGCCCACTGGATGGACTCAGGAAACCAAACGCGTGAACCCTGGAGCCATTTAGGACCCGGAATTGCTTGTGCTCCTTGCCATCGAAGAATTGATATACGAAGCACTCGTCCCCGTGATCCAGTGAGACAAAACGGCCAAAACTGCCGAACTCAAATAGAAAGCGCCCATCCATCTGGACCGGAAAGAAGCCGAATGCGACCATGGTTTCTTTAACTCTTGATGGGTGCTCCCGGCGATATAGCTGCCCTCGAAAATAACCTTCCTCACAGCCGTTTTGAAACGCCGTCCGGGGATGCATGAAGCCATCGATAAATGAAGTCAGATATTCCCGCCTTAGTCGATAACGTTGTAGGTCGTTCAACTTTTGGTCGACAGTGGCCACGAACTGAGCGGCTAATTCTTTCGCATGGGCACTGCCCCATAGTCCTGCGACTCGCACCTCCCGAACTAAACCCCTGTCTTCCACCTTCAAGGTCTCGTCTGGCAGCGGTTTTGAGAGCGGTGATTGCCCGTTCGGAGTAGGAACGTAATCCGCGCGGCTTAGCCCCGTCGCTGGATCGGACCTGGCATTTGGCCACTGGACAAGCACCGCCGTGCAGATCAGTAAAATTCCATATGCCCAGGCAATCTTTCGAATGTTCGAGTATTTGCGGAAGATCATTGGTGCACTCCGGGAAACTTCCTTTTTATCTTAAGGATTCCGAGGTCTTTATTCAACCCCTTCAGGAATGGTTTCCACAGTTCGTCTGAGTCTCGCACGTAATGGAGACTTTTACGGCAGGCCGGAAAACATTCATTCCATGGCGCCTCGGAACTCATGATTAGCGCCGCGACCCAAAAAAGCGTTGCGGGGCGTCCAAAGGAACAACCTAATGAACAGATGACTCACTGGAAGAGACTTCGGAGGCGATAAAAGCGCCCATGATCGCTGGTTTTGATTGAGGTCGTGTTGATGTTGTTTCCTGTGACTGGCTTCAGGAGGCTTGGTTGCCAAGGTCCCCTAGTAGAATCGGATGTTTCCAGAAGGAAATCACCGAAACCAACTGGCCAGAGGATTACTGCGTTGTCGATCGTCGTGGAGGAGATGAATACTGGAGGGGCTTCCGGATGAAGTGTTACCCAAAGGCGAAGTTCTCCAGCTTGATCGTTCTCTCCGTCAACCGCCAGATGGTAGCGGGTGCCCGGTTGGACTTGAACTGCGACGTCTCCGGACGGGGTTGGTAGGAAAGAGACGCTCGACAAAGTTGTTAGGTCCAGGCCCGTGTATAACCGCACGACGGTGGGAAAAGTGCTTCCGGTGGTTGATATAGAGAGCAGGCCAGCAAATCTTGGATCCAAAATCCACCAGAGGGAATGACCGCGGGCAGAACCGTTCGGCGAGGGCTCATTTAATTCAAGGCTTGCGCCGAGGCTGCTTGTCGTGATTTCGGCGTTTAAAGGCAAAGGCAGGGCGTTCGCGAAATTGTCATTCGCCGGAGGTGATTTGATCAGGAGAGTGCGGCTCACCTTGTCAGCGGGTTCGAAGTCTATGTTGCCTTCCTGCGAAGCAATGATGGTCACTTCTCCCGGTTGGGACGGGAGCACGCTGTCGCCACTGATGGAGACTCCTGCACCTTGCGCAGTGAAACGAACAGGCAAGCCGGAGCTTGAAAGCGCCTGAAGGAAGATCGGACTCTCGGTAAGGAAAGCAGCAGACGCTGGGTTGAATGTGATTGTTTGCGGGCTCTTGGCGACGAGAATCGATTTTTCAAAAGTGGCCGAGGCGGTTAGGTCATCACCCGGCTGAACCGCCCTCACCTTGATGGTGCCTGCGCCGGTGAGGAACAAAACGGAATTAGAGATGCTTGCTGAACCCGACGCAACTTCGAAGGACACGGCCTTTCCGCTGGAGGAGCTGGCTGAAAGCGGAATGGGACCATCACCAAAGCGAGCTTCAGAAGGAAGAGTCCACGAAATTTCCTGCAGCCGTTTTTCAGGCAGGACCACGATTGGGACAACAGCGGGAGCACCGCCCACCGCTGCAACCTCGGCGGAACTGGCAGCTTGAGCCACGAATTGAGCCATGCCCGTGAAGCCTGATGCTGGAACGAAGGACAGCCCGTTCGTAGCTGAGGCAGCGGTGACAAAGCTTCCCTCAAGCACTGGGGAGCCATCAGCCTCGAAGACTTTCCCATTGGCGATACCGGTCACTCGGAAGAACCTGCTCTCGAGTTCATCATTCTCAAACGGCAGGATGCGGACGGGAACGGGAGTTGGAGCGTTAATGACGGTAAAATTGGTCGCGACTATTGGCTGTCCTTCAAATGTAGCCAGCAGCGCAATACCGCCTGCAACGTGGCGATCGAAGTGTTTGAAGTATCCCCCAAGAATCATGTCTTTTCCGCGAGCGGCAGCGGCGAACACGCTCCCATCGGCACCGAGCTGCCAATCTGGGGGATTGAGCGAGAGGGGAATTTGGACAAGATACCCGGGGCTGTCGGAATTAGCGGCTGATCCAGCGACGTAGATTTTATCCTCAACTCTTAAAATTACCCGGACATCCCCGGAAGGGAGTAGCGGATCTGGGCTGCCGTCACCGGTATCGATATTGAAGCGCTGGAGGGTGGAACCTGCGAGATAGAGTTCGCGTCCATCGAGCATTTGCGCCGTGGCGGGCTGGCCCTGCGTAAAAATTGGGGTCCAGGTCTTATCCAAAGCGCCCGACGCGAGCGAAAGCCGCACAGCCCGATAAGCTTTGCTATCCACATTGAAGTATCCAGCCAAGTAAAGGAAGGAATCGTCTGCTGCCATGGAGTAGACGATGCTATCAATGAGGGTGGACTTAAAAAGACGATTTTCTGGTCCCGTAAGGCGGGTGGAAAACTTCCGTACATTGTTGGGAATGCTTTTCCAATCAAAGACGAATTCGCCAGCGGCGTAGATATTAGCGTCCTTCACGAACAACGCGTAAATCTTTTGAACGGCGTCAAGGCCAGCATTCCAGGAGAAATCAATTCGACCGTCGCCTGATAAAGGGATTTTGGCAACGACTTGGCGTTCGGTGGCATGAACCATGATGAAGTGACCACCAACAAAAAGGTTGGTCTGGTCTATGGCTAAAGAATAAACCGGTCCGCTACAGTTTGGATTCCAACTCAGATCCAATGTGCCTTGGCGATTGAAGCGAGCGATGTTGGATCGGATGATTCCGTTGACATGGCTGAAGGTGCCGCCAATGACAATTTTGCCGTCGGGCTGGACAGCGATCGCTTGGACCACTCCATCTGTTTGCATTTCGGGCATGTCCAGAACCACATGTTGAAGGAAACTGGCGTGAACTAGGGCGTGAGGAGCTGCAAAGGCTAGCAGCAGGAACACGCATAGACGCACGCTAGCGAGGGTATCGTAAAAATGCACCGTGGGAAGATAGACGGATCTAAGCTCCGAGCAATCTGTCTTTTATCTGTGAAGATCTCTCTTGGTCATCATGAACCCACCCAAACGGCACAGGATTTGCGGCATTTTCACCATGACAATGCGCGTGATGAAGACTAGGTGGAACTCGAAACGGCGCTCATATCAAGAAATGCGAAAGAACGATTACCTCTGGGAAGAAGATCCAAGGTATCAGGAGGCGAATTATCGTTGTTTCCTTTTTATCGCTCTTTTCTCGATTGTCGTCGTTGCTACATGGTCTGGCGTAACAGGAGAATGGGCTTGGCTGGGCTATTGGATGCGGGGACTTGCTATATTCATTTTGGCACTGTGCGGATATGCAGCCCTAGTTTGGATCATTGCAAATCTGGTTCTGCTCGCTGCGAAGCTCAACCCGTAAGCATCGCGACCGGAATTGAAATCGCGCCGCATGAGATTCAATGCAATGACTCTTGGAACGTTCTGTTTTGAACTTCACCTCACCAATCAAACCAAGGCAGCCCCAATAATCACGACTGCCAATATGCTGGGAATAAAGACGCGCAGATTGACTCCGAATGCCTCAATTTCCGTCTTCAATTTGACCGCTACGATCCGTCCGAATTGGAGGAATTACTTTGAATTCGATTTTGCAGGTTGGTGTTCGTCGGGGCGTTTAGCCACTTCTCCTTCACATCTCCAAGACTCAAACGTGGCACATAATCTGCGGCATTTTGCACTATGTGTGTGTGGTTTCTGAAAGTTGGCGTCCTGCTCATTGCGTTTGTGGTGGCGCTTTCACTCAACTGCGTTCGGATCCAAGCGCAGACGTATAATTCTGACCAGCAAACGCCATCCAGAGCTGAAGGAGGCTTAGCGCTCGATTTAATCTCGCTCCAGCAATCTTTCGTGCCGCGACTGAGCAGTGTTGGGTTTGTCAGATTGGACCTCCAGGACAAAACCCCTGGTGACGGCCAGGGAGCCAAAATTGCGGTGAAGCTCCGGCAGGATACCTATGACGGAGAACTAATGGGGACCACGCCGAGCATCACTGTCCCGGATGGATTTCACGGAGTGCTTACCTTCACGTTTCCGACGAATATTTTGGTGGATCCGGGCTACACGTATTTCTTTGAACCCATTTGGCAGGGTGGAGATGGAGTGTTCATCGCTGGCGCAAATCAACTCACGAACGCTTTCCAGGTCATCAATGGGCGACCAAATTCAAATGATGTTTTTTTCGTTGAAGGCATTGTGCAAAGCCAATTGCACCAGCCGAAAGTTACGAATGGAGTTGTCACCATAAATTGGGATGGGGGAGGAGTGTTACAAATTTCGGACAACCTTGGTGGTCCATGGAAGGACATGCGGAGGCTGACGAATTCGTTTTATTCGATCCCTGCAACCAACAGCATGCAAATCTTCAGAGTCAGGCGGTAGATGACGACAATGGCCAGCGGTTCATTCGGCAGTGTCCTTAATGGGAACGAATTGCGAGACGTTCACGAAGATTATCGTCTGCTGGTTTCGCTTCATCGTGCGAAGGAAAGTGCTCGTGGTGTTTTACAGAGGTGGTGTCAGAATCGACGATGAGCTTATGTCAACAACGGGCGAAATGGGGATTCCCGAAGCGGCAGAACGCGATCCAAACGCTCTCGAATTGTTGCGAGTGTGGAGGGCAAACGGTCCGCAACACGTCAGTCTCCGAGTCGCAGTTTGGGAGGACCCCGAGCATGGGGGTTACTGCTGGCTGACCTTGCGCGGCACATTGCTCGATCCTATGAACTGGATGAAGCCCGGAATTTTTCGGAAACGTTACAGAGGAGACGACTTGGCAGGGAGGTTGAGTTCCAAAACCCCACTGATGAATCTCAGGGAAATGTTATCTAAAGCTAGTGCGTGAAACGTTCTGCCTCACGTTGGAATGAGTCTGGGGACCCAAATTTTGCGACGTGGAACATAGGCCGATTGGGAAGTCAGAATGGCAACTCAATGAACCGGTTGCTTTCCTTGGCCACCCCTTTTTCGAGACGTCATCAGCATATTCATTCCTGCAACCGTAACCAGTCTGAGGACTGCGAAGAAAGGAAGCGGACGCCATTTAAACTCTGGAGTCATCGAGAAGTGAGGCCCAAAAATACAGAATCATCCTGATCAAGACTGCGTTGAGTAATCGTGCCGCTTTTCTCATCGGGTCATTTTCTGGTTTATCCACCAGCACTGTCGCCGTCACGAACGCAAAACGCCCAGTCACAGCAAAACCAAAAGGCCCGAGAAAGTCACCCAGAGTGCGTGGACGTCCCAACAGCAGTGCGAGGAAAACAATGCCGAATAATGTCCCAGCGCAGAAATTGATCCACTTTAACACAACGACAACTCCTCGACTCATCAGGGACGATCATCGGCGAAAATAATCTGGTCGCAATGTGCTTTGACCTGCACATGAAGGCGTGACTCTAAGCCATCAATCTATTTGTTGAGGGGGTGAAAGGAATTTTGCTGGGTCCGTCGCCAGGTCTTCAAAGCCATGGAATCTATCATAGTTCACGCTTCCGAGAAACCTTCGGTACCGATCCTCCTCTCGGTCTTGAACCGAACCTGACCGCTGAGACTTTGGAGTGTTGAAAATCTTCACGCACAAGCTCTCTCGGTTCTTCCAACGGGCAACCTGAGCATCCTTTAACAGGGACTTGATATGGATGTCCGCGTCCGGGAAGGAATAGCCGACGAAAAGCCACTGATTGGCACTCTTGAGGATTTCGGCTGCATCCCTCCAAACATTGCGTAAGACTGCGTTCCCAAATTCCTTAAAGTAGCTTGGCGGAACGATGACCATATCCAGGGCTCCGCCGCACATCCAACACTCTTCTTGGGCACCAATTTCCATCCCAAGAAAGCCTTTCCGCCCGAACAGGAGAGTCTCATCACAATGCGAGCAATGCATCCAGTTCAATGAGCCGTGAAGTTTTAACAGTTTGCGATGACCTTGCAGAGTACAGGCCAGCTCTCCATCCTCTTTCAGCGAAAATGGATGCCCATAATTCAGTGGGAAATACTCTTCCTTTTCCCGAAGCGCGGAATCGATCAATAAATCATAGTTCGTTGAGATGAAGGCGACCCTGTCAATCAGGCCAGTTAAGACAAGCTTTTGAACAAGCGAGGTGTGCTGTTTCGGCTGCGTAACTCTTGCGGCAAGGGTTCGCGTTAGGAGAAGCCCGATGTCAAATTCAAGCAGCGCCCGCTCGCCGTTTCGAAGACGTTTGGACAGGCTTAAAAAGCCTAGGACTTCTTCCAGCGTCGGATAGGGCCCCGCTTCCTTGGGACCGAAGTGCCTTGTGTAGTATTCTCTAAATCGGTGTTCGTGAAGAGTGAACGTAGGCGAGCCGGTGCCTTCGACTTCGTTGAAATACACTTCCAGAATCTCATTTTGAAGCGGCGCTCCATCGGCTCTTGATGCGCCAGCCCCGAGAAAAATTACGATGTCCTTCCTCATGGCTCAATCTTATGCCAGGGAATGAGCACCCGTCAGCCAGTTTTCCATGACCCGCATTATCGCTACTCATCACCAACGGAGGTTTCCAAACGCCAATCCGAAATGCTGTCCAACGATTTAACGCATCGGCACAAACCGATACTGAGCAGCCAACAAGCAGGAACAAGCAGAAGAGAGACACCGAGGAAGAACTATAATGCGTTTTCATCTGAACCTCGCACTCATGATGGGGGAATAATCTCGCGGTGCAATGTGTGTTGGACGGCACATGGCGATCAAATCCATCAATCGTAAACTTCATCCCTGGGATTCAGTTCTCTATCCATGGACCGATGTCGGGGAAGATCAAAACTATCCCCGTGGTGTTCGCTTCAAGAGACCCTCCCAATCTTCTTAAAATGCCCCAGGATCGATTTTTGACGCAAGGAAGTGGAAAAGGTAAACGGGCTGGAATATTTTGCTTTTTCCGACTGATATCTTCACCGGATGAAATTTTTCAGAAAGCTAAAACCAGAAGAGTCTTTGGAGGAAGGGTTGGAGCAGTGCCGGAAATATAACGAGCACATGAAATTGATTCTCCCCAAGCTTCCGCCAGAGACTCGGGCCTTTGCACACGAAGATTGTTATCGAGATCCTAATTCACACGACTGTCCTCATGATGGCTGGTTATCGAAGTTGGAAGTGACCGTGGAAGAAAATGAAGCCAGAAGGCTGAACGTGCGGCTTGAGTTGTTGGGTGCTTATCACGATCGATTGTTGACGTTTAGATACTCGGATGTCTACGGCGACTGGTTGCACTTCTCGATGTATGAATAAAAGCGTGCACAATACAATCATCCCGGCCACAAACATCAAGAGGCCGTTGAAGGACAGGTAGAAACTAATCATGGGAGGCCAAAGGTTACCAACCGAGTGCACAGGTTGAGGAACGATTGAGATTGGATCGGCATCAACTTGGACTGGAGGTGGGGCCATGGACGACGTTTCAAATGAGGCAACTGCCGAGCAAAATTCGTCTTTGTCTCCGGCTGTTGGAAGAATCATCCTCCAGCAACGCGTTCGCTTATTCCACAAATAGGTGATTTCAAGAAGCGCAGCACCAGGATGATTCGCGACCGATGACAGCTTGAGAAGGTTGATCTTCTTCCACGCGACGAAAATGCGCCTGTGCCATGATAGGGCCAATCCCCGCGAACCGATAACGAGTTTACGTTGTTGCTTCCTTTTTTCCCGAATCTCCCACTCGCTCCCCAAAGCGTGCAAACATCCAACAAAGATCAGCAAGCACGGCGCAGCGAGCAGGATCGTCCCCCACGGCATTATTCTCTTCGACAAACTCGTCAGCCACACTCTTTCCAGCGCGAAGAGGAGCATTATAGTCCCCACTGGAAGCAAACGAAGGAACGCTGCCCGCCGCCAGGCCCAATCGATCAAAGGAAAGGAAAACAGCAAAGGATTTAATTCGGGCGGTTGACTGAACGTCGCCTTATTTCGAAAGGTCACGCATCAATATTTGTCCCCGCTAGGCGATCTGTCGATTACACACGACCGCCTCTTCTGTAATGGGTCTAGAGGATCGAACCTTGAGGAGGCCACCAATTCAGTCCCGTTTCAGTGTGGTGTTTTTAGAGAATTCTCGCTACACCAGTCCCATCGGTATGTGCGATTATTGGGCTCTGCTTAACTCGCTGATGGTCGAAGGTGCTTTCGGCATGACACTCAGGACTGGCGAAGCGGCGGTTGTTCACAGTTCTGAGGGATCGAAGAATTTGGATGAGCTTTATCCAACGATTGAGGAGCTTTCAGATCTCCTCCGGCAACTGACTGATTCTCGCTCCATAAGAAAGTTGAGAGATGCGGGAACAGTTTGGTTTCTTGGTGGCTTTGAGGGAGGGATACGGATGGTCGGCGCTGCAAGACTAGAGCCGGATTCAAAACTCACAGTGGAGATTCGTAGGATGGCAACTGCTCCCCGTGGATAGCATGCTGCTCGAAAAATGAACCCGACACTGCAACTGGCCATCGGCGTGTGCGGATTGCTCATTTTGCTCCTCTACCTCAAGGCAATCATCGAGATGATCATCGCAGGACGAGCGCCCTATCCCGGCAGAGATGGCGGAGCCGTCAAGTGGGTCATCAGGGAGCAGAAGCCAATCACATTCTGGACCAATATTGCCATTTTCATACTGACCTGGCTCATGTTCCCGGGCCGCGCTCTTCATGTCGCATATGAGGGGTGGAAACAGCTTCGTCATTCAGTATGAGCGCCTCGGACTGACCCCAGATCGAAACTGCCTTTTGAACCAAGCGACAGGTCCTGGTAAACGCTGCGATAGATCAATCCCCCTCCCAAATTATCTTCCCGGAGCTGTTGATGAGGACTGATTTTCCTTCGCACGACATTTGCGCAAACCCCTTTTGGAAACTCCCTTGAGAATCAAAACGTGGTTCAATGACGATGTCTCCATGCCGATTGATAAACCCGCTCTTCCTTTTTGAGTCTGTCACGCAAGCCAATCCTTCAGAAAATCCTTGGGCTCGACGATGCTGGGGTTCGATGACCCAATCTCCTTGAGGATTAATAAATCCAACCTGATCGTGACTTCGACCAGCACGTGCCAATCCTTCTTCGAAAGCACCCATGTCGAAATATTGTGGGGGTTTGGTTACAGCCCCCTGGAGATCAACGAGGCCATAAGGACGCCGATAACTGGAATCATGCTCGCAAAAGCCTGCGATTCCGTCACAGAAGTTCGTCATGGCCGGATACGTGGCAGGAAATAAACATTCTCCGCTGGAATTAAACATGCCCACCAAAAGACGATGACCTACGGCAACGAAGCACCCGAACAGATTCCAATCCTCAGGCCACTCTGGAACATCTGGCACTTCGGTAACGGCGAGTTCTCCCAGACGAGCGCCAGTCTCGTTTATGATGGCAAAAGCTCCGTCGAAATCGCTTTTAACGATCGCCAGCCCATCCTTGAAGTCGGTGCAAAATGCAAATGATTCAGAGAATTGTCTGTGGCCCGTTCTGTTGATGTAAAATTGATTTCCTGGCAACCCCACCCTAGCTATTCCTCCACTGAAATGAGATCCGCCGGGACTGCATTGAAAGCGGGGTCCGATGACCACGTTTCCATGAAAGTCAATAAATCCAAATTCCTCCTGCTCCTTAAAGCAGATCAACCCTTCAGAACATCTTCCCAAAAAAGCAAAGCGGGGTTCGAGAATCTGAGTTCCTTCCCGGTCGATGATACCGAATCTCTCACCCTTTTTGATTACGAACACGATTGGGTAAATATGTTGCGGGTTCGTCTTCCCGGATTGAGCCACCTCAGTGGATTCTATTCTTGCTAGCGGACCGGAGGGCGCCTTTCCGGTCGCAAAATGTGTAATACCCCTGTTCGCTTCCGACCAAGCCATAAAGAATTGAAACCGTAAATTCGTCCGTCTCTAGGGGTTCCAGGACACGAAAAACCAAGCTTCGACCCGGTTTTAATCTGATTTTATCCCCGATCGTAAAGCGCCCTGGAAGGTGGCCGTGGTTGTATTTCACATGATACGAGGGAGTGGTGGGATTCCATCCGTCAAAAACGGCCTCTCGGTTGCCGATATTCCGCAGTCTGAAAACATGGTCAGATTCCAAACCCTCCTTCATCGTATCGGGATTGAGCTGGACGATTTTTGTGCGAACGTCAAGCTGTGCCTCAGTGGGAATCTCTTTAGCTGGACCCAGGTACTCCAGTTTCAAGAGTTCAGAATGTTGCGGATACCACGCAGGATTTGTCTTCTGGTAATCATGATTTCTTGAGCTGATCCAGGCCATTTCAATCGACACCGCCAGTAGGATGAGAAGAGCAATGCGCAAAGGATCAATTTTCATAATTCCCTATAAGGCCACTGAATCTGTCTGAGAAACTCTTGTCAACCCAAAGCCCATGGGGAGATGCTTTGCCTGGGACAAATGAGATTTTCACTTTTCTCGATTTGCGTCAGGCCAACCACTGTCTCATCGCCCTCGAAGCAGCTCATTTCATCGGTCCGTAAGCGTGAACGCCATAGGTAGCCATCGCTCGAATCATTAAACGAGTGATCCCGAACATTCACGGCTCTCTGCTCATCAAGGACGTTGACGATGTGAAATAGATGATCCCAACAAAGGGTGAAATCCAGTTTTCGATCCGTAGTGTTGGCCGCCAGGATGTATTTTCCTGAGGGCAATTCCTGGGAACCTTTCTCCACATAAAAAGGCCAAACCGTAACACTGCTTTAGAGAGCTTCATTCCAGCCTGCTTTATCGTCCTTATAGGAAATGTCGCTTGTGGACCAAAGTGATTCCTGGCTAAACAATGGTTCGCGCCGCTGCCAAACCTTCCTGGGCGCCGACCATTCCTCTTTTTCTTGAGGTTCTCGGGATGATGCTTTTGAGGGTTCCCACAAGCCGCAGGAAGTCCAAAGCGACATTGAACGTGTGAATGGTTTGGGCCAAACTGCTGCCTCGATGCAGAAAGTTAAGGATCCTGGTCGAATCAGCTATGCTGTACCATGGGGTATGATGGACACCTGCTTTTTCTAAGAATTCCTTGTGTTCGATTCCGAGGTGGCCTCGATGCCAGATCTTCATACTCACTTCCCCAAGAAGGCCTGAATAAATTCGAGAAGCTCAGGCGCATCGTTGGAAACCTCTTGCGCCGCCTTCCGGATGTCATCGACCGCAGAGTCCTTGGTCTTAGCCTGTGAAAGAGCAGGAAGGAGCAACGAGGCAAGAATGCCGATAATGGAAATGACAACCAGGAGCTCGATTAAAGTGAACCCGAGACGGCGATTTGTATTTCGTCCCCACGTGGATGCTGTTGAGTGCATAGCCTGGAACCGCTCTTTCGACAGGCAGCTTAAGGCAGAGATGGATCTTCAGGCAAGTGACTCTGCGTACAGCCCAGATAAAGCACGGTCGGAGCGAGTCCCATTCCATGACTTAAAATTTCCTTCAAACCTTCTGGCTGCTCTGAGGAAGGTACGGATAAACGTCCAATGAAAAATCAATTCCCCCTTCTGCCAGTTGATTTAGCAGCTTCCATCCAAACCGGTTCCCGGAATTGTTTTCGGTGAACCAACTCAAGAACAACTCCGCTGAACCTCCTTCTTCACGGATCGAACGCAGAAAAGGAAAGGATGGGCCAAGATTAACGCAAAATTTCAAAAGCGATTCTGATAGGCTGCTTTCCTCTGATATCGGGACAACGAAACAACAATACGAACGCTCGTAAACGCCCTCGAGTGGCTGACCCCGACGAGTTTGGCGGTGGTCCCCTGCCTTCCATTTCCGAAACAACGTCAGTGGAATTGCCGCAACGATTTCCTCTGGATCCATGTTGGGATGGGTAACTCGGAAAGATGCTTGGACTTGGAACGGATGCATAATTTAATCAGTTGGAGCTTTCGTTTTCATGGCAAATGTGAACAATCGCCGCCCAAACATTGTCGGGCACATCCTGTCGTTTCATTGCTTGGATAATGAGCTCCAGACTATCAGATGCCTTCGTGCTTCCGTTCCCAATCTTCTCGATCGTATTTGCTGACAGAAGCAAATTGCCTTGCTCCAAATATTTTCGCGCAACTGCCGATAAAATGGTGTCTCGGTAAATATCAGCAACGATGCCGTCAAGTAGAGGAGACCACAGGTCTTCGAACAGGTGCGTGGTCATTTCAAACCAACCTAAATCGCAGTAGGCCTGAGTTAACACGGTAAGCATGCCTGCGGTTTGAACAACATCCGTGTCCTCTTTGAGGAGGCTGGTCACTTTCAAAAATAGCTCGTTGGCTTTACTCAGGTTTCCATTTTTTGCAAACCAAACGGCGAGTTTAACCGAGATGAAGCCTTGGTCAGGGTTCTTGGATCGAGCGCAAATGGCCTCAATCTCGTGAATCAAAGGATCAATATACGTTCTCTCCTCCGCGTCTGCGTAAGCTTCCACGACCCTTAACAAAGCGGTCGCACGGGATGCTGGTCTTCGAATTCTCTGGGCTTGAGCCTCGGCGCAATGCAGCAGCTTTGTTCGATGGCGAGGGAGCATAAAAAGTGGATGACGTGTTCAGTCAAAGCCGAGTTCGATGGCTCGGTCATTTGAAACTGTAGAACTTTACCACGAGTACGAAAGCACTGAGACACATCCACAGCCATACAACCTTCAGGAAGGTCTCATACTTCATCCAACTTTGGAGACGCTCTGGGTGTCCCTTGATGCGAAACAGGGCAACGGTGGCCAGGATGATCTGACTGACTGGAATCAGAAAATCTGGATTTTTAAGCAGCGACATACCAAAAAGCTCTCCTTTCCACCCGCAAGCTCATTCAAGGCCCTCTAAAACTCAAGGGCAACCCTCCCTGAGCGCTGTTGGGCACATCGGAAGGTTGGTCTCGTTCATGCTAAAAAACTTCCATGAACCGATCAACCGTCGCCATTTTGAGTTGCCTGGTCATGTTCAGCTTTGGGGTTAATGCTTCCATAGCGCAAGTGTTGACCGTGGACCAAAGTGCACCTGAATGGCATCCGGACTTCGCACAAGCATTTCTTCCGGGCTACGTGGAGTCGTTCGTGCCTGCATTGCCCGCCACAGGATTTGTGGAGTTTATTTTCCAAGACAAAAACGCGGGGAATGGAATCGGGACAGAGGTTTATGTGAATTTAAGGAAGGACGCCTGGAATGGTGCCATTATCGGGCAAGCAGCAACCGTCACGATACCGGATGGTTCACGTGGATATATTACCTTTCAGTTTCCCAGGAACATCCCTCTTGAAGTGGGTAAACCCTATTTTTTGGAAGCGGTTAAGAAGGCCGGTGACGATATTTACACTTGGCCTGGTTTATATGCGAAGGGAGACGGGTGGTACAACGGACGCCGGGTTGCCAATGGTGCATATGCCTTTAGGGAAGGAGCCGTTCAACCAAGGATCACCGGACTTTCTGTGACGAATTCCACCTGGACGATAGCTTGGGAAGGAGCAGGAGTGTTGGAGATTGCTGCTTTTGCTGCTGGACCCTGGGTGGAGTTGCCGGAGAAAAACAGGGGCAAAGAATCCATCGACCTGAAAGCGTAGGGCTGGGACGGGTTGAGACAATTGTTTTTCAAAGTCAGGAATTAAGACAAGGTCGGAGTTGTCCAAAACGGCATGGGATATGCGGCTTTTCATTGAAGGGACGATGAAAAAAGCGCTCACATGAGGAAGCATACCAGTCAAAGGGCGATGACGATGATCGAGCTTGTGGTGGTTATTGGGGTTGTTTCGATCCTCGTCCTGATGATATTGCCTTCAACCGCAGGGCCCAGGCGGTCAAAGGTGATGAGCCAATGTGTGAATAATCTCAAGAGCGTTGGTATAGCAGTACGGATTTTCGCGACCGATCACGGCGATAAAATCCCACAACAGATTTCAACGAATGAGGGAGGCTGCACAGGAATACAAGATCCTGAACAAGCGATCCTTTCGTTTTACAGATGCCTTTCCAACCAACTCCCCCCGACAAGGATTCTCACCTGCCCCACTGATTTTCGAAAAGCAGCGACGAATCTTGAATCCTTGAGACCGGAAAACATAAGCTACTTCGTGAACTGGTCCGCCGAATCAAATCTGACCAATTCACTTTTGGCGGGGGACAGAAATATTTCGCAACGGCCGGGCTGGTTGGTATTAAAGTCCCCAGAAGCGATTCCATGGCAACCCTACCGCAATGGGAAGAAGCCATTTCTCCATGGGGCGGGCGGAAACGTGGTTCTTGTGGATAGCACTGTGTTGCGACTTCCGATAGCAGAGGAGTTCAAAAGGCGGCAGAAAGAAATGTCTGGAACGATCAACAGAGTTGTAGTGCCGTAAACCTCTGACAGGCGATGGAGTGCTTCTTGACCTTCTCCTTCAAGGTGGAAAACTGTGACGTGGGCCAACCAGGATGTCTACAAATGTAGACATCGATCACTATGAATCCCGGGGATAAAGCGATCACCACCGCAAATGTCGAGTCCCGTTTAAAAGCGGTTGTGGATCTGGATTGCTGGGTTAGCGTTCCCTTGAGCTAATGGTGGAGGAGCTTTCAAGTCGATCCAGCGTCAAAACAAGGATCTACCCCACGAACACGACCTGGGCCGTTGTCGTAATCTCCATTGTGCTTCGGCTTTTGGCGCCTGCTTCGTTGAACGCGGAGCCGGTGGTCACGAAAACAGCCGCTCCACCTTCAGCCACCATCGATCCCAGCTTTGTCCGGTTTGCACCTGGCAGCGAAAGCCTGGTCAAATCACTGGCGACCAAACACAGCTTAAAAGTTCGACCTCTCGTTTGGGATTTTTTCCAGGCAACCGAAGCGGGAGATTGGATAACGAGCAAGGATCTCTTCGCTCAGATCGAAGCTGGTTCAGGCAGACGTGGTGGCACGGCTTGGCTTCCTCAAGAACTCTGGGTGGCCGCCCGATGAAAGCTACATTCCTACGGCCAGTGCTCCAAGTGATTTGCCGACTACCCACCCTACAGCAAACCAATCTACGGTTTCCCAGTTGAAGACAGCATTCGAGCTCACAAAGCGGGTACTCCTCATTTCGTGTGCGCGGTTGTCATAGACGAACTCCACATCCGTGAATCCATTCTTTTGTATGAAACCATCCCAATGGGCGGTCAGCACGAAAGTCTCTTCCGCTATATTGCTCCCATTTGCACCCACCTGATCAGACCCGTCGATGGTCTTTACGGTCCAGGACTTCACATGCCCCTCCTTGTAGGTGACGGTGGCGTGAGCGCTTTCAACCCTGCTTGCAAATGGGTTTTTCTCTTTCGGGCCGTTTAATATTTGCTCCATGCCCGTGGTTCTGAGGCGGACATAATCTTGAACCTTGGCTGATCGACTGCCGTGCCAAAGGAGCCCAACAATACAAAGGATGGCTATGGCCAGACACCAAATGGACCAAGCGCCACCGGTGTTGTTTGGTTTGTTCGTCGGCACATTGGTCGCTGGAGATTCTAACTCAGCAATTTTTGGAGGTGTTTCCATAATGTGGGCGGGCCTGAGGGTTGAACGGCACAGCGGTTTGTTCGCAGACGCTTTGTTTCCCTAAAGCAATATCAGCCGGCACATAACGGGCAAGCACAAATTACCACATATGGGAATATCAATTTGCAACCATTTGGGGTGTGCGAAAGAGAGATCTGGATGGTCAGCTTGCTCGATTCCTACGCGAACAACGAGGGGATCTTTCTTACGTCCAATTTGCCAAAAAGATCGGGGTGGGTCACATGACAGCCAGGAGATTGGAGTCGGGAGAGCACCACATCACCCTTCGAAAGCTTGAAGTCATCCTGGACCGCTTAAAGATGAAGCTCAGCGATGTTTTCCAATCCGAGTTTCCTTGAGAATTTATCAACCGATCCCAAGACTTGGAGGGGATGAAATCCAGCGCTATTGAAGCAAACGTGATTAAAAGGTTAAGGGCCCACGGATTCAGAGCCGACCGAATTCCTCGTGACGTAATCAAGACCGCTGATATTTTCGCCTCAGCACGTGGAGTGGACTTCCTCGTGGAGGTCACCTCCAGAAATTTTGCTGATCAGCAACGAGCCACTTACGCCAAAACCAATCGAGTGGACGGAACCATGAACATGGTCCCTAGCACCTCCTTAATTGATACTCTCCGGCATAGTGTTGAACAACTGCGAACGAGCCAGAAAGCTTTTAAGACGGCATTCCCGGTGCTTTGGATTGTGATCGTAAACAAAGAAACACCGGAGCTCTCGATGAGGCAGTTGGTCATGTCGCTTTACGGAATTCAAGAACTGCAGTGTTGGAGAGGAGGTTTCTCCTATGAGCTCGATTGCTTCTGGTTCAAGGAGAGCCTCTTTGATTCCTCACCAGATCTACCCCTTGCCGTAGTCGAATACGAGGGCGCACTGACCTTCTGTGTGAATGATCAGAGCCCAGCGGCCCAACCGCTCATGGATACCCCATTTTGGGAATTTCCGAAGAAGGAGACCATTGTTCCTGACGAGCGTTACAAAAACTTGTCCGCTGCTTCAGCCCTACCCCGCCTAAAATCTTCCGAAGCGACACTGCAAAGAATCGGGCGGCGACATGGGTTTCGGACTATTGATTGTACCCGTCGTGTGGAATATTTCGGTCTGAGTCGCGAATACCTTAGGCCTCGGGTCATCTGAGAGGACAACCCTGAGCCTAGGGCAGAACAAGGCGATCCATTTGCTCAGGACAAGTTGGGAGATGCTTACGCCGCTAAATTTGACTTTGAAACCGCTCGTCAATGGTATGAAAAGGCAGCTCAAAGAAACAACCGGGATGCTCAATACAAACTGGGCTATTTTTATCTCATCGGAAAACCGGCGATGAGCGGAACGAAGGGTGTGGATAAAGATCCCAAGCAATCATTCTTTTGGTTTCGGAAAGCGGCATACCAAGGTGATCCACAAGCACAACGACAGGTAGGTTTTGTGTATCGAGAGGGCCAGGGTGTGACTCAGGACAAAATTGAAGCATACAAATGGTTCAGCTTGGCGGCAAAAGGAGGTGAGGCAACGGGGAAGATGTATATGGACAGTCTGATCCTGGAATTCACAACGCAGCAAGTCCAGGAAGGTGAGAGCAGGGCTCAATCGTTCGTTAAGACCTCAATCCTCCTGATCTGAATTCTCCTTCAGCTCCTGCTTCACCGCCACCAGCCCCTCCTGCTCCTCCTCAAAAAAGCGCCTTCGACTTCATCTGGGTTCAAAACATCCTCGTCTCAGGAACGAACCGTATGGCGATCGTGAATAACCAGCTTCTGTATCCTGGCTCAACCGTGGAGATCGTATTGGACGGCAAAAAGGAAAAGGTCCGATGTCTAAAATCGGACGATCACACAGCGACCCTGACGATTCAAACTCAGCGAAAAAAAATTCCTGTCTCAAAATCAATATTCCGGTGATTTCTTGTCGGGCGGTGTCTGTATAGGGAAGCTGTATGTTGAAATCCGCCGTTAATCGGTTCACATCCTCAATCCTTCGTGGAGCCGTCAAAGCACAATAGTCCTTCTCTCTTGGGCCGCGCATTGCGCAAGCGAGGTGCTGTTTTTCTCTGTGGTTTTGGGGTAATTATCGCGCTGGGACTTGCTGCTTTCCTGAGAGGACCTTATCGAGGTAGAAGTCCGGAGTTTTGGCTCAACGAGCTTTCTGCGAATGCTTCAAGAAGTAACCGCGCCTGCCAGATCTTTTTGGAGCAGGGAACAAACGCAGTTCCATTCCTTATTTCAAAAATCCAATCTCGTCGCCCTGTTCCTGGAACGAATCGCCTTTGGAACAGGCTTGAGTCGTGGCTTCCAAAGACTTTAAGGGTGGAACGAACACGTTCCCGTATGACGAAAGCGTACCGCGAAGTCGAGGCTGCTGCTTCTATGTTAGGACACATGGGAGACCTCGCATCGCCAGCTCTTCCGACCCTGAATCTCGCCCTGCAAAATCGGGTGATGACCACGTCAACAGCCCGTAAGACCGTCACAGTTTATTCTGGGGTAAATCTGGCGCTTCCTCCCGGTGCTGCACTCTTAACGTTGCAGCAGTTAAAGCCAAATGATCGTTCTCTCGAAACAACTGCTGCGAACCTGTTCATTCAGCGCCAAGTTGGGCCTTCCCGTTGGCTGAGGTTCTGTGAAATAAATTGTGGTTCCAGGAGCGCAGAGATCAGCGTCAAAATACAAGCGCTGGAGAAACGATATGCGAGCTCCAAAGAGACTGAAATAACCAACCTCTTGGCCAGTGGCGTCGTCCTCGAAAGGCTGTTCGCAATCTCACGCTTGAACGAGGTAAATTCCTCCGATCCTCGTTTGGTTACATCGCTAAAGCCAATTCTTGAAACGAACGATGCAGTTGTGGCTGCCTGGGCGATTGCTGAAGCAGGGCGCTTAGGTGCTCAAGCCAAGGCTTTGCTTGTTGAAGTCAACGAGACAATGAAGGGCGAGGGTGATTTTAAGATAGTCGTAGCCCGGGAAGCACTGAAAAATGTGACAACTCCGCGCTCGGGAGACTTCTTCTCAAAATGACTGGAGATCTCGTTCTGACGAGGGGTTACGGGCAAGCTCAGTCGGACGATACGAATAAACGGCAAATCGTATCAGGAAAGGGCATAACCACAGCTCTCCCATAAATGTCGACAACTGTAGACATTCGCCGGTCGTACCCGGACTGGCACCAGGTTGCTCCTGTTCTTTTCGTGATTCCCACCGATTCTGAACCTGATAAGCTCCGCTCAAGAAAGCAGGATCTATGAAAAAGCTCATCATCCTTTGGTGCCTTTTCCTGGTGACGGTTCTTAAAACAGGAGCGGCAGAAACCAACGAAAACAAAATCCTCACGTCCGGGACTAAAGCACCGCATTTCGTGGTTGTGGATAAAACTGGCAAAGAAATAAGACTCTCCGACTTCATGGGAAAGGTCGTGGTCTTGGATTATTGGGCAACCTGGTGTGGACCTTGTATGGCGTCGCTTCCTCACACCGAGAAAGTTGCCAAAGAGACCAAAGAAAAGGGAGTTGTCGTTCTGGCCGTTTGCACCAGTGACACCAGAGCGAATTTTTCGAAATGGCTGAGGGAAAAAGAAAAGGAATATCCCAGCCTTGTCTTTGCATGTGATCTAAATGACCGCGACACCAAGACATATGATGAGCGGGTTTCCAAGAAGCTTTACGGCATCTCGTTGATCCCAACCCAATTCGTCATCGACCAAAACGGTGTCATTCGAGAAGTGATTGTTGGTTATAGGACAGGGGATGAACTTTTGGATCGAGCGTTGGAGAAGTTGGGAGTGATCTCTGTGTCCAAATAACAAAGGGAGTTTCTCGACACGGAGGTTATTCATCCCAATTGCTGTTCGAAGCAGCTCCTGCCACCAAACCTAACAGAAGCGCCCCACCCACGATATAGGCAATACCCATTCCCCAAGAATTGGAGCGCGGTGGCCCTGCCAACCCCCACGCACGAAGTCCTAAGAAGGCACCGAAAAACCCGCCTACAAAAAAGTGCGTCCAAAATTTAAACCAATTGAAACCTTTTGGCCTCATCAGCATAAATAAGGCTCGAAAAGTCGCATGTCCAGAGCACAGCCAAAGCAATCAGGGGACGAGGAGAAATCGTGGGTGATCTACATCCTGCAAAAGCTGGATGACCTGCCTGAGAAAGTTAAAGAGCATGCTCGAACAAAGCTCTTTACTGAACCCTACATTTTTACGGAGGGAGAATCTAAAAGACTTAAAGCCTGGATCGAATCTCCTTTGAATTCCAAGAATGCCGAGCCCAACCTAAAACTATTTCTCGCTCTTGCTCCATTCGTTGGCCAGGAATTGCTTCTTGTGAGGGTGAATTTCGAAGAGACCAGCTACCAATTTTACCTTCACCCGATTCACAAAACTCTTATCCATCGGTCCGCATGGGAGTACGACAATATCGAGCGCTTTATCAAAGACAGCCACAAGATCACTGAGGTCTTTGGATATTGGCCCAGTTTCCACGATGCTGAGGTTCACCGCTTGACTCTCGATCGAGGAAGCTTTGATCTTGAAAAGCAGGTAGCGATCGCGGTCTCAATGAAAGTGGCGATTGAGTTTTGGGAAATGAGCTCGGAGGTTGATTACAAAGGGCATTTTGTTCACACGAGACGGACCCGGGCCATGCTCAAGTTCGACAATGTTGAAGCGGTTCACATCGTTGGGTTCAATCATCAGAATGCTATCCAGGGTTTGTGGATTGAGCGGGTCATCGAGGAAAACCGGACGTTCTTCAAAATTACATTTGACTCTGCGTATGGGCTGGAGAGCACCTTTTCCTGCTCAGCGATTGAAGTTTTGACGGCGACTCCCGTTTCGAAAGATCACCCATGAACCTGCAAAAGCAACTTCCCCGAAAGTGGGCAATTGGCTTGGCATTTGCCGTGGTCTATCTGCCGTATGCCTGGCTGCTATTACTGAACACCTCTTGGGATTCGTATCGCTGGTATTGGATTAAACTTTGGCCGATCCTTCCAGGTGTGACGCCAACCTTCTTGCTCAGGATGAAGTTCCAAGGACTGAGCGGATGGCCTTTTTTCTGCCTCATGTTTTTGTTCACCATGATTTTCGTAGCGCCCCTGCTCTATTGCGCTCTCCGCTCGAAGCGAAAAGTTTCTCTGCCCATCCTTTTCTTCGCGGTCCTGCTCTCCTGCTTCTGCTCTTTTGGTGCCTACGGATTATTTCGATCGTGAGCCACTTCATGAACCACATCCAGACGGCGCATTGACGGACAATGTTTTATTCATTCCCTAATTCAAACCGGATGCTGCGTTTCCTTTACGTTACTTTTTTCACTATTGCGATTTTGAAAAATCGAGTCTGGATGCTTACGGCTGTGTTGCTGCTGCTGATGGACCTCCGCAAAATCTGGTTCATACGCTGGAGGTCTCCCATGATCCGTTTAGTCACCCGCATGACATGTCTTTACAGGACGGAATTATCTGCGATCTCAAGTTCCGAAGAGCCTTTGATGAACGCGCTTGTCAAGATGGTGCGGTCCGAGCTCCCAAACGTTCCGTCAGAAGCGGCTCACAAACAGATTGCAGAACAAGCCAATCGGCTAGGTGCCGCTTCGGATGAGTCCGCACTGCGAGATTTTATTCGAGCTGAATATCCGAAACTGCCGGTTGAAAAAGTGGATCTGGCAATAGATAAGGCCCGGAACCGTTTGAGCAATCGGGATGATGCCACTCTTGTCGTGTCGGCTTTCGGGTGGGTGATTGAGGCTAAGCTTGGAGAACGAGCCCGCGCGGCCTTCTTGCATGAGTTTTTGATCGGACGCCTCTCCCCAATAACACGGTAGGCCCTTAAGAACCCCAGCATTGATCCATAACAGCTCAGCGCACCTTTGATCGTCCGATCACGGCGCGATCAGGACAGCGAAGACCGGAACAACTTCCGCGGCACCCTAAGCTTTTCTGCCTTAGCTTCAGTTAGCACCCGATCTCCATTGGCGATCCAGGCCGACCAAAGGTCCAGAATTTTCTCGATGTTGCATTTGTGAGGACTGGTTAAGATTTCGAGGTAAGGGACTTCTTCCGGATCGCCTTTTCCGAAGATTCGCAATTCAGCAACGAAGCGCTTTGTCCTACCCTTCGGAGTCAACCTCACAACCATCCCTCGAGCATGATCGATGCGAAGCATACTGATCTCGTTAAGACTTGAAGAATCAAGCGAGCCATCCACGAAATGAGTTTGGAACCAGGCCTCCCACTTTTCTTCGCCTTTACGCGAAACCTGTTGCAAACTCCTCAGCCACTGATTTTCTTCCCTTTCCGACATCAGATCGTGCCCCGGCCTTATTAAACCACCACGATCCCCGGCAACACAGTAATAGCTGTAGGGTTGTTCAGGGAATTTAGAACATTCCAAGCCTTGTGACTGGAGCACCCCCAAAGCTCCAGAGCGATTCTCATTCGATGTCCTGTGGAGACCTGATCGACGTGCTTGAAGAGTCCATCGGAATCATCAAAGACACCATGCAGAATCTGGTTCAAATCGAGGCTTTCCTGGCCTTCAAGGACGAAGACACAGCAAGTTCCTTTTGAATCCATCCCTATGAAAACCTCCTGGTCACTCTTGGCCACGATTTTCACCTCAGTAGGAGTGGAAGGTTTACTCTCCTGAGTTCCGTTAATGATTTCGTCGAGTTCCTCAGGCTTCATCTTTTGGACGAGAAGCTCTATTTCGCGATTGTAGCCTCGATCGTTTGGCTCACCGTGTCTTGGCGCTTTTCTCGCATACTGTTGCACGAAACTCCCCACCTCCCCAATCAGCCTTTGTTTACGGCGAGTCATTCAGAACTTGTCCAACTTCAAAGCCGATTCCGCCCGGTCGCCTTGGCCTTCTTCCAACGTAAACGAGCAGCGGCAGCAATTTTGGCGCGTTGTTCTGGTGACATGGTCCTTTTCTTTCCCGGAGAATCCGGCTTTCCACCTTCCTTCCGTGCCTTTGCCCAGCGTAGTCTTTGAGCTTCCGCGATTCTGGCTCTGCCCTCCGCACTCATTCTCCTCCCGCTTTTGGTAATCAACCTAGAGGAGGAGACCGGCGACGAACCACCCAGAATGCTCTCCAATTGCCGGGTTAACTCTTCGATTTTTTCTCGAACGTCCGCGGCCTGCCTGAGTTGTGCTGAAGAAAGGGATAAAGTGTCAGATTGCATGAGGGTCTTCCTAACGCAAGTGCCCGGGGTTGGTCAATGGAAAGCGACCAATTGTCAGGTTTCAAGGCCCTCAATTCTTGCTAATCTCCGCCCGACGAATCCGATCCTTCGTCAGTGAAAAGCAGGAAAGGTGCTGATCGAGAAAACCCAGCGCAGTCTCAATTGGCACCTTTCCATTTCAGAGCCTCCTGCATCCTCTTTGATCCCTTGACCGAATTGCATTTTGAGCGATGTTCCGCGCCTGGCCGATAGCCTGTGCTGGGCTATTAGACCACCGTGCTGGCGGTTCGGGTGTGTGCCTGAACCGTCATTTTTCTCCTTCTCAGGCTTGTTTCGTAGAAAGGGCTGATACCGTTGAAAATCTGCTTTGTTTTTGGGAACTCTGGGTAAGGATAGGTTGTGATCGAATGCAAACGCTCTTAACCCACCTGAGGAGATTCTCGTCTCAGCCTGTTCTCAGAATCATGGCCTACTCCTGGCTGATTTCGAGTTTGCTGCATTCGGTCCCTCTTTTGTCCGGAGCATCCTTGCTTGACACAACGTTCCGTACCTTTGCTCCGTACAGCATCCCTTTAGATATCGAACTGCAACCGGACGGAAAACTCCTGGTGGTCGGTAACTTTTCGGAATACGACGACAAGGCCACCGATGGAATTGTGCGGCTTAACAAGAATGGGCAGGTCGATACCAATTTTGTTGCCAGCAAATCAGGGGGACAGGCTGTTGATGCTCGTGTCGTTGCACTGGCACCAGATGGAAAGATTTATCTCGGCGGAACCTTCTCAAAGTTCAGGGGGCACATGAGTAGCGGCATCGTTCGCCTAAATAGTGACGGCAGTGTGGATCAGAGTTTTTCCTACGTGGTCGAGCATCCTTTGCCGGTCAGCGGGATATACATTCAAACCGACGGGAAAATCTTAGTTGCGGACACTCAAAAGCTAAATCGATTGTCACCTGAAGGCATGATTGATCCCTCGTTTGCCTTCTCCTACGAAACGAACGAAACCATGACGGCTGGCGCTCTGCTGCCGGATGGGAAGTTTTTGATCTCATTGCTGTCGCTAAACGACCGTCTCAGAGTTTTGCGGCTGAACACTGATGGAACAGTCGATTCTTTCTTTTCACTCGATGCAAGAATTCGAAGCGCCGGGAGCAGTAGCCGTAACATGAAACTGTTTCCCTTGACGGATGGGCATATAATAATTGCTGGGGGATTCGTGGGAGCACGATTAAGTGTTGCGCGGCTTAACGCGAACGGTTCTCTTGATGAGTCCTTCGATGCTGGCTGGGTTGGGTTCCCTTCGACAGCGATAATTCGTCCGGATGGCAAAATCATCATCGGTGGGCAATTCGTTGGAGGACTAGGAAACCGAACCCTTGCCCAACTTCTTCCTGACGGCGCAATCGACCTGGGCTTTAAAGTTGCAATCGCCGACACAACCATCAGCGATCTGGCGTTGCAGCCTGACGGCAAGCTTATCGTTGCAGGGGATTTTGGAGCAGTAGACGGCGTTGATCGAGCGAGAATCGCCCGTTTGAATGTGTCCGCAGCCAGTGATTTGAACATCTTGAGCTTAGGAACTACGGCATGGATCGCCGAAAGCGCAGGGAAGACCATGGCAACAGTTAGGCGTGTTGGAGACCGTCAAAACCGCGTCAGCGTCAGTTGCTTAACCACAAACGGGACTGCTCTCGCGTTCCAGGATTACGTTCCTGTCGCCAGTCAGCTGGTTTTTGAGCCCGGCGAGTGGGAAAAGCAGATTGAGATAGAGATCCTTGATAACGCGGTGGCAGACGGAGGCAGAGATTTCAAACTATTCCTTGCAGAGCCTCACTCACTCACAGGAGCTTTAAGCCTCCAAGACAGTACCGCCTCCATCCTAATCGAGGATGACGAGTCCGGAATCAGCTTCATGAGAAAGACGTACGAGGTCGGAGAATCCGAAGAAGCTGTGGAGTTGGGTGTGTATCTTTCAAAGGGGCCAAGCAACTCAACTGTGGATTACGAGGTTATCGCACAGACAGCTCAACCAGGGCAGGATTTTGTTCAGCAAAGCGGCACCTTGGTTTTCGACGATTGGTGGCAGGATTATGGATATCGAACCTTCACGATTCCCATCCTTGACGACGCCGCTTTGGACGGTGACAAAACCTTCCTGGTCAGGTTGAAAAATCCAAGCGGGACGAATCTGATTGGTCCCATTGCTACAGCCACAATCACCATTAGAGACAACGACAACTTTGCTGGGGCTTTCAAAGGGCTCAACGGTTCAATCGCAACATCCATCGGTTTTAAAGATGGAAAAGTTTTGATCGGCGGTTGGTTCACGTCCGTCGATGGCTTGCGCCGGTCATACCTAGCCAAATTGAATGCTGACGGCTCCGCAGATCGGACCTTTGACACCACTGATGGGCCGAACGCGCCTGTCCTCTGTTTATCGACACAAGCAGACGGCAAGATTTTAGCAGGGGGCAGGTTTACAGCAGTTGGGGCAACAAGATGCGGACATATTGCGAGGTTTAACGTCGATGGTTCCTTAGACAGGACATTCAAAGGAGATCCAGGATGGAGTGGCCCAAGTTTTTTTGTTTACAGGGCACTTCCTGCGGAGATTAGGTCTATTCTGCCGCTTCGGGACGGAAAAATATTAACGGCTGGAACAATGACGAATTATGGGGATGTGCAGCGATTTGGTCTCTGTCAGTTAAATGCAGACGGTTCATTGGACGAATCGTTCAACCCACCGTTAACGCCTGGAACAGGGATCACTGCTTTAGGTTTGCAGCCTGACCAGAAAATCCTGATTGGTGGCACATTCCGAGGAAACAATCTGCAGTTCGTAGGAAGGTTATTCCCGGATGGTTCCTTTGACCCATCATTCGCGGTCACAAATATCGCAACCGTAAATGCGTTCTTGCCACGGCCTGATGGAACGATCCTGGTAGGAACAGGCATGGGTCTCAGCCACTTGAACACGAATGGATTTCCTGTTTCCGATTTCTCGCAACAGCTCTATTCAGAAAGCGTCTTGTGTTTCCTGCCACAGGCGGACGGAACTGTATGGGCGGGGGGAGATTTCTGGCGAAAGAAGGTCGGCATCCTCAGCCTTTCAACGAATCTGACCATTTCAGCTCTGGATGGTGGGCTTGGTTTCGTTAGAACATTGGCTTTTCAGGGTGATCATGTTTTTGCAGCGGGCACGTTCAACGGCTGGGACTCTGAGGACATGGAGCAGGCGCGAATTGATCCTACGTTTGGTGCGATAATGATTCCGCAGCAACCAGACCGCTATTTTTGGAAACAGTTTTCACTGACTGGTTCGCTCATTCAACGGCTACGTTTCGATAAAATCGTCGCATCTGGCGTGGGGATTGACCTAAGCTTGAGCGGGCAATCACAGTCTCCTTTTCGGGTGGAAAAATCTTCAGATCTGAAAACCTGGGTGCCGGTCTTTGAGAACAAAACTCCGAACTCAGGAATGATATTTCGAGATCCGGTCGTAGGCTCCGGTGGTCGCAATTTTTATCGCGCAACCTCTTCCCAATAAGCCGACCAGCCTATGACGAAGTGGCGCCCAGCACGCCTCAATCCGGACTTCGGTGACCTCCAGAAGCCCCAGAGGGCTGCGAGATAGCACAGAAATTGCGCGTATGCAGCAGGAGTGTCCACCTACTTCGTAAAACCAGGGAGCTTCAGCGACCTGGTGGAATTGGTGAAAAGTTTCCGAGAATATTGGATCACGGCACGGAAGCTTGGGGAGGTGGAAGAAGCGCCTTTGGAGAGCCCGGGCCTGGCCACCAACTCGCATCGCTAAAAAGGCCCACCAAACAGGGTGGACCTTTGCTTTTCAATGCTGCTGCCGGAACTCCTCAGCAACGTTGGAAGTGATCTTTTTAACAGAATCGCGACCGTTCGCAAGTAGCAGCGATCTTGGGTGAGGATTTCGGATTGAGGATCAGGTCGCCAATGAGAGCGCAAAAGTCCGGGTTTTCGTGACTTTGAGATTTTGCGTTTGTAGAGGAAATGCACACCAGCTCGCTTTGATCCTGGCTGGTCTAACGGTTATGACCGACAGTTCAGAAAACGGTGAAAAACTCACGCTTCGCAGGAAGTTGGAGCAAGACATCATTGAGGCCGAAGCTGCCTCCGGACCGAAGGAACTTCGGTTAAACAAATGCGCTCCTAGCTCTCAGCTCAATGCGATACTACAATCGGAGGTTCTTTAACTGCCCCACTCCCGCCTCGTGCGATAGAGTTTGCATCAACACAACTGGGCATCTTATCGCACACCCCCAAAAGTTGTTGCAATCTGACACGAGAGACATATCAATAAGCTTCACATCTTTTGTTAGCATTTTAGATGCAACGGCAATTATGAACGCCGGAGAGATGGGGAGTCGTTGCGTCAGCCGCAGAAACGAGTGAAAGCGCTGATTTCACAAAGCCCAAGCACAGGTCTGAACCCACCAACCTGGTCGAACAAAACGTCCGCTCCCGATCTCAGGCACGATCAAGGGTTTACTCTCATTGAGCTACTCGTCACAATTTCAATCATTGCCATCTTATCGGCCTTACTTTTGCCGGGCCTTCATCGGGCCAAGGGAACCGCGCGTAAGGTAAAATGCATCAGCAATCTCAGGCAGATCGCGACCGCTCAGAAAATGTATGTCGATGATTTTGAGGTTTACCCTACCTATCATTACGAGTGGCAGGGGCGCTCATATTGGTGGCCTGACCTGCTTACCCCATACGCTCGAGCTGGTTGGATGAATGATCTTTATCGGTGCCCGGGGAATCGTTTGGCAAACGAACCGCTTAATCCCGGCCCGAACCAAACCGGCGTGGGACCACATGGGAACTATGACCTGAATACGGTCGGAGTTTTTTGGGGAGGTATACCAGCGGGCGGTGACAGGGAGATTCGGGAATCAAGCTCTATCGGCCTCGGAGGCATGGACCGACCCAGGGAGCAAAGGTTCACGCCGTTACGTGAATCCAAAGTCACACAGCCGACTCTGAAGCTTTCTTTTGGCGATGCTCTGATCGGCAATTCTTGGGTGGGAGGTTGGTTTGGTGTCTCCAAGTTTTACCTGGCAAAGAGTTTCTATCTCAGATCCGATAGGGCAAGACTTCACGACAACAGGCACAACGCATTATGGAATGTCTCATTCTGTGATTCTCACGTGGAATCCCTGAAAACAGCGCAACTCTTTGAGCGATCTGCGGCGGCCCTCGCGCGCTGGAATTACGACAATAAGCCCCATTTCGAATTCGTCGCGCCGGAACAGTGACAGAGGGTTTAATGAGCAGCAGGCAAACATTCATCCGAAATTCCTGGTCGGATTTAGCCAGAAGTGCCTGCGGATTGAAGGAACCCTTACAAGTGGCAGTGGTCCGCGTTGGAGACGGATTAGGTTGTTTCGTTGAAGGCGTGGAGGTCGCCGTGGCTGACACCAGGGCACATGGGGCTATCAGTTCGTGGAGGCCCGCCGCTGGGATTGAGGCTCACGAGGAATGTCACGCCTACAAGTTGCCCTTCGGACCCATCTTTTTCAACCCTGGTAAATGATATCTCTGGTATTCTCACGATATTGGCAGGTGGCAATCACTCTGACTTGCAACCTAGGGATCATCACGAACGCAGTGACGCCACCGGATTCCCAACTCCAGACTCTCGGGGATACTCGCATTCAGTGGAGGGAGACGACCCGGCTTCTCCGAGTGACTTCTGTGCCCTCCGGCAAGTCCCATGAAGAAGGGACAACGAGGATAACCTTCAGATCCGGCCCCGAGAAGGGAAGGACAGAAACTTTCCCCTGGTACATTGACAACCCTATCCAAGAGGCCAAGTGTGGCGAGGATGTGGTATTTATCAGGACTGCCGGATATTTTAAACACCCGGGATGGACCACTTCTTTTGCAACAAGTCTGGTGTTCTATTCGAATGGGCGCCTTTTAAGGACCGTGAGTTCGGACGAATTGAGCGTGATGAGTTGCGGGTCGGGAAAAGGACCATTCGGCCTTTTTCTGGAGAAGCAGCCCCAAAAGCACACGCATTCTTTAGCTGGCGACCCATTTAAAGTGCGAACGTTAGCCGGTTACTCAATACAATTTGACTGCCACGGAAGAGCGACTCAGGTCATCGATTCTTATGCGGATTTCCTTGCAACACCCGGGGCGCTGAAAGTCAAAGAATGGGTAGCTCAAAATGTGTCTAAAAGAAAATGTCTGGTGGCGTTGATCTGCTCAAGCTATCCAAGTGACATTTATCCTGGAACGTCTAAAACTTCCCCAGGCGCAGAGATACCTGCCTATTTTGTTTCAATGATCCCACTCCGTAGCCTGGATGCCCTCACACCGAACTTTAATGCTGAGAGTTATTTACGCGAAAGCCGATCAGCAAACACAAAAGCGCCGCAGATAGGCGAAGTTTGGCTTCTCGGCGTGGAAGAAAGTTGGATTCGACACAAAATCAGGATAGAGGATTTGCGCCCTTTGTTTCCACCTGATCCCGTCAAGAAGGTTTTTCATTAATCAAGCCTCTCCCAGAGGGAGGAACGAAGCCGAAGTTCAACGAGATTCCTGCATTCTGACCCGGTAATTCTTGCGCGATCCTTTCCCTGCGAGCAGCGTCTGCCTGTAGGGTTGTTCAATCCCGGCCGTTGGCTGACCCTGAGCATGCTGCTGTCTAAACCGCACATTTCGCAATTCGAATTGACGCTGAACCTGCCTCCCCGAGGGAGGAGAACTGAGCGAACTAGCAGCACATTTTCTCTCATGGCCAGCCGGTTCATTAAAGTGTGGTCTTTGTTCTTTGGGGCCCTTCGGGTATCTTGATCTTCCTTTCATATGAGCATCCGCGTTTTTCTCTTCATTCTTGTGTTTGTGCCGGGGATCTTCGTAGTTCCTGGCAAGGAAGCGATCGCTCCACGTCTGGTCGACGGAAAGCCATACCAACAGTGGGTCGATGAGATCCTGACTTGGAGGCACGATCCAAAAGGCCATCCTGAATATTTGAGTGCGATACGGCAGTTTAGCCAGGAGGACTTGGTTTATCTGGCACAGCAGTTTGAACCACCAAAGTTCAAGAGCAAGAAGGGTGACGAGGAGGCAGATGTTCGGATGTCAAAGGCAGGCTTCGCCTTGTGGATCATCGGGAAGGAAGGAAGTGATTTTATCCCCCTCGCCATACCACTGCTTTCCAGGAAGCCCTCCAAATGGAGATTAAAATTGGTGAATGCAGTTAACTCCATGAATGTTCAGGATTTTCCACTGCTGAATCTCGCACTGAAATATACAGAAGCGCCAGATTCTGCGACGAGAAGGGATGGCGTAATTCTTTTGGGCAGCCAGTCTGAATCGTTCGCTGCCAAGGTAACATTGTTGAAGGTCGTGGAATGCTGCGAGGACAACGCGGTTCGAGAGCGTGCAGTTTGGGAGATCGGAAAATTCGATTCTGACGACGTGCGGACAGCACTGAAACGGGTAACTGAGGGAAAAGGCACGGGTCCAGGCCCAAGGAGTAGCCATGAAGCTGTTGCGGCACAGGGTTGGTTAAAGGACCGAATCGGAACTTTGAACAATCTGGATCCTGATCAGGCTGGACTTGCAAAACCTAGATTTGGACGTTGATGGTGAGAAAGCACAGTTTTGGTCACTCTGCTTTCAGGACGATTCCTGTCTGGCTCTCGATGGATTTCACGATTGGAAAACCCAGGAAGCCACGTCTCGCAGTGATCCTTACCTTATCCCCGTCGTGGAAAGCGCTTCGATACTCTCGAGTTTTGAGATAAAAATGTACAGCCCCTACGCCCCCGACTTCAAAGCATGCTTTGGGATAGCGTTTCTTCCATTTGAAAACGTACGCGACTTCGCCATCAAGTGTCTGTTCCACATCTGGCCCTGCATACGTATTGACCAGGACGGTGACGTTGATCCTAATCAATATGGCGGGTGCGAACAGACTCACCATCGTCAAGATGCGTTCTCCGTGACGCCTATAAGACCTTCGGTGCCGGACGAACCAGCAAGCGATGCCTCCAATCAAAATCCCCACCTCCATTCCACGATGCAGAAGGACTTTGGATCCGATGGTTTTGTTCAGGATCACCAGCGCGGGTATCGCTGCGAAAGCGCAAATTAAAATAAAACGAATACAGCCGCAGCGACCGGACCTGTCGGTTCTGCCCTCCAACTAATAGGGACCGGTTTTGGAAGCAGTATTTCTTGGTTGTATCGACGCACGAAATACCTCATTCGAGGATTATTCACCCAAATGCCTACATTTTCCAGGGTGGCTGTCCGGGTCTATTTGAAATCTTTGTCGGCTCGTGAATTCTGCGCGCACAGGGGATGTTGCTAACGGCGGACTCCTTTCAGGAATCGAAACAGGAGAACGCCTAGAACCAGCAGAACCACAACGGCTGGAATAAAGACACGCAGATCGATGCCCCAGGCCACCACGTCTGATTTTAAGATCATGGTTACCGACCCATCAGAGTTAGTGACCATTTGTTTGAGCTGGTTTTGAGAATTAGGGTTCATCCTTCGCTGCTGCCGAACAGACGTTCGATAGCCGCTTCCACTAAACAAGAATGTTGTTGTGCAGCAAGGCCTGCGATATTAATCATTAGGCGTCCATCAGCGCATTTCAACGGCTGAAACCCTATTTATGAAATTGCGATTCAGCATAATAACCATCTGCTTCTTTTTGAGCTCGCAGTTCGCGTTTGGAGGAGCCCCCGCTGCGCAGAGCTTGCTTACTGGAGTGCAGTTGGCCCGAGAGAAGATTCCTCCATCGCGGTTGACGGTTGAGACAACATACAGCGATGTGGGAAAGACCAACGAGTTGAGCTGGGTGGTTGAGTTTGAAGGAGAACTTCGACGCTACGAAGTCACTCGGCCTGAGCAGGCGCGAACCATGTTTGATGGCAGAGACGCCATGGTTTATTCAGGCCGCCAAGTTTCACTCTACAATCTTTCCGCAAATGCCACTGCCTCTCCTCTCCACGATCCAAGGATAATGGGTATCACAGGTGTTCCTTCCTGCGATATGACGGTCAAAACCTGCTTCCCGTATCAATTCAGTTCGAAGGTCGAGACTATTGGGCCTGAAGAGATTGAGGCAAGGTCCACTTGGCACGTAAAAATGACATACCGAGATGGGGGCTTCATCGATTGGTGGATCGACGTGGAAAATAATTTTCGAGTCGTTCGTTACGAGGAGAAGTGGTTATTCGGGTCGCGCTCCCTTAAAAATTGGTACGAGAACTCGAAGTATCCCTGGCTACCAAGTCGCATTCTTACCGAAGAATTCTTGAGGAATGGAGACCTCAGATATCGGATCGAGGACAGAATTGTCAGGGCCGAAGCAAATATCACAATTCCAAAAATTACTTGGAGCTTGGCGGGTTTCAATCTCCCACGCAAAACGATCGTCTTGGATACACGCAAGCACACCTTTGGCTATTGGATCGATGGTCGAGTGATGCCAGCGGAGGAATGGAACAAGCTGGGACCAGGAGAATCGCCGCCGCAGCTTCAACGCATTCTGCAAAACCCCACGTTCTAGGCTTGCCAATCGCGTTCAGCACTCGGCCACAGATTCCTTTTTCGTTCAAACCGACCACTTGAGTGCCCTACCGGGAAGAGCCGATACCCTGGCTGCAATTTCGCATGTCTGTTCGTCAACAGTGCGACAGCATTTCAGATATTGAACATTAGGCTCGATTTAGGGTCCATATTGCTGTTATCCGGCTTGGGATCATTTCCATCAAACATATCGAACCACGTTTATGAATGTGCGGTTTAGCATACTGGCAACATGGCTTTTCTTGGGTTCACATTTCGCATTTAGTGCGGCCCTTGATGACAAAACTTTGCTGTGGAATGTGCGTCCAACCCCTCAGCAGCTTCCCTCATGGCGGTTGAACCTCGAATCAACAGACCACACCGTCTTGGCCTACAGAGTGTTTAGCCCGTTGATTAAGTTCGGTGGAGAGCAACGAATCTTCGGATTACCACGTCATGATAAAGATTGGCCGCTATTCGCTGGAAAAGAGGGTCTGGGTTCGTTGGTTGACCGGGTTTCGGTTTACAATCCGTCGGGGACGGCAAGCGCCCCTCCATCCCAAGATCCCATAAAACTGAGAATCACGAGTGGTCTCTCATGGGACACGTCCGTTAAAGCCACCTCTTCCTATCTGTTCAGGTCAAACGTGCAGACCAATCGTTGGATCGACGTGGAGGATAATTTTCGAGCTCTGCGTGACGACGACAAATGGCAGACAGGCTCGCATTCCGTTAACGTGGGTTACGAAAACTTACGAGAACAGCAACTCCCGCACCGCACTCACACTGAACAATTCTTGAGCTGTGGAGAGATCAGATCAGGAACCATCCGAAGGCTTCAAAATCCAGGCTCAGGACCACCCGAACCCAGTTGACTCTGAAACCCCGGCGAAAGCTGTGGCTTCTCGATGGCTAACCCGCCAAATCGTTTGAATCAGGCTCCCGTACTTCCAACGTTGGCCTTCGGTGCACTTCATCCTCGGGCACAAATTCAATCCTCATTCCCCGGCCAGCATACGTTCTCAACATCCGCCCGAACTCATCTAAACTCAGCTCCCGGTCATCAATCGGCGCCGTGCGGTAATCACACTCAGCGGTTGATTTCTCCGCCGCTCACCCACGACCACATTGTCTTTTTGAAAAACTCACCCCACTGCTAAGTTGAAAACGATGACGAGGCTCCAGCGAAGGAATTTTCTCGCAACCTTCTTAACGCTTCAGCTCTCGGTTGGACCGTTCCTTCTCGCGATTTGGTCTGTCCTTTCCGAACCCTGGTCAAATTGGCACATCCCATCTTTGATTTTCTCGGCCTTGTTTGCTCCGGTCTGCTACTTCAAATTCATTCCTTATGCCCGATGGTTCGCAGATCGCTTTTTGGATTTGAGTGACCGCCTTCGCTTTTAACCCTCAAGTGGCAGTGATCGGCCTTCCTAATGTTGTCCGTTCAGTTTTTCCTGTTGAATCGCCAACCTAAGATCGAAATCAGGATCACTAAAACAGCCGACTCATAAATGTCCTCCGTATTAGCATTGCGCCTGAAACTCGCAAATTCAGATTCAAAAAGAAAACGGATCATCCCTGATGAATGCTCCAGGAACGTGGGGTAACTTTCTCAAGTTCACGTTGAAGTGCCATGAAAACTCAGGAGCCAAAGAGTAAGAGGTTCATTCCTCCCATGCTCCTGAAGCTGGTGGCGAAATTGCCAGAAGGACCTGAATGGCTTTACGAGATCAAATTCGATGGGTTCAGAGCCATTGCGATCAAGGACGGTAATTCGGTTCAGCTTCGCTCCAGGAACGATAAAGACCTCTCTGATGATTTTCCGACGATCATTGAAGCGCTGAGGAAGTTGAAGCCAGCCACTGTCGTCCTTGATGGTGAGATCGTGGCTTTGGATGACGCCGCTAAAGCATCTTTTCAGGCACTTCAAAAGCCCAAATCTGCCCATGACATTCAATTTTATGCCTTTGACCTCCTGGAGATCGATGGACGTGAAACCTTGGCATTACCTCTCAGCCAAAGGAAAAAGCTCTTGGAGAGGCTTTTAAAGCGTTCTGAACACCCTTTGCGATTATCTGCCACACTCAATGCTTCTCCTGAGGAACTCGTGAAAGCGGCATACGAACAGGGACTGGAGGGTATTGTCGCTAAAAGCAAAGACTCTCCATATCAACCTGGTGAACGATCCGGATTGTGGGTCAAATTCAAAACGGATCAGGAAGGAGAGTTCATCGTCTGCGGGTATCGATTGACCGGGAAGAACAATGACTTTGATGCTTTGGTGGTCGGATATGAGAAGGAGGGTGAATTGACGTATGCGGCCAAGGTTCGAAGTGGGTTTACGCCACGACAGAAAAAGGAGATTATTTCAGCCACTTTTCCTGCTCCAAAGATGCCGTTTAAGAATGTTCCGATCAGCAAGGGTGGCAGGTGGGGTGAGGGCTTGACCGAGGAGGATTTGGAATTGATTCAGTGGGTAAAGCCCAGGTTGAAGGTCAAAATTGGCTTTGTGGAGTGGACTTCGAAAGGCAGCTTGAGGCATGCGAAGTTCCTGGGGATGCGTGGGTGAGGGGATTGGGGTTCTGACTGAATTGATTTAGAGGGAATTTCGAAATGACGAAATGACCCATTAGGTAAAACCCGATTGACAGATTAGCTCTCCTGTGAGAATCGGTTGTGCACCAAGAGATCTTTCACCATGCAGACAGTTTTTCCCACGCAGAGCGTCTTGACGCTGCTAGTCCGGCGGAAAGTCGGTTTTACCCTTGTTGAACTTTTGGTGGTCGTCGCAATCATCGCCATTCTGGCTTCTCTCTTGCTCCCGGCGCTGGGGAACGCGAAGAGCAAAGCTCGTTTGGTAACCTGCCTTAACAGCAAGAAGCAGATGACCCTCGCTTGGATCTGCTACGCAGAAGATTGTGGAAAATTCGCGCGCAACGATATTCAGGACGGCGATACCTTCGACAACTGGGCTCGCGGGGATATGGCTTGGGGCCTCACAGATGGTTCGACCAATGCTTACCTTTTGCTCGAGTTCGGCGGGTTTGCTCCATATGTGGGCAAGCAATTAGGAGTTTACAAATGCCCAGAGGACACGTTCTTAAGCCCGGTTCAAAGAGCCGCAGGATGGACAAAACGTCTTCGTAGCGTGGCGATGAATGCGAGGGTGGGCGAAGGGAATGACAGCGGAGGAGCACCAAAGAAAAAACTCGGTTTTAGACTTTACAAAAACTGGGGAGATTTTAACACAATAGACCCTAGTGAAATCTTCGTTTTCGTGGACGAACATCCCGACTCGATCACGGACGCTGCGTTTCTGCTCTATCGTCTACCCGCCTCGACGAAATGGACTAACCTCCCGGCAAGTTATCACTCGCGTGGGACGGTATTTGGTTACGCAGACGGACATTGCTCATGGAAAAGGTGGGTGGCCAATGGTACGTATCAAAGGGTTACTTTCGAACGATGGTCCTACCTCTCCCACATTCCGGAGCAAACGGACAAGACTGATTTTCTTTGGATGTTGGAGCATATGGCGGAACCAGAGATTTAGGCCGTGACCGGTAGAACCGACGTTGACAGCCAAGATTCGGTTTGGAGTGGCCTTCAAAGGGCAGCTTGAGGCATGCAAAATATCGCAGGCTGTTGAAATAAAGCTGGCAACCAAAGAACGTGTGGACCTGGGAAGGTAGAGTTCAGCCGTCACTTCTTTCGAGTCGTTTTGATGCTTTCACGCCAAGCCAGCCAGCGTTGCCCGTTCTGCGTCTTGGTCCATTTCTCCAAATGCTCAGTCGTGTCTACCGAGACAGCGCGCCGAAATCCATTGATGCCATCGGCTTTAAGGGTGTCGAAATAGTATGCCGCGCTGACGAGGGCAGAGCTCTGGGAGCGTCCCATTGATGTATGTTTCAGTCTTTGGAGCAAAACGGGAACCTCAGGACGCTGAGAAAAACCTAAGGCTTGAATCGATACGCTGGATAAGACCTTGTCTCGTTTTCTTCCGGCGTTCTTGTCCAATGTCCAAGCCAACGTCTTCCTCCAATATTTTTGGTCCATCCCCTTTTTCAAGAGGGCGAAAGCGGCATCCGAATCTTTCGCGAAAAAACCAAGGCTATGAATCGCAGCGAGCATCGAGGCAGCTCCATCCCAGTTGAGGGTGCCAGTGGTCTTGAGCAACTCAAAAGTCAGCGCGTTTTCAATATCAGTTCCCGAGTAATATGAGAGAGCCCAAGCCAACCTCGCTTTGCGTTCGCCTGGCCTTTCGATCTTATAAAGCTTAAGGAGCTGACTCTTTGCAGGAGCACCAGTGACAGTTTGCAACTCGGTCACGGCGTTCTTTACGGGGAACCAAGCACTCTCTTCTGGCGCCGCTCCCCCCATCCATTGGGGCGCGGAGTTCTTCGCGGCAGACTCACTTTGGGCTGTGACCACCAAATCGGTTCGCAACAACTCGAAGGCGAAAAGGAAATAGAATATAGGCTTCATGAATCAGGAGCCCTGAAACAAAGACCCGATTTACGATCGGAAACCACTTTGAGGCATGCGTAATATCGACTCGTTCTCGTGGGAAAATCTGATCCGAATTAGACCGCTCAAAATCCACGAGGCACTCACGAAGTTGCGAATTTGAGTTTGGCGAAGGTGCGACTTTGGGATCTTCGACCAGAACCTCATCTCCTTCCTGGAAATCGAAGGTCGATCCTTGATCATAGGTCTCGCTCCAATAAAAGAGATATCAGGTCGTGGTTCGGGAGTTCACTTCTTCTTGTGCTCGCGAATGAGCTTTTCAATCTCTGCTTGCTCCGAGAGAGGCCTTTCGAAACCTGCCGGGTAGACCGATTGATATTTTTCGCCCTTCAGCAGGAAAATAAAAGTTTTTCCTTGGACCGGCTTCCACTGGCCCAGGGAATAGTGCCACGCTTGCCAAAGTGGTATCACGAGCTTTTGCGGAACCCTTTTAGAATTTGTTTTGAGCAGGCCATCTTTCTGGAGGGTGATATGGAACCGGAGCTCGTTTTGAAGCCCTGGTCCGGTACGGGCCGCCTCGTCCTTGATTTCGTTCCCATCCTCATCGACCATCTCAACTCGCTCGATTTTCGCTATCACAACATGATCAGCATCCCGTACGAGCTCCGAGAGGCTTCTGGGGGCAACCATCGTCGCTTCGATGAGCGGCGCCCAAGTAAGAATTGAAAAGACGAGCAGCGGGATTTGGAAAGCTCGGGTGAATCGAGCAGGGCCGACCATTCGGGAAGAACCAGCGGTCAGGAGTATGTAAGACATTAGTTGCATGTGGATCCCACTCTCGCGAGAATCACTACTTGAAACCCGTTTTTCCCGATTGTGTCGAGAGGAAAAGAGCTTGGACCTTGAAGGAAATTGTTGGACGGATAAAGTAATGCTTGAGATGCCGCGCTACCGTCTCCGTAACGATTTGCTGAATGAAAACCGCGTCGAGGTTGCGCAATCCCACAATCTTAAAGCGGCGGCGAGGAAAGCTAAGAAGGAATAAAAGAACAAAGGCGTCGCGCCGCGATAAAGGCAGGGATTCCAACGATGGATTGAAACTACACAACTACCTAAGATTTGGGCGTCGCCGAGCTTCCGGCATCATACGGAGACCGCCCCGTTGAAAGCAGAGGTCAGTGAAGGAGTTCCTTTTCGAGGAAGTTTGGAGACATGGAAGTCAGGGAAACAGGCGGCGCAAGAGTGGGTGGTCTTATCCCCATGAATTTGTCGGCCCCCTTTGCTAAGCTACAGGCAGACCAAAACGAAATCGTCGTTGGAATTGAATTCCCTTTTTTCGAACGGACGTACAGGTTTCCAAAAGCACAGGTGAAGGGGATTCAAGAGTATGATGGCCTCTTTTCCAAGGGCATCCGCGTTTGCCATAGCTTGGACCGTTTGCCTCCCTTCATTGTATTTTGGACCTCAAACCGCGAGCGGTTGATGCATACCCTATCAACCCTCGGTTATCGAGTGATACCGCACTGGGAGAGGGAGCCAGACATCTGAGCTGCGTAATCCTCAATCGTATAATCTAACCTTGAGCGACCGTCAGAATCGTGAGGGCTGGACCGATCCATATTTGAAATTGTTGGTTCATGGGGCCATCTTGGCGAGTGTCCTGCGTGCCGATGTTTCGTTTTGTATTTCCGGCCCTCTGCGCCTTGCTGGTCTTTCGTGATCAAGCTGCGATGCCACCTCAGAACTGGCATTGGCGAAATCCAACTCCTTCTGGAAACACCTTAAAAAGCCTGGCCTTCTGTAGCGATCGATTCCTAGCTGTCGGTGAGCTGGGGACGATCCTCTCCTCAGAGGATGGCTACTCCTGGCAGTCCATTCAGACATCGTTTTCGGACAACCTTTTAGCTGTGGCAGGCACTCCGGGTAATTACGTCATTTTAGGGGAGCATGGTCTACGGATGACTTCGACCAACGGCATGAATTGGATTGGTGACCATCTCGGGGTTCACGACGTTAGCATTCGCCTGAAATCCTTCGGCTCTGTTATTGTGGGATGTGACAGTCAAGGATTGTTGGTTCACTCCTCAGGGTTGAATTGGTCACGCCTTATTCCCGCACCGAAACTGGGGGCCCTTCGAGACATCGCCTTAGCCAACAACTCCTTTGTGCTTTTAGGGGAACGAGGAACCGCGATTTCAACCAATTTAGTGCAATGGACGCAGACCTCCAACCTGGACCTTCGCAGGGTCATCGTTGCTCATGGCAAATTCGTGGCGAGCGGTTTTTCCAAAGCCATCCTTGCCGAGTCTTCCGATGGACAAACGTGGACGACAAGAGAATCGCCCTACATGTTCGCGTTCGGATTCGATGGATCGCAATTTATCGGCTCGGCTTCAAGTGGACTGTTGACTTGGAAGGATGAGGGAGTTTTTACACCTCACTATTCCACGTTGGGTCCTGTGGACGGGATTATTTCTGCGAAAGGCCAGGTCCTGGGGCTAGGGGTCTCCACGTCGATCGCTGGAATCGTTCGATGGGGGTTGGATGAAGATTGGCATCATGCCTTAAACCTTGCTACGTCCACAGACCTGTCTCAGGGAGCAAATTTATTTCCGAGCATTTGTTTCGATCAAAACGCTTTCTGGTATGCTGATGATCTGACCGTCTATACCTCGAATGATGGAGCTGATTGGATTCGAGCGTTTGATTTACCCACATGGGGTGGTGCTTATTCTCGTGGCAACGGAACGTCGGTTCTGGTCCAGCGTTCCCAAGAGTCAACAATCATGTATCTGCGTTCGGAGCCGACGTGGGCTGTGCAACAAGTTTTGACGAACACCATTCTTAACTCTGTGGCTTTTGGGAACGGTCGATTTGTTGCTGTCGGAAATGATGGCGTGGTATTCAGCTCCTCCAATGGACAGCAATGGTTTGAGGAACCGAAAATCAGCAAGGTGGAGCTGCCGAATATTACCTTTTCCGAAGGATTATTTTGCACCTTTGAAAGAAAACCCGCACTCGAATTCGACGTTCTCGGATCGATATGGACTTCACCTGACGGTCGAGTTTGGTCGACCCACAAGCCACCGCCACAGTTCACAAACGCCTTTAATTGGAACCCGGTAAGTAGTCTCATTCATTTCAACGGAGGTTTTATCGGTCTCGATTTTGGGAAGGTTTTTAGCTACTTTGACGGCTCATCTGATTTGCCGGAGGTCACGTTGGTTCGCAATGTTCTTACAGGTATCGCGTTTGGACGTGACCGATTCGTTGTGGTTGGTTCAGGAGGGATCATTCTTCAATCCGATCCCTTCCTTCAACTTCGATTGAGCACGAGCCCACAACCTCGTTTGGATTATCGAGGACCAGGAAAATGGGAAATCCAATATTCCGAAACTCTCGCGCCTGCCGTTTGGACGCCTTTGACGAGCGTGGAGGGAAGAAATGAAACAAACCACATTATCGAGGCATTGCTGAAAAGCACACAGCGGTTTTATCGAGCTGTTACAACAAAGTGATTTTTGAAGGGGCAGGAGAAAGCTAAACTGCATCCTAGGACTGCCTTGTTATAAACGACCTTAAAGACGCCGATTCGGAAAACGATCATTTGGCTCAATCTCCACAGCCCTATCGATCAGTGCCAAGACGTGGCGCAAATCTAGAGATCCCTCAGGCCGCAGCTCAAATCCTTCCCTAAAGCTGAAGAATCCTGGCCGACGAACGATTACCCCTACGTAGCGTTGACCGTCTTCGTCGCAGAATTGGTATTCTCCATTCGCCACGTCGATCGTTTCAATCCAGCAGGCCGTGCTTCTGAACCCATTCGGAAGTCCAGCCGCATATCTTCACGTGATGAATCAAGTTAACACCCTCTAGGGTTCTTTCGGAAAGTTCCTCTCCAGCCGCAGTATCCGTCATCAAGTGATCGTGTTCGCAAAAATCGGAATCCAACTTTTCCCGAATGTTGGTCAGTGACCGTATCAAATAGTCCAACCCCTTCGCATCGGCGTGTATGAAGAGTTGTCCGCCTTCCTCATCGGTGGCGAAGCTTAAGACATGAGCTGGTTTGGCCATAAAGCAATATCGCCATTCGGCTCAGCTTCCGAAAGCCATCATTTCTACTGGCTGCGTTTTTGAATAGACGAAGCTTAAGAGTGGGAAGCAGGTGGATGTTACTTTATCCTACCAAACTCACTTCAGTCAGGACATGGGAAGGTGTCGACCTTGAAATCCTACTTAGAGTGCTTCGAGAACCAGGCAGAAAAGGGAATCAGGTTGATATTGTGGGGTCGTGCGGGTCGCGAATTAGGTTGACGGTGATGTTCACCAAGTTTGTCCTAGGAAATAAAGGCGCCAACTCGGGATACTCCTTTCGCAACGCTTCGAACACCAAACTCATTCGCACCGCCACCAGGACGTTGTTACTGCTGTACCATTCGATCAACAGACCCACGAGCCTTGGGGGTGACGTACTGCCTCCATAAGTCTTGTAGCACCAAACACCCCCGCCACTCATCCCATAGGGATCCGGAGGCTGGACGCGCTGGTTGGAAGAATTCGAGGATTTTTTCTTGCTGAAGTTGACCAGCAAATGAGTCTCCTTCATCAGTTGACGCTTCCGATAAACATGATCGCTAGCTAAGGTCGCCGCGTAGACTAATGCCTTCGGTTCAATGGCGTCAGGGATTTTTTCCTTTTGTTTGTTACGACTGGCTGGATATCCAACTGCGAAATACAACGAATTGGGTAATCCGGCGTCGTCGACATCGATGTCCTCAGGCGTCAGAAATTGCTCACTGCCAATCTGTTGAACGATCGCATCCGACAGTTCAAGCCAGCCCACATCTGTTTGGTCGGGCTTGCCAGAAGCGACATGAGTTCTTAAGGAGTATCCCTTGAGGGCTAAAAGCCGTTTTTCGCCGTGTGTGACTAGATTCACCTGACCGACGTTGTTCTCGTTTAGTACATGGGCGGCGGTGATCAAAAAGAATTTAGACCCTGCTCGAAGCAGTAGAGCGGATCCGAGAGGGCTTATTGCATGGTTAATGTATCCGAAAACCAAACGTACATGACGAAGTACGGAGTGAGCATGCTCGAAAACGCTCTTCCAATCGTCCCTCATCTGCTTCAGAGTTTGTGGCGTAACCACCGTGAGAGGGTAGTCCATCGGCTCAGTAACGCCAAGCTTGCCTTCATGCCTCCGGGTTTGGCGCACGTCCCCCTGGAACTGGCAACGTCCCTGCAGTATCCTCCACGGACCTCCAATCAAGGATATAGGCCACAAAGAACTTCCACAGCCAGCATCCTCAAAGATTCATGGAGAGTAGGAATGCGGGATTATCCCCCCTCCCACATGATCCGCTTCCAACGCGGTATAATACTCTGAGAACCTCCAAGCAATTGGAGAGTCTTTTTAACCTTCAACCAGGGGAGGGGTATGCCACGACCTCAGCATTATTCTCCTGCAATCAAACGGTTCCTCGTCTCAGCGCTTTACCATGAAGCCAGGGGCAGGGGTGTCAAAATGACCACCCTCACCAACGGCCTTCTGGAACAAGCGTTAGCCGGGACGGGGGGATGGCAAAAAGCCAAAGCCCAGGAATCCATGGTATTGCAGGAAACACCGCCAGAATACCGCACCAAATAATCGTCACCAAAACCATCCGCCCAGGAGATTTGCGTCTTCTGGGCTTTTTCATTTTCAACCGTAAACCACCAACCAAAGGAAAAATATGGCAATTCAACTTGAAGCCAATTACAGCAAGAAGCTCGGTCTGCCGGGCTTCTCATCCCATCAATTCAGCGTCAGTCTCAAATGCGAACTCAACGACCTCTCTCAAGTGCAGGCGGAGACAGCCAGGTTGTATTCACTCCTGCAATCCAGTGTAGATCGAGAGCTGCAACAGACCGGATTTTGCCCAGCTCCTAAACCCAATGGCAATCACTCGAATGGGACGGCCAATGGCAACTCAGAGACCTGGAACTGCTCACCCAAACAGAAGGATCTGATCCTGAAAATCGTCGACGAAAACCAAATCAACAAAGCGGAGATTGAGGCTTTGGCATCAGAACGATTTGGCAAAGGAGTCAAAGCGCTCAATAGGCTGGAAGCGAGTGGATTGATCGACGAATTGATCGAAAAATATCCCTCCCGCTCACTCAACGGTCACAATCAACGCTTCCATCAAGCCAAGGCCAAATGATTGCGTCCATTGATACCGCTCAGGAAACCACCACTCCAGATCCATTGTTGGAAAAGGTCTCTGCTTCACGGCTCAACACCTTCCATCAATGCAGGCTCAAATTCTACTTCCGCTACGTCCTCAAGCTCACCAAGACCAAAACTGCAGCGCTTCACGTCGGTTCCACTGTTCACGCCGTTCTTCAATTCTGGAATAAAGCCAGGTGGAGGAAGGAAGTGATTACGGAGGAGAAGATTCGTGAAACCTTTGCGAAAGCGTGGGTCGAGGAACAGGCAGAAAATGCGGTCAGGTGGGGTGAGAGCGAAAGCGAGGAAATGGAGTCAGCCTGGAATCTGGTGCAACTCTACCTCAACAACTCGCCATTACCGGTCGATGAGATGCCGGAAGGAGTGGAGGTTGAAGTGGAAGCTCAGCTCAAAGGGTTTCCTCGATTGATTGGGATCCTGGACCTGGTGAGAGCGAATGGATTGATCGTCGACTTCAAGACGGTGGGGCAGACTCCAAATCCTGAAAAATCACTCCACCTCCACGAAACTCAGCTGGCGTGTTATGGCGTGCTGTATCGGGAGGCCACTGGAAAGAAGGAGAGCGGGTTTGAGCTGCACAGCCTGGTCAAATTGAAATCACCAAAGATGGTCGTTTCAGCCTCCGGACCGATGACATCAAAGCAGGAGGTCAGGCTCTTCAAAACGATCGAATCATATATCAAAGGAGTGGAGGCAGAGGATTGGGTTCCTTCACCGAGTCCTATGTCCTGTGCCTGTTGCGAATATTTCAACGAGTGCAGGGCTTGGGGTTGAAACTGTCTACAATTGGATACATCGGTCAGGGTGGGTTTCCGCTCTGGCCGTTTTGCTTTTATGAACGAGGAACATTTAAAGGGAATGGTTCGAACATTGGGGCCGGTTCTTCAGGATAAAGCCAAAGCCGAACAGTTGCTGAAAGGCTATTGGCGTCATCGGAAAGCTTTGGTTTGGACTGTTCAGGACGTCCACCAGGCAGCCAATGAGGAAGAACTAGTGCTGACCAACCAGGAGGCGGAGAGAGTGCTCAAACACGTCCACCTCCACCACAACAAGCAATACGGAGTCCGATGGGAGAATCTTGGTGCTTTGATTCACGATTGGGTTCTGGAAAGGAAAATGACCAAGGCAGAACTCAGGACTTTCGTGAACAAGAACGAGATGACCGTCGATTCCAAAAAGAGGAGAGCGCAATGAAATGCGGGGCTGGAGTGCTCAACAGTGCTCCAGCTCTGGTTCCTCAAGGCTCACTAGTTCCTGACCCTAAAAAAAAGTTGCGTCAGAGAACTCCAGCCATACGAAGCGACATCAATGCTTTCTTGTCCGCTCATTTTTTCTGGGAATTCGAGCCATGGGCCTGAGGGATGTGTCGCCGCCTGCAAAACCCCTACGCCTTCCCAACTCACCGTCGATATGGAGCCTTCAGTCTTGAGAGATGTGATTTTGGCTTGAACCACACCCTCTCTGAATAGGATGACCTCGTTCGTGCGAAAGCGAAGGCTGCTGTCGAGGCGACCACCCCTTTGGTAAAATGCAGGGTAGGAATTGAGAGCACTTCCAGTGTAGCGGACTTCCAAAAAATAAACCTGTTCTGGCCGGATTAGAATGTTCCTCAAAAAAATAAAGCTTTTGAAACCCGACGGGAACTTGTCCGGAAGGTTAAGCGTTCCCGTTTCTCCCACAATTGGACCGTTAAATGTGTCACGCCTCAGCAAAACTGAAACGGACGTTCCTTTACCGTCATTCGGGAAACCGTCAACCAGAAATAAATCAACAAAGCCAATGGCAGGAACGGATGGCGTGAAAGCCATTAGGAACCCATTCGGAGCGCTAGATAGGTATGGGTTATTTTTCGTTGAGGCTTGGTCCACCGTGAACACCTGTGCGTTAGAATGAACAAAACCCACCCAAAACAGCATCGACAAATGAAAAGCAATTCTGCTGGTCATATGGATATTTAAGCACAAATAGGACCAAATCCGCAGGCAGCGGAATTTTCCGTCGGCAAATCGGAAAACCCCTTCTTTGACGTCGGCCGACCTCTCGGTGCTTTATCGACCGGTCGTTCGTTTGAGTTGAAGCCCAGCAACCAGGACGCTGACGATGAATGTCAGAAGGGCGGCCAGACGCATGGAGCCCTGAGACGTTCGGACAGTAACCGCAGCAAGCAGCGCAGAGAGCAGGCACAATCTAGCACGGTCGCACAGCATGAACTGTCCTGAGAACCACAGGATCACTGCACCCACCAGAGGGTTCTCGACGCAGCTTCTTTCATCTCCGGACAATCAGTTCTCCGCGAGATCGACCTTCTCCAGATGGGGGTATTGAACCGCTAATGATTTCGGGACTACCAAGGTGAGTGAAGCGCTATATTTCAGGAACAAAACATCATCCTTGTCCAAAGTCTCCTGCACCATTCGGACAAAATCCTGATCTTTTAACGTGTGCGTGTCCATCAAACGGACGAACCTGGGAAGGTCTTTATGCAGTGCAAGTCGCTTCCCTGTCACTTGAGCACACGGCTCCAATAGGGCCAGCGGCTCCGTAGTCAGCGGGCCATTTGAAGGTCGCCAGGTCATGGGCATTTTTTGCTGAACTCCCAGGAAGTGGGCTATTGATTTTTGAACTCGCACGTAGGCTGGAGCTCCGGGAGACACAACGGGATGCGGTGCTATGATCGTAAAATCTCCATCAAACTCCGGCCTCCATTTTATCCAGACGAGAGTTTGGAAAATCAAAATGAACGCCACCACCATTAGAAGGAAAACAATCCTGGTTTGATTCCGCAGACGCTTAGGCCTGATTGCCGCTTCCGCACCCATGACTCCAGATGATACCTACTGGAACAGACCTCGAACAGCTTTTTGGAAGCAGCATTCGCAGAGAACCAGGGAAGCCTCCGTCCTCTGATCACCAACTATTTTTGGGCGAGGCTGATGCGTTCAAGTTTTGAATAATTCTTCGCCAAATCTGACGGCACCACCAAGATCGTGGAAGAGTCCTGGCGGAGAAAAACAACGTTGTGCTTTTCGAGGCTTTGCTGGACAGCCAACACGTATTCCAAATTTTGAATTTTGTTCGTGAAATATAGCTCAACGGTTTTCGGAAGATCTCTGTGCAAGGCGTAGCTCTTTCCAGTTATTTGAGCACAGGGCTTTAAAAGTGATTCTGGCGACCTTTCAATAGGGTGAGACAAGGGAGCAAATCTGATCGTAGATTTGTTTGGGACTCCCACAGCCCACTTGGCCCTTATACGCACTTTATCAAACGTTCGTGTGCTTGAGGGGATAAACAACTTGGGTGAGATAACGGTGAAATCGCTTCCCACGTCAGGCCCTTCAATCCATCGCACAACTCCGGTCATTACCAGGGCCAGCACAGTCAGCATCACAAAAAAGATCAAGGGTTTGCAATTGCGGAGACGCTGAGGCAACGAAAGTGCGGAACCTTCGGGCTGCATAACCGGGACTGTATTACGCCCATCCGGCATTCGGCAACGTTTTAACGAGAGGAATTCACTCCTCTTATAACCCCAAACAAAAGAAAGGAAAAATATGCAGAACGTGACCCTGTATTACCGAGAAGGATTATCCGACAAGGTTTACCAGGCCTCCATCGAACCCAAAAATGGATTGTTCGTGGTGAACTTTGCTTATGGCCGTCGAGGATCAACCCTTAACACTGGCACCAAAACGAATGCTCCAGTGGATGAAAAAACCGCCTCCAGCACTTTCAACAAACTGGTGGCTGAGAAAAAGGCGAAGGGCTATACCCCCGGACCAGACGGCACCCCTTACCAGCATACTGAACAGGAAAACCGTGTGTCAGGGTATTTGCCTCAGCTTCTAAGTCCAATCGAGGAGCAGCAGGTGGAAAACTACCTGGTCAATCCAGATTGGGTGATGCAGGAGAAATTCGATGGAAAGAGGCTCCTCATTAAAAAGGAACTCGACGTCATCACGGGAATCAATCGCAAAGGCTTAACCGTTGGACTCCCTGAAGCCTTGATCCAAGACTGTCAGCAAATCGAATGTAACGCTGTCCTCGATGGAGAAATCGTCGGAGAGACGTTTTATGCATTCGACGTGCTGGAGGTAAATCATGGATCGGTGAAGGACTTGGAATATCAAGCTCGGCTGGCGGTTCTCTCCGATTTGATTCCCAAAGGATTTCTGAGGCATTTGAAGATCGTCATCACCTGTCGGGAAGAATTGGTAAAACGAAAACACTTCGATTTGTTGCGCAGGGTCAAAGCCGAAGGAGTGGTCTTCAAAAAGAAGGATGGTTTATACGTTCCAGGACGACCAGCCACAGGAGGAACGCAAATGAAGTTTAAGTTCCACGCTACAGCCTCCTTCATCGTGGCAGGGGTGAACGGTTCAAAGCGGAGTATTCGAATTGCTCTGCTCGACGTTGGTGTTTTGAAGGATGCTGGGAATGTCACAATTCCAGCTAACCATGAGATCCCAGCAAAAGGTGAGATTGTGGAGGTTCGATACCTGTATGCGTTCCCTGAGAGCGGTTGTGTTTATCAGCCGGTTTATCTGGGAATTCGTTCAGATCTCGTTTCAACCGATTGTTCACCGGCTCAGCTCAAATTCAAAAAGCAGGACGAGGAAGTTTGAGATTGTGACTTTGAAAGGCCACTTGCCTGAATCTTCATGGATAGGCGGACAGGTGGCCGCCTTTTTCCACTTCCGCGCCAATGCCTACCATTTTACATTCGGCGCTGTGAAAATCCTTTATGCGGCTCTTTTCGCTTGGTTTTGCGTGAACCGGAGCCTATTCGTCCCGATGTCTCCTCACAGAGCGCAACCCGCACATAGATGAGGCCCAATCCTCCGAATGAAGTTTGGATAGGCTTAGTGGGTGTAAAGCCCATATTGGGACATCATGGTGGCCCACTGAAAGCCGGTCAGAACGCTTATCTTTCTGCCGTGGTAGTTGCTGCGAACGAGGTTAATTACAAGAATCTCGTTGCTTCTGCTTTGTCGGTCTGGAATTTGGCTGTTTTCGAATTCGATAACATCCAACCCGTTAGATTGAGAGGTGCTTTGACGGAAATCCCAGAAGCGATGATGTCACTGGTGAACGAAATTGCCAAAGATGGGCGCGTGCGTTGCAGCGAGATTTTTCCCTTTCCTGAAGAACGATCGGATGCGACTGGTTAGCAAAGATAACCCAAGGCAGCTGATCGAGTCGTCCTCATCCGGAATCTCCTTGGTATGCTCCCGCTCAAACGCGGTCACCTCCGTCCTTTGACCAGAACACAGACCGTCACAGAAACGAAAATTAGTCACCTGTTTGGTTACCTGATTAGCGTTCGGCCACCAAGCAGCATTATGCAATAGACGCTGCCGCTAAAGAGTGCAGCGCGTGTTTTGCCAAGGCGGTATCGGAACCCCATGTACAACGCGCCAAAAGCCAGAAACTGGAGGCAGGCCATCGCGGTCATTGCGATTTCGCTTCCAGTGAGATGCTTTACCAGGAGTGCAGCAGGAAACCAAAACAACACGCGATTTTGCTCCGGGGTCTTGAACGCAAACGTTTCGGAGAGTCCGTGAAAAGTCAGCGCTACCATGCCGCCGAAAGTTATGAGCCACTCGGCAGCTCCTGGTTTCCTCATTCCATGCATTTCCTGCTACCTAAAGGCTTTAGCTTTCCGAAATTAAAGTCCTTTCTCAATCCAGATTCAAATGCGTGGTCTCTTCGACGATATCAAGTAGGTCGGACTTTTTGTCAGCGGGATCTTCGTCCATGTTCATCGTCATCAGGCCGTAGGCGAGAATTCCAAAAAGCGGCACCAAGAGAATCACTGACCACAGAATTCGTTTCCACCACCTCCTTGGCGTCTGCTTAAGCCACAGTCGGACGATCATGGCAACAGCGGCTAATTCGAGAAGCCCGAGGACAATCAGCTCTGGAATCTTCAGCCCTGTCATCACCCGCGAATAAACCCTCCACCCAAACTCAGCAAGAAAAAACCCAGCAGAAATCCACGACCACAAAACCCTAAACCCAACGCCACCCCATTAACCCGGAGGTGGCTTTTCCGTTTTTACCCCATGAACAAAACACAAAACCAACTCACGATCGAAATATCCACGCTGAAAGCTGCTCTGACAGGTTTCGGCAAAATCATCAACAAAGGCAGCACTCTCCCGGTATTGGCCTGCCTTCGATTAACCACCACCGCCCATGGAACAGTTCATCTCAAGGCAACCAATCTGGAGGACTATCTCACGTTCGCGTTTGATAGCGGCTCTTCATCGCTGCCCGTCGATGCGCTGATTCCATATGCGACCCTGACCAAGATCATCAAGGGTTATTCCGCCAAAGAGATCCTCACGTTCGTTCAGGAAGGCCAGGAACTCTCCATCGTTCATCCTGTAAGCTCCTCCAGCCTGAAACAGAAGGTCGAGTCTCTTTCGATCGATGAATGGCCTCAGGAACCCAAAATCCAACCCACCGACAAAATCACCGTTGGCGACGACTTCAAGAAAGCCATCACTGAAGCATTGGAATGTGTGACCGAGGACGACAGCCGCTATATCCTCCAGCACCCATTCGTCGATGTTTCCGATTCCAAGGCTCATTACGTAATCGCCACAGACGGCAAACAACTCTTCAGCGCCAATTCCTTCCACCTCAAGCTCAAGAACTCTCTCATCATGCCAGGACGCAAATTCCTGCTTTGGTCAGGTTTTCTGGATGACGGTGATTGGATTATCTCGATCAGCACGGCTCCGAAACAGGAACTGAGCTGGATAAGGATCGAATCGGATCGCTGGAGTCTCATCACCAGACCAGTCGAAGGAGAGTATCCCAATTGGCGTAGTCCGATTCCTCAAGGCAAACCTCATACCTCCGTCGCTTTCACTGAGGAGGCGTGTGCTTTCATTGGACTAGCGGCGCCAAAACTTCCAGGAGCAGAGAAGGCTAATGAACCGGTCTCCTTGATCGTAACGGACAATGGATCGGTTTTGTTGGCCGGTGAAGACAAAGGTCAGCAAGCGAATGTCCCAATCGTAGGCGCCAAAGCAGAAGGTGGGCCCGTTTTGGTAAGCCTCAATCGGCGGTTCTTGTTGAGGGCGATGAAATGGAAATTGAAGGACCTGGACATCTTCGAAGACATGCTGCCGATAGTCTTTAAAGGCGCAGGAAAACGATTGGTGATTGCTCCTTTGAGACCGGACACATCGATTCCTGCTCCTTCAAAGGAATCTGCCTCCAGAACCCAACCGACCCCGGAACAACCAAACCCTCAGGAAACCGAAACCCAAGGAAACGAAAAACCCAAGGAACCAACAGAAGAAATGAAAACGACAAACCGTATCGAACAGCAGACCAACGTCGAAACCGCAACTGAACCCCAAACACCGGCAATCAAGCTGGCTATGGACCAGGCGGAAAAGATCAAGGAGACGCTGAAGTCGGTGCTCTCTGACATCAATGAGCTGTATAAAATGCTCACTCTGATTCAACGAGAGAAGAAAGCCAGCGAGCGTGAAGTTGAGCAGGTCAGAGAAACGCTGGCTATGCTGCAAAAAGTCCGCCTGTAAACCGCAACTCCCGGAGAGCCTATTTCATGACCTGGAATGGGCTCTCTCTTTTTTGAAAGGAGGTGAATTGTGAGAAATCAAAATCCTGACCCTTGGCTGACCTTGGTGAAATGGGGATTCATCGCTTACCTCGCTTATTGCGGCTGGGCGTATATCGTCTTCACTTTGGCGATGCTCGGGCTGTATTTCATTTACACTGAATGGCGAAAAAATCACCCGTCTTGAGCTGACACTTTCGCAGCCCTCCTCTTCACCCAGTCTTCGGATTGGGTGGAGAGGTGCTTTGGGGCTGCTTGTTGACCCGAATGAAGTAATAGCCTCGTTCTTTGAAGCAAAAACCCGGATCGCCTACCTGTTCCAAAGGGATTTCAAGGGCGAATTCTTCCGGCAGGTCTTCGTCCCCATCCCAGCAACCATACAGCTCGATAAAATCCTCATCGGAGAATTGAGTGCGAAGATAATTTTGCAGGTTCTGGTGATTTGGCTGAGTTTTCTCCTGCGCCTCAACCGCCCTGCTATAGAACTCATCGGCCAGTGGTTGTCCTGTCGCTTCGAGAGGGATGTAGCGAAAATTACAGCCACATCCGTAATCCGTCCCTACATATGTAATGCTGGGATTGCGGAAGCGCTTTTCAAGTGCGTGCTTTTGCGTTTGGGAAATCTCCTCGCTGTTAAAAGAGGGGGCCTTGTCGTCCCAGGGAATGAGAACCGGCTTTGATTTGCTGGCGACGTACAGAACGAAACACATGCCACCCAGTTTAACACGACCTTTTCAATCCATCGAATTCCCACTGAGGAATTGAGGAACCTGGCAGGTGCTTAGACCATCGAACACTTCCAGGTTTCGTTCCTGAGGCCAAAGATTCTGCAAAGCATTCTTAAGGCCGATGAGAATAGGTTTTGTTCGGCCTTCTGCCGTGAGGAAACCGACTTCCTTTTCCAGTTCTATTTGCAGCTACAATCGTCCTTGCTCGTAGCGGCGACGAATGTCAGCCAAAACTTTGGGATCGCTCAAATCTTCATGCCACCAATGAAGCTCAGGTTCATCCGCCCCCTCCTGACTTTGTCTTCTGTTGTCCGAAATGCGAAACAGGTTTAAAAGCAAGATCATCGCTTTCGTCCTCTCCGCTTCTGGTAAGCTCGCGACTTTCCGTAGACGAACGATGTCCGTACCCCTTGAAAGCAGGATGCAGGGGGTGAAGGTTGGTTTCAAACCACTGTTTTTGATTGCTTGCACCCCGTCGTCTTGTCTTGGTCTGGAATGCTGAATCATGTCACACAGCTCCGAAAGAATGCGCCTTTGGTGATCTCGATGTTGCATCTCGAACCACTGGATTAGCTCAGCCAACGGACGCACTCCTTGAGCAGTTTGGTTGAGCAATATCATTTCCTCGAGATCCAGGTACGGTTTCACGGTATTTATGGCAGGAATGGAATGTCATCGCAGGACCTCGTATGTGTCCTCGCACATTGGTTTGTTCTGAGTGTGGTGGAGAATCCCACCAAACCGGTGGGCGACAATTATGTCGCCAATTAAGCGATCCGTCCGGAACGAAGATGTCTAAGCCCGCGGCCGCTCCGATCTTGTCGAGGAAAGCATCTGCGTCGGATTTCGAGAGTTGTGCTCTGATGAGAGTGATTCCCTCCAGGAATTCGTCTGAACGTTGTTTCTGCCAGACTCGAACATGCTTCGCAGCATCTGGCAGGCTCGTCCCTAAGCAGCGAGTGATGATGTAATTGTTGGAGTGCACGTAAAAGACGAACGTTGCCAATGCAACCAGAAGCATCCTAGCAAGGTTATCAGGTCCACCAAGGTTGCATCGTTAATTTAGGTTGCACGCTCAGCTTAGCACCTTCTGCTCAAACCATCGAATACCCACTGGGACCAGTCTTAAACCAACGCTTGAACGCTTCCAAATTCCGTTCCTGAGGCCAAAGATTTCGATCCTTCGTCCAGAGCGCCAACTTATTGTCCCAAATCTCTTGGCAATTGGTGTGGAGAAAGGAACCAACGTCCACTGTCCTGCCGAAGTGGCCCATTTTAATCACGGTCAGGTTGTCTGAAAGCTGGCCCAGAGTCAGGTCACCTTTCCAAACGCCTGGCCCATTCCAGCATCGGCTCCTTGGGAAGCAGGATCAGCACGTTTAAAGGCACATCCTTCTGCATCGCATTTTCATACCCCAACCATCAACCCCAACAAAGAAAGGAAATTATGAATCAGCAAAATCAACTCTTGGACGTCCTCACGCGCCAAGGTGTTTTAATCAATGTGAGCGTCCGTTATTGGCGCGGAACGAAAAAACTGAAGCCAGAGGAAATCGGCCTGAAGTCCTCTGATCTCTCGGAAAGATTGATCAGCCTGGGACACAAACGCCTCCTTCCAAAAGATGCCCTGAAGGAATTGGCTCTCGTGGAAGGTCGCGCTCATGCTCTGGTCGAAAACAATACCTTCCCATTCCTAAACGGCCTGGGCCACTTCCTACCCAACACCAGGCTCTCAGATGTGTCAGCCAGGTTGAAAACGCTGGAAAACGAATTCTGGGCGGCAAAGCAACAGTTCCTGGAGAAGTATTCCACCCTGAGAAGTAATGCTGGCGAAGAATGGAGAAGAATGGCCGAAAAACTCGTGTCCGATCCGGCTCAGCTGGTTTCGACCATTGAGTCTGCATTCCCCCTGTCTGGAAACATGCACAAGTTCTTCGCTTTCGACGTTCAGGTCTTCCAGATCACCATTCCTGAAACCCTTGGCCTTGACTTCAGCACATTGGCCGAACAGCAGGAAGTCATCGATGCGAGACAAAGAGCAGCCCATGAAGCAGCCCAGAAAATCCGGAGGGACACTGAAACCTTCATAGCAGATTGTGTGGCGGCTTTAAGATCCCAAACCGCTGACCTTTGCCAGGAGATGCTTAATGCCATCGAAAGCTCAGAAAGTGGCGTTCATCAAAAGACCCTGAACCGCCTCGTCCGTTTCATCGATCACTTCAAACAGATGAACTTTGTGAACGATCAGGAAATGGAGGTGCAGTTGGATCAGGTCAGGAAGGATCTGTTAACCAGGACCGCAGAGGAATACCGGGACAGTTCGATTGCCAGGACAAGATTGGTGAACGGCTTGAATCGACTTGCTGATAAGGCCAAAGAATTAACGAACGCTGATGCCATTCACCTAGTTGAAAACTTCGGTGGAATGGGTAAGCGAAAGTTCATTCTGGCAGCCTGACGGTTATCTAAAAAAGAAGCCCCTCATCCGGTTTGTCTAAAACTTTGAGAAAGTGGCGAAATGTTCCCAGGTCGTCATGGCCACAATCAACGTGGGGCGGATAGAAATCGACCTTACGTCGAAAGTGTTCCGAAAAACAGCTTTCGTATCGCCCTTTCAAGTCTCCATCAACATTGGCGCCGTGAAACGCCGGATTGAAAACGAAAACCCGGTTCAGGTCAGCGTTTGGTCCTATAGCAGCTCTGAAAAAATACTGCATATAAACGTCCGTGCGTGGCAAACTATAACCCACAATCACCAGGTTTTTTGCTTTCCGCAGGGCTTTGAGAGCAGTGTTCCACACGGGAACAATTGAATCGCCTCCTTTTCCCATCTTATCGAAGACCGGAGGCAAGATCAACGGGGAGGGCTGGGCTTGTAGGTTCAGTTCCCCTGCTTTCTCCAAATTCCGGGGCCAGTTTAATGACCCATGGAGTTTGCAGTAATCAAGCACCCAGCCCTTGCCTTTCTCACCCGTTCCAACACGAGCAGAAGTGCCAATTTTCTTCGCTGGACCTATATCTAAGCTCGCCGGGGCGAGGAGTAAGCCGAGCGACTTTTTAGGGGTGTACTTCAGCTCAATCTGTGCGGGGAGTCGTGGTGGAGAATCAAAATTATTACAGAGATGGAAAAGCGCGCGCTCAAGGACAAGGTCGTAGTTAAACGTGATGATCGTTGGCAGCCGAGTGGAGTAATGCGAAAATAAGGAGTTCCAGAAATCGGCATAAAATTTTACACACGCTGATTGTTGTGAGAGCGGTTTTGGCTGCTCACAGAAGGGAACACGTCCGCATAACTCGATTGTCAAAGCGACTGCCTGGACCAAACTATCGTAATCGGTGCCTCGCAAGCGATTTCCCATTTGCTCAAAGGCAAGAATAGAAAGGAGGTCTTCGATGTTCTCGCTGTCGAAATTAGCGCGACTCTGATAATTTTGTAACTCCCGCCTGATTTCATTTGCGGTCCGCAATACCGTCAGATTTTCCGAAGATAACGGCAAGTTTTCGAGAGTCCCTCTTTCCGCCATTTCCCACATCTTCCGAACAAAATTAGGAAGCAGTGGGATCCCGGCGGTAGCTGAAGCCCCAGCGCCAAAAATGATTACATTATCAGAACCTTCACTCATTAAAGAAATCCTTATGTCCCACTTCACAACCATCAAGACACAAATCAAAGACATCAACGCTCTGCGCTCTGCCTGCCAAGAGATGGGTTTAACCCTTCTCGAAAACACTGAGGCGAGAGGCTACGCACATCAAAACACACATGGCGATTACGTCATCAAACTCACCGGCCCTTACGACATCGCACTCACCAAATCCCAGGACGGCTCTTATGGCCTGACGACAGATTGGTGGAATGGACATGTTGAAAAGGAGGTTGGAAAGAACTACGGTAAACTCCTTCAGCTTTACGGTGTTCACAAAGCCACCATGGAAGCACGAAAAAGAGGCCTACAGGTGCTCAGGACAGCGAAGCAGGATGGATCAATCAAACTTGTTCTCGCAGGAGTCTAACCATGAGTAAACGAACAATCGAAATCACAGTCTCTCCTTCGGGAGAACTTTCAATCGATGCGGTTGGGTTTAAAGGCGCTGATTGTGAGCAGACCACCAAGTTTCTCGAAGAGGCTTTGGGAATGCAGGCTCAGAAAATCAGGAAGCCGGAATATCACCAGCAACACATCGCGAAGCACCAGCAAAGGCTCGGTCAATGAACTCTGCTGCTACTTTAACCTTCGACAGCTCAGGAAATGGATCTTGCCTATACTCTGAGCTGATCGACCTCCACGAAATCGGTGCCTTGGAAATAACCAGGGCATCGTTCATCGAATTCAACAACGACCACCAGGAATGGGAGGTAAAGTCGATGGAGGGAGAGATTCTGTTTTCCCATGCCTCAAGGTCAGTTTGTTTGACTTGGGAACACGAAAACATGGCTCATTAACGGGGTGGGGTTTGGTTTAGGCCAGCCCCACTCCATTCTGCCGATTTGCTCTTGCGGATACTTCCCTGATCCTGAAGATTAGTGATCATGAGGAGTTTCCCAGGCAGTTTAGGAGTCGCTCTCTTTCTTTTTTGTTTTTCGATTAACGCCGCAGATCTACCTGGACTCGCCTTGGCACCATACGCAGGACTGTCGATCACGGGCAAAGTTGGCGCGGTGTATACAATTGAATACACGCCTGAGCTTTCCAGCACCAACGTCCCACCGTCCTGGAAGGCACTTGAATTCCTTCAGCTCCCGAAAAATCCATTTCTCTGGATCGACAAATCTGCATCAATCGAGGGTCGGCGGTTTTATCGAGCGATGACTTCCAACGTGCCATCGAACCTCGTCTTCATCCCTCCTGGGACGTTCATGCGCGGCGATCCCACGAATGATCCAGCTAGGCTAGGCCGACAAGACCAACGCAACGTCATCGTGAGCCGAGGTTTCTGGATGGGCAAATACGAGGTCACCCAACAGGAGTATTTGGATTTGATCGGCGTGAACCCCAGTTTTTTTAATGGACCCAATGGCATTGATGGCGGTCCAGTAGTGGACTACGGTGTCGACCTCGGTCGGCCAGTAGAAAGTGTCACTTGGTTGGACACCCAGGAATTTTGCAAGAAGTTGACAGAGAAACATCGTGCGGAGGGTTTAATCCCTGCCAACTCAGCCTATCGGCTTCCGACCATTACCGAATGGGAATACGCCGCTCGCGCCTGGCGGTCAACTCGGTTTCCATTTGGTGAAGACCTTTCTTTCACTGAGCTTCCAAAATACGCCTGGTACAAGGACAACGCGGATCATCGAAGCCATGCTGTCGGTCAAAAATTACCGAACCCTTGGGGACTATATGACATGCAGGGAAATGTTTGGGAGTGGTGTCAGGACCAAGGCACGGATGAACGGGATCCTTGGCTTGTTGACCCGGTTGGAAAGTCTCCCAACGGACACATCGTCAAAGGAGGATCAGAAGGTTCCACTGGCGAAGTTTGTCGCCCCTCCCTTATCGCATTCGGAAGCGTTAAGGATGTAAATGACGGATTTCGGGTTGTGCTGGTAGCTGACGATCCCTGGGTGCCCTGAATGTCTATTCTCGGAGAAACCGCGCGACCACCAAAACATAACCCCAAAAGCTTATGATCACTGCGGCGCACGCCAAGACTCTGTTGAAGATGATATAGCCTCGCAGAGTTTTACCCGGAATTATTGCCCACTGATACGCACGTCGAACGAATTTGAGCCGAGTTGACTGATAAAGAACCCACTGGAACAAGCACAGGACCACCGTCGCCAATGTAATTTTAAACCAGACCAGCATGATCCACCAGTCCAGGAAGCTCGCATTGACTCTCCAGGGTGTCTATGGCGCGGAGGATGATGGGCTTCATGGGTAATCAAAGGAGCTGTAATGGAGGCTAAAAAAGCTCCATCGAAGCACCTGCGCCTCATCGTTCTTCTCCTCGCTCTCTGCATCGCCGCCTTCATGGGCTGCGACTGGATGTTTATGTACAAAAACCAGAGAAAATTAATTCAACCCCTCCTGGATCGACACGCGACTAAAGGGTCGTGAGCGCTTTGGGCACGCATTACGTCACCCACACGAAAGGAACGATCGGACGTTCATTAGCTTTGCGGAGGGGAATTGAGCAGGTCACCTAAAACGAAAGTCTCCCACCGTCTCAAGGCTTCATGCCTTTGGATCATCGCAGGACCAGATTTTAACTTTTGAAGCAAAGCCGCTTCTTTTCAAACGCGCCACACACCCGGCTTTAGCACTCTTTTTGACCATAATCTCGAGCATTCCTGCCCCGCCCTCTGCTATAACCTCGATCTCCCCCTTTGCTAAGAACTCAAGAGCACCCTGCCAAGACGGCTTATCAGAATACGAGAAGACGGCGACGCCAACGAAAGGATCCGAGCCTATGTCTTCGTTGCTCATCATCTGTTACCGGATGTGTTGCCAGAGTTGGTCCACCCAGACGCTCAGAGGCTTCCCATTGACGATTGGAACACCCTTTGCCAGCTCACCGTCAGCACCAAGGAGAGAAACTGAGCAAACCACTGCCAAAAGAACCCGCAGAAGAATCCAGTGCGTGCGCATATAATTGATTCCCTTCCATTCGGACTTAACACCTCCCCAATTTTTATGACAACCAAAATAGCCAACTACATCAGAGCCGGTTATCCCGCTCTCTACCTCATCACTCCTGAAGAACAAAGGGCCGAAGGAGAGCTCAAACGCGTAGCGCAAGAGCTTCACTTCTCCCTTCTCTTCTGGAGCACAACAGATGGCCTGGTCGACGCAAGCACCGGCACCATCCTACCCAAGCACGATCCAATTGAATGTTTGCAATCGATTGGAGAACTACCCGAAAAATCAATCGTTCTGCTCAGGGATTTTCACCTCTTCCTGGCAGATCCAAATCCCTTCCTCATTCGCACCCTCAAAGACGTCCTCAAGGAAGCGAAAACGACCAACAAATGCCTGATCATCCTGGGCTGTCGCTTAAACCTGCCTCCTGAGCTTGAACGTGAAATAACTGTCTTGAACCTCGCTCTGCCCATCAACATTGAATTGAGCTTGGTTCTTGATGGGATAATTGAATCTGCCAAAATCGAAGGACCAGCAGCGGACGTCAGGGAGGCGATTTTAAATTCAGCCAAAGGGTTAACCACCATTGAAGCGGAAAACTCCTTCGCCTTATCCATCGTCGAAAAAGGACATCTCAATCCAGAAATAATCGCCCAGGAAAAAGCCCAGGTGGTGAAGAAAAACGGCCTCTTGGAGATCGTTGAACCTTCCGCATCTCTGGAGGACATCGGTGGCTTGGAAATCCTGAAAGCCTGGCTCCTGAATCGGAAAAATGCCTTCACCAGGAAAGCTCAGGAATATGGACTCCCAACGCCAAAAGGTTTGCTGATCACAGGTATCCCAGGAACAGGTAAATCCATGGTGGCCAAAACGACTGCGAACATCTTTGAACTGCCCTTGCTGAAATTGGATGGAGGCAGGATTTTCGCCGGTTTGGTTGGTCAGAGCGAATCCAACCTGAGATCCATCATTCAAACAGCCGAAGCTATTGCTCCTTGCTGCCTCTGGATTGATGAAGCGGAAAAAGCCTTCGCAGGTTCAAAATCGTCCGGATCAACCGACGGAGGAACATCAGCCAGAGTATTCGGATCATTCCTCAATTGGATGCAGGAAAAGCGATCACCTGTCTTTGTAGTCGCCACCGCCAATGATGTGACTCAACTCCCACCTGAATTATTGAGAAAAGGACGATGGGATGAGTTGTTTTTTGTGGACCTGCCAAATGAGGAGGAACGAAAAAGCATCTGGGCACTGCAAATTGGGAAATACGGACGGAACCCAAAGGAATACGATCTGATTGCTCTTTCCCGGATGACGGAGGGATTTACAGGAAGCGAGATTGAGCAGGCTTTCATTGAATCGCTTTACCTTGGTTTTGAGCAGGGGAGGGAGCCAGGTGCTTTGGATTTGGCCCAGGTAATCACGGCAGCTGTTCCTTTGGCGAGAACCATGGCAGAACAGATTAACGCTCTGCGAAATTGGGCGAAGGGTAGGGCTCGCAATGCAACCATTTCTGCGACTTCAACAACGAGGTCGAGGAAATTGGCTGCATGAAATCATTGAGAGCTTTGCGTGACAGGCATCGCTCTCTTTTAGCTGTGAACAAGTCCAGATTGACGGTCGCTTTCCAAAGTTCATCCTGACACAAAATGGAACCGGCAAAGGAGATTTTCACCTCATGCATCGTTCACGTATATGAGAAGCGCACCCGGATTGTTCCGACGGCATTCAGAACGACAGATTTGCAGGCTGCTATCGGCGTTGCGCAGAGTTTCGGCCATGATGAGTGCTGTGTCCTGAGTGCGATCCAAAACCAGGGGAACTTCAGGATGGTTTGGAAGAGTGAGGCGTTAAGAGAGATCGAAGTGGAGGTTTGACCGCTTTGTATCCCTCTTTGTATCCCTCACACAGAAAATTGAGGCCGTTTGAGTCCTCTCGGGTCCAAAATAAAAAATTGGTTGTCCCCTTAAGTCCTTGTGAGTCCAATTCAGTCAACGTAAGTCGTTCTGGTTGAGCAAGATCCTAAGTCTGGCGTGTCTGCCATTTCACCACTCGCGCGAGACTAGCAGTGCCAACTATATACCCGATCCTTTTCCCTCTCGCAACGTTCAAGCGGAGGCTCTCCCTCAGGTTCAATCCAAAAACCAAAAAGCGCTTAGGTGCCCCTTGGGCAAGCGCCGGGATGCCCGGCCCGCATGGGCAGGAACAGGTTTGCGCTCGGGAAGATCGCTGCGGGAAAGGTGCGATGAATCGAATTGCGTGCATGTTGGATTCGAAACTCGTCCTTAGCAAATTCGTTCTTCCTCAAGAGGAAGCTTACGGAGTGAGCTTTTGCCCGGCCGATCCTAATGGAAAATGGAGGGCGGAAGGAAGGGTATCCCGCCAGCGCTGCAGACTTTCCAATTCGATTAGGTTGGATGTTATGCCTGTTGATTCAGGTCGCTCCCCCATTTAAGAGCAGGACCTACGGGCTATATTGGACGACCAATGAAATACTTGTTCACGCCGACAAACGTGCTCGTGCTAGAGGATGATGCGAATGACGCCATACTCATTAGGCGGGCGTTTGCGAGCGCGGCCTGCCGCGTGTTTGTTTGCCGCAATACCAGCGAAGCACGAGCACATTTTCTCGGCGCAGGCATGTATGCTGACCGGGAACAATTTCCCTTTCCTGATCTTTTCGTCACCGACCTGAGGCTCGGTGAGGAGTCAGGAATCAAGTTTCTGGCGTGGGTTCGCGATTTTGAGGGGGCAAGAAATCTTCCTGTCGTCGTTCTCTCTGGAGCCGCCACACCCGCCGATATCCTGGCTGTTCAACGCCTCCGGGCAATGCGCGTGCTGATCAAGCCTGCCAATGTCCTGGCTTTGCAGGAAATGCTGATCCTCGCCTCCCGTGAACTCTGTCCGCTAGTGAACGCTTATGCTTCCGAAATCGAAACTACCGGGCGCGAGGCTCTCGTCGTCGTTTAAATACCTGCGCGTGCGCAACAGAATTCAGAAATCCAAAGGAGAGCTACCCAGACTTTGGGTCGATGCTTCGTCATGCTTCAGTGACGAGCCAGGATTTGACACCCTTCGTAGAGGAGCGACAAAAACCCTGGCGGCATCGAGAATGTGCTATCTTCTGTCCTTTCGAATGCTTTCAATACGAACTCCCTTTGCCCTTCGAAATGCGTACGTGTACCCATGGAACGATTCATGGCTTGGGAGTACTGTAAAGGGTGAAGCCTTGACAGGAGCGCAGGTTCCGGAGGTCCTGACGGGTCGCTTGGCATAATGATTAACTCAAAAATAGCACCACTGCGATCCGAGCTGCGCCAGATTCGCGTCGAGTCCCTGCACGCGTCCCGGCGAATTTCACACCTTCGTATGGACAAGAAACCAAGCAATCGGTTGCAGGCATCAAACGCGTCGTCGCCCTATGAATCCGAGCCCATCCACACGCAATGTCCCGAATTCTCTTTGAGGGAGGTTCTCAGAGGGTTAGCGGCTACGAATGGCCAGTTGGCCCGCTCCGCAAAGGAGGTAAAGCTAATGCTAATTGTGACTTTGATGCTGAATAATCGCCATGCTTGAGTCCTTCCGAAAACAATCGTGCCAAATGGTCCCAGACGTCATTTCGCCGGTGCTCACTTTCCCAGTTTATGTTTAACTCCCTTTTTGCTTTCACGGGCTTGACCCTACAGGCGTGGGGGGTTCGTGTTGCCTGGCTGGCCGATACAGGGTTCGGCGCGGGGCTCGGCGCGACTATCACCCTCCTGCTCACTCAAGAGGTGTTGAAGCGCCACCAGGAAACACGCAGAGCGCTCTCCAAATTTTCGGGCAGACACTCGGTGGTGTTTGTTAAATTCCCCCATGACGCAGAGCGTCTCGATCTCCAATCGGCCTTCGCGACACCCCTTGATCTCGATCTAAAAGCGGCCGCCTTCGGCATGGTCAAAGGATGGCGAAAGGATGAAGGCCAGGCACCACGGCTTGAATTGGAGTTCTACGACCTTCCGGGCGGCTTGGAATTTACCCGTCGGCGATTGCGTGAGTTGGGTGCCCCCAAAGGGTCATTGCTGGAATATCAGACCGATCAAGGCGGCATGGTCGTGGCGCTTGATTCTCAATCCCATCTGGACAACCATTAAAACGGTTTCATGGGCGCTAAGACCTGAGGCTCCCAAAGAGAATATAATCTGTGCCCACGACGGGAAATGCTGGGGTAGTAGAACGTGTTCGGGGAAATAATCTGCATGTCCACCATAATAATCGTTGAGGACCATCTGATGGTGCGACAAGGACTGAAGTTGCTCCTGCAGACCGACCCGGTGCTGACGTTGATCGCGGAAGCCGGGGATGGGTTGGAGGCGGTGGAAGTGACGGAGCGGTTGAAGCCCGATGTTTTATTGCTGGATCTGATGCTGCCGCGGCTACACGGACTGGACGTCATTGCCCGGCTCAGACCTCAGAAGAAAACGAAGATAGTCGCGGTTTCGATGTACTCCGACGAAGGGATTCTCTGCGAAGCTCTTGAAAACGGGGTCTGGGGATACGTCCTGAAGAGTGCGCCCGGACAGGAGTTGCTCGACGCGATCCAAGCAGTGCTGGCTGGGCAGCATTTTGTGACATCTGCTCTGGAGAAGGTCGCCAAAAAGCACTTGATGGAAATGGCGATCTATGGCCGGGAGAGCAAAAAATTCGGGTTAACCCGCCGGGAACGTGTCGTCCTCGAACTGGCGGCCCAGGGGCGGAGCAACGAGGGAATCGCGAACCAGCTTTTCATCAGCAAACGGACGGTCGAGAAGCACCGAGGCAATCTCTTGAGAAAGTTGCGTCTCCGATCCCAAACCGATTTGGTCCGCTACGCGATTCGCAAGTCCATCATTAACCCTTAGGAGTTCCGCAAATGTCACATTCGATACTCCGCTTCCCCAAAAGTCTTGTGACTGCTCCTTCAAACCGCATATTCATTCCGTGCCACTGACCAGGTTGAACCAATTTCCCATCGTTGGTGTGGGGGCTTCTGCGGGGGGGTTGGAGGTGTTCACTGAGTTATTGGCAAAATTGCCGGGCGATACAGGCATGGGATTCGTGCTTGTGCAGCATCTGGACCCCGCCCATTCAAGCGCCCTCCCGGAGATTTTGGGTCGGGCGACTGCCATGCCCGTTCTCCCGGTCACGCAGGATCTGCGTGTGAGCCCCAATCATGTTTATGTCATTCCGCCGAATGCGATTCTGGGAATCTCAAAAGGAGTGCTCAAACTCAAGCCTCGCAGTAACCAGAAAGGTCCGCATCGTTCCATCGACCTCTTTTTTGAGTCTCTCGCGCAGGACCAGGGCGAACGCGCGATCGGCATTGTGCTTTCGGGAACAGCCTCGGACGGAACCCGAGGCTTGGAGTCGATCAAGGCGGAAGGTGGTCTCACCTTCGCCCAGGACGCCTCCGCAAAGTACGACTCCATGCCCCGGAGCGCCATTGCGGCGGGCTGCGTGGACTTCGTGCTCTCAGCGGCCGGGATGGCTCGGGAATTGAGTCGCCTCGCCCGCCATCCCTGCCTGCTGGATGGACAGACCGCATCCAAAAGATCGGTGCAGTCAATCCTCGGACATGAGCTCGGAAAAAAGGGAGCATTGCGAAGGAACCGTGGCTCGGACTCAACCCGGCCCGGACCGCGGGAAGAGGAAGCGAGCGTCGGCCGAAGCTTGTTGCTGCTCTTAAAGAAAGCTTCAGGGATTGATTTTTCCCCGTACAAACCCAGCACCATCCAACGCCGCCTTCGGCGACGGATGCTCCTCAGCAAACAGGACTCGATGGAAGGCTACTTTCAATTGCTGAAGGATAATCCTGAGGAGTTGGAAGCCTTGCGCTCCGACATGTTGATCAACGTGACGAGTTTCTTCCGGAATGCGGCAGCATTCGAAGTATTGAAAGCAAGGGTCTTTCCCAAATTGGTGGAGCAGCGAAAACGAGACGAACCTGTGAGGATTTGGATTTTGGGTTGTTCGACTGGCCAGGAAGCGTACTCAATTGCGATGGCATTTACTGAGTTCTGCGATCAAATCAACCACTCTCCGCGGTTGCAAATCTTCGCGACTGATCTCAATGAAAAACTGCTCGAAATCGCCCGGCAGGGCTTCTACACGCGAGCCCGCGTCGATGAATTGTCCCGCGCGCGCCTGCGCCGCTTTTTCGTGGAAGAGGATGGAGGATTCCGGATTTCCAAAAGTTTGCGGGAAGTTTGCGTGTTCGCCCGGCAGGATATGTTGAGCGATCCCCCTTTTTCGCGGATGGACTTAATCAGCTGCCGGAACGTGTTGATCTACATCGAAGGCGCGCTGCAGAAACGGATTCTGCCCAATTTTCATTACGCTCTGAAGCCAGGTGGATTCTTGTTTTTGGGAGCTTCGGAGTCAGTGGGCGCGTTCACGGACCTTTTTGAGCCCATAGACAAAAATCAAAAGATCTTTTTTCGCAAACCGGGCTCGCGCCCCTCATACCATTTACCGGTCACCAATGAACGACACGGCATCCACCGCGCGGGCCTGGCTGGCAAACCCGAAGCCGCCCCGGACCGGCCGAGGCTTGAAAATAGCGCGCAACGGGAAGCGGACCGAATCACGGTCAACCAGTTTGCGCCCCCCAGCGTTTTGGTGAGCGGAGATTGGGAGATTTTACAATTCCGGGGACGAACGAGCCGCTATCTTCACCCTCCAGTCGGCAAGGCCAGCCTGAATCTGCTTAAAATGGCACGAGAAGAATTGCTGCTCCCCCTCCGCGGGGTTGTTAACGAAGCGCGAAAGCAGGGCCATCCGGTGCTTCGCCAGCGAGTGGGAATGGTCGAGGGCGGAGCGGCCTGCTCCGTCAACCTCCGCGTCATTCCCTTGAGAAACCTCCGAGAGGCCTATTTCCTGATTTTTTTTGAGGAGAATGAAAGTGCAGCCGGAAAGCGGGCCGTAACGGATTCCAAACCTTTAGAAACGACCGTTCCCTCCAGGCCAGAGGAGGAATCCTCTCGGTTTCGAGCGGTTCGAAGGGAGCTCGCAGAAACACCTGATTTTTTGCAATCGATCCAGGAGCAGTACGAAGCTGCGCACGAAGAGTTGTCGACCTCGAACGCGGAGGTGCAATCGGCGAATGAAGAGCTGCAGAGCATCAATGAGGAGCTCGAAACCTCCAAGGAGGAACTCGAGTCGACGAACGAGGAGTTGACGACCGTGAACGAAGAGATGGCCAGCCGAAACGTGGAATTGGCCCGGGTCAATAGCGATCTCTTCAACCTGCAATCCTCCGCCAAGCTCGCGATCGTACTGCTGGGACGAGACCTGACAATCCGGAGATTCACGCCCGAGGCGGAAACAGAGTGGGGATTGATGGCGAGCGATATCGGCCGCCCCATCGCCGTCCTCCGCCACCCCCTGGAAATACAGAATCTGGAGCTAATCGTTCAGGAGGTTATCAAGAGCGTCCGCGAAAAAGGCTGCGAGGTTCGCAACCGTCAGGGGCGGCATTTCTTTCTGCGCGTAAAGCCGTACCTCACCATCGATAACAAGGTGGACGGGGTGGTGCTGGTGCTGGTGGATGTCACCGAGCTCAAACGAACCGAGGCGGAAATCAGGACTGCTCGAACTTACGCGGAGGCGATCATACGGACCACCCGGGATCCCTTGATTATTTTGCGTTCTGACTTTCGAGTGAACACGGCCAGCGAGGCTTTTTATCAATGGTTCGCCACAACTCGTGAGCAAACGGAAGGCCGGTCTTTTTTCGAACTCGAGAATGGAGCGTGGAAAATCCCCCGCTTGAGAAGCCTGCTCCAGGATGTGGCACGGCAAAATTCATTCTTCAAAGACTTCGAATTCACCCACCGGTTTCGGCATTTAGGACGGCGCACTCTGCTTTTGAACGCACGGAAGCTGGAGCATGGAGATGGAAGCGCGCCGATGATCCTCCTGACCGTGGAGGATATCACGGCTCGACACCAGGCGGAGGAGCAGATTCTCGCAACGAAAGCCGAACTCGAGAGCTTGAACGCCACATTGGACAGCCGAGTTAGAGAACGAACCGCCTCTCTGGCGCAGGCCAACCTCGATTTGCAGAATCTGTCCCGGCACTTGACGAACGCCCACGAGGCGGAACGGGAGCGAATCGGTCGCGAACTTCATGACGACATCGGCCAAACGTTAACAGCCTTGAGACTTTTCACCGAACAACTGGTGAGAAATCCAAACACCGAGGCTCTTGGCGAAGTCATGAAACTGGCCCAGGCCGCTCAGGAACAGGCCCGAGACCTGTCACGCAATCTTCACCCGGAGATCAGGAGTGACCTCGGTCTAAGGGCCGCGCTAGAGTGGCGTTTCCAGGAGTATGAGAGGCATACTGGGATTAAGGTGAGTTTCGCTTGCCCAAAGCGCTCGACCGCGAGGTTGGACTCCAAAGTCGGCATCACCGCTTACCGCATCGTCCAGGAGGCCCTCACCAATGTCGCCAGACACGCGAAAACGTCTGAAGTTTCGGTCAAGCTTCGGTTTGATCACAAGGTGCACCTGGAGATACGGGATTATGGGAAAGGATTCAAACCCACGGATCGGGTTTTTCTCGGGGCCTCAGGTTTAAGAGGCATGCGGGAACGCGCGATGCTGCATGGAGGCACGTTCAAAATCCAAAGTTCACCCGGAAAAGGCACTCGAATCACCGTAGCTCTTCACCGTAAAGCTTCGGGGCCGACTTCAGAGGCTTTGGCAGCGCCGGTCGCTTACTGGACGTAGCTTCATGCTTCAATCTTTCGTACTGCCCCTTTAATGCAAAAAGTAGGGTGCGTACTACTATCTCAGCGGACACCGGCAGCTTACCATCGTTGCGGAACAGCGTTGTTTTTGGGGTCGGTTGGACTTCCGGAACCCTCTTTCGTTCCTACGAGCAGAATCATGCCGCACATCAATATCGTCCCACCGACGGAGGCCTCTGCCGAGGTCAAGGTAGTATACGAAGAATTCCATCGCCGGATGTCGTTTCCTTCCCCACCGAACTTCATTATGACCCAGGGCCATTCACCTGTCGTAGCGCGGGGAAGCTGGGATCTGGTCAGGAACATTCTGGTGGCGGGCCAGATTCCGCGATGGATGAAGGAAACCATCTTCGTGGCGATCTCAAAGGATCGGAACTGCCGCTATTGCATGGCCGCGCATATTGCTTGTTGCCGCATGCTCGGAGTGGACGCAGTCATCCTTGACGGTGTCACGTCGAATGTAGACTCCGTGTCGAATCTTAAACTGCGCACTATGCTGAAGTTTGCACTGCGATGCTCCCGTGATCCGCAGAGCCTGAAGGAGAGTGATTATCAACTCCTGCGCGACGCGGGACTTCCGAATTCGGAAATTATTGAATTGATCGGCATGAGTGCCCTCGCGGTTTATGCGAATATTATCGCCGACTCGACCGCGATGACCGAGGACGAGATTTTTTCGAGTTTGTAAAACGTTCTTTTTACCCGGCTGTCATGGTCGGGATCAGGATTTCGGGCTGGGAAACGGTATTCCGTGTTGATCGACTACCAGTCCGTCGGCTCGCGATAGCGAGCCTGGGTGGGGAACCCGGGGCACTGTGGTTTTTGGATGCAAGTCCGTGAAACCACGGTGCCTCTTTATCTTCGTCGGGAATTTCGAGTCAGTTACTCCGCCATAGGTACGGCTACCCAAACCAAAATCGTGTTGTGCCGAACAACACCCTGCATTGTTATAAGGACATGAGTGCTGCACTCCAGCCAGTCTTACTCGTGGATGATAGCCCCGAGGTAATCCTATGCCTGAAAAGGATTCTAACCAAGGTCGGTGTCTCGAATCCAATTATTACTTTCGATGATGGATCCGGGGCCATCACTTTTCTCGAGGCTCTTGCCAGCACTCCCTGCCAGGAATCGGTGCCGAGGTTTGTCTTCACGGACATCAATATGAAACAGGTGAGTGGATGGGAATTTACCCGATGGTTCCGAGGGCAGCCATTATTCCGGGAGGTGAAGCTCATCATGATGACCGCTTGCCCGGATTGGGACACGGAAGCGAGAGCGAAGGCAGCTGGGGTGGATCAGTTTTTTAGAAAGTTCCCCCCGGTGGAGCAGCTTGCTGCGTATGTCAGCGATACGACCCCCCGGGACTGGGCCGCGTGGGAGAGCAACTCCGCCCCAGTGCAGGCACAATTCGCCCGGCCGCAATAAGGGCCGAATCATGAGGAGGAAAGTCACACCAGGCGATGCGCCTCCTGAATCTTCTTGGAGTGACCAAACATGAGAAACTGCCCCGCCGCAAAAGCGCCATGGCGCGCTACCTCGCGGATGAGGACCTGCTCCACGTGCATTGTTGGCGTCAGCATATTGGCTTTGCGCTTTCCGGGGGGATATTTGGCCGCAATCCTCAAAACCGAACTCCACAATTCTCAGGTTCATTACAAACGATTCCCCCATCATCTCACCCACGCGGCAAACGCCTGCTACACCAGCCCATTCGAGGACGCGGCGTGCGCGATCGCCGATGGACAGGGGGAGTTCGGTTCAATCACGTATTACGAGTACAAAGCCGGGACGCTGCGGGAACTCCATCGAGTCAAGGTCCGCTAAGCCTCGGAATTTTGTATTCCGCCTGCACTACACTTTGCGGTGAAAAAGCAATGGGGCGATGCCTACGATCGATACCGAAAAGCCTATTTGGAGATGATACAATAGCGGAGATACCGAGCAGGGACGATTCCAGTCGAGGATTCCCTTGCTCGGTTGTCGATTTAAAAGGTTTCGGCCCGGCGGTGGACCTGGTTCGCCCCGGGCCTTCTCGCCTCAGGCATCGTGATCCCCCTCCAACCGCTCACAGAAACGGTTGCTTAGGAATCTCCATCGTTTTCCCAGTCAACGGATCCACTGGGAGCGCCCGCACATACTTCGGCGCGAGATCAAGCGCCCGGTCCGGTGGCTTCCCATTTTCGAGTTTGTAGCATTGCGCGGCCGCTCTCAAAATTGCCTGCCGATTACGCGTCAATTGCTGCGCATACCTCGCGGAAAAGTCACTTGAGCGCTTCCGGTTGGCGGCTCGCATCGTTAAATCCCCCACCAAACTCCATACGTCTTCCGCTCCCAAAGGTGATCTCGAGCCAGGATCTGCTCTGCGGACTCATCCTGCCCGTCCAGCTCTTGCAGGGTTTTGATGATCATTCGTAGCTCTGCCGGATCGAGCTTGGGAATCATCGCTTGGATATCGGCCACGGCGATCGCCTGGATGATCAACCCGGTGAGCCCATCCACCCGCGTTCCTCCCCGAATCGCGCTATGACCGACTTTCACAGCGGCCAAAGCCGAAGCGACTGCATCCATTGGCCGGTGATCATTCAGGGCGGCCTTGCCATCAAGGATCAACACCACCGCCAACCGCTTCAGAGCCTTCTGGTCCTCCTCGTGCGCTTCCGCCCATCCGCGCTTCGTGTCGAGCGCCACCATTGCTGGATCGTCTGCGAGAGTTCTCGCTCGCAACAGGTCAGGACGAAACTTCTCCACGATTTGCACCACCTCGTTCGACTCTAAATTGGAAATCTCCTTTAACTCCGCGAAGCGCTTGCCGCTGAAAACGAGGTCGAGATAAACATTCAGCGGCGGCACTGGTGGCAGCGGACCCGCCAAAGATTTCACCGACCAATTTCCCACCCGCACGGTCGCAACAATCACGCAGAAAGACAGGATGGCGGACGTGAGATAAAACCAGATGTGGTTCACGCCCCGATCTTCTCGCTTTTTCAGAAAAAGGAACGCAATAAAAGAGCGAGCACAAACCTCTGCCCATCTCAAGAGTGTGGTGTTCTCTTCTCGTTTAAACGGTGGGGAGTAACGGCTTGCAGGGAATATTTTCACGGGGTGCAGGCGCAGTTGTATTGTGATAGCGGGATTAGCTGGGGTTCTATCTCGCCTCTTCACCTCCCCACTTCCAAGGATGCTTCCGCATGCAGGGTTTGATTGGGCTTGACTCACTTTACTTAGTGGATAATCTCATCCATTGTATGGATTACAGAAATCTTCTGTAACGCAAGAGTTTCGGCGGAAACACTTCCGTAAAGGCTCATTGACATCTTAATGGAACGATCGGATTCCGGAGGTCACCGGACGAGGCGAGGGTCCATGCCTTCTCCTCGTCCGGGGCGCTCTGCTCGCACCTGAACGATTCCTCGGCAGCAGCGTTCCTCCATCCCGGTCTTGAACACAATGAACACGATTTTCTGCCTTTCAGAATTTGTGTGCACGATAAATCCCAGCGGGCCGGGATTCGCCTCCACATAGCACGTGGTTAAGGTCTGCGAGACCTGGAACCCGGGGGAATCGGCGAGCGTCGCAAGCACTCCACGATCGCTTTGCGACTGGAAGGCGAGAACGGTTGCTCGGACACAAAACCTTTCACTGTACACCATTTCGAGGGTTCATCCCGTTACCTGGGGGTTAGCAGCCTCCAAACCAGGGGACGGCGGCTTCGTAAAGCCTTGGCGGAGGAAGTGAACACAATTGACACGATTGTTTAGATTCCAGAATTGGTGTGCACGATACCCCTCACTTTCCCAAGACCTTGATCCTGCCCAGTTTCCGTAAATACTGAGTTTGTGAGCACCTGTTCTTGTCCACGAAAGCGTTCACTGGACACAATTTCGGGGGCAGACCTCTTGCTCATGAAAAGGTTCAGGAATGAATTTCCTCCAGCCTTGAACGCGGCCAGGGCCTCTCGGGAAATCATTCGCGTCGGACCGGTTTTGACACAATGAACACGATTTTTCTCAGCTTCGTGTGCACGATAGATCCCGGCACCGTCGCAACCTGATGCCGGAAGGTGCTCTTCAATATTTCAGTAGAGCGATCGGATTTTCCTCGATGCTGAATCCGCCCGGCTTCTGAATCTTGCCATGATCCCGAAATCTCAGCAGGCTGTAGACCTTAAGCTGACAATGAGAACGAGGAGATTTTTACACATAGGCGTCCTGGCATTCAAACTGGTCTTCCTGCAATTCGCCCTGACCGCGGCGACGACGACGCTGCCTGTGATCACCGATCCTTGGGAGCAGGCTCATCTGGTGATTATTGATAAAGATACTAACAGCGTTTTCCTTAATGCCAATGAACGGTTCCTGGAGACCTTGCGCCCCACTTTCCCGCAGATAAAAACCGTCGATGATCTAATTGGGAAGAACGATTTCGATTTTTACTCCGCGGACCTGGCGAACAAATTCAGGACGGACGATCGGCGGGTGCTGGATTCGAAAATTCCCTTCGAGACAGTCGAAGATAATCAACCCCTGGGCGGGATCCGAATGTCCTATCGGGTTTCCAAATCTCCACTCCGCCATCCCGACGGAACGATTTTTGGCCTGCGAATCACGTCTCTACCCCTGCCGCAAATTCAGGTACGATCGAGTGTTGGGTCGGTGGAAGTCTCCTACGCGCGCAACTCTGCCGACTTTGCCCTGCAACGGAGTGGAAGGCTGGGATTTGGAGCGAATTGGGAGACGATTCCGGTTGCCGGTGGTGGGACTGATCCGGTTTCGGTCACGCTGCTCGGTGGCAGCTCATCCTATTTTCGTCTCGCCCACTTTCCGCAGTATCCTGAGACATGGAAACCGGATCGGCCCATCACACTCGTGGTGCCGTTTACAGCGGGTGGTTCGTCCGATCAACTGGCTCGATTGTTGGTGGCGATTTTGGAACCGGCGCTGGGGCAAAAGATCGCGGTGGTCAATCTGACCGGGGCCGCAGGAGTCACGGGGACAGCCGCCGTTCTCTCGGCGCCACGCGACGGCTATACCTGGCGCGCGGGCGGGGCGGCGGAACTGAGCTTGTACAAACTGCTCGGCACGCTCAATACCAGTCTGGCGGAGTGGAACGCTTTTGTTTGCCTGCCCCAACCGGCGGTATTCGCGGTGAACGCATCATCTTTCTACCAGACCCTGGACCAACTGGTCGCGGCGTTCCGAGCGAATCCGGGTGCGCTGAAAGTCGGAACGGTGGGTCCCGCGTCCACGGGAGGTATCGCCATGCAATTGCTCGCGAGCAAAGCAGGCGTGAAATTTACGACAGTCGTCTACAATGGTGGAATCGACGTCGCGAATGCCTGTGCCGCGGGGGAGATTGATGCGATGGCGCAATCTATTGCCGACACAGGAACTCAAATCCGTTCCGGTAAAATACGGGCTCTGGCGAATCTGAGCAGCTCACCGCTCGCGGTCGAAGGACTCAGCGAACCCATTCCTCCTGCGAGCCGATGGGTTCATGGTTTGAGCGCGGACGGAAACTATTTCGGAATTTTCCTGCCAAAACAAACGCCGCCTCATGTGATCGCGACGTTGCAGAAACTATGGGATTCGAACGTGGCGCACTCGAGCGAACTGCAAGCAGCCGCACTCCGGAACGGCGCCGGTTTCGCCACCTTCGCAGGGGCCAGAGCACAAGCAGAAGTCTTGCCCTACCTCCAACCGGCCGCCTGGGCCTTGTTTGATGCAGGTGTCACGAAGTTTTCCCCGGAGGTCCTGGGGATTCCGAGACCGTGACGCGCAACACAATCGCACTTTCACTTACTTGGAACTCGCAGCCTGATCCGGTGCGGCGCGTTCAACGATCACTTTTTCCATCTTACGCCGGGACATCGTGGCTGAGAGACCAAGTTGTTCGCGCATGGCACTGAGAACGGCGGATGGATCTGGCAGGAATCGATCGTCTTCCGGTTTGGCGAGTTCGCGACGAAGGAGGAGGATGTCTTTCCGCGTTTCGGCGGGGAATTCCTGGAGCTCGTTTTCGCTCTTGGTTCCTTGGACCGCCTCAAAAAGGCGCCGCTGCTCCGCGGTGAGTTCTGCAAAGTGTTTAGGCTTGTTGCTCAGCAGCGCCATGAAAACGGGACGATCAAAAGAATCTATGAGCAACTCCGCTGGATTAAGCTTCCAGCGAAAACGAACGTCGTAGCGATTCGTCAGACCGGTTTCATCAATGACCGGTTTGCCCAGCCACTTCTCGAAATAACCCGCCAGCGCCCTCACGCTGGCTCGGCCAAGCTTCAGACCGCCACGTTCCTCGCCGCCGCCCCCGCGCGATTCGGATCGACTCGGGACCATGCCCGGTCCGTTCGTGGAAGCGACGGTGAGAATGTAGACGTCCCGCTCAACAGTCTCGCGGTGAACGCGCAGGCCGAAGGTGGTCAGGAAAAGCTGCCGGAAAGTTTCCTCATGGAGGGATTTGGGGCCTTCGGGAAGCCGGATGGTGAAATCATATTCGTCCTTCGGCAGGCTGGCGCGTAGATCGAGCAGCGACTCGCGAACATCAAACAAGCGCAGGATGGCGGACTGCACCGTGGCATATTTGCCGTTCGCGTCCGAGCTGCCGGCTTGGTAATCCCACACGTTGTAACCGTGGCCATCAGCACGAGGCGGGGATTTGCGGATGGAAATTTCAAACAGCGGTTTGACCGACGAGACTCGTTCGAAGCCGTCCAGTCCTTCACGTTGACTTTGGACCGGCGAAGACAAAGAGCTTTTCCCGGATTGCACCACCTCGATGATGTGTTCCGGGCGAAGGTGTTCCGGATGCACCATGGCCACAACGACCCCATCCTTATTGATAATCATCGTTGTTGGGATCCCATCGACCCCGTAGAGATCCCGAATGGGCGTTACATTTTCATCGAGGCCGATGGGAGATTGAATGGGCCTCTTCTTGAGAAATGCGCTTACGACTTGTTCGTTTTCGTCGGTGATGGAAAGGAATTGGACAGGCTGGTCTTTGCAGGCCAGAACGACTTCATTCCAATGGGGAATGGAGGCGACGCAAGGACCGCACCAGGTGGCCCAAAAATCCAGCACCACAACTTTTCCCCGAGATTTTTCTAAATCGAATGGAGCTGCGGAGGCGGGAATCGTTCTGGAAAGGTTGAAACCAGGCGCTTTATCCCCGACGCGAACGGGCGCCCCACCAATGGTAATGGAGAGGGCGAAGAAGGCGGCCAGAAGGTGCAAATAACGACGCATGAAACTTAGACCAGCCGAACACTTCGAAGTTTTGGATTGTTGTTCGGCCCTCAAGGTCACGACACCTATGCTTTTGTTTTGGTGCCTGATGGGACGCTGGAGGAAACCATTCTCCCCACAATTTCGCGCAATTCCACCAGGGAAAATGGCTTGTTTAGGCATTGCACATTATGTTCCGCGAGGAACTCCTGAGTGTGCTCGTTGACAATATCCCCCGTCATGAAAAGGACTCGTTGAGACAACTCGGGAAATTCGCGGCGCAAGCGCTCGTACATTTGGCGACCGCTCAAGCCGGGCATTTTCCAATCACAGAGAATCAAGTCCGGCCGCATTTGGGCCACGACCTGCAGCGCCTTTTCGCCATCGCGGGCAGTTTCGATGTTGTAGCCCCGAAGTTTTAAGGCCTCGCTGACCATCGAGAGTAACGCTTCCTCATCATCAACAATCAATAACCGCTTACCGCGACCCTCGTTTCCGGCACGCGCACCTGCCGGGATGTCCGCGGAAAGCCCGGTTTCACGAGGGAGCGCAATGGGAGCCCCAGGAAGTTCGATGATAAACGAAGTGTAGGCCCCAAGCTCGCTCTCGACGTGGATGGAGCCTTGGTGTTCCTGGATGATTCCGTAAGAAACGCTCAGACCAAGTCCCGTGCCCTTGCCTACTTCTTTTGTGGTGAAGAAGGGATTGAAGATCTTTTTTAGGTTTTCGGCGGAGATGCCTGGACCATTATCTGTGAAGATGACCCGAGCATTGCCCTGATAATACTCGGACACAACTTTGAGAACACCACCTTCCCGAGCTTCCATGGCCTGGCGAGCATTGTTCACGATGTTGAGGAGGACCTGCTGAATTTGGTGCGAGTCCACGACCACAGCAGGAAGATCCGAGGCCAAATTTTTCTCCACCAAAATGTTGCTGGTGTGCAGTTCGTACTGCATGAAACTGAGGGTCGCCTCCACCAGTTCGTTCAGGCTGGCCACACGGCGCTCTGGGGTATGCTGCCGGGCAAAGCTGAGGAGGTTCTGCACAATTTTGCGGCAACGGAGCGCACCCGCGACAATGTTGTCGAGATACTTTCGCTGTCCTTCGTCGGTGCTGGTGAGCTTCAGGAGCTCAGCAAAGCCTATGACCGCGCCCAGAGGATTATTCAATTCGTGCGTGACACCGGCGACGAATTCACCAATCGCGGAAAGCTTCTCTCGTTGCACGAGTTGAGCCTGGGTGTTCTTGAGAGTTTCGACGGTGCGCTCGAGATCCGCGTGGGAAGCCCGGACATTCGCAATCATGTTGTTGAAACTGACCGCCAATTGACCGTATTCGTCCCGCGAAGTGATCTTCACTTCACGAGTGAAGTCACCTCGGCCGACTGCTTCGGCTCCTTGCCGGAGCTCGCGTAATGGCGCCGCCAGTTTCCGCACGATCATCCAAATCCCCACCGTGCCCAGGATCATCGTGATGAGCCCCGCGCCCACCAGCAGCCTCTGGGTCTGTTCCAGATCACGGAGATCGGCTTCAAAAGAAGAAAGAAGCACGTACCCGAGAGTTTCATCGCCGAGGCGAGAAGGGAAGTTACCGGTCAGGTAAAGGTAATGATCACCGCGCAAGCGCGCCTCCAGGATTCCCTCGGAGCGGGCGGATGCATTACGTTTGTGTAATTCAGCGAAACGCGGATAGAGCTCTGGATCCTTGAAACTGGAAGCCGCGACGCGTCCGTCTGCTAGAAAAACGATTTCGCTATGACTCAATTCCTTGAGCAAATTCGCCACGCCCTCGCCAATTTCATCACCGAACGTAAAGACGCCGACGACGGAATCGCTCACCTCGACCGGAATGGAAACCACATCAAAAAGTTTCTCGCCGAGCCGGAGAGTATCGACCCGTGGCTCGCCCTTGGAGGCTTCGCGGATGGATGCGAGCAGGCCAGCGGAAGCAAAGTCTTCCTGTCCCGGATAGAGCTGGCGCGAATACGTAGCGAGAATAGTTCCTTTTGAAGCGCTGTACGTGGCGAAATCCGCCCCGGTTTCCGCCGCGAGGTCCCGGAGGGAATTCTTGATCGTGGCGCGCATTTCGCGCTCGGCCGCCGCGGTTGCGAGCGCTTTGTTGCGAGGTTCGTTGGCGACGGTGCGATATTGGAGGAGCTTGTTGTGCGCCCGAATTTCGCCGGAACGATTGAAGATCGCGCGAGCGGTGTTGAGGCGTTGATTTGCCTCCTTATAAAGCTGGGTGGTAAAGCGCTGATTGACCACCCACATCAAAACCCCCTGAAGCGCCATCATGACCAGGACCGTCGAGAACAGAACTTTGGACTGGAAAGATAAGCGCGACCACCGGGCCATACAGATCAGTATTTTGGAAGGCCCTTCACACCGAGCGTGAAATCCTGACGGGTGCTCGCCGGCGTGGCGGGAATCACGACTTCTTTCAGCTCGGGCGGCAATCGCTCGTGCCACGCTTTCACCGTGTAAGTGCCGGGAGGAACATTTGTAATGCTATAATGTCCTTTGTCATCGGTCACCGCGAAGTAGGGCGTCTCGAGAACCAAAATGATGCAGTGCATTTTGCTATGAATGGAGCAGAACACATCCACCTTCCCGGTCTTGTCGAATTTAATCCGTTTGACCTCGTCCTTGTACAATCCGAGATCGAACTGCTTCGTTTCGGAATACGAAAAAACGTTGTGCAGGATTTCGTCCTGGTTGGGCCACTCGACCGTTGTGCCCACCAGGACGGGCAGAACGTGTGGTTTGAAAGTCGCATCTTTTTGAGTGACCACTTTCACGGGTTGCAAAGGCGGCTGCGGCTTCTCTTTCAAGGGCCCTTCAATGCTAACAACGAAATCGCGGAACTGTGAATAATCCACCTTTTCGGCAAACTTGAATTTGCGGCTCTCGTAGCTCCCTCCTGCCCCAGCCGCTTTGACCGCCTCTTCCTTCCCCTGAGCCTTGACGGAGCCCTCCAGGCTCGCCGCGGAAACAATCGAAACGGCGCTCAAGAGCGCGAGCAGACAACTGGCTAATTGCATGTTCAGAATCGGAGCGAAAGTTCCACTCCAAAAAAGTTTTCGTGATCCCGATTTACCCCTCCCACATCTCGGCCGCCATTGAACGAATATTCGACTTTCGTGACAAGATCTTTGGTCCAGCGATAACCCAGCCCGACACTGATTCGCCACAGGTCTTCCGTCAGAGCCGGGGTGAAAAAACGGCCGAAATCGGCTCCGCCCACGAGTGGGTATCCATTGTTCGCGAAAATCTGACTGAAGCGACCGGCCGCGTAGAGCTTCGGAGTCACGTCGTACATCCCTTCGAGAAAGTAATAATACATGTCCCGCTGGTTTCGGGTTGGCTCGAGGTCCGCGGCGTGGACGTATCCCCCAGCGCCAAGAATATGTCCGCGGGAGAAAGTTGTTTTCACATCCCCTTCCACAAGCTCAGCCGCGAAACGGGACGTTGTGGCCGGTGAACCGATCGCCCGAAAGAACCCGTTGCCAAACCAAAGGGCTGAAAACTTATCCGCCGTCACATCGAGCGTCCCGGTCCGCATGGCGCTGGCGCTGAAATATAGCCAATCGGCTGGCTGGTAACTCAGCTTTGCGGCCACAGCTTTGTCACTGGTGTAATCGCGCCCAGTAGGTAAACCGCCATTCTGGACGGCCGCGTAATAACGCCATTTCCCGAGTACCCCGTAGACCTCAACTCCTTCATCCACGCCCCAAATATCACTAAGCGAGTGGGAGATGAGCGGATTATCGATCGCGTCGCGGGTGATGTACTCTTCTCCAAAGGGCGTGTCGAAGCGGCCGACTCGGAGGTTGATCCACCGCTGGTTCCACTTTTTTAGCGGGGTCTCAAAGTCCACATACATTTCCCCGACATACATCCATTTGTCCGGCTCCTCGCGTTCGCGGATATTGAGTTCGGTGAAGAAGTAAACGTCCTCCCAAAGCTTGGCATCAAGAAAGAGCTTGGCTTCATCCACTCGGAAGTCCGCGTGCCGGAACATCCCCTTCGAGCCTTGGCTGTAGAACGCGATCCCCGCCTCACCACTCAGAATGAGGTTCCCCTTTCCGAACGGCTTTTTCAGCAAGCCCTCGCTTTCGTCACGGGAGGAGGGTTCCGGGGCCTTGGAGGAATCTATTTTGTCCAGCTTTTGGCGCAGTTGCTCGATGATGGATCGTTGCTCGTCGAGTTGCTGCTGAAGCCGTTTGTTCTGATCCTTGAGGTCACGCAAATCTTCCGCGACGTCTGCGGCCCGCGGGGAGGCGGTGGATAAAAGAAGCGCCGTCGAGCAGATCAGCCCCAGACTGATTTTCACGAGAAGAGCACGCGGCATAGGCGGAGGTCACAGGACATTAGTCGTTTAGAGCGAATTTCGGCAACCTTAAAGGCGAAGTTGTCGAGTGAGGGTTCCCGAGATGCCACGTCTAATGATCAGGGCCCACGCCTCCCGAACAACGCAGAAAAACTATGCCACAATGTCCGTGCAAACAATGCAGCCAGCAAATTGAATTTCCCCTCGAGCTCCTGGGCCAGGAAATTACCTGCCCGATCTGCGGGAAGGAAACCGTTCTTTCGATGCCCGGCAGCCCCACGATCAAGATCCCAAAACACACGCGGCCCTCAGAGCGAATGGCCGGGATTAATCCGGTCGGAACGGTGGCCACGAAACTGATGAAGAACATCGAAAGCGTGATCGTAGGGAAGAGCGGGCAGATTAACCTGGTCCTCGCCGCCTTGCTGGCCGAGGGGCATGTGCTGCTCGAGGACGTTCCCGGGGTGGCAAAGACGATGCTGGCGCGCGCACTCGCCCTGAGCATTGGGACCTCGTTCAAACGGATTCAGTGCACGCCGGATCTTTTGCCGAACGATATTACTGGCGCTTCGATTTTTAACCCGAAGACGACTGAATTCGAGTTTCGTCCTGGGCCACTCTTCGCATCGATTCTGCTCGCTGATGAGATCAATCGAGCGACTCCGCGAACCCAGGCAGCTTTGCTGGAGGCGATGTCCGAACGACAAGTGACCGCGGACGGGACCAATTACCCACTTGAAAGGCCCTTCTTCCTGATCGCCACCCAGAACCCGATTGATCACGAGGGAACATTTCCGTTGCCAGAGGCCCAACTCGACCGGTTTCTGATCCGGTTGACTTTGGGATATCCAAGCCTGGAGGAGGAAGGGGCAATGTTGGAGCGGCTTCATAATGCACATCCGATTAATGCTTTGAGGACGGTCGTAGAGACGTCAGAGATCCTGGGGGCGGTCGACGCCGTCAGGAATACACGGGTTGATCCAAAAGTCCGGGACTATATCGTGAAGATCGTTCACGCCACGCGGGGTCACGCAGCAGTGGCCCTCGGAGCAAGTCCTCGCGCTTCGGCTGGTTTGTACCGAATGGGACAGGCTTATGCGTCGTTACAAGGATTTGATTTTGTATTGCCTGACGACATCAAAACCGTGGCGCCGTTTGTGTTGAGACACCGGTTGATCCTGAAACCGGAGAATCGTTTGCGAAGACAATCCGCGGCTTCGGTGCTCGCGGAAATCCTGGACCAGGTGGATGTGCCGGTGGTGGAACCGGGTGCATGAAATGGATTGTGACCAGCCTGATATTGTTGGCGGTCGGCTTCATATTCAAGCTGGGGCTCCTCGTTTACGCCATGTATGTCCTGCTCGGGGTGCTGCTGATCAGCCGTTTTTTTTCCAAACGCTGGATCGAATCCATCATCACGAGCCGGGTCGTCTCGGAAGAAATGGTTGAGATTGGCGCGGTGGTTCGCGTCGAGGTGACACTCGCGAATCGAGGCATACTCAAGATCCCCTGGCTGCTCTGCGAGGATATGCTCGCACGAGAGTGGCTCGTCCAAAATCCCCCTGCTCTCGAAGTGACAGGGAAGCGGATGAAGCTTTTCACGCTCAAGCCCCGGAAAGAGGAGAAAATCGAATACACGACCAAATGCAGGAGGCGCGGATATTATGAACTGGGACCGCTGCTTTTGGAAACCGGAGATCTCTTCGGATTGCATCGGCGCTTCCGCATCGCGTCGGATCCCGGGTATTTGATGGTGCTGCCCCGCGTGGTGGAGGTACCGGCCTATGACATCGCTTCGCCACGGCCACTTGGAGAAATTCACGTGACGCATCGGCTCTATGAGGATCCCACCCTTATTACTGGAGTGCGTCCATATGAACCGGGGCAGCCGTTGAACCGGATTCACTGGAGAGCGAGCGCCCGCATGGGTGAGCTTCAGGTGAAGGTGTTTCAACCCTCCGCAGTGGCTGGGGCCACGATCTTGCTGGACCTGGATGAGACGCAATACCGCGGCACCGGTGGACCGTTTCGCGAGGATCTGGCGATTGTGACCGCCGCTTCATTGGGGCTGGCGCTGGTCGAGACCGGACAGAGTTTTGGTTTGCTAACGAACGGCGTCGACGCGGCTTTGCGATATAAAGCGGAACGGACAAAAAGGGAATTTGGAGAACGAAGCGCAGCCCAGATCGAAGCGACGGACCAAGAGGATCCAGGTCCTGAGCCAGTAGCGCTCCTGCCGGGGCGCGGCGAGAGCCAATTTCAAACATTGCGGGAAACACTGGCGAGACTGGAGTTGAGCAACGGGTTCGGCCTGGCCGAGCTGGCGGCGCAGTTCACCCGCTTTCTTCCCAGGAACATGACCGTGCTTGCGATTCTGACCCGCCCTACTCTCGAAATGGTAGGTGCGCTGGGCCACTTGCGCGAGCGCGGTTACCAGGTCATCGCAATCGTAATTGTGTTTGACGAACCAGCGCTATCGGACTGGGCCGAGCAGCCTGAATGGGTCCAACTCCTGGCCGCCCAACATATCCCTTTTCATCGGGTGGAAGATGACGCGACCCTGCGAGAGCTTTGCGCTCGCGCTTTGACAGGTGCTGCATGATCACACCTCTTCGCAAGCCCGAACGAACTGCCGCGGACACCATCGCAGCGTCCATCGCCCCACTCTTAATCATGCTCTTTGTGGGGAGCTTTGTGTTTTACCTTTTCGACCTGGCTTATGCGGGGCCGCACGGGGGGCAACTGCGCTGGACGCTTTTTTGGTTCGTGTTCGCGATGGTGCTCGTTTCGCGCATTAGCATGGAGGAATCCTTCGCCCGGGCGAGTAGCTATGGAGTCGTGCTGGCCATGGCGATGGCGATGTGGTTGTTTCAGTTCATTGATTTTGTCTTTGGCGTGCTCTCTCTGCTGACTTTGATTTGGTGGGCCACGAGCAAACTGGTCTGGGATTGCACTCTGGTCCGCGATGATGAGGACGCCACCGGCAAGGGTTTGCTTGAGGTGGCGGGTTTCAGTCGCCCCGGGGAAGCCCAGCAAAAACTGGAATCGTCTCGGCTCACGTGGTGGCGCAAGTTGTTTACCAACCAGGCGGAGAAGGCAGGGGAAGCCCATGCTTCGGGATTGTGGGTGATTTACTTCGCGGCGGCTGCTCTACCCATCTTTGGACTAGGCTACGCCCTGCTGGCGAAAACTGATCATGAGCAGCGGTTGCGCGCTTTTGAGTATCTGGGGATCTTTCTGGTTTGTGCTCTCGGTTTGTTGCTCATCGGCAGTTTTCTCGGGTTGAGACGATACTTGCGCCAACGATATCTGCAGATGCCTGGAACTCTTACCAGGAACTGGATCCAGTCGGGAGTGGCTTTTATAGCAGTAGTTTTGTTCGCGGCTCTATTCCTCCCCCGGCCCGAGTCAACTTACAACGTGCCGCAGGTCTTGAAAGTCTTGCATTCCCCTCCCCTTCCGAATCCAAAAAGATCTCCAACCAAGCAGGAAGCCCCGAGCGGAAAAACGCCAAGTTCAAGCACCACACCGGATGAGAAAGAACCGGGCCCACGAAAGGACGGCCAAGAAAAAGGACCCGTTCAGGCCGCTGCGGCTCAGAAACCGCCGACGCCTTCGCGAACGTACAGTTGGATTTTTGTAATTGGTGCTTTGTGGTTGCTGATACGGTACTGGCGAGTGGTGGTGGAATTCTTGGTGAGCCTTTGGCGAGATTTTCGAGGACTTAAGTTGAGTTCGCTACCAAGTCCGCGCTTAACAAAAGCTGCAAGCGCGCCGCCCAAACACTTTGGGGCCTACAAAAATCCATTCAGTTCAGGGAAAGCGGAAACCTGGCCGCTGGCTGAGACGGTCGTGTATACTTTCCGCGCCCTGGAAGCCTGGGCGCGAGACCATGGCCGCCCACGATCAATCCATCAAACCCCTCTGGAGTTTGGAGAGTCACTGACCGAACATTTCTTTACGCTGCGAAGTGATGTGGCGCCCATGGTGCAGGCTTATTCGGAATGGGCTTACGGGCAGCGGCCTCCGCAACCTGAGCTAACAGAGAACCTGGAGAGTCTTTGGTCCAGCCTCTCAATGCATCTGGCTGCACGCGGTAACTTTGCGCCCGAGAGGTAAGCCTCATCGCCTGTCGAGTATCGTCATCCGGTGATTGACCGCGCTTCGTGGCGCGCACAGGATGCGGGTATGCTCTATGCCTTGATCCCGCGGAAAGCACTTTTCTCCATTCTCATTCTCTCAGCGCTCTTTTTTATTCTAGCGGCTGATGTCAAATTTCACGGTCCCATCTCCAGGATAAATCGTCCGATCAGCCAGACATTCCTCGAGATGGGCCTGCCCAAGAGCATTTTTTTAGCGGCTGCAACCGACCTGGGCGGTGGCGCGATCGTGAAACTGACATGGACCGTGACTTTTGTGCTGCTCATTTTTCGCCGCTGGCATTACATCCCGGCCCTTTGGTTCAGTGTTACTCTGGGAGGAGCATTGAACGGCAAAATGCAAAAGTTCTTCGCCGTACCACGTCCGATCTTTCCTGATGTTGGTCCATGGAACAGCCCGGGTTTCCCGAGTGGTCACACCGTCAACGCGGTTTTGTTATTCGGGTTTCTTGTGCTCGTCGCCTTGAAGGAATTCCGATCTCGCGAAGCAAAAGTGTTTACCATCACGTTCTGCGCGGGGTGCGCCGTTTTCGTTGGCTACACGCGCGCAGCGCTGCTGGTGCATAATCCGACCGATGTCCTTGGCTCTTTCCTCTGGGGTCCAGCGTGGTTAATCGGATGCTATTACGGGAACATCCTCGGTTATCGGTGGTCCGCGAAGAACCTGCAGAAATGGGATGCCGAGAGCGCTGAGCTCGGAGCTGGCAGACCTGCAGCAGCGCTTCATTAAGAGACCGGGCACTGGCTGGAAACTTAACCGTGGCGAATGTACGAAATTTTTCGTTGACGTAGTACGAAGTCTTTCGTATAGCTTGTTCATGCCCCAGCACGATCTGCCGAAACCGACCGAAGCCGAACTTTCCATCCTGCGTGTTTTGTGGAAGCGCGGACCTTCGACGGTGCGTGAAGTAAATGAGTCGCTGGGCGAAGCGACGGGTTACACCACAGTTCTAAAGTTCCTGCAGATCATGACGGAGAAGAAGCTGGTGAAGCGTGACGAAAAAGCGCGCAGCCACGTCTATTCCGCGAATGCGCCGCAGGAAAGCACGCAGAAGCAGTTGCTCAAAGATTTGTTGGAGCGGGTTTTCAGTGGTTCCCCGGCGAAGCTTGTGATGCAGGCTCTCTCCACGAAGAAAGTCTCCTCGCAAGAACTCGAAGAGATCAAGGCCATGATCAAAAAATTGGAAAAGGAATAGTATGCCATTTTTGAAGGATGAAGCCGTGATGCGGCTTGGCTGGACCCTGTGCCACTTTTTATGGCAGGGAGCCGTCGTCGCGATAGCTCTCAAGCTAATCTTGCCCACGCTCAAGGATGCTCGGCTCCGCTACGCCCTGAGCTGCGCGGCCATGATAGTGATGGCGACTCTCCCTTTCGTGACTTTCGATCGGCTTGGCCCCAAGCCGGAAGTGTCGCATCGCTTACCGTCACCCGCTCAACCTCAAAGCTGGAGCGAAACGTCCCCGGGCACTCCAAGGGGGCAAATCGTGGAGGCTCAACAACGCTTAAGCTATCAGGCAGCGGAGCCGATTCTCCGAGGCGTTGTGGCTGGCTGGATGCTCGGGACTGTTTTTTTCTCATTAAGGCTTTGGGTGTCATGGGTCCAGGTTCGGCTGCTGCTTCGAATTCACTCCGATCCATTGGAAGCTGAGTGGCTGGCCAAATCACGCGAGCTGGTTGCACGGGTTGGGATCGCACGACCGGTTCGTTTCCTGAGATCCACTGCTCTGCAAGTGCCGGTCGCGATTGGCTGGCTGAAGCCAGTGGTCCTGGTACCGGCTGGAATGCTCGGCGGCCTGACTCCACGTGAAGTCGAAACGATCCTGCTGCACGAGCTCGCGCATATTGCCCGGCACGACTTCGTGATCAACGTTCTGCAGTCGGTTGTTGAGACTTTGCTTTTCTATCATCCGGCCGTGTGGTGGGTTTCAAACCGGGTTCGTGCTGAACGGGAACTTTGCTGTGACGACCTGGCAGTCCGGTTAAGCGGCTCTCCTCTCGATCTCGCAAAGGCGCTGGCGAAATTGGAAGAGTCTCGCCTGGTACCGAGCTTAGCGCTCTCCGCACAAGGATCGGATCTCCCGCACCGCATTCGGCGGTTGCTGCGGCCCGCAACCGCTTCCTCGCGCGGATCACAAGCGGTGATCGCCTCGGTTACTGCGTTCGCTTTGGTGCTGGGGGTCTGCATTTCATGCAAAGCGAAAACAGCCCCAAAGGAAGATGGCGCCAGTGCTGCTTCCCAAGCTGCAAGGCTCCAGACCCGCAGTTTCGACGTGAATGTTTCGAACGTTGTGAATGCGGTCTTCGCGGAGGTCGTGCAGAAGGACCGTAACATTGAGCGAGATTTACCGCAGAAACTGAGCGTTTACTTCCAAAATACCACCTCGGTTCCTTTCCCAAAGACGAACGCCCCAGAAGGGCGGGCGATCTTTCTCAACATCGGAACCGGGAAGCTTCTGGCCCGAGCCACGCGACCGGAATTGGACGCGGTCGAGCGAGTTCTGCAGGCTCTTTCACGGCCTCCCCAGATCCTATTGTCCGCCCGCATTTACGAAAGCAAAGGTGAGATTCCCCTGCCTGAAGAGGGCTACCGTCCGGGGGACAAAACCGCAGGCACTCCTGCGATCTTAACATCCAAGCAGACCAAGGATTTTATCGAACGGCTTGCGAAGACACCCGGGAACGAGCTGCTCTCAACGCCACGAGCCATCACGACACTCACCAGCGGTGGTGCGAATGTTTCGATGTCCGATGCCATTCATCACCCGATCGTGGGAGTGGATTTCTTCCCTCAACTTCGATCAAATCCCCAGGAATTCGGGCTCACCACGAAAGTGACCCGGAGTGTGGATCTACGGTCATCGAAGGAGGATTCAAACCAGACGAACGGGCCGGTGTACTCCATGAACGCGATTGGCTATATCACTTTTTCCGCGCGGGCGAACCTGAGCAGCGGCCAGAGCATGCTTCTGCAATCGCAGCCGGTCATTACGAACGTCGACCAACGGAAGGTCTGGGCGCTTGTGACAGGCACGCTGATTAACGAAAAGGGCAAACCGCTTTACGAAGGGGAGAGCCTGCCGTTCGATCCAGCCAAACCCTCTCGCTAATAACACAGCACCCCAGGAGCTGGCGCGTTCGCTTTTTCCGCACAATTGACGGTGTCAGAGTGTCCATGGAATATGGCTCTGATGTTGAGCAGTGCGCAATCGGGTGAACACGCGGTCCGAGAGGTGCGCTCGTGACGTTCTTGCCCGTCCTGGAACGAGAGCTTCGAGTTGGGGCGAGGCGACCGGGGACCTTCTGGGTGCGGACTGCGTCGGCGGCCTCGGCGTATGGGATCTTGATGTGGCTTTGGGTCTCTCGTGCTTTTTCGGGCGGCGGTTTTCAGGATGGCTCGGAGCTCTTCGGTTCGCTTTCTTTGTTGCTCCTATCTTACGCGCTTCTGGTCGGGCTTGGAGAAACGGTCGATTCGATCAGCGAAGAAAAGAGGGAGGGCACGCTGGGGCTATTATTCCTGACCGACCTAAAGGGATATGATGTGGTGGCTGGCAAATTGGCGGCCACTTCACTGACATCCATTTACGGGTTGTTCGCGACGGTGCCAGTGCTCGCGATTCCACTAATGCTAGGCGGAGTGACCAGCGGAGAATTTTGGAGGATGGTGTTGCTGTTGGTGGTGACGCTGGTTTTTTCGCTAAGCGTCAGCATATTCTGTTCGGCTGTGAGCCGTTCGGAGGCGCGCGCACGACTCGCCATGGCGGCTTGCCTGCTCCTCTTCGAGCTGGGCATCCCCGCACTCGAATACTGGTTTTTGCCCAAACCGGTTCTTGGGATGCCGGCGATATTTATTTCACCTTCAAGCTGGATGACGTTCAAAATTGTTCCTGACCTCTTATATCGCTCAAATGCGAACGCGTTCTGGGGAAGTCTCGGATTGTTGCATGGAATTTCCTGGGTCTTTCTGATGGCGGCGAGCCTGGCGATCGGTCGCACCTGGCAGCAACGGCCCGAGTCAGCCGCGGCATTGAAGCGGCGGCAAACGGCTACGAATTGGTCGAGTGGAGAATCGCACGAACGAGTTGTCTACCGGAGAAGTTTATTGGAAAAGAATCCCTATTACTGGCGCGCGGGGAGAGCTCGCTGGGTGCTTGGTGCTGTGCTCGGAACTCTCGGGGTCTTCGGTCTGTTTTGGTTTTGGCTTTGGATGCAGGACCCATCAGGAATGCTGGAGCGGGTCACCTTTGTATTCACCAGCACTTTGCTGCATTTCTTTTTGAAGATTTGGTGGACGGCCCAGGCGGTTCGTCCGATGAACAAGGATCTTCGGGAGGGGGCCTTTGAGCTCTTGCTATCGACCCCCTTGACGGTTCATGACTTTGTCAGAGGAGTATTCCTTGCTCTCCGCCGCAACTTTGGCTGGGCCATCATAATCGTCCTGGGGGCGGATTCTATCATGATGCTGCACGCCACCGTGGTGGAACGCGGAATCGGGTCCGAGACGACCTGGATGCTGATATGGTTTTCCGCGATTATCGCGTTCGTCCTTGATCTGTTTAGCCTGGCCTGGTTGGGGATGTGGCTGGGAGTAAAAAGCAAAAAGAGCTTCCGTCCGTTCCTCGGGACGATCCTGCGCATCCTGGTTTTGCCTTGGGCGGTTTATCTAGGAATGGTCACGATCCTGGGACTTTTTCGTGCGCCATTTCTGCCGCTAAACTCGCCCGAGATGGCGGTGCGATTTTGGTTAGGAATTATCGTGGCGATCGACCTCTATTACATCTGGTGGTCGCGGAAGAACCTGCTGCAACATTTCCGCTCGATTGCCTCGGAGCAGTTCGATCGAGGGAAAATCGCGAGGGCCGCTTAAGGTTTGGAGCCAGGCGAAGGATCGAGCTTACGAATTCGAATGTTCCGATACCAAACTTCATCGTGATGATGCTGCAGGACGATGTGGCCGGATAAGTTTTTTCCGTAGCGAGGCTTATCGGCGAATTTACTTTTGGCGATCAGAGCATTCAGTTCTGGACTCCCCAATTCGTACTCCACGACCTTCTGATTGTTCAGCCAGTGCTCGATGTGGTTTCCTCGAGCGACCAATCGGATTTCGTTATATTCGCCGACCGGTTTTAAGATTTTATTTGAGGGGGCAATCAATGCGTAAAGGGAGCCGGCGGATGTTTTGGGGTTTTTCCCGTCGTTGTGTTTTGCGTCGTCAAGCACCTGCATCTCGGGAGCGTTCCACCAGATTTCCGGATCCCCTTCTGTGCCTCGGTAGAGGATCCCACTGTTCGCACCGGGCGCAACTTTCCATTCCAGCCGCAATTCAAAATTGTCGTATTCGGCTTTGGTGAGCAGATCGGCCCCATTGCCAGGTATGGCCTTGAGCGCGCCGTTTTCAATCTTCCAGGAGGCAGGAAAGGCCGTCGCATTATAGCCGCGCCATTTATGGGTGGATTTCCCGTCGAAGAGCACTTCCCATTGCTCAGCTTTTTCGGCGCCATGGCCGTTTAAGGAAATGCAGCCGGAAAGGAGGGTTAAGAGGGAAAGTGTGGCCAGGATCGTGAAAGGCTTACACATAAGAAAAGATGCAGTTCGGATCATTGATAGTGAGGCGGCTTTTGATTGTTCTCCTTGATGCGCTGGAGTTCGGTGGATTCCACGCTGGCGGCGAGTTTTTGACCGAGTTGCTGGAGCCGCCTTATGGCATCGGCTTGCTCAACGACGACCTGATTCAATTGATCGTGCTGGTGCTCCAGCTGCGCCAGGTGTGATTCGAGGACTTTCAACCGTTCTGCCAGCTCAGGTTCCATGATGGTGGATACAAAAAAGAGGCAAGCTCAAGGAGAGCTTGCCTCTTGGTGAAAAGGAAAACAATTAAGCTTTTTCGGCTTTGGGCGCGCGAGGCTTCCGTTCGGGGCGAGGGGACCTTTCGCCACCTTTACTATCGCCACGGCCTTCTTTCGCCGCATCAGGAGCGGGCGCTGCTTCGGCCGCTTTCGGCTGTGGAGTGGTGCTGTCGACGCGCACTTTGAGCTTGGTGACGATGTCTGGATGCAAGCGGAGTTCGACTTCCTGTTCGCCCAAGTTTTTGATCGGGTGAGGCAGATGAATCTTTCGCTTGTCGATGACCGCGTCGAATTGGTGACGCAGTTCATCAGCGATCGTGCCTGAGGTGACCGAACCGAAGAGCTTGCCATCTTCACCGGTCTTGACGGCGATCACGAGGGTGACCTTTGAAAGTGTGTTCGAGAGCTCGGACATGTGCGAGAGTTCCTTGGCTTCGCGCTCGGCGCGGCGTTGCCGCAGAACGTCCAAACGGCGCCTGTTCGCGCCGGTCAGGGGAATCGCCAAGCCTTGAGGGAACAAATAATTTCGGGCGTAGCCAGCGGCCACTTTGACCTGGTCGGACTCGCCGCCCAGACCTACCACATTATGGGTGAGGATAACTTCTGTTTTTGCCATGGTAACGTTGGTTAAAGCTTTTTAAAGAGAGCCGGGGATCAGAACGGAACATCATCATCCGGCGGGAGATCAGAATCAGCAGATTGCGATGGAGTTGCAGGAGCTGCAGGACGTGAGCGAGGCATTTCGGCACTCGCAGGACGTTCAGGCCGGTCGCTGCCGCCAGAGCCGCCGCCGAGGAATTGAAATCCCTCCAGAACGACCCCGAGACGAGAACGCTTTTGTTGCGTTTGCTTGTCTTCCCAGGTGTCGAGCCGCAAGCGACCTTCCACCATGAGAGGACTGCCCTTTTTCACGTATTGAGCGATCGTTTCGGCCTGCCGGCCAAAGGCATCCACGTCGAGGAAGGTGACTTCCTCTTTCGTTTCGCCGGATTCCTGGTCGCGCCACTTGCGGTTCACCGCAAGGCCGATCTTAGCTATCGCGACACCCTTGGGGGTGTAGCGCAATTCGGGATCGCGCGTCAGGTTTCCGATCAGGATGACTTTGTTAAAACTGGCCATAGAAATCAGCGCGTCGCTGTTTCTGGCTTGGGCGCGGGAGCTTCGGTGAAGAGAACGCGATGGACTTCCTCATTCAAGGAGAAACGAGTCCGGAGCTGAGCGACAGCGGAGGGTTTGCTCTCGAAAATGATGTTCACGTAGAAGCCGCTCGACACTTTTTTGTCGGCGACACGGGCAAAGGGACGCTTGTCCATCTTCTGAACAGTCTCGACTTTTCCTCCGGCGGCTTGAATGTCCGCCGAGATCTTGTCGATGAGCTCTTTGATCCCTTCTTCTTTTCCTGCTGTGTTCAAAATGAACAAGCCTTCGTACTTTTTCACTTAGCTTTCCTTTGTCAGTGGAGTGGCAACCACTCCGTTATATTGGCTCATCGCTTTCGCAATGCCTGATTTCAACCAGGTTTCGACCTGTCGAACAGCCCGATCCAAAACTTTTTCCAACAAGGCGGTTTCGTCCGCGGCAAATCGACCCAGAACATAATCCCGAATTTGCCTTTCGCCAGCCTTGCGGCCAATGCCAATCCGCAGCCGAGCATATTGGCGGGTGTTCAAATGCGTCTCAATCGATTCGAGACCATGATGACCACCAGGGCTTCCATCCGCCCTCATGCGGATTTCCCCAAAAGGTAAATCCGCGTCATCCACGACTACGAGCAGGTGATCCAAAGGGATTTTAAAATAATCCCGCACTCGGCCCACCGCAGAGCCACTGTCATTCATGAACGTCAGCGGTTCCAGCAAACAAAAACGGTCCGCAGCGATCTCGCCGCGGGCCATTCTGGCTTGAAATTTATCTTCGACCAGCCAGCTCGAGGCTTTCCACTGGTCAGCCAGCCGTTCTACCACCATGAACCCGGCATTGTGACGGGTTCGGGCGTATTCCTGGCCGGGATTTCCCAAACCCACAATGAGGTAAAGGTTTTGCATACCTTTTCCCGCAAGGGAGACTCGGGAAAATCAAAACTACTTCTTCTTCTCAGCTTTCTTCTCGCCGCCGGCCTTATCGCCAGCTTTGTCAGCAGGAGCTTTCTCGCCGGCTTTAGCGCCAGCGGCAGGAGCAGCAGCCCCTTCTTCCTTCTTCTCCTTGATCATTTCAGGTTCGGCCGGTCCGCCAGCAGCGGCGGTGGCAGCAGCTTCCTGAGCTTCAGTCAACGGAGCGGCGACCGCGATGACCGAAATCTTTTTGTCACCCATTAGTTCAACTCCTTCGGGTGCCTTAATATCTCCGAGGTGGATCGATTGGCCGATTTCCAAGTGGGTCACGTCAACGTGGATTACTTCGGGCAAGTCTTTAGGAAGAGCTCGGGCCTTGATGCGGAACAAAACGTGTTCGAGGACGCCCCCGCCCGACTTTACGCCAGCGGCTTCGCCGACGGTTTCAACCGGCACCATGATGGTCACCTTCTCGTTTTCGGCGACTTCATGCAGATCGACATGGAGAACTTTGCCGCTGAGAGCGTGGTGTTGGATTTCCTGCACCAGCGCGAGGCGCTTGGATTTGGCATCATCCTTGACCACAAGATCAACCAGAACATTTTCGCTGGCGCTGTTATGAATGAGATTTTCGAGGTCGCGGCCGGCGATTTCCAGGTTTTGGGGCGCGTTGTGGCGGCCGTAAATAACGGCAGGCACCCGGCCGGTTTTACGAACCTGCTTCAAGCCAGTGCGCTTGCTCAGGGAGCGCGGATAAGCGGTCAATGCTACTGATTTCATTTTTTAAATCGTTGCCAGCCAAACGCTGGGTTTTAGGTCCCGGGCGGCACTTTAACTAGTGCGGCCACCCTTAAATTCAAAAAGCGAAGTCACCGAGGAATTGCTGTGAATTCGCTTGATGGCTTCACCCAACAAACCTGCCACGGATAAGGTGGTAATGCGTACCCCGTCTATTGCAGGGCGGAGAACAGTATCAGTCGTTATCAGTTCGTCAATATTAGATTTTCGCAATCGCTGTATCCCTAAATCGTTCAAAATCGCGTGGGAAACACAGGCCAGGATGCGTTTTGCGCCCTTGCCCTTGAGCAAGGCGGCAGCGGTGGTGAGAGTGCCTGCGGTTTCAGTCAGATCGTCCACCATTAGAATCGATTTGCCCCGGATCTCGCCGATCACGGTCATCGATTCGATCTCCGTGGCGTTTTTGCGGCGCTTGGCCACGATCGCCAGTCCCGCATTAAGGACTTGGGAGTAGGCATGCGCCATCTTCAATCCGCCGACATCTGGGCTGACGACCACCAAGTTCTGTAAACGCTTAGTCTTTAAGTATTCATACATTACCGGGGCCGCATACAGATGATCGACGGGGATATCAAAGAAGCCCTGGATCTGCTGGGCGTGCAAGTCCATGGTCAGCACACGGTTAGCTCCGGCAGCGACGATCAGGTTTGCAACGAGTTTGGCCGTAATGGGAACGCGCGGCTGATCCTTGCGATCCTGCCGTGCATACCCATAAAAAGGCAGGACAGCGGTAATTCGGGAAGCACTAGCCCTACGCAACGCATCAATCATGATGAACATCTCCATCAGATGATGGTTGGTGGGGGGCGACGTGGACTGCATGACGAAGACATCTTCGCCGCGGACGTTTTCTTCGATTTTGACGAAAGTCTCACCGTCGGGAAAGGCACTGACGGTGCATTTGCCGAGGCCGATGCCGATGGAGGCGGCGATCGCTCTGGCGAGTGGCAAATTGGAGGTGCCGGAAAATAGTTTCACAGTGCAAACCGTTTCTTAATTCTGCCTAAAAACAAAAAGCCACCCGCAGGTGGTTTCTTTAAATGCGTCTCGAAGTTTCCGGACTGTACCAAGGCTCCTTCGCTGGGCAAGCGATTTCGACAACGAAAGGCCAAGCGCAAGAAGGTCCGTGAGCCGTGAAACACCCAAAGGAAAAGCGCCTCTCAAGTTTCGAGAGACGCCTCTGGACGATTAGCGTTTTGCGAATGGTGATCGAGTTATGGGGCGGGAGCAAATTTTCCGTCAATGGAGTCGGCGGTGATCTGCCCCTGGCCTGAACCTTGCAGGAAAAGCTTTACCCCGAATTGCTGATTCTTTGAACTGCCCACGACGACATCGCGCAACAGATAATCCTTCGCGACCGGTCCTACGAAGCGGGTTGGCCCCTCCCCACCGGAGACTGGCGCGCCGTTAAGCGTCGTCACAATCTCTGCGGTCATGCCCGCTGGCAATTGCACGTAGCCACGCACGTCCGCGGTGAAGGTGGTTTTGATATTGGCTCCCGCCAGATCGATTTGCAGAAATGTGTCCTTCTTCGATTCGGAGTTTGGAACGCCGGGTCCGGAAGAAGCGACGAATTGGTCGAAAATGAGCGTAAAAACCTGACGGTCATTACTGATCGATTGTGCGATGGTGCCTTGGGGAGTGCCGGTGCCCCGATAACTAATACTCTGGATGTAGCGCTGCAAGGGATTCGGGCCCGCCGCAAGAAGCGCGACAGCGGAGAGCGTACAAAGCGTGATCGTGTAGAAATATTTAAGGGAGGTTTTCATCCCGCCACCGTAGTAAGATCTGTCACCGCGTCAATAGTTACTGATTATGATAGGGGCAGAAGCCCCGATCCGATTTCAGACCATTTGACGAAAGCCCCTAAACTTGCGCTCGTTCAGAAGATGGTGGGAGGGAGTGGCTTTCAAATCCAAGAGCGCACGGCGCACGCAACGACCGGAGAAAGCGCTCAGGGCACAAAAACTTTTAGGCTCACGGTCCCATCAAGCGAGGGGGCTTTGAGCCCTACGCTGCTGAAATTGACGAGTTGTACGCTGGCGACTTTGGAATGGTCGACTGACGCTTTGCCACGTAGGGTTGCAGCTGTCTATGAAGCTCAACGGGATTCAGTGCATTATTATTTTAGTCCTTGGGTTCAGGCTGGGGGGCTCGGCGGCAGACCGGTTCCCGGCGAGCGATCCAGCACTGCCAAAGCTGAACGAACCGGAGCAGACAGAGGAGCCATCCGTTTACAAAGCCCGACGCGAAGGGCTGATGAAAGAAATGGGGGAAGGTGTCGCGGTTATTTATGCGGAGGGGCAGGAAGATGGGGATGGTTATAGGCAGGGTTCAAATTTCTTTTATCTGACTGGGGTGAGTGAGGAGGGGGCGGTCCTGGTGCTCGCGCCGAAAGAACGGACTTTTCGAGAATTCCTATTTTTGCCCAGCAGAGATCCGGAAGCGGAGCGCTGGACAGGTGAACGCGAACCGCTTGGAGCCGGGCTACGAAAAAAATATGGCTTCGCGAAGATCCTCCGCACTGGTTCGCTAACATCGGCCGTGCTGGGACTCGCAACGAGATCTCCCGTGCTGTGGCAGCTCATGCCACCGAAGGCGTCAGGAACCCGCCCGCTGGATCTCGATTTGTACGGGCGCATCACTTCGCAATTGGCGGGGGTTTCGGTTCGTCCTCTCACACAGGCTCTACCTAGAATACGCTCGCGTCATTCCGCTGGAGAAATAGCTTTGATCCAACGGGCTGTCCGAATCAGCGAGGAAGGGTTTCGTGCGGCGGTTTTGGAAATCCGGCCCGGAAATAGCGAAGGCCACGTCGAGGCGGAGGCTGAGCGGGTTTGGAAATCGTTAGGCGCGCGGCGTCCGGCCTACGCGAGCATCGTAGGCTCGGGTCCGAACTCGACCATTCTGCATTATCCCAAAAGCGAACGAGTGATGAAGGATGGGGAACTGATCCTCATGGATATGAGCGCAGAGTTTGCTCGTTATGCTTCAGACATAACGCGCACGTTTCCGGTAAACGGGAAATTTACCGCACGACAAAAGCAGATTTACGAAGTCGTCCTGAAAGCACAAAAGGCTGCTTTCGATAAAGTGAAACCGGGTGCATTCCTGGAGGATCTGGATGCGACGGCTCGCAAGGTGATCGAAGACGCTGGTTTTGGTGATAATTTTATCCACGGTTTAGGCCACTTTGTCGGGTTGGATGTGCACGATGTGGGCTTAACTCAGGAGCCTCTCACCGCCGGGATGATCTTCACGATTGAACCTGGTATTTACATACCGGAAGAAAAGCTCGGGGTGCGAATTGAAGACGTCGTCCTGGTAACGGAGACAGGCGCAAAGATACTGAGTGACGGACTTCCCCGAGCGGCTGAGGAGGTGGAGCAATGGCTGGGGACGAGGAACGCCAAATAGGAAGGACCTAAGAGGCTCGCCGAAGGAGGACGAAAGAGCGGTGTTGGGATGCTGGCCGCTGCGCCCGCGATCGGATTAGGACGAAGGTGAGATCTCCGCGAGGAGATGGTCGGGGCGGTGAGATTTGAACTCACGACCTCGTGGACCCGAACCACGCGCGCTAGCCAGGCTACGCTACGCCCCGAACCAGTGGTGAAAAAAGTGCCCGCGCTGCATCACAAATGCAAACGTTTTCCACGAAGGGTGCGATCTATTTCAAAAGTTCTTCCGCGATCTGGACAGCATTCAGCGCGGCGCCTTTGAGGAGTTGATCGCCCACGACCCAAAAGCAAAGACCGTTATCCATCGCGCAATCTTTGCGAATGCGTCCGACCTGGCAATTGTCCTTCTCGGCCACATAGAGCGGGAGGGGATATTCCGATTTCTCAGGAGTATCGACGATGTCCAGTCCAGGCGCGCGGGAAAGAACGATGCGAGCGGCTTCGACGCTGACCGGTTTCTCAAATTCAGCAGTGATGGCCACGGAGTGGGCGCGATAGACGGGCACGCGGACACAGGTGACGCTCGCGCGGAACGAAGGGTGATGCATGATCTTGCGGCCTTCGTTTTCCATCTTCATCTCTTCCTTTGTGTAGCCACTCGGAAGGAATGAATCGACCTGGGGGAGGACGTTGAAAGCGATTTGGTGGGGATAAACCTCGCGTGTGACAGTCTCGCCAGCAACCACTTGCCCGACTTGGCGCTTCAATTCTTCAATTGCTTTGGCACCGGTTCCGGAAACCGCCTGATAGCTTGAAGCGAAAATGCGTTTCACGCCAAAAGCCTGATGCAAGGGATAGAGAGCCATCAGGCTGATTGCAGTGGTGCAGTTCGGGTTGGCGATGATGCCCTTGTGATTCTTGATATCGGCGGCATTGATTTCGGGAACCACGAGCGGGACCGAATCATCCATGCGGAAGGCACTGGAGTTGTCGACGACGACGCAACCGGCTTTGGCGGCAATGGGAGCGAACTCACGAGAAATACTCCCCCCGGCGCTAAACAGAGCGATATCAATGCCTGTGAAGGAATCCTTGGTCAATTCCTGAACCGTCAAATCCTCGCCTCGGAATTTCAGAGTTTTACCGGCGGAACGGGCGGAAGCCAAAAGAGTGAGCTTGCTGAGAGGAAATTTACGCTTCGCGAGCGTTTCGATCATCTCGATTCCAACGGCGCCTGTCGCGCCGACTACGGCTACATGAGGACTACGGTTCATAAAAAGCAGGGCAGTATATGACGGGAAAGCGAACTGTCAAACCCTGGGGAGCGGCAAAAACAGAGCGAGTTCAGGACGCTGCGACCCGGTCCCGGACCGAACGGGACCCGAACCCGGTCCAAAATCAGCTCCATCTTTTTTTTGAGGTTGATCGAGGGAAATAGTCTTGAGGCAATGTCATCATGGTTTTTGGATTCGGATGCATAGCGGACCTTGGCAAGCGAAAAATCTGTCAGACACTCAGGACGGTCGTGAAGGGTTCAAAAGGAAGCGATGGCTACTAAAGGCGACACGGAGATAAAATGCGTCGAGTTTTGGGCCACCTCGCGGGGAGGCGCAGGGTTGCTGGGGTCGGAAGGGGGCGACTGGGGAAGCCCATAGCAAACCAAACAAAACCTTTAAGAATTCCTGAAAACTGATGAAGGACAGAACGGGGCGTTGTCATGAATCGGCGGTTGAGTTTGTGAAAAATCGTGCAGCTCGCACGTTCTGAGCACTTTAGGTGTGCTCGACCTGTCATGGTGGCCCCGGATCGCCCCTGATTCGCCGTAGTTGGGGTTAAAGCGCTGAGCATCTGCACTTTCCGAGGCGATTGCAGTTAATCACGATGTTCTTCTCGCGCAGCAGGAACCGCCGATTCCGCAGAGTTACTAAAATCTCCCTATAGGCGGAAAAACCTTGGTGCCGGTTCAAAATCGAGCCACCATTCGCCGCTGGCATCCCAAGAAGAGCACGTGACAAAAACAAGTCATCCGATTCGTTCGCCAGCAAAGAAGCACGAGGCGGTTTGTTGAGGTGTTTTGCGCGGATATAGCGGAAGGAATTTTCGAAGGGACGATCCTTTCGAATCAATCTGAAGAAGTCAAAATAGCTCGGAGAGCGCCGCAAAGGGTTCCGGACGAAGTGAGGCCGAGGTTAAGAAAGAAAGCAGAATCAAATGAAAACGAGGAACCCTACTATTCTGGTCATTGAGGATAAGGCAACGGATCAGGTGCTCATCAAAAAAGCCTTCAGCACGGTTGGCGTGAGCGATCCTATCCATTTCCTCAAGAGCGGCAAGGAAGCTATTGCCTACATGATGGGGGAAGGTGAATTCGGCGAGCGAGAAAAGTTTGCGTATCCCACCTTCATTTTAAGCGATCTTCATATGCCAGACGGGGATGGATTTTCGGTGTTGGAGTTTTTGAAAGGCAATCCGCAGTGGGCGGTGATCCCGACGATCATTGTATCGAAGTCCCGAGACCTCGACGACATCAAGACGGCTTACCTTTTGGGAGCGAGCTCCTATCACGTTAAGCCAGCGACACAAACGGCAATGACGCATCTCATGCTCATTTTGCACGCGTATTGGATGACCTGCGAGGTTCCTGAAGTGGACGAATCCGGTCGTCAACTTTTGACGAATGATAGAGGGAAACTCAGCGAACGATTTCATCGCCTGGCCAAAGCCGAGGATAAGATTCATCGCACGCATGGGCATGTGAAGTAATCCACTCGGGAGTTCGTGCGTTCGTGAGACGCAGGTCGTTGAACCCTCTTCAGCAAAAGCTGGGCTTTTCCAACGATAGGAAGCAGGGGGCTTAACGGACGAAGATGGCCTATTCATGTAAACCCGCCGGAGCATCCGCGGTTTGCAGAAATTTTTGCTGCGCGATATGCAGGCAGCTTCAAGTCGGAGTGTCACACCGGTTCGATTTTCCAAGGCCAGAAAGTGTGCACCTGAAAACTCCGGGTGAAACACCGATCACGGGGAGAGTGCCCACTCAAGGCGGCAGGGAGGTAGCGGCAGCACGAGATGGAACTGTGCCTACTAAAGCCGACAAGGGAAGTTTGAGGACGGGGGTCATTGGTCCCTTGGACGTCCAGCATTACCGAGCATCACGGCTGGAGGAAATAAAGTGCCTTGAAATCCACTCTTTCATCAAGGGCGTCGGGATTTAAGGTTTGTGGGTCGCGCAGCCAAAATGCGCCGAAGGTACGCGGGTTCACTGTTGCCAGGATCAAGGTCACTTGCCAAGTCGATGAGGATTCCTGCGAGGTCAATCCGACCGACCGCCAGAGCCGCTTTCACCAGCTCCAAGCCGATTTCCGCTCGAGCGCTTGGGGCAGGGTTGGTGGCGCACTGATCCAGCAACTGGGTCGCGAGCAGAGTGGGGTCGACCTGGGTGTTTATGATGCGATCATTCAGATAAAGACCCGGACTATTGCGAGCGCGAGCATGGTTAAAAATGATAGGGGCACTTTGGGTTATTACGGTGTCGGGGTGATTCAAGGATTGGGTTTCCAAGAATCCGCGCAAATCTGGGTTTATAGTGCCGCGTCTGAAAACTCCAAAGAGGTCTGCCAGGGACAGGTTAGTGAGGGCGGATCTCTTAAGTGAATTTGCAAGCCCTTGCTGCCATGTGCGTTCGTCAAAGCGGTTAAGCATTTGGGCATTGGCTCCGATGAAGAACGCTTTCGGCGCTTCGTATTCGAGGACGGGGAACTCGTCAGATTGGGTGGGGCCGTCCCCTGGTATATAACGAGCGGTGTCTTGGGAGGCAAATTGCCGAGCCCAAAGGTGTGTTGGCGAGGTCACGCCGATGTTCGCGAGATCACGACGGGCCTTTTCATTCTCAAAAACCCGTTGGAATTGCTGAACGCTCGATTCCCAGGGGGAAAGCGACCCCAAAATAACAATGTCTCCCCCGCTCACGTCCCAGATTTCGATAAAGGGAAATACTCCCCCGAATGTTCGAAGAACAAGGTTTACGATCCCATCGTGCATTTCATAAATATGAAACCACTGAGCCATGATCCCACCGGGTTTCAATCGGCTCGCCGCTAATTGATAATATTCCCTGCTGAAAACGCTTCCAACTCCCGCCATCCACGGGTTTGATGGCTGGCTGATCAGGATGTCATAATGGTGCTTTGTCAATTTGAGAACGGTCCTCGCATCCTCCGTCCAAATGGTCACTCGGGGATCCTTAAGAATCCCGTTGTTCCACCGTTCAAAGAACCGGCCAGCCCGTAATACTGGTTCACAATTTTCCGCCACGTCTAGCCGTTGGATCGGATGATTCAGCAGCGAACCGGCGCTTATTCCACTTCCAAATCCCACCACGAAAATATCTTTACTGCCTGGTTTCGCAAAGATCGGTAGTTGCGCAACGAGCAGTTGTGAAGAGAGGTCGCCATTGGCGGAGGCGTCAGGTTTCCCATTTATGCGGAGCCCGACGTCAGCGGGCGATCCGATGCCGTCTCCCTCTTCGACAGTGACAGTTGCGTCAGGAGCATCTTCATAGAAAAGCAATTTCACATGTTGTTGGCGGCGCTGCATCGTGCCAGGGAGGATTGTAGTTTCGCGGGCTCGAAAAACTCCTGAACTCAGGACATGTCTCCAGCCTTCACCACCGAAGAGGCTCACGAAAGTAATGAGGATTCCCGCGGTGAGGCTGCCAACGAGGAACCGTTTGTTCCCTATGAATTTCGAGCCAATGAATGCGACGGTGGCGAGAAGGCCTGCCACAAAAAGGAATGCTCCCCTCAACCCAAGTCCTGGCATGATGAGGAATCCAGTCACGAGGACCCCGCCGACCGCACCCAACGTATTCCATGTCAAAAGCCTCCCGACTCGATCACCCAGACCGCTCGTCGGAGCCTGGGCCCTAATGCAGACGGGGAGGATGGCCCCGATCAAACCAGCTGGAATACCGAGGAGCATGATGGCGAATGCAGCCATCACAACCTGATGCAGCCTGTAACCCATGGCAGTCTGAGCCAGTCCGGTGCGGATTTGTCGATAGATCTCCACCCAGTGAGTCATGCCCGCTACCAGGAGGGTGATCGCGGTTGCGGCCAAAACGAGCAGTGCGAACGGAGCCGAACGCAAGAATTCTGGTCGCCATCCGCGAGAGGAAATGATCATGCCGCTTAAGCCAATGCCCAAAATAAATGCCATCAGCACGATTGAAAATGCCTGGAGCGATGCTCCGAAATGAGTGATAACGAACGAGCTGCGAGAATCTCGAGTCCCATCGATGCGGCTCCGCTGGCGACCACGAGCGAAACGGTCAGCGCCCATGGGATTCCCGTGACCGCTGGGGAGATTGTCGCCTTCTCATGGCGTGCTATGGCGGGCTCCTGATTAATCTGTTCCTGGCGTTTTGCGATGAGAATCGCAGCAAGGCCCACCAACATATTGACGGATCCCATCATTTGTAAAGTAACGATGAGGCCTACGAATTGGATCAGAAAGAACCCTCCGAATCCCGCACCGAGAACAGCCCCCAAGCTGTTCACAGCATAGAAGCGAGCGGATTTGCGTTCGGCTTCAGGATCTTTCTTTTCCAGCCACGCCGCGACGAGAGGAAGAGTCCCGCCCATCAAAATCGTTGGTGGCAGAAGAAGTATAACACTGACCATTAATTTCAAGAAGAGGAGAGGCCCAGGGGTGGGGAAATGTGTGCCAACCAAAATGAAGAGTGAGTCCGCCGCTTTGTAGATTTCTTGAAAAAAGAAGGCGAAGAAACCGACTAATAGCTCGAGGATGCCATACACGCGTAATGGATTTTTGGCCGAATCCGAACGAGCCCCGATGAGACCGTTGCCCAGAGATAGTCCTCCCATGAAAGCAGCGAGAACGACGGTTTGAGCGTGAACAGTGCTCCCGAACATTAGGGAGAGGTATTTCGACCAAACGACCTCGTAAACCAGCGCGGTTGCACCTGATAAAAAGAAGAGGAATAGGATCATTTCGTAACGAGAAACGGACGATACCTGGGGGGGCGCCTCTCTGACTCAGCTCATCCGATTGATGCCACAGTGGCTGATTTCATGGACGAATGATTGGGCTTTGAATGAAACAGAGAGGGCCTACCCGCGTAAAGCCTGCCTTTTTGTTTGGGGTCGTTTTCATCTATGTTTTGGTGTTTTTTGCAACTTTGAGGGACCGAATGGTAACAGCAGTTGATCTGCCATCTCAAGGAAACAGTTACAAAGCAGTCGCTATGATCCCCGTTTAAGGGCTATAGGCTCTAGTGGATAGGGTTGCAAGCCTCTCAAGCCTCCGAGGCTGAAATAGAGAGAGATCTCGGCGCTTACGTAGTCGGACTTTCGCTATGCGATCAACCAGAACGCAGAAAGCGGTTCGTGACTAATTGTCCAAAAAGGTACGAACCCGGATGAGGCACTTGAGGTGGGCGATATCATTCCGACCGAGGTCAAAACGGAAGCGTGGAGTGTCTGGCTGCGTGCCGCGGAACTCCGATGGTAAGATTCATCGCACACATGGGGATGTGAAGTTATCCGCTCGGGAGTTCGTGCGTTCGTGAGGCGCAGGTCGTTGAACCCTCTGAGCAAAAACTGGGCTTTTCCAACGACAGGGAGCAGGGTGGATAACGCACGAAGATGGCCTGTTCATGTAAACCCGCCGGAGCATCCGCGGCTGCAGAAATCTTTGCCGCGCGATATGCGGGCAGCTTCAGTCGGAGTGTCACACCGGTTCGATTTTCCAAGGCCAGAAAGTGTGCACCTAAAAACTCGGGTGAAATACTGATCATTGAGAAAGTGCCCACTCAAGGCCGCCCGCAGTTAGTGGCAGCGCCAGAGGAACATTGTCTACTAAAGACGACAAGGAAGTTTGAGGACGGAGGCTATTGCTCCCCTGGACGCCCAGCATCACCGAGCATCACGGCTGGAGGAAAGGCGGAGCTGCAGTAGCGGAGCCCGCGTTTTCGTCAGATAACGCTAACGCCTTTTCCTGAGATTTCGATTTCGTGGACGTTTAAATCATGAGCCCCGCCGCGTGCTTTAATGACGGAGACGGTTCGTTTCACTTTATCCTTCACCTCGTTGGAGAGGAGCACAATATTGTCGGATAAGTAGCTTACCCGCTCGTCTCTCGCCTCTGATGTATGAACATCGCTCCCGATGCCGGCGATCTCGAAGTTCAAAAAGGTAGTGACACCCATTACCGTGAAATGTTGGATGAGCGCATACAGATAATCGTGAAGACGCTGAGGATCGCTGGCGGCCATCCGTAGATCACCGATGGCATCGATAACGACCCGCTTTATTTTCTCGGCGCGAATCCGTTTGAAAAGCGTCACAATTACGCTGTCGATCTGCAATTCCACGGGCGACGAATAATAGAGTTTGAGCAAGCCCTTTTTCTCCGCATCAGCTGCATCGACACCAAGGTTGCGGAGCACTCTGGCAATTTGGGTGGGGTTTTCCTGAAAATTGGCGTAGAGACTGGGCTCCCCGTGTTTCACGCCCTCCAGCACGAACTGAAGACCTATCGTTGTTTTGCCGCCTCCGGTTGGGCCCGCGACGAGAGTCGTAGAACCTTGCCAAAGCCCTCCCCCCAAAAGGTTATCCAAGCCGGGGACGCCTGAGGAGATCCGCTCTTCCACAATTTTGTAATTTTCGGGCAACTGGGGGGTCACAAGTCGCGGAAAGACTTCCAGGCCGTGACTGACGATGCGGAATGCATGCGACCCTTCCAGGTAAGCGCTGCCGCGCAATTTGAGGACGCGCAGGAAGCGCTCGTCGCGAGTGGTGGTTGGATTCCGCATGAACTGCACGATGCCGTCGGCCACCGCAAACTCGGGCAATTGTTGCGCGTGTTCGTTCGTGTATTCGCCGAGTAGAAAAACCGTGGTATCAAATGCGGTTAATGTCCCGGTAAGTTCGAAGAGCATTTTACGGAGTTCGAGGACAGAGGGCGCGAGATCATGGAGCGCCTTGAAAGAGTCAATGATAATGATTTTTGGGGCCAGGGTTCGAATGGCCTCTTGAATGACTGGCAAAAGCGCGGCGATTCCCTCGTTGGCCAACCGCGCGCCCACGTCATCATAATGCACCTCGGTGGCGAGCTTGCTTTCATCGTAAAAAGCAAATCGCTCAAGGTATCGCACGACCTTGGAGACCGGTTCAGAGAGAGTTGTGAGGTAAAGGATGGGCCGGTCTGGGCTGGCGTTGTGGAAAACAAGGTTTTGGGCGAACACCGTTTTACCCGTTCCAGGCAACCCCATGATAATGTTGATGGAGTTCTTTGGGAAGCCTCCGTAAAGAATCTCGTCAGCTTCGCGATTTCCCGTGCTAATCCGATCATTCATGATGCGCTTTCGGTAACGGACGCACGAATCAACGCGCGGACAGCTTGAAGGATGACGGGGCGTTGAATCGGTTTTTTGATAAATTCGTCGGCACGGGAGAGCAAGGCGCGGTCCTCAGCCGAGAGGAAACTGAGCACGAGAACCTTGACAGCCGCGAGAGCAGGATCGCTTTTGATCAAGCGACAGAGCGTGAGCCCGTCCAGCTTGGGGACGAGCACTTCCGTGATAAGAAGGGTGGGTGGACTGCGGCGGGTCGCGTCAAGCGCGGTGTACCCGTCATCAAAGAAATGGAGCCGGCAATTTAGATCACTCAGGAATTCCACGAGCAATTTTCGGAGATGAATATCCTTATCGACGATAAAAACATCGGAAAGGAGCGTGCTTCCCGTGAAACTTTCCTCGTTGGAGGACCCTGCTATTACTTCGAGGGAAGCACTGTCGGAAGCAAGAGAGGTGTCCATCACGAAGCAAGGCCAGCCCAGAACCAGGAAAAACCGCCCATTTGGCAACCGCGCAGATGCGGACCCCTGATGCGGAAGGAGGAGGGGCCAGTTTTGATGGGGATTAGCAGCATAATTTGCTCGCTGTATCAGTGAGCATCAATCGCAGGTCCTCGAATCGGGCCGGCTTTCTCAAAACGGAAATAACTCCCCCTTTTCGCGCTGCCGCAATATCGCGTTCTGAGCGTGACCCGGTTAAAATGATGACGGGCATTGTTTTGAAAGCGCTGGAGTTGTCCAACCAGGCGACAAATTCCACACCGGACTCTCCATGAAGGTTTAAATCGCAGATGACCGCGTTCGGGAAAGGATGCTTTACGCGGTCAGCATACATACCGGAACCACGCAAATAAGCCTTGGCTTCACTCAGATTCCTGCACACGAAAGCTGTGCAAGTTTCTAACGCGTCAAACGCCGAGCGAATCAAGGCCGCGTCACTCGCATTGTCCTCAATTACTAAAAACGTTTTTAGGGTAGGGTCCGATTTCAACAATAGAGTTTACTCTGTGGAGCACTGCCCACGGAACCTGAAATGCGGACAAGGATTCCCTGATGCGTGAATCTTAAGCGTCACCCTCTGGAGAACCAAAGGGGATTTGGGGCCAGTGCTCCCAATTTAGCTAAACTGCCAGGGGAAAGCCCGCGCGAGCCGGGCTATCATCGACGCTGTGAGCCTACCCTCGCGGGAGCGAAAGGTGGGGGTATGGCCGAGGCGTATGTTTGGCGATTTCAGAAAAAGGTTTGTTGCTCTTCCGAGGGGGAGGGATAAGATGGTTAACTCTCGTGGCTGGGGAAGTTCTAAATTTTCCGATAGTAGTTAGTATTCTGGGTTAGCGTGCCTTGCCGTCGGAGCTGCTTATGACAGACGCAAAATTAAAGAGGAGGACTGGGAAGAAAGCCTTGAAATCAAAGCTCGCGAGCACCTCGACGCCTGTGGCTGCCCTGGACACCGGATATGCGCCCGGAACGCGGGTCCTCGAAGTTGGAATTCCAAAGGTTTTCCCGATTGTCGGCATCGGTGCGTCTGCGGGGGGCCTGGATGCCTTCACCCAATTGCTCAGGAATCTTCGTGTCGATACGGGCATGGCGTTTGTCCTGGTCCAACATCTGGACCCCGATCATGAAAGTGCGCTTACGCAGCTTCTGTCGCGGACGACTACAATGCCGGTGACCGAGGTCGTTCATGGAACGTTGATCGTGCCAAATCACGTCTATGTGATCCCCAGGAACACCTGCATGGAGATCGCCAAGGGTGTGTTGAAACTTCGGCCCCGAGAAAAAATTCCAGGCACCCATCGATCGATCGATGTCTTTTTTGAATCACTGGCGCAGGATCAACGAGAGCGGGCGATTGGGGTCATCCTTTCGGGCACGGCAACGGACGGCACTCAAGGACTGGAGATGATCAAGGCGGAGGGTGGATTTACGTTTGCACAGGATGAATCAGCAAAATTTGATTCGATGCCTAGAAGCGCTGTAGCCGCAGGGTGCGTTGACCTGGTACTGGCTCCCAAAGGGATCGCAAGAGAACTAGCGCGAATCGCGGATCATCCTTTGGTGGCGGGGCACCGGACGAGTGCCGCAGAAAGAGGCTCTTTCCCGAAAGCGGGGGGGCGTGGAAAGAGGCATTCGGACGGCAGCAACGGGGAGCAAGGACCAACGATCACGCTCGAGGAAAGCGGCTTTAAAAAGATTTTGCAGTTGCTGCGCACTCAGTACGGGGTCGATTTCTCACTTTACAAACCGAACACCATTGAGCGTCGCATCACCCGGCGCATGGTATTGAACAAACAGGAGGCGTTAGACGACTATGCTCGGTTTCTCACGGGCAATGAAAAGGAACTCGAGCTGCTTTATTCCGATGTCCTTATCAGTGTCACCAGTTTTTTTCGCAACCCCGAAGCCTTTGAGACCTTAAAACTCAAAGTTTTTCCCGGACTTCTCCAGGAGCGGCGGCAGGAGGACTCTGTGCGCGTGTGGGTGCTGGGGTGCTCGGGAGGGCAGGAACCTTATTCTATTGCCATGGCGTTCACGGAGTTTTGCGACAGCATTCCACGACCGCCTAAACTTCAGATCTTTGCCACCGACCTGAACGAGTCGCTGCTGGAAAAGGCTCGTCAAGGTTTGTACAAAGCGAGCCAGGTCGCGGATATTTCACCAGAACGCTTGAAACGATTCTTTGTGGAGGAACAGGGGGCCTATCGCATCTGCAAGCCGCTGCGTGAGATGTGCGTTTTCGCACGACAAAACGTCTTGAGCGACCCGCCGTTCTCGCGCATGGACCTAATCAGCTGCCGTAATTTGCTGATTTATATCGAGATGGGACTCCAGACAAGAATCCTACCGAACTTTCACTACGCACTCAAGCCCGAGGGATTTCTTTTTTTGGGTGCGTCGGAATCGATTGGCGTCTTCACGAACCTCTTCGCCGCTGCCGATAAGAAGCAGAAGATCTTTACCAAAAAGCCAGGATCAACAACCGCATACTATCTGCCGGTGTCCAATGTTGGCGCCACGGAGAAAAAGAGCAGTGTGTCAGACAAGCGCCAATCACCGTCGCATGGGCTCGGGACGCAACTGGACGCCCAGCGCGAAGCGGACCGGGTGATAGCGAATCATTACGCTCCGCCCAGCGTGCTGATCAATGGAGATTTCGAAGCGCTGCAATTTCGCGGCTCAACCAAGGCATTTCTGGAGCCACCAATGGGCAAGGCCAGCTTTAACGTACTGAAGATGGCGAGCGGCGGTTTAATGCTGCCCTTACGCGCTGGCATCAATGAAGCAAAGAAAAAGGGACAATCCGTTCGAAAAAAGAATGTACGGCTCAATGAAAATGGTCCTGAGCGATTGATTAACTTCGAAGTCATTCCACTGAAGAATCTGAAGGAAAGGTGTTATTTGATAGTGTTTGAGGAAGTATCGGCCGCCGGCCAGGCGAGTCACGGTGCGCTGTCCGAAGAACCAATCGTCCGCAATCTAAGTGCGGGCTTTCCGGTTAGAAAGGAATCCCACCGGTTGAGAGAGCTGGAGAGGGACCTGGCCGAAGCACGAGATTACGCCCAATCACTCCAGGAACAGCATGAAGCGGCAAGCGAAGAACTTCAGGCTTCAAGCGAAGAGATTCAATCCGGGAACGAGGAGTTGCAAAGCATCAACGAGGAGTTGGAAACATCCAAAGAGGAACTCGAATCCACCAACGAGGAGTTGACCACTGTCAACGAGGAGCTGGCCAGCCGGAATACGGAACTGAGCAGCCTCAACAGCGACCTGCTTAACCTGCAGACCTCGACGCAGCTTCCCATCGTGCTGCTTGGCCGGGATCTGATTATTCGCCGATTCAGCCCGCAGGCAGAAAAGCAGTTCAACATGGTAGCGACGGACGTGGGTCGACCCTTTGGAAAAGTGCGGCACGATCTGGATCATCCCGATTTGGAGGGATTCATCCGTGACGTCATGGCAAGTGTCCGGGAGAAAGAGTGCGAGGTTCGCGATAAACAGGGCCGCTGGCATCTGCTGCATGTGCGCCCCTACATCACGCAGGACCATAAAGTAGAAGGAGCAGTCCTCGTACTCATGGATATCAACGCGATCAAGGATTCCGAGCGGGCTGTCATCGACGCGCGTGATTTCGCCGAGGCCATTATTCGCACGGCGCGCGACCCGTTATTGATCCTTGACGGCAGCTTGCGCGTGGAGAGGGCGAACGAGGCCTTTTACGCCACGTTCAAAGTGTCGCGCGAGGACTCATTGGGCCGGACGGTTTTTGAGCTCGATCATGGGCATTGGGATATCCCGAGGCTGCGGGAACTGCTTGAGGATATTTTGCCGCGGCATAGTTTCTTCAATGCCTTCGAAGTCACTCACGACCTCGAAAACATCGGCCGGCGGACCATGCTGCTAAACGCTCGGACGTTGAGCGAAGGCAAAGGACAACGCGGAAGAATTCTTCTCGGCATTCAGGACATCACTGAGTTGCTGCATTTTCAGGCGGAGATGCGCCGCTCGGAACTACGTTACCGGCGCCTTTTTGAAGCCGGCAAAGATGGGGTCTTGATCGTGGACCCGCGTACTAGAAAAATTCTGGACGCGAACCCGTTCATGACGGACCTGCTGGGCTACGCACACAACGAGCTTCTGGGGAAGGAACTTTTCGAAATCGGCCTGCTAAAGGATGAAGAGGCGAACCGAAACGCGTTCGCTGAACTGCAACGAAACGGTTTTATCCGGTATGAAAATCTGCCGTTGGAGACTCAAAATGGGCAAAGGCGGGATGTGGAATTCGTGAGCAACCTTTACTCGGAAGGTGCCGGAAAAATCATCCAGTGCAACATTCGTGATGTCACCAAACGCAAGCGAGTAGAGAGGGAGCTTTTGGAAAAAGCGCGGCTGCTTGACCTCACGAACGACGGCATCATCGTATGCGGTCTCGGTCAGGAGGACAAAATAACGCTTTGGAACAAGGGCGCGGAGAGGATATTCGGTTGGAGTTACGAGGAAGTGGCCGGAAAAAAACTTCATGCAGTGTTGCAGACTGAATTCCAAAACGGAACTGAAGGAGTTGCCGAACACCTTCAAGGCGAGGCGCGGTTGAGCGGGGAACTCATCCAAACCGCTCGTGACGGACGGCGAGTGGTTTGCTTATATCGGCGGGTTTTAGACCCCGAATCGAAATCAAGACTAACCAGCTTTACCGACATTACTGACCGCCGGAAGATCGAGGACGAATTGCGGCAGACCCATGGGCTCTTGAGAGATCGCGCAGGTCAACTCGAACAAGCGGTAATTGAACGAACGGCAAAGTTGAAAGAAACAATCGCGGAATTGGAAGCATTCTCCTACAGCATCACTCATGACATGCGTGCCCCGCTCCGTGCCATGCAAAGCTTCGCATTAATTCTCGACCAGGAGTGTGGAAAGCAAGTGAGCGCGGAGGGCCGAGACTATATCCGCAGGATCAAAATGGCTGCCGAACGAATGGATAAACTTATTCTGGACGTGCTAACCTACAGTCAAATCGTGCGCACGAACCTGCCCCTGGAGGTTGTGGATCTGAAGCGGCTGTTGGACGGCATTTTGGAATCGTATCTCCATTTGCAGCCCGGAGACGCCAAAATTTTCCTGGAAGGAAGCTTTCCTCAGGTGAGGGCCAATGAAGCGGCTCTGATGCAATGCATCTCGAACTTGATCGGTAATGCGGTGAAGTTCGTGGCTCCCGGTGTCACCCCCAAAGTGCGGGTTTGGGCGGAAGTGGAGGGTCGCCTGGTTAAGATATTCTTCCGCGATAACGGCATCGGCATCGAGAAAGAGTACCACAACAAAATTTTTGAGATTTTCCAGCGGCTTAGTCCGAAGTACGAAGGGACCGGCATTGGTCTCGCCATTGTCAAAAAAGCCTCCGAACGGCTGGGTGGCCGAGTCGGATTGGAATCCGCACCGGGCGAAGGAAGCACTTTTTACCTCGAATTGGCCACCGCTGAGACCGAATGATGACCACCGCACCCGTGCTGTACGCTGAGGATGATGAGAATGACGCTTTCCTCATGACCCGCGCTTTCCGCCAGGCGGAGATTATCAATCCACTCGTAGTCGTTTCGGATGGGAACGCGGCGATTGAGTATCTCTCCGGAAAGGGAGATTTTCGGCCGGAGGGGCTTCGACTTCCCCGTCTGGTGCTGTTGGATCTGAAGATGCCCGGAAAATCGGGGCTGGAGGTCTTGGAATGGATCCATAATCAACCGGCCTTTTCGACGGTGCCCATTTTAATGTTCACTTCTTCAAGTCAGGAGAGGGATGTTCGCCAGGCGTATCAGTTGGGCGCAAATGGCTGCGTGCTGAAACCCAGCAACGCCAATGGAATGGGATTGGTCGTGCAAGCGATCAAGGATTTTTGGCTGAAACAAAATCTGTACATCGGGCCCGAAGGCGCCGGCTCAGGATCCAAGTAAATCATTTGTCCCCCGCGCGGTTTCTGCGGACTCCGATTTCTTTTCATGGAGGAAATGGGCGGAAGTTCGGCTCCCTATTTCCGGGAAAGTCGATCGAAACTACTCAACCAGCCAGGACCAGCCTAACTCCACACTTCATTCCAGCCCGATCTTTTTACGCTTCCGATAAAGGGTCGCTTGATCGATTCCAAGGACCCGGGCGGCCTCGGCCAAGCTCGCGGTTCGATTCAGAACACCGCGCAGATGTGCTTCTTCCATCTGTTCCATGGAGATAAGTGAGCCGGTGGCAGCGCAGGATGGTTGGCCCTCCTGAGGGTTGAGGGTGGAGTTCAGTTCGATGGGGAGGTCAGCGGCGGTCACCATTTCAGCTCGGCCCATGATGACGGCACGCTCGACAGCATTGCGGAGTTCTCGCAGATTGCCAGGCCAGCCATAGGCCAGGAGCGCCGTAGTGGCATCGTCAGAGAATCCGCGGAGCCCGGGGCGCGTGGTCCTGGCAAAGTGGGACAGATAGTGGCTGGCAAAGCGGATCAGGTCCTCGGGCCGCTCTCGCAGTGGAGGCATTTCAACAGCAATGACGTTCAAGCGGAAGTAGAGGTCCTCGCGAAAGAGCCCTTCCGCGACGCGTTTTTTCAGATCTCGACTGGTCGCGGCGATCACGCGGGCGGTGCTGGGACGGGTGACGTTGTCGCCGATGCGCTCATACTCGCGTTCCTCGAGGAGGCGGAGGAGTTTGGGTTGAATTTCGAGGGGTAAATCGCCGATTTCGTCGAGGAAGAGAGTCCCGCCATTAGCGAGTTTTACTTTTCCCCAGTGATCTTTAACGGCGCCGGTGAAGGATCCTTTCACATGGCCGAAGAGATCGCTCTCGAGCAATTCGCGGGAAAGACTTGGGCAACTGACCGTAACAAAGGAGTTGTGACGGGCCTGGCTCTGGGCGTGGACGGCCCGGGCGATTATGCTTTTACCCGTGCCACTTTCGCCGGTGAGCAAGATGGAAGCGGGGGTACTGGCGGCCCGCTCAAGGAGTTCCATGACGGCGCGCATGCGGGGCGCAGCAAAATCGAAAAACGGTTCGGGTGTTTGCGTCTTGCTTTCGGTTACTTCCTCTTCAAGACGCTTAATGCTCTGGCTGAGTTCATGGAAGCGTCTGACTCGAGCGAGAACGGTGTGGAATTGTTCATGACTGAAGGGTTTTTCGAGGAAATCGAGGGCACCGCGACGCATGGCTTCGACAGCGCTTTTGACGCTGCTCTGGGCGGTAAAAATGACGACGGGCAGGTTGGGCTGTCGCTTCAAAATTTGTTGGAGCACATCAAGGCCATTTTCCTGTCCCAGATTCAGATCGAGGAGGACGCCGTTAAATTTATCCTCCTGCAAACGGGCGAGACCCAATTCTCCGGTGCTTGCAGCCTCTGCATAATGTCCCTCCATTTCGATCAGCAGAACGGTTGCATCACGAAAAGTCTTGTCGTCGTCTATCACTAAAAAGTCCATATCAGAGTAATGCAAGGGTGGGTCGCGGCAGGGAAAAAATTAGGCTGGCGCCACCTCCAGGCGCGGGTTCGCAGGCGAGCTGTCCACCCATGGCGTGAACGAGTTTTTTAACGATGCTGAGGCCCAAACCGGTCGAGGGTTCCCCACCGGTGGGCCGGGCGGAAAGGCGGCCATAACGAGTGAACAAGCGAGACCGGTCTTCCGCCTTGAAACCGGGGCCTTGATCCTGAACCTCACATTCAACATGGCTCACCGTGGATCGGGCGGAGATCAAGATCTGCTTTTGGGGAGGAGAAAATTTGAGAGCATTCGAAACCAGGTTATCGAGAACCTGAGTGAGGGCAGGAGCATCCGCCCAAACCAGCAAGGGTTGTTTTGGGATTTCGAAAACGAAGGAAATTTCTTTGCGTTGGGCGGCTTCCTCGTACTGGCGGAGGGTGCGGGAGATGGCGGAAGCAAGGTCGAGAGTTTCGGGCTTGATGCTAAGGCCGTGGTCGGCGGAAGCATTCGCCAGAAATTCCTTAACGAAGGCAAGCATCTGGCCGGTGGAGGCGGAGATATTTTCCACCATGAGGCGAAGCTTGGGATCTTCGATGACGGCGGCGCGGGCTTTGAGCATTCCGGCGCTGAGGTGAATGCCACCCAGGTGATTCTTGAGATCATGGGTGAGCACGCCGAGCATTTCGTCGCGATCTTCGGCGACTTGTTTCAGGGAATCCCGCGCCGTTTTCAAAGCCAGGTGAGTGCGGACGCGGGTGGTCAATTCGGCGTGGTTGAAAGGCTTGGTGATGTAATCCATCCCGCCAATTTCCAGAGCTCGGACGATGAGATCCTTATCATCGGCTGAGGAGAGAAAGATAATGGGGATTTCTGCCCAGGCCGGATTCAGTTTGATCTTGCGGCAGACTTCGAAGCCATCGATGTCGGGCATGAGGAGGTCCAGGAGAATAAGGTCCGGCTGGCGCAAGGCTAAGCGCTTCAAGGCCTGCCCGCCGCTGGTGGCTGGAATAATTTCAAAGCCGAGCCGTCCGAGGGTCGCGCCAACGATTTGAATGTTTTGCTCCTGGTCATCAACCACCAGCAGACATCCACTATTCGGTATCGGGGCGGGTTTAGACATCAGGTTTAGGATTTTAAAGGCTGATTGGCGACCTTAGCGATGGAGTCAACCACCGAGGGAAACTGGAGCAGCAGTGTTTCCAAATCGAGCACAGCATAGCTTGCGGCCAGGGAAATGAGTTTTGTGGAATAGTCATTCAGGATCTCGCATTGCGCTTTGCTTCCGAGCTTTCGCAACGCTTCCGCAAATCCCAGAGTATCGTTGATAGCGAGCGTGGCGCTGAGGGTAGGCCATTCGTCGGATTGGAGTTTCCGAAGATCGAGGACGAGGGAATGCCACTGGATAAGGCGCTCGGGATGCCGAGTGAGGGGGACGGAATCGAGGTGTTTGAGTTCGTCGAGGGTAATGGCCGGCGGAGCGGGCATGCGTTGGAGAAAATGGCCCAATTCGTGGAAGAGGCTCTGGCGAGAGAAGGGCTTGCGGATGAACCCGCTAAAGTGATTGCGCAGAGTTGCCTCGTCCCCGATGGGGCTGGATGCCGTGACGGCGATCACGGGGATGGAAACGAGCCTGGGGTCGTGGCGCATCTCCGCGAGGGTAGCACGCCCATCCAGCACTGGCATGCGCAGATCCAACAAAACGAGGTCGGCAGAATTTTTTGCGAGCCAGTTCATGGCTTCACGTCCATTGGTGGCGGTGGCGATGCGATGGTGACTGTTGCCAAACATGCTCAGGAGCAGATCACGGTTGGTATGATTATCATCCACCACGAGAAGGGTTGCCGGGGCGAAGAGGTTGAAATCGATGGAGCCGCTCGGTTCGGCGTGGTCGCCGACGGGCAGGCGCACGGAGATGGGGACTTCGGGAAGCCTCAGATGGAAGGTGGAGCCCTCCCCTAGGCGGCTGTGGACCGTGAGGGTGCCGTTCATCATGGTGATGAGGCGCTTCACGATGGTGAGGCCAATCCCAGTGCCCTGATTATTGGTGGCGCAGCCAGTGCGAATCTGGACGAAGGGTTTAAATATATCCCCTAACTGATCGGCGGGAATCCCGATGCCGGTATCGATCACGTCTATCGCGAGCACGCCGACGTTGCTTCCGGGATTTGTTTCCCAGGAAACGTGGGTTTGGACGGAGCCCCGTTCCGTAAATTTTACTGAGTTACTCAAAAGGTTGACCAGAATCTGACGGAGCCGAAGCCGGTCGATCAACAGAGCACGTGGCACATCTTCATCCACCCGAAACTCGAGGTGCAGCGACTTATTTACAGCTTGTTGCGCGAAAACGGTGCGAAGAAACTCGCACGAATCACGCATATCGGTAGGGTCAGGGCGCAACTCGACGCGTCCAGCGTCGAGCTTGGAAAGATCCAGAATATCATTGATGGTCTGCAGCAACGAAGCTCCGCTATCGCGAATAGCGCGGACATATTCAGCCTGTTTAGGAGTGAGACCCTCGGGCTCTAATAATTCGCTAAAACCCAGAATGGAGTTCATGGGGCTTCGAATCTCGTGACTCATATTGGCCAGAAAGGCTCCCTTTTCCTTTAGCAACTGTTCGGATTGGAGCTTTTGGAGGAGGGCCTCCGATTCGATTTGACCCTGGCGCAGTTCGGCTCTGACCAGAAAAATCACGGAGCAACCAATGATTATGGAAATCAGACCGGCCGCCAGGGTGAAGGTGCGCAACGGGTAAGTTGCATGAGCTCCCGGGGCGGCAACCTGGTTATGGGCGAGAATCGCCAGGACCACGCTCGCGAGTGCCATCACCAGCCAGCAGGCCATGAGCGGGCCGATAAACCGCTGGCGTTTAAGATAAGGCATCTAATTGATCCAGTTCAGGAGCGGCGGAACGAATGTGACGCGGCTGAGGCAGGAGGAAGTAGCTTAACCCGGATACGTCGTGATGTATAGGCCTAGATGTTGATCAAGGCTTGGCCCCTGCTTCCTCCGGGCTGAGCACCTCGGCGAGAGCGCGCAATTCATCAAGCTGCATCAAAGTAAGCTCAGCTTCGGTAGCAGGAAGCCGAAGGACCTTCTTGCTCTTCGGGTCGTATTTTTCGCCGGGGGCGACAATAGCTGTTCCTGTTTCGGAAATAACTTTGAGCGGGATAAACTTTGAATTGACGGTGACAGCGGCGCCATCCGCATCGATTGCATACCCCCCCATTCCTTCGCCATCAACCACGGCACGCCCGGCAGAGTGGCGGATTTCAAATTTGGTGTTGGGGATGACGCTGCGGAAAAAGCAGAAGCTGCGGCCTTTGCGGAGATCCAGGATCGTTTCGGTTGCGGGGCCCTGGTCCGTGCTGAGCTTAAGCATTTTTTCGAGCTTTAACTCTGAGTCGCCGTTAAGCCGGACGGTCATGGCCAGGCGGCGAAAGAAGAGATCTGTTTTCCCATTTTGAACGGTTCGAATGATGGCTCCCTGATTGAGGACATCGCCGACCTTCAAAGGTTTGAATTCGCCTTCGCCCGGGGAGACGAGGGTGCCGCTGCTGACCGAGAGAACCACTGCCTGGGGAAGGGGGGAATCTTTATAGACCTTGACGGTCGTTTCGGGCGTGAAGGTGGTTTGCCCTCGGCTGGAGACGAGTGAGGTAGAGACGCTCAGGCAGAGGAAAAGGAGCCCGGCGAGGGGGCGGATATGGCTGGTAAATTTGGTGTTCATGTAAGAGTAGGGGAATGGAGCTTGAAAAGGTGCTTTGAGCGGTTACCGGGAAGCTTCTCAACCTGAGAGGGGGGCGATCACCCCCGTGGAACGCTGGCGGAAGAGGCCACAAAGGGCTGAATGCCCGTGCCATTAAGCCCGCCCTCCTCCAATGACCCGGATGAGGATTAGAACGATCGCCACCACCAACAGAATATGAATGAATCCACTCATGGTCACGGAGGTGACGAGCCCGAGAGCCCAGAGGATAATGAGGATGATCGCTATAGTTTGGAGCATAAGAGCAGGGACCTATGAGGAGCGGCGAATGGTCAACACGAGCCCCACGATGGAACTGGCGATGCCACCGACCAGGAGCCACATGGATTTATCCGTGGGGGAACCAGTGAAAAACCGGCTGATGTCGCTGCTGGCAGATTGAGATGCGTTGACCCCGAAGCAAATGAGGACGATGCCGCCGACCAACAGTGCGATGCCGAGTGCTTTATTCATAAGTTTTGATGGGCGAGGCAAGGACAGTCACGCGACCGCACACCGGGCCCTGTTTCTCCAAGCGTTCTCCGTGCCGAGCCAGCAAGTGTTGCCGGGGAAGGAGAAAGACCGGGACGCTCCCAGATCGTCCGGGCCTTTCGCGTGGTCGGGTGTTTCATGTGCAGGCTTTCTGCACGATGGTGGGATCTTTCTCTGCATTGGAATGAGAGGAAGGTGTGGAGGATTTCGCCGGAAGAACGGCGGCTGTGATCTGCGGCGTTCCGGCAGGCCCGGGGCTGCGTCCGGATGGAAATAAATACTGCGGCCTCTGGAGCAGAGGGTCGATGACAGGATTTGGCCGCCGGATGAGCGGGAAAGCGAGGCCAAACAGTATCGCATCAATCGCCAAGGTTCTTAATCCAACCCGGGCCCCACCCAACGTGCCAAAACATCCACATTCAATGTTGAGGCCGCGTGCGAGTGCGGAAATGATGACAACGGAAAACATGAGCGTGAGGCCCGAGAGAAGCAAGGCGGCGGAGCGCAACCAGAAACCGGTCAGGACACAGAGCCCCGCCAGCACCTCAACCCAGGGCAGAATGATCGCGACGATGTTGACCAAGTCTGCTGGAAGCAGCCGATAATGGCTTACGTTCAGAGCGAACTGAGCGGGGTTTCCTATTTTGCTGACACCCGCATAGATGAAAGCGCCTCCGAGGACGATGCGGCAAAACCAGTTAAGCAGAGGAAGGGCCTTCATTTTTTGATCGCGACTGGGAAACCAGCCTGTTTCCACGCCGTCCAACCGTTCTGGAGCAGGTAAAGGTTGGTGTAGCCGCGCGCGCGAAGACTTTGAGCGAGTTGGTGGCTGAGATCACATTCCAGCCCGTCACAATAAAGCACCAGTTCCGAAGCAGGTGTAAGCATTGGTGCGATAGCGGCGAAATCAGCAGTGAAGGATTTGGCGGGCAGGTTAAGGGCATTTCCGATGTGCCCGGCCGCGAAATCCAGCGGATCGCGGGCATCTAGAAACAAAGCGACGCCGCCGTCCCAGAGTTTTCGCGCCTCGCCCAGGGGGAGAAACGCAGGCGCCGAAACCGCGGGGGGTGATGCGGGGAGCAGAGGAATTCCGCGCGGCGACAATTGATTTGCGGAGAGCCCGAGCAGGGTAGCCGCCAACAAGAGGAGGGAGGCACGCGTGAGGATCTCGCTCATGCAAGGTCAGGGCGTAAAGACGTTCACGATCATAGGGACTTCAATCCTGGATTGAGCCGGCACGGATGTTTCAAAAGAAATGTTTCCGCTAATTGTTTTGGCGGGAATCTCGGCCAGACTGGCCACGAGTTGGTAAGCGCGGCCCTCTTCGATCGGAACGAGGTTGACGTTCACATCCTTGAGGCTGCTGAGCGGATTCTTAAGGCTGAAAGCTTTCCCGTCCGCCGAACGGATGGTTAAGCGGCGAGCCACGCGGGCATCATCCTGCCCGGGCTTTATTTTCGCTGCGTCGGTAATGCTCCAGTAGAGAATTTCCGGACTGAGAGAGATCTGACCCAGCACCTGGCCGGAAATGAGGATGGTCGAAATCGCCGTGTTGGTATCGGTGGATTGATAAACCAAAACAGACTCGTTGAAGCGGCGAGCAACGCCATTGCGCTCAAATTGCACGCGAATGAGCGCGGTCGAGGCTTTCGCGTTCGCGGGGCTTTCGACGCGTGCGCTGATCCAGGGTTGTGAGCTAACGAAGCGCAGAGTCCCGAGCGGGGCGCCGTCGGTGCGAGTGATGGTCGTTGTGAGGTTGGTGCTTTGAACGCCGAGAGGCAGGACAGGCCCAAGAGCCAGGGGACTGAGATCGTAGAGAGGGGTATACTCTACTTTAATACTGAGGGAAAAATTTGGATTTTGAGGATCGTTGGACGGAACTGTGATATGCTTCTCGATGTGAGCTTTGGAAAGGCCCAGGCTCATCGTGAAACTTAGTTCTCCACTCTCCCCTGGCTGCAACGTGTCAGACTTGAGTTCGGCAAGGGTACAGCCGCAGGAGGGCTTCGGAGGCTGCAGTTTCAGCACCGCATCTCCAACATTCTTGAACTTGAAGCTTCCGGCCACGCTGGGGACCTGGGAGACGGCCCCAAAATCGTAAACGGTTTTCTCGAACTGAATTTTTGGCACGCCTTCCGCCAAGAGCCCCGTGGAAAAAGTGACGCTAAGAAGGGCGGCGAACAATTGAATCATCTTCATCAGGAGAGGCCTTCAGCTATAAGGGGGCCATGTCCACGAGGTTCGCAAGGCCTTGAGGCTCAGCCTTTCGGTTACAGGGAACGCGCGAACGGGAGAGTTCAGCCTTGCATTTTGCGGGGCCTGATTGGAGCGAAACCGTGCAATCTGCACGATGGTGGTTTCCGCTACGAGAATCGTTCTCTTCGGCTGAAGTATTATCTATGAGAGACGCTGTGCCTGGCGTGCGCGATTTTCGCTGCTCGCATCCCCCGGGCCTCGGCGGCACTGCGGGTCTGAGAAGACATCTTGCGCGCTTTTGCAGCGGCGGGGTTGAGCGGCTTTTTTTCGGTTTGAACCGGAACCTTGAGAGGGGGTGGGGTGGATGCGCCTTTGGCAGGAAGTCTGACTTTGGATTGTTTCATAATAGGGAAAG
>JADMIO011631478.1_pt1 | contig 139806 bp, 119 predicted proteins | sample 8958161 | NCBI WGS metagenome assembly JADMIO01 (sample SAMN16585339, study PRJNA669376) | soil metagenome | isolation source: Crop rotation soil | place: USA: Cullars Rotation, Alabama | collected 2011
GCCGCGACTTCAAGTCACGTGAATTCCAAGCTTCGGATCCCACTGTGCTGGAAAGCGTGGTCTGGGCCGAGACCGCCGAGCACCCCGAGGTGCAGAGCGTCGGCCGCGACGTGACCGATCGCATCGACGCCGAACGCGCACTCGGGCAGGCGCGAGACGCCGCCGAAGCCGCCAGCGGCGCAAAGTCGCGATTCCTGGCGACGGTGTCGCATGAGATCCGCACGCCGTTGAACGGCATCCTCGGCATGGCCGGGCTCCTGCTCGATACGCCGCTCACGCCCGAGCAGACCACGTATGTCAAGGCCACCCAGACCTCCGGCGAAGCGCTGCTGTCGCTGATCGAGGAGATCCTCGACTTCTCCAAGATCGAGGCAGGCAAGCTTGAATTGCAAACGCAGCCAATCTCACTGACCGATCTGATCGAGAACGTGGTCGAGCTGCTTGGCCCGCGCGCGCAGGCCAAGGGCCTGGAGATCGCCTCCGACGTCGACGAGCGGCTGCCCGAGCGGGTGATGGGCGACATGGCGCGGCTCCGCCAGGTGCTGCTCAACCTCGCCGGCAACGCCATCAAGTTCACCGAGACCGGCGGGGTCGGCGTCGTCGTCGAGGCCGGCGCCGGCGGCGAGATCGTCTTCGAGGTGCGCGACACCGGGATCGGCATCGCCGCTGAACAGCAGGCGCGCATCTTCGGCGAGTTCGAGCAGGCCGACGGCGGCGCAGCGCGAAAGTTCGGCGGCACCGGCCTCGGCCTCGCGATCTCGCGGCGCATCGTCGAACGGATGGGCGGCCGCATCGAGGTGGACAGTACGCCCGGCAAAGGATCGAGCTTCCGCGCCATCGTCGCGCTGGCTCCTGCCGCCGGCACGGACCGGGCGACCGCTACGCCGCCCGATCTCGGCGGCCTCGCGGTGCTGATCGTCGCGCCTGCCAACATGGAGGCTTCCCTGCTCGAGCGGCGGCTGACGCGGTGGGGCGCAAACGCCATGCACCTTGCGCCGCATCTAACCGACATGCTGGCGCAGCGGCACTGGGACGCGGTGCTCGCCGACCATTCGGTCGGTGCGGAGGCGCTGGCGCGCATCGCCGCGATCGCCACCGCGCAGAGGATCGTGCTCATCACGCCGGGCGAAAGGCATCGGCTGCCGGCGCTCAAGGAGGCGGGCTTTGCCGGCTATCTGGTGAAGCCCATTCGCGCCGCCTCGCTCAAGGCGCAGCTCGTCGCCGCGCCCGCCCATGACGATCCGGCGGCGGCCTTGCCCGGCAGCGCCACGGCGATCGAGGATATTTTCGCTGGCCTCCGCCGTTCTCTCAACGTGCTCGTGGCCGAGGACAACGAGATCAACTCGCTGCTGACCCGCACGCTGCTGACCCGGCTCGGCCACCGCACCACCGAGGCCGACAGCGGCTCAGCCGCGCTGGAACGCTGGCACGAGGCGCGCGAGGCCGGCGCGCCCTACGACCTGATCCTGATGGACATGCAGATGCCCGGCATGGACGGGCTCGAAGCCGCCCGCCGCATCCGCTCCGCCGAGGCCGGCCGCGGCGCGCCGCGCACGCCGATCATCGCGCTGACCGCCAACGCCTTTGCCGAAGACCGCGAGTCCTGCCTCGCCGCCGGCATGGACAGCTTCCTGGTCAAGCCGCTCGACCGCGAGCGCCTGGCCGCGGCGCTTACCGAGGCGGCGAGCAAGGCCGCGATCGCGGCATAGTCGTTTCGCGACGATCTATCCCCGTCATTCCGGGGCGCGCGTCAGCGCGGGCCCGGAATCCAGCGCCATCTCGTGAGCTTGCATCTGGATTCCGGGTTCGCGCCTGCGGCGCGCCCCGGAATGCCGGCTGCTACAGCTTCCTCAACGCCACGCCTTCGACCATGTGGCTCTCGCCCTTCTTCAGGATGAGGTCGGCGCGCTGCCGTGTCGGCAGGATGTTCTCGTGCAGGTTCACCAGATTGATGCGGTCCCAGATCGAGGTCGCGGTGGTCACCGCCTCGTCGTCGCTCAGTTTCGAATAGCGGTGGAAGTAGGATTTCGGATCGCGGAACGCGGTGCCGCGCAAGGTGAGGAAGCGATCGACGTACCAGTGCTTGAGCACGCTTTCGTCGGCGTCGAGATAGACCGAGAAGTCGAAGAAGTCCGACACGAACGGGATGGCCTTGCCGTCCTTCGGCAGACGGCCGGTCTGCAGCACGTTGAGGCCCTCAACGATCAGGATGTCGGGCCGGTCGACCTCGATCCACTGGTTCGGCACCACGTCATAAACCAGGTGCGAATAGATCGGCGCGCGAACCGGCCGGCGGCCGGCCTTCACGTCGGACAGAAACAGGAGCAGCGCTGGCAGGTCGTAGCTTTCCGGAAAGCCCTTCTTCTCCATCAGACCTTCGCGCTCCAGCACCGCGTTCGGCAGCAGGAAACCGTCGGTGGTGATGAGATCGACCTTAGGGACATTGGTCCACCGCGCGAGCAGCGCCTGCAGCACGCGTGCCGTGGTCGACTTGCCGACCGCGACCGAGCCCGCCACGCCGATGACATACGGCACCTTGGCCTCTTCGCTGCCGAGGAACCGCTGCTGGGCGCGGTGCAGCCGCTGCGTCGCCGCCACATAGAGCGACAACAGCCGGGACAGCGTCAGGTAGATGTCCTCGACCTCCTTCATGTCGAGCCGGTCGTGCAGCGAGCGGAGCCGGCTGACCTCGTCCTGCGTCAAGGTCATCGGCATATCGTCGCGCAGCGCCGCCCACTCCGCCCGGGTGTAGGTGCGATACGGCGACAGGCCGTCTTCGGTGCGCTGTTCCATCGACAAATTCATTCGCGGGGCCTGGACGCCTTTTCTTCCAGGCCGGATTTCTTGGTCCGCGTTTCGAGCAACTCCTCGACCTCGGCCAGCGCGACGCCCTTCGCACGCAGCATGACCAGCAGATGGTAGAGCACGTCGGCCGCTTCGCCGATCAGTGCCGGGCGGTCTTCGCCGGTCGCCGCGATCACGGCCTCGACCGCCTCCTCGCCGAATTTCTTGGCGCACTGCGCCGGGCCCTTGTCGAGCAGCTTTCGCGTGTAGGACTCCTCAGGGCTGGCCTTGGCCCGCTCGACGATGCGCTGCTCGAGGTCGGCGATGGTGAACTTGCTCATGGCCTTGGCATAGCATTTCTCGCCGCCGCCGTCATTCCGAGCTAGCATTGCGGCATGCTCGATCCTTTGGCCGATCCGATCCTCGACTTCTGGTTTGATTTCGCCTCGACCTACTCCTATCTGGCCGCGGCGCGCATCCGCCCACTGGCCGCGGAGATGAATGTGCGGGTCCGCTTCCGGCCCTTTTTGCTCGGTCCGATCTTCAAGGCGCAGGGCTGGGACACGTCGCCGTTCAACCTCTACGAAGCCAAGGGCCGCTACATGTGGCGCGACATGGAACGGCTGGCCGCGGAGCAATCGCTGCCGTTCCGCCGGCCCGATCCGTTTCCGCAGAACAGCCTGCTTGCCGCGCGCGTCGCACTGTTCGGACTGACACAAGGCTGGGGTGAGGATTTTTCGGTTGCGGTCTATCACGCGCAGTTCGTCGAGGATGGCCGGATCGACGAACCGCATACGATCGCCGAAATCCTGACGATCCTGAAAGTAGACGCGGAGGCCGCGCTGGCGGCAGCGCAGTCGGACAGCATCAAGGCGCGCCTGCGCCAGGAGGTCGAAGAGGCCCAGCAACTCGGCATTTTCGGCGCGCCGACCTTCGTCACCGCCGATGGCGAATTGTTCTGGGGCAACGACCGGCTGGAGCAGGCGCTGCGCTGGGCACGGCGAGCGAAAGATTGATGCACCCACCGGCCCACTTGCTCCGACCTCATCCTGAGGAGCATCGCGAAGCGATGCGTCTCGAAGGATGGGCGGCAAGTGAGATTGTCCCCATCCTTCGAGACGCGCACTTCGTGCGCTCCTCAGGATGAGGTCGGAAAAAATGGCAGCGCCGGTCTAAACATCAAGCCGCATCGGCAGGCCGGCCTGCGCCATGTGTGACTTGGCCTGCCGCACCGTGTATTCGCCGAAATGGAAGATCGAGGCGGCCAGCACCGCCGTGGCATGGCCGTCGCGGATGCCCGCGACCATGTGGTCGAGGTTGCCGACCCCGCCCGAAGCAATCACCGGCACCGGCACGGCGTCGGCGATGGCCCGCGTCAGCGCAATGTCGTAGCCCGCCTTGGTGCCGTCGCGGTCCATCGAGGTAAGCAGGATTTCGCCGGCGCCGAGCGACACCACCTCGCGCGCGTAATCCACCGCGTTGAGACCGGTGGGGTTGCGTCCGCCATGGGTGAAGATCTCCCAGCGGTCGCGTTCCCCGGGCCGCGACACCTTCTTGGCGTCGATCGCCACGACGATGCACTGGTCGCCAAACTTCTCGGCCGCCTCCTTGACGAAGGCGCGGCGCACCACCGCCGCCGTGTTGATGCCGACCTTGTCGGCGCCGCACTGCAAGAGCTTGCGAATGTCGTCGACCGTTCGAACGCCGCCGCCGACGGTGAGCGGCATGAAGCAGGCTTCGGCCGTCCGCGTCACCACGTCATAGATGGTGTCGCGGTTCTCGTGGCTTGCGGTGATGTCGAGAAAGCAGAGCTCGTCAGCGCCGGCTGCATCATAGGCAATTGCCGCCTCGACCGGATCGCCCGCGTCGCGCAGGTTGACGAAGTTGACGCCCTTGACGACGCGTCCGTCCTTGACGTCAAGGCAGGGGATGACGCGGACCTTGAACATGCCGCGTTGGTATTACGAATGCCCCGCGGCGTGCAACAGCGAACCGGCTGGTCGCGCCGCGCCTGACCGATGCTGGCGAACCCTTGGCCAACGCCGTTCAGTTCAGCGCGTTCTGCACCGATGTAAAGGTCGACTTGAGCTTGGTGCCAAGTCCCTTGACCACTGTGATGATCGCCACCGCGATGCCGGCAGCGATCAAGCCATACTCGATGGCGGTCGCACCGGACTCGTCTTTCAGGAAACGCGTCACGAGATTTTTCACAGGTCATTCCCCCCGGACTGATGATTGAATGCCGCCGGACCGTCGTGACGATGTCCGGTGGTACGCGAGGGATTTTGCACGCAAGGCTTTAGGCGGCGGTATACGGCTGCGGCGTTCGCGCGGACAAATTGTCGCGCAACGTATTGTTAGTTATGTCTTTTCACGTAATGCAACGCACTCATCCGCGCCGCGCCGCTCGCAACATCGCAAGCGCTTCCAAGCCGTTGAGCCGTCCATCGTACAACGCGCGGCCGGTAATTGCGCCCTCGAGCCTGCGCGCGCGTGGCTCGGTCATTCTTTTTACGTCCTCGATGGATGCAAGCCCGCCGCTGGCGATCACCGGGATCGTGATCGCCTCAGCGAGTGCGATCGTCGCGTCCCAGTTGATGCCCTTCAGCATGCCGTCGCGCGCCACATCGGTATAGATGATCGCGGCGACGCCGGCGTCCTCGAAGCGCTTGGCGATGTCGAGCACAGAAAGCTCCGACGTGGCGGCCCACCCCTCGACCGCGACCTTGCCGTCCTTGGCGTCGAGGCCGACCGCGATCTGCTTCGGAAACCGCTTGGCCGCATCCTTCACCAGCGCCGGATCGCGCACCGCCGCGGTACCGATGATGACGCGGTTGACGCCCTTGCCGAGCCAGCCTTCGATCGTCGCCATGTCGCGGATGCCGCCGCCGAGCTGCACGCAGAGGCCGACGGTTTCGAGAATGCGCTCGACCGCCGCGACGTTCATCGGCTTGCCGGCGAAGGCGCCATCGAGATCGACGACGTGGAGATGCCGGAAGCCCTGCGTCTCGAATGCATGGGCCTGCGCCGCCGGATCGCGGTTGAACACGATCGCGCGCGCCATGTCGCCCTGCTCCAGGCGCACGGCGAGGCCGTCTTTCAGGTCGATGGCGGGGAAAAGGATCACGCTGTTCTCGCTCTAACCTCTCAACGTCATTCCGGGGCGCCGCGAAGCGGCGAGCCCGGAATCCAGATGCGTCTGCAGTGTGTGGCTCTGGATTCCGGGTCCGGCCCTCCGGGCCGTCCCGGAATGACAACCGAGAGTCATCACGGCTTCCATCTCAGGAAATTGGCGATCAGCGCAAGCCCAAGTTTTTGGCTCTTCTCCGGATGGAATTGCGTGCCGGCCATGCTGTGGCGCGCGACCATCGCCGTGACCGGCCCACCGTAGTCGGCCTCGGCCAGAAGATCGGCGCGATCCGACGGCCGAAGCTGGTAGGAGTGCACGAAATACGCGTGCAGCCCGCCGGGCCCGAGCGGAATGCCGTCGAGCAGCTTGTGAGGGTGCGCGGCCGCGAGCGTATTCCAGCCCATGTGCGGGATTTTCAGCGCCGCGTCGGCGGGCGCGATCTTGTCGACATCACCCTTGATCCAGCCGAGGCCTTCGGTCACCACGTATTCGCGGCCGCGCTCGGCCATGAGCTGCATGCCGACGCAGATGCCGAGGAACGGCCGGCCCTTGTGGCGCACCGTCTCCTCCAGCGCCTCCACCATGCCGGGCACCGCGTCGAGGCCGCGACGGCAATCGGCAAAAGCGCCGACGCCCGGCAGCACCACACGCGAGGCCTTGCGCACCGCTTCGGGATCGCGCGTCACCGTGATCGGCTGATCGTGTCCGCTCTCGTGCGCCGCCCGCTCGAACGCCTTCGCCGCGGAATGCAGATTGCCCGAACCATAATCGACGATGGCGACGCTCATCTGCGGACGGAAATCATGGCCGCGCTTGCGGCTCGGGGAAAAGTCCGATGACCTCGGGCGCGGCCTCTGGCATCCGCATCGGAGGCATCGCGGTAGCGGTGGGCGGTGGCGATACCGTTGCGCTGTCCGCCGACCAAGACTCGAAAAACCGGCGCTCCGCATCCTCCTGGTTGGGCGCAACCACAAGGCCGACGTTGGTCCAGCGCCGGCGCAGGCTCCAGCGGCGCAAGGTGCCGGCCTCGAATCCGACCAGGAGCGCGATCAGGAAGCCCACGGCGAACTGCACCACGCCGGAAACGCCAAGCGCCCAGAGCGAAGCCTGGATCGCCGCCGTGGCGACAAGGTAGATCGCCAGCACGAGCCACAGCCCGCGCCACAGCATCCACACCGGACCGAACAGGAATGCCCAGACATGAAATCCGTCGCGCACAAACCGGTAGCGCTCGGGTGGCGCGACGGCCTCGTCCTTCCGCGGCCTCGGCTCGTGCACTGTAAAAACCGTCATATCGCTCTCCGCCGCGCCCTGCCCGCCAAATTCTTCAACCACCCAGCGTGCCCTTGGTCGAAGGCACCTCGCCGGCCGAACGCGGATCGATCGCGAATGCCGCGCGCAATGCCCGCGCCAGGCCCTTGAAACAAGACTCCGCAATGTGGTGATCGTTTGTCCCGTACAGGACCTCGACGTGCAAAGTGATGCCCGCGTTCATGGCGAACGCCTGGAACCACTCCTGCACCAGTTCGGTGTCGAACGCGCCGACCTTGTCGCGGCCGAACTTGGCCTTGAACACCAGGAACGGCCGTCCCGATACGTCGATGGCCACGCGGGTCAGCGCCTCGTCCATCGGCACGTGCACGTCGGCGTAGCGCGTCAGCCCCTTCATGTCGCCGAGCGCCTGCTTCACCGCCTGGCCGAGGGCGATGCCGACGTCCTCGGTGGTGTGGTGGTGATCGATATGCAGGTCGCCCTTGGCCTTCACGGTGATGTCGATGCGCGAATGCCGCGCCAAGAGATCGAGCATGTGATCGAAGAAGCCGATGCCGGTCGAGACGTTCGAGACGCCCTTGCCGTCGAGATCGACCGCGACCTCGATGTCGGTCTCCTTGGTGGCGCGCTTGATGGCGCCCGTGCGCCCGCCGCTTTTCCTGGCGGGCGCTTGTCCCTTTCGTACCAATGTCAGTTTGCGCGCCCGCGCCATGGGAATCGCCTCGTTGAATGCGCGCCGTTGTAACAGGGGCGGTATCGGTTCGCTACGGCGCAACGGCACCCCCGCTTGCCGGGGAGGGTCAGGCAGGGGGCCGGATTGGTCGCGTTTCCCCCTTCCGACCCCTCCCCAGCAAGCCCAGGAAGGAGCAGGCCGCCGTTTGCGTCAGCGCCGAGCGCTGCTTACATGATGGCTGCGGGCGGGATATTGCGTATGCAGACACAACAATCATCAGAACTCTGGCACGGCACCACCATCCTGACCGTCCGCAAGGGCGGCGTGGTGGCGATCGGCGGCGACGGCCAGGTGTCGATCGGCCAGACCATCGTCAAGGCCAACGCCCGGAAGGTGCGGCGCCTGGGCAAGGGCGACGTGATCGGCGGCTTCGCCGGCGCCACCGCCGACGCCTTCACGCTGTTCGAGCGTCTCGAAGGCAAGCTCGAGCAGTATTCCGGCCAGCTCATGCGCGCCGCGGTCGAGCTCGCCAAGGAGTGGCGCACCGATCGCTATCTGCGCCGCCTCGAAGCCATGATGATCGTCGCCGACAAGGAGGTGTCGCTGGTGCTGACCGGCACCGGCGACGTACTGGAGCCGGAGGCCGGCGTCATGGGCATCGGCTCCGGCGGCAACTACGCGCTCGCCGCCGCCCGCGCGCTCGCCGACGGCCCGCTTGACGCCGAGGCGATCGTGCGGAAGTCCCTCGACATCGCCGCCGAGATTTGCGTCTACACCAACCGCAATGTCACCGTCGAAAAGCTGTGACGCCGCGCGACCGAATTGTCGTCACCGTTGTCGGCCTTCTTGCGCTCCAGGCGGCCGTGCTGCTGGTCATGGGACGCGTGCCGATCTGCCAGTGCGGCACTGTGAAGCTCTGGCACGGATCTGTGGCGAGCTCTGAGAACTCGCAGCATCTGCTCGACTGGTACTCGTTCACGCATGTCATCCACGGTTTCCTGCTGTACCTTGCGGGGTACCTGTTCTTCCGCAACACGCCCATCGCAACCCGGCTGCTGATCGCAGTGGCTTTTGAGGCGATGTGGGAAATTTTCGAGAACACGCCGTTCGTCATCGAGCGGTATCGCGCTGCCACCATAGCGCTCGACTACTACGGGGATAGCGTCGCCAATTCGCTGTCGGACACGCTCCTCGCCCTCACCGGTTTCGTTCTGGCGCACCGATTGCCGGTGCTGGCAACCGTCTTGATGGCTTTGGCGATGGAGATTTTTGTCGGTTCCTGGATTCGCGACAACCTCACCCTAAATATCGTTATGCTGATCCATCCGTTCGATGCCATCCGGCAATGGCAAGACGCTTTGCCTCATCGATAGACCGTTGTGACCGACTGATCCGAGCCGCCAAAGGTTAAGCCAACGTGTACGACTTCCGCCCCATGGTTCACGCCGACCTTCCGCTGATCCGGCGGTGGCTGGATACGCCGCACGTATCTGAGTGGTGGCACGACCCCGCCGAGCAGTTCGAGCTGGTCAGCGGCGATCTCGATCACCCTGAGATGGCGCAGTTCATCGTCGGCGCCGATGAACGGCCGTTCGCCTATCTGCAATGCTACCGACTGAGCGACTGGAACACCGGGTTTAGTCCGCAGCCGGATGGCACGCGCGGCCTCGATCAGTTCATCGGCGAAGCCGGCATGCTGGATCGCGGCCACGGCTCGGCATTCATCCGCGCGTTCGCCGAAGACCTGCTGGCGAACGGCACGCCCCGCATTGTCATCGACCCCGATCCCAGGAACGCGCGCGCCATCCGGGCCTACGAGAAGGCCGGCTTCCGCCCCGACCGAATCGTCCACACACCGGATGGCCCTGCTCTCCTGATGTGGCGCAACGCAAATCCGAGTGGGCAATGACCGACTTTTCCCCCCGCGAGATCGTTTCCGAGCTCGACCGCTTCATCATCGGCCAGAAGGACGCCAAGCGCGCGGTCGCCATTGCGCTCCGCAACCGCTGGCGCAGGCTTCAGCTCGACGACAAGCTCCGCGAAGAAGTGCTGCCGAAGAACATCCTGATGATCGGCCCAACCGGCGTCGGCAAGACCGAAATATCCCGCCGCCTCGCCCGCCTGGCGGGCGCACCGTTCATCAAGGTCGAGGCGACCAAGTTCACCGAGGTCGGCTATGTCGGCCGCGACGTCGAGCAGATCGTACGCGACCTGCTTGAGGTCGGCATCGCGCTGGCCCGTGAACGAAAGCGCAAGGACGTCCAGGTCCGCGCCGAGCAGGCCGCCGAGGCACGCGTGGTCGATGCGCTGGTCGGGCCCAACGCCAGCCTTTCGACCAAGGAGGCGTTCCGCAAGAAGCTTCGCGCCGGAGAATTGAACGACAAGGAAATCGAGATCGAGGTTGCCGCCTCCGGCGGCGGCGTGCCGATGTTCGAGATCCCCGGCATGCCGGGCGCGCAGATGGGCGCGATCAACATCGGCGACATCTTCGGCAAGCTCGGCGGCAAAGGCACCAAGACCCGCCGCGTTAACGTCGCGGAATCGCACGAGATCCTGATCGCCGAGGAATCCGACAAGCTGCTCGACCAGGAGCAGCTTGTGCTGGAGGCGATTCATTCCGTCGAGAACAACGGCATCGTCTTCCTCGACGAGATCGACAAGATCACCGCGCGAGACGGCCGCGTCGGCGGCGACGTCTCGCGCGAGGGCGTGCAGCGCGATCTCTTGCCGCTGATCGAAGGCACCACTGTTTCGACCAAGCACGGCGCGGTGAAGACCGACCACATCCTGTTCATCGCCTCGGGCGCGTTCCACGTCTCCAAGCCTTCGGACCTCCTGCCGGAGCTGCAGGGCCGCCTGCCGATCCGCGTCGAGCTCAACGCGCTGACCCGCGACGACATGCGTCGCATCCTCACCGACACGGAAGCAGCGCTGATCAAGCAGTATGTCGCGCTGATGGCGACCGAGGGCCTGACGCTCGAATTTACCGAGGACGGCATCGACGCGATCGCCGATGTTGCGGTCGCGGTGAATTCCAGCGTCGAGAACATCGGCGCGCGGCGGCTACAGACCGTGATGGAGCGCGTGTTGGACGAGATTTCGTTCTCGGCCACCGACCGCGCCGGCCAGACCGTGACGATCGACGCCGCCTATGTGCAGAAGCACATCGGCGACCTGGCGAAGAACACGGATTTGAGCCGGTTTATTTTGTAGCGGCTTCCTTCTCCCCGGACACCCTCTTATCCTTCGTCATTCCGGGAGCCGCGCAGCGACGCGCCCGGAATGACGTGGAGACAATGATGCCCGAGAAAAAATCAAAATCCGGCCGCACGCTCGGCCCGATCGGCACCAAGGTGCTGTTCGAGAACGAGCACATCCGCGTCTGGAGCGTCGAGCTGCCGCCCAAGGGCCATCAACCACTGCACGAGCACGAGCATCCGTATCTCGTCGTGCCGGTGAGCGAAGGCAAGGCGCTGATGCGCTGGGAGGACGGCCGCGAGCGCGAGATCACCGATGTGCTCGGCAACGTGGTCTATCGCGAGGCCAGCGGCGGCCCGCACGAGCTGTTCAACCAGGAGGAGCAGACCAAGATGCACTCCATCCTGGTGGAGATCAAAGCCGGAGGGATGAGTTGAGGGCATCGTGTCCGGGGTCTCGCTTCGCTCGCCCGGGACACGTGGAGCAACTCCTCTACTTCCCCTCCACCCGACGCCACAAAATCTTCCGCACGTTGCCCTGCGCATCGGCCCGCGCCGAGAGCGTCAGGTTCGGCCCATCGAAATGCACATGGCGGATCAGCGTGGTCCCGATCAGGCTCGGGTTCAGCGCCATCTCGATGTGATGGTGCACCTCGTCGCCTTTGATTTCGAAATGACCGGCGTAGCAGGTGACCCCGCGCGTTGCCTCCACGAGCTCCTCGGGCGTCGCGTTGCCGAGATCGGAGCGGCCACCCGAGTTGGCCAGCGGCTTCCGCCCGCTCGGTGTCGAGACCACGCCGATATAACCGTCGGCCGTGTACATGATCTGCGAGTTGCTGCTGCTGCTGGCCGAATGGACGATCTTGCCGGCGGCATCGACGACCTCGTCGCCGCGCCCGCGGTAAACGCCGACCATGTCTTCTTTTTTCAACATGCGCTTTCCTCTCCACGAGTGTCCCGGACGCGGTGCAGCGCGAAGCTCTTGCGGAGCGGTGCACCGCTGATCCGGGACCAGCTTGGGCCGCAGCATAAAGAAAGCTGGGTCCCGGGTCTCGCTTCGCTCCCCCGGGACACGAGACCGGTTCCTGTTCTGGCCTGAACATCCTAGAATACGCGGAATAGACAAGGACACTTTGCATGCGCCTCGGACTGTTCATGATGCCGGTGCATCCGCCCGGCCGTTCGCTGTCGGAGACGCTGGCCGAGGACACCACAAAGTCCATCCTGGCCGACCGGCTCGGCTACGACGAGCTCTGGATGGGTGAGCATTTCTCAGCCACCACCGAGCCGTTCCCCTCGCCGCTGATGTTCCTCGCCGGCCTCGTGCCGCAGACGAAAAACCTCACCTTCGGCACCGCTGTCATCAACCTGCCGCAGCATCATCCGGCGATCGTTGCAGGCGAAGTCGCGCAGTTCGATCACATGAGCGGCGGGCGTTTCCTGTTCGGCGTCGGCTCCGGCGGTCTTGCCTCCGACTTCGAGCTGTTCAAGATCGATCCGCCGACCCGCCAGCGCGCCTTCATGGAATCGATCGACATGATCCTGCGCATCTGGGCGCAGGATCCGCCCTACGACATTCAGGGCGAATACTGGAACGTGCAGATCAAGAAGGCGATCCTGCCCGAGCTTGGCGTCGGCTTCATGCCGAAGCCGCTGCAGAAACCGCATCCGCCGATCCACATCTCGATCGCCAGTCCCGACTCGGCGTCGGCGAAACTCGCCGGCGGCAAGGGCTGGGGCATCCTCTCCGGGCCGGTCGCCCCGCGCTATGCGGTCGCCAACCACTGGCAAGCCTACAGCGAAGCGCGCCGCGCCGCCGGCAAGCCCGCGCGCAGCGAGGATTGGCGCGTGTCGCGGCTGATTATCGTGGCGCCCACGGACGCAGAGGCGCACGAGCGCGTCTACGGCGAGCAGGCCTCGAACCGCTACTACTGCTCCTACATGCGCAAGGCGATCGCGGCTGCGGGCCGGCTGTCGATGATCAAGCCGCGGCCCGACATGACCGACGCGGAATGCACCGCGGAAGCCATCATCGAGGAGTGCGTCATCCATGGCTCGCCTCGCACCGTGCTCGACAAGCTCGTGGCGCTGCGCGAGCAGGTCGGTCCGTTCGGCACGCTGCTGCAGAGCGGCCTCGACTGGAGCGGTTCGAACGAAAGCTGGGAGCGCGATGGCATGCGGCTCCTGGCGCATGAGGTGATGCCGAAATTCCGCCAGCACGCCACCGCACAGGCGGCGGAGTAGACTTCTAAACTAGCCCCGCCCCGCCTTGATAAAGGCCGCCGTACCCGCGCCGAGCAGTCGCGGCAGATGCGTGTAGATGTAGCGCACGCCGCCACCCAACAGGCTCGCCACGTTTTCCGTCGTCGCCGGCATGCCGGGAATTTTCCCAGCAGTCACGATCTTGGCGCGTGTGTCTTGGATAGCCTTGGCCACACTCGGCTCGCCCGGATTGCCGGGGTGCCCCATCGACTGCGACAGATCCGACGGCCCGATGAAGAACACGTCGACGCCCTCGACCTTGAGGATTTCATCAACATTGCGGATGGCCGTCTCGTGCTCAAGCTGCACGCAGACCAGCGACTGTTCGTTGGCCGCCACCGTGAAGTCCGCCATCTTGGCGCCAAGACCCCATTGGTCTGGCCGTGTCCCCGCCGCAAGCCCGCGCCCGGCACCCGGACCGAACTTGACCGCCGATACCGCCCGGCGTGCATCCTCGGCGCTGTTCACATGCGGCACCTGTACGCCCATCACGCCGCGATCCATCACACTTTGGATATCGGCATTGGAATTGGTGCACGGGCGCGCGATGGCGGTGATGCCGACCGCATCGGCAGCCATCGCCATCACCTCGACCTCGGCCAGCGACAGCGAGCCGTGCTCGCAATCCAGCAGCACCCAGTCGAAGCCTGCGTAGCCGAGCATCTCGACGATCTGCGGTGACGGAAACATCACCGAGCAGCCGAGCGCGGGCTCGCCCGCGAGAAGCTTGTCTTTCATGCGGTTCTGTTTCATCGCACCTTCCGCAAGCTCACATACAGCGCGCCCTCGCCGCCGTGGCTCGCCGCCGCGCGCTCGTAGCCGACGATCAGCCCGCGGAACTCCGGCTGGTCGAGCCAAAGCGACACCATGCGCTTGAGCACGCCCCGGCCGCCGGAGTCGCCACCGCGCGCGCCCTTGCCGGTGATGACCAGAACGAGCTTGGCGCCGCGCGCCTGCTTTCCCCGCAGGAAGCCGGCCAGCGCGTCGTAGGCCTCCGCCTGCGTCATGCCGTGCAGATCGAGCCGGCCGTCAATGGCGTGGCGGCCACGGGCGATGCGATGCTTCGCCTTGCGGGTGAGTGGCGCAAGCGGCGGCAGCGCGGCGGGCTTCGGCGGCACAACGGGCGGCGCGGGCAGCGATGCGGATTTGGCGCGCGGCCTTTTCGCAGGCGCAACCGCCGCCGGCGCGTCGTCATCCAACTCGGGAACGGCCCGCCGGCGCAGCGGCGTGATCGAGCGGGTCACGCCCTTCCACAGGACGCGCTCGTCATCGCTCAGCCGCCGTCGCGTCATGATTGCGGGTCGTGTTTCGATCCCGCCTGGGACTTCTCGGATTTCGGCTTTGCCTTGGCCTTCTTCTCGGAGACCTTTTCGCCTTTCTTGTCTTTCTCCGTGTTGGCAGGCCTCTTGTCGCTTGCCTTCTCGGCTTTTTTCTCCGCGGTCTTGTCGCCCTTCGTTTCCGCCTTGGCCGATTTCTTGTCGCCGGCGGACGCCTTCTCCGTCACCTTCGCGGGCTTGTCCGGCTTGCCATCCAGCTTGGCCGCCAGCTCCTTGGCCGCCGCCGCGGCCTCGGGCGAATCCGCGGCGATGCCGTCCGAGGTCAAACCGTTCGGCCGCGATTTCGGCAACGGGATTTCGTCGTCGGTCGCCGGCACAAGCTCTTTCGGCGCCAGCATGACGAACTTGCCGTAATGCCGCAGCCGCCCCGCAACGCTCGCCGCCTCGTCACCGGCGCCGAAATAGAGATCGGCGCGCGCCGGACCGACGATGGCGCCGCCAGTGTCCTGCGCGATCATGAGCCGCTTGAACCAGGTGTCGGGCTTCAGGCCCTCGATCGGCAGATGGGCCGAGATGAAGAACGGCGTGCCGTACACATGCAGCTTGCGATCCACCGCGATCGAGCGGCCCGGCGTCAGCGAAATGCCTTGCGCGCCGACCGGCTCCTCGTTGCTCGGCAGATGCGTCTCGCGGAAGAACACGTAGGACTTGTTCATCCGCCGCAGCGTCTTGCCCTGTTCGGGGTTGCGCTCCATCCATTCGCGGATGCGGTCCATCGACATTTCGTCCTTGTCGATGATGCCCCTGTCGATCAGCCAGCGACCGACCGCGTAGTAGGGATGCCCGTTCGCCGCCGCGTAGTTCAGCCGCATCAGCTTGCCGTCGTCGAGCAGCACGCGCACCGAGCCCTGGATGTGGATGAAGAACGAATCGATCGGATCCTTCAGCCAGCATATCTCCAGCTCCCGGCCGGCAAGCGCGCCGTCGTCGATCGCTGCGCGATCGTATGAGGGCGCGGACTTGCGCCGGGCGCCCTTCTTTTTCTTTCCGCCGCCGCGGCCGACGCTGGCCGGCTTGCGGTAGAGCGGCTGGTCGTAGCCCTCCGTCGGCTTGAGGACGCCGTCGACGATCGGCTCGTAATAGCCGGTGATGAAGCCCTCGCGCTCGGGACTGCTCAGCGGCGAGATGCGCACCGGGCGGAAGTTCTGCTCGAAGAAGGCGCGCGCCTCGCCGGGCTTATGCGGATTGGCCTCGGCCGCTTTCTGGCACACCTTGAACAGCCCGCGCAGCATCGGCTGGCTCGATGACGGCTCGCCCTGCAGGATCGCCTTGCAGCTCTTCATGAACGAGCCGAACGCCGCGTCGTGATCGTCCTCGGCCCAGCCATCGATCTGGGCCCAGCCAACCGGCTCATACTGCGTGTCGGGAAGCTTCAGCGGGTTGCGCGCTGTGGCCGGCGCCGCGCCAGCCATCGCCAGCAACAGCGCCGCGGCGCCAATCCGCGTCAGGTGTTGCCGGCGCCGCACCGCAATCGAGGTCATTGCCCTGCTTCGGTGGCGACCAGCTTCCAGTTGGGATCGCGCGAGCTGATGTCGCGCGCGAAGGTCCAGACGTCGGTGACGTCGGTGACCTTTTCGGGATTGCCGTCGATCACCGCGCCGTCCTTGGCGCGCGTCACCGAAATGAGCTGTGAGCGGAAGCGCACCGTCACCTGCGCGCTCTTGCCGCGCCGCTCGGCCGCGGTGATGTCGGCGCCATCGATCGCGACGAAACGGGTCTCGACCGTCTCGCCGCGCTGCTCGCGCTCCTTGATGGCGGTCTCGAAGCCCTCATAGACTTCCTTGCCGAGCAGGCTCTTGAGTTGCTTGCGGTCGCCGGCCGCATAGGCCGTCACGATCATGTCGTAGGCCGAGCGGGCGCCGCTCAGGAAGTGCCTTGCGTCGAAGCTCTTGTCCTCGCGGGCGATGGCGTCGAGGCCGCTCGCAATCGCGGAGCCGGGTTCGGCGATGCCTTTCCAGCGATCGACCGGCTCGACGGGCTCGGCCGTTTTCTGGGTCGTATCGGGCGCGCGGCCGGGCAGCGCCACGACCTTGTCACCGGGGGTGGGCCGGATCGTGCCGGGAGCGGAGGAATAGGGATCGTAGGGCGGACGCTCGCGGCCGGTGCGCTGGCCGAGCACGCTGCGCAAACGCAGGAAGATGAACACCGCCAGCGCCAGGAAGATGATGGTGTAGATGTCGAACACGTGTCGCATGCTCCCGAGGCGGCGGTCGGCCGGCGATCCGGCAAGTCAACCGCGGGGCCCAATTCCCGGCCCGCACCACCCGTTCCAACGCTATAATGTAGGAACGCGACTGCAGCCATAAAGAGGCGCTTCGGTCGACACGGCCGGCGAGTTGCCTCAGATCGACCATAGACGATCCGCGCCCCCGCGCCAACCTCGCCCGTGGCAGGAATGCGGCAAGAAACGCGGCAAGACCGGCAGCCATGGTAAAATGGATCATCATCGCCATCCTGTTGCTTCCGCTCGCGGAAATCGCCGCCTTTATTTTGGTCGCAGCGGTTGTGGGACTGGGCTGGGCCTTCTTCCTCATGCTGGCGACCACGCTCGCAGGCGTCCTGGTGCTCCGTCAGGCCGGGCGCGGCGGCATCGCCCGCTTCCGAGTGGCCGTCGCCGACACCGATGTCGCAGGCATTCAGGCCAACACCGGCGGATTCCTCACCGTCATGGCGGGGCTGCTGTTGTTCCTTCCGGGCTTTCTCACCGACGCGGCCGGCCTTGCGCTCCTGATCGGGCCGGTGCGCCGATGGTGCGGCCGGACATTCCGCGGCTGGGTGCGCCGTCGCAGCACCGGCGATCGCTCCACCATCGACCTCGCCCCGGACGAATGGCAGCGGCTGCCGGACCGCGAGCTTTCTGACGATGGCAGCATCCGCGAACGCCGCTAGGCGCCCGGCCCGTTCTTGTCCGCATGGAAGCGCCGTGTTAGCCACACCCGCGCATTTCGCCAGAGTCACAGTCTCGAAGGAGAGTACATCGTGAGCACCACCAACGGCGGTCCGGCCGAAGCTCCCCCGCCCAGCACGGCGCCCCAGCTCATGGTCCTTGCGCAATTCGTCAAGGATCTCTCGTTCGAGAACCCCAATGCGCCGCGCGCGCTGCAACAGTCCACGCAGCCGCAGATCAACATCTCGGTCAACGTCACCGCCAATCCGCTGTCCGACAACGACATCGAGGTCACGCTGCGGCTGGAAGGCAAGGCCGAGGCCGCCGGCAGCGTGATGTTCAACATCGAACTGGATTATGCCGGAGTGTTCCGCATCCAGAATGTGCCGCCCGAGCAGGTCCAGCCGCTCGTCCTGATCGAGTGCCCGCGGCTATTGTTTCCGTTCGCCCGCGAGATCGTGGCGACGTCGGTGCGCAACGGCGGCTTCCCGCCGCTGATGCTCGATCCGATCGATTTCGTCGCGCTCTACCAGCAGCGCATGGCGCAGGTCGCGCCGCCGCCCGCCACGACGTAGCGCTTTCTCTCGTCATGCCGGGCATGACGAATGATGAGTCATGCGGAATTCCAGCGCTACTGCGCCGGCAGGTATTTCCGCCACACCGCGGCTTCGCCCAAGGTTGCGATGAACGCGCGATGAGCATTGCGCTCCTCCGGCCCGACCCGCGGCGTGAGCGGTTGCGGCCGCACGCGGATCACGATCGCCGCCGCGCGAATTTCGCCCGCACCGATATCGGTTGCGGCGAGGCCAAGGTTGGCTTGGCGCGCGCCGATCAGCTCGACATAGACCTCGGCTAGGAGCTCGGCGTCGAGCAGCGCGCCATGCTTGATGCGCTTGGAGTTGTCGATCCGGTAGCGCGTGCAGAGATCGTCGAGCCGGTTCGATCCGCCGGGATGCTTGCGGCGCGCCAGCATGAGCGTATCCACGAGCCGCTCACGGGCCACGGCCGCGCGCTTGGCGCGCTCGAGCTCGGCATTGAGGAAGCCCAGATCGAACATCGCGTTGTGCGCGATCAGCGGCGCATCGCCGAGGAATTCGATCAGCTCCTCGACCTTATGCGCGAACAGCGGCTTGTCCTTGAGGAAATCGATGCTGAGCCCATGCACCTTGAACGCGGAATCGGGCATGTCGCGTTCCGGATTGAAGTAGCAGTGGAACGTCCGGCCGGACGGAAAACGGTTGATCAACTCGATGCAGCCGATCTCGACCAGCCGGTCGCCCTGGATGGGATCCAGGCCGGTGGTTTCGGTGTCGAACACGATCTCGCGCATAGGGAACCTTGCGTCAGCACAAGCGAATCACTTTCTTCGCCGCGGCATACTAGCAACCGCCGCCAGGACTTGCCGCACTTGTGCGCGGGCATGTTCGATCCCTTGCCCGGAATCAACAACGAAATCCGCCCGCCGCCTTTTCTCCGCATCCGGCATCTGCCGGCCGAGCAGCGCTTCGAGCCTCTCGAGGCTGACGCCGCGTTCCAGCACGCGGGCGCGCTGCATGTCCTCCGGCGCCGAGACGACCACCGTGGCGTCGACGCGGGCTTCGCCGCCGGTCTCGAACAGCAGCGGGATGTCGAGCACCACCACCGGAGCGCCGCTGGCCTCGGCCTCCTTGAGGAACCTTGCCCCGGCCTCGCGCACCAGCGGATGCACGATCTGCTCCAGGCGCTGCAGCGCCTGCGGATCACGGACGACGCGCTGACCGAGCGCAACGCGGTCGACCTTGCCGTCGCGGGTGACGCCCGGGAACGCCGCCTCGATCGCCGGCGCCGCCGCGCCCTCGTAGAGCTTGTGCACGGCCGCATCGGCGTCGTGCACCGGCACGCCCTCCTCGGCGAACAGCCGCGCGGTCGTGGTCTTGCCCATCGCGATCGAGCCGGTGAGACCGATGACGAACATGTTTTGGTTCGCCTATTGCGCCAGATGTCCGGCCCGCCGCAGCCAGTCCAGCAGCGGCAGCAGCGGCAGCCCAAGCACGGTTGAATGAGCACCTTCGACGCGCTCGAACAACTGGATGCCCACGCCTTCAAGCTGGTAGCCGCCGACGCTTGCGGTGGCCGCATCGCCGACCGCATCAAGATAGCCGTCGAGAAAATCGTCCGAGAACGCGCGCATCGTCAGATGCGCGGCGTCGACGTGCTCGAACACCACCGCGCCGCCCACCACCACTGCCACGGCGGAATGAAGCGTATGCGTTCTGCCGCGCAACGCCAAAAGCTGCTCGCGCGCACCAGCGCGGTTGGCCGCCTTGGAAAACCGCCGTTCGCCAAGCGACAGCGTCTGGTCGGCGCCAAGCACCATGCGATCGGAATGCTTGGCCGCGACCGCGCGCGCCTTCTCCCGCGCCAGCAACGCCGCGACCTTTTCACCATCGCCGGTCCCCGCGCGCGCCTCCACAGCACGCTCGTCGATGTCGGCGGCCTCGATCTCGAACGGAATGCCCGCCGCCGCCAGCAACGCCCGCCGCGCCGTGCTTTTCGAGGCGAGCATCAACGGACGTGCGGCGAGCCAGAGGGACATCGTCAGCGTCCTAGCTCCCCGTCTGGCGGCGGCGGTCGCTCAAGAGCGCCATCACCTCGGCGGCGGTTTCCTCGATCGAACGCCGGGTGACGTCGATGATCGGCCAGTTGTGTTTGCCGCAGAGCTTGCGCGCCGCGGCAATCTCGGCCGCCACCGCCTGGCGGTCAACATAATCGTCGGCATCGTGCTCGGCCCGCAGCCCCAAAAGCCTGTTCTGGCGGATCTGCACGATCCGTTCCGGGCTTGCCGTGAGGCCGACCACGAGCGGCTGGGCCAACGTTTCGAGCTTCGGCGGCACCGGCATGCCCGGAACCAGAGGAAAGTTCGCGGTCTTGACGCCGCGGTTGGCGAGATAGATCGAGGTCGGCGTCTTCGACGTCCGCGACACGCCGACAAGCACCACATCGGCCTGCTCCATGTCCTCAATGTGCTGACCGTCGTCGTGCAGCATCGTGTAGTTCAGCGCGTCGATGCGCTTGAAATACTCCGCGTTGAGAACGTGTTGCGCGCCGACCCTGGGTTTCGTCTCGCCGCCGAGGTAGGCCTTGAACAGCCCCAGCACCGGGCCAAGGATCGAAAGACACGGCACGCCGAGTTCCTTGCAGGTCTTCTCCAGCCGCTCCGCCAGATCGTGCTCGAGCAGCGTATAGAGCACGATCCCCGGCGCGTCTTCGATCTCGCTCAGGATCCGTTCGAGCTGCTTGCCCGAACGCACCAGCGGATGCATGTGCTCGACCGGCGACATGGAGGTGTATTGTGCCGCCGCCGCACGCGCGACCGTAAGCAAGGTTTCGCCGGTGGCGTCAGACACCAGGTGCAGATGAAAATAATTCGTGCCGCGCTGGGGCATGGATAAACGCCGGTCATCCTGTGGAACGCTGGGGAGGAGGCCATGCCTTCCGGCCGGGTGCAAGCGCCCCTCCGTATAAGCGCGCCGAAACGTCCCCACCATCGCCCACTGCTGACAAAAGCCTGGCTCGTGGAAGCATTGCGAGAATCATGATCGACAGTATTTTTCCACGGCGCTATCCCGGCGTTACGCTTTGAATTATCGGCAGAAACGGCTATCCAACCCTATTCACAGGCTCGCTTCATCAATGCGGGGAAAGGCATCGCAATCGTGAACCAAGTGTGGATGCCGAAGCGTGAGTCTAACCCACCGCGTAAGAGTCACTACAGCTAAGAATCTAGTATTAAGAGGTGAAGAGAGCTCACCGGAGAGTCCGTGCACAAACCGCTTCTCGAAGTGTTGAACGGCAAGCGCTCGTCCGTGCCGCCGGTCTGGATGATGCGCCAGGCCGGCCGCTACCTGCCGGAGTACATGGCGATCCGCAAAACCGTCGGCAGCATGCTCGACATGTGCTTCACGCCGAAGCTTGCTGCCGAGGTGACCTTGCAGCCGATCCGGCGGTTTGATTTCGACGCGGCGATTCTGTTCTCCGACATCCTGGTCATCCCGCATGCGCTCGGCCGCAAGGTGCGCTTCGAGGCAGGTGAGGGTCCTCGGCTCGATCCACTCGACGATCCCGCCGAGATGATGAAGCTCAACGCCACTGCCGACGATGGGGTGCTTGCGCCGATTTACGAAACGATCCGGCTCGTCCAAGCAGAACTGCCTCCCGCCGTGACGTTTCTCGGCTTCTGCGGCGGTCCCTGGACGGTTGCGACCTATATGGTCGCCGGCCGCGGCACGCCGGATCAGGCACCGGCGCGGTTGTTCGCCTATCGCTATCCCGAGGTGTTCGCGCATCTGATCGACGTTCTGGCCAAGACTTCGGCGGATTATCTGATCCGCCAGCTCCGCGCCGGCGTCGAGGCTGTGCAGATCTTCGATACCTGGGCAGGAATCCTCCCGCCGGGCGAATTCGAGCGCTGGTGCATTGCGCCGACCAGACGAATCGTTGCCGATGTGCGGCGCGCGGTGCCGGGCGCGAAGATCATCGGGTTTCCGCGCGGCGCGGGCAGCAACCTGAAACGCTACGTCGAGGATATCGAGATCGATGCTGTCGGGCTGGATTGGATGGTTGATCTGGACTATGCGCGCGATGCGATCCAGCGTCGCCGCCCCGTGCAGGGCAATCTCGATCCGCTGGCGTTGCGCACAGGTGGCGCGGCGCTCGATCGCGGCGTCGACGCCGTTCTCCAGGTGCTGGGCGGCGGGCCGCTCATTTTCAACCTTGGCCACGGCGTCTTGCCGGATACGCCGGTCGCCCATGTCGAGCAGATGCTCAAGCGCGTGCGGGGCTAGCCGTGTCGGAAAGCATGGCGACCGGGTAGGATCGTCCCATGTACCAATGGCTGCTCGCCCTCCACATCATCGCGGTCATCGCCTGGATGGCCGGCATGCTCTATCTGCCGCGGCTGTTCGTCTATCACTGCGAGGCCGACCCGGGCTCACGCCAGTCCGAAACCTTCAAGGTGATGGAGCGCCGCCTCCTCAAGGCGATCATCAATCCGGCGATGATTCTCACTTGGGCACTCGGCCTGTGGCTTGCCTGGAAGGGCAATTGGTTCGCCGCCCACTGGCTGCACATCAAATTGGCGCTGGTGCTGGGGATGTCGGGGGTTCACGGCATCCTGTCGAAATACGTCCGCGAATTCGCCGCCGACCGGCGCCGCAAATCCGCGAAATTCTTTCGTATTCTCAATGAGGTGCCGACCGTCCTCATGATCCTCATCGTGATCCTCGCGGTGGTGAAGCCGTTCTGAGGGCCGGACCGGCGGCGCGAAATCCCCGCCCACCGCTGGCTTCCCGCCGCTCGCCCCTTGCAAATTCGCCTGTTTTTTCGTATGTTTACAGCATCCCACCGAACGTAGGCGGATGCAGTCGAGTCCCGGTCCCGCGTATTTGGACCACCGGCGCATCAGGGTTAGGCCCTCTTAAAAACCAGCCGAATCCCAAAGACCTGCGCCCTACTTCCCTACCTTTCCGTCCGTGCCGTTTGTTTTTTGAGAGGCCGGCGGCACCCCCCTAAGGAATGACCCGCATGCGGGAAATGAAGTTACAAGACCTGAAATCCAAATCTCCTCCCGAGCTTCTGGCCTTCGCCGAAGAGCAGGAGATCGAGAACGCCAGCACCATGCGCAAGCAGGAGCTGATGTTCGCGATCCTCAAGCAGCTCGCCGTAAAAGAGGTCGACATCATCGGCGAGGGCGTCGTCGAGGTGCTGTCCGACGGCTTCGGCTTCCTGCGCTCGCCGGAGGCGAACTACCTGCCCGGCCCCGACGACATCTATGTCTCGCCCAGCCAGATCCGCCGCTTCGGGCTCCGCACCGGCGACACCCTCGACGGCCAGATCCGCAGCCCCAAGGAAGGCGAACGCTATTTCGCGCTGCTCAAGGTCAACACCATCAATTTCGAGGATCCCGAGAAGGCGCGCCACAAGATCAACTTCGACAACCTGACGCCGCTCTATCCCGACGAGCGGCTGAAGATGGAGCACGAGGACCCGACCAAGAAGGACCTCTCGCCGCGCGTCATCGACATCGTAGCCCCGATCGGCAAGGGCCAGCGCGCACTGATCGTTTCGCCGCCGCGCACCGGCAAGACCGTGCTGCTGCAGAACATCGCGCACGCCATCACCGCCAATCATCCGGAATGCTACCTGATCGTTTTGCTGATCGATGAGCGGCCCGAGGAAGTCACCGACATGCAGCGCTCGGTGCGCGGCGAGGTGGTGTCGTCCACCTTCGACGAGCCGGCGTCGCGCCACGTCGCGGTCGCCGAGATGGTGATCGAGAAGGCCAAGCGCCTGGTCGAGCACGGCCGCGACGTCGTGATCCTGCTCGATTCGATCACGCGGCTTGGCCGCGCCTACAACACCGTGGTGCCGTCATCGGGCAAGGTGCTCACCGGCGGCGTCGACGCCAATGCGTTGCAGCGGCCGAAGCGCTTCTTTGGCGCCGCGCGCAACATCGAGGAGGGCGGTTCGTTAACGATCATCGCCACCGCGCTGATCGACACCGGCAGCCGGATGGACGAGGTCATCTTCGAAGAGTTCAAAGGCACCGGCAACTCCGAACTTATTCTCGACAGAAAGGTGGCCGACAAGCGCACCTTCCCGGCGATGGACATCACCCGCTCCGGAACCCGCAAGGAGGAGCTGCTCACCGACCCGGCCGTGCTCAAGAAAATGTATGTCCTGCGGCGCATTCTTAACCCAATGGGAACCATGGATGCGATTGACTTCCTGCTGGACAAGCTCCGCAACACCAAGACCAACTCTGAATTCTTCGAGTCGATGAACACCTGATGCTCGCGCTCCGGTCGGCCCTGTTGGCGTTGGTTTTTGCTGCCGCCACGACGGGGCCGGCATTCGCGATCGCATCGGTTAACGTCTATGGCCTGAAAGCCCCGGAAGAGATCGAAGGCTTCACGCTTAACGATTCGACGAACTTCGAGAAGATCAAGCCGGGCGATGGTTACGGATTGGACTATTCCCAGTCCGGGTGGAAGCTCGACGTCTTCATCTACGATTTGAAGCGCGCCGCGATCCCGGACGACGCCAAGTCGGCAATTGTGCGGGCCGAGTTCGAGCGCGTGCGAGCCGATGCGTTCCTGGCACAGCCGCGAGGCATCTACGCGCAGGTTTATCTGCGGCGGAATTTCACTATCGACGACACCGGCAAGCGCACGCGCTTCCAATGCGCGGCGTTCCATCTCACACGCGAGGGCGCGAAGCCCCAGGACGGCTACCTCTGCGTTACGTCCTGGAATAACAAGTTCGTCAAGCTTCGCCTGACGACACTGTCGGACAACAACACCGAGTTCACGGCGCGCAAATACGTCGCTGCCTGGATTCCGCTGCTATGGGGTCCGGCCGGCGCCGCCCGCGCCGAGCAGGTCAAGCCTGAGCCCAAGCCGCGCGCGCATGCGCCGGCGCGGCCCGCGCATCGTGCTCCGCCACGCCGGCCGCGGTTCGTCTGCCCTGAGGGATACATCTGCGAGACGCGCTGACCCTGCGCTCGCATCACGCCGGCGTTTGTCGCGGCAATTTCAATCGATGACGTCGTCGGCGCGCGTGAGCACCGCGGGTGGGATCACGAGCCCGTGCGCTTTCGCGATCTTCTGGTTGACCACGAGTTCGTACTTGACCGGCGCCTGCACCGGCAGTGTGGAGGGGCTTTCGCCCTTGAGGATCTGATCCACATAGGCCGAGGCACGCCGGAATTGATCGACGAAATCGGGGCCGTAGGAAATCAGGCCACCGCTGCTCACATAGAAACGCGAGTTGTAGACAACCGGCAGCCGATGCCGGAGCGCCAGCCCGTAGATCAGATTGCGGTGGACGGTCGCCGCCGGACTGCCGGTCACGATCAAGCCGCCGTCCGACCCCTGTTGTGCAAATGACGTGATGTCGCGTTCGATCTCGCCGGGGTCGCGAAGATCGACCGGTCGCAGCTCCACGCCGAGCGACTGCGCTGCAGCCTGGATTGCGCCGAATTGTCCTGGGCCGGAAGCAACGAAGGACTCCCGCAGAACCGCGACGCGTTTGACGCTCGGCGCGATCTCTTTCAACAGCTCAAGCCATTTTCCGCCAATCGAATATTCGAAGTTGGTGAAGCCGGTCACGTTGCCACCGGGCCGCGCCAGGTTGCGGACGTAGCCCGCGCCGACCGGATCGGCGACCAGCGTGAACACGATCGGGATCGTGCGGCTCTCCTGCATCAGGGGCGCAACGGCCGCACTGGAATGAGCGAGGATGACTTCTGGAGAACTGGCCACCAGCTCCGCGGCCTGCTTCCGCATGGTGTCGGCATTGCCTGCGCCCCAGCGATAATCGACCCGGATGTTCTGGCCGACGGTCCAGCCCGCCTGCTGGAGACCCTGCGCAAATGCAGCGAGACGCGCCTGCGATTCCGGATCGTCCGCCGCAAGTCCCATCAGGACCCCGATGCGGCGCATGCGTTGTGGCGACTGGGCCCGGGCGCCGAGCGACCAGGCATAGGCGCCGGACGCGCAGCCCACCGCGCTGCCACCCAGAAGAGTGATGAAATGTCGTCTGTTCATTGTCGCCCGACGGGGATTAGCTGGGGTCCAAATATGTCCGGAATATGGGAATCCGGCCGGCCGGCTCTCCACGAAAGGCGCTCCCCAGGAGGGGGTGTGCGTAGGCGGCTGATCTCAAACGAAAATTATTGCCTGAGAGAGCCGCCCCGCCCCGACACCTTGCTTGCTTCACGTTTGCGTTAGCATTCTTGCGATCGAATGGAGGGGCAATCATTGCGTTGACGCCGCTGTGGGCGCGACGGGCATCTGCCGCCGCGGCTCATTGACAGCGTCGTTACAAAGGGCTGCCTGCTCGCGACGATCTCCGCCTAACCAGTCGCCACGGGCCGCATTGCATTGACCGCTTCGGCGATCTTCGCCGGATCGGTCACCGGCAGCGAACATGTTTGCCCAACGCAGACGAATGCCGCGCTGCCTGCGCCTGCCGCGATCTTCGCCTGCGCCGGATGGTCCGCCGGCAATGTACTGGCGTCCGGCGCGCGCAGGATGATGCGGCTAACATAAGGAAGCTTGCCGGCCGCGGCGGCAAAGCGCGCGTGCTCGGGCCCGGTGACCACGATCTCGGCGCCGTGCAGACGCAGATCGAGCGCGTTGAGCAACTCGGCATGCTGGAGCAGGCTGTCGCCCGCGCCGGCCAGCACGCCGTCGAAGAGACGATCGGCCTGCTCGCGCCATTTCGCATCGCCGGTCAGCGCCGCGAGCCGGACAAGGTTCTGCGCGGCGATGCCATTGGGATTCGGGATGGCGTCATCGGTGGTCGAGGCCGGCCGCACCACCAGACCCTCGGCGTCGTCGGCGGTGAGGAAGTATCCGCCGTTGCCTGGATTGGCGTAGTGGGCATCGAAGGTTTGCTGCCACGCGAGCGCGCGTTCGAGATAGGCCGCCTGCCCGGTCGCCTCGTACAGCGAAAGCGCCGCGCGAATCATATTGGCGAAATCGGATGCGAGGCCCGGATAAAGCAGCCGGCCCTCGCGCCAGGAATGGCCAAGTCTTTCATGTCCCAGCCGTTCACCCTTGGTCATGCTGCGCGCAATGAAGTCGAACGCGCGGGCCGCCATCTCGATCCAGGCCGGTTCGTCCAGCATGGTGCCGGCGTTGGCGAGCGCCGCGATCATCAGGCCGTTCCAGTCGGCGAGAATCTTGTCGTCGAGGCCCGGCCGCACCCGCTTAGCGCGCAGCACGAGGAGCTTGTCCCGCAGCCCGGCAAGCCGCGCCTCGTCGTCGGCGCTGCGCGGGCCGCTGGTCGACCGGTTGAGGATGTTGTGGCCTTCGAAATTGCCCGCGTCGGTCACGTCGTAATGCTTCGCAAAGAACGCAGCGTCGTCCGCGCCAAGCGCCGCGACGATCTCGGCCTTCGACCAGACGTAGAACTTGCCCTCCTCGCCTTCCGAATCGGCATCGAGCGACGCCGAGAACCCGCCCTCGGGCGTGGTCATCTCACGCTTGAGCCAGCCGACCGTTTCGATCGCGCGCTGCCGGTACAGCGGATTTTTGCTGTGCTCATAGGCGAGCGCCAGGAGGCCGAGCAGCTGCGCGTTGTCGTACAGCATCTTCTCGAAGTGCGGCACGAGCCAGCGTTCGTCGACCGAATAGCGCGAGAAGCCGCCGCCGAGATGATCGGTGATGCCGCCTTCGCAGATGCGCTCCAGCGTGTGCTCGATCAGGTCGAAGAACCGCTTGTCGCCGCTGCGAAGTCCGGCCCGCCAGACCAATTCATAAAGCGCGGCGTTGGGGAATTTCGGCGCGCCGCGGAGCCCGCCGTGAGTCGGATCGAACGCCCCGCCGATCTGCCGGGCCAGTTGATCGAGCTCGCGGGCGCCGACAGTGATCTTGCCGGCGGGGCGCGCCTGCCGGGAGAGCCGCTCCATCAAAGCGTCGCGGTTCTGGCCGATTTTCTCCGGCTCGTCGCGAAACAGCCGCGAAACCTCGCGCAACACGTCGACAAAGGCCGGCCGCCCGTAGCGCGAGGTCTTCGGGAAATACGTGCCGCCCCACACCGGCTCTCCCTTCGGCGTCAGGAACATGGTTAACGGCCAGCCGCCCTGCTCGCCCAAATGATGCAGAGCCGACATATAGATCTGGTCGATGTCGGGCCGTTCCTCGCGGTCGACTTTGATATTGACGAACAACTCGTTCATCACGTCAGCCGTCGCCTGATCCTCGAAGCTCTCGTGCGCCATGACGTGGCACCAGTGGCAGGCGGCATAGCCGACCGACAGCAGGATCGGTTTGCCGGACTTTTGTGCTTCGTTCAGCGCATCCGGGCCCCAGGCCCACCAGGCGACCGGATTGTGCTGGTGTTGCAACAGATATGGGCTCGTTTCCCGGGCAAGTCTGTTTTCAGGACCGGGCCGGCTGCTTTCCGGCCCGGACGGGGGGTTGGTGGACGAACCGTGTGCGGACATGACGTGATTTTACGCGAATGGGTTGTGGGGGCTACCGGGGTAGCGGCGGCCATGCATTTGGGCTATGTATGGGGTGCCTCGACGAGATGTCAGCCTGACACTCGTGTGTTTCGGCGAACATCTGAAGACTCGTTCTTCTTGAAGACTTGGAGACTGATAGTGGCTACAGGCACTGTGAAGTGGTTCAACCCGACCAAAGGTTACGGCTTTATCCAGCCGCAAGGCGGTGGCAAGGATGTGTTCGTTCACATCTCCGCCGTGGAGCGCGCCGGACTGAGCACGCTCAACGAAGGCCAACACGTTGAGTACGAGATTGTTGCAAATCGCGGCAAGGAATCGGCGGAAAATCTCAAGGTGAGATAAGTTCGCGCGGCTGGGGGCAGACGGATTTTTTTCGGCTGCCGCCGGTTTTTGATTCAGAATGGAAAGCCCGGCCAAGGCCGGGCTTTTTTAATTTTGCAGCATGATCCCGGAAAAGGAAAATTACGCCGCGCGCTTGCGTGCCATAAGCGCCGCGCCGAACGCCTGAAACAGCGCGCGGTTGATCGGGTTGTGCTGCGGATCGTACTCCGCATGCCACTGCACGCCGAGCGCAAAGCCCGGCGCGTCGGCAATGCGGATCGCCTCGATGGTGCCGTCCTCGGCGATGCCCTCGACCACGACGCGCCGGCCCGGTTCGAGGATGCCCTGCCCGTGCAGCGAATTCACCCGGATGCATTCCTTGCCGAACAGCCGCGCGAAGGTGCCGCCCGGCGTCAGCCGGACATCGTGGCGGTCGCCGAAGATGACGTCCTGGTCCGGATGGATTTCGCCGTTCTCCAGCCGCGGCATGCGATGGTTCATCCGCCCCGGCAGTTCGCGGACCTCGGGATGCAGCGAGCCGCCATACGCGACGTTCATCTCCTGCAAGCCGCGGCAGATGCCCAAGAGCGGCACGCTTTGCTCGACGCAGGCCTCGACCAGCGCCAGCGCGAGATCGTCGCGCCGCTCGTCGTAGGGCTCGTAGCGGGGATGCGGCTCGGTGTTGAAGCGGCGCGGATGGACGTTCGCGCGCCCGCCGGTCAGCAGGATGCCATCGACCAGCTCCAGCAGTTCGCCGATGTCGGTGATTTCCGGGGCGCCGGCGAACATGATCGGCAAAGCGCCGGCGACGTCGGTCACCGCCAGGAGATTTCGTTCGCCGACGCGCTGCGCGGGAAACCGGTTCTCGGCCAGGTGCGTGGTTGCGATGATACCGACCACCGGCCGCTTCATGACGTGGCTCTCGCCTTGCCGCCGCGGAGATCCGCGAACGCGTCGTCGAGCCGGCCGAGCGCGTCTTCGAGGATCGGCCGCGGCGTCGCGAAGTTGAAGCGGAGCCACGCGTCGCCGCCTGGCCCGAACTGCTCGCCGGGGCTGACGTAGATGCGGGCGCGCTGCGCAACGCGCGACGCGACGTCCTGCGGCGTGAGCCCCGTTGCCGAGAAATCTACCCAGGCGAGATACGTGCCGTCGAGCCGCATCGAGCGCGCACCGGGCGCGGCCGTTTCGATCCGCCGGTCGAACAGGTCGCGGCTCTTTTCGAGATAGAGCAGCAGCGCATCGAGCCACGCCTCGCCGGTACGCCAAGCCGCCTCGGTCGCGATCATGCCGAAGCCGTTGTAGGAGCCGAGCCCGCTCGCGCCGATCCGGGCGTCGAGCTTCTTCTTCAGTTCAGGATTTGAGACGATGCACGCGCCGACATGGGCGCCGGCCAGATTGAACGTCTTCGTCGCGGCGAGGCAGGTGATCAGCCGGTCCATGATCTCGGGCGCGGCCGTCATGGTTGGCGTGTGCTTCACGCCGGCGAACACCAGGTCGCAATGGATTTCGTCGGACACCAGGATCAGGCCGTGCTCGGCGCAGAAGCGCCCGAGCGCGCGCAGTTCCTCCACCGCCCACACCGTGCCGCCAGGATTGTGCGGGCTGCACAGGAACACGACCTTGGTGCGCGGCGTCAGCTTCTGGCGGAGCGCATCGAGGTCCATGACGTAGCGACCCTGCCGCTCGACGAGTTGCGCGTCGAGGATGCGCCGCTCGTTGGCTGTGATGATCTTGCGAAAGGCGTGATAGGCCGGCGGGAACACAACGACCTCGTCGCCCGGCGCGCTCATCGCCTGCAGGATGAGGCCCAGGCCCGACACGATGCCCGGCGTCGGGCTGACCCAGGCCGGATCGATCTTCACGCCATGCCGGCGCACCATCCAGTCCGTGAGCGCCGCCGCCCAGCTTCCGGTCGAGGCGTAGTAGCCGTGCGTCGCGCGCTCGATCTCGGTCCGGAGCGCCGCTGTCACCCCAGGCGGCGCGGCGAAATCCATGTCGGCGACCCACATCGGGATCGCATCCGGCGCCGTGATGCCGGAGAGCTTGGCCATGTTGTCCCACTTGGAAGCGTGGGTGCCCCGGCGCTCGATGACGCGGTCGAAATCGAACATGGGACGGCGACTCCGGGACTGGCGCGAAGGCCCATTGATGGTGGGAGCCGCGGGGCCGGTCAAGATGTTCGGCGGCATGGCCACCGATATACGGACGCGGGGCTGGTTACTCGATCACCTCGTCGGCAAGCGCAAGCAGCCGGTCGGGAATCGCAAGCCCGAGCGTCTTTGCAGTCTTCAAGTTGATGACCAATTCGAACTTGGTCGGCTGCAGGACCGGCAGGTTGGCCGGCTTCTCCCCCTTGAGAATGCGTCCGACATAACCTCCGCCCTGGCGGTAGGAATCGGCAAAGCTGCTGCCGTAGCTCATCAGGCCGCCGGCATCGACGTATTCGCGCAACGGCCACATCACCGGCAGTCCGTGACGAGCCGCCAGGGCGGTTGTTCGCCGACTGAGGTTGCCGATCAGCGGGCCGCCGCCAACGAAAATTGCGCTGACCTTCTGTTGCTCCATGGCGGCAAAGGCTGTCTCCAGACTTGCTTCGCTGCTGACGAGGAACGTCGCGGTTTGCAGGCCAATCGCCCGCGCCGCGGTCTGCGTATCGCCGATCAGCGTTTCCGTGCTGGGATTGTTGGGCTCGGCAAGGATCGCGATCACGCGGGCGTCGGGAACCAATTGGCGGAGTACTTCGAGCCGCTTCGCGCCGAGCAGATGAGAGATGATTGTTGCGCCGGTGAAGTTGCCTTCCGGCCGGTTGACACTGGCCACAAGACCGATGGCGACTGGATCGGAGCCGCCCGCGAATACGGTGGGGATCTTGGCGTTTGCCGTCTTCACGGCCAGAGCGACTTCGCTGCCGCCGGCGAAGATCACCGCCACTTGCCGGCGAACCAGGTCGGCGGCCAGTGCGGCGACGCTGTCGCGGTGGCCCCAGCGATAGTCGATCGTCACGCTCTCACCTTCGACGTAGCCTTGTTCCTTGAGGCCCTGGAGAAAGGCAGCTACGAGATACGCCGCACTGTCGGGCGTCCTGGTGCTCAGAAAGCCAACAGTTGGCATCTTCGGCTGCTGCGCATGCGCCGCGAGCGGCCACGCCACAGCACTGCCAATCCCCGCGATGAACTCCCGCCGCTTCACTCAATCACCTCGTCGGCGCGCACAAGGAGCGATGCTGGCATTGTCAATCCGAGGGTTTGCGCGACCTTCAGATTGATCACCAGTTCGATTTTTGTCGATTGTTGAACCGGCAGATCGGCCGGTTTGTTGCCCTGGAGAAGTCTGCCCGCATAAATGCCGGCGATGCGTCGCGCTTCGGCGGCACTCGCCCCATAGCTCATCAATCCGCCGGCCTGCACGTAGTCCGGATAGGCGTCGATGACCGGCATCGCATATTTCGCCGCGAGCTTGGCGATCTGCTCGCGTCGGCTCGTCAAGAACGGCTCGCTTTGTGTCAATAGACCTGCGGCGCGCTGCTCGGCGGCTAACGCAAATGCCGCATCGATTTCGGCGGGCGTGCTGGCCTTCAGGACCGCAATGGTTTGATGGTTCACTTCAGCGGCGGAGGTTACGTCGCTTGTCTCGGATTCTGCGGCGGGATTGTGCGGGTTGACGAGCATCGCAAATGACTTCGCGTGCGGCAGCAATTCCTGCAGAACCTGAAGACGTTTGACGCCGAGGCCGACCGTCAGGGAAACGACGCCGGTAACATTTCCGTCCGGACGGCTCAGTGAGGCAACGAGTCCGAATTTGATCGGATCGGTTCCGATCGAAAACACTATGGGGATGGTCGATGTGGCAGCCTTGGCCGCACGTGCAAGGGCGGTGTTGTCGAAGACGACAAGGACGTTGACCGGAATGTGGATCAGATCCGAGACAAGAGCCGGGAACTTTTCGTAGTCGCCGGCCGCCCATCGTTGCTCCAGCCTGACGTTGTCCCGCTCGGTATAGGCTGTGGTTCGCAGACCCCTGCGGAAGGCGTCGAGCAATGCCGCGTTTGATTCGGCCGTTCCGCTGCCGACCAATCCGATGGTCGGAAGCGAACGTTGCTGGGTGTGCGCCACGCGTGGCCAGCCGACCGTCACGCCGCCGAGAACACCGAGAAATTGTCGTCGCCGCATAAGCGCCCCTGCGCAATACACTGCATCGTAGCGGCTGCAATCAACTATCGCCAATCGGGTCTTGACCTCTCCTCGCCCGCGGCGCTTCGGTGCGAGCGATGCCCGCCCCTGCCCGCGATACCATCTACGCCCTCTCCTCTGGCCGGCCGCCGGCGGCCATTGCGGTGATTCGCATCTCCGGTCCGCGCGCCGGCGATACGTTGAAGGCGCTTGGCGGAAAATTGCCGGAGCCGCGCCGCGCGGCGCTGGCCCGCGTGCGCGATCCTGCCAACGGCGAAGTGATCGACGAAGCGCTGGCGCTCTGGTTTCCCGGGCCGAACAGCGAGACCGGCGAGGACACGGTGGAGCTGCAATTGCATGGCGGCCGCGCGGTGATCGCCGCGGTGCTGGGCGCTCTTGGCCAGATGGACGGGTTGCGGCCGGCGGAGGCCGGCGAATTCACCCGCCGGGCCTTCGAGAACGGCAAGCTCGATCTCACCGCGGTCGAGGGCCTTGCCGATCTGATCGGCGCGGAGACGCAGGCGCAGCGGCGCCAGGCGTTTCGGCAGATGAAGGGTCTGCTCGGCGATCGCGCCGAGAGCTGGCGGACGCGCCTGATCCAGGCGCTGGCGCTGATCGAGGCGCGAATCGATTTTTCCGACGAGGCCGATGTGCCGGACGACCTGATCGGCCCGGCGCTCAGGATCGTGCGCGAGCTGCGAGACGAGATTGCAGAAGCGCTGGCGAATGCGGGGCGCGGCGAGCGGCTGCGCGACGGGCTGGTGGTGGCGATCGCCGGGCCGCCGAACGCCGGCAAGTCGACCCTGCTCAATCGCATCGCGCGGCGTGAGGTGGCGATCGTGTCGCCGTTCGCCGGCACCACCCGCGACGTGATCGAGGTGCATCTCGACCTCGACGGCTATCCGGTCACGCTGCTCGACACCGCCGGCATCCGCGACAGCGACGATCCGGTCGAACAGGAGGGCGTGCGGCGCGCGCGCGAGCGAGCAGCCCAAGCCGACCTTGTTCTGTGGGTGATAGACGCCAAAGATGGGCCTGCTCGCAGCCGAACAACGGATGTTTCCAACCCGGCTCCGACGTGGGTGGTGAGGAACAAAATCGATCTGCTGCCGATTGAACAAAGAAATGAACTAAGAAATGAAAATAAAAATATAGTATCGGAAATTGTATTCGATTTATCTGCGACAACCGGCCTGGGACTGGCAGAATTTCTCTCCAAAATTGCTCAATATGCCAAAACTTATTTCGGGTCGGAATCGGCCCTTTTGACCCGGGCAAGGCACCGAAAGGCGCTTGTTTTGACAAAAATCGCCCTTGACCGGGCATTAGCCGAAACCTCCAAAAAGGCCGAGGAAATTGTCGCCGAGGAGCTGCGATCTGCGGCCCAAACCCTCGGCCGCCTGACCGGACGGGTGGATGTGGAGGAGATCCTGGACGTGATCTTCCGCGATTTCTGCATAGGAAAGTAAATAAATTCATTTCTTTGTTTCATGTGAAGTAGGGCGGCCGACTGTTTCACGTGAAACATGATTTTGACCCTAACCCGATGCTCCGGTAGAAGCGATATTCGAGGCCCTTATGGATTCCTTCGACGTCATCGTTATCGGCGGCGGCCACGCCGGCTGCGAGGCGGCCGCCTCCGCTGCCCGCATGGGTGCCCGCACGGCCTTGTTGACGCACCGGTTCGCGACCGTGGGCGCGATGTCGTGCAATCCGGCGATCGGCGGCCTTGGCAAGGGCCACTTGGTTCGCGAAATCGACGCTCTGGACGGTCTGATGGGGCGGGTCGCGGATCAAGGCGGCATTCAATTCCGGGTTCTGAATCGGCGGAAAGGCCCGGCCGTGCGCGGTCCGCGCGCCCAGGCCGACCGCAAGCTTTACGCCGCCGCGATGCAGGCTGCGATCCGGCAAACCGCCGGTCTGACGGTGATTGAAGGGGAGGTGGACGATCTTCTGATCGAATCTGGCCGAGTTGTTGGGGTGCGCTTGACCGATGGCCGCGAAATCCCAGCGGGCGCCGTGGTTTTGACCACCGGCACCTTCCTGCGCGGCCTGATCCACATCGGCGAGCGGCAGACACCGGCCGGCCGGGTCGGTGAAGCCCCGGCCATTGGGCTTTCACGGACGCTCGAGCGCGTCGGATTTGCCCTTGGCCGGCTCAAGACCGGCACCCCGCCTCGCCTCGACGGCCGGACCATCGATTGGGCCGCCTTGCCGATGCAGCCTGGCGACGAGCCGCCGGAGCCATTCTCGGCCTTGACCGAACGCATCGAAAATCCGCAGATTCAATGCGGCATCACCCGGACCACCGCCGCCACGCACGACCTCATCCGGGCCAATGTGCACCGGTCGCCTATGTATTCCGGGCAGATCCAGAGCCGCGGCCCACGTTATTGCCCCTCGATCGAGGACAAGATCGTCCGGTTTGGCGAGCGCGACGGCCATCAAATTTTTCTGGAGCCGGAGGGGCTCGAAGATACGACCGTCTATCCGAACGGCATCTCGACCTCGCTGCCCGAGGATGTGCAGATTGCACTCCTGCGAACCATTCCGGGCCTGGAGCAGGCCCGCATGGTGCGGCCGGGGTATGCCATCGAATACGACCACGTCGATCCCCGCGAGCTGCGCCATACGCTTGAGACCAAACGGGTTTCCGGACTGTTCCTGGCCGGGCAGATCAACGGCACCACGGGTTACGAGGAGGCGGCCGCCCAAGGCCTGGTGGCGGGCCTGAACGCTGCGGCGCGGGCCGGCGGTGGGCGGGAGGTCATCTTCGACCGCGCCGAAGCCTATCTCGGCGTGATGATCGACGATCTGGTGACGCGCGGCATCACCGAGCCGTACCGCATGTTCACATCGCGAGCCGAATATCGCCTGGCCTTGCGGGCGGATAACGCCGATCAGCGGCTGACCGGAAAGGGCATTGCGATCGGCTGCATCGGGACAGTCCGGCGGCGCCAGTTCGAGGCCAAACGCGCGGCGCTCGTGGCGGCGAGGGCGCTTGCGGATTCGCTCTCCATTACGCCGAATGAAGCGCAAAAACAGGGCGTTGCGCTCAATCAAGACGGGCAGCGGCGGAGCGCATTCGAGCTCATGTCCTATCCGGAGCTCGGCTTTTCGGAGGTTTGCCGCATCTGGCCGGAGCTCCAAGCCATAGCCCCGAACATTGCCGAACAGCTTGAGATCGATGCCAAATATGCGGTCTACCTGGACCGCCAGAACGCTGACATCGAGGCGTATCGCCGCGACGAAAGCCATGAATTGCCGGCCGACCTCGACTATGCCGGCTTGCCGGGCTTGTCGAATGAAATCCGCCAGAAGCTTCAGACGCTTCGACCGGCGACGCTAGGGCAGGCGGGGCGCATCGACGGGATCACGCCGGCCGCATTGACGCTGCTGCTCGCGCATGTTCGGCGCGCCAAGGGCCGTCCTGCCGCGTGATGCATGGTGGAAAAGCCCGCCATTTCCGCAGCCGATCTCGCGGAAAACCGCGCGGAGGCGCTGGCGCTGACGCCTGTTTCACGTGAAACAGCGGCCAAACTGGACTTGTTCGTCGACGAGTTGCTGCTTGTTTTGCGTCATACGAACCTGATCGCGCGAAAGTCGGTCGCGAGCATCTGGTTGCGTCACGTCGCCGACTCGCTCCAGCTCCTGACGATCGCACCGGAGGCGAAGCGCTGGGTCGATCTCGGCTCCGGCGCGGGCTTCCCCGGAATCGTCATCGCCTGCGCGCTCGCCGGCCGGGCAGGGGCCGAAGTCCACCTGGTGGAGAGCATCGGCAAAAAAGCCGCCTTCCTGCGTGAGACCGTCCAGAAGCTGCAACTGCCGGCGGTGGTCCACGCTGTGCGGATCGAGGATTTTGTGAAGAACTTCAACGCTCAGGCGGACGTTGTCTGCGCGCGAGCGCTTGCTCCGCTAGACGATCTGTTGCGGCTCGCGCATCCGCTCCTGAAAACGGGTGCACAAGGTCTGTTTCCCAAGGGGCAAGATATAGAGGGTGAATTGACCAGGGCATCTAAATATTGGAAAATTACCGCCGATCAGGTCCCGAGCAAGACCAGTCCCGAGGGGCGCATTCTCGTCATCCGGGACCTGCGCAGGCGCTCCGCAAGAACGTGATTTATCATGGCTGATCAAGAGGTTAAGGACAATCCTCTCGCCCCCGAATCGGGTCCGGCACAGGCCGCCGCCCCGGCGCCGGCGGAGCCCGAGCCGCAGGTCGTCGTCCTGGCGGAGCGGGCCGAGCCCGCGAGGCCGCCGCGGGTGCTCGCCATCGCCAACCAGAAGGGCGGTGTCGGCAAGACCACGACGGCGATCAATCTTGGCACCGCGCTCGCCGCCATCGGCGAACGCGTGCTGGTGATCGATCTCGATCCGCAGGGTAACGCCTCGACCGGTCTCGGCATCGACCGGCGCAACCGCCGCGTCTCAACCTATGACGTGCTGATCGGCGAATCGCCACTGCGCCAGGCGATCGTCGCGACGGCGGTGCCGCGGTTGTCGATTGCGCCATCGACGATGGATCTCTCCGGCCTCGAGCTTGAGCTGGGTCAGGCGCGCGACCGCGCGTTCCGGCTGCGCACGGCGATCGCGCCGCTGAACGCCAACAAGTTCGCCGGGGTTGGCGACTTCAGCTACGTGCTGGTCGATTGCCCGCCGTCGCTCAATCTGCTCACCGTCAACGCGATGGCGGCGGCGCACGCCATTCTCGTGCCGCTGCAATGCGAGTTCTTCGCGCTCGAGGGATTGTCGCAGCTTCTGCAGACCGTCGAGCAGGTGAAGACCACGCTCAACCCGGAGCTGAGCATCCACGGCATCGTGCTGACGATGTTCGACGCGCGAAACAATTTGTCGAACCAGGTGGTCGCCGACGTGCGCGAGTTCATGGGCCGCAAGGTCTACGACACGATCATCCCGCGCAACGTGCGCGTCTCCGAGGCGCCGTCGTACGGCAAGCCGGTGCTGGTCTACGATCTGAAATGCGTCGGCAGCGAAGCCTATCTGCGGCTCGCGACCGAGATCATCCAGCGCGAGAAAGAATTACGCGCGGCGAGTTGAGTGTATGCCACGCAAATCTCCGTGCGGTCATTCCGGGGCACGCGCGCAGCGCGTGAGCCCGGAATCCAGAGACGCGCATGAGAACTTGCTTCTGGATTCCGGGCTCGCTCGCTTCGCTCGCGTCCCGGAATGACGGCGGATGGTTTGATCGCGTGATTTGAAATCGGAGTATGCGGTGAAAATTTCCGAGGAGCTTGCCATGGCGGACGATGCAGCACGCTCGCGACTGGGACGGGGTCTCGCGTCGCTGATCGGCGACGTCGGCGCCGAATCGAAATCCCACGAGCCTGTCGCGCGCAACCAGCGCAAGGTGCCGATCGAGCATGTGCGCGCCAATCCGCGCAATCCGCGCAAGCTGTTCTCCGACGCCGAGCTGACCGAGCTGTCGGATTCGATCCGCGAGCGCGGCATCATCCAGCCGATCGTGGTGCGGGCCCGCGGCGCCGAAAGTTTCGAGATCATCGCCGGCGAGCGGCGCTGGCGCGCGGCGCAGCGCGCCAACCTGCACGAGGTGCCGATCGTCGTGCTCGACGTCACCGACGGCGAGGCGCTCGAGCTTGCGATCATCGAGAACGTCCAGCGCAGCGATCTCAATCCGCTGGAGGAGGCGAGCGGCTATCAGTCGCTTGCCAACGAGTTCAATCATTCGCAGGACGATATCGCGAAAATCGTCGGCAAGAGCCGCAGCCACATCGCCAATACGCTGCGGCTATTGCATCTGCCCGAGCGCGTGAAGGCCTACATCAACTCGGGCAAGCTCACCGCCGGGCACGCGCGCATGCTGGTCGGCCAGCCGAACGCCGAGGATCTGGCGGACCAGATCGTCAACCAGGGCCTGAACGTACGTCAGGTCGAGGCGATGGCGCGCAAGAGCGGCCGCCAGCAGGCGCGCGAGACGAAGCGCACCGGGCGTCTCGGCAAGGACGCCGACACCGAGGCGCTGGAGAGCCGGCTGACGAACGCGCTCGGCCTGCTCGTCACCATCGACCACCGTGCCAACGGCGGCGGCATGTTGCAGGTGCGCTACCGCACGCTGGAGCAGCTCGACGATGTGATCCGGCGGCTGGAGCAGGGCCCGAAGATCGAGACGGGCGACGACAGCAAGAGCGGCCCGCGCATCCGGCGGCCGTAGGGCGCGCTGCGCTCACCGATTTGCACGAGCGGACGTCGCAGGAACCCTTGTGTGACACTGCCGGTTTTTGCGAGTACAAGTCGTTCCCTGCCATGAGCCATGGGACGCTTGGGTTAAGTCATGCGGCGGCGCGACTTTATTGCGGCACTTGGCGGCATCGCGATGCCGTACGGCGCGGAAGCGCAGCAGAAGTCGCCCGTCATCGGCTACCTTTCGACGGGGTCACCGGGCACTTTTGCATCGCGCCTCGCGGCATTCCGGCAAGGTTTCGGCGAACTTGGATTTGCAGAGGGTCGAAACGTCGCCATCGAATATCGCTGGGCGAGCGGCGAATACGATCAGATGCGGACGTTCGCCGCCGATCTGGTCGGCCGTAATGTCGATGTCATTCTTACGTCCGGACCGCCGGCGTTGCGCGCAGCCAGCGCGGCGACCTCGGCGATCCCGGTCGTCTTCGTGGTCGGCAGCGATCCCGTGCGGGACGGTTTGGTCGGCAGCATGTCGCGGCCCGACCGCAATCTCACCGGCATCGCTTTCCTGGCCGTCGATCTGACGCCGAAGCGTCTGGAGCTCGTCTCGGAATTGGTTTCGCAAACAAAGATCGTTGGCTTGCTGACAAATCCCACCAACGCGGCCGAGGAGCGTGTCGTTACCGACGCACACGCTGCGGCCAGAATCGCCGGGCTCCGGCTCGAGGTCCTGCCGGCCAGCAACGACGGCGAAATCGACGCAGCATTTGCGACGGCTCTCCAGCGGCAGGCGGGCGCTCTGCTCGTCAGCCCCGACACTTTCTTCACCACGAGATCCAGCCGCATTGCTGCTTTGGCGGTCAGTCACAGGATCCCGACAATATTTGCCTATCGGGAGTCCGTCGCGGCCGGGGGGTTCGCAAGCTATGGGCCCAACGTTCCTCGGGTCTACCACGACGCCGGACGGTACGTGGGCCGCATTCTTAAGGGCGACAAGCCTGGTGACTTGCCGGTGTTGCAGCCGACGGTGTTTGAGCTTGTTCTCAATCTCAAGACCGCAAAGGCGCTTGGACTGAATGTGCCGCCGACCTTGCTTGCCCGTGCCGACGAGGTGATCGAATAGTGGAGTGACGCTTCCGGCCCTGAGCCGGTGGCTTCTTTAGAAGTTGCGCGTGAGTCGATACGATAACGTCGTGGGAACCGATATGAGGCGACGCGATTTCATCGCGGCATTCGGAAGCTTGGCGGCGATGTCGCCTGCGGCGCGCGCGCAGCAGATGCCCGCGATCGGATTCCTCAACACCACATCGGCCAAGGCCTATGCACATTTTGTGGGTGCGTTCCGCCAGAGCTTGAGCGAAAGCGGGTTTGCCGATGGCCGAAACGTAGCCATCGAATACCGGTGGGCCGAGGGTCAACTGGATCGGCTGCCGGCGCTGGCGGCTGAACTGGTTCGCCGTCAAGTGACCGTGATTTGCACCAATGGCGTTCCTTCGACAAGGGCGGCGAAGGCGGCGACCACGACCATTCCCATCGTATTCGTGATGGGAGCGGACCCGGTCGCGTTTGGCCTTGTCGCGAGCCTGAACCGGCCGGGCGGCAACGTCACGGGCGCAAGCCCGTTGTCCGGGGACCTGACGACAAAACGGCTGGAGCTGCTGCACGAGCTGGTTCCTGCCGCGGGTGTCCTTGCGCTTCTGATCAATCCGACCCATCCCGCTGCCGAGACCTTTACGAGAAACACGCAGACAGCAGCGAACGCGTTGAAGGTGCAGCTCCGTGTCCTGCATGCTGTCACCGAGCGCGACTTCGAGCCGGCGTTCGCAACCTTGGCCGAACTCAAGGCCGGCGGGATTCTCTTTGCCAACGAAGGCCTCTTCAACAGTCGCAGTGAACAGCTCGCCGCGCTGGCAATCCGCTACAAGGTGCCTGCGATCCATCTCGAGCGAGAGTTCGCAGCGGCGGACGGGTTGATGAGCTATGGAGCCAGCATTGCGGATTCATGGCGTCTCGCCGGTGCCTACACGGGCCGCATTCTCAGGGGCGAAAAGCCAGCCGACCTGCCGGTTGTGCAGTCCACAAAAGTCGAACTGATCGTCAATCTCAAGACCGCCAAGGCGCTCGGCATCAACGTACCGCTTGCGCTGCTCGGCCGCGCCGACGAGGTGATCGAATAGCAGAGCCGATGTCGGCCGCGCGAATGACCGTTGTCGGCATCATATCGGCGGACGGCGCTGTTGTCCCGGGATAGACGGTGCCGAGGTTGTCGAGACCAGCATGCCTCTGGTTGAGGGGATCAACGAATGATGCCGCCGGCGCTGGTCAAGAGGACAGGCTTGCCCGCCACGATCATTTGCGTGCGAGTTTCCATCCGCGCGGTTGTCGCGGACAGGTCCTGGCGAGCGGCCTTGCCTGCGCTGACGATGGCGATGCAGGCGATCAGCGCCACAACCACGACCTTCACGTGGGTGAGGCGATCCGCGGTGGCCAGCCCATAATTGTTCATGACGGTTGCTCCAGGGGTCGCTAGCGCCAGCAGCGTATGAGGAAACCCTAGAGGCGCCTTGTATTGGGCGTATGTCGCAGACTCACCGAATTGTATCGTGTGTATCGTGCCGTTAAGCCCGGGCAGGGCTCGGCCCCTATCAAAGTCTCTGGCCGGGCCGCTACGATGCCGCCTCCTGACCCCTGGGGACTAGAGATGAAGCGGCGGGCGTTTCTTGGCGTTGTGGCTGGCACGGCGGTTGCGTGGCCCATGCGTGCTCACGCGCAGGCCTACCCCAACAAGCCGATCCGTTTGATCGTGCCATTCCCGGCTGGTGGCGCCGCCGATATCACAGCGCGCATCCTGACGCAGGCCTTATCGGAGACGCTCGGGCAGCCGTTGATCATCGACAATCGCGGCGGCGCCGACGGGATCATCGCCGGCGAGGCGGTGAAAAACGCTGCGCCTGACGGGTATACGCTGTTGTTGGCGACCTCGACGGGCCTCAACGCCGTCCCGACCATGCGCAAGCAGCCGCCTTACGACCCGGTTACCGCGTTCACGCCGATTTCCATGGTCGGCAAGTTCGGCATGTTCCTGTTTGTGCATGAAAGCGTGCCGGCGAAGACCGTGCCCGAATTGCTCAATTACGTGCGCGCGAACCCCGGCAAGGTGAACTACGCCACCGGCAACGGCGCGAGCGTCATCACCACGGCGCAGCTCGCGTTGGCCGAAAAGCTGGATATGCAGCACATTCCGTACCGGGGCGATGCGCCGGCCAGCGCAGACCTGATCACCGGGCGCGTGCAGGTGATGATCGGGACTCCCGGCAATTCCATGCCGCAAGTGCAGGAAGGACGATTGCGGGTGCTGGCGACCTTGCTGTCGCGCCGCAGTCCATTGGCGCCGGATGCGCCGACCACGGCCGAGCTTGGCTTGACTGGCCTGACCATCACGCCATGGGCAGGCTTGTTCGGTCCGGCGAAGCTGCCAAGAGACGTTGTCGATCGGCTCGCTGCGGCCATGAAGGTGATTTCGGCGCGCCAGGATGTGCGCGCATCGCTCGACAAGATCGCGTTCGAACTGCAAAGCTCGACGCCGGAGGCGATGGCAGCGCTGCTGAAGGATCAGCTCGAGGTGTGGCGGCGCACCGTGGAGGAAGTCGGGATCGAGCGCAATTGATCGCGTAGGTCTGCTGGAAACGCGGAATTCAACGCTCCTTGCGCCGGGCCGTCATGGCGAGCGAGAGCAGCGCGCGCTGCGCCAGCGCATCCGATAGCGCCGCCGTGCGCCGCGCGCTCAGCGAGGTTTCGGCCAGTTGCGCCATCGCCCGCTCCAGCCGCGGCGCGGTCCAGGCCCGAAGCGCGGCCTTGACCGTGTCCTCGCGGCGGAAGTGGACCGGCGGAATGAAGCTGCGCATCGCGGCAAAGTCGTTCTCGCCGGCGTCGAGCGCGAGCTTCGCCTTGTGCAGTTGCGTCACGTGGCGCAGCGCCCACGACAGCATCGTGCCGGCCGATGTGCCGGCGGCCAGCGCCTTGGCGAACTGCGTCTCGGTGTCGGCGGTGCGCCCGGCGAAGGCCGCGTCGACCACGCCGTCGAGCGCCAGCGCCGAGGCGTCGGCGACCACCGCGAGCACGTCGTCGAGCACGATCCGGTCGCGGCCGTGAGCGTAGAGCGCGAGCTTGCGGATCTCGCTCCGCGAGGCCTGGCGGTCGCCGCCGATCAGCGACACCAGCGCGGCACGCGCGTCGGGGGCAATCGTGAGCCTCGCCTCGCGCATCTCGTCGTCGACCAGGCGAATGAGATCGCGCTCGGTGTCGGTGTAGCAGGGCAGCACGGCGGCGCATTTTGCCTTTTCGCAGATGGCGCGGACCGGCGCGGTACGGCGCAGGTCGCCGGCTTCGATGACGATGCGGCAGTCGGCCGGCGGGCTCGCCACCACGGCTTCGACGGAGGCGGCGAAGTTGCGGCTGCCGGCCTTGACCCAGATCGCGCGCCGGCCGCCGAACAGCGGCACCGTGTGCGCCTCCTCGACCAGGCGTGACGGCTCGCCCGCGAGCGTGTCGCCTTCGATGCGGACGAGGGCGAACGGATCGTTCGGGTCGTCGACCGAGGCGTTGATGATCTTCTCGGCGCGCTCATGCACGAGGCCGGCGTCGGGGCCGCACAGCAGCACGATCGGACGCTCCGCGCTGGGGCGGGCGACGAACGCATCGACCTCGTTGGCTTTGATCGCGACCATGCTGGGCCGTTCCTATCAGGCCGCGAACAAACTCTCCACCGTCATTCCGGACGCCGCCACCGGCGCGTCCACGCGCGTCTCGACGCGCTATGGCGGCGATCCGGAATCCAGAACGAGACGCTGAAATTTGCATCTGGATTCCGGGCTCGCGCCTTCGGCGCGCCCCGGAATGACGTTGGGGCCATCGATGACTCGCCGCTATGCGCCGGCGGCGAAATAGGATGCGAGCCGCGACCTGATGCTGTCGGCCAGCACCTTGGCGGCGCGGTTTTCGGCGTCGCGCTGGCCGCGCGCATTGGCGAAGCGCTGCTGCTGACCCGGGTTGTCGTAGGAGACGCGCGCGGTGGCGTTGCCGGTGACGACCTGCTTGCCGGTCGCCGTCTCGGTCAGCGAATAGGTGGCGTTGATGCCGAACTGCTGCACGTCCGCCCGCGCCGTGGTGATATCGACGATGACCTGCTGGTTCTGCGTGGTGATGTGGACGCGGAGCTGGTGGGTCTTGCTCGGCTGGGCGGCGCCGCCCGTCAGATCGAAGATCAGTCCGTTCTGGAGCTCGACTGCGATCCGGGCCGCCGGGCTGCCGCTCGGCGCCTGGATCCGCTCGACCGAGACGGCGCTCAGGCGCTGACTCAATCCGGGGCCGCCAGCGAGCGACTTCTCGCCGTAGAGCGGCTCGAAGCAGCCGGCCAAGAGCGTGCCGAGCGCCAGCACGGGCGCCAGGCGGGCGCAGCGGGCGACCGTCAGCCGATGGTCATGCCACCACATTCACGATCCTCTGCGGGACGACGATGACCTTTTTCGGGCGCTTGCCGTCGAGAGCCTTTTGCACCGCTTCCAGGGCCAGGACCGCTGCCTCGATCTCGGCGGCCGTGGCGTTGCGCGGGACCGCGACCTCGGCCCGCCGCTTACCGTTAACCTGGACCGGTAAAGTAATGGTGTTTTCCACCAGCAGGTCCGGCTCGACCGCGGGCCAGGGCTCGTCGGCGACGAGGGTCTTGTAGCCGAGCGCCGCCCAGCACTCCTCGGCGAGATGAGGCATCATCGGGTGAAACAGCCGCACCATGATGGAAGCGGCCTCGCCCATGGCCCAGGAGAAATCGGCGGTGGGGGCGGGGTTGGCGATGGCGGACCCCAGCGCATTGGCGAATTCGTAGATGTGGGCGACGGCGACGTTGAAGTGCAGCTTCTCGATCGCGTCCGACACCTTGGCGAGCGCGCCGTGGGCGGCCTTGCGCAGCGCCAGCGCAGGCTCGCCGAATGCGGCAGGACGCTCGGCCGGCGCCGTCTTCGCGAGTTCGGTGGCCTCGCCGATCTGCCGCCACAGCCGGTTGGTGAAGCGCCATGCGCCTTGCACGCCGCGCTCGGTCCATTCGACGTCGCGCTCGGGCGGCGAATCCGACAGCATGAACCAGCGCGCCACGTCGGCGCCGTAGCTTGCCATGATGTCGTCGGGGTCGATGGTGTTCTTCTTGCTCTTCGACATCTTCTCGATGCCGCCGATGATGATCGGCTCGCCGGTCGTGGCGAGCGTGGCGCTGCGCGCGTCGTCGGCGCCTTCGATCTTGACTTCGGCCGGCGTGACCCACTCGCCGTTTTCCTTCTGATAGGTCTCGTGCACCACCATGCCCTGGGTAAACAGGCCGGCGAACGGCTCGTCGATGCCCACGTGGCCGGTGGCCTTCATCGCGCGGGTGAAGAAGCGCGAATAGAGCAGATGCAGGATCGCGTGCTCGATGCCGCCGATGTACTGGTCGACCGGCAGCCATGCATCGACCGCCTTGCGGTCGGTCGGCGCGTCGGCGATCCACGGATCGGTGAAGCGCGCGAAGTACCATGACGAGTCGACGAACGTGTCCATGGTGTCGGTCTCGCGCCGCGCCGGAGCGCCGCACTGCGGGCAGGGCACGTTCTTCCAGGTCGGATGACGGTCGAGCGGATTGCCGGGCTTGTCGAAGCTGACATCCTCCGGCAATTGCACCGGCAGGTCCTTGACCGGCACCGGCACCACGCCGCATTTCTCGCAATGGATGATCGGGATCGGGCAGCCCCAGTAGCGCTGCCGCGAGATGCCCCAGTCGCGAAGGCGGAAATTGACCTGCCGCTGCGCCACCGGCGCGTTGCCGCCGCGCGTCTCTTTCTCCAATCGCTTCGCTACCTCGTCCTTTGCCTGCTCGATGGTCATGCCGTCGAGGAAGCGCGAGTTGATCATCTTGCCGTCGCCGTCATAGGCGGTGTCGGTGATGACAAACGACGCCGGGTCCTGGCCGGGCGGGCAGACCACCGGCACATTGCCGAGGCCGTACTTGTTGACGAAATCGAGGTCGCGCTGGTCGTGCGCCGGGCAGCCGAAGATCGCGCCGGTGCCGTAGTCCATCAGGATGAAGTTCGCGACGTAGACCGGCAGCGTCCAGCCCGGATCGAACGGATGCACCGCGCGGATGCCGGTGTCGAAGCCGAGCTTTTCCGCGGTGTCGATCTCAGCCTGCGCCGTTCCCATGTGGCGGCATTGCTCGATGAAGGCGGCGAGCTTCTCGTTCTTCGCCGCGGCGGCCTGCGCCAGCGGGTGATCCGGCGCGATCGCCATGAAGCGCGCGCCGAACAAGGTGTCCGGCCGCGTCGTGAAGATCTCCAGCTCAGTCTCGCCCGAAGGCGTCGTCTTCGGATCGAGCGCGAAGCGAACGAGCAATCCCTCCGAGCGGCCGATCCAGTTCTTCTGCATCAGGCGAACTTTTTCCGGCCAGCGGTCGAGCGTATCGAGCGCGGTGAGCAGCTCTTCGGAGTAGTCGCTGATCTTGAACACCCACTGATACAGGTCGCGCTGCTCGACGAGCGCGCCGCTTCGCCAGCCGCGGCCGTCGATGACCTGCTCGTTCGCAAGCACCGTCATGTCGACCGGGTCCCAGTTGACCTTGCGGTATTCGCGCGCGACCAGCCCGGCTTTCAGGAAATCCAGGAACATGCGCTGCTGGTGCTTGTAGTAGGCCGGGTCGCAGGTCGCGACCTCGCGGCTCCAGTCGAGCGACAGCCCCATCGACTGGAGCTGCTTCTTCATCGCCGCGATGTTGGCGTAGGTCCATTCCTTGGGATGGACCTTGCGCTCCATGGCGGCGTTCTCGGCCGGCATGCCGAACGCGTCCCAGCCCATCGGGTGCAGCACGTTCATGCCGCGGGCGCGTTTGAAGCGCGCCACCACGTCGCCCATGGTGTAGTTGCGGACGTGCCCCATGTGGATGCGCCCCGACGGATAGGGGAACATCTCCAGCACGTAGTATTTCGGGCGCGGGTCGTCGTTCTGGGTGCGGAAGATGCCGCGCTGGTCCCAGGTCTGCTGCCAGCGGGCTTCGGATTCCCGGGCGTTGTAGCGGTCGGATTTGGCTGAATCTGCGGTCATTTGACCGCTCTTTTAGAGGTGGCGGGGAGGATGGGGAAGGGCCTTGGCGGGCGGGCGGCGCCATTGACAAACTGGCTCCGGTGTCAGATGTATTACCTGAAGTTTAGAGGTAATACCATGAGCACCACCGTCACCAGCAAAGGTCAGGTTACGATCCCGAAAGCCGTGCGTGACCGGCTGAACATCAAGCCCGGCAACGCGGTGGATTTCAGCCTTACGGCGGATGGCCAGGTGGTGCTGACCAAGGCCGGAAAAAAGCCGGCCGCCCCCAAAAGCCGATTCGATCGCATCCGCGGCTCCGCCACCACGGATATGACCACCGATGAAATCATGGCGCTCATGCGCGGACCGCCGGCCGAAGTATGATCTTCGTCGATACCAACGTTCTTCTGGATGTCGCTACTCTGAATCCGACTTGGGAGACATGGTCGAAGCAGCAGCTTGATGCCGCTGCGTTGCGCGACCGGCTCGTTATCAACCCGGTTGTCTACGCGGAATTGTCGGCCGGCTATTCGACCCGAGAGCAAGTCGATGAGATGCTCGATCTGGCCGGTATTGTGATCGTCCAGACGTCGCGGCCGGCGCTGTTTATGGCGGGCCGGGCGTTCCAAGAATATCGGAAGCGGGGCGGTGTTCGGACCGGCGTGCTCTCAGATTTCTTCATCGGCGCGCAGGCCGCGGTGGAGCAGGCCCTGCTCGTCACCCGCGATTCCAGACGTTACCGGACTTACTTCCCGACCGTCGAGCTTGTCACGCCGGCGTAGACAAGCGCCATCGTCAAGCCGCTTTCTTCCGTTGCTTCCCGCGCCACAGCCCGCGCAGGAACCGCGCGCGCCGCGGCCCGGGCACGAGCTTGATGTCGCTGACCAGCTTGGCGCCGCCCTTGCGTCGTTCCAGCACGACCTTGCGGTTGTGGAACGCTTCGAGCTCGGGCCGGTGGCCGACGCTGATCAGCGTGGTCTCCTCCGGCCGCTTGCTCAGAAGCTCCATCAGCTTGTCCTGGCTCTTGGGGTCGAGCGCGGCGGTCGCCTCGTCGAGCACGATGATGTCGGGGTTGTGCAGGAAGATGCGGGCGAAGGCGAGCCGCTGCTTCTCGCCGCCGGACAGCGTCTGGTCCCACGGCGCTTCGTCCTCGATGCGGTCGATCAGGTGCGTGAGCCCGACGTGCTTGAACGCTGCGGCGATCTCCTTGACGTCGCGGCTGTCGGCTGGGTCCGGATAGGTCGCGGCGCGGCGCAGGCTGCCGATCGGGATATACGGCCGTTGCGGCAGCATCATCAGCTTGGCGCCCTTCCTGATCTGGATCGTGCCGCCGCCCCAGGGCCACAGACCGGCGATGGCGCGGACCAGCGTGCTCTTGCCGGTGCCGGATTCACCCGCCACCAGAACGCGCTCGCCGGGCTTGATGGCGATTTCGGTGTCGTCAAGCACCGCAGAGCCGTCGTCGAGCGTGACGGAAAGCTCGTTGAGCTGGATCGCCGCGTTCTTGCCATCGCGGGTGATCTCGATGCGGCCCGCGCCCTCGTCGCCACCGCGTTCGGCGCGCTCCAGGCCATCGAGCGACACCATCAGCGAAGCGGCGCGCCGGGCCGAGGCGGTCCAGTCCGCAAGCTTCGGATAGTTGTCGACCAGCCAGTTGAAGGCGATCTGCACCGTGGTGAACGCGGACGCCGCCTGCATCACCTGGCCGAGGCTCATCGAGCCGTCGAGATACTTCGGCGCGCACAGGATGATCGGCAGCACCGGTGCGATGAAGCCCGAGCTCGATGATACGAAGGTCGTCTTCATCGTCTGGTAGCAGATCGAGCGCCAGCAGCGCAGCACTGCGCCGAGCGAACGGTCGACGCCCTGGCGCTCTTCCTCCTCGCCCTGGATCAGCGCAATGCTTTCGCCATTCTCGCGCAGCCGCGTCAGGAGATAGCGAAGCTCCGCCTCGGACTGGTTCTTCTGCTCGGAGACGGTGATGAAGCGGCGGCCGATCAGCAGCATCAGCGCGGACGCCACAACGGCGTAGAGCACCGCGGCGACCACCAGGAAGCCAGGAATTTCGAGGTCGATGCCCATGAAGCCGAGGTTGAGCGAGCCACCGATGGTCCACAGCACGACGATGAAGGTTGCCGCCGACAGGAAGGCCGAGGTGACGCCACTGACGAAATCCACCGGCGACTCGGTCGCGATGCGAACGTCGTCGGCGATGCGATACTCGGGGTTCTTGTGGTCGCCGCTGACCATGTTGAGTTGGTAGTAGCGGCCGTTCTTCAGCCATCGGTCCACCAGGTTGTCGGTGAGCCATTGCCGCCAGCGGCGCTGGAGCGTCAGGCGGGCGTAGACCTGCGCGACGGCGAACAGCACGCTGATCACGAGGATCACCACGTAGATGCCCGACAGCGTGAGGACAGTCGCGCCCTCCTTTTTCTCCAGCGCGTCGAAGATGCTGCGATTCCAGACGTTCATCGCGTAGGCGGCGGCAAGGTTCGCGAGGATCACGGCGAACAATGCGCCGGTCAGGAGCCACGCGACGTGCGAACGGGGATCGGTCCAGAAGCGCCGCGCGGTCTGCCAGAACCGCAACACCATGTATTTGCGCTTGAGACGCTCGAGCTCCTCGGGGTCATCCGGCGCTTCTTCGGCCTCGTCCAGGGCCTCGATCTTCTTGTCGACGTCCTTGGCGCCTTTGATTTCGGCGGCTGCCGCCTCGTTCTTTTCCGCCTCGGTCAATTCGGACTTGCCGGCCTTGGCCTCCTCGGCGTCGGCCTCGGCTTCCTTGTCCGCGGCTTTGGCCTTGTCGGGCTTCCCGGCCGCCGTCTTTGACTTTGGCTTCTTGCCGTCCCCGTTATCGCCATCCGGACCGGAACCGTGACCGGCATTGGCGGGTTTAGACGGACGTTTGGTCATGTTTGTCCCGGTGTTTGACGCGAACGCAACCGATTGCCATGGGCCGACGAGCTTCCCCGCAGTCCCGCCTGACAACCTCTTCCGGACGTTTCAGTTGCGCCGGTAGGATAGGGTTTCGGGCCATTGGTGCGGTGCGGAGGGGGTTTAGGTGAATTTTATCAGCCTCTATATCCGCGTCCTGAAGATGCTCGGTCCCGAGGCGCGGCTCGGCTGGGTCCTGGCCGTGGCCAACCTGACGCTGGCGGGAGCGCTGTTTGCCGAGCCGATCCTGTTCGGCCGCATCATCGACACGCTGGCCAACAGCCAGGCGCGCGTCGCCGATCTGGATTGGAACAAGCTCGTGCTCTATCTCGGCGCGTGGGTCGGCTTTGCGCTGTTCACCATCGTCGCCGGCACGCTCATTTCGCTGCATGCCGACCGGCTGTCGCATCGCCAGTACCAGGTGGTACGGACGATGTTCTTCGAGCATGTGCTGCAACTGCCGCTGAGCTACCACACGGGCGCGCATTCCGGCCGGCTGGTGAAGGTGATGGTCACCGGCACCAACACGCTGTGGAGCCTGTGGCTCGCGTTCTTCCGCGAGCATTTCGTCAGCATCATCTCGCTGCTGGTGCTGCTGCCGGCGACGATGTTCATCAACTGGCGCTACGGCCTGCTGCTGATCGTGCTGTGTTGCATCTTCGCGGTGCTGATCGCCGTCATCATCTCCAAGAGCGAATCGCTGCAGGGGCAAGTCGAGCGCTATTACAGCGACGTGTCCGAGCGCACCACCGACACGCTCGGCAACATCGCGCTGGTGCAGAGCTTCACCCGCATCGAGAGCGAAGTTCACGGGATGCGGAAGCTCGGCGAGGACGTGCTCGGCGCCCAGCTCCCGGTGCTGTCGTGGTGGGCGCTGGCGACGGTGATCACCCGCACCGCGACGACATTGACGATCCTGGCGATCCTCGGCCTCGGCGTCTGGTTCTACGTGAACAATCTCACCACGGTCGGCGAGATCGTCATGTTCATGAGCTATGCGACGCTCCTGATCGGCAAGCTCGAACAGGCGGTCGGATTCGCCAACCGCATGGTGACCGACGCGCCGCGGCTGCGCGAGTTCTTCGAGGTGCTCGACACGACGCCCTCAGTGCGCGACCGGCCCGGTGCGGTCGATCCGGGCCGAGTGCAGGGGCTGGTCGAGTTCAAGGACGTGACCTATTCCTACGACGGCAAGCGGCCGGCCGTGCTCGACCTCGACTTCACCGCGCGGCCGGGGGAGACCGTCGCGCTGGTCGGCTCGACCGGCGCCGGCAAGTCGACGGCGCTGGCGCTGCTGCATCGGGCGTTCGATCCGCAATCCGGCGTGGTGAAGATCGACGGCCGGGACATCCGCGACATGACGCTGTCGGGGTTGCGGCGGAACATCGGCGTGGTGTTCCAGGAGGTGCTGCTGTTCGACCGCTCGGTCGCCGAGAACCTGCGGGTCGGCAAGCCCGACGCCACCGAGGAGGAGATGCGAGCGGCCTGCGAGCGCGCACAGGTGATGGACGTCATCGATCGCCATCCGGAGCGTTTCGAGATGATCGCCGGCGAGCGCGGGCGGATGTTCTCGGGCGGCGAGCGCCAGCGCCTGTCGATCGCGCGCGCTCTGCTCAAGGACCCGCCGATCCTGATCCTGGACGAGGCGACCAGCGCCCTCGACGCGCTGACCGAGGTCAAGATCCAGGCCGCGCTCGACGAGGTGATGAAGGGGCGCACCACCTTCGTGATCGCGCACCGGCTCGCGACCATCCGCCATGCGAACCTGATCCTGGTGTTCGAAGGCGGGCGCATCATCGAGGCCGGCACGTTCGACGAATTGGTGAAGCGCGGCGGCCATTTCGCGAAGCTCGCCGAGACCCAGTTTATGGCGGCGTCGGTCACGCAGTAACGGCTGGGATGTCGCCTAAATGACGGACATCGCCTCTACATTTCCGATTCTTTAACGACGTGTAAGAACGTACGGTTCTTCTTAACCGCGGCCTAGTGAACGCCCGTATAGGGTCCGCCTTTCGTCAACGAAAGGCTCACGATGTTTCGCGTCCTAAGTTGTCTTGGTGGCGAGCATGACCTCCGGCTGGTGCTGCTCGCGGGGGGCGTATGCTTCCTTGCGAGCATTGTGGCCATCAGCCTGTTCCGGCGGGCCACGGTCGCGGCGGGACGCACTCGGCTCGCATGGCTTGCCCTGGCCGGCGCGGCCACCGGTTGCGGAATTTGGGCGACGCACTTCATCGCCATGCTGGCGTACGAACCCGGCGTCGACATCGCCTATGACATTACCTTGACCGGGCTTTCGCTTGCTCTCGCCATGGTCGTGACCAGTGCCGGATTGAGCGTGGCGGTCGTGATGCCGCATGGACGTTCCCCGTCGCTGGGTGGTGCAGTGGTGGGGGGCGGGGTTGCGTGCATGCACTATACCGGCATGTTCGCGCTCGAACTCCCGGGCCGGGTGACTTGGTCGCCCGATCTGGTCGCCACTTCCATTTTCCTGGGCATGCTGCTGGGCGCCGCTTCCTTGTCGTTCGCGGTGCGCCATGAAGGCAAGCGCGGGACGCTGTGGTCGGCTGTGCTCCTCACGCTTGCGATCGTTTCGCATCATTTCACGGCGATGGGCGCGGTTGAAATCGTCCCCGACCCAACTCGCTTCATTCATACGTTCTCGTTGTCGCCCAGCACCCTGGCGCTGGCCGTCGCGGGTGCCGCCGTACTGATTCTGGGCTTGAGTCTCGCGGGAGCGATTGCCGATCGGCGCATCCAAGAGCGCGATCAGCAGCTCATCACGGCCGTCAACAATATGTCCCACGGCGTCGTCATGTTCGACGCCAACGAACGACTGGTCGTTTGCAACGACCGCTACGTCGAAATGTACGGCCTGTCCCGAGATGTTGCCAAACCGGGCGCCATGTTGCGGGACCTGGTACTGCATCGTCAGGCAACGGGCACGCTCGACCGAGACCCGGATGAGTATCGCAGGGCCCTGCTGAACACGGTTGCCAAAGGCGAGGTGGCGAACTGGGTCGCGGAAAGCCCCGACGGCCGCGCGATTTCCGTCACGAGCCGTCCGATGCCGGGGGGCGCCTGGGTTGCGACCCACGAGGACGTTACCGAGCGGCGGCGTGCCGAACAGCGCATCGAGTATCTCGCTCATTTCGATGCGCTCACCGATCTTCCCAATCGGGCGGCGTTCAACGATCGGCTCGAGAAGCAGTTGATCGGCGCGGCAGAGTCCAAAACGCCATTTGCATTGCTTTGCATCGACCTCGATCGGTTCAAGGAAATCAACGATGTCTTCGGCCATTTGACGGGCGATGGCCTGCTTCAGGAGGTCAGCCGGCGCTTGAAGCAGGCGGCTGGCGATCATTTCCTGGCGCGTCTTGGCGGCGATGAATTCGCATTGGTCAGCCGGGAACATTGCGCGCCGGCCGACGCTGCCGCGCTCGGGGAACGGTTGCTGAATTCGGTTTGCGAAGACCTGAACATCCTCGGAAATCAGCTTCGGATCGCCTTGAGTGTGGGCGTGGCCATGTTTCCGACCGATGGCGCGGACTCCACCGCTTTGGTCGCCAACGCCGATGCCGCCCTCTACCGCGCCAAAGCCGAAGGGCGGGGGATGGTTCGCTTCTTCGAGGCGGAAATGGACCAGAAGCTGCGCGAGCGGCGGGCCATGCAGCATGACCTCCGCTCGGCGATCGAGCGCAACGAATTGAAACTGTTCTATCAGCCTCAGGCGCAGATCGACGGCGAGGTTATCGCGTTTGAAGCGCTGCTCAGATGGCAACATCCCCAGAAGGGCTCTGTTCCGCCGGCCGTTTTCATTCCGCTGGCGGAGGAGAGCGGGCTCATCCTTTCAATCGGGGAATGGGTGCTGCGTACGGCGTGCAGGGAGGCTGCGAGCTGGTCCAAACCCATTCGCATCGGGGTCAATCTCTCGCCGGTTCAATTCCAGCACGGGGACTTGCCGGGGCTTGTCCATTCGATCTTGTTGGAAACCGGGCTTGCGCCCGCGCGCTTGGAGCTTGAGATCACGGAAAGTGTCCTCATCGACAACTTTTCCAGAACGGTATCGCTGCTGCGGCGGCTGAAGACGCTGGGTGTGCGCATCGCCATGGACGATTTCGGCACAGGCTATTCGTCGCTCTCGTATCTCCAGGCTTTTCCCTTTGACAAGATCAAGATCGATCAGACGTTCATCTCAAATTTGAAGCAGAACGCGCAAGCCGCGACCATCGTGCGCGCGGTCATCGGTCTGGCCCGGGGTCTCGAAGTCCCTGTGATCGCGGAAGGCGTCGAAACCAGGGAGCAACTGGAATTTCTCAGCGGTGCAAGCTGTAACGAGATCCAAGGCTACATCGTCGGTCGACCGCAACCGATCGAGCACTATTCCACGGTCGTGAACGGCGAACAGCGTGACGATCAGGCGGCCGACAAACCCGCCTTGCGCGTGGTCGCCTAGCCCGGCGGCTCCCCGGCGCACTTGAGCCCAGACCGGCCGCAAAAGGGCTGTTGCCAGCCTTGGCCCGCCTGCCCTAGCGTGGTGACGCGTTCAGGGGGCTGCCGCCGTGAGTGATGAGAATAATCGCCAGATTCAGGCCGTTGCCGCCGGGGCGGGGATTCTCGCCCTTGTTGCCGCGCTCAGCCTTCGCCGGATGCCGCGCTGGCTTCGCGCGGTCATCGTTGCGCTGATTATCGGGCTCGCCTGCGGGGCAGGGGCGGTCGCATATCGTACGTCGATCGAGCCAACCACCTTGACCGTTGCTGCCGGCTCGTTCGACGGCGAACTGCCGAAGCTGATGACGGCGATTGCGGCGCGGCTCGCCGCTTCCAACGCGCCGGTCCGTCTCAAGGTGGTCGAGAAGATGACGGCCGGCGACGCCGCCGACGCCTTCGCCAAGGGCGAAACCGATCTCGCTGTGGTGCGCGCCGACTCCGGCGACCTGTCCAGCGCCCGCGCGATCATGGTCGTGGGCCACTCCGTCGTGCTGCTGCTGGCGTCTGCCGGCGCCGGGGTGAGCGACGTCGACGATCTCAAGGGCAAGACCCTCGGCGTGGTCGCGGGCGGCCTCAACCAGGCCGTGGTCAATGCGATCAGCAAGCAATACGACTTCGAGCGCAACAAGGTGCGGATTCGCGATCTGATGCCGCCGGAGGTGCCGCAGGCGGTGCTGTCCAAGCAGGTGCAGGCCGTGCTCCTGGTGATGCCGATCTCCGAGAAGTACATCTCTCGGCTGCGGGACGCTCTGCTGCGAAATCCGAAGCTCAAGGTCTCGCTGGTGCCGATCGAATCGGCCGGGGCGATCGCGGCGGTCCACAAGGCCTACGAAAGCTTCGACGTGCCGAAGGGCACCATCCGCGGCGCACCCGCGGTGCCCGACGACGATCTGACCACGTTGCGGCTGCCGCTCTATCTCGTCGCGAGCAAAAAGGTCAGCGACGACGTCGCCGGTGCGTTGGCCAAGGGCGTGCTCGATGTACGGCGCGACCTCAGCAACGAATATCCGCTGCTGACACAGATCAGCGAGCCGAGCACCGACAAGGATGCGTTCATGCCGGTTCACCCGGGCGCGGCGGCCTATTTCAGCGGCGACCAGAAATCGTTCTTCGACAAGCACGGCGATCAGTTCTTCTATGGATCGATGCTGCTCGGCACGCTCGGGTCCCTTCTGGCCGGCGCGTGGAAGTTCATGACGCAGAAGTCCGACCCGGGCGCGCCGCCGCTGACGCGGCTGTTTGCCGTGATGGACGACGTTCGCGCGGCCCAAAGCGAGGCCGATCTCGTCAAGGCCGAAACGGCGATCGACGATATCCTCCGCGGCCAGCTTGACCCCAAGGATACCGGCGGGGCCGAAGCGGCCGACACGGCTGCCCTCAGTCTCGCGACGCACCGGCTTGAGCGCCTGCTCGAGCGGCGGCGCATGGAGCTCCGCAGCGTGCGCGGCCCGGTGCTGGCGGCCTCCGGTTGAAGGCGCGCGCAGTGGAATGACGGAAATGCAATACACCACGTTGGGTAACACCGGGCTGCGCGTCAGCGTCGCCGGGCTCGGCACCGGCGGCTTTTCAAGGCTCGGCCTGAAGTCCGGCAAGACCGAAGACGAAGCCGCGGAGCTCATTCACGAGGCCGTCGGCCTCGGCATCAACTTCATCGACACCGCGACATCCTACGGCACCGAAGGCGTGGTGGGGCGGGCGCTGAAAACCATCCCACGGGATTCCGTGGTGATCGCGACCAAGACCCAGTTTCGCGGCAAGGTCTGGCGGACGCCGGAGCAGGTGGTTGCGAGCCTGGAGGATTCGCTCCGGCTGATGGGCACCGACCATGTCGACGTGTTCAACCTGCATGGCGTCGAGCTTCCCGAATACGACTACGCGCTGAACACGATCGCGCCGGCGCTCATGGAGCAGAAGCGCAAGGGCAAGATCAGGCACATCGGCATCACCGAGAACCCGATCGTCGATCACACCAACGCAATGCTGAAGCGCGCGGTGAACGATCCGGTCTGGGAGGTGTTCATGGTGGGCTTCCACATGATGCACCAGGGCGCGCGCCAGAACGTGTTTCCGGTCACGCGCGCGAAGGGCATCGGCACGCTCCTGATGTTCGCGGTGCGCAGCATCTTCGCCGATCCGCCGCGGGTCGCCCGCGAGATGAAGGAACTGGCCGCGAAGGGGCTGGTGGAGAAGTGGCTGGGCGAAACCGGCGATCCGCTGGGCTTTCTCGTGCATGAGGGTGGCGCCGCCAACATGATCGAGGCGGCCTACCGGTTCGCGCGCCACGAGCCCGGTGTCGACGTGACGCTGTTCGGCACCGGCGACGCCGGTCATCTGCGGAAGAACGTCGAGTCGCTGCTCAAGCCGCCGCTGCCGGCGGCCGACCGCGAAAAGCTGACGGCGCTGTTCGGCCATCTCACCGGGATCGGGCTCGATTCCCACCAGGGGCGGTAGCGCCAGGCGTCCGCCTTAACACTAACGCTTGAATCGGCTTGGCACCCCCGCGGCCGCCTGATTTGTTAATCGGCGCGGAGGCCAAGGGGGATCGAATGCCAATCAATGCTTGGCGGACTCCGGCCATTGCCGTGCTGCTCGCCGCCACAACGTTCGCCATTCCCGCGTATGCCGACGACTGGGAGACCTGCGCCAAGGGTGCGGGCGACGACGCCATCGCGGCCTGCACGCGCGCGATCAAGTCCGGCACCTACAACGGCAAGACGCTGGCGCTGGCCTATTCAAACCGCGGCGTCGAATGGAAGGCCAAGGGCGAGATCGCCAAGGCGATCGCCGACTATGACGAGGCCATCACGGCCGACCCGCAGCAGTCCGCCGCCTACAACAATCGCGGCATCGCCTACGCCGCCGCCACCGATTACGAAAAGGCCATCGCCGACTACGACAAGGCGATTGAGCTCAATCCGGATTATGCTTCGGCGCTGAACAACCGCGGCCTTGCCTATTTCAACAATGGCCAGAAGGAGCGCGCCATCGCCGACTACGATGCGGCGATCAAGCTCGAGCCCGACGCGGTGCGCCTGAACAACCGCGGCAACGCCTATGCGAGCCGCGCGCAATACGACCGCGCCATCCAGGATTTCGATGCGGCGGTGAACCTCGACGCCACCTATGCGATCGCGGTCTACAATCGCGGCAACGCCCAGTTCGCCAAGGGCGAACCCGACCGCGCCATCGCCAGCTACGACCAGGCGCTGGCGCTCAATCCGAAATACCAGGACGCGCTGGTCAACCGCGGCGTCGCCCACGAAAAGAAGGGCGCACTCGACCGCGCCATCGCCGACTACGACGAGGCGCTGAAGATCGAGCCGAAGGATCCGGTCGCCTACAACAATCGCGGCAACGCGCTGCTGAAGAAGGGCGAGGCCGAGCGCGCCATCGCCGACTACGACCGCGCGATCCGACTCGATGCCAAGTATGTCGCCGCCTATTTCAGCCGCGGCATCGCCCACGAGGCCAAGAAACGCTACGACTATGCGATCGCCGACTACGGCCAGGTCACCAAGCTGCAGCCGCAGAATGCCGCGGCCTGGAACAGCCGCTGCTGGACGCGCGCCATCATCGGCCGCTTGCAGGACGCGCTCGGGGACTGCAACGAGACGCTCAAGCTTAGGCCGGACTATGTGAACGGGCTCGACAGCCGCGCCTTCGTGCTGCTGCGCATGAGCCGCTTCGACGAGGCGATCGCGGACTACGACGCGGCGCTGCAGATCGAGCCGAACAAGGTAACCTCGCTGTACGGCCGCGGTATGGCCAAGCGGCGCAAGGGTGACTACAGCAGCGGCAACATCGACATCGCCGCAGCGAAGGCCATCAAGCCGAGCATCGTGAACGAGTTCACGCGCTACGGCCTGTTGCCGCCGATGAACGAGGGCTCGCAAAGCCGCGCAGAATCTCCGGAACCGCCTCGCCGCTCCAGCCGTTGATCTCATGTCCACGATCAATGGAATGGAGACGGAGTATGTTCAATCAGAGTGACATCAAGGAACACATGGAAGTCCTGGGTTCCGACGGTCAGCACGTCGGAATCGTGGACCACATAGAAGGTTCCAACCAGATCAAGCTTGCAAAGAAGGACGCGAAGGCTGGCGGGAAGCATCATTTCATCCCGACGGATTGGGTCGATCACGTCGACCAGCACGTTCATCTCAACAAATCGAGCAAGGACGCGCAGGCCCAGTGGAAGGACGCGGCCTGACCGCGGTCATTTGCTCAGATGAAAGCGGCACAAAACCCGGCATCGCCGGGTTTTGTGCTTTTGGCGGGGGTATGCGGCGGTGGTATGGATGGCGGCATGAGCACGCCAACCACCAGCACCGGTCTTGCCGCGGTGAGGCAGGAGATCGAACGCGCCTGCCGCGAGGCGGGACGCGACCCCGGCAGCGTCACACTGGTGGCGGTCTCGAAAACCTTCGAGGCGGAGGCGATCGAGCCGGTCATTGCCGCCGGTCAGACGGTGTTCGGCGAGAACCGGGTGCAGGAGGCCAAGGCGAAATGGCCGGCGCTGATCGCGCGCACGCCGGGGCTTGAGCTGCACATGATAGGACCGTTGCAGTCGAACAAGGCGAAGGAGGCGGTGGCGCTGTTCGACGCCATCCATTCGGTCGACCGGCCGAGCCTGTGCGAGGCGCTGGCGAAGGAAACCGCCAAGCAGGGCCGCCGGCCGCTGCTGTTCGTCGAGATCAACACCGGCGCCGAGGCGCAGAAGGCGGGCGTGCTGCCACAGGATGCGGACGCGTTCCTCGCCCGCTGCCGCGACGACCATGGGCTCGCGATCGGCGGTTTGATGTGCATCCCGCCGGCCGACGAAGCCCCGGCTCCGCATTTCGCGCTGACCGCCAAGATCGCCGCGCGCAACGATCTGAAGCTGTTGTCGATGGGAATGAGCGCGGACTATGCCACCGCCATCGCGCTCGGCGCGACTCATGTGCGGGTCGGCAGCGCGATCTTCGGCGCGCGCACTTAGCGCGATTCTAGAACTCAAGTTTGTCATTCCGGCGCACGCGCGCAAGCGCGTGAACCCGGAATCCATAGCCCCAGTGCGGATGACTTTGTTGCTGCGGAGTATGGATTCGGGCTCGGCGCTGCGCGCCGCCCCGGAATGACGTGGAGAGGCCTTACCGGTACCGGCTGGGCAGCGGCGCCGGGTTGTTCGGCCCGAGCGGCTCGCCCGACAGCGGCCGGCGCAGAATGCTGGGCCGGGGCGGGGCCGCCGGAGCCTGGGCCGGCGGCTGTTCATAGGCGGGCGCGGCCGCCGGGACGGCGGCGTAGGCGTGTGGCGGCTGCATCGCCTGTTGCATCGGCGGCGGCTGCATGGCGGGCTGCACCGGCGGCGTCGCCGGATAGCGCGGCGCCTCCTCGCGCGGCGCGGCCGGATATCTCGGCGTTTCGTCGCGCGCCGTGGAGATGTCGTCGCGCCAGCCTCCGAACTCGCTGCCCTCGTCGTCGGATTGCTGGCCCTTGCTCATGGTGGCGGCGCGCCAGCGGTCGATGACGTTGTCGATCAGGTTGCGATCGGCGGTCGCGCCGGCCGCGATCTTGGTGTTGCCGCCAGCCTCGCTGGTCGGCCGCTTCTCGGGTGGCACTTCGCGGAATTTCATGCGGGTCGGCAGCGGCACGCCGGCGCCGAACGCGAACACCTCACCGGTGCCGAGCGACGGCACGAAGGTCAGCATGGTCGCGCCGGCGTCCGAGATCGCCGAGCGGATCAGCGCCTGGTCGCGGTCGTTCGACAGCCGCATCACGAACATCGTGCTGCACTGGGAGATGATGTTGGGGTCGATCTCGGCCGGGCGCTGGGTGACGAGTCCCAGGAACACACCGTACTTGCGGCCTTCCTTCGCGATGCGCGATAGCGCGCGCCGGGTCGGGCCGAAGCCGATCTGCTTGTCGGCAGGAGCGTAGCGGTGTGCCTCTTCGCAGATGAACAGGAGCGGCGAGGCGCCGTCGCTCCACAGGCCGAAGTCGAAGGCCATGCGAGAGAGCACCGACACCACCGAATCCACCACCTCGGACGGGAAGCCGGCGAGCTGCATGATGGTCATGGGCTTGCCGTTCGACGGAATGCGGAACAGGTGGCTGACCACCTCGGCCATGGTGTCGCCGCCGACCGTGGCGTTCTCGAACATGAAGCCGTAGCGCGGGTGGTTGCGGAAGGTTTTGATGCGCTGGAGCAGCTTGTTGTAGAAGACGATGCGCGAGCGGTTTTCCAGCTTGCCCATCTTGCCGTCGATCACCGCAACCAGGTCTTCGATGCGATACGGCACCGGGGTGTCGACGCCATAGCCGGCGTCCTTCGGGTCCTTTTTCTTGGCAAGCGTGCGGTCCTGAGAGCCCTTGAGCTGGACGTAGGCTGCCTTTGCTTCCGGGATCGCCTCCGACAGGATCTCGACCTCTTCCTCGATACCGGGCCGGCCTCCGAAGAACGCGTCAACGGTTTCCTCGAAATTGAACAGCCAGAACGGCAGGCGGAGGTTGCGCGGCGTCAGCACCTGCGCCTTGTCGCCAAAGCAGCGGCCGTACTCGTTGTGTGGATCGATCAGGAAGATGCGGAGGTCAGGACGTTCGTCGAGAATCTGCTGGACCAGGATGGCGACGCCATTCGACTTGCCGACGCCGGTGGTGCCGAGCACGGCGAAATGCTTGCTGACAAGCTGCTCGATATCGATCTGCGCCTGGATCGTGGGGTCCTGTTGCAAAGAACCAATGTTCGACGGCTTCACGTGGACGCCGTTGTAGATCAGCCGCAGCTCGCGATCGGTCATCAGCATCGCCGGCTCGCCGATCATCGGATACTCGGTGATGCCGCGCTGGAAGAACGCCGACCCCGGGGCGCTCGCCTTGATTTCGCCGACCAGATCGATCTGCGCGTTGCTGCGGCAACCGGGATCCTGGTCGCGCTGCGGCCGCTCCGAAATCTCGGTGATCAGTCCGACGATGACAGAGCCGCCGCTGACGATGCCGAGAAATTTTCCAACCGTAGCGCGTGACGTGCTGCCGGGGGCCGGCGGCGTGAGCCCCACTGTGATCTGCGCGCCGCTGACCGCAAGCACGCGGCCGAGCGTCTCGCGGGCGGCGCGCGCCGGTGCGGCAGGAGCAGGTGTGGCAGCAGGAGTGGTATTCGCAAGCGTCATCATAGGACCCATCGGTGGCGCCTAAGGACGCCAAATCGGGCGACCGTCGTTGGGTAATTACATACGAAACGACCCTGGACTTTCCGTTAAGTCGCGGGAGCGATTTTGGCCATATACCAATCGTTCACTATGAAAATCCGAAAAGCCTAAATCATTCGACAATCAGCCGGGTGCGCGGACCCATGCGCGCGACGAGGCGCCGCAGCGCCGGCGCCGTAAGCGCGACGCACCCCGCGGTCGGGGTAAAGCCCGGGCGCGCCACATGCACGAACACGGCGCTGCCGCGGCCGGCGATGCGCGGCCGGGTGTTGTGATCGAGCTCGACGATGATGTCGTAGAGACGATCGGACCGCGTGAGCCGGTCACCCGGAATGTCGGGTGCCAGACGGATCGGCTGGTTGTAATGACGGTCGCGCGGGTCCTCGCACCAGCCGTCCTCGGCGCGGATGCGGCGCACCGGCAACAGCGTGCGCGGCCGCGTCGTGCGGTCGGCGCGCCACCACAGCCGGCGCAGCCGGAAGGTGCCGCGTGGGGTACCGCCGTCGCCCTCCCGCTTGTCGGCCCGGATGCCGCCGCGGCCGAGCGCGACCGGCAGCGCGAGCGGCCCGGCCAGGAGCCAGCCGCGGGTCGGCTGGCCGGGCCGGGACCGCACTCGAAGACTCTGCAGAGAGGCTCTTTTCATAGGTGCGGTAGGCCATAGATCGATGGTCGGGGGTTCCGGGCCTTGCCCTTTTACCCCCGAATGCTCTACTTCGCGCAAAGCCGCCGGGCTATGGCCGTATAGCGCCCCAGAGGACCCGGAAAACCATGCCCAACAGCCGCAAAATCCTGATTGTCGACGATGACACGGAACTGCGGACCGCCCTGGTCGAGCAGCTCGCGCTGCATGACGAGTTCGAGGCGATTGCGGTGGATTCCGGCACCAAGGGCGTGGCCGAGGCCAAATCCGGCCAGGTCGATCTGGTGATCATGGACGTCGGCCTGCCCGACGTCGACGGGCGGGAGGCGGTCCGCATTCTGCGCAAGAATGGCTTCAAGGCCCCGGTCATCATGCTGACCGGTCACGACACCGATTCGGACACCATCCTCGGCCTGGAGTCGGGTGCGAACGATTACATCACCAAGCCGTTCCGTTTTGCCGTGCTGCTGGCGCGCATCCGCGCCCAGCTTCGCCAGCACGAGGCGAGCGAGGATGCGGTCTTTTCCATCGGCCCCTACACGTTCCGGCCGAGCTCCAAGCTCCTGATGAGTCCCAAGGGCACCAAGATTCGCCTGACCGAGAAGGAAACCGCGATCCTGCGCTACCTCTATCGCGCCGGTCAGAAGCCGGTGTCGCGCGAGACGCTGCTGCAGGAGGTCTGGGGCTACAATTCCGGCGTCACCACGCACACGCTCGAAACCCATGTCTATCGGTTGCGGCAGAAGGTCGAGAAAGACGCCGCCAGCCCGGCGATCCTGGTCACCGATGCCGGCGGCTACAAGCTGGTGCCGTGATGGCGCGCATGCTGCCGAACCATAGAGCGCTCTAAGTGGCCATCGAGGACGACATCCTGTTCATCGAGCGGGTGCCGACGCTCCGCCCGCTCGGCCGCGATGCGCTGCGCATTCTCGCGATCGGCGCCGAAAGCCGCTACGTGCACAAGGGTGAGGTGCTGTTCATCGCCGGCGAGGCGGCGGACAGCGGCTACGTGATCCAGGAAGGATCGTTTCAGCTCGAAGGCGCGGCGAAGGCGATGGGCGAGGTCATCGCCGGTCCCGGCACGTTGCTCGGCGAGCTCGCGCTGATCTACGAGATCAAGCGGCCGGCGACCGCGACGGCGCTCGAGCCGTCAACCGTGATCCGCATCTCGCGCAGCCTGTTCCTGAAGATGCTCGAAGGCTTTCCGCATGCCGCGCATGTGCTGCGCGATCAGATCGCCGCACGCGCCCGCCAGGCGCTGACCGAGATGGCCGACGTGCGCGCGGTGCTGGATACGAGCCAGACGCCATCCGCGCAGTAGCTCACACCTCCAATGTCACCGTCACCGGCACGTGGTCGGACGGCCGCTCCCAGCCGCGCGCGTCCTTGGACACGTTGATGCCGGCGAGCCGGTCGCCGAGACCCTGCGACACCCAGATGTGGTCGAGGCGTCGGCCGCGATCGGCGGTTTGCCAATTGTCCATCGCGCGGTAGCTCCACCAGGTGAACAGCTTCTCCGGCTCGCGCACGAACGTGCGCGCGACGTCGATCCAGTTGCCGGCCTGCTGTGCGGCGATCAGCTTTTCGCATTCGAGCGGCGTGTGCGAAACAACCCGCAGCATCTGCTTATGGCTCCATACGTCGTGCTCGAGCGGCGCGACATTGAGGTCGCCGACCACGATCGAGCGCTGGCCGGGTTCCGGCAGCATGTGCGGACAGGTGCGAAGCTCATCGAGAAACGCGAGCTTGTGGGCGAACTTGGGATTGATCTCCGGGTCCGGCTCGTCGCCGCCGGCCGGTACATAGTAATTGTGAATCGTCAGCGGATCGCGCAGCCCGGCCTTTTCGCCCAGCACGGCGCCGATGTGGCGCGAGTCGGTCTTGCCGCAGTAACCCTTCACGATCTTGGAATCGAACGGCAGCCGCGAGATCACGGCGACGCCGTGGTAGCCCTTCTGGCCGTTGAGCGCGACGTGCTCATAGCCGAGCCGCTTGAAGCGCTTCACCGGAAAAGCGTCGTCGATGCACTTGATCTCCTGCAGGCACAGCACGTCGGGCCGCACCGACTTGATGAACTTCGCCACCAGGTTGATGCGCAAGCGGACCGAATTGATGTTCCAGGTGGAGAGCTTGAGTTGCATCGAGGCAATCTAGGTGCGGGGCGCCGGAATTTCCACGTTAGGCCAGGCTTGTCCACGCCCGAAAGGCTCAGCCGTCATTCGCAGCGCTCGCGAAGCGAGCGAAGCCGGAATCCAGAGGTGTGTCCGAGCTTTTGTCTGGATTCCGGGTTCGCGCTACGCGCGCCCCGGAATGACGGCGCACCTACTGAATGGTCCGCGTGTAGTCGATGCGGAACATGTTCTGGTCGGGCTGGATCCGGCTGTCGAGGTTGTAGACCGCGACGGTGGTGTCGTAGCCCTGCGGGTCGGTGACGGTCCACTGCCGGAGCTGGTAGTCCTGCGCGCCGAACATCAGCATCACCTTGTGGGTGCCGCCGAGGATCTGCCGCTCCTCGATCACGACGGTGACGAACACGTCGTCGGCGTAGACGCCGATCAGGTTGGTGTCGCGCAGCAGATCGATGCGGTCGGCCAGCAGGAAGCGAAGCGGCGTCTGCGACAGCGGATAGAGGTCCTGGGTGGCGAGCTTGCGGTCGCGCACCACGACCGAGGAGCCGTCGGCAATCAGCTCGATCGGGCTCGGCGGGTTGTAGTCGAAGCGGACCTTGCCCGGCTTCTGCAGGAAGAACTCGCCTTCGGATTTGCCGCCGTCGGGTCCGACCTGGACGAAGTTGCCATGCAGCTGGCGCACGTTCGAAAGATAGGCGCTGACGCGATCGGCGAGGCCGCGCTGGCGGGCGTCGAAGGCGGTGGTTTCGCCGGACTTGCCGAAGATCGCGGGCGGCTTGAAGATCGATGGAAAGCCCGAGGCCTGCTCGGGCGGCCGGGCGGGCTGCTGCGCGGCGGCGGCCGGCGCCATGGTGGCGGGTGGCCGTGGCGTGGCCGGGGCATAGCTTTTCGGCTGCGGCGCCGGGACCGGCATTGGGACGTTTTGCGCCAGCGCGGCGCTTGATCCCGCAGTCGCCAAAACGAGCGCGAGACTCGGCAGCAACGCCGCAACTCCGGCCGTCCGGCTCCCCATGTCGTGCTCCACCCTTCCCTGACCGTCGTTTCCTTAAGGACCGGCTGTGGCGATTTCACGGCCCGCCCGCACGCACTTACCCGCAGCCGGACTTATTCTCAATACTTCGCGTGCTCTTCCTGGTCGATCAGGATCTCGCGCTTGCCGGCGTGGTTGGCCTGCCCGACGATGCCTTCCTGCTCCATCCGCTCCATGAGCGAAGCAGCGCGATTGTAACCGATCTGCAGCCGGCGCTGGATGTAGCTGGTCGAAGCCTTTTTGTCGCGGGTCACGACCTGGACCGCCTGTTGATAGAGGTCGGTGGCGTCGCCGGTCGCGCCCATGGAGGTGGCGTCGAACACCGGGTTGCCGTCCTCGTCGGTCTCCTCCTCGGCCGCGGTGACGGCTTCGAGGTATTGCGGCTGGCCTTGCGACTTGAGGTGGCGGACGACCTTCTCGACCTCGTCATCCGACACGAACGGTCCGTGTACGCGGCTGATGCGGCCGCCGCCCGCCATGTAGAGCATGTCGCCCTGACCGAGGAGCTGCTCGGCGCCCTGCTCGCCCAGGATGGTGCGGCTGTCGATCTTCGACGTGACCTGGAAGGAGATGCGGGTCGGGAAGTTCGCCTTGATCGTGCCGGTGATGACGTCGACCGACGGCCGCTGGGTGGCGAGGATGACGTGGATGCCGGCGGCGCGCGCCATCTGGGCGAGGCGCTGCACCGCGCCTTCGATGTCCTTGCCGGCAACCATCATCAGGTCGGCCATCTCGTCGACGATGACGACGATGTAGGGGATCGGCTCGAGGTCGAGCTGCTCCTTCTCGTAGATCGCCTCGCCGGTCTCCTTGTCGTAGCCGGTGTGGACCGTGCGGCTCAGCGTCTCGCCCTTGCTCTTGGCTTCGGCGAGGCGGGCGTTGTAGCCGTCGATGTTGCGCACGCCGAGCTTCGACATCTTCTTGTAGCGCTCCTCCATCTCGCGCACCGCCCATTTGAGCGCGACCACGGCCTTGCGCGGATCGGTGACGACGGGGGTAAGCAGATGCGGGATGCCGTCGTAGACCGACAGTTCGAGCATTTTGGGATCGACCATGATCAGCCGGCATTGCTCGGGCCGAAGCCTGTAGACGAGGCTCAGGATCATGGTGTTGATCGCGACCGACTTGCCCGAGCCGGTGGTGCCGGCGATCAGCAGATGCGGCATGCGTGCGAGATCGACGATCACGGACTCGCCGCCGATGGTCTTGCCGAGGCAGAGCGCGAGCTTGGCCTGGCTGCCCTGGTAGTCATCGGTATCGAGCAGTTCGCGGAAATAGACCTTCTCGCGCTTGTCGTTCGGCAGCTCGATGCCGATGGCGTTGCGTCCCGACACGACGGCGACGCGGGCCGACAGCGCGCTCATCGAGCGGGCGATGTCGTCGGCAAGCCCGATCACGCGCGACGACTTGATCCCCGGCGCGGGCTCGAGCTCGTAGAGCGTGACCACCGGACCGGGGCGGGCGTTGATGATCTGGCCGCGCACGCCGAAGTCCGACAGCACGCTTTCGAGCGCCTGCGCGGTCTGCTGAATCGATTCCTGGCTCGGCGCGAAACGGTCGGAGGGCCGGGACGCGGCGAGCAAGCTCAATTCGGGCAACTGGTAGCCGCTGCTCGACCGCTTCGGCGTCCTGATGCGCGCCGGCCTGGGCGCAGGCGTTGCTGCCTCGGTGTCCGGCTCGTCCTCCTCGGTCTCAGGTGCGGCGACCGCGACGGTGCGCGGCTCGAAGCGCTCGCGGGGTTCTGCCGCCGGCATCGGCGCGCGGCGGGCGGCGGGCGGCGTCGCGTGCTGCGCCGAGCGGCGCGTCACGAGGCGAACGACGCGGGCTTTCAGACTCAGCGCGGCATGGACGAGCCAGCCGAGCGAGATCGAGGTCCGCTCCTCGTCATCATCGTCGGGCCCGGCAGCTTCCTTCGCCCAGCGCTCGTCGAGCTTGACCTCCGACGGATCGTGATATCCGAAGCCTGTGGCGATCACGACGGCGCAAAGAGTGCAGAGACCGAACAGCGCAGCGGCTGCGAACAGCGCGTTGCCGGTCATCGGCCCGAACACCAGCTCGGGCAGGTGCAGCATGGCGTCGCCGATGACGCCGCCGAGGCCGGTCGGCAGCGGCCAGTGCCCGCTCCGCGGCAGGCACGCGACAAAGCCCGCGGCGGCGATCGTGCCGGCGAGCCAGAACGACAGGCGCATCCATTCGCGATCGAACGGCCGGTGCGTGGCGATGCGCCAGCCCCAGACCGCAACCGGGAGCACCAGCACGGTCGAGGCGAGGCCGAACAATTGCATCAGGAGGTCGGCGCCGACGGCGCCCGTGGTGCCGAGATAATTGCGCACCGGGCCGTCGGTGGCGTGGCTGAAGGAGGGGTCCTGCACCGACCAGGTTGCGAGCGCGACCGCGATCAGGGCGGACAATGTGATTAGCGCGACGCCGCCGCTTTCGGAGACGCGGCGGCGAAGCATGTCGCGCAAGTCGTCGGACCAGCTCGAAAGGTCAATGCCGCGGTCGAGTGATGCCATGTCGTCAGTCCAGCAGTCTCAAAGATTAGCCGAGCACGGTGACGAGGCGGTGCAGCGCCTCGGCAGTGATTTCCTTATCCTGAACGAGCGCGACGCGGATGTAGCCTTGGCCGGGATTGCGGCCGTCGGCGCCGTCGCGCGCGAGATAATGTCCGGGAATGACGCGCAGTCCGCCTTCGCGCCAAAGCTTCCGGGCGACCGCCTCGTCGCCACCCTGGGCGCTGACATCGAGCCAGAGGAAGAAGCCGCCGGCCGGACGCTCATATCCGTAGCGGTTGCCGATGATCTGATCGGCGAGGTCGAATTTGGTGACGTAGAGCTCGCGGTTCTTGTCGACGTGGGCCTCGTCGCCGTAGGCCGCGATCGCGACCTCCTGCAACGGCACCGGGACTTGCGGCGCCGCAATGTTGCGGAGCTCGACGTAGCGGGTGAGGAACCGGCGGTCGCCGGCGGCGAAGCCGACTCGCATGCCAGGCAGATTGGAGCGCTTGGACAGCGAGTGGAACACGACGACGTTGGTGAAGTCCGGCTGCGAGACTTCGAGCATGCCGTGCGGCGCGCGGCCGTTGAGATAGATCTCGCAATAGCATTCGTCGGCGAAGATCAGGAAGCCGTGCCGGCGCGCCATGCCGACGAGCCGCGTCAGATAGGGTTCGTCCGCGACCGCGCCCTGCGGGTTCGAGGGCGAAGCGAGATAGAACGCGACGGTGCGCGCGAGCAGGCCTTCATCGATCGCGTCGAGATCGGGCAGAAAGCCAGTCTCGCGCGTGGTCGGCAGATAGACCGGGTCGCATTCGGCGGCGGCGGCGCCGGCCGAATAGGCGGCGTAGAACGGATTGGGGATGAGGATCGCGGGCTTGCCGGCGCGCTGCGTGACGTAGCGCTTGGCAGCGATCGCGCCGAGGAACAGGCCCTCGCGCGTGCCGTTGAGCACGATGACCTCGGTCTCCGGATCGACCGGGCGGTCGAGCCGGTAGCGCCGCCCGAGCCAGGCCGCGGCCGCCTTGCGGAAGCCGTCGGTCCCCTTGTTGGCCGGATAGCGGCCGAAGTCATTGAGATGCGCCTGTAGCACCGGCCCGACGAACGGCGGGATCGGGTGCTGCGGCTCGCCGACCGAAAGATTGATCGCGGGCTTGGCCGGCTTGATGTCGGCCAACAGCTCATGCAGCCGCACGAAGGGCGAACGCCCTTCGGCCTTCATGGGTGCGGGTTGCGAAGCGGTGACGGCGGTCATGGACTCAGGGGTCAGGGAACGGCGGAATCGCCCGCCGCATCAGGCCTTTCGACAGCATAGGGGCGGCGAGGTTAAGGGGTGATTAACCATCGGGGTGCGGGAGGTCTAGGGCTTGGAAGTTTCATCAAAAATGGCTTCGACATCGCGTCGGCCATGGAGGACGCGGATAATCTCGATGCGACTGGTCCGGACGCGATAGAAAACGACATAAGGGCTGGAAGGGATTGAACGCATGCCAGGCAATATGTCGCCCCGGTCCCGGCCCGAGTGCGGCCACGCCTTCAGTCTCTGGCAGCTCAGCTCGATGTCTCGGACAATCCGATCAGCAATGGCGCGCGACGCCCGACGAGTGAGATAGGCCCAGATCTGGAAAAGGTCCTCTTCGGCGTCTGCGGACCAGACGATCGAAAGTTCAGCCTTTGGCATACCGCCGTCGGGCGCGCTTGAGGAACTCCTCAATCTCGAGGGGGCGTCCTTTTCCAGCGTCCAAGGATCGAATGCCCTTTTCCAAGTCTGCCCGCAATTTTCTCAACTTGCGAACGTGCGCCAATAACTTGCGGCCGATCTGATCCTGATCCGCCTTGGGCAGGTCGGCGACCACCGCCATCGCCTTTTCGAGTGTCTTTGTCATGACAGCGAATATAGCATCGTTGACACATCGTCGTTGCAAAAAGAGAGAGGCCCAGGCCTTGCGACCTGGGCCTCCCGACGGACGGGGCGGTGCCGGGTATCCGCCCCAACCGCATCTCGTGGCGTGCTTACATGTTGTAGGCGCGCTCGTTGTGGTCGGTGATGTCGAGGCCTTCGCGCTCGCGGTCCGAGGTCGGACGCAAGCCGACGGTGAAGTCGACCACCTTGTAGATGATGAACGAGCCCACGCCGGACCACACCAGCGTCAGCGCGACGGCTTTGCACTGCGCGATGACCTGGGTGATGAAGTCGTAGTCGGCGATCTTGCCGGCGGTGTAGTCCATGATGCCGGTGCCGCCGAGCGCCGGCGCCACCAGGATGCCGGTGCCGATGGCGCCGACGATGCCGCCGATGCAGTGGATGCCGAACACGTCGAGCGCGTCGTCATAGCCGAACATGTTCTTGATCGTGGTGACCATGAACAGGCAGACGACGCCGACGATCAGCCCCAGCACGATCGCGCCCATCGGGCCGGCATAGCCGGACGCCGGGGTGACCGCGACCAGGCCCGCGACGCAGCCCGACAGCGCGCCGAGCAGCGACGGCTTTCCTTTAAGCATCCACTCGGCGAACATCCATGACAGCGCAGCGGCTGCCGTGGCGACGAACGAGTTGATCATCGCGAGTGGCGCGCCGCCCGTCGCTTCGAGGTTGGAGCCGGCGTTGAAGCCGAACCAGCCGACCCAGAGCAGCGAGGCGCCGATCATGGTGAGGACGAGCGAGTGGGGAGGCATCAGTTCCTTGCCGAAGCCGATGCGCTTGCCAACCACCAGCGCGCCAACGAGCCCGGCGATGCCGGAGTTGATGTGCACGACGGTCCCGCCGGCGAAGTCGATGGCGCCCCAGAGGAAGACCAGGCCGGCGTCGGCGTTGACCGCGTCGAGCGCCTCCTGCGCCGCCTTCTTGGCTTCGGGTGTGGTGGCCGCGGCCAGGGCCTTGGCGGCGGCGTCGATCGCGTCCGGGCCGGCCCAATACCAGACCATGTGGGCGATCGGGAAGTAGACGAACGTCACCCAGAGCGGGATGAACAGCGCCACGGCCGAGAACTTCATCCGTTCGGCGAAGGCGCCGACGATGAGGGCCGGCGTGATCGCGGCGAACGTCATCTGGAAGCAGATGTAGACGTACTCGGTGATGTTGACGCCGACCGAGAAGGTCGCGGCCTTGGAGTCGGCGGTCACTCCCTTCAGGAACAGCTTGTCGAGCCCGCCGATGAAGGTCGAGCCCCCGGTGAAGGCGAGGCTGTAGCCGTAGATCACCCAGATCAAGGTGACGACGCACACCGTGTAGAACACATGGGTGAGCACCGACAGCGTGTTCTTCGGGCGAACCAGTCCGGCGTAGAACAGCGCCAGCCCCGGAATGGTCATCAGCAGGACGAGGACGGTCGACGTCATCATCCAGGCGTTGTCGCCCTTGTTGACGACGATCTCCGGAGCGGCGGGGGCCGCCGGCGCAGCGGTCTGCGCGATGGTCGGGTCGCTCAGCAGTACGGCGATGGCCAGAGCGGCAAGCCCAGCCAGTCCCGCGCCGATCACTTTCTTGGACGTCATGGTCGAACTCCTGTTCGCAGGATTTGAGTTGCGCGGGATTACAGCGCCGCAGAGTCGGTTTCGCCGGTGCGGATGCGGACGGCGTGGTCGAGGTCGTAGACGAAAATTTTTCCGTCGCCGATCTGCCCGGTCTTGGCAGCGCCGGTGATGGCGTCGATGACCTTGTCGGCCTGCTCGCTCGGAACAGCGACTTCGATCTTGATCTTCGGAAGGAAATTCACGGCGTATTCGGTGCCGCGATAGATTTCAGTATGGCCCTTCTGACGCCCGTATCCCTTGACCTCGGTGACGGTCAGCCCGTGCACACCCGCCGCGGTAAGAGCGTCTCGGACCTCGTCGAGCTTGAAAGGCTTGATGATGGCCATGACGATTTTCATGGGTTCGATCCCCGCTTGGGCCCGGCCAAACTGACCGGGCGACTCCGGCAGCGTCGCGGGCTCATGCACGCGTGGGCTGCCGCGGGTTAGGGAATCAAACCCCGTGCCAGTTGCTGCGACTGGGGTAAGGCGCTGAAATGTCTTGTAGTTTTCGACCCGACAGGCGGCGCGAGCGGCTCCGCGGAACCTGGGCGATAAAATTTGCGAATGAATTAGTCAGCCAAGCTGGCGCAGGGCCTCGCCTGCCCAAATCATGAGCAGGCGAGGTGCGTTAATGCCACGTGAGCAGCGAGCCCAGGTGCGCGGCTATTGCAGCGACTCCCCGTGCAGCGAGACGTCGAGGCCGATCCGTTCGTCCTCTTCGCGCACGCGCAGCGGCAGCAGGAAGCCGATCACCTTGAGCAGCACCAGGGTGGCGACGCCGGACCAGACGATCGTCGCGCCGACACCATAGAGCTGGACCAGCACCTGCCGGCCGTTGCCTTCGAGCAGTCCCGCCGTGTCGCCCACGGCCGCGACCGCGAACACTCCGGCCAGGATCGTGCCGGTCGCGCCGCCGATGCCGTGCACGCCGAACACGTCGAGCGAGTCGTCGTACTTGAGCCTCGTCTTGAGCTTGGTGCAGCCCCAGTAGCAGATCGCGCCGGCGACGATGCCGATGACGATGCCGTGCCACGGCAGCACAAAGCCCGAGGCCGGGGTAATGGTGCCGAGCCCCGCGACCGCGCCGGAGATCATGCCGAGCACCGACGGCTTGCCGCGGTCCCACCATTCGAGCAGCATCCAGGTCAGCACGCCGGCGCAGGCGGCGAGATGCGTCGCGACGATGGCGAAGCCGGCGCGCGAGTTGGCGCCGAGCGCGGAGCCGCCGTTGAAGCCGAACCAGCCGACCCAGAGCAGGCCGGTGCCGATCACCGCGAGCGACAGGTCATAGGGCGCCATGTTGTCGGTGCCGAAGCCGCGCCGCGAGCCCAGCACATAGCAGGCGACAAGTCCGGCGATGCCGGCGTTCAGATGCACCACGGTGCCGCCGGCGAAATCCAGCACACCGGCCGTGCTGAGGAATCCGCCGCCCCAGACCCAGTGCGCGATCGGCACATAGACAATGAGCAGCCAGCCGGCGACGAACCAAAGATAGGCCGAGAAGCGCATCCGGTCGGCAACCGAGCCTGCAACCAGCGCCACGGTGATGACCGCGAAGGTCATCTGGTAGATCATGAACACCGATTCCGGGATTGTCTTGGCGAGCGGGCTGATCGCGTTCATGTCCATGCCCATCAGCATGACGCGATCGAACGTGCCGATCGCCGGCCCTTCGCCGGTGAAGGCGAGGGTGTAGCCGACCGCCACCCACAGGATCGAGCCGAGCGCGACCGCGGCCAGTGTCTGCGCCATGGTGGCGAGCACATTCTTCTTGCGCACCATGCCGGAGTAGAACAGCGCCAGGCCCGGGATGCTCATCATCAGCACCAGGCCGGTTGCCGAGATCATCCACGCGGTGTCGCCCGCGTCGATCTTGGCCGGTTGCGCGGCCGCCTGCGCGAAGGCTGGCGTTGCCGCTATCGCCATCAGCATCGCAAGGCCGTTGCGCGCGGCTCTGCGTGCGAGCGCTATCCTGATCATGATCTCCCCCCGGAGTTTTGGATTTCAGAAGCCTGGTTTTTTACAGCGCGTCGTTGTCAGTCTCGCCGGTGCGGATGCGGACGGCGCGATCGAGGTCGTAGACAAAGATTTTTCCGTCGCCGATCTGGCCCGTCTTGGCGGCGTTGCCGATCGCGGCCACGACCTTGTCGGCGAGGCTGTCCTCGACGCCCACTTCGACCTTGAGCTTGGGCAGGAAGTTCACGGCGTATTCGGCGCCGCGATAGATTTCGGTGTGGCCCTTCTGGCGGCCGAAGCCCTTGACCTCGGTCACGGTCATGCCGTGCACGCCGAGCGCGGTGAGCGCGTCGCGGACTTCCTCGAGCTTGAAGGGTTTGATGATGGCGATAACAAACTTCATGTTGGTCACCCTCTGATCGGTGCTGGCTAAAGCCACGCCCCGATAGACAACGAAAACCCGCCCCAATGGTTTGACGGGCGAGCCGGATGCTCACGATATCGGCAAGTCGGTCAGAGATTAAGCGGATTTATTGCCTTACCCGCAGGCAAAAGCTCCAAACCACGCCACTTTGGCGCCCCTCAGGGCGTGCTGGGTTCTGGCCGGCGTTCGCGTAGCAGGCCCTCCTGGACGGCTGAGGCCACAAGCTGGCCATCGGCGGAGAAGATCAGGCCGCGGCCGAAGCCGCGGGAGCCGTGCATGTTGGGGCTGTCCAGCGTGTAGAGCAGCCATTGGTCGGCACGAAACGGGCGATGAAACCACAGCGCATGGTCGAGGCTTGCGCCCATGATGCTGCGGTCGAACACGCTGCGATGGTGCGGCACGAGCGCGGCATCGAGCAGGTTCATGTCCGAGGCGTAGGCCAGGGCGCAGCGGTGCATCGCCGGTTCGTCGGGCAGCGGATCGCGGGTGCGCAGCCAGATGCTGAAGCGGTCTCCTTCGGGCCGTTTGCCGCGGTAGCGGTCGAAATCGACCGGCCGCAATTCGATCGGCCGCGGGCGCTCGTAATAGCGGCGCACCAGCTCCGGCAGCTCCGGCAGAATCTTCTGCCTGATCTCGGCGTCGCTCGGAAGCTGATCGGGATGCGGCACATTGGGCATCGGCATCTGATGGTCGAGGCCCGGCTCGTCGTTGTGAAACGACACCGACATCGAGAAGATCGCGCGGCCGTTCTGGATGGCGACGACGCGCCGGGTGGAAAAGCTCTTGCCATCGCGGATGCGGTCGACCTCGTAGACGATCGGCACCTTCAGATCGCCGCCCAGCAGGAAGTATGCGTGCAGCGAATGCGGCAGCACGCCCTCGACGGTGCGGCAGGCCGCGACCAGCGCCTGCCCGAGCACCTGTCCGCCGAACACGCGCTGCATGTGCGACGGCGGGCTGGTGCCGCGGAACAGGTTCAGCTCGAGCTGTTCGAGGCCGAGGATGGCGAGCAGGTCGGTCGGGGCGACGGAGGACATGATGGCACCTTGTGGCGGGCCCAGTGATATACTTCCGCCATGGCGAAGACAAAGCGATCCGAAGCGAGCGCCGATGTCGTGATCGGCGGCGGCGGCTTTGCCGGGCTGGCGCTCGCCATCGCGCTGCGCCAGGGGCTCGGCGACACGTTCAAGGTCACAGTCGCGGATCCGGCGCTCGGCCGGAGCCATGCGGGCGACGCCCGCGCCTCGGCGATCGCGGCGGCGGCGCGGCGGCTGTTCGAGACCATCGGCGTCTGGGACAAGGTCGCGGCGGATGCACAGCCCATCCTCGACATGGTCGTCACCGATTCCAGATTGCAGGACGCGATGCGGCCGACCTATCTGACGTTCGGGGGCGAGGTCGCGCCGGGCGAGCCGTTCGCGCACATGATCGAGAATCCGGCGCTGGTCGATGCGCTGCTCGAGCGGGCGAAGGCGGACGGGGTCGAATTGCGCGCCACGGCGGTGGCGGGCTTTGAGGCTGTTTCGGATCGCATCGAGGTTGCGCTGTCGGATGAAACGATTTCGGCGAAGCTTCTTGCCGCCGCCGATGGTGCGCGCTCGGCGATCCGAGAGGCGGCCGGCATCCGCAGCGTCGGCTGGGATTACGAGCAGGCCGGCATCGTCACCACCGTCGCGCACGAGCGCGATCATCACGGCCGGGCCGAGGAGCATTTCCTTCCGGCCGGGCCGTTTGCGATCCTGCCGCTGAAGGGTAAGCGCTCCTCCATCGTCTGGACCGAGGAGAAGCGCGAGGCCGAACGCATCATGGCGTTGCCGGACGATGGCTTTCATGCCGAACTGGAGAAACGGTTCGGATTGAAACTCGGCGAGATCGAAGTCGTGGGGCCGCGCCGCGCCTATCCGCTCGGGCTATGGACGGCGCGCTCGTTCGCCGGCGATCGTCTCGCACTGGTCGGCGACGCCGCCCACGTGATTCATCCGATCGCGGGCCAGGGGCTCAATCTCGGGCTGCGCGACGTGGCGGCGCTGGCAGAGGCGGTCGTCGACGCCGCGCGGCTCGGTCTCGATCCGGGCGGAGCCGACGTGCTCGATCGCTATCAGCGATGGCGGCGTTTCGACACCGCGGCGATGGGGGTCGCGACCGACGGGCTGAACCGGCTGTTCTCCAACCGCTCCGACGCGCTGCGTCTGGTGCGCGACGTGGGCCTCGGTCTGGTCGATCGCGTGCCGGCGCTGAAGGGGCTGTTCATCCGCGAGGCGGCTGGATTGACCGGCGACGTGCCGAAATTGCTCAAGGGAGAGGCGCTGTAGGCGATGCAATGGCCTTTCTTCCCTCTCCCCTTGTGGGAGAGGGAAGAGATTCGTGGTGAGGTAAGACAACTACGTCAGCGGCACGACCGCGATCTGCTCCTTGAACGCGGGCCGTGAGGAGATCGCTGCGTACCAGCGGTCGAGGTTCGGCGTCGCCGGCCGCTCCGGGATCAATTGCATGTAGCGGTAGATCATGATGCCGACCGGAATGTCGCCGTAGGAGAATTCGTCGCCGGCCATGAACTTCGTCTTGCCGAGCTGCTCATTCATCATCTTGGCGGCGACGATGGTCTTTTCCTTGCCGGCTTCGATCGCCTTCGGATCGCGCTTCTCGGGGGGCGTGCGGATCAGGCCCCAAAACACCGGCGTGATCGACGGCCCCATGACCGAGAGCTGCCAGTCCATCCACATGTGGGCGCGGGCGCGGATTTTCGGATCGGCCGGCCTGAGCGCGCTGTTGCCGTGCTTGTCCGAGAGGTAACGCACGATGGTGTTCGATTCCCAGAGGGTGAACCCGTCTTCTTCCTCGAGCGTTGGCACCAGCGAGTTCGGGTTCATCGCCAGATAGAACGGGTCCTTGGTCTTGCCGAAAGCGCCGCCGACATCGATGCGCTCGAACGGCAGCTTCATCTCGGCCAGCGCCCAGATCACCTTCTGCACGTTCGACGAGGTGTTGCGGCCCCAGATTTTCAGCATGTGCTCCTCCGGTTTGCTTTTGGGCCTCATCCTGAGGAGCGGTCCGAAGGACCGCGTCTCGAAGGATGGATGTGGTGGCACATGCTTCGAGACGCGCACTTCGTGCGCTCCTCAGCATGAGGTCCAAAGAAGGCGGGGTAATTCATTCGCAATCAATCCAACCGGCGCGCCTCTTCGGGCAGCATGATCGGGATGCCGTCGCGGATCGGGTAGGCGAGCTTGGCGGCGCGCGAGATCAGCTCCTGCTTCTCGGCGTCGTATTCCAGCGTGCTCTTGGTCAGCGGGCAGACCAGGATTTCCAGTAGCTTCGGATCGACGCTGCCGGCGGGGCGTTCGGTGGTGTTCATGCGCCGGACTCTAGCGGATCGGCCACGGCCTTGTCACTGCAACGGCGTCTCGCCGCCGCCGGCGGTCTTCTTGGCGATGTCCATCTCGGTCACTGCAACCAAAATCTCGGCGCGCGACTTCAGATCGGGCGCCTCCAGCAGCGCCTGCTTCTCGGCCGTGCCATAGGGCGACATCATGGCGAGCGCGTTGACCAGCGCCTCGTTGGGCGCGCTCTCGACACCCTGCCAGTCGGTCTTGAGATTGTTGGCCTTGAGGAATGCCGTCAGCGCCTCGAGCACCGCCTTGCGGTCGACCGCATCCTCGCCCTTGCGCGCTATAAAGTCGTCGGCGAACGGCTGGTAGGTGACGCGGCACTGCCGATATGCGGTCGCGACGTTGAGCTCTTCCTCGACGCGGAAGCGCGCCACGCCGGTGAGCTGGAGCAGGTAACGGCCATCGCCCGATTCGGCGATCTGGGTGATGCGGCCGACGCAGCCGACCTTGAACAGCGTCGGCTTGTCCTCGGAGCCGGGATGCGCCGGGTCCGGCTGGATCATGCCGATCAGCCGGTGGCCGTCGCGCAGCGAGTCGTCGACCATCGCGAGATAGCGCGGCTCGAAAATGTTGAGCGGCATCTGGCCGCGCGGCAGCAGCAGAGCGCCCGGCAGCGGGAACACCGGAATGTTCTCCGGCAGATCCGCCGAGCCTTTGTAGATCACGTTCATCGGCATGATCGCTCACCTCCGATGCGCCGCCGGGCGGGAATCAGGCAAACAGGACCGACGACAGCTTTCTGCGGCCGGCGACGGTCGCCTCGTCGGTCGGGCCCCAGGCCTCGAAGAACTGCACGAGCTGCTTGCGCGCGCCGTCCTCGTTCCATTTGCGATCGCGCTTGACGATCTCGATCAGATGATCGACCGCCTCGTTGCGCTTGTTGGCGGCGTTGAGCGCGACGGCAAGGTCGAAGCGCGCCTGATGATCGAGTGGATTGGCGGCGACCTTCTGCTCAAGCTCGGCAACCGGGCCGACCGCGCTTGCCTGCTCGGCCACTTCGAGCGCCGCGCGGGCGGCGGCGACGGCCGCATCGTTCTGCTTGGCCGCCGGCACCTGGGTCAGGACCTGCCTGGCCTTGTCGAATTCGTTTTTGGCGACATGGACGCGGGCGAGACCGGCGAGCGCGGCGACGTTGGCCTTATCCTCTTCCAGGATATGGGAATAGATCTCGGCCGCGCCCTCCGTGTCGCCCTCGGCGATGGCGGCGTCGGCCGACTTCATCAGCTCAGCGGTCTCGTTGCCGCCGGCCTTGCCCTTGGTCACGCGGTCGATGAACGCCACGACCTGGCTTTCAGGGAGTGCTCCCATGAAGCCGTCGGCCGGCTGGCCGTTGACGAAGGCGATCACCGCCGGGATCGACTGGATGCCCATCTGGCCCGGGATGGCCGGATGCTCGTCGATGTTCATCTTGACCAGCTTGACTGCGCCTTTGGCGTTCTTGACGACCTTCTCCAGGACGGGGGTGAGCTGCTTGCACGGGCCGCACCAGGGCGCCCAGAAGTCGATCAGCACCGGCTGGCGCTTCGACTCCTCGATGACGTCCTTCATGAAGCTTTGGGTGGTGGCCTCCTTGATGAGACCCTCGGGAGCGGCGGCTGCCGCTCCTGCCACGTTGTCCAACATAGACATGCTTTCCTCGCCTGCGCCGGTCAAACCGGGCTGCCCCGACAGCGTTTGTTCCCTCATTAGATGGGCCGGGGAACCGGCAAATGCAATCGGTCTAAGCCTCTGAAAACGGTCCGGTAACCGCGGCGATGCGGGGCGGATGGCCGGTGGCTTCCAGGAATCTGACCAGGTCGTCGCGAGCGATTGATGTGGTCATGGTGTTGGCCAGCGGGTGCGCGTTGATGATGGCGTTCTGCATCAGGCCGGCGTCGAGCACGACCGTGACACGGCCGGCGGTGTCGTTGATCGCGCCGAACGGCGTCACTGCGCCCGGCAGCACGCCCAGCGTTTCCATCATCAGCGCGGCGGACCCGAACGAGAAGCGGCCGGCGGCGCCGAGCCGCCGGTGCAGCGACTTCAGCTCGATCGTGGCATCTTCCAGCGCGGTCACCAGGAACAGCGCGTCCTTCTTGTCCTTGAGAAAGAGATTTTTGGTGTGCCCGCCCGGGATCGTGCCTCGCAGGCCCTGCGACTGCTCGACCGTGAACAGGGGCGGGTGGCTCACGGTCGGATGCGCGATGCCCAGGCGGTCGAGGGCGGCGAAAAGCTCGTCTGGCGTGGCGGTCATAGGGCTTTAGGCATGCTTTTGGGCCTCGGTTGCAATGCCAGGGGGGTTTTGGCTATAGGAACGGCCACCATATGAAGTTCTGGCGGCTTGGCTAGTTTCTAGCCGCCATACCCAACGGATGCGGGTGTAGCTCAGGGGTAGAGCACGACCTTGCCAAGGTCGGGGTCGAGGGTTCGAATCCCTTCGCCCGCTCCATCCTGCTTCGCGCCTACGGCGCTTCGCAGGATTTTGATTTTCCCAATGGCGCGAAGCCAGGATGCCCTTCGAAGCTTAGCGAAGAAGGGCTGACGATGTTCAAACCCTGGCGTCTGGCGACATAGCCTTCTCAGACAATCGAGGCCTGAGGCGAACGTTCCGGTTCGGTTTCCGATTTATGGGACGTCGGTGCGCGACCTCTTAAGCGGCTGATGCGGCAGACGATTGCGCGTACGCCCAGCAAATTTTCCCCGTTTTCCACAAGATGAAATCTGTGTCGGACTCCTGTCGGACGACACTTATCCACAGACGCGCTCGCGAGGCGCAACCGTTTCTCGAACCGTTTCAACATGATCGAAGCGCGCCACGCCACGGATGCACGCGTGTCACATGCCGGTTCCAATTCACACCTTCGGCTGGCGCGCCATTGTCGGCATGCGGAGCCTGATGAATTGTCATGGGCTTGGTTGAGGTTGCCGCGGTGCGCACTTGCGGCGCGGGAAATTTTTTCGGGCCAGCTTCGCTCGGTCCGTCGAGCGTGGGAGTGGGGGATGTTCATGGGGTCCGGAACGCGGCTGCTGGTGCTCGCTATCCTGACGGCGCTAGGCGCCAAGGCGGCGCTTGCGCAAAGCACCTTCGCACCCGTGGTTTCTGCAATCCCGAGCCAGACCGCCAACCCTTATTCGCCGCTGTATCGCCCGTCTGGAACGACCACCAACCCGCAACAGGCGAGCCCGCCGGGTCAGCCGAGCCAGACGGCCGGCGCGCCGCCCTATCAGGGCAACGGATTTGTATCCTCAAATGTGCCTAGCGTGACCTGGTATCCGGGCGTGACTCTCGCGGCGTTCTACGACGACAACGTGTTCGCCCGTCACACCAACCGCCAGGGCGACTGGGCGGGTGTGATACGGCCGGAGCTCGCTTGGCGGACCAACAACTGGACCAACGTTGATATCGCCGGCAGCGCGTTCGTCGAACGGCGCGTCTACGACCGGTTCGACAGCGAGAACCAGACCAATGGCGGGGTCGTCGTCGGCGGGACGTTGCGGCCCGGCGAGAACACCCAGGTCATCACCCGCTTTTCGTATCTGCATGCCCATGAGGATCGCGGCACCAGCGACTCGATCAACAACGCCTTCGCCCGGCCGCTGGCGTACGATCAGTTCGATGGCGCGGGTGTGATCAACCAGCGCTACGGCCGGTTCTGGACCTCGCTCGGCGCGGCCGCGGCCTTCGTCCATTTCGGCAACGGCGTCCTCGCTGGCGTGCCCATCTCGCAGAGCTACCGGAGCGGAGCGATTGGCACCATTCCGGTCCGCGTCGGCTATGTGGTCGCGCCTTTGACCAGCGTTTTCGTCGAAGCGTCGGCCAATCAGCGCAACTTCCACGTCAATACGTTCGACTCCAAGGGCTGGCGCGTGGTCGGCGGCGCGCTGTTCGAGCCCGGTCCCGGCTCGCGCATCAAAGGCGAGGTCTACGGCGGCTGGATGACGCAGGACTATGGCTTCGGCTTCCGCGACATTTCCACGTTCACCTATGGCGGCGCGCTCGCATTCCTGCTGATGCCGAATCTCACCGCGGTGCTCGAAGGCCGCCGCGACGCCCGCGAGGCCTCGCTGACCGGCGGGTTGCTGCTCGGCGTTCCGGGCGATGGCGTCAGCGTCATCGAATCCGTGGTCGCCGGGAGGATCGATTGGGCGGTGCGGCCCGATCTCGTGCTCGGCGCCGGCCTCGCCTACATCCAGGACGAATATCTCGGCGCCGGCCGGACCGACCACGCCTGGAGCCCGCTCGCCTCGCTGAAATACTTCCCCAACCGGCACGTGACGTTGGGCTTCGACTATCGCTACGTGAACTTCGATTCGAGCGGACTCGGCGTGCTGAGCTATTACCGCAACGTCTATCTGTTCTCGGCGAACGTCCGGCTCTGACCGCCCCGCGCGCAACTCGGAAATAAAAAGCGGGGCTTCGCCGATGACGAAGCCCCACTTGACTTTGCCGTGGTTGGGACGCGGCTACTGCTGCGGTGCCTGACCGATGGCCTGCGCCAGCCTCGGGATGCGCCGCGCCACATACCAGCAGGTGTCCACGACCCGCTTCTTGTAGCGGTGCGGATGCCTGAGGATCCAGAGGCAACGGTTGGCGAGCTTGGTTTGATCGGCTGCGCTCAGGCCGCCGATGCCGTCGTCGCCGCCGCCGCCACCGCCGCTGAAGCCGCCGATCGCGACGCCGCCTCCACCGCCGCCGCCGCCCCCGCTGCCCGTGGTGTCGCCACCACCGGTGATGTTGTTGGTGGTGTTGGTGGTGGTGTTGTTCGTCGCGCCGCCGATGACGTCGCCAGCATTATTTGTCGTGTTGTTCAGAGCTTCGGTGTTGTTGACAAGGTCAGTGTCATTCAGGACATCAGAGATGTCGCTGGTCGAGGGCGAGGTTACGTTGGGAAGCGCGATGTTCGGTAACGTTACGTTGGGAAGCGTAACGTCCGGAAGCGTGGTGTTTGGCAGCGTCACGCTGGGAAGCGTGATGTTTGGAAGGGTGATGCCCGGAAGCGTGACGTTCGGAAGCGTTGGTAACGTCGGCAGCGTCACGCCTGGGATTGTCGGCAGAGTGCCGCCACCGCCGCCATCGCCGCCACCCGGCAGCGTCGGCAAAGAAACCACCGGAAGCGTCCCGTTTCCGACGTCGACATTGCCCGAACCGGTCTGAGGAGTGCCGGTGTTGCCGGAGCCCGTGGTTTCGCCGGTGTTGAGGATGCCGGCGTTGCCCGACGTGGCCGGCGCGGTGCCCGTGTCGCCGACGTTGCTGGTGGTGTTCAGCAGCGCGATGTTGCTCGACCCCCCCTGATTGCCGCTGCTTTGGTCACCGGTCGGGGTCAAGGCGTTCAGCCCCGAAATGTTGGCCGAGCCGCCGGTGTCGCCCGGGCCCGTGTCGCCGGTCGGGCTCAGGGCGTTGAGTGCGGCGATGTTGCCGGTCGCGCCCTTGTCGCCACTGCTTGCGTCGCCGGTCGGACTGCCAAGATTGAGCGCCGTGATGTTGGCTGAGCCGGCGGCGTTGCCGCTACCGGTATCGCCCGTGGGACTGAGCGCATTGAGCACGGCGACGTTGCCGGTCGCACCCTTGTCGCCGCTGCCGGCGTCACCCGTCGGGCTGCCGAGGTTGAGTGCCGTGATGTTGGCTGAGCCGGCGGCGTCGCCGCTGCCGGTGTCGCCCGTGGGACTGAGCGCATTGAGTGCGGCGATGTTGCCGGTCGCACCCTTGTCGCCGCTGCCGGCGTCGCCCGTCGGGCTGCCGAGGTTCAGTGCGGCGATGTTGCCGCCTGCCAGTGCATTGCGCGCGCCGCTATCGCCCGTAGGGCTGAGCGTGTTGAGCACGGCGATGTTGCCGGTCGCACCCTTGTCGCCGCTGCTGGCGTCACCTGTCGGACTGCCGAGGTTCAGCGCCGCGACGTTGCCGCCTGCCAGTGCATTGCCCGCGCCGCTATCGCCCGTGGGGCTGAGCGTGTTGAGCACGGCGACGTTGCCGGTCGCACCCTTGTCGCCGCTGCTGGCGTCACCCGTCGGACTGCCGAGGTTCAGTGCCGCGACGTTGCCGCCGGCAAGCGCGTTGCCGGCGCCGCTATCGCCTGTCGGACTGAGCGTATTGAGCGCGGCAATATTGCCGCCGGCGAGCGAATTGCCCGCACCGCTGTCACCCGTCGGGCTGCCGAGATTGAGCGCCGCAACGTTGCCGGTAAGGCCGGTATCGCCCGACCCCGTCCCGCCGGTCGGGCTCAGCGTGTTCAGCGCGGCCACGTTGGCGGCGCCGAGGTTGCTGTCGCCGGAACTGGCCTGGCCGGTCGGGCTGCGGTCGTTGAGTACTCCGGCGTTGGCTGCGGCCACGCCGTTGTCGCCCGTCCCGGTGTTGCCGGTGGGGCTGTTGCTGTTCAGCACGCCGGCATTGCCGGCGGCGAGCTGGTCGCCCGGGCCGGTGTTGCCGGTTGGGCTGTTGCTGTTCAGGATTCCAGCGTTGCCGTTCGCGAGCTGGTCGCCGCTGCCGGTGTTGCCGGTCGGGCTGCCGAGGTTGGCGATGCCGGCATTGGCATCGGCGATGCCGTTGCTGCCAGTGCCCGTGGTGCCGGTTGGGCTGGCGATGTTCAGCACGCCAGCGTTTCCGGTAGCGAGCTGGTCGCCTGTGCCGGCACTGCCGGTCGGGCTGTTGAGATTGAGCACGCCCGCATTGGCCGCCGCGAGCTGGTCGCTGCTGCCGCTGTTTCCCGTCGGGCTGTTGAGATTAAGCACGCCGGCGTTGACGTTGCCGAGCTGGTCGCCGCTGCCGGCGTTGCCGGTGGGCGAGTTGAAGTTGAGCGCGCCGGCGTTGGCCGAAGCGAGGCCGTTGTCACCCGAGCCGGTGTTTCCGGTGTTGCTGGCGTTGAGCGCGCTTGCGTTGGTCGAGGCGAGGCCGTTATCGCCCGCCCCGGTGTTGCCGGTATTGGTCCCAACCGCATTCAGTGCGCTGGCGTTGGTGGAAACGAGCCCGTTGTTGCTCGACGTGTTGCCGGTGTTGGTGCCGGCGGCGTTGAGCGCGCTGACGTCGGTCGAGGCAATGCCGCCACCCGAGTTGCTGCTGCCGCTGCTGGCGCCGGCGGCGTTGAGCACTTCGCCTGTCGTGGTCACGATCGGAGCGCTGGCGCCGTCGCCGGTCTGCGTCGCGATGTTGACCGCCGGGTTGTCGGGATTGGCGCCGCCGACGATGAGCTGGGCTTCCGGATCGGGATTGACCTTGGCGGTGACGCCCTGGGCGCCGCCGACGTTGATGGTCCGGGTCTGTGTCACGAACTCGGGCAGGACCTTCTTCGCCGCCTGCTGGGCCTTCACGCTGTGCTTGCCGATGCGGGCCACGGCCTTTTCGCTCTTGCCCTTGAGACCCTTGGCGACCGATGCCGACCCGGTGTTGGTGTGGCGGGTGAACCGCTGGCCGGTGGACTGGATGCCGCGGGTCGCTGAGCGCGCCGCGCCATTGCCGAAGTCCACGCCGCCTGAGAAGAAGTTGCTGCCGGTGAAATGCGGGGCTGCACCGCCGCCCACACCACCCCGTCCGATCGTGATGCCGCCAATGCTGACGCCCCCGCCGCCGACGCCCCCCACCCCGCCGGAGCTGATGCCGCCCACAGCCGAGCCGACAGTGCCGCCAACGCCGCCTCCAACTCGACCCACGGCGCCGCCGACGGCGCCCGCGGTGGTGCCGATACTGACCGAAATGCCGCCGCGCCCGGCCGCCGCGGCTTCAGTGCACAGCAGCGACGTACAGAGCGCGGTAGTGAGGCATAAAGCAGTGAGCCCGGTGCGCAGAACGGAATGGAATTCTGGGCTGAGTTTTGAGGTCGGCATGTCCGCATCTCCCACGAGAGCCGTTGCGGCTCCCAAAAAGCGATCCCACCCCGCCACACACCCAACGAGTCTGAAGAATGCGGGGTTCCGGACAGAAAGGGATTTTTTACTATTCGGATGAGTCGTTGATTGTCGAATAATTTAATTAAATCAATTGCCTATGAGAGATCGAGAAAATAGTCCCGTTCAGGACCGGCCGGGGAACCGCAGCGCGCCGAACCAAGGATTAATATCCCACAGCCAGCGCACCCCGGGTGCGTGTGTCGGCTGCGCCGATCAGCCCATGCGGCGTCACCACGATCGAGGGGGCCGAGGTGAACGGCGGCCAGACCTTCACATTGTGGCCGCGCGCCTGCAGCGCCCTGACCAGCTCGGCCGAAACGCCGGCCTCGACCATCGTCTCGTCCGGACGCCATTGATGATGCAGGCGCGGCGCGTGCACCGCCTCCGCGATCGGCATGCGATGATCGATGACGTTGAGCAGAACCTGCAGCACCGCGGTGATGATGCGGCTGCCGCCCGGCGAGCCGGTGACGATGAACGGCTTGCCGTCGCGCAGCACGATGGTCGGCGTCATCGACGACAGCGGCCGCTTGTTTGGCCCGGGCTCGTTGGCCTCGAAGCCGACCAGGCCGAATGCGTTCGGTACACCGGGCGCGGCGGCGAAATCGTCGAGCTCGTTGTTCATCAGCACGCCGGTACCTTCTGCGATCATGCCGACGCCGTAGCTGAGGTTGATCGTGTAGGTGTTGGCGACGGCATTGCCGAAGCGGTCGACCACCGAGTAGTGCGTGGTGTTGTTGCCTTCGAAGCCCGCCGGGTTGGCGGTCTTGATCTTGTCGGAGGGAGTCGCGCGCTGGCGGTCCAGCCGCGCGCGTAGTGTCGCGGCGTAGCGTTTCGACATCAGGCCGGCGATCGGCGCCTTGACGAAATCGGGATCGCCCAAGAGGTGCGCGCGATCGGCATAGGCATAGCGCATCGCCTCGATCACGAGATGAACAGAATCCGGATCGCCGGCCTTGAGCCTGAAGCCCTCCAGCACGTTGAGCATTTCCAGCAGCACGACGCCGCCCGAGGATGGCGGCGGCATCGACACGATGCGCAAACCCCGGTAGCTGCCGCGCAGCACCGGACGTTCGACCGCCTTGTAGGTCTTGAGATCGCCGGAGGTCATCAGCCCGCCCGCCTCACGCACCGCGGCGGAAATCTTGTCAGCGACCGGCCCTTCGTAGAACGCGCGCGCGCCGTGCTTCGCGATCCCCTCAAGCGTGCTGGCAAGATCGGACTGGACCAGGAGCGTGCCGCGGGCGATCAGCGAGCCGTCGGGCTTCAAGAACAGCTTTGCGGTCGACGGCCAGCGCGCCATCCGCGCGATCGACGAACGTCCGGTGTCCTCGAATTCGTCGCCGACCTTGTAGCCGTTGCGGGCGAGCGCGATCGCCGGCGCGATCAGTTGCGCAAGCTTGAACCGGCCCGAGCCGTATTTCTCCAGCGCCAGCGTCAGCCCGGCGACGGTACCCGGTACGCCGATGGCGAGCCCGAGCTCGCGCGACTTCGCCGGATCGGCCTCACCCTGCGCGTTGAGGAAGGTGTCCTTGGTGGTCGCGGCCGGCGCGGTCTCGCGATAATCGATGGCGATATCGCGGTTCCCCTTGGCGAGATGAATCACCATGAACCCGCCGCCGCCGATGTTGCCGGCGCGCGGATAGGTCACCGCCATCGCGAAGCCGACCGCCACCGCGGCATCGACGGCGTTGCCGCCGCGCTTGAGCACCTCGGCGCCGATCAGCGCGGCGCGGCTCTCCTGCGCCACCACCATGCCGTTCCGGGCGGTGACGGGCTGCACCGGGGGAAATTGCATCGCCCGCTGCCCGTGGGCGGCAGCAGGCGCTATCCAAATCAGCAGGGCCGCGGCGAGCGCGCGCCGACTCATTCTCCTCATGAAGCAAGCTTATCCGAAGTTCGGCAAAAGGCGGCTCAAGAACCGCCCGCCTCATCGAGGAACGCCTGTACCGCGCGGAACAGCTCCATGCGGTTCTTTTCCATCATGATCGTATGCGTGCCTTCGGCCAGCATGACCAGGCGCTTGCCCGGTGAGGCGGTGAGCAGCGGGAACAGCGTTTGCGCCATGTATGGCGGGGTGTCGCGGTCCCATTCGGCGACCACGAGCAGGGTCGGTACCGTGATCTTTGCCGGATCGTAGTACGGCTTGCCGGCGCCAAAGAACTCCGCGCCGTCCTGCACGACGCCATTCGGTGCGCGCAGCACCGGCGGGCTCATCCGGCCGCCGTCCGGATCGCTGGCGAAGGTTGCGTCGGCCCAGGCATCGAACCAGCTAGCGGGAATGAGCGCCGTTTTCTTGTCCTCGGGCACGCCGGTCATCCAGCGGCCGAGCGCCTGATCGCGCCGGACGGTCCGATAGGCGCCGAGCGGCCCGGGGCCGGCCTGCACCAGGGAAGCGGTCTGGCGGATCCATGGTGGCGCGTAGAGTGCGAGCCGCTCAATCTTGCTTCCATTCTGCGACGCGTAGGTCGCCATCAGCGTCGATCCCCACGACCAGCCCAGCAGATTGGTTCGCGGAATGTTGCGCCGCGCCAGGATGTGGTCGACGACAGCGCCGATATTCTTCACCGCGGCGTCGCCGCGCATCAGTGGCGCGTTCTTTTCGGCGGGCTCGGCCATCTCCTTTGGCCGGGTCGATTTGCCATAGCCCGGCAGGTCGAGCAGATAGACGTCGTAGCCGCGAGAGGCGATGTAATCCATCCACGACTGGCCATCGAGCTTGAGATCGAAGGCGGCGTGCGCCGGATAGGTCGCTCCATGGACGAACAGCACGGTGCGCTCCGGGCGGAACGCGGTCATCGAGGCCGGCCGCTTGTTGCGGACATAGATTTCGAGCCCGGTATCGGGCGACTTCACCATCATTTCCTCGGTGACAAGCTGCGATTGGGCCGCCGCCGCGGTGCTGATCGCCACCGCGGCGAACAGCGCGAGAAATGCCTTCATCATGGACGTCTCCCTCAAATGTCTTCTTCCAAAAATTGCTGCACAGCGCGGAACAGCGCCATGCGGTTCTTCTCGAGCATCATGTGATGCGTGCCTTCAGCAAGCATCACCAGCCGCTTGCCCGGGGAGTTCACCATCAGCGGAAAGATGGTCTGCGCCATGCTGGGCGGCGTGTCGTGATCCCACTCGCCGATGGCGATCAGCGCCGGCACCTTGATCGCTGCCGGATCGTACATCGGCTTGCCCTTGGTCCAGAAATCCTGGGAGTCGGCGACCGTGCCGTTCGGCGCGCGCAGCACCGGCGGATTCTGCTTCGCGCCTACCGGATCGGTGGCCCAGCAGGCGTCAGCCCATTGCTCGAACCAGCCGGGCGGGATCAACTCGCCTTTCTTGTGCTCGGGCACGCCATTCAGCCAGCGCGCCTTGGCTTGATCGCGCGTCACCGTGCGGTAGGCGCCGAGCGGACCGGGGCCAAGGTTCTGCGCCAGCACCGACGGCGTGGTGCGCAGCCACGGCGGCGCGTACATCACGAGCCGCGCCACCTTGCCCGGGTTCTGGATCGTGGTGGTCGCCATCAGGGTGCAGCCCCACGACCAGCCCAGCAGGTTGAGCATGCCGATGTTGCGGCGCTTGAGAACGAAATTGAGCACCGCGGTGATGTCTTTCACCGCATCCGGGGTCCGCGCCACCGGCGGGTTGTTCTGCGGCGGCTCGTCCATTGCCTTGGGCCGCGTCGAACGGCCGTAGCCGCGCACGTCGAGGCAGTAGACGTCGAACCCGCGCGAGGCGATGTAGTCCATCCACGATTGTCTGCCGAGCGCCAGATCGATCCCAGTGTGCGCCGGATAGGTCGAGCCGTGCACCATCAGCACCGTGCGGTCAGGTGTGTACTTCGCGAGATTGGTCGAACGTTTGTTGCGGACGTAGATGTCGATGCCCGGCTCGGAGGGCACCATGATTTCTTCGGTGATGAGCTGGGTCATGGTCAGCCGACCTTGCAGTCCTTCAATATCTCCGGTTTGAATGCGAGGCCGTGACCGGGCCGCTCCGGCGCGGTGATCGTGCCGTTGACGACCTTGACCGGCTCGACCCAAAGGTCTTCGGACAATCCCATATCCTCGATCCAAGCCCCGTTCGGGATTGACGCCAGCAATTGCACGTTCAGTTCGGGGAATAGATGCGGCGCCATCTGCAGGCCCCAGGTGTCGGCCAGCACCGAAATCTTGCGCAGGTCCGTATACCCGCCGCGCATCGGATCGGGCTGCAGGATCGGGCAGAGGGGTTTCTCGAAGAACGGCCGCAGATCGAACCGCGTGAAATGCGTTTCGCCGCCGACGATGCGGATCGGCAGCGCCTCGGCGACCCGCATGTAGCCTTTGAAGTCGTCGGCCGGCACCGGCTCCTCCAGCCAGTAGATGTCGTGGTCGACGATCTTGCGGCCCTGGTTGATTGCGACGTCCGCTGACCAGCCCTGGTTGATGTCGATCATGATGGCAATGTCGGGACCGAGCGCCTCGCGCATACGCTTGACGTTGTCGACGTCGCCGCGGTCGTTGCTGGTGTGCGCCATCTGCATCTTGATGGCCTTGTAGCCCTGCGACTTGTAGTGCAGCGCCTTGGCGATCATGCCGTCGCCGCCGGAGCCGCGGAAGCAGCCGGAGCCGTACACCGGCAGCGTCGAGCGCACATGGCCCCACAGCCGGTGCAGCGGCATGTTGGCGCGCTTGCCGATCGCGTCCCACAGCGCGATGTCGAGCGCCGACATCGCCATGGTGACGATGCCGCCGCGGTTGTAGGTCACGGTCTTCTTCCAGAGATCGTTCCAGATGCCTTCGACGGCGGTCGCGTCCTTGCCGATGACATGCGGCAGGATGGTTTCCTCCAGTGCGGCGACAACCGTTTTCAGTCCAGGCCGGAACACGAACAGATAGCCCATGCCGACGATGCCGCCCTTGGTCTCGACCTCGACGACCAGGAATTGGCGCGCGTCGCCGAAGGCATGACCCTTGAGCCACGGCGTGTCCGGCCACGGCACGCGCAGGATGCTGGTGCGGACAGCCTTGATGGTCATGTCGGTCATGTTCAGTTTCCCGGGCGGATTCCATTCAGCGTCGGTTCGACGCATTCATCATAGCCCGGCATGCGGGCGATGAAGCCACCTGAATGCAGGCTTTGCGCGAGACGCTCGAAGCCTTGCGGAATCATCCTGGTGTCGCGCGACCAGAGGCCAGCATCCCTGTAGCGGCGGAGCGAGCGGGCCAGGATGTCCTTTGGCACTTCAGGGAAGAACGTCGTCACCGCCTTGGCCATTTCCTCGGCCGGATTGGCGTAGAGCCATGCCAGCATCTTGGCGGTGGCGCGCGTCATCGCCGCGAACTCGTCGCGATATTTCGCGCAGGCCTCACGGGTCGCGATAAAGGCTGTATAGGCGGTCGGCCCGCGCGTGCTCGCCGCATAGAGAATGTCGCCGGCGCCGTCCTGCTCGGCCATCGAGACGAACGGCTCGAACGCTTGCATCACGTCGATGTCGTCGGCGCGCAATGCATGATAGTTGCGCGGCATCGCCCGGTCGGAGAAGCGCGGCAGCGTGCCGGGGTCCATGCCGGCGTCGCGCAGATCCTGTTGCAGGCACATCCACGGCGTCGGCACCTCGGACACCGAGGCGAAGCGTTTGTTGGCGAGATCGGTGAGGCGGAACGGGCGTTCGCCCTTGCGGCCGATCAGGAAGAACGGATCGTGCGACACCACCTCGCAGAAGCTCACCAGCGGCGAGTGCTTGTCCTGGTCGTGTGCCTTCATCACCCGCATCGGCCCGCCCCAGGTCAAGTCGATGGTGCCGTCGATCAGTTTGGGGACGGCGTCACCCGGCGCGTCGGAGGTGAGAAGCTCGACGTCAACGCCCTCGCGCTTGTAGAAGCCGAGCGCGTGCGTCGCGTAGTACGGCGCGTAGAAAACGGCGCGGAAGTTCTCCATGAGCCGGATGGGCATGAGTCCTGAACCTTGCTGATGCGCTGATATGGCGGTGGGCGATGGCGCTGGGACTGTCTAAGCTTGCGGAAGTGTACGACGAGGATTTGCACAATGAGAACCCTATTCGGTCTCGGCCTGCTCCTGGGCGTGTTGCATGCGGGCCCGGTCCAGGCGCAGGACAGCTATCCGAGCAAGCCCATCACGCTGGTGGTGCCGGTGCCGCCGGGCGGCGCGGCGGATTTCATCGCCCGCCTGGTCGGGCGCAAGCTATCGGATGCGTTGAACCAGCCCGTCGTCATCAGCAATCGCGGCGGAGCCAGCGGCACCATCGCCTCGGATAATGTCGCGAAGGCCGCGCCCGACGGCACCACCCTGCTGTTGAATTCCATCACCACCCACGGCATCGGCCCGCATCTCCACACCAGTCTGCCGTACGACTCGGTGAAGGATTTCACCCCGATCATCCTGGTGGCCAATCTTCCGCTCGTGATGACGATCAACGCAGAACGGCCGGAAAAATCCGTCAAGGACGTCATCTCGTTCGCCAAGGCCAATCCCGGCAAGCTGTCGTTCGCGTCGTCCGGCAATGGCGGTGCGCCGCATCTGTCGGGAGAGCTTTTACAGAATGTCGCCGGCATCAAGATGCTGCACGTGCCCTATCGCGGCAGCGGCCCGGCCGTGATCGATGTCGGCGCGGGGCGCGTCGATATCATGTTCGATGCCCCGCCGTCGCTGCTGGCGCTGATCCAGGCCGGCAAGCTGCGGCCGCTCGCGGCGGCGAGCGCCGCCCGCAATCCGATCGTCCCGGACGCACCGACGTTTGACGAGATCGGCATCAAGGGCATGGAAATCTCGCTGTGGTACGGCATGGTCGGCCCGGCAAACCTGCCGCCGCCGGTGGTGCAGCGTCTCAATACCGAGCTTGCGAAGATTCTTCAGTCACAGGAAGTGAAAGAAAATTTCGCCAAGCAGGGAGCGATTCCGTCAGGCGGCTCGCCGCAGGACTACGCCAATTTCATGCGTGACGAGTCGGCGCGGTGGGGCGAGGTGGTGAGGAAGAACGGGATCAAGCTGGAGTAGTAGGCGTTTCAATGTCATTCCGGACGCCGCGAAGCGGCGATCCGGAATCCAGATTGCAATTCAGGAACTGTGTCTGGATTCCGGGTTCGCGCCTTCGGCGCGCCCCGGAATGACGGAGAGATGCGGGAGCGTCGCTACCTCGCCTGACCGTGATACACGCTGTTCGGCCGCATATCGGTGGCTGACGCCACACGGTTGCTCATGTTGTAGAAGCCCGCCACCGCGGCGATGTCCCAGATGTCGCGCTCGGCGAATCCCGCCTTGCGCAACGCCTCGCGGTCGCCCTCTTCGATTGCCCAGGGCTCGGCGGTGAGCTTGGCTGCGAAGTCGAGCATGGCGCGCTGGCGCTTGCTCAATCGCGCGGCGCGATAGTTCATCACCATGAGCTCGCCCAGCGCCGGATCGCCCGACAGCGCGCGCACCGCCGCGCCATGGGCGACCAGGCAGTAGTAGCAGCGGTTCACCGACGACACCGCGACCGCGATCATCTCGCGCTCGAGCTTGGACAGGCCCGACGGCGCCAGCATCAGGTCGTTGTACATGCCGACAAAGGCTTCGAGCTTCGCGTTGTCGAAGGCGTAGGCCGACAGCACGTTGGGCACGAAGCCGAGCTTCTCCTGGCACTTGGCGAAGTAGCCATCCATCGCCGGTGAAAGTTTGCCGCGTTGCAGCGAGAGCGCCGTGATCTCTCTGTCGTCGTTCGCGGTTTGCCGCTCCGTTTCCGGGCCGGCGGGCGGCTTTGCCTTGATATCGCTGGGTTTCTTCCGTTTCATTGCCACGTCGTTCTCCCGCAAGATGTTGACGGGAGCCTACAACCCTTCCGCCGCCGGGCGAAACCACTACAGTCCTTTGGGGCGCGATTGATTCTCCAATTGAATCGCACAATGAACCAGCAAGCCATCATCGATCGTCCCGGCGGTGAAGACCGCGCTGCCCGCGCCCGCCTCGATGCGGCCGGAAAACTGTTGCGGGGCGACAAGAATAATGTGCCGGACAACTTCGTGGCGTTGCTGCTCGGCCGAGCCGCGCCGGAGGACCTGGCCGGCTACGAAGCCAGTGAACTGGCGGCGCTGGCGCGAGAGGCATGGGCGTTTCTGGCAAGCCGCAAGCCGGGCGCGCCGAAAATCCGTTTCGACCAGCCCAATGCGGCGGACGGCGACCGTCTGAAATCGATCTCGGTCATCGACATCGTCAACGACGACATGCCGTTCCTGGTCGACTCGGTGATGGCCGAGTTGGCGGAGCGGGGCTTGGCGCCGCGCCTGGTCGTGCATCCGATCCTGGCGGTCGAGCGCGACAAGTCCGGCAAGCTTGCGGCGCCGCCGCGCGACGCCGGCAGGGACAAGGACGAGGCGCGCGAGAGCGTCATTCATGTCCACGTTGCGCGCGTCGAAGACGCCGGCCGGCGCGCCGAGATCGTGCAGGGGCTGGAACAGGTCCTGGCCGAGGTCCGGCGCTGCGTGACCGATTGGCGGCCGATGGTCCGCCGCGTCAACGAGGTTATCCAGGATCTCAAGGCCAATCCGCCGCCCCTGCCGGTGGACGACATCGCCGAGGCAATCCAGTTCCTGGAGTGGGTGGCAGCCGACAATTTCACCTTGCTTGGCGTGTGCGACTACAAACTTGAGCGGCAGAAAAAGCGCGGCGACCGCGATCTCAAGCCGGTGCTGGAGTCCGGCCTGGGCGTGCTGCGCGGCGGCGATGTGGCGGTGTTCACGCGCGGCGGCCAGGTGGTGTCGGTCACGCCGCAGCTTCAGGCGTTCTTTGACGAACCCAGGACCCTGATCGTCACCAAGGCCAACGCGAAATCCCGGGTGCACCGGCGCGTCTATCTCGACTACATCGGCGTCAAGCGCTTCGACAGCGACGGCAATCCGTCGGGCGAATTCCGCATCGTCGGCCTGTTCACCTCGACCGTCTACATCCGTTCGATCCGCTCGATCCCCTACCTGCGCCGCAAGGCAGACGCGGTGCTGACCCGCGCCGGGTTCAATCCGGAGACTCATTCCGGCAAGGCGCTGGTCAATGTGCTGGAGACCTATCCGCGTGACGAGCTGTTCCAGATCGACGAGGATACGCTCTATCGTTTCGCCCTGAGCATTCAGCAGCTCGAGGAGCGGCCCCGCGTGCGCGTGCTGGCCCGGCGCGATCGCTTCGACCGTTTCGTGTCCGTGCTGGTCTATGTGCCGCGCGAGCGCTACAGCGGCCAGGTGCGGGCTGCGATCGGCGAGTATCTTGCCGAGGCCTTCGACGGCCATGTCAGCGCCTACTATCCGTACATCCACGATGCGCCGCTGACGCGCGTGCATTTCATCATCGGACGCAAGGGCGGGCCGACGCCCGATCCGAATCGTGCGAAGCTCGAGGACAGGGTCGCTGGCATCGTGCGCACCTGGACCGATGCGTTCGCCGAGGCGGTCGCCGGGGCTTATGAGGCGAGCCGCGCCAATGCGCTCCTGGCGCGCTACCGCGACGCATTCTCCAACGGCTACCGCGACGCCTACTCGGCAGCGGTGGCGCTGAAGGACATCCGCCTCGTCGAGGCGCTGACGCCGGACCGGCCGCTCGGCGTCGACTTCTACGCGCGCAGCGAGGACGGCAAGCCTTGCGTTGGGCTCAAGGTGTGGAGCCACGGCCGGCCGATCCCGCTGTCGGAGCGCGTACCGGTCCTCGAGAACATGGGCTTCCGGGTGGTCGACGAGCGGACCTTCCAGATCGGCGGTCAGGAGGGCGCCGAGGTCGATGCGTGGCTGCATGACATGGCGCTGGAGCGCGCCGACGGTGCGCCGGCTGGTCTGGAAAAGCTGAAGTCCGCGCTGGAAGCGGCCTTTGTCGTCGTGATGCGCGGCGTCGCCGAGAACGACGGCTACAACGCGCTGGTGACGGCCGCGGGCCTGATGTGGCGCGACGTGGCGCTAATCCGAACCGTTTCGCGGTTCCTGCGGCAGATCCGCGTGCCCTATTCGCAGGACTACATGTGGGCGACGTTGCGCAAGCATGCGGCGCTGGCGACCAAGATCGTCGAGCTGTTTCACGCGCGGTTCGATCCGCATCCCACGCCCTCCACGTCATTCCGGAAGCCGAGCGAAGCGAGGCTGTCCGTAATCCATGACCCCGGTGGTGAAGACAACAGCAAGACAGGGGTTATGGATTCCGGCTCTCGCGCTTCGCGCTCGGCCGGAATGACAGTGGATAGGACATCGCGCGAAGCCGCCATCGTCGCCGAGATCGAAGACGCGCTGGCCAGCGTCGACAGTCTGGACGAGGACCGCATCGTGCGGCGCTTCGTCAATGCGGTACAGTCGGCGATCCGCACCAATTACTATCAGCTCGGCAAGGACGGCCTGCCGAAGCAGGAAATTTCCATCAAGTTCTCGAGCCGCAAGCTGGAAGGTGTGCCGAAGCCCGCGCCGCTCTATGAAATCTTCGTCTATTCGCCGCGCTTCGAAGCGGTGCATATGCGCTTCGGCAAGGTTGCGCGCGGCGGTATCCGCTGGTCGGACCGGCCGCAGGACTTCCGCACCGAAATCCTCGGCCTCGTGAAGGCGCAGCAGGTCAAGAACGCCGTGATCGTTCCGGTCGGCGCCAAGGGCGGCTTTGTGCCAAAGCGCATGCCCGCCGGCGGCACGCGCGAGGCAATCCAGGCTGAAGGCGTCGCCACCTACAAGCTCTTCATACAGTCGCTGCTCGACATCACCGACAACTACGACCTCAAGGGCGTGGTGCCGCCCGACAATGTGGTGCGGCATGACGATGACGATCCGTACCTTGTCGTTGCCGCCGACAAGGGCACCGCGACCTTCTCCGACATCGCCAACGGGATTTCCGAGCAGCACGGCTTCTGGCTCGGCGATGCCTTCGCCTCCGGCGGTTCGGCCGGCTACGACCACAAGGGGATGGGGATCACCGCTCGCGGCGCCTGGGAATCGGTAAAGCGCCATTTCCGCGAAATGAACATCGATATCACCAACACCGAGTTCACCACCGTCGGCGTCGGCGATATGTCGGGCGACGTGTTCGGCAATGGCATGCTGCGCGAAGAGACGATGAAGCTTGTCGCCGCGTTCGACCACCGCGACATCTTCATCGATCCCAACCCAGACCCGGGCAAGAGCTTCGCCGAGCGCAAACGCATGTTCGCGCTGCCGCGATCGAGCTGGCAGGACTACGACAAGAAGCTGATCTCCAAGGGCGGCGGCGTATTCCCGCGCTCGCTCAAGGAGATCTCGTTGTCGAAGGAGGCGCAGACAGCGCTCGGCCTCGCCAAGGCGAAGGCGACTCCGCAGGAGGTGATGAACGCCATCCTGAAGGCCCCGGTCGATCTCTTGTTCTTCGGCGGCATTGGCACCTATGTCCGCGCCACGGCCGAAAGCGATGAGGCCGTCGGCGACCGCGCCAACGATCCGATCCGCGTTACCGCCAGCCACATCCGCGCCAAGGTGGTCGGCGAGGGCGCCAATCTCGGCATGACCCAGCGTGGCCGCATCGAAGCGGCGCTGAACGGCGTGCGGCTCAACACCGACGCGATCGACAATTCCGCCGGCGTGAACACCTCCGACGTCGAGGTCAACATCAAGATCGCGCTGAGCCTGCCGGTGCGCGATGGCCGGCTTACGTTGAAAGCACGCAATACGCTGCTCGGCAAGATGACCGACGATGTCGCCGGTCTCGTCCTGCGCAACAATTATCTGCAGACGCTGGCGCTGTCGCTCGCGCAGCGGCGCGGCTTTGAGGATCTGGGCTTCCAGCAACGGCTGATGCAGACCTTGGAGCAGCGCGGTGAGCTCGATCGCGCGGTCGAATATCTGCCGGACGACGTGGAAATCGCCGAGCGCGTCCGCCGCCAGCAGCCGCTGACGCGGCCCGAGCTGTCGGTGCTGCTCGCCTACGCCAAGCTGTCGCTCTATGCCGATCTGCTCGATTCCAACGTGCCCGACGATCCCTATCTCGGCCGCGAGCTTGGCCGCTATTTCCCCAAGGCGTTGGCGCAGAAATTCCCCGATGCGCTGGAGAAGCACCGGCTGCGGCGCGAGATCATCTCGACGCAGCTCGCCAATTCGATGATCAACCGCGGCGGGCCGTCTTTCGTGGTGCGCATCGCCGACCAGACCGGAGCCGCGCCCGCGGCCATCGCGTTTGCCTTCGCCGCGGTGCGCGACAGCTATGACATGCCGGCGCTCAACGAACAGATCAACGGTCTCGACGGCAAGGTCGATGGCGAGGTGCAGCTCAGGCTTTATGCGGCCGTGCAGGACCTGCTGCTCGATCGCGTGGTCTGGTTCCTGCGCAATGCCGATCTGTCGAAGGGTCTCGCCGGGGTCGTCGAGCATTATCGCGAGGGCATCGCGGCGCTGGGCAAATCGCTCGATACAGTGCTGCCGAAGGAGGCCGCCGCGGCGCGGGCGGCGCGCATCAAGGAGCTCGCCGATGCGAGCGTGCCGGAGGCGTTGGCCCGCCGCATCGGCGAAATTGCGGAGCTTGCCGCTGCGCCCGACGTGGTGCTGGTCGCCGACCGCACGAAAAAATCCATCCCCGCGATCGTCGCCGCCTATTTTGCCGCGGAGGCGTATTTCCGCGTCGATCGTATCGCGGCGGCGGCGCGAGGGATCGTCGTGTCGGATTACTTCGATCGCCTTGCGTTCGATCGCGCGCTCGATGCGATCGGCGATGCCGAGCGGCGCATCACCGCAGCCATGGTCGAGACCGGGGAAACCGGCGAGGCGGCGCTGGCCGCCTGGATCAAGCCGCGCCAGGCCGAGGTCGAGCGCATCCGCGCCGCGATCCATCAGATTGCGGGCAGCGGCCTGACGCTGTCGAAGCTGACGGTGGCGGCGAGCCTGCTCGGCGACCTGGCAAGGGGATAGATCGGTTATTGTTCGGGCCGCCCTTTCACCGAGTCATTGCCTTGCACAGGCCCCTCCACGGCGTAGAGTTCGGCGCGATTGAGGAGGAGAGTCGATGGCTTACTGGCTGATGAAGAGCGAGCCGGCCGCCTGGTCGTGGGACCAGCAGGTCAAGGCGGGTGCCAAGGGCACCGAGTGGACCGGCGTGCGCAACCACACCGCCAAGCAGAACCTGATGAAGATGAAGAAAGGCGATCGCGGCTTCTTCTACCATTCCAACGAAGGCAAGGAGATCGTCGGCGTCGTCGAGATCGTCCGCGAGCATCATCCCGATCCGACCGCCGAGAAAGGCGAGCCGTGGGTGGTGGTTGACGTCAAGGCCGCCGAGCCGATGCCGCAGCCGGTGACGCTCGAGGCGATCAAGAAGGAGCCGAAGCTCAAGGACATGGCGCTGGTGAAATACAGCCGGCTGTCGGTCGGTCCGGTGACGGCGGACGAATGGAAGCTCGTCTGCAAGATGGGCGGGATCAAATAGGGAGGAGGCGATGGCTTTCGTGACCGTGAACTGGCTTGCGATCGTGCTCGGCGCGGTGGCGGCCTGGCTGTTCGGCGGCGTGTATTACGGCGTCACCAGCAAGTGGTGGCTGGCGGCGCAGGGCAAGACCATGGAGCAATGCCAGGCGGAGCAGGCCGCCAAGTCGGGCGCGGCCAAGTTCGCGCCGTTCATTGTGGTGTTCATTGCCGAGATCGTCATCGGCTGGGCGCTGTATGGACTTCTCGTGCACATGAACGCGTTTACGCTGCGCGCCGGCGTCATATCGGCCGTGCTGTGCTGGTTCGGCTTCGTCGTGACGACGTTGACGTCCAACTACGCGTTCCACGGACGCCGGGCGATGCTCTCAGTCATCGACAGCGTCGCCTGGCTCGGAGCGTTCGTCATAATCGGCGCCATCGTCGGATGGATGGGGCGGTAGTTGTTATGCCCTCTCCCCTTGTGGGAGAGGGCCGCCGCAGCCGATCAAAAAAAGGAAATTGGGTGAGCGACTATCTGGGTTGTCAAGTTGCAAGAGCATATTGAGCTCGCGCATCGCGTGCTTTGGCGTTGAGGCGGACCAGCAGCTTGCGGGCAACCGCGATTCGCACGACCATCTTGGGCTTTCCGGCCATGGTCAGCTTGCGATGGAAGGCAGCGAGGCTTTCGTCGTAGCGGCGGACGATGTCGGAGACCAGAAAGATGATGGAGCGGATGCTGGCGCGACCACCCCGAATGTGACGCTTGCCGGTCCTGGCGCCGCTATCGTCGGCGAGCGGCGCCAGACCGGCAAGCTTGACCACCGCCTTGTTGGAGTAGATGCCGAGCTCCGGCAGTTCACCCAGCAGACGGGCCACGGTGCGATCGGCCACGCCCTTGGCGCTGCGCAGCGCGGCGTCGAGATGTGCCCACAGCGGATCGTCGTCGATCAGCGAGCCGATCTCGCCCTGCAGGATGCGAGCCTGGCGCTTGAGCAGATCGATGACTTGATCGAGGCTCGCCGTCATCTCGTCGTTGAGCGCGCTGTGGCGCCGCTGCTTCTGCACCACGAGGTCATTGGTGACCTGCCGCAGCCGCACCACCAGGGCCTTCAGCCGCTGCTGGACAGGGCTCGGCGGCGGGGTGGGCTTCAGCCCTTTGGCCCGCGCGAAGCGGGCGATCACCCCGGCATCGAGCCGGTCGGTCTTCTCCAAAATCCCCATCGCCTCGGCGTAACGCCGCACGCTCCGGGGATTGGTCAGGCCGCAGGGCATGCCGGCCTCCCACAGCAGCAGGTAGGCCAGCCGCTCGTAGCCGCCGCTCGCCTCCATCGCCACCAGTTGCACGCCATGCTGCCGGCAGAAGCCGGCGAGCCCGGCAATGCCGGCGATATCATTGTCGAAACTCGCGAACGCCCCGAGCGGCTCGACATGGGCGTCCAGCCGGCGTTTCGACACATCCACTCCACAGATGATCTCAGTCACGGTAACCTGCCTTGTGCGTACGATTGGAATCCAACGACTGTTCGGTCGTGCGTGACGTTGGCGAAGATCCCTGGCTCACCCACGGCTGAAACCGGAGGGGTTACGGGCGACATCGCCAAGCGCCGGGGCCGGAGGCCTCCGGCCTCGGCGCTCAGTCGCTTCCATCGCACAGAAATAGCTTCAGGCAGATACAAGGGGTCAGAGCTTCAAATAGACTCTGACCCCTCACCCAGCACAATACTCAGAAGCGCCGACGCTGCCCTCTCCCACAAGGGGAGAGGGCGCAACAACAAAAGCCGCAAGCTCAGTCCACCTTCACGCCGATCGAGCGGATCAGCTTGCCGTACTTTTCGTGGTCGGCCTTCATGCGGGCGGTCAGCTCGTCGGGCGAAACCAGATAGGGCTCGCCGGTGCCGGTGTTGGCGAGCTTCTCCTTGAACTCGGGCGTCAACGCCACGGCCTTCAGCTCCTCGCGCAGCCGGTCCATGATCGGCTGCGGCGTTCCGGCCGGAACGAACACGCCGTGCCAGCTCAACGCCTCGAAGCCCGGATAGATCTCGGCGATGGTCGGCAGTTCCGGCGTCGCCGGATTGCGCACCATGCCGGTCGTGGCCAGCCCGCGCAACTTTCCGGACTTGATCGTCGGCACCACCGAGCCGCCGCCGAACATCACCGACACCTCGCCGGTGAGCACGGCCAGCGCCGCGGGTCCGCCGCCGCGATACGGCACGTGGGTGAGTTCGATGCCGACATGCCGCTTGAGCATCTCCATCGCCAGATGGTGATTGCTGCCGTTGCCGATCGACGCATAGAACATCGGCGGCTTGCTGGCCTTCGCCAGTTCGACAAACTCCTGCAGCGTATTCGCCGGCAGCGACGGATTGACCGTGAGCACGACCTGGTTGGAGACCAGGCTCGTGACCGGCACCACGTCCTTGAACACATCGAACGGCATCCGCGAACCGTACACATGCGGATTGCTGATGAAGACATTTTCGGTGCCGTGCAGCAGCGTGTAGCCGTCGGGCGCGGACTTCGCCACGGTGTCGCTGGCGAGATTGCCGCCTGTGCCGGGCTTGTTCTCGACCACGACCGGCTGGCCGAGCCGGGCCGATAATCCCTGCGCGTAGATCCTGGCGATGATGTCGACCGCGCCGCCGGGCGGAAATCCGACGATGAGCCGGATCGGCCGGTTCGGATAGGTTTGCGCCGCCGCCGGTGCGGCCAGCGCGGCAAAAATCAGCGCGATCGCGAACCCGAGTCGGATGAGACCAGCCATATTGCGCGCTCCTACTCCACCTTGAGGCCGATCGAGCGGATCAGCTTGCCGTATTTTTCGTAGTCGCTTCTGATGCGGGCCGCAAACTCCTCGGGCGTCGTAAGATATGGCTCGCCCGCGCCGGCGTCACCGAGCCGCTTGGCGATCTCGGGCTGCGCCAGGACGACGTGAAGCTCGGCGCGCAGCCGATCGATGATGTATTGCGGCGTGCCGGCCGGCACGAACATGCCCTGCCAGATCAGCGCCTCGTAACCGGGATAAATCTCGTCGATGGTCGGCAGCTCCGGTGTCGCCGGATTGCGGACCTTGCCGGTCGATGCGAGACCTCGCACCTTGCCGTCGTGGACGGTCGGCACCAGCGATCCGCCGCCGAACATGGCGGCGACCTCACCGGCGACAAGCCCGATCGCGGCGGCCGCGCCGCCTCGATATGGGACGTGAATCAAATTTATGCCCACGTGCTGCTTGAGCAGCTCCATCGCCAGATGATGCTGACTGCCGTTGCCGATCGACGCATAGAACATCGGCGGCGTGGTGCGGCGCGCCAGCTCGACGAACTCGCGCAGGTCTTTCGCCTGCACCGACGGGTGCACCGCCAGCACGAGCTGATTGGAGAGCAGGCTCGTCACCGGCGCCAGATCCTTGAAGGGATCGAACGACATGCTGCGGTAAATGTGCGGGTTGCTCATGAACACGTTGTCGGGGCCCTGCAGCAGCGTGTAGCCATCGGGCGCGGCATGCGCGACGGTGTCGCTCGCCAGATTGCCGCCGGCGCCCGGCTTGTTCTCGATGACAACCGGCTGTCCCAGCCGAACGCTGAGCCCCTGACTGTAGAGCCTGGCGATCAAGTCCACCGCTCCGCCTGGCGGATAGGGAACGACGACGCGGATCGGCCGGTTGGGCCAACTCTGCGTCTGCGGCTGCGCCGGAACGGCCGTTCTCGCAACAAGCAGCGCCGTCACGACAAGCAAGACGCAGCGAACCGATCTCGCCATTGGCATTCTCCGCCCCGGCAGCGTGGTGCAGTCGACCAAAGTGGAACGGCCGCCCGCCTTGTGACCAGTCGGCACAGCGTCGCATAATGCCGCCCGACAATCAAAACCGCGCCCGTGCGGCGCGTGAACTTGGGCGGCGTGGAGGAAGCGATGTCCGACGACAAGATTTACGAAATTCCGGCCGAGTGGAAGCAGCGCGCTTTCATCAACGAGGCGAAGTATCAGGAGATGTATCAGCGCTCGGTGAAGGACCCGAACGGGTTCTGGGGCGAGCAGGCCAAGCGGATCGACTGGATCAAGCCGTTCAGCAAGGTCAAGAACACCGACTTTACCGGCAACGTCTCGATCAAGTGGTTCGAGGACGGCACGCTGAACGCCGCCTACAACTGTATCGACCGCCACCTGAAGACGCGCGCCAAGCAGACCGCGATCATCTGGGAGGGCGACGACCCCAAAGACTCCAAGCACATCACCTATCAGGAGCTTCACGACGAGGTGTGCCGGATGGCCAACATCCTGCGCAACCGCAACGTCAAGAAGGGCGACCGCGTCACCATCTACATGCCGATGATTCCGGAAGCGGCCTACGCGATGCTGGCCTGCGCGCGGATCGGCGCGGTGCACTCGGTGGTGTTCGGCGGCTTCTCACCGGATTCGCTCGCCGGACGCATCGAGGATTGCAAATCGAACGTCGTCATCACCGCCGATGAAGGATTGCGCGGCGGCCGCAAGGTGCCGCTGAAGGCCAACACCGATGCCGCCATCGCCAAGGTGGGCGGCGTCGATCATGTCATCGTGGTGAAGCGGACCGGCGGCGCGGTCAACATGGAGCCGGTGCGCGACGTCTGGTACCACGAGGCCGCCAAGGTCGTGACCAGCGAGTGCCCGTGCGAGGAGATGAACGCCGAGGACCCGCTGTTCATCCTCTACACGTCAGGCTCGACCGGCAAGCCGAAGGGTGTGCTGCACACCACCGGCGGCTACATGGTCTACACCTCGATCACGCACCAGTATGTGTTCGACTATCACGACGGCGACATCTACTGGTGCACCGCCGACGTCGGCTGGGTCACCGGCCACAGCTACATTCTCTACGGGCCGCTTGCCAATGGCGCCATCACGCTGATGTTCGAGGGCGTGCCGAACTACCCGAGCATGTCGCGCTTCTGGGAGGTGATCGACAAGCACAAGGTCAACATCTTCTACACCGCGCCGACTGCGATCCGCGCGCTGATGCAGGCCGGCGAAGACCCGGTGAAGAAGACCTCGCGCAAGTCGCTGAAGCTTCTGGGCTCGGTCGGCGAGCCGATCAATCCGGAGGCCTGGGAGTGGTATCACCGGGTCGTCGGTGACGGGCGCTGCCCGATCGTCGACACCTGGTGGCAGACCGAAACCGGCGGCATCCTGATCACGCCGCTGCCCGGCGCGACGCGGCTGAAGCCGGGCTCGGCGACCAAGCCGTTCTTCGGCTGCCAGCCGCAGCTCGTCGACGCCGAGGGCAAGGTGCTCGAAGGCGCGGCCTCCGGCAATCTCTGCATCATCGACTCGTGGCCCGGCCAGATGCGCACGGTGTACGGCGACCACCAGCGGTTCATCGACACCTACTTCAAGACCTATCCCGGAAAGTACTTCACCGGCGACGGCTGCCGCCGTGACGCCGACGGCTACTACTGGATCACCGGCCGCGTCGATGACGTGATCAATGTGGCCGGCCATCGCATGGGCACCGCTGAGGTGGAATCGGCGCTGGTCGCGCATTCGTCGGTGTCGGAGGCGGCCGTGGTCGGCTATCCGCACGACATCAAGGGGCAGGGCATCTACGCCTATGTGACGTTGATGACAGGCATTCAGCCGAGTGAGGAATTGCGCAAGGAACTGGTGCAGTGGGTGAGAAAGGAGATCGGCCCGATCGCGTCACCCGATCTCATCCAGTTCTCGCCCGGCCTGCCGAAGACGCGCTCCGGCAAGATCATGCGCCGAATCCTGCGCAAGATCGCCGAGGACGAGTACGGAAATCTCGGCGACACCTCCACGCTCGCCGATCCGGCCGTGGTCGACGATCTGGTGAAGAACCGGCAGAACAAAAAGGAAGGCGCGAAGGCGTCGTAGAATCTGTCTACGTTGCGCCGCGCTCTCTTCCTCTCCCCGCAAGCGGGGAGAGGAAGAAGAGAGGCCGCCGTTGTCTCAAAACAGGTCAGCTTTCGGCGAAGTGCCCGCACGCGAAGCCATTGTCACACCAAAAAAGTTATGGTTAATGATTGGTTAAGATGCGGCAACGTTAGTCAGGACGTTGCGTCATGAGTACCGCGTATCGTTGCCTCGCCGCCGCACTTGCGGCTGCCGCGCTTTCCATCTTCGCCATTCCCGCATCCATCACATCCGCGTCTGCCAGCGGCAGCGTCGTGCCGTTCAAAGCCGACGTCTCGGCCGGCACGATCGTCGTGCGCACCAACGAACGCCGGCTCTACCTGGTGCTCGGCCAGGGCCGCGCGCTGTCCTATCCGGTCGGCGTCGGCCGCGCCGGACGGCAGTGGGCCGGCCAGACCACGATCAACGGCAAGCACGTCAAGCCGGCTTGGGCCCCGCCGCCTGATATGAAACGAGCGAATCCGCGGCTTCCGAATTATGTGCCCAGCGGCGCGCCGGACAACCCGATGGGCGTCGCAGCGTTGACATTGGCCCACGGCGACTATGCGATCCACGGCACCAACAGCCCGGGCTCGATCGGCGGCTTCGTTTCTTCCGGTTGCATCCGCATGTACAACCAGGACATCACCGATCTGTACGATCGCGTCGGCGTCGGCACGACGGTGATCGTCACGCGCTGACAAGCCACGCGGAGCCTCGATCTACGGGCACCAGCCGTCGCGGTGCCCACCTGAATAACGGCGGGCCGCGCCGACGCTGAGCAACGCCGACGAAACGTCCGGCGTTGCTCGCGTCGATGCGTCGGCAACGACGCGCCCACCATATTTGTCGAGTGTCACGCGCGAAATCCCGACCTCGCCCTGCGCGAGGATTGCGCGGAGTGCATCGCGTGCGTTCTCGGCCTTGACCCGCTCCTCGCCGCAGCGCGCCTTGAGCTCGGGCGCATCGACTCCGCGCAGGCGCACGCGCGTGGTGACGTCGAGCCCCGGCCACAGATGCACGCGCGCCTCGAACGTGTCGCCGTCGATAACGCGCACCACTTCGGCGGGATGCACCATGCGTGACACATTCGATTCGGCTGGAGGTGGGACGCTTGCTGCCGGAGGCGGGGCACGATCGCTGCGGCTCGCGGTGACCGGGCCGATGGTAGCGCCGACGCCAAGCCCGAGTGCGAACGTCACCGCTGCCAGCAGGATGGCGGCATGGCTTTGGGGCGCGGATAATAGTCTCGGTCGAAGGAACATTATCCTAGATATAGTCGAGTCGTGAGCGAGGATCAATCTTCAATCGGAGAAAGAGAATATTTCACTTATATACTTTTAGTTGTATCCCGGCCGCCCTCAGAAATCCGAAGTCAGGCCCTTCTTTTCCCAATCGCCATAACGGGTTGGCTCGAGCCCGCTGGGGCCGCCGTGTTCCTTGGGACGGTCCACGGCCTTACGATCGGCCTCGGCGCGGCGCCGGGCGGCCTCGGCCAGCGCCCGCTCGGCGGCCGGACTCAACTTTTTGGCCGACGTTGCCGCGGCTGGATCGTCGGGCGAGGTCATGCCTCGATAGATCGTGGGGACGAGGACGAGGGTCAAGGCCGGCGCGGACCGGCGTTGTCATGGCCTGCAAAAGCGGGGCATGACAGGCCTCCATGCCGGACCGCAAATCAGCCGCGTCGCCTTCGTCGCCATCGCCCGGCCTCGCCGCGCGCCGCATCGCCGCCGACATCATTGGCGCCGTGCTGCGGCAGAAGCGTCCGCTCGACGAGCAGCTTGAGCAGAGCGATCTCGGCGCGCTGCCCGAGCGCGACCGCGCGCTGGTGCGAACTATCGTCGCCACGGTGCTGCGCCGGCTCGGCACGCTGCGTCATCTGCTTGCCACGCTGCTTGAGAAGGGCCTGCCACCATCGGCGCCGAAGGTCGAAGATATCCTGCTGATCGGCGCGGCGCAGATCCTGTTCCTCGATGTGCCCGACCACGCCTCGGTCGATCTGTCGGTGCGGCTGGCGCAGGCCGACCATCATGCCTCGCATTACTCGGGTCTGATCAACGCAGTGCTGCGAAAGCTTGCGCGCGATGGCAAGGCCCGCCTTGCCGGGCTCGACACGGTGGCGCTCGACACGCCGGACTGGCTGATGCGGCGCTGGATCGCGCAGTACGGCGAAGCCACGGCCCGCGCCATCGGCCAAGCGCACACCCAGGAGCCGGCGCTCGATCTCACCGTCAGGAGCGATCCGAAAGCGTGGGCGGAAAAGCTCAACGGCCGCGTGCTCGACACCGGCACGGTGCGAACGATCGCATCGGGCCCGATCCCGCAACTTTCCGGCTACGATGAGGGCGCGTGGTGGGTGCAGGATGCCGCCGCGGCCCTGCCGGCGCGGCTGCTCTGCAATGCCTTGGACGGCGCGCGGGACAAAACCGTCGCCGACCTTTGCGCGGCGCCGGGCGGCAAGACCGCGCAGCTCGCGCTCGCCGGCGCGCAGGTCATCGCGGTCGATCGCTCGGCGCCGCGTCTCGAGCGCGTCAGGCAGAATCTCGCGCGGCTCAAGCTCGGCGCCGACATCGTCAAGGCGGACGCCGCGGCGTGGCAAGGCGGCCCCTTCGATGGCGTCCTGGTCGATGCGCCTTGCTCCTCGACGGGCACGATCCGGCGGCATCCGGATATTCCGTGGCTCAAGTCAGAGGCCGATCTGACCAAGCTCGTAGCCTTGCAAACGCGCCTCCTCGACCGCGCCGCGACGCTGCTCAAGCCAGGCGGCACACTCGTCTATTGCACCTGTTCGCTCGAAGCCGCGGAGGGCGAGGACCAGATCGCGTCGCTGCTCGCCCGCAATCCCGGCCTGCGCCGCAGCCCGATCCGGGCCGACGAGGTCGCCGGCCACGCCGAGCTCCTGAATTCGCAAGGGGAATTACGGACGCTGCCCTGCTATTGGCCCTACGACGCCGAGCCCCGGATGGGCGGGCTCGACGGCTTCTTCGCGGCCCGAATCGTCAAAGACGACAAGGCTTAAGCGGTTGGCCGCGGTTTCCGCCTTCGCTATATGTTGAGCGGGGTGGAGGGGGCAATCACGCCCGCGGTCTTAGAGAGGCGAGCGTAGCCATGGCCGGCCTGTCGATCGGGGAACGGGCCAAGCTGTCGGCGATCCTGGTACGGCGCACGCTGCGCAGCGTCGCGGGACGCCTGCGCGGCCATCCCGCCATCCGCCTCAGCTTTATTCCGCGCAAGGCCGACCGCCTGCTCATCGCGCCGCAAGACCTGCGCACCGCCGACGGCACCCGCGCGAGCGAGATCTATGCGGGCCGCTTCGCTTTCGCCGGCAAGGTCGTGATCAGCGACGGCCGCTCGCCGTTCGAGATCGCCCCGCCGTCCGACGAATGGGCGGCGAGCCTGCTCGGCTTCAGTTGGCTGCGCCACCTGCGCGCGGCCGAATCCGGCATCACACGCGCCAACGCCCGCGCGCTGGTCGACGAATGGATTGCGGTGCAGGGCGCCTATCACCCGGTTGGCTGGCAGCCGCAGATCATGGCGCGGCGCATCGTCGCCTGGCTCAGCCATGCGCCGCTGATCCTGCACGACGCCGACGAGCAGTTCTATCGCCGCTTCCTGCGCAGCCTCGTGCGCCAGGTGCGCTACCTGCGCCACACCGCGATCGAGGCGCGCGATGGCGTGCCGCGGATGCAGGCGCTAGTGACGCTCGCCTACGCCGCGCTCTGCATGGCCGGACAGGCGCGGCACATGCGCGGGACCATCAAGCAGCTCGTCGCCGAGATCGACCGGCAGATCCTGCCCGATGGCGGCCACATCAGCCGCAACCCCGGCGCGCTGATCGCGCTGCTGCTCGACTTCCTGCCGCTGCGGCAGGCGTTCCAGGCGCGCAACATCGCCCCGCCGCCACAGCTCAACAATGCCATCGACCGCATGATGCCGATGATGCGCTTCTTCCGGCACGGCGACGGCGCCTTCGCGCATTTCAACGGCATGGGCCCGACGCTGGCCGACCTGATGGCCACCATCCTCGCTCACGACGACGCGCGCGGCGCGCCGCTCGCCAACGCGCCACACTCGGGTTATCAGCGCATCGAGGTCGGCGAGACGGTGCTGTTGATGGATGTCGGCGGGCCGCCGCCGATCGGCGTCAGCCAGGAGGCGCACGCCGGGTGCCTGTCGTTCGAGCTGTCACACGGATTGCAGCGGATCGTCGTGAACTGCGGCCTGCCGCGGTCCAATCGCGAGACCTGGCGACAGGTGGCGCGCGCCACCGCGGCGCATTCCGCCGTCGTGTTCAACGACACATCGTCGTGCCGCTTCCTGGAGGGCGGGTCGTTCAAGCGCCTGCTGGGCACGCCGATCGTCAGCGGCCCGGCCGACATCCAGGTCGCCCGCGAGGAGCGCGGCGACACCGTCGTCCTGCGCACGTCGCACGACGGCTATGCCGACCGGTTCAAGCTGATCCATCAGCGCGCCTTGAAGCTCGCGCTGTCCGGCGAGCGGATCGACGGCGAGGATCTGTTCGTGGCGAGCGACGGCGACACGATCGCGGCGGATGTGCCCGACGAGTTCGCCGTGCGGTTCCATCTGCATCCTTCGATCAAAACTAACAAGCTGACGGACGGCCACGGCGCCATGCTGATGCTCCCGAGCCGCGATGTGTGGACCTTCACGGCCTACGAGGATCGCGTCGAGATCGAGGAAAGTGTTTATTTGTCCGGCGCCGACGGTCCGCGCCGCGCCGTGCAGATCGTGATCTACGGCCGCGCCCGCAAGATTCCCCGCGTGCATTGGACCTTCACGCATATCGCCTCGTCAGGTTCCGGCGCTGGCCGCAAGCGCGGTGACGAGCCTGAGCTGCCATTAAGCGCGCCGTGACCTGTGATCATCAGGGTCTGCTGCCATTCTCATCTTGCTATCGCTATAAGGATGCGGAAAAACCTCTCCGCGTCATTCCGGCCGAGCGCAGCGAGAGGCCGGAATCCATAATCCCTGTGCGGATGATTGATTACCTGCGGGTTATGGATTCCGGGTTCGGGCTTCGCCCGCCCCGGAATGACGGCGGAGAGTTCGCATGACTGATCTACGTCATATCGCCCGCGCTCTCATTTCGGTGTCGGACAAGACCGGCCTCATCGAATTCGCGCGCGCGCTGTCCAAGCACGGCGTCGAGCTTGTCTCCACCGGCGGCACCGCCAAAGCCATCAAGGACGCTGGCCTCAAGGCGATGGATGTTTCTGAGCTGACCGGCTTTCCCGAGATGATGGACGGCCGGGTGAAGACGCTGCATCCTAAGGTGCACGGCGGCCTGCTGGCGATCCGCGACAACAAAGAGCATGCCGCGGCGATGGGGACGCACGGCATCCGGCCCCTCGACCTGCTGGTGGTCAATCTCTATCCGTTCGAGGCGACCGTGGCGAAAGGAGCGGGCTACGACGACTGCATCGAGAATATCGACATCGGCGGTCCGGCGATGATCCGCGCCGCGGCGAAGAACCATGCCGACGTGGCGGTGGTGGTCGAGCCGGAGGACTACGCCGCGCTGCTCGCCGAGCTCGCGGCACACGGCGGCGCGACGACGCTCGCGCTCCGCAAGAAGCTTGCGGCCAAGGCCTATGCACGCACCGCAAGCTATGATGCGGCGATCTCCAACTGGTTCGCCCGCGAGCTGAACGATGTGGCGCCGTCGTTCCGCGCCTTCGGCGGCAAGCTCGCTGAGGCGCTGCGCTACGGGGAGAACCCGCACCAGAGCGCGGCGTTCTACCGCTTGCCTGACATGCGCGCGGGCGTCGCCACCGCGCGGCAGGTGCAGGGCAAGCAGCTCTCCTACAACAACATCAACGATACCGACGCAGCCTACGAGTGCGTCGCCGAGTTCGAAGCCAAGCGCACCGCGGCAGTGGCGATCGTCAAGCACGCCAACCCCTGCGGCGTGGCCGAAGGCGCGAGCCTCGCCGAAGCCTATGCCAAGGCGCTCGCCTGCGATTCCACATCGGCGTTCGGCGGCATCGTTGCGCTCAATCGCCCGCTCGACGCGGAAGCGGCCCGGGCCATCACCGAGATTTTCACCGAGGTCATCATCGCGCCGGACGCGACCGACGAGGCCATCAAGATCGTCGCGGCGAAGAAGAACCTGCGGCTGCTCCTGGCTGGCGCGCTGCCCGATCCGCGCGCCGATGGGCTCACCGTGAAGTCGGTCGCCGGCGGCCTGCTGGTTCAGTCGCGCGACAACGCCACGGTCGACGAGATGCAGCTCAAGACCGTGACCAAACGCGCGCCGACCGCGGCTGAATTGGACGATCTGCGGTTTGCCTTTCGCGTCGCCAAGCACGTGAAGTCGAACACCATCGTCTATGCCAAGGACCGCGCCACCGTGGGCATCGGCGCCGGTCAGATGAGCCGCATCGACTCGGCGCGGATCGCCGCGCGAAAGGCCGAGGACGCGGCGAAGGAACTGAAGCTTGCCGCGCCGTTGACCAAGGGCTCGGTGGTCGCCTCGGACGCGTTCTTCCCGTTCGCCGACGGGCTGCTGGTCGCGATCGAGGCCGGCGCCACCGCGGTGATCCAGCCCGGCGGCTCGGTCAAGGATGCGGATGTGATCAAGGCTGCCGACGACCACAACGTTGCGATGGTGCTCACCGGCACCCGGCACTTCCGGCATTAGTCTTCCGACCGCAAAGGCCTGGTCAGCAGCGACTCGATTGCCTGATCCACGCTCATTGTGCCCGCGAGCACTGCGGCGACCGCCGACGAGATCGGCATGTCCACGGCGCGTTCGCGCGCCATCTCCAGCAGCACCGGCGCGGTAAAAGCCCCCTCGGCCAAGCCCGTCTTGCCGTGGATATCGGCGGCGGATTCGCCCTTACCGAGATTGATGCCGAAAGTGAAATTGCGCGACTGTGGGCTCGAGCATGTCAGGATCAGGTCGCCGAGACCCGACAGACCCATCATGGTTTCGATCTTGGCGCCGAGCGCGCGGCCGAAGCGGACAAGCTCGGCAAAGCCGCGCGTGGTCAACGCCGCGGATGCGCTCGCGCCGAGTCCGCGGCCGGTGACGATGCCCGACGCGATCGCGAGCACGTTCTTGGCCGCGCCGCCGATTTCGACGCCGCGCACGTCGGACGATTGATAAGGCCGGAACGTTCTTGAGGCCAACGCCTTGGCGAGATCGGCGGCGAGGGTCTCGTCATGGGCGGCGAGCGTCACCGCCGTCGGCAGGCCGCGCGCCACGTCGGCGGCGAAGCTCGGCCCGGAGAGGATCGCCGGCGTCGCAGTCGGGGCGCATTCGCCGATCACCTCGGTCATGAACTTGTGGGTGCCGTGCTCGATGCCCTTGGCGCAAGCGACGATCGGCGTGCCGGGCGCGATCGTCTCGGCGAGCGCCTTGACGACCGAGCGCATCGCCTGCGCCGGCACCACCAGCAGGATCGCCTCGGCTCGCGCGGCTTCGCCGAGATCGCGCGTTACCGCAATGGTGTCCTCGATCCGCACGCCGCGCAGGAACCGGCTCTCGCGCTGTTGTGCAAGCTGCCCGGCGTTCGCTGCGTCATATTCCCATAGCGTGACCTTGCGGCCGGCGCGCGCGGTGACATTGGCGAGCGCGGTGCCCCACGCGCCGCCGCCGAGCACAGATATCCGGTCGAATGTCATGGCGCGAGCTTAGAGCACTATCTTATGTCAGTCATAGCCAGAGCTTGCGGCCATCCTTCGAGACGCGGTCCTTTGGACCGCTCCTCAGGATGAGGTTGGACGCTGTCGCCCGTCCGAAACAAATCCGGACCTCATGGTGAGGAGCGCGCGCAGCGCGCGTCTCGAACCATGTGCTGCAGCCTGGATCATGACAGTTTGGGCTTCGGCCCGGCGATCTCTTCCAGCGGCCAGCGCGCCCGCGGCGCGAAATCGAGCGGATCGGTGAGGCCCAAAGCCAGACGCTCGGCGCCGGCCCAGGCGATCATCGCGCCATTGTCGGTGCAGAGCTCGCCCGGCGGCACCACAAGCTTGATGCCGCCCTCGAACCCGACCCGCTGCAGCACCTTGCGGATCGCCTCGTTCGCGGCGACGCCGCCGGCGGCAACCAGCGCGGTTGGCGTGCCGTATTTTGCGCGGAACACCTTCATGCCGGCGCGCAGCCGGTCGTGAACCAGTTCGACCACCGCCTGCTGGAACGAGGCGCACAGGTCGGCAACATCCTGGTCGCTGAGCGGCACCATCGATTCGGCCTCCAGCCGCAGCGCGGTCTTCAGCCCCGACAGCGAAAAGTCCGGTTCGGCGCGCCTCTGCATCGGCCGCGGCAGGTTGAACCGCGTCGGGTTGCCGCGCACTGCTTCCTTTTCGACCTGCGGGCCACCCGGATAGCCAAGACCCAAGAGCTTCGCGGTCTTGTCGAAAGCTTCGCCGATCGCGTCGTCCAGCGTCGTGCCGAGCAGCGCGTAATCGCCCACCCCGCGCACCGCCAGGATCTGGGTGTGCCCGCCGGAGGCCAGGAACAGGCAATAGGGAAACTTGATTCCGGACGTCAGCCGCGCGGTCAGGGCATGAGCTTCGAGGTGGTTGATCGCCATCAAGGGCTTTTCATTGACCAGCGAGATCGCCTTGGCGGTGGTGAGGCCTACGATCACGCCGCCGATCAGGCCGGGCCCCGCCGCGGCGGCAATCCCATCGATGTCGCGCAATTGCTTGCCGGCCTCCATCAGCGCCTTGGCTATGATGCGGTCCAGCGCCTCGACATGCGCGCGCGCCGCAATCTCCGGCACCACGCCGCCGAACGGGGCATGCTCGCTGAGCTGCGACAGCACGATATTGGACAGAATCTTGCCCGGGCCGTCGCCCGTGCGTTCGACCACCGCGGCGGCGGTCTCGTCGCATGTGGTCTCGATTCCGAGTACAAGCATGGGGTCTTACTAGCACAAGTGAGGTTTCGTGACGCAATCCTCCGGCACCATTCTGCGGCTCGGCACGCGCGGCAGTCCGCTGGCGCTGGCGCAGGCGCATATGGTGCGCGAGGCGCTGGCCCGGGCGCACGGCTTTTCGCCGGAACGGATCGCGGTGGAGGTGATCCGAACGAGCGGCGACCGCATCCAGGACCGGCCGCTCGCAGACGTCGGCGGCAAGGGGCTGTTCACCAAGGAGATCGAGGAGGCGCTGGCGGAGGGCGCGATCGACCTTGCGGTGCATTCTTCCAAGGACATGCCGACGGTGCTGCCCGCAGGTCTGGTGCTGTCGGCCTCCATGGAGCGCGAAGACCCGCGCGATGCGTTCATCAGCCGCAAGGTGAAATCCATGATGAAATTGCCGCGCGGCGCGACTGTCGGCACGGCGTCGCTCCGCCGGCAGGCCATGGTGAAGCGGAAGCGTCCCGATCTCAGGATCGTGCCGCTGCGCGGCAATGTCGAGACGCGCCTGCGCAAGCTCGACGATGGCGTCGCCGACGCAACCCTGCTGGCGTTGGCCGGCTTGAAGCGCCTCGGCCTCGCCGACGCCGCCACCGCCATCCTCGACGTCGATGAATTCCTGCCGGCGGTCGGGCAAGGCGCCATCGGCATCGAGACCCGCGCCCACGATTCCCGGACGCGCGAGTTGCTCGGCGCCATCAATCATGCCGGCACGTTCAGCGCGCTCGCGGCGGAGCGGGCGTTTCTTGCCGTGCTCGATGGCTCGTGCCGCACGCCGATCGGCGGGCACGCGACGGTCTCGGGCGGCAGGCTTCGTCTTCGCGGCATGATCGTGAAACCAGATGGCAGCGAGGCGTTCGAGGTGGCGCGCGAGGGCGACGAGCGCGATGCCGAAAAGCTCGGCGCGGACGCCGGCAGCGAATTGAAGAGCCGCGCCGGCTCGGATTTTTTCAGCGTGTAGCCGTGCGACTGCTGGTCACCAGACCTGAGCCCGACAACGAGCGCACCGCCGCGGCGTTGCGCGCGGCGGGTCACGAGGTCGTACTGGCGCCGCTCCTTCGTATCGAAAGTGTCGATGCCGATCTCGGTCCGTCGGGCTCTGTGCTTTCCTGGGCCGCCATCCTCATCACCAGCGCCAACGGTGTGCGTGCGGTCGCCGGTCATCCCAGGCGTGGCGAGCTTTCGGCCTTGCCGGTGCTGGCGGTAGGCCGGACCAGCGCGGAGGCCGCGCGGGCCGCAGGCTTTCCCGACGTTACTTCGGCCGACGGCGATGCGCAGGATCTGGTGCGGCTCGCGGCCCAGCGGTTTGCCGGCTCGCCGCTGCCATTGCTTTATCTTGCCGGCGAGGACCGATCGGGCGAACTGGCCGCGCCGGGCCTGAACATTAGTACCGTAGTGGTCTATCGCGCCGCGCCAGCCGAACGATTCTCGCCTGAGGCACGGGCCGCGCTGGAGCAGGGCCAGATCGACAGTGTCCTGCATTTCTCCCGGCGCAGCGTCGAGAGCTATCTGGATTGCGGCCGCGACATCATGGGACCGGCGCTTCGGCCCATGCATCACTGCCTTTCGGCGCGGGCGGCCGAGCCGTTGCGCCTCGCCGGCGCCAGCCAGATTGCTGTGGCGGTGCGGCCGGATGAGGCGAGCCTGCTCGCTCTGGTCACGCCGAAGGTCATGCCAAAGCCCGATTAGAATCGTCTAGAATGACCGTATGGCGGATGACACTCCCCCAGGTTCCGACAGCACGCGCCGCCGGCGGCCACCGACGGTGATCGATCTGTCGGCGACCGGCGTTCCGCCCGAATCCGCGGTATCCGGCGAATCTCCGACTGCGCCGCCCGATCCACCGGAGCCACCCCCTGGGAACACTGGCCGCCCGCTATTCGCGTTTCTGCCGGAGGAACTGTCCTGGTCGCATGTCAGCGCTGCGGTCGCGGGTCTCGCTGGCGGGGTCGTCGTGGCGTTGCTGTTCTGGCTCGGTGGTGCGTTCTCGGCCGGGACGCAATCACCACCAGTGGCCGCGGTGGTTGACTTGAGCCCTCGGCTGGCTGCGATCGAACAGCAACTGAACGAACTCGCGGCACGTCCCGCGCCGCCCAGCCTCGATCCCAAGCCGATCAACGCGGCGATCGATGACATCGCCGCGCGGCTTTCCCGCATCGAAAGCGCGCAGGCCACGCCGCGTGCGCCGGTCACCGATCCGGTGGTGCTCGGCCGGCTGAACGCCGCCGAGAACGCGACGAAGTCGCTGTCCGACAACGCCGCGGCGATGACGCGCCGTGCCGAGGCCGGCGATGCGGCGCTGCGCGAGATCAACGCCCGGATCGACAAGCTGACCGCGCTGCTGAACGACGTGCAGACCACGGCGCGCTCCGCCGCCGCCGGCAGCGACCGCGCGTCGCGCCTTGCGGTCGCGGCGTCGGCGCTGCGCAATGCCGTCGAGCACGGCGATCCGTTTACCGCCGAGCTTGCCATCGTCAAACCGCTCGCGCCTGATGCCAACGCGATCGCGCTGCTTGAGCCGTTCGCGGCTGCAGGCGTACCGGGCAATGCCGCACTCGGACAGGAGCTTGCGGCCATCCTCCGGCCGCTGCTGCGCGAATCCAGCGAGCCTGCCCGCGACGGGGGTTTCCTCGAGCGGCTGACTGCCAACGCCGAGAAGCTCGTACGTATCCGCCCGGTCGGCGAGGAGGCGAGCGGCGACGATCGCACGGCGATCCTGATCCGCGCCGAACAGCGCGCCGCACAAGGCAATGTTTCAGGCGCGGTGACAGAGCTTAACAAGCTGCCGCCGGACGTCCGCGCGCCGATGCAGAACTGGATCGCCAAGACCGAAGCCCGCAACAGGGCACTCGACGCCGGCCGGCGCCTCGCCGCCGACGCCGTCGCAGCCCTCAAGACGGCGCCTTGAGGTTCGGGTCTCATATGATTGCGCCCCAATGATCCGCGTCCTTCTCTTCCTGGCGCTTGTCGCGGTGCTGGCGCTTGGCGTCGTCTGGATGGCCGATCGCCCCGGCGATGTCGCCATCGTGTGGCAGGGCTATCGCATCGAGACGTCGGTGATGGTGGCGGTGGTCGCCGTCGCCCTCGTCGCGATGATCGCGGTCATGGCCTGGTCGATCGTGCGCAATATCCTGCGTTCGCCAGACTTGATCGCAATGTTCCTCAGCCATCGCCGCGGCGTGCGCGGCTATCTTGCGATCTCGCGCGGGCTGGTCGCAGTCGGAGCCGGCGACGCGGCCGCCGCCAAGCGAGCTGCGAACGAGGCCGAGCGGATCGCGCCGGGCGAGCCGCTGGCGCTTCTGCTCAATGCGCAATGCGCGCAGCTCTCCGGCGACCGCGCGGCCGCCGAGCATGCCTTCCGCGCCATGGCCGAGCGCGACGACACCAAGCTCCTTGGGCTGCGCGGCCTTTTCATCGAGGCGCAGCGGAGGAAGGACGCCACTGCTGCGCGCGCCTATGCCGAGGAGGCGGCGAACGCCGCTCCTGCTCTCGGCTGGGCCGGGCAGGCGGTGCTGGAATTCCGCTGCGCGTCCGGCGATTGGGCCGCGGCGCTGTCGGCGCTCGACCGCAACAGCCGCTACGGCCTGATCGACAAGACCGAGTACAAGCGGCAGCGCGCAGTGCTGCTGACCGCGCGTGCGCTTGCGGCTGCCGACGGGGAGCGCGACCGGGCGCGTACGCTCGCACTCGACGCCTTGAAGCTCGCGCCGACGCTCGTTCCTGCCGCCGAGCTCGCCGGCCGGCTGCTCGGCGAAGCCGGCGAGTTGCGCCGCGCCAGCCGGATCATCGAGAAGGCCTGGGCGGCCAATCCGCATCCGGAGCTGGCGGATACCTACGCGCATCTTCGTCCGGGCGATTCGGCCCGCGAGCGCCTCGCGCGTGTAAAGTCGCTGGCGCTCAGGACGCCGGGTCACATCGAGGGAGCGCTCGCGGTGGCGCGCGCCGCCCTCGATGCACAGGAGTTCGCCGCCGCCCGCGAGGCGATCCGGCCGCTGTTAAAGGAACCGACGCAACGCGTCGCCACCTTGATGGCCGAGATCGAGCAGCGCGAGAGCGGCGATGAGGGCCGCGCCCGCGAGTGGATGGGGCGGGCGCTGCGCGCCGCACGCGATCCCGAATGGAGCGCCGATGGCTTCGTGTCGGACCGCTGGATGCCGGTGTCGCCGGTCAGCGGACGGCTCGACGCTTTTCAGTGGAAGGTGCCGTTGGCGGAACTCGGTGACGCGCGCAACGTGATCGACAGCGACGATTGGGACATCGGCAAGCCGCCGGCCGCCGTTGCGCCTTCGGACGCCGCGGCGCCCGCCACCGCAGCGGCGCAGATCGAGCCGGTCGCCGCGCCGGTTGCCGAGCCTGCGCCCCGTCCGCCGGCCGCGCTGGCCGGCTCGGCGCCGAAGCCGCCGAAGAGCGCGCCGCGGGCCGAAGCGGTCATTCCGCTGCTCCATGTCCCCGACGATCCCGGTCCCGAGCCCGCCGCCGATCTCGAGCCGGAGGCCGAGCCCGGCAACTCACGAAGCCTGCGGCTCTTCAAATAGGCTGATTTTGCGCGGGCAGCCGGGTTGCTTGCCAACCCTAATCCCGGCCGTTAAGACGGGCGCAATCCCGCCGATTGGCCCATGCCGGCGTAGCTCAGTGGTAGAGCATCCGCTTCGTAAGCGGGGGGTCGGGGGTTCAAATCCCTCCGCCGGCACCATTTTTCTAACAATCCGAAATGGTCTGGAGCGTACCGGAGCGAATTCCAGTGCAACCGGGAGATTGCTGGCGTTTGTCGCGCGGTGCTCGCTAACGCGCGTGCGTTCGGTCGTTAGCACAAGGTCGTACCCGGCTGTCCGTCAGCCCCCAGCGCCACGTGGGAACTAGCCGTCCGGAACTGACATTCCATCAGGCTGTTATGAAGTATAGGTCCGCCACGCAGCCGTCGAATGAAACCATTCCAAACCGCCTTGGCCGTCGGTAGTGCGTTTGCGTACGGCGCCGTCTCTGCGGCCTTTTTTCTAAAGGCAAATGGCCCCGAACCCCAAAAGACACTGCCCGCGTTCGATGCGCCGGCACCGCAGGCTGCCACGGCCGCCTCGCCGCCAGTTATATCGCCTTCTGAACGATGGTCACCGCCGCTGGATCCGAGGCCTGCTGCTCGGAGCGTCGCGGACGAATTCCCACCGAGCCCGCCACAAGAGACGACCGGTGCCGCGACCTCGTCGGACAGTTCCGCTGTCGGTCGTCTTCGCGCCGGCCCAACTAACGCATGCAATGCGGTTGCCTGCAGCCGGATTTATCGTTCATTCGATAGTGTGAGTTGTACGTACCAGCCCTACCAGGGCGGACCTCGTCGGCACTGCGATAGATAATTCGTGGTCCTGCCGCCCGCGGGCGGTGACTTCGCCTGCGCGGCGCGATGTTTCCGCGGCTTCGGTCAACTCGATGGTCGGGTCACGCGCACCTGCGCCGTCGAAGTCTCTCCGCCCGCGCTAATTGGCTAGGGCTCCGCCTGGATATTGGCCTCGCGCACGGTCTTGCCCCAAAGTTTGAGGTCCCGCTCCAACGATTGCGCAAGCTCCTCTGGCGTGCCGTTGCTGACATCCATGCCCATCTTGACCATTCGGTCTTGAACGTCCGGTTGCTTCAGGATCGCGATCATTTCTTTTGAGATGCGATCGACGATCGGCTTGGGCAGGTTGGCCGGGCCGTAAAGACCGATCCACGTCGATGCTTCAAAGTCTGGGAGGCCCGACTCCTTGACTGTCGGAGTCTGCGGCATGCCCGGGCTGCGCTTGCCTGCGCCGATGGCAATCAACTTTACCTTTCCAGACGCGACGGGGCCGGCGACCGCGCCCACCGAATTGAACATCAGCGAGACATGGCCGCCGATGACATCGTTCAACGCCTGCGCGCCGCCCTTGTACGGCACATGCAGCATCTTCGTTCCGGCGACGATGTTGAACAATTCGCCGGCCAGGTGCGGCACCGAGCCAACGCCGAACGAAGCCATCGTGAGTTCACCGGGCTTGGATTTGGCGAGCGCCACCAGTTCGTTGACGTTGTTGGCCGGAACCGCAGGATTGAGGATGAGCGGCAACGGATCGACCACCAGCATCGAGACCGGAGTGAAGCTCTTGATCGGATCCCACGGCACCTTGCTGATCACTGGATTGGTCGCAATGGTGCTCGCGGTTGCCATCAGCAGTGTGTAGCCATCCGCCGGGGCGCGCGCGACAGCCTCATGGCCGATCGAGCCCGATGCACCGCCGACGTTGTCGATGATGATGGTCTGCTTCAGCGCTTCGCTGAGCTTCGGAACCAGGATGCGCGCCACGGTGTCGGTTCCGCCGCCGGCGGGGAAGGGAACCACCAGGCGGATGTTCCGCGAAGGATAGTCCTGCGCAGCCAGCGGCGAGATCGCCAGCACCAGGCAGGCGGCCGCAACCGCGGAGCGAACGAAAATTCGAACACGTGCATTCGGATTTTGACGAGGCTTTGACATGCTCTTGCCCTTTGCCAATTCAACTCGTGCGATCGGACCAGGCTTTGTTCAAGCCGTTTCCAGTGAAGAGAATTCCGGTTGGCCTTGCAGATAATGCGGCTCCATCAGCGGGCGATAACGCTCCATGAGCGCGCGATTGAGTTCGACCGGAGGCTGCTGTGTCGCGGGCAGCAGCGACTTGTATTCGACGCCCTCGATCTCGGACTTGAAGGTCCTCCAAGCCTCATCGACGGTGTTGAGCGATGTGAGAAAATCCAGAGCTGAGGCGCAAAGCGCCGTGGCCCCGGCTACAGCCCCCTTGTGCGCGATCGAAGTTGTGAGCGCAGCGCCGGCGGACCAATGATGAAACGCCGCATGCGGAATGTTGCCCGGAAACCAGACCCGGCCCATGGGCACGACCCATGACACGTCGCCGCAATCGTTCGATGCCATGATCGGCTCGCAGGGGCCGTCCAGTGGCGTAATCGATCCGCGCAATCCGGTCTGCGGCTTGCCCGCGCCCTTCTGCAGCGCCCGCGCGAAGGCCTGCTCCTCGGCATTCCAGGCCGGCATGCCGGTGGTGTCGATATTGCGCTGAATGGTCCGGGCGATGGTTTCGTTGCCGCGCACCGGCCAGACGCCGGCCATGATGCTGGTTTCGAGCTCGCAGTTCGCCATCATGGCGGCGCCGCGCGCCACGCGCTCGCCCTGCTTGAACAGCGCTTGCACCCCCTCCGGACTGCGGTCACGGAAGAACCACCAGCAGGTGGTGCGCGCCGGAATGACATTGGGTTGCGTGCCGCCCTCGGTGAACACGCGGTGCGCCGACATGCCGGGCTTCATGTGCTCGCGGAATTGCGCCATGCCGACATCCATCAGCACCGCGGCGTCGAGCGCGTCCCGGCCCTCCCACGGCGACATCGCCGAATGCGCCGACATGCCGAGGAACGTGAACTGCACCGACATCATGCCAAGCTGGGCCAACCCGTACTCGGTCTTGAACTCATCCAGAATGTGCGAGTGGAATGCGATGTCCACGTCGTCAAAATGTCCATCGCGGACGAAATAGGGCCGGCTGATCAATTGCTCTTCGGCCGGCGCGCCGAACACCTTGAGCGTGCCGGGCAGTCCCAGCGATTTCATCGCCGACTGGATTGCCAACGCCGCGGTGATTGTCACAGCGGCATTGACGTTGTGGCCTTCGCAGTGTCCCGGCGCCCCCGGTACGATCTCCTTGCGCTCGGCGATCCCGGAGACCTGCGAGTTGCCCGGATTGGCGTCGAACTCGCAGTGCAGCGCGATCACGGGATCGCCGGTCCCAAAACGCGCCATGAATCCGGTGGGGAACCCGGACAGGTTGCGGATGATGTCGAAACCGGCGCGCTCCAGCGTGCCCGTGAGAAGCTCGCTGGTGCGAAACTCCTGCATGCCCAGTTCGCCGTAATAAAAGATCATGTCGCCCAGCCGCGCGAGCGCTGGCGCATTTCGCTCGACGAAATGGATGGCGTGAGCCTTGGCGGGCTGGCTGTTGGTCATATCAATTCAGCTCATGCAAGCCGTATGGTCACGATAGCGGCTCTATCGTCCGCCTACTAGGCGCCCAGGGCCGGCGTGCTGGCGGACGTTTGTATCGCTTCGTGCCACACTCGCACGACCAGTCTGAATGGGGGACCCATGAATCGATCCTCTCGTTATATGGCTCTGATGCTCCTGGCGGCGACGTCGTCGCCTGCGGTTGCACAGGACATTCCTGGCCTCGAAGTTTGCACGGCCGAAAAGCAGATGGAACGTCGTACCGGATGCCTGCAAAGCAATGACGAGTTTCTTCAGCAGACGCTGTCGAAATTGGCGCGCGAGACGCAGGCCAAAATCGCCGCCTCAGGCCGCGCGCTTGCCACCGCCCAAGCTGAAATCGCGGCACTTAAGTCCGCTTTGGAGAAATTGACCAACGAAGTGGTGCAAATGAAGGAAAAGGTCGCTGCCACCAGCAGGAAGTAAGACAGCAGGCCGCGCGGTTGCGCCAGCCTGGCCAGGATTCTTGCCCTAACGGTACGGAACTTTGTCCACCCTCCCACTGCGACTGGAAAACTGTCGCGGCAGGCACAAGGATATGGTAATCAAGCCTTATTAGGACATGTCGGTCGGTTTGCGACGAGGGGAACCCAATGAAGCCTATCCTTCGCCTCCTGGTTGGTGCGTTGCTTGCGGTCACCGTCATTTGGCCCAGCGTATCGCAGGCCGAGCGCCGTGTCGCATTGATCATCGGCAATGGCGCCTACAAGAACGTTCCCAAATTGCCAAACCCCTCCCGGGACGCGACGGCGATGGCAGCGCTGCTGCGCAACCTCGGCTTCAGCGTCGTGCAGGGCAACGACCTGAACAAGGAGGGCATGACCGACAGCCTCCGCAAATTTGCCGCCGAGGCCGACAATGCGGACGTGGCCTTGTTCTTCTACGCCGGCCACGGCATCTCGCTCGAAGGCAAGAACTACCTGCTGCCGACCGACGCCAACCTGAAGTCGGAACTCGATGTCAGGCTCGGCGCTCCGATCGACGTGAACGTCGTGGTGGACCAGACCATGTCGACCGCCAAGGTAAAGCTGGTGTTCCTCGACGCCTGCCGCGACAACCCGTTCGTCGAGCAGATCTCCCGCTCTGTGAAAACCCGCTCGCTGTCCGTCAGCTCCGGACTTGCGGAGATGAAGACAAGCGAAGGCACGCTGCTGGCATTCGCCACCGCGCCGGGCCAGGTGGCGCTCGACGGCGAAGGCAACCACAGCCCGTTCACCACGGCGCTGCTCAACAATCTTGGCGCGCAGAACACCGAGATTAGCGTGGCACTGACCAAGGTGCGGGCAGAGGTTGCCGATTCCACCAAGCGCAAGCAATCGCCGTGGGCCAGCACCAACCTGACCGGTCTGTTCTATATGAACGGCGCTGCGCCCGCCGAGGCGGCCGCGCCCGCCGGTGACAAGGTGGCGAGCGCCGCGGCGGACGCGGGGTCGGGCGCCGGCGCCGTCGAAGTGGAGTTCTGGCGTTCGGTCCGCGACAGCAACAAGCCGGAAGAGCTGAACGCCTATCTGGTCCGCTATCCGAACGGCTCGTTCAGCTCGATCGCGCGGTCGCGCATTGCGGCGTTGAATGACCCGAAGGCGCCGGTTTCGCGTTCGACCTCGACCGAGATCGTGATCGATCCGGCGACCAAGACCGCCGAAGCCAACATCAAGACCGAGAACGACATCGATCTCGATCGCGACGCGCGGCGCAGCATCCAGCGCCGGCTCAAGGCGCTGGGCTTCTCGACGTCGGTGAGCGGCAAGTTCGGCGATGACACGCGCCGCGCCATCACCAACTGGCAATCGGCGCGCGGCTATCCGGTCAGCGGTTTCTTGAACAACCTCCAATATGCCGCGCTGAAGGCCGAGGCCCCGCCGAAGACCGCCGAGAAGGACTCGGATGAGGATGAGAAGCCGTCCCGCAGCAGCGGCAAACAGCGCCGCGGCGGAGGAGGCGGTGGCGGCGGGGGTGGCGGTGGCTTCCCGGCCGCTGGAGCCGCGTTCATCGGCGGCGCCATGCTGGGCGGAGCGATGCGCCGCCGCTAGGAGCGGCTCCACGGACCGATTTGGTTCGGCGCCGCGCTGAACAGGCCGTACGACACTTGCGATTCGCGCGTCTCGTTGTCAGGTCACGCCCGAGGCGCGGACCGCCTTCCACACGCGCTCGGCCGGCGTCGCGCGCCTCCTTGAGCCAGCGCGTGAACAGCGGGATATGCAGGCAGACCAGCATGTCCGCCGACTTGATCGCTTCGAGCATACCTTTGCAGCGCCCGACTGTTTCGACCCGACCTGGTCCATGACGGCATGGCGTTGACGCACATCTTGTAGGGCGTCGGCGCCGAGGTCCTCCGCGGCCGCGAATGCCGCAGAAAACATAGTCGCGGCGCGCCCCGAGATCGCTCAACAGGACGATGGTTTCGCCCTTCTGCACGTTGCAAAGCTGAAACTCCTGCCGGAACAGCATCGCGAGTTTGGATTGATTGATGGCCTCATGCAGGCGCCTACCCCCAAGGTTCGATCCCATCATAGCAAAAATCGCTGCGCGATGCTCCGGGATGGATGTTCAGACCGCGCCGGGAGTTATCGCGCAGCGTCAATCGGCTGGCCCAGAAAGAAGGTCCGCATTGCGCCCACGCCCTTCACCTCGATCATTCCGCGGGGGATGAACGAGAACTTTGTGGCCAACACCTGCGCAACGGCGTCGCTGACGTGGATCTTGCCGGGTTCGCCCATAGATTCCATGCGGCTGGCGATGTTGACCGTCGCGCCCCACACATCGAATGAGAACTTGCGCTGGCCGATGACGCCAGCAACGGCTGCGCCCGTGTGGATGCCGATCCGCAGATCGATCTGCGCGCCATCTCCGGCGTGGAATTTTTTGATTTCGTCCAGCATGGCGTGGGCCTGCAACGCGGCGGCCTCGGCATGATCCGGGCGCGGATCGGGAAGCCCAAAGGCCACCATATAGGCATCACCGATGGTCTTGATCTTCTCCCCGCTGAACCGCGCCGAGAGGCCGTCGAATGCCGTGAAGATGGTGTTGAGGAATTGAACCAGGTCGCTGGGCTTCTGACGGCCGGCCATTTGTGTAAAGCCGACGATGTCGGCGAACAGGATGCTCACGTCATCGACCTGGTCGGCAATCATCGTCGCGCCGGCATTGATGCGGTCCACGATCGAGCGCGGCAGGATGGACAGCAGCAGGTCCTCGGACCGGGCCTTCTCACGGCGAAGCTCCTCCACCATGATCTTCTCCCGGTCGCGCAGAATCTTGATCTCCAGGCTCGATCCGATCCGCGCCCGCAGCAGCGTGGGATCGAACGGTTTGAAGAGGTAGTCGACCGCGCCGGCTTCGATGCAACGGATCACGCTGTCGAAATCGTCCAGCGCCGAAATCATGACCACCGGCACGTCCGCCGTTTCGGGCTGGGCCTTGAGGCGGTTCAAGACCTCGTAGCCGCTGATGTCCGGCATCATCATGTCGAGCAGGACGAGATCGAAGGCTTCCTCCGCGAGCATCGCCAAAGCCGCATGGCCGCCGCCGGCCTCTGCCACGGTGTGCCCGGCCCGCGTCAATTGCCGGCCGAGCAAATCGCGGTTCGACGCATTGTCGTCGACAATGAGAATGCGGCCGTGGACGTTTGCGCCGACCGGCGCCATGGCGACGGGCAGGATGGCGCGAACCGCTTCGATCACGCCGCCGCTGCGGACCTCCGGCTGTACGCCTGCGCCGTCGCCGCGAAAATTGACCAGCGCATCGATGAGCTTGAGCACGCCGTCCGCCGCCGTCAGGAGCTTGCTGAGATCGGCGAGCAACACGTCATGCCCGCCATCCGCGGAGTCTTCCGCGAGCATTTCGCCGTAGCCCTTGATGGCGTTGATAGGCGTCCGAAGATCGTGCCGCAGCTTCGACCGGTCGAAGATCACCGAGTCATTGGAGTGCTCGTGGGCCAACACCGATTGCAGCAACGAATGCAGCGCATTCCCGGCGTTGCGGATGCGCTCCAGGTCCGGGAGATAGGAATCGAGCGACAGCGTCCTGGCGTCCTCGATCAGGATGTCGGTGTAGCCGATGATCGCGGTCGCAGGCGCAATGAACTCCTGCCGCAGGTGCGCCAGCAGGGCGCGCTGGACGCGCCTTGCATCCTCGCTCCCGTCGCTTGAGGTCATGCAGACGCCTATGGCTTACTTGGGGAGCAGCGCCTTGATTTTTTCAAGGAGGCGCGGCAACTCGACCGGCTTGGTATCGAAGTCGTCGCACCCGGCGGCCAGGGACTTCTCCTTGTCTTCCGCCATGGCATGGGCGGTGAGCGCGATGACCGGGATCGTCTGCGTCGCGGGATTGGCCTTCACCTGGCGGGTGGCCTCCCAGCCGTCGAGCACCGGCAAGCTCATATCCATCAGGATGAGATCGGGCTTTTCACTTGTCGCCATGGCCACGCCCTGGCCGCCATCGACCGCGATCGCGACCTCGAAGCCGTTGCGAGCGAGGCGGCGCGACAGCATATCGCGGTTCATCTCATTGTCTTCGACCAGGAGAATCTTTGGCATGTCGGCCTCAGGTTGATGGACGAGCGGAGTCGATGTCTGCCGCACTGTGGCGCCGGGTGGCGATAGCGGCCAGCGCCGTGCCAAGACTGGTGATGGGTTGAGATGACTTTCCCAAAACCAGAACGGTTCGCTCCGCGAGGAACACTCTTTCTTCGGCAGTCAGATCCTTGGCGGTAAGTACAACGACGGGCACGTTGAGCCGCTCGGGACGCTCGCGCAAACGTTCCAGAAACTGGAAGCCATCGGTCTCCGGCATCATGAGATCGAGCAGCACAAGGTCAGGCAGAGGATTGCCATCGAGCCAGTCCAGCGCGGCCCGGCCGTTGACCGCCTCGGCTGTCGTGAGGCCGGCTTTGTGCAAGGTGGTGCTGATCACGTTTCGAACTTCGGCGTCGTCATCGACGATCAATACGACGGCGTCCGCGCCACGGTTCGTGAAGCGGCGCACCAGCGTCACCAGGCGCTCGCGGTCAATAGGCTTGGTCATGTATTCGGCTGCGCCGAGCGAGTATCCCAGATTGCGGTCGTCGACGATGGTCACCATGATGACCGGGATGTGCGCCAGCGCCGGATCGGACTTCATCGCTCCGAGCACCGACCAGCCGTCGACATTCGGCATCATGACGTCGAGCGTCACGATATCCGGCGGTGTCTTGCGCATGATGTCGAGTGCCTCCGCGCCATCGGCGGCATGCATGACGCGATAGCCCTTCTTTGCGAGGGTGGGCGTCAGCACCTCATGGACGGCCGGATCGTCGTCGACAACGAGAACGGTGAGCGACGCATCGTCGGGCCCGCCCTCGATCGCCTTGATCTGACTGACGGCCTCATCGGCCGCGCTGACCGACTGGTCGAGGATGTCCAATGTGAAGGTCGATCCAACGCCGGGCTTGCTGGTGACCTGGACCGATCCGCCCAGCAAGGTGGCGAACCGGCGGGTGATGGCGAGGCCGAGCCCGGTGCCGCCGAAGTGCCGGGTCGTCGAAGAATCGGCTTGTGAGAAGGCCTCGAACAGCCGGCCCATCTGCTCTTCGGTCATGCCTATGCCGCTGTCTGAGACCTGGAACTGAACGTGCGGATTGCCGCCCTCGATGTGCCGCGCGACCGCGAGCTTGACCTCGCCTTTGTCGGTGAACTTCGCCGCGTTGCTCAAGAGATTGATCAAGGATTGCTTGATCTTGGTCATGTCGGTGCGCACCGTGCCCATGTCCGGCGCGCGTTCGATGGTCAGTCGATTGCCGTTCTTTTCGATCAGCGGCTGGACAATGACGCGCACCTCCTCGATCAGTTGGCTCAGGTTCACCTGTTCCAGGTAGACGTCCATCCGGCCGGCTTCGATCTTAGACAGATCGAGGATGCTGTTGATCAGACCGAGCAGATGCTTTCCGGCGGACTGGATCTTCTGCAGGTCCTCGACGCTGGCGGCATCGCCGCGGTCGGTGGCGTCCTCGGCCAGAATTTCGCTGTAGCCGATGATGGCGTTGAGCGGCGTCCGCAGCTCGTGGCTCATGTTGGCGAGGAAGGTCGACTTGGCGCGAGAGGCGGCCTCGGCCTCCGCACGCGCCGCGATAGCCTCGTCCCGGGTGGCCTGAATATCACGGGCATTGTTGCGGAAGACGATCAGGGCCCGGCTCATTTCGCCGAGCTCGTCGGGGCCGGCCCCCGGTATCGGCGCCGCCAGATTGCCTTGCGCAATGCTCAGCATGCTGTCAGCCAGCGCATTTAGCCGCGACACGACATAGCGTTGCACAAAAAGCCAGACGATCAGTCCGGCGATCACCAGGGTCGACAACGCGATCAACATCAGCCAAATCCGGCTGGCGCTGATGGCGCTTTGGGAAAGCTGCTGGGATTCCGCTGCTTGATTTTCGGCGTCGGCCACGACGGCGGCAACCTTCTCGCGCATTTGCGCGCCATCTTCCTTGAGGGACTGGGTGATCGATGCAATCGACAGCTTGACGCGCAGGTACTGCTCTCGAAGCGCGAAGATGCCACCGGAGCCGGTCGAATTGACCGCGAAGTTCCGCATGGCCGTTGCCAGTTCGCCGACGCTGTCGGCAGCGAAATCCGGATTTTGCCCCATCTGGGCAACGGTCTCTTGAATGCGGCCGAACACGGTTTGGAATTGAGTGCGCAGCAAATTGAGCGCGTCGCTGCTATTGGCTTGCCGAACGCTGTTCAGGATCCGTAACGCTTCGTTGAAATCGCTGCGCAGATCGTGAAGCCTGAACAGCCAATTCCCGGGCCGCGCTTCCTCGCGCTGCTGCGACGGGGCTGAATTGATCCGATCGAGAGCTGCCGCGATCAATCGATTGGCGTCTGAGGTGGCGCGCGCAGCTTCTTGGCCCACCTTCAAGGGCGCCTGACTGGCCGCCAATCCTTCGCCAACGGTCCGATTGAGATCGCCCACCTGCGAATCGATCCGCGCGATCAGGGCTTGTATCGGCGGCATTGTCTTTTCGTCGGTGATCACCGCGCGCAGCTTTTCGATGGCTTGCCACAGGTTGCCGATGCGCTCCGTGGCCGTCGACATGCCTTGGAAGCGTGCAAGCTCGTCCTCGGCGTTGCCCACTTCGCCCGCGGTCTCGATCACATCCGCCGCGCGGGCCTGCACGTCCATGGAAAGCTTCAACGCCGGCATGCTGGTATCGACGAGCCCAAGCAACACGCTCTCGATCTGATTGAAGCGGATCAGGGAAACCAGGGTCGCGCCGATGGTCAGGGCAGCGATCAGGCCGAAGGCGAGCAGCAATTTGCCGCCGATGCTGTTGATCCCGGCGTGGCGGTTGGCTGCTGCTGCTGTGCTCTCGCCGGCCCCGGCTGGCGGCTTCGAGGACGCGTTCGCAGAGCTCATATCTGGCGAGGTCATGGATCGCGATCGAGAGACGGACTGTGCCGCGGGATTGAAGCGAAATAACAGCACGGCTGGTATACTGAAGATACGCGACAAGCGCCATAAGAGACGCATTTCCGCGCGCGGTGGCGCCGTGCGAGCGGCCTGATTTTCTTGACAGTGCTGGCAATTCCGAACAGTTTCGAAAACGATGTCAACGGCCGGTCGCGGTGTGGACGTGCAGGATTTGCGCTTTCTTTTGAAGCCGGCCTCGGTCGCCGTGGTCGGCGCCTCGCAACGGCCCACGCGCGGCACGGGGGTTCTGAAAAACCTTCAGAAGATCGGGTTCGCGGGCGACCTGTTCGCCATCAACCCCAACTACACGGACGTGCTCGGCTGCCCGAGCTTTGCCTCGGTTCGCGACCTGCCGAAGGCGGTCGATTCCATCGTGCTGGCCGTCGCGGCCGATGCCGCCTGCGACATTCTGGAGGAGGCCCACGCACGAGGTGTCCGCTCGGCGGTGGTGCTGTCCGCTGGCTTCGGCGAAGGCGGACACGGCGCGTCGCGGGCGCAGCGGCTGGCTGTTCTCTCGGCCCAGGGTATGTCGATCTGCGGGCCAAATTGTTTTGGCGTTCTCAATCTGAAGGATAGTGTTGCGACCTACAGCGGGCAGATCCATCCGCCGCTGCCGCGCGGGCCCCTGGCGCTGGTGTCGCAGAGCGGTGGCGTCGCGAACAACATTTTCTCCTCGCTCGTGACCGATCGTCAGATCGGTTTCAACTACGTCGTGTCCTGCGGCAATGGACTCGGCACCACCGTCGAGGACTATCTCGAATATTTCGTGCACGATCCCGACGTTAAGACCATTGCCGTCGTCATCGAAGCGATCCAGAACCCGCGGAAGCTTCGCGAGGTCGCGGCGCTGGCCAACCGCCGGAAAAAGTCGATCGTGGCGCTGCATCTCGGACGTTCCGCAGTCGGCCAGATCATGGCGCAGACGCACACCGGCGCGCTCGCCGGCGACAGCACGCTCCTCGCCGCCTATCTGCGGCATTGCGGCATTGTCCAGGTCGCCGACTATGACGAGTTCGTCGAGGCGATCGCGCTGTTTTCCGGCGCGCCGGATGCCGCCGATGTCGGCGACGATCTGATCGTCCTGTCCAGCAGCGGCGGCGGCGCGGCCATTGTCGCGGACGGGCTGGCGGAGGACCGTGCGGCGCTGCCATTTGCGCCCTTGTCTCCGGCGACTCAGGATGCGCTTCGCGCGGCCTTGCCCGAGTTCGGCAGCGTGACCAATCCGATCGATGGCACCGGCGCCATCTTTGACGACCTCGAGCTTCTGCCCAAGCTGATGAAAACAATTCTCGGCAACGGTCCCCGTTCGATCATTGCCGCGAGCGTCAGTGCGCGGCCTGACAATTTCAACGTGCGCCAGCGCCATCTCGCCCAATGCTATGCGGCGGCGGCGCGCGAATCCGGCCGTCTGATCGTCGCCTATCAGCCGACGCCGCACGGCAGTCTCGACCGTGAGATGCTGGAAACATTCCGGCAGGCCCAGGTGCCGTTCCTGCTGGGCGCCGGCGTTGCGATGCGCACCGTGAAGTATATCGCGCAGCGCGCCGAGTATTGGCGCCGCGAATGCGTCGGACTGGATGCGGGCGAAGTTTCCGCATTGACCGGGCCCGATTTCATGTCGGCCCGCGCCGCGCTTCTGGCGGCCGGCGTTCCGATCGTGCAGGCTGCCGAAGCGCGATCCGAGCAGGATGCGGTTGAGCATTTTCGCCGGTTCGCAACCCCAGTCGCCATCAAGGCGGAGGCATCCGGCCTTCTGCACAAAAGCGACGCCGGATGCGTCCGACTGAACTGCGGAACGGAACACGACGTGGCTGCGGCCTTCCGGCAGGTCGTGCAGCAGGCGAACAAGGCCGGCTTCCCCGATGCAACCATCATCGTTCAGCCGATGGTGGACGGGATATGCGAGGTGTTCGCCGGGATAACCTGCGATCCGCTGTTCGGCCCTGCGGTCACATTCGGCATTGGCGGCCTGTTCATCGAGATCATGAAGGATTCGGTGACGGAAATGGCGCCGCTGTCGCGCGAACGTACCCTCGGCATGATCGACGGCATCAAGGCGTCGGGGATACTGAAAGGCGCCCGCGGCGCTCCGCCTGGCGACATCGGCGCGCTGGCTGACTGCTTGGTCAATGTTTCTCGTTTTGCCATGGGCAACGCAGGGCGGTTTCGGTCGCTCGACCTCAATCCGATCATTGTGAAAGCGGCCGGCCAAGGCGTCGTCGCCGTTGATATCGCCATCGAAGCAAACCTAAGCTCGACCGGGGCGAGACCCGCGGGCCGGCCAGGTGGCGCATCCTGAAGACAGCGGAGGTCGCAGTGAGCGATCAGGATCTAATTTATTCCCTCGATGGCGATGTGGCGACGATCACGCTCAATCGTCCCGACCGCATGAATGCCATTTCGGTTGAGTTGGAGGAGGAGCTGCATCGCGCCTTCGACAAGGCTGATCAAGATCGCAAGGTGCGGGTGATCGTGCTGACTGGCACCGGCAATGCGTTTTCCGCCGGCTACGATATGGCGCCCAAAGGCGGCCGCGACGCCGACCCCAATGCGCGCTCGATGGCGGATTTCGTCGAGTATTGGCAGCGGCGCGATGGCCAGAGCGTCATCCATTGGTCGCACATGTGGAGCCTGGGCAAGCCGATTATCGCCGCCGTCAACGGCTGGGCGCTCGGCGGCGGATTCTGGTACGCGCTCGCGGCCGACCTGACGATTGCGTCCGACCGCGCGGTGTTCGGCCAGCCGGAGGTCCGGCATATCTCGCGCTCGACCTATCTGTTCGGCGCAATCTGCGGCTGGAAGAACGCCAACCGCTGGGCGCTGACCGGGGATCATTTCGACGCGGAAGAGGCCTATCGCATGGGAATGGTCAACGAGGTCGTGCCGCACGACCAGTTGATGGCCAAGGTGCGCGATCTGGCGCGCCGGATTGCGCTGGTGCCCGAGCCGTCGGTGCGTCTGAACAAGGCGATCATGATGCAGAGCATGCAGGCGGCCGGCGTCCAGGCCGGTCTGCGGGTCGATGGCGCGCTGAGCGCCCTCGTTCATGTGTCGCATAACAAGGATCGGGAGAAGCTGTTCGAGACGCAACGGACCAAGGGCACCAAGGCCTATCTGGAAATGCGAGATGGCCCGTTTCAGCCCGAGCCGCTGGGGCCTCGCTCGGCGAAAGCGCAGGCGGCGCGTGCTGCCCGGGAAAAGGATTGAGGGACTGAACATGTGGCGGTTGTCTCGGCTTGCGGTGGTGTTGCTCGCGCTGTCTGTCGTGCTTGGCGCAGCCCGCGCCAGCGCGGATGAATATCCCTCTCGATCGGTGACCATCATCGTGCCGTTCTCCGCGGGCGGACCGGCCGACACCGCCGCGCGCACGCTGGTCGACGTCATGCGGAGACATTTCAGTCAGCCCCTGGTGGTGGAGAACCGCCCGGCCGCCGGCGGCACGCCGGGAACGGAATTCGTCGCCCAGAACGGCCACGACGGCTACACGCTGCTGCTTGGCGGCATCGCCGGGCTGGCGCTCATTCCTGTTGCGCAGAAGGTGCGCTATGCGGTCGAGGACTTCGCGCCGCTCGGCCTGATCTGGCGCTCGCCCCAGGTGTTCGGCGTCCGCAATGGGCTTGGCGTCAGCACGGTTGCCGAGTTCGCCGCGAAGGCGAAAGCCGATCCCGGCAAGCTGACCTTCGGCTCGGCGGGTATCGGCACCGTTACCCATCTCGCCGGCGAACTGCTGCAGCGGGAGACAGGCACTCAACTCATCCACGTGCCGTTCCGGAGCACCGTCAATTCGTTGAGCGATCTCGTTGGCGGGCACATCGACGCCATTTTCGGCGATGTCGCGATTCTCAAGCCGCAGGTCGAGGCCAAGGCAATCCAGGCGCTGGCCATCACCTCGCCCGAGCGCTCATTGCTTTTGCCCAACCTTATGACGACAAAAGAGGCGGGCTTTCCCGGCGTCCGCACGGAGGTGTGGTACGGGCTGCTCGCGTCCGCCCGTGCTCCCGAGCCGGCGCTTGCACGGCTTCGGGCCGCGGTGCTGGCCACTCAGCGCGATCCCGAGTTCGCGGAACGCCTCAAGAAATATGGGATCAGTACGCCGGAGCCCGGCGCGGAGAGCTTCGGCGCTTTCATCCGGTCCGAGACCGAAAAGTGGAAACCGATCGTCACCTCGGTCCGGACGAATTGAACAGATGCCTCGTTACTCGTTCAACATCACGTTGATGATGGCGGTCTTGCCGGCCTTAATGCTGGCGTAGGCCTGCGCGATGGCATCCTTGAGCGCCGCGGGCTTGTCGACGCGGATGCCGCTGCCGCCAGTCCATCGCGCGAGCTCCGAATAGTCCGGATTTTCAATATGCACGCCGTAGTGCAGCTTTTCGCTGGCCGATACGCCCTGCGGATACCAGTTTACGTGGGTCCGCCGCATCACCTCGTATTTGTTGTTGTTGAAGATGACGACCAGGATTGGCAATTCCTGATCCTTCGAGAAGGTCAGGCTCGGCAGCACCGGGTTGTAGAGGAACGATCCGTCACCGATCAGCATCACCACCGGCCGCTCGCGCGCCGCGAGCTTGGTGCCGAGCGCAATCCCGAGGCCCTGGCCGAGGCCGCTCGGGATGCGGAAGAAGCTGTGCGGCGCGTTCCACTCCAGCAGGTCGCGGATGATCGGACTGTGAACGATGGTCTCATCGAGGAAGATCGTTTCCGGAGGCAGGACGTCGTTCAGCGTCCGGCAGAGCAGCGCCGTCGAGATCGTGTCGGCATCTTTCGTCTTGTTATGGGCGGCTTGGCGGCTGGCGACGAGCTTGCCGTGCTCGCCCTCCCAGCGCTTGCGACGTTCGGCATTCTTTGCGGGGCTCTCGCCCGATCGCTTGAGGGCAGCGGTGAGCAGCTTCAGCGACTCGGCCACGTCGCCCTCGAGATAGATGTCGGCCTCCATGGCCTGATAGACCATGTGTTCCTTGAGAGGGTTCTCGCTGATCGACACGATCTTCGCGTTTGGCGGCGCGTCGCTCGGCGGATACCAGGGCACGCGGCTTTCGATCAGCAGCGCCAGATCGGTTTCCTTATGGACGGCGGCGATGTTCGTTCCGAGATGGAGCGGATGCGATTTGGGGAAATTGGCATAGGCCGCGGCGCGGCCTTCGATGACGGGAATCGCCATCAGCTCGGCGAATTCGATCAGCGCTGCGAACGCATCGGGGTTGCGGCCCGCGCTCTCGACGATGATGACCGGACATTTGGCCTTCGCGATCAGTGCGGCGACCTTGGCCACATCGTCGGGCAAGGCCTGCGTCTTCGGCGGCTCCGGCGTGTCGCGCAGCCGCTTCGGCGGCGTCCAGTCGTGAATCATCGTCTCGACCGGCACGTTCAGATAGACCGGGCCGGGCGGAACGCGCTTGGCCATCTCGCCGGCACGGACCACGCTTTGATAGAGCGTTTCGGGGCTCGGAGCCTGGTTCGCCCATTTCACCACCGAGTCGACCAGCCGCTGCGGCCCGCCGACCACGCCGAGGTTGCGATACCACTGGTTGCCCGGATCGAAATCGCCGAGCTCGCCATAGCTCAGCGACTCGCCCGACATCACCAGCATCGGCACCTCGGAGGCGCGGGCACCCTGCAATCCCATGGCTCCCTGCAAGAGGCCCGATCCGGCGTGCAGCAGCACCGCCTGCATCCGGCCGGTGACCTGCGCGTATCCGACGGCAACGCCGACGGCGAGCGTCTCGTGTCCGCAGTCCACGTAGGTCGGGCCGGCAAGCCCGCCGATCTTCTGGCGCGCCAGCGCCTCCCAGATCGGCGGCCACTCCGAGCCCGGCGACGAGATGACGTAGTCGACGTGCAGGTTGCGGAATGCTTCGAGAATGGCCTCGCCGCCGTCGGGCTGATTTTTCAAGGCTTGCTCCTCCTCATACGCGCCGGCCGGGATGGCTATTGTAGCTTATCGCGCATGCTGCGGATCAGGGGGGTCAATCTCGCGGTGTCGCTGCGGATCAGTTCGGCGAAGGCGTCGGCCCCCGGTTTGCCGCCATTGCTGTCATCGCGCCCCAGCAAAGCGAGATAGGCCGGATCGGTTTGTGCCGCCCGCACCGCGGTCTTCAGCCGTTCGATCGCGGGCTGCGGTGTGTTCGCGAGCGCCATCAGCCCGAACCAGTTCTCGTTCTGCACACCGGGCAGGCCGCTTTCCGCCATGGTCGGAACATTCGGGTATCCGGCAATGCGCGCAGGCGAGGCGACCGCGATCGGCACCAGCGTGCCGGCGACGATCTGGCTTGCCAGACTCCTGGGCTCGCCGAAGCCCGCGTCGATCTGGCTCGCGGCTGCGTCATTCACCCACAGCATGGTGCTGCGATAGGGGACGTGGGTGACCTCCACGCCCGCTTCATTCGCCCACAGCAGGATCGCCAGATGCGTCGTGGTGGCAACGCCAGCCGAGCCGATCGTAAGCCGGCCTGGCTGTGCCTTGGCGTAGGCGACCACCTGGGCCATCGTTTTCAGGTTCAACGTCGAGCGGACGCCCAGGATGGGCGGCGAGACCGAGACCGAGCCGAGCGGGATGAAGTCGCGCGCCGGATCGTAGCGGGTCGTCTTGATCGCCGGGATCAGCACGTTGGCGGCGAGGCTGCCGACCACCAGCGTGTAGCCGTCGCGCTCGGCCTGGACTGCAGTCTCAAGCCCGAGTTGGCCGCCGCCGCCGGAACGGTTCTCGATGACAATGGTCTGGCCGAGCTGCCGCGACAGGGGCTCCGCCAGTAGGCGGGTGGCGATGTCGCTCGGCCCGCCGGCTGGATAAGGCACGACGATGCGGATCGGCCGCGATGGATAGTCGTCAGCGAGCGCACCAGGAACTGGCAGCGTCACGAGCAATGCGATCAAGATTGCCTTTATTGAATTCATCCGCTCTCCGTTTGCGCTGTGCCGCGCGCCGCTGGCGGCGGCCTGTCCCGGCGGCGTTTGGCCAGAAACCTTCCTGATCGGCACACGCAAGCGAATCATTTTGGAGATTGCAAGAACAAAAATTTTTCAAGGGCAGGCGAAAAAATTTTCACAACCTCTCGGGTAAATATTCCCTGTTATCCCCAAAAAGAATCAGACATCGCTCCGCAGGGGCGCACTGCCACGACAGATGGCGGGCGCGACAGGGGTCAAACATGGGACGCTGGCCATCGCCAGAGCGCTCGCGCGTCGATGAATTCGATGCTGCGTGTCTGCAGCGGAATCACGGACCGCGCGCTACTCTCCGCAGCGGATTTCTATCGACAACCTGGCTGACGCTGCCGCTGGTTGCGGCCTCGCTCGCAATGCCGCAAACCGCGCGCGCGAACGATCCATGCACCGTGGTTGGCGGCGTTGCGACCTGCACGGGCGATCAGGCGAGCGGTGTGACGTACGCCAACGGCAGCGGCGTCACCACCGTGAATGTGCAGACGCTGACGCAGCAGATTCAGCCGGCGACGACGGTCCCAGGCATTGCGCTGCAGCAGGCGGGTGCCGATGGTGTGGCCGCCGGAGATCCTGGAACGCCAGGTGCTGCGCTGATCGTGAACGCCGACGGCACCGTCGTGATCGCGACCCAGGGCGCGGCCGCGCACGGCATTTCGGTCACCAGCACTGGTGGCAATGGTCAGTTCGATTTCAACTTGGGCGGCGGGTCTGGCGGCAACGGCGGCAATGGCGGCAACATCACCATTGTCAGCGGCGCGCAGATCGGCGGGTCGGGCGACGGATCGGCCGGTATCTTTGCTGACACACGCGGTGGTACGGGTGCGTTCGGCTTCGGCGGCGTCGGCGTCTCCGGAAACGGCGGCATCATCTCCATCACCAACACCGGCGCCATCACGATGACCGGCGCGAGTTCGATCGGTATTTGGGCCACCTCGATCAGCGGCGACTTCAGTGGTGGTGCGGCCGCCAGCGGTGGGGCTGTCACGGTCACCAACAGCGGCGCGATCACCACCGGCGCGACAGGTACGTCGCATGGCATCTTCGCCAATTCGTTTGGGCGTCGCGGAGGAGACGGCAACGACACCAGCGGCGCCAATGCCGATGGCGGGGACGGCGGCAGAGGCCAGAATGGCGGCGCAGTTACGATCGCCAACAGCGGAGCGGTCGTCACGAGCGCGGATGGTTCTCATGGCCTCTACGCGCTGAGTCAGGGAGGCCAGGGCGGCAGTGGTGGACATGCGTCCGGCGCCAGCGCGCACGGCGGGCACGGCGGCGCCGGCGGCGACGCGGGAATCATCACCGTCACCAACAGCGGTGTGATCTCGGTGACGGGTGCGGGTTCGTACGGCATCTATGCGGCGAGCTTTGGCGCGGATGGCGGATCGGGTGGCGGCGCCTCCGGACTCGTTGCCGGTGGTGGTACGGGCGGCACTGGCGGCGTCGGCCAAAATGTAACGGTCACGACGACCTCGGCCAGCAACATCTCGACCCAGGGCGACGCATCCCATGCCATTTACGCCATCAGCCGGGGCGGCGGCGGTGGCGGAGCCGGCAACGCCGGCGCGCTCTACGGCGCTGGCGGTGGCGCGGGGGGTGGTGGAATTCCCGGCACGGTCACGGTGACCATGTCCGGCACCATCGTGACGTCAGGCATCGGCTCCTACGGCATCCTGGCGGAAAGCACAGGCGGCGGCGGCGGAACTGGCGGCACCGGATCGGGCGTTGTCGGCGTCGGCAGCTCCGGCGGCGCGGCGAGCCCGGGCGGTATCGTCAACGTCACCGTGAATGGCACGATCACCACCACCGGCGATCTGTCGCACGCCGTGGTGGCCTCCAGCATCGGCGGTGGCGGCGGCAACGGCGGCAACAGCGGCGGACTTGTCGCGATCGGCGGCGGCGGCAGTTCCAGCGGCATCGGCAAAGATGTCACCGTCATCAATAACGGCAGTCTCATGACTTCCGGCGAGGGCGCCTACGCCATCTTCGCGCAAAGCATCGGCGGTGGCGGCGGCAACGGCGGCAATTCGGGCGGCTGGGTCGCGGTGGGCGGATCGGGCGCCGCCGGCGGCGACGGCGGTGTGGTCAACGTCACCAACAACAACTTCATCAAGACGACGGGCGGCTACGGCCACGGCATCTACGCGCAGAGCGTCGGCGGCGGCGGTGGCGACGGCGGCTATGCCAACTCGTACGGCGGGTTCCTCGGCACCACCATTACCATCGGCGGCAGCGCTGGCCCCGGTGGCGCGGGCAACACGGTCAACGTCACCAACGCGGGGACGATCATCGTCTCGGGCTATCGTGCGACGGCGATCTATGCCCAGAGCGTCGGAGGCGGCGGCGGCAACGGCGGCGACGCCACTTCGATTGGCGTGTCTCCCATATCGGTCGCGGTCGGCGGCAGCGGCGGCGCAGGCGGTGTCGGCGGCAATGTTACGGTCGACAACACCGGCCTGCTGGTGACGCAGGGCGACCGGTCGTCTGCCATCTTCGCGCAGAGCGTCGGCGGCGGCGGCGGTCAGGGCGGCTCGGGCTTTGCGGTCAGCGCCAATGTCGTGGCGGTCGCGGTGGCGGTTGGCGGCAGCGGCGGCAACGGGGGGGACGCCGGCGGCAACGTTACCGTTAATCAGAACGGCTCCATTCTTACTTTGGGCCTGAACTCCTACGGCATTCTTGCGCAGAGCGTCGGCGGCGGCGGCGGCGATGGCGGCTCGGCCGCAGCGGTGGCGATCAGCGCTTCGCCGAAGCAGTCGGCAGCGATCGCGGTTGCAGTCGGCGGTTCCGGTGGAGCGGGCGGTCATGGCGGCGCCGTCGACGTCACCAACACCGGCAGCGTCGTGACGCTTGGCGCGGGCGCCATCGGCATCCTGGGACAAAGCGTCGGCGGCGGCGGCGGCAATGGCGGCAGCGCGGACGCCACCGCGGTGGTCTTCTTCGCGGCGAAGCAGAATCTGGCAGCCGCGGTCGCGGTCGGCGGCAACGGCGGGCCGGCGAGCAACGGCGGCGCGGTGAACATCAGCAACATTGGCCGGATCATCACGGTTGGTGACGACGCGCACGGCATCCAGGCGCAGAGCGTCGGCGGCGGCGGCGGCAACGGCGGCGCCGGGCGCGCCACCGCCATGGCGTCGTCCGGTAGCGACGTCAACCTCAAAGACTACACCGACAAGGTCATCGCTATCGTCAATGGCCTGACCCGCAGCGACACCCTGCCGCAAACACCGGATGTTCCGTTTTTTCCTGATCTGCCGGACAGCAAGGACAAGAAGAAGGCTGACGACGCCAAGAAGGACCCGAAGAAAGAGGAGGGCGGCTCGCAATCCGTCTCTCTTTCGATCGGCGTCGGTGGTAAGGGCGGTGCGTCTGGTGATGGCGGCACCGTCACGGTTAGCAACGTCGGGCGCATCGACACCTATGGCTTCATGTCCTATGGCATTTTCGCCCAGAGCATTGGCGGCGGCGGCGGCGCGGGCGGCGCCGGCTCAGCGTCGGCTGGCGCGGGCAGCACGCTGAACGTCGGCGGCGGTTTCGGCGGCGCTGGTGCTGGCGGAAGCGCCGGTGGTGATGTCACCGTCACCAATACTGGCATCATCGCGACCCGCGGCCATGACGCCATCGGGATCGCGGCGCAGAGCATCGGCGGCGGCGGCGGCGTTGGCGGCGCCGGCGACGCCAATGCGGGTCTGGATCAGAACAGCATCGCGGTCAGCGTTGGCGGCGGCGGCGGCGCGGCTGCGACCGACTTCGGTGGCCACGTGACGGTGCAACAGAGCGGCGACATCGGCACGGTTGGCGACCGCGCCTACGGCGTGCTGGCGCAAAGCATCGGCGGCGGCGGCGGCGTTGGCGGTACCGGCACGGCCGGCAACGCAGCTTTCCAGCACATTGGGATCCTAAGCTTAGAATTCCACGTGGACAAGTTG
>JADMIO011260178.1_pt1 | contig 139759 bp, 100 predicted proteins | sample 8958161 | NCBI WGS metagenome assembly JADMIO01 (sample SAMN16585339, study PRJNA669376) | soil metagenome | isolation source: Crop rotation soil | place: USA: Cullars Rotation, Alabama | collected 2011
CGCGACAACTTGTCCACGTGGAATTCTAAGCTTAGGATCCCAATGTGCTGGAAAGCCATCACGTCGCGAGCGCGCGCGACGAGCTCGTCGTCGTCGGTCGCCGCCGCTGCGGGCCTAGAACGGGAAGTCTTCTTCTTCGGAGCTCGCGCCATCGCGTTCAGCGTCGCCGTTGCCGTTGGGTGCGTCAACTGCGCCCGCGAGATCGTGATGCTCGCGTGACTCGCGCGCGCGCGGCTCGCGTGCGCGCGTCGCTTGCGCAACGCGCTCGTCCTCTTCGAAGCGCGCGTAGCCGAGATACGGCACGCGCATGCGCACCTGACGACGGCCGGTGACTGGATCCTCGCGCTCCTCGGGCTCGACGCTCACGCGCGCACGCAGATCGACCAAGTCCTCCGGATCGATCTCGAGCTCGCCGCGCACGTCGAGGCCGAGCGCTTCGAACACCTTCTTCACGCGGAACACGCCACGCTCGCTCCACGTGATCGAGTCCCACGCGGCGGTGCGACCCACCCACTCGCCGTCGATCACCTCGAGCCGGTAGCTCCAACGCACGCTGCCGTCGCGCGCGCGTCCCTCGCGCACCTCGGCGATCCGGCAGTTGTGCAGGCCTTCCGGAACGGACACGTAGGACTCGAGGTCGTCGACGGAGCTGAAATCGAAGTGCATGGCCGTTTCCTCGTTGGTGTGCCGCGCTCGATCGCGCGTGCCAACGAGACCTGCGCTCCCCGTCCCCGGTTGCAAACGATCGCGCGCGATTCGTTGGCATCTCGATTGCCAACACGCCGGCACCGCTCGCGGCGCTGCGTGCGCTCGGCGAACACACAACCCTGGAGAACGATCATGAAGCACCTCGCCTTGTTCGTCGTGCCGGCTCTCTTGTGCTTCGGTTGCGATCGCGCATCCGACACGCACGCGGCCGCGAAGCACGACACGCCGGCCGCGACCAAGCCCGCGCCCGCGCCCACGACCGCACCCGCGAAATCACCGAACGTCCCGGCGAACAACACCGCCAAGAACGAGCGCGACCGCGACGGCGACACGCTCACGCCCATCGATCAGGCGGAAAATCCAACCGACATCGCGATCACGAAAGCGATTCGACAGGGCGTGCTCGACATGCCGTCGCCTTCCGTCGCGGCCAAGAACATCAAGATCGTGACGGTCGACGGAGTCGTCACGTTGCGCGGACCGGTCGCCACCGAAGCGGAGAAGACGGCCGTCGAAGCCCTCGCGAAGAAGGCGCCGGGCGTGACGCGCGTCGACAACCAGCTCGAGATCGAAGCGCACTAACCAGCTCACTTCTCACACCAACCACCAAGAGGTAGTCATGTCGAAAGCGGTATTTTGCATCGCGTCCGGGTACGACCAGGCGTTGGGCATCGTCAATCAGCTCAAGGCCGCGGGTTTTTCGAGCAACGACATCTCCGTGCTGCTGCCTGACAAGGCCGGCACGAAGGATTTCGCGCACGAGCAGCACACGAAGGCACCCGAAGGCGCCGCAACGGGCGCGGGCACGGGCGGCGTCATCGGCGGCGCGCTCGGATGGCTCGCGGGCATCGGCTCGCTCGCGATTCCGGGCGTCGGTCCGTTCATAGCCGCGGGTCCGATCATGGCCGCGTTGAGCGGCGCGGCCGTCGGCGCGACGGTCGGCGGCATCGCCGGCGCGCTGATCGGGATGGGCATCCCGGAGTACGAAGCGAAGCGCTACGAGGGCAAGATCAAGGGCGGCAACATCCTGATCTCCGTGCACTCGGAGAACTCGAAGGAGACGAGCCGCGCCAAGGAGATCTTCGAGCACGCCGGCGCGAGCGACGTCTCGACCAGCGGTGAAGCCGGAGTCAGCGACAAGGACAAAGCCGGCAAGCGCATGGGGACCTGAGCTCGGCGCGAGCGAACGCGTCGAGATACGAATCGAGGTAGTTGCGCTCGAGCTCGCGAGCTCGAGCGATCATCGCGCGCGGCGCAGCACGAACGATCGAGGCGGAGATCCCGCCTCGATCGTTGCGTTTCAATCGGAGCGCGTCGGCGACGCGCGCTCGCAAAGCAGCTCTTGATTCGCGTCGCGACCGCTGCGTTCAGAGGACGGAGCGCAAGCGCGCCATCACTCGGTAGAGGAACAAGCCCCAGAGAAGCAGCGATACGAGCAGCCAACCGACACCCGGGCTCCACGTGTTTGAGAGCAGCGGCCACGCCGCCAAGACGAGCGTCGCGATTCCGAGCGCGACGACCAACGGATCCTGCACGACTTGCCTCAGGCGACTCACCATCGATTGCTCGGACTCCGGCACAACGGATCTTGAGCCGGCTGCAAGTACCGGACGCGTTTCCGCGACCGGAACGCTGCGCAATGCACTGCTACCGCGCTTCATGGAAAGTCCTTCAGCTCGAGGTCAGCCGACGTCTTGCGTGGCGGAACATTCGGCGAGAGAGGGTGCAACCGCGCGACCACGGTGTCAAATTCGTCCTCCGTCGTTGCGTCAGGCATCGATCGCGGTCCACACGCGCGGTTACGAAGTCTCTTCCCGGCGTGAGCGTGCTGCGCGTGGCTCGAACGGCGCCGGATCTTCATCGCCGTTTCAGATCGTCGCCGTACTGAGCGAGCATCGACGACATGTCAACCTCGTCGTCCAAGATCTCGTTCGCGAAGTACAACGCGAGCGCGACCGACAACATGCCGCACGCGAGATAGGCAAACACGATCACCCAATCGGTCTCGTGCAGATGCTCCTTCAACGGATGGTGCGGCAAGCGGAATGGAGCATCGAAGTACACGAGCGACAAGATGTCGCATGCGATCACCGCGACCTGCGCGACGATCGGGAAGTAGAGCAACGCGATGAACCCGAGCTTGACGTTCCCGGTGCGGTCAGCCTTCACCCCGCCGGTCGTTCGCGGACGCAAAGGGAGATGTCCCTGCAGATCGGACAAGACGTGATACGCGACGATGCTGTGGTAAACGAGCGCCTTGGTCTCTACTGAAGCGCTCGAGCTCGTGTCCTCGAGCAACTCGAGCACGACGCGGCGTTGATTGCGCGACACGTAGCGATACACGAGATACAGCAGCGTCAACGAGAGTCCGCCGAGCACCGCGACATCGTCGACGGCGACCTTCATGCCGATCAGCGGAATGCTGACGAACCGGCTCTCCACCCAGTTGCGCAGAGCGTACTCGTGCGCGTTCTTCGTGACGTCGCTCGTCAGTGTGGTGCTCGCCGCGGGCGCGGCCGCCGCGACTTCTCGCGCGCCGTACTCGTTCAACGAGAGCGCGAAGTGCCGGTTCCACGACAGGTACGCGTTGTACGTCGCCACGACGATCACGACCGAGAGCGTGAGGGCGAACGCGAGCACCGACGTCGTGCGTTGCTGCGCCGTGCGCACAGCGTCGAGCCGACTGCTCAACACTTTTTCACTGATCGCGGCGTCGCGGTAGGCCATGGGGTCTCTCCGATCCCTGCAGGACTAGAACGGCAGTGCGAGACACGAACTCGATTTCGCAATCGCCGGGAGGGCGAGCCGCATCTCGACCGCTCTCGCGATCAGTGCGTGCGAACTCGAGTCACGAACGGCGCGATGGTACCGGTGACGGGTGATCGGTCAAAGCGGCTCGACGTCGCGACTCAGCAGTCGCTCAACACCGCATCGAAGGCTTTCGTCCCCGGTCCGGTCACTTCGCCGAACACGCGCGTCATGTTGCCGCCCATGATCTTCGCGACCTCGTCGGCGTGCATGCCGCGCTCGAAGAGGCTTTGCGCGAGCGCGCCGTAGCACGACGCGTCCTCGAGCCCTTGCGGTCGACGGCCGATGCCGTCGTAGTCCGATCCGAGGCCGACGTGATCGATGCCAGCGACCTCGACGGCGTGCACGATGTGATCGGTGACGGTCTCGAGCGAGAGCGGCTCGGCCGCGCGTTGCATGAAGTCGCCTTGCGCGAGGAACACGTCGGTGTCGTTGCGGCCGGTGATCGCTTTGTACTCCGCGCTCGCGCGCAAGCGTTCGTCCTCGCGCTGCGCTTCGTCCTTCAAGAACGCGACGCAGAACACGATGCCGACGACGCCGTCGTGCGCGGCGAGCGCGCGCAGTTGATCGTCGGTGAGGTTGCGTTGATGGCCGTGCAGCGCCTTGCAGCCCGAATGGCTCGCGATCACGGGCTTCGTGCTCGCGTCGAGCACGTCGTAGAACGCGCGCTCGCCCGAATGCGACACGTCGACGAGCATGCCGAGCGCGTTCATCGTCGCGACGACTTCGCGGCCGAACGCCGAGATGCCTTCGGGCACGTGCGCGCCGGCGCCGCTCTGGCACGAGCGGATCCACGCGAGGTGGTTGTTCCACACGAGCGTCAGCACGCGCACGCCGTGCTCGAAGAACCAGTGCAAGTGATCCAGGCTCTGCTCGATCGAGTGTCCGCCTTCGATGCCGGGGATTCCGGCGACCGCGCCCGCCGCGTGCGCGGCCTCGAGCATGCGCGCGTTGCCGGCGAAGCGCACCGTGCGCGGATGTCGGCGCGCGAGCGCGTGGAACTGGCGCAGGAGATCGACGGTGCGCCCGCGCGCGCCGCCCGGCCCGGCGTCGATGTGCTTGGGATCGACCCAGTTCACGAACACGACCGAGCCCAAGCCGCCGCGCCGGCCGCGCACGAGGTCGAGGTGACCGGGCGTCTCGACGCCGAGGTCGTGCTCGAGATCGAGCTGGCGCTGCAGCGAGTCGACGTGCGCGTCGAACACGGGCTGCGTCGCCATCAAGGCCGAGGCTTGGTCTCTCGAGCTCATCACTGCGGATCGTTGCGCCGCTGCGGCGAAGCGCGAAAGTTGCTCCACCGCGCTCCCCGATTCCAGCGTCGCGCGTGAAAACCGAGCGCGCGCATTTTTTCGCCGCAAGCGTGAACCGTTTCGCGCGCGACGCGCATCTGGAGCACGAACCGCGATGACTCCCCCTTCGACCGACGCCGCCGTGCAACGCTTGCTCGAGCACGCGGACTGGATCCGTGCGCTCGCCCGCAAGCTCGCGAGCGACCCCGCGACGGCCGACGAGGTCGAGCAGCGCACGTGGCTCGCCGCGCTCGAGCATCCCGCGCACGACGCACGGCGCACGCGCAACTGGCTCGCGGCCGTGATGCGCAACTTCGCGCGCCAGATCCGCCGCGGCGAGAGCCGACGCCGCGAGCACGAGCAGCACGCGGCGCGCGACGAGCGCTTGCCGTCGGCGGGCGAGCTCGTCGAGCGCGCGGCCGTGCAACGCGAGGTCGTCGAGGCCGTGCTCACGCTCGACGAGCCGTACCGCAACACGATCCTGCTGCGCTACTTCGAAGGACTCGAGCCGAACGCGATCGCAAAGCATCGCGGCGTGCCGCTCGAGACCGTGCGCACGCACTTGAAGCGCGGCGTCGCGCTCTTGCGCGTGAAGCTCGACGCGTCGCACGGCGGCGATCGCGCGGCGTGGATCGTGGCGCTCGCGCCGCTCTCGACGTTCGCGCCGCATGCCGCGACGGCGCAGTCGACTTCGCACGCGCCACGGCTCGCGACGCACACGGCTCGCGGCGCGCGACACGCAACGCACGCGGCGCCTTCGGTCGCGCAGGCAACGCTCGGAACGATGCTCATGAACGCACAGCTCAAGCTCTTGGTCGGCGCGCTCGTCGTCGCCGGTTTGTTCTCCGCGTGGTATCTGCGGCAGGGCGACGCGCCGCGCGCGACGACGAGCGTCGCTGCCGCTGCGCCCGAGGACGCGCTCGCCGCGAGCACGACGACGGCGAGCAAGAGCGCGAGCACCATGAGCGAGCCGGTCGTGCCGAGCACGAGCGCGGGCTCGCAACGCGCGCTCGCGACGCACGCCGCCGCGCCCGAGCCCGTCGTTGCGACGCCGACGCCCGCGTTGCTGCACGGACAAGTGCTCGATGCGCGCGCCGCACCCGCGGCGAACGTCGAGCTCGGTCTCGACGCGGGCCATGCGCCCATCGAGCGCGTCGCGCAGAGCGGCGCCGACGGACGCTTCGAGCTCGAGCCGCCCGCGGAATCGGGCCGTATCGTCGCGCTCGATCCCAAGCTCGCGACGGTCTTCGCGGGCGTGTGCTCGAGCAGCGCGACGAGCGCCGAGCCGGTTGTCGTCGTCGCACGCGCCGCGGCGAGCGCGGGCCGCGTCGTCGACGAGACCGGCGCGCCGCTCGAGCACGCGGAGATCTACGTCGACCTGCCCGCCGACTACCGCACACGCTTCTCGCGCGTCATGGATTACGCGGTCGAGATCACGCGCGGCGCGCAGAGCGATGCTCACGGACGTTTCCGCATCGATTCGGTGCCGCTCGTCGACGGCGCACAGCTCGTCGCGACGCTCGAGGGCTTCGAGCGCTTCGCCGCGCCGGTCGCGGAGATGAACGGCGAGGAGCTCGTGATCACGCTCGCGCGGCCGCGCGCGCGCGACGACGTCGTGCGCGGAATCGTGCTCGACGGCGGCGGCAGCCCGGTGCGCGATGCGCACGTCGCGCTCGGCATCGACGCGACCTCCACCGACGCGCAAGGAGCGTTCGCGTTCCGGCTCGCGGATCCGAGCTCGAGCAACGCGCGCTTCCACGTCACGCCGACGACGCTGATCGCCGTGAAGCGCGGTCATCAAGCAGCCGAGTTCCACGCGCCGCTCGCGAACGGCAAGCCCGCATGGCCCGCATCGATCGTGCTGCATCTGGGCGACGTGCCGCTCGCGATCGAAGGTCGCGTGGTCGATCACAAGGAGAAGCCGATGGCGGGCGCGAAGGTCTGGCTCGCGGACGCGACGTTCTTCGGTCAAGTCGGCGGAGGCCCCGCGCACGTCGAGAGCATGCTCGCGGGCGACGAGAAGAGCTTCTGGCACTTCGTGAAGAGCGACGGCGACGGCCGCTTCCGCATCGAGGGCTTGCTCGCGCGCGACTACCACGTGCGCGCGATGGACCCCGCGACGCTGTTGCGCGTCGAGGACGGACCGTTCGCGGCGGGCAGCTCGAACGTCGAGCTGCGTTTGCCGACCGACACGCTCTATCCGCGCGTCGCGGGGCGCATCGTGTCGCACGCGAAGAAGCCGATCGCGCACGTGAGCGTCTCGCCGATGTGCGACGCGTTCCAAGCGCGCTTCCAAGGCGAGATCATCGGCACGAGCCACGACGCGCTCGACGGCACGACCACCGACGAGCACGGGCGCTTCGAGCTCGTGAACGTGCCGCGGACGCTCGTGTACCTGCGCGTCGAGGGCGAGGACATCCTGCCGCTCGAGTACGGGCGCTGGGTCGAGGGCGATGCGCGCTTCGCGAACGGGATCAAGGAGCTGCCGAAGGACAAGATCGAGGATCTGGAGATCACCGTCGACCGGCGCTGTCACTTCCAAGTCGAGCTCGCCGATCCGACGAGCGCTGACGAGCTCGCGGTGCTCGACGCCTCGGGCAACGCGCTCACGATCAACGTCTTCGTCGGCAACGGCCGCAGCGAGAACGAGCGCGCGCCGATCATCGGCGGTCGCTCGCATTCGATGGCGGTGTCGGACACGGGCACGACGCTCGTCGTCTATCAGGCCGGCAAGGAAGTGCTGCGCCGTCCGTTGACGCTCGTGCCGGGCGAGCTCGCGAAGCTCGAGCTCTGACGCGCGTCGTCGTCGAGCGCGCGCCGCGCGTCTCACCGGCGTGAACGCCTCGTCGACGCGCCTGGTCGTCGTTGCCCGGCCTGCTCGCGCATGTTAAGGTCCGGCCCTCCCCGGCGAGGACATGCGGTGCGGCGAGTTGCGTGCGTGCATCCGCCGTTCGCGCAAGGCCTCGCGGGATCCAATCGCTGATCGGTTCAGGCGCGGGTCTCCCCCGCGAGTCTTTCGCTCATGAGCAGCCCGACTCGTCGCGCGTCGTTGGTTTCGACCGTCCTGGGATCGTTGATCGTCGCCGAGTGTGCGTTCGCCGCGTCGACGGACCCTGTCGCGAGCAAGCGCGCCGACGTCGCGGAGCCGAGCGCGGCGCAACCCGCGAGTTCGAACGCGCCCGCCACCGCCGGCGCGTCGAGCCCTGACGCGAGCTCGTCGTCGAGCTTGGTCCCCTGGGCCACGGTCGAGCCGCAACCGGCGATCGCGACGTGGCTCGTCGAAGAGCCGGAGCAGAAGAAGTCCGACCGCATCGACGACGAGGGCTACTACCGCTCGATCTACCAGAAGTTCAGCTTGAGCTTGGGCGCCGCCGCGTTCCGCAAGTTCAACACGAGCTTGCAGGTGAGCGGCGACGCGGGCGCGGGCGCGAACCTCGACATGGAGGACCTGCTCGGACTCGAAGAGTCGAGCACCGTCGCACGCCTCGACGGACGCTACGGCTTCAACCGCCGCCACTGGCTCGAGTTCAGCTACTACGACATCCAACGCGATGGCAACCGCAGCGTGGCCGAGGACATCGACTTCGGCGACGTGACGATTCCCGCGGGCGACGTCGACTCGAAGTTCGACACGCAGATCTTCAAGCTCGCCTACCGCTACAACTTCGTCACCGATCCGCGCACGGTGATCGGCGCGTCGTTCGGCGTGCACTTGATGCGCATCGACACGGCGTTGAAGTCGGAAGACTTCGACGTGTCGGAGAGCTTCAAGGTCAACGCGCCGCTGCCGCTGATCGGTCTGCACGGCGCGTACGCGCTGAGCGAGAAGTGGTCGCTCAACGCGTCGGCTGAGTTCCTGCAGTTCGACCTCGGCGCGTACCGCGGCCTGATCACCGACACGCGTCTGACGTTGAACCACGACACGTTCGAGCACTTCGGCTGGGGCATCGGCTTCAACGGCTTCCAGGTCGACGCGAACGTCGACGGCAACAACGATCTGTCGGCCGAGCTCGATTACGGCTACCAGGGCGTGATGCTCTACCTGCGCCTGCTGTTCTAGGGCGTTCGGCAGCACCGCAAGCCGGGCCGGACGCGGCGGTCCGAGCCACTGTCAGCGTGACAGGAGCGCTTCGCGCCACGTGTGCCGCCTGCCGTGATGGCAGCGGTCGGAGGCTCCGGCATGCGCGAGGCGACGAGCTAAGTCTTTGAGCTCGTTGGACTTCCGCGCACGGCACGGTGCGCCGATGGCGGCACGAGCTTTGCTTTCGCGGGGCGCCTTCGACGCCGAGGCTCCGTCCGCATGTCCATCGACCGCCGCATTCTGATCGCCGACGACAACCCCGAGCTGCGCACCTGCGTGGCGGAGCTGTTGCGCGACATGCAGCTCGAGATCGTGCACGCGGAGACCGGCAGCGAGGCGCTGCGCATCCTGCGCGTCACGCAGATCCACCTCGCGCTGCTCGACATGCACATGCCCGGTCAAACCGGGCTCGAGGTGCTCTCCGCCGTGCGCCGCGAGACGCTGCGCGTCCCGTGCATCTTCCTCTCGGGCGACGCGACCGATGCGGTCCTGCGTCAAGCGCTCGAGGAAGGCGCGTGGGCCGTGTTCCGCAAACCCGTGCAGCCGGCGTTGCTGCGCAACGAGGTCGCGCGCGCGCTCGGCATCAAGCGCAGCGCGTGATCGCCGCTCGACCGCCGCGCCTGCGTCGCGGCGGATGCGATTCAACTTCTCACTGTCACCACTCATCCCAAGCACCAAGAAGAGTTTGATCATGGCCACCAAGACCACCTCCAAGCCCACCTCGAACAAGACCGGCTCGATCCGTCCGCTCGGTGATCGCGTGCTCGTGAAGCGCGCCGAGGCCGAAGCGAAGACCGCCGGCGGCATCCTTCTCCCGGAGAGCGCGAAGGACAAGCCGAAGGAAGGCACGATCGTCGCCGTCGGTGAAGGCCGCACGCTCGACAACGGCGAGCGCTCGACGTTCTCCGTCAAGGTCGGCGACAACATCCTGTTCAGCGCTTACGCCGGCACCGAAGTGAAGTACGGCGGCGAAGAGTTCCTGATCATGCGCGAGGAAGACATCCTCGGCATCGTCGGTTGATCCAGCTCCTCCCGCACACCGCACACTAAGGAAGCGAACACACTCTCATGGCGAAGCAAATTTGTTACGACGCGGCAGCGCGCGAGAAGATCCGCGACGGCGTGCGCAAGCTCGCGCGCGCGGTCAAGGTCACGCTCGGCCCGCGCGGCCGCAACGTGATCATCGAGAAGTCCTTCGGCAGCCCGACCGTCACCAAGGACGGCGTCACGGTCAGCAAGGAGATCGATCTCGAGGACGCGTACGAGAACATGGGCGCGCAGCTCGTGAAGCAAGTCGCGCAGCGCACCAATGATCAAGCCGGTGACGGCACGACGACGGCGACGGTGCTCGCCGAGGCGATCTTCGAGGAAGGCCTGAAGAACGTCACCGCCGGCGCGAGCCCGGTGAGCCTCAAGCGTGGCATCGACAAGGCCGTCGACGCGACGGTCGAAGCGCTCAAGAAGCTCTCGACGCCGGTCAAGGGCCATCAAGACATCGCGCAGGTCGGCACGGTCGCCTCGAACGGCGACGGCGAGATCGGCGAGATGATCGCGAAGGCGATGGACAAGGTCGGCAAGGACGGCGTGATCACCGTCGAAGAGGGCAAGGCGCTCGCGACCGAGGTCGAATGGGTCGAGGGCATGCAGTTCGACAAGGGCTGGCTCTCGCCGCACTTCATCACGAACCCCACCACGATGGAGGTCGTGTTCGAGAACCCCTACATCTTCATCAACGAGAAGAAGCTCTCGACGGTGAAGGACATGATCCCGTTGCTCGAGCAGGTCGCGCAAAGCGGCCGTCCGCTCGTGATCATCGCGGAGGACGTCGAAGGTGAAGCGCTCGCGACGCTCGTCGTGAACCGCTTGCGCGGCGCGTTCCCGTGCGTCGCGGTCAAGGCACCGGGCTTCGGCGATCGCCGCAAGGCGATGCTCGAGGACATCGGCGTGCTCACCGGCGCCAACCCGATCTTCGAGGCGACCGGCGGAACGCTCGAGAGCGTGACGCTCAAGGACCTCGGCACCGCGAAGAAGGTCGTCGTCGCGAAGGACACGACGACGATCATCGAAGGCGCCGGCGGCAAGGAATCGATCAAGGGCCGCATCGCGCAGATCAAGGCCGAGATGGAGAACACCAAGTCGGACTACGACAAGGAGAAGCTCCAAGAACGCCTCGCGAAGCTCTCGGGCGGCGTTGCGCAAGTCAACGTCGGTGCCGCGACCGAAGCCGAGATGAAGGAGAAGAAGGCGCGCGTCGAGGACGCGCTGCACGCGACGCGTGCGGCCGTCGAGGAAGGCATCGTGCCGGGCGGCGGCGTCGCGTTGATCAGCTGCATCGACGCGGTCGAGAACCTCAAGCTCGAGGGCGACGAGCGCGTGGGCGCGATGATCGTGCGCCGCGCGATGGAAGCGCCGATGCGTCAGATCGCGACGAACGCCGGCATGGACGGCGCGGTCGTCGTGCAGAACGTGCGCGCGAACAAGCAACGCAACTGGGGCTACAACGCCGCGAGCGAGGCCTACGAAGACCTCGTCAAGTCGGGCGTCATCGACCCGACGAAGGTCGTGCGCACCGCGCTGCAGAACGCGGCCTCGGTCGCGAGCCTCTTGCTCACCACCGACGCGCTCGTCAGCGACTTGCCCGAGAAGGACAAGGAGCACGCGCACGCCGGTCACGGCCACTAGCGCCGAGCTCGACTGCCACTCGACACGCGGGCTGTTCGGATCGCGATCCGAGCAGCCCGCTGCATTTTCGAGCGCGCGCGTCGGAGCGAGCGCGGTGCGCGAGCTCGCGCGATCGTCGCATGCGACCCGAACGAGTGCGGGATCGCACGCGGATGCGCGCGCTCGTCACGAAACGCGTGTCGGCGCGCGCTGCGCCCGCACGCATCGATCGGTTCTCTCTGCGCGGAACGATCGCGTTCGGCGCGTGTCAGAGCGCGGTTTTCGCGTCCACGCGGCGCGTGCGACGATCACGGCGCTCGGCAGCGGCATGCCCGTTGCCAATCCGCGCCGCGCTGCTCGCCTGCGTGCCGCGCGGGCTCTCGAGCAGCCATCGCCCCACGACCGCGGCTCGCCCTCGCGTTCATCCCACGCACGAGCGTCGCGGCTTCGCCCCGAGAAGGAGAAATCATGCAGTCGCGAGTTCCCGTTCGCCGCGCGCGAACGTCGTCGATCGGCTCGTTCGCGCTCAACGGCGCGAGCGCGTTCCTCGTGTGCGCGAGCGCGAGCGCGCAAGTCACCAACGCACCGGTTGCGCCCGACACGATCTACGTCGGCCGCGTCGGCTCGCCGAGCGGCATCTCGGTGATCGACTTGAACGGCTTCGGCGCGTCGACCGGTGACCCGACCTACGATCCGCTCGGGCCGGTCGAAGGCAACACGAACTTCCCCAACAACCCGAACGTGAAGCTGCAGGGTTCGCTGCTCACGCCGCAGTTGGCGCCGGGGACCACGACGCTCGACGGCGGCTCCGCGGGCGTGTTCACGTTGACGAAGGACAGCACGCTCGACGACTTGCTGTTGCGCGCGCCGAGCGTGCGCACGGTCGGGGACATGATGCTCGGGCGGCCGCTCGATCTGCTCTACAACGCGGGTCCGGCACCGCTCGGTTGCACGGCGGGTGGCGGCGACCTCTGCCTCGCGAGCGCGTTCATGTCGGTCGAGGTCGCGTACTTCGGCGGCAACGTCGTCGTGCCCGCGTTCGTCGGCGGCACGCCGGTGAACCTCGTCGTCGGCGGTGGGAACCCGATCTCGTTCTCGCCGCATCCCAATCCTCCGCCGCTCGCGAACCCGCCGACGTGCTTGCAGCCGTTGATCGCGGGACAAGAGCCGACGTCGTTGCGCACGCTGCAGAACGGCTTGAGCAACTTGCTCGTGCCCGGTGATGCGTTCGGCGCTCCGCTGCTCGGCGTTCCGCCGACGGGCTTGCTCACGCCGGAGCAGAACACGTTCTTCGTCGGGCCGACGCCGCAGTCCGCGGCAGCGCAATGCCAGACGTACATGCTGCGCCAGCAGATCGGTCACTTCCTCTACGTGATCGACCCGGCGCGCGAGCAGATCGTCGTGCTCAACAGCAACACGATGACGGTGCTCGCGCGCATCGCGGTCGCGAGCCCGACCGAGCTCGCGATGGATCCGAACGTGAAGCTGCTCGCGGTGAGCCAGAGCGCGCTCGATCAAGTCGCGTTCATCGACATCGATCCGTCGTCGACGGCGTTTCACCAAGTCGTGCACGTGACGCCGGTCGGCGACGGTCCGTCGGGCATCGCGTGGGATCCGGGCAACGAGGACGTGCTCGTGTGCAACGAGAACGACGACTCGGTCTCGATCATCGCGACGCAGACGCTCGATGTGCGCAAAGTCGTGAGCGGCGAGCTCGATCGTCCGTTCGCGGTCGCGATCACGCAGCGTCAAGCGGGCTTCGGCTTCAACCGCAACGTGTACTACGGCTACATCCTCGATCGCTCGGGCCACGTGTCGCTGTACGAGTCCGGCCCGTTCGGCGTCAACGGTTGGGGCTTCGACGACATCGTCGGGCGCTTCGACTCCGTGTTCGAGAACCCGCGCGCGATCCAACCCGACCCGAGCGACTTGCGCTCCGCCGTGTGGATCGCGCACAAGGGCCAGCTCGATCACGACGGCCATCCGACCGGCGCGCACGGCGGAGCGGTGAGCAAGCTCGTGTTCGCATCGGGCGTCGTCGGCGCGTTGCCGCTCAGCGCGCTCGACCTCGCGTCGCCGCCGTACATGCGCGACATGCACTTCGACGTCCAGGTCTCGATCGGCGGCGGCGAGCTCAGCGGGATCCCGCTCGACATCGCGTTCGACAACCTGCGCAACCTCGGCGCGTTGCCCAACCACACGAGCGTGTTCAGCAGCGCGCCCAACGCGCCGATCAACGGCAAGAGCCAGGTGCGCGCGCTCGCCGCGACCAAGCTCGTGAACACGAACGAGCCGCGTTACATGTTCCTCCCGATTCGCGGCGGATTCGTCGACGTGATCCGGATCGACCAAGGGTTCACGCGCGTGGACACCAATCCGTTCCACGACGGAATCCAATCGATCCCCGCCGCGGGCGCGGCGATCGTGATGGACTACTTCCGGCAGTAGCACGAACGCTTCCCTCAGGAGCACGCGGAGATCGATGAGGGCTGATCGGATCGCATCCGGTCAGCCCTCTTTCGTTCCAACGAGAGCTCCGCGGCGATTCGAGCGCGATCGGCGTGCGCGCGACTCTAAACTGACCGCACCGCTCCATTCGCTCGCATCGAAAAGAGGTCGCCCCCCCTTTGACCACGCCCGCTTCGCGCGATCACGACTCTCCGCCTTCCGTTCTGCAGATCATCGAGCAACGCACCGGCCACGCGCCGAAGGTGTCGTTGAGCGATCTCGATTCCGCGCATGGCGCGTCACCGGTCGTCGCCGCCGGCGCCGCTTCGACGAAGTGGGTGCCGAACGGGCGCGGCAACTATCAATTCCTCGGTGAGATCGCGCGCGGCGGCATGGGCGTGATCTTGAAGGGTCACGACACCGATCTCGGTCGCGACGTCGCGGTGAAAGTGCTCGACGGCGAGCTCGCGAAGAACGCGACGGTCGTGCAGCGCTTCATCGAGGAAGCGCAGATCGGCGGACAGCTCCAGCACCCGGGCATCGTGCCGGTGTACGAGCTCGGGTTGATGGCGAACGAGAGCCCGTACTTCACGATGAAGCTCGTGAAGGGCCGCACGCTCGCCGCGCTCTTCAAGCAACGCAAGTCACCCGCCGACAACCGCGGCCGCTTGCTCGCGATCTTCGAGTCGGTGTGCCAGACGATGGCCTACGCGCATTCGAAAGGCGTGCTGCACCGCGATCTGAAGCCGGCCAACATCATGGTCGGCGCATTCGGCGAAGTGCAGGTCGTCGATTGGGGCTTGGCGAAAGTGCTGCATCGCGGCGGCGTGGCGGACGAGAAGCGCGCGAGGGAGACCGTGCACACGGTGATCGAGACCGTGCGCAGCGGACCGGGCTCGGGATCGGACTCGATCGCCGGCTCGATCATGGGCACGCCGGCGTACATGGCGCCGGAGCAAGCGCAAGGCGAGGTCGATCTGCTCGACGAGCGCGCGGATGTCTTCTCGCTCGGCGCGATCCTGTGCGAGCTGCTCACCGGTCGCCCGCCGTACGAGGAGCTCGAAGGCGAATCGATCGTGATGCAAGCCGCGCGCGCGAAGCTGCAGCCCGCGCGCGCGCGCATCGAAGCGTGCGAAGCGGATCGTGCGCTCATCACGTTGTGCCTCGAATGCTTGACCGCCGCGCGCGAAGCGCGGCCCGTGAACGCGGAAGACGTGGCGAAGGTGATGCACGAGTACCTCGCGACGGTCGAGGAGCGCGCGCACAAGTCCGAGCTCGCGGCGACCGAAGCGCGCATCAAGGCCGCGGAGGAACGCCGCGCACGTCGCTTGACGCTCGCGCTCGCGGGAACGATCGTCGGCGCGCTCGCGCTCGGCGGCGGCGCTCTCTACTGGGCGAGCCACGAGCGCGCGCAACGCGCCGAAGAGCGCGCGCAACGCATCGAGCAGACGCGCACGCTCGTCGAGGCGGCGCACGGCGAGTCGATCTCGCTCGCGCAGGCCAACAAGCCCGCCGAAGCGCTCGTCGCCGCGCGTCGCGCGCAAGCGCTCGCGGAGAACGGCGAAGCCGACGCTGCGTTGCTCGAGCGCACGCGCGCGTTCGTCGCGAAGGCCGAGCAGGACGTCGGCGCCGCCGAGCGCGAGCGCAAGCTGCTCGAGCAGGACGAGAAGCTGCGCTCGCGTCTGATCGACCTGCGCTTGCAGCAGGTCGCGGCGATCGGGAATCAGAAGCGCGAGGCGGAGCTCGATGCCGCGTTCACGCAGGCCTTCCACGACTACGGCGTCGATCTCGAGGGCGACGACGTCGTGCCCGCGTTGAAGCGCATCCGCGAGCGCGCGTTCGCGGAGGAGGTCGCGCTCACGCTCGACGACTGGGGGCGCCTGCGCAGCAGAGTGCACGGCGCGAAGTCCGAGAAGGTCGAGAACCTCTACGTGCTCGCGATGGACCTCGATCCCGATCCCGTGCGCATGCGCATGCGCGACGCGATCGCGCAGAACGATCGGCGCGTCATGCTCGAGCTGACGTCACCCGCGAATTTGCCGAAGCTCGAGCCGGGATCGATCTTCGTGCTGTGCGCGGCGTTGTGGAGCGGCGACGCTCGAGATCAGCAGCAGGTCTTTCGCATCTTCGAGCCCGCCTTGCAGCTCTACCCGAACGACTTCGCGCTGCAGTCGCTCGCCGGCGCGTTCTACCAGGAAGGCTGGCGCTACACGCCCGCGCTCGCCTGTCGCACTTCGGCCCTGAGCCTGCGCCCGAACGACGTTCCCACGCGCGTGAAGGTGGCGGACTCGCTGTTCGCGCTCGGTCGATTGACGGAAGTACACACCGTGCTGCGCCCCGCGCTCGCAGCCGATCCGTTGAACGTGGAAGCGAACGACCTCATGGGCGTGTCGCAGGTGCTGCTCGGCGATCACGCTGGTGCGTTGACGAGCCTCTCCCGCACGCCCGGAATGCTCGACGATCCCGGCACGCTCGCGGATCTGCACGTCGCGCAGTTCTACAACGGCGTCATCACGCGCGATGAGATCGAGCGCCAGGCCCCGCTCGCGTTCATGCCGCAAGTCCTCGGCGTCTATCTCTACGCGCTCGTCGATCATCCCGATCCCAAGCAACGCGACCCGGAGTTCGTGCTGCGTCTGCTCGAGGAACGCCGCGGGGTCCACAGCACGTTTCGATGGCCCGCCACCGTCGAGATCGTCGCGCGCATCCGCCTCGAGGACTGGTCGGGTGCGCTCGCCATCTTCGAGCAGAGCTTCAAGCCGCAGTACCTGATGCTCGTGACCCCGATGTCGTACGAGTTCATGCGCGCGCTGATCTACGGCAAGCTCGGCCGCGCGGTCGAAGCGCGCCAAGCATTCGACCGCGGCATGCTCGCATGGGACGAGCAGACCGCCGATCATCCCGACGCGTGGGAACGTTCCGACGCGATGCGCTGGCGCCGTGAAGCCGAAGCGGCGCTCGCGAAGTAGTCGCGCACGTCGACTCGCCGCGCACACAGTTCCCCTACCCAACGAGAGTTCGCCGTGCCCCCCACACCCGACGAAATCAAGTCACGTCACACCGTGCTGCAGTTGATCGCGGAGCGCACGGGTCTCGCGCCGAAGGTCACGTTGTTCGATCCGGGATCGGAGCACGGCACGTCGCCGCTGATCGACCCGAGCTCCTCGGCGTCGAAGCTCGTTCCGCAAGGCCGCGGCAAGTACCAGATCTCGGGCGAGATCGCGCGTGGCGGGATGGGTGTGATCGTGAAAGGCCACGACACCGATCTCGGCCGCGACGTCGCGCTCAAGGTGCTCGACAAGGAGCTCGCGAAGCGTCCCGAGGTCGTGCAGCGCTTCGTCGAGGAAGCGCAGATCGGCGGACAGCTCCAGCATCCGGGCATCGTGCCGGTGTACGAGCTCGGGCTCATGGCCGACGACAGCCCGTACTTCACGATGAAGCTCGTGAAGGGCCGCACGCTCGCCGCGCTGTTCTTGCAGCGCAAGACGCCGAGCGACAACCGCGGCCGCTTGCTCGCGATCTTCGAGTCGGTGTGCCAGACGATGGCGTACGCGCACAGCAAGGGCGTGCTGCACCGCGATCTCAAGCCCGCGAACATCATGGTCGGCGCTTTCGGCGAGGTGCAGGTCGTCGATTGGGGTCTCGCGAAGGTGTTGCGTCGCGGCGGCGTCGCCGACGAGCGGCGCGCGAAGGAATCGCTGCACACCGTGATCGAGACCGTGCGCAGCGGACCGGGCTCGTCGGGATCCGATTCGCTCGTCGGATCGGTGATGGGCACGCCCGCGTACATGGCGCCGGAGCAAGCGCAAGGCGAGGTCGAGAAGCTCGACGAGCGCGCGGACGTCTTCTCGCTCGGCGCGATCTTGTGCGAGCTGCTCACCGGCCGGCCGCCGTACGAGGAGCGCGAAGGCGAGCACGTGCTCACGCAAGCCTCGCGCGCACAGCTCGATCCCGCGCGCGCGCGCATCGAAGCGTGCGAAGCGGATCCGGCGTTGATCCGCTTGTGCCTCGATTGCTTGATGCCGGCGCGCACGGCACGGCCCGCGAACGCCGAGCAAGTCGCGGCCACGATGCACGAGTACCTCGTCACCGTCGAGCAGCGCGCGCACGCCGCGGAGCTCGCGGCGGAGAAGGCGCGCATCAAGGCCGCGGAAGAGCGTCGCGCACGGCGCTTGACCGTCGCGCTCGCGGGCACGATCACCGCGCTGATCGTGCTCGGCGGCGGCGCGCTCTATTGGTCCAATCGCGAGCGCGAGCAACGCGCCGCGCGCACGCGTGCAGCGGTCGAGGCCGCGCACGGCGAGTCGATCAAGTTCGAGCAAGCGGGCAATCCGCAAGCGGCGCTCGCGTCGGCGCAGCAAGCGCTCTCGCTCGCGCAAACGGGCGGCGCGGACGAGGCGCTGCTCACGCGCGCGAAGGAGTTCGTCGCGCAAGCGGAATCCGACGTCGGCGCAGCAGAGCGCGAGCGCGCGCTCGCGGCGCAGGACGAAGCGCTGCGCTCGCGCTTGATCGACTTGCGCCTCGAGCAGATCGCGACGATCTCGAACCGTCCGCGCGAGATCGCGCTCGACGCCGCGTTCACGCAGGCGTTCCGCGACTACGGCGTCGACTTGGAAGGCGACGACCTCGTGCCCGCGCTCAAGCGCATCCGCGAGCGCAACATCGCGCAAGAGGTGGCACTCGCGCTCGACGACTGGGCGCGCTTGCGCCGCAAGGTGCACGGCCCGAAGTCGGAGAAGGCCGAGAACTTGTTCTTCCTCGCGATGGACCTCGATCCCGATCCGTCGCGCCTGCGCATGCGCAGAGCGATCGCCGAGAACGACATCGACGCGATGGTCGAGCTGACGTCGGCCGACAACCTGCCGAAGCTCGCGCCGGGCTCGATCTTCGTCTTGAGCGCGGCGATATGGGACGGTTTCCCCACGCGCAGGCCGGAGGTGTACCGCATGTACGACCAAGCGCTGCGCTTGTACCCGGGCGACTACGTGCTGCAAGCGGTCGGTGGCTTGCTCTACCGGCTCGGCGGCCGATTCGAAGCGTCGCTCGCGTGCCGTGCCGCGGCGTTGAGCGCGCGGCCCAACGACATGACCGCGCGGCTCGCGATGGCGGAAGCGATGACGGCGCTCGGGCACTTGTCCGATGCGGAAGGTGCGTACCGTGCGTGCATCGTCGCGTCGCCCTCGCGCCCGGAAGCGCACTACGGCTTGGGCATCGTGAACGTGCTGCTCGGCAACTACGACGACGCCGTGAAGAACATCGGACGCTCGCTCGAGCTCGAGAACAACGCCGACGTGCGGGTCGACTTCGACGTCGCGCGCTACTTCGCCGGCCTCAAGCCGCACACGGAGATCGAGAGTGCGCTGCTCGCGCAGACAGCCACGAACAACGTCGCGACGTACTTGTTCGCGCTCATCGATCATTCCGATCCGGCGCAACGCAACGTCAAGCTCGTGCGCGATTGGTTGGAACAAGTGCGCGCGTCGGGTTCGCGCGACGATTGGTTTTGGCCCACCGACACGGTGACTTGCATCCGCGAAGAGAACTGGCCCGGCGCGCTCGAAGCGATGAAGGGGCATTACGCCGCGCCCGACATCGAGCTGATCACGCCGATCGCGTACGACTTCATCCGCTCGCTGATCTACAGCCGCGTCGGTCGCGACGGCGAAGCGAAGGAGTGCTACGCGCGCGGAATGGTCGCGTGGGGCGAGCAGACCGGCGGCAACCCGTCCGCGTGGGAGCGCTCGGACGTGATGCGCTGGCGACGCATGGCGGAAGCGGCGCTTGCGCAATAAGCGCGAGCTGTCGACGCGCTGAGCGCGGCGCGCCGACGCGCGCGTTCAGCGTCGGAGCGCCGAGCCCGCGTGCGCGACGGGCACGCGCACGAAGTCGATGAAGCCGCGCTCGACGTTCGTGTCGACGAGCTTCACGCGCGTGCGGTCGCCGACGTCGAGCTCCTCGAAGCCGCGCACGAGCTTGCCTTCGACCGTCGGATGTTGGATGCGCACCCACGTGCCCTTCTCCGACGCACCGGTGACGATCGCGTCGAACTCCTCGCCGATGCGCGACGAGAGCAAGAGCGCGGCGGCCGACTTCGCCACCTGACGCTCGATCTTCGCGGCGTCGTCCTCTTGCTCGGTGCAGTGCGCGGCGAGCTCGACGAGCTCCTCGTCGCGGTACGGCGAGCGCGCTCCGGCGAGCGCCGCCTTGACCATGCGCTGCGTGATCAAGTCGGGGAAGCGGCGGTTGGGCGCCGTCGAGTGCGTGTAGCTCTTGACCGCGAGACCGAAGTGATCGTCCTCGCGCGGACGCGCGATCTGCGCGACGTACTCGCCCGAGCCGAGCAGCTTGACGACCGACAACGAGAGATCGGGGAAGCGCGCGGGATCGGCGCTGCGCCGTCGCGCGAGGAACTGCTCGAGCGCGCTCGCATCGGGCGCGCTCGGCAGCCGATCGCCGCTCGCGCGCGCGAGATCGACGATGCGCTGCCAACGCTCGGGCGAGCGCAGCACGCGCCGCAAGCACGGCATGCCCTTGGCCGCGAGGAACTCCACGACGGTCGAGTTCGCCGCGATCATGAAGTTCTCGATCAGCTCCTTCGCGCGATTGCGCTCGTCGGGCCGCAGATCCGCCAGCACGTCGCCGTCGTACACCGCGCGCGCCTCGAGCGTGTCGAGCGTCAACGCGCCGCGCTCGTGGCGCGCGCGCTTCATCGCTTGCGCCACGCGATCCTGGATGCGCAGCTGCTCGTCGAGACCGTTCACCGCGGCGAGCGCGCGCGGCGGCTCGGCGTCTCCATCGAGCCATGCGGCGACGCCGTTGTACGCGAGCTTCGCATGATTGAGCACGCGCGCGCGCCGGATGCTCCCCGCCCCGACCGATCCGTCGGGCGCGATCGTCATCTCGACGACGATCGCCATGCGCTCCTCGTTCTCGTTCAACGACGTGAGATCGGTCGAGAGCTTCTCCGGCAGCATCGGGAAGATCTGCGTGGCCGTGTAGACCGAGGTCGTGTTCGTGCGCGCGTGCGCGTCGATCGCGGAGCCCTTCTTCACCGTCGCGTCGACGTCGGCGACGGCGACCAGGATCTTCACCGCGCCGTCGGGCTGCTGCTCCGCGACCGTGAGCTGATCGAGATCGCGCGAGTCGTCGTTGTCGATCGAGCACCACAAGAGCGCGCGCAGATCCGCGATCTCCGGCCCGCTCTCGATCACCGGCCGCGCGAGCGCGCTCGCCTCCGCCAACGCTTGCGGCGAGAAGTCGGGCTCGAGGCCGAACTGGATCATCGCGTGGCGCGCGATGAGCGCGATCGTCGGACGATCGGGTCGCATCGCGTTCATCACGCGTGCACGCGCGAGATCGTGCGCATCACAGGCCCGCGAACTTCTTGATGTCGCGCTCGTGCTTCTCGAGCGACTTCTGCAGCGCGGTGACCGCGGTCGTCACGTCGGCTTTCGAGCCCGATTTCAGCGCGGTCTGGAAGGCTTGGTGCTTCTGCGCGAGCTCCTTGTCGCCGTTCGTGCCGTCGAGCAAGTACGCGACGACGCAACCGGCCTCATGGTAGAGCCGCGTCGAGCCCGGGATGTCCTTCATGTCGAGGCCGAACGCGAACACGTCGTCGAGCTTGCGCATGCCGCCGGCTTTCTTGAGCTCGTCGAACGCGAACGCGCGCCACTCCCACGGGTTCGCGCCGGACGCGGCGTCGGGGTTCTTCATGAAGCGCTCGACGTACGACGCGGCGCCGTAGCGCAACCAACGCGGGATCTTCTTCTCGGCCCAGAACGGCCCGGGGAAGCTCGCGATGTCGCCGTTCGCGCCCGCCGCGATCCACTCCGAGACGGCGAGCCACGAGGGATCGATCGCTTCGACGTAGCTCTGCGCCGCCGCCCAACGCAACCAGAACGGTCCCCAACCCGCGAGCTTCTGGTCCTTGCGATCCCAGTAGCTCACGCCGCAGCCCTCGTACTGCGGCGGCGTCTTGTCGCGATCGAAGAAGGCGTCGGCGTAGTACGCCCCGTGCAGCGACGAATAACCCTCGCTCTCGACGAGGATCGGCTGCGGCCCGGCGGATTGGTTGTACTGCGCGAGGCTGTTGAGCACGACGAAGTGGGGCTTCTTCGTCGGCGCGACGCCGAAGATGCGCTGCATCTCCGGCACGATCTTCTCCGCGTTCCAACGCGCGAGGTTGCCGCCGTCCCACTCGCACGTCGTCCACACGATGAAGTGCTCGCCGACGAGCTCCCACGGCGTCTCGAGCTTCGAGTGGAACTCGTTGGCCTTCGCCGTGTCGACCCACTCGTCACCGCACTTCCATTGGATCGCCTTCCATTTGTCGAAGTCGGCGGGCGCGATCCAACTGTTGTCGTCCGCGCGGAACTCGTAGCCCTGCGACTTCCACTCGGCGGCTTGCTTCTCGCGCGCGGCTTCGATGGGGTTCGACCACGCGCCTTTTTCGTCCTTCGTCCAACCCATGTTGAGGTACGGGACGTCGGCTTCGGGCACCCACTCTTCCTTGTAGCGCGCGAGACCCTTGGCCTTCATCTTCGCCGCTTCGTCGCGCTTGTACTTCGCGAGCTCCGCGAAGCTCTCGAACCATTTCTTGTCGTAGAGCTGGTGGTTGAGCGCGGTGTGCGCGGCTTCGTTCGCTGCGTCGATCTCGAGCACCTTGCGGTAGATCTTCTTCGCGACGTCGTCCTTGCCCGCTGCGGCTTGCGCGCTCGCGAGCTCGAGCAGCTTGGGGACGTCGCGTCCCGCAGCGGTGATCTTCGCGTCGGTCTCCGCATCGACGATCGCGAAGACGGGCTCGACGACGGACGCACGCGGCAGCATCGCGTGCGGTGAGAGAACGGCGCTGCACAAGAGGACGGCGATCATGGTGAGTGCGTGGCTCCTGAGTCAGTGGGCGAGCGCCCATGAGCGTAACCGGCGACGCGCGCGTTTACGCGAGCCTGATTCGGCGTGCACGTTCCGCTCATGTTCGCTCTGCAAGATCCCGCCGCGGATCAGCGCACGAGCACGTGAAGACTTGGTTCAGAGGAAGCGCCGCGCTGATCGCACGCGTGATGAAAAAGAGGCCCACCTGTTGGCTGGTGCTCGGCTCGACGCTTCCGCTCGGCGTCGCCGCGGCCGGACAGCAACCGTCGGGCTCGATCCGCGGCGTCGTCTACGACAAGGACTTCGGCATTCCGATCGCCGCCGCGCAGGTGACGGCGGTCGAGACCGGGCAGAAGGTGATGACGAGCGAGCAAGGCAACTTCGTGTTGAGCGAGGTTCCGCCGGGCAAGTACACGCTCGTGTTCTCGAAGGACGGCTACATCCGCCAAGTGAAAGCGGGCGTCGTCGTCAACGCCGGACAGCTCGCCGACGTCGACGTGTGGTTGATGGGCGAGTTCACCGACCTCGACGAGTTCGTCGTCCAGGACGTCTTCCAGTTCGCGGCCGGCTCCGAGAGCGCGCTCTTGAACCTGCGCCTCGACAGTCCCGCGTTGATGGATTCGATCGGCTCGGAGCTGATGAGCCGCGCGGGCGCGAGCGATGCCGCCGCCGCGTTGAAGCTCGTCGCCGGCGCATCCGTGCAGGACGGCAAGTACGCGGTGATCCGCGGTCTTCCCGACCGTTACGTGAGCTCGCAGATGAACGGCGTGCGCTTGCCGACCGCCGACGAGAACAAGCGCGCGGTCGAGCTCGATCAGTTCCCCGCCGCCGTGATCGAGAGCATCCAGGTCACGAAGACCTTCATGCCCGACCAACAAGGCGACGCTTCGGGCGGTGCGGTCGACGTGCGCCTCAAGAGCATCCCCGATCAAGCGATCCTGCAGATCAAAGGCGAGCTCAGCTACAACTCGCAGGTCACGGGCGAGGACGACTTCCTCACCTATGACGGCGGCGGCGTCAGCTATCTGGGCAACGACGGCGGCAACGACATCCAGTTCGACAAGCTCGGCGACGACTGGGACGGCGCGGTCGGAACGAAGCGCGGCGACGCACCGACCGACTACAAGTGGTCGATCTCCGCCGGCGGCAAGCACGAGCTCGACAACGGCGTGCGAATCGGCGGTTTCGCGAACGTCTACTACGAGCGCGACAGCTCGTTCTACGACGACGGCCAGGACAACTCGCTGTGGGTCGAGAACCCAGGCGATCCGATGACGCCGCAGCAACTGCAGGGCAGCGCGAACCCCGGCGGCGGCGGCGACTTCAAGACGGCGCTGTTCGACATCACCAAGGGCACGCAGTCGGTGCAATGGGGCGCGCTCGGCACCGTCGGGCTCGAGTCGGAGCACAACAAGCTCGCGCTCACCTATCTCTACACGCACGACGCGGAGGACTCGGCGACGCTCGCCGTCGACACGCGCGGCAAGGCGTTCTACTTCCCCGGTTACGACCCGGACGATCCGTTGGATCCGGGCAACTCGGCGAACAACCTGCACACGGCGCCTTACATCCGCACCGAGACGCTGCAGTACACCGAGCGCTCGACGCAGACGCTGCAGCTCGCGGGTCGTCACACTCTGCCGTTCGACGACAAGGACTTCGGCGAGCGCTTGAAGCTACACGCGCCGCAGATCGATTGGGTGCTCTCGACGAGCAAGGCGACGCTCGATCAACCCGACAAGCGCGAGTTCGGCGCGTTGTGGCTCGCGCCCTCGTTCAACCCGGGCTTTCCGCCGTTCATCCCGCCGTCGACGACGAATCCGGTGTGGTTGCCGCTCAACCCCTCGGACAACATCAACCTCGGCAACCTGCAGCGCATCTGGAAGGACATCGAGGAGCAGTCGAACCAAGTCTCGCTCAACCTCAAGTTCCCTTTCGAGCAATGGAGCGGACGCGAGGGCTTCTTCAAGGTCGGCGCGTTCAACGACGACGTCGAGCGCAAGTTCAACCAGGACACGTTCAGCAACTTCGGCGACGCGTCGTCGTCGTTCCCCGCCGACTTCGCGACGCCGTGGAGCAGCGTGTTCCCCGATCAGGATGGCCATCCGATCACCGAGTCGAAGTTCGACGTCGACTACGACGGCGATCTCGAGGTCGGCGCGTGGTACGGAATGCTCGACGTGCCGCTCGACTCGCGCTTCAAGCTCGTCGGCGGCGCGCGCTTCGAGTCGACGAGCATCAGCATCGTCAACCATCCCGAGGAGAACGCGCTGTGGTATCCGCCGGGCAACAGCGCCGCGGAATCGCTCGATCCCGGTGACGCCGACGTCGACTTCAATCAGCGCGACGTGCTGCCCGCGATCGGCCTCGAGTTCGCGCCGGCGAAAGAGGTGACGTTCCGCGGCTCGTTCAGCGAGACCGTCGCGCGTCAGACGTTCAAGGAGCTCACGCCGATCCTGCAGCAGGAGTTCCTCGGCGGTCCGGTGTTCATCGGCAACCCCGAGCTCGGCATGAGCTCGCTGAAGAACTACGACCTGCGCGTCGACTGCACGCCGTACGAAGGCAGCCTCGTCTCGGCGTCGTGGTTCGACAAGGAGATCGAGGATCCGATCGAGTACGTGCAGCGCGTCACGGCGTTCACGTTCACGACGCCGGTCAATTATCCGAAGGGCGATCTTTCGGGCTTCGAGCTCGAGGCGCGCCAGCAGCTCGGCCACTTCTGGCATTCGATGGAAGGTCTGTCGGTCGGCTTCAACGGGACGTTCATCGAGTCCGAGGTGACGTTGCCCGACGACGAGGCCGCGGTGCTCGCCGGCACGGAGCTCGAAGCACCGATGAAGACGCGCGACATGACGAACGCGCCGGATCACATCCTCAACCTGTACGCCACGTACGACATCCAGAGGACCGGCACGCAGTTCGGGGTCTTCTACAACGTGCAGGGCGACACGCTCGTCGCCGGCGCCGGCGAGAAGGACGGCAACTTCGTCCCGAGCGTGTACGCGAAGGAATACGACACGCTCAACTTCTCGATCGCGCAGAAGCTCGGGCGCTACGTGCGGCTGCAGTTCCAGGCGAAGAACCTCACGAACCCGCGCATCGAAGAGGTCTACCGCTCCGAGTTCATCGACGACGACGTCACGAAGACCGTCTACACGAAGGGCATCGAGTATTCGCTCAGCCTGAGCGCGGAGCTCTCGTTCTGAGTCGCGCGCGCGGCGTCATTCACGGGTGTTGATCGCATGAAGAAGCACAGCTCGAGGCACGCATCGCATTCACGCTCGCCGCGCTCGCGCGCGACGAAGCTCACGTTCGCGCTCGCCGTGTGCGCAGGTGCGGGTTGGATCAGCGCCGCGCGTCAGCAAGGCGACGCCGCGGCGCAAGCAGCGGCCGGAACGACACTCGAGGAAACGCGTCTGACGCTCGGCAAGTGGATCGAGACGCAGCAGATCATCTCGAAGGAGCGCAACGACTGGCAGCAAGGCCGCGAGATCCTGCAGAGCCGCTTGGAGCTCGTGAAGAAGGAGCTCGCGACGCTCGACGAGAAGGTCGCGCAAGCGCGCGCGAGCGTCGCGGAGACCGACGCGACGCGCGCGAAGCTCGTCGCCGACAACGATGCGCTCAAGGCGACGGGCGCCGAGCTCGCGAGCGCGGTGACGAGCATGGAGCGCGAGGTGCGCCGCTTGTTCGCGTCGTTGCCCGAGCCGGTAGAGACGCGCTTGAAGCCGCTCGCGCAGCGCATGCCCGATGATCCCGCGACGACGCGCGTCTCGATCGCGGAGCGCTTCCAGAACGTGCTCGGGATCCTGAACGAGGTCAACAAGGCCAACAACGAGATCACGGTCAACTACGAAGTGCGCACGCTCGCGGACGGCAAGCCGTCCGAGGTGCGCGCGATGTACGTCGGTCTCGCGCAGGCCTACTACGTCAGCGCGGGCGGCGAAGCGGGCATCGGCCGTCCCACCGAAGACGGTTGGAAGTGGGAACCGTCGAAAGCCGTCGCGAACGACGTGCTGGTCGCGCTCGAGATCCTCCAAGGCAAGCATTCGCCGGCCTTCGTGCCGCTCCCGGTGACGCTGAAATGACACGTCGAATGAAAACGCTGTTCATCCTCGCGCTCGCGCTCGTCACGACGAGCAGCGCGCGCGCCGACGAGACGATGGGCGCGCTCTCGCGCTCGGCCGAAGCAGAGCTCTCGAAGAGCATCGCGGAGCTGAACGAGCTGCGCGCGCAGATCGCGAACGAGAAGCTGCCGCTCGCGCAACAGCTCTCGAGCGCGGAAGAGCAGCTGACCGAGCGGCGGCGCGAGCACGAGCAGGTCACGCGCCTCGTCGACGCGGGCAACCTCGAGATCTCGACGATCAAGGCCGAGTCGAAGGCGCGCCAGGACGAGCTCGCCTACGTCGCGAACCTGCTCGACGAGTACGCGCGCACGTTCGAGTCGAAGATCAACGTGAGCGAGCTGCAGTACTGCGGCGAGGCGATCGAAAGCGCGAAGCAAGCGACCGAGAACACGACGTTGAGCGTCGGAGAGAAGTTCTCGCGCCAGCTCGCGCTCGCGAACGCGTCGCTCAAACGCCTGTTCGACGCGGTCGGCGGCATGCGCTTCACCGGCGTCGGCGTCGACCTGCAAGGCGCGGTGATCGAAGGCCGGTTCGCGATCATCGGCCCCGTCGCGCTGTTCCGCGCGAAAGACGGGGCGACGGCCGGTCTGGTCGTTCCGCAGACCGGATCGCAGAAGCCGCTCGTGCGTCCGCTCGAAGGACCACAGCAGCTCGGCATCGCGGCGCTCGTCGAAGGCGGACAAGGGTTGCTGCCGCTCGATCCCTCGCGCGGCGGCGCGCTGAAGGCGCTCGTGCAGAAGACGAACATCTACCACGTGTTCGAGAAGGGCGGCCCGATCATGTGGCCGCTCTTGTGCGCGTCGGTGCTCGCGCTCGGCACGGTGATCGAGCGGCTGTTCTTCCTGATGCGCGAGCGCATGAAGCGCGACAACCGCGCGCTGCAGAGCTTCTTCGCCGCGGTCGGAACGGGCGACATCGACGGCGCGATCCGCATCTCGAAGGGCACGCGCTTCTTCGTCGTGCGCGCGCTCGGCTACGCGCTCGCGCACAAGGAGAACTCGCTCGAGAGCGCGCTGCTCTACAGCCAAGCGCAAGAGCTCAAGCGTTTCCGGCGCGGGATCCCGATCCTCGACACGGTGATCACGCTCGCGCCGCTGCTCGGCTTGCTCGGCACCGTGACGGGCATGATGTCGTCGTTCGCGTTGATCGGCGGGGAGCTCAGCGCTCCGGGGGCGATCACGGGCGGCATCGCGGAAGCGTTGATCGCGACCGCGTTCGGTCTCGGCATCGCGATCACCGCGCTGTTGCCGTTCAACTTCTTGAACAGCCGCTTGGACGAAGCGCGCCACGAGCTCGAGTCGGCGGCGACGCAGCTCGAGCTGATGGTGCGTCCGCACGCGCCCGCGCAAGTCGTGACGTTGACGCCCGCCGCGCCGCCCGCGCCGCTGCCGCACGAGACGCGCACGCTCGTCCACACCTAGGAGCACGCCATGCACGGATCATCCACAAGCAGCGGCGGCGTCAAGCGCGCACGCATCGAGATCATCCCGCTGATCGACATCATCTTCTTCCTGCTCGCGACGTTCGTCATGGTCTCGTTGTCGATGACGAAGAACCAAGGCGTGCAGGTCGCGCTGCCGACCGCCGGCACCGCCGCGTCGCTCGGTGATACCTCCGAGGTCGAGAAGGCCGTGACGCTCAGCGTCAACGAGAAGGGCGACGTCTTCTACAACAAGGAGAAGATCACGATCGCGCAGTTGCCGCTGCGCCTGCAGACGCTCAAGGCGATGTCGAAGGATCCGAAGGTGATCATCAACAGCGACGGCAACGCGGACTTCAAGAACGTCGTCGCGGTGCTCGACGAGGTTCGCCGCATCGGCATCGCGAAGGTCGGCATCAACACGGACAAGAAATGAACTTCGGCTGGATCCTCGCCATCCTCTGCGCGCTCGTGTTGCACGCCGCGGTGATCGCCTTCGGCGGCTTGCTCGGCTTGCGCAACGACGAGCACGGCAACGCCGCGCAACAAGTCGAGCTCGTGAGCGAGATGGACGCGGACGCGGAGAAGAAGCAGGACGAGCAACCGGAGCCGAAAGAGAAGAGCGAAGAGGAGCTCGAGTCGGAGAGCGAGCGCCCGCCCGAAGCGGCCGACGCGATCCGCGAGCTCGAGCTCTCCCCCACCGACAATACGCCCGCGCTCGAGGCCGCGAGCTTGAGCGCCATCGAAGCCGCGCTCGAAGGCCAAGCCGGCGGCGGCGGCGACTTCGCCGAAGCGCTGAGCTTCTCGTCGGGCGGCCGCATCGGCGGCACGGGCAAGGCCGGCGCGCTGCAAGAGAAGATGGAAGACGCGTTCAGCCTGACCGAGATCGATCAGAAGCCGCGCCCGTTGTTCCAAGCGACGCCGACGTATCCCGCCGAGATGCGCGGCAAGAAGGTCGACGGCGTCGTGACGTTGATCTTCGTCGTCGACGCGTCGGGCAAGGTCGTCGATCCGCGCGTCGAGAGCTCCTCCAACAGCGCGTTCGACAACCCCGCGTTGAGCGCCGTCAAGAAATGGAAGTTCGAGCCCGGCCTGCGCGCCGGCAAGCGCGTCGCCACGAAGATGCGCGTCCCGATCCGCTTTCCCGCGAGCTGATGAACATGAAACGACGAACGCTCGAGCATTGCGCGCACGCGCTCATCGCGCTCGCGATCGGAACGATTGCGCGCGCCGACGGACAGAGCGAGATCGATGCGATCTGGCGCGACCCGATCTTTCAACGCCAATTCGTCGCGGCCTACGGCATCAACGCCGACGTCGAGCCGCGCGTCACGCCCGACGAGGTCAAGCTGCTCGAGAAGATCATGCCGCTCATGGCGGACGATCTGCCGAAGGCCGAGAGCACGCTGCGCAAGCAGATGAAGCCCGATTGCTCCGCGATCCTCGACTTCACGCTCGCGGGCATCGAGTTCCAGCAGGAGCGTTGGGCCGACGCGCTCGTGAACTACCGCACCGCGGTCTCGAAGTTCCCGAGCTTTCGCCGCGCGTGGCGCAACATCGGCTTGATCAACGCGCGCAACGGCAGCTACGACGACGCGATCGCCGCGTTCACGCGCATGATCGAGCTCGGCGGCGGCGATTCGTACTCGTACGGGTTGCTCGGCTTCGCGTACGCGGCGAAGCTCGACTTCCAGGCGGCCGAGGCGGCGTACCGCAACGCGCTGCTCCTGCAACCGGAGAACAGCGAGTGGCGCCTCGGCCTCACGCGCTGCGTGTTCAAGCAGAACAAGTTCGAGGACGCGGCCGCGTTGCTCGACGTCTTGATCGCGCGCTATCCCGACAAGGCCGACTTCTGGTTGCTGCAAGCGCACACGTTCCTCGGCATGAAGCGTCCGCTGAAGGCGGCGGAGAACATCGAGGCGCTCGATCGCCTCGGCAAGGCGACCGCCGACAGCTTGCATACGCTCGGCGACATCTACGTCAGCGAGAAGCTGATGGACCTCGCCGCGCGCGCGTACGTGCGCGCGATCGACGTCGACGCGCAGCAAGCGCTCGCGCGTCCGTTGCACGCGGCGGAAGTGCTCGCCGCGCGCGGCGCGACGGCGCAAGCGCGTCTCGTCGCGCAGCACATCGGCTCCGCGTTCGGCACGCGCATCGAGGACGCCGATCGGCGCAAGCTGCTCAAGCTCGAAGCGCGCTTGAGCATGGCCGAAGGCGCGAGCACGCCCGAGAGCGCGCGCGTGCTCGAGGAGATCGTCGAGCTCGATCCGCTCGACGGCGAAGCGTTGATGCTGCTCGGCCAGCACTACTCGCGTCAGAACGAGCCCGACCGCGCGATGTTCTTCTACGAGCGCGCCGAGAGCATCGAAGCGTTCGAAGTCAACGCGAAGATCCGACACGCGCAAGTGCTCGTCGGCATGAACCGCTACGCCGACGCGATTCCGCTCTTGCGTCGCGCGCAAGAAGCGCGACCGCGCGACGACATCGCGCGCTATCTCGAGCAGGTCGAGCGCTTGGCGAAAGCGTCGCGCCGTTGATCACGCGCTGCTGGTGATCACGCGTTGCTCGCGATCGCGCGCTGCTCGTGATCGCGCGCTGTTCGTGATCACGCGTTGCTCGCGATCGCGCGCTGTTCGTGATCGCGCGCTGCTCGTGACCGATCGCGCTCGTCGCGACGCGGGCGCGTGCGCGTCGATTGAGTGAACGCGCACCGGGCCTTTGCGCCCGATCAACAAAGGACTCCTACCCTCCGGCCGCACGGGCTCGCGGGAGATCGTTGTCTCCCGAAGCCCCGTGTGGACCCCCAGTTTCTTGTCGTGAGGAGATGAGTCAGTGAGAAGCATCATCAGCAAAGCAACCGTGAGCGCGATGATCGGCATCGCGGGCGCGGGTGTCGCGCGCGCGCAGACCGACGTGCCCGCCGGAGTGCACACGGTCTCGGAGAACTGGACCTTGGCCGGTTCGCCGTACCGCCTGAAGGGCCAGGTCTACTTCAGCAACAACTCGACGTTGACGATCGACGCGGGCGTCGTGATCGCGAGCTTGCCCGCCGACGGCGGCAGCCTCGCGATCTGCCGCGGATCGCAGATCTTCGTGAACGGCACGCAAGATCAACCGGTGATCATGACGAGCACGAACGACGTCGCGACGTGGAGCGGCACGACGGGCTCGGGCTCGAGCCAGATTCCCGGCGACCCGAAGACCGGCACGTGGCGCGCCGCGGCCAACGAGTGGGGCAACCTCACGATCATGGGCGCGGCGTACATCTCCGAGAACGCCGTCCCGGGCAACACCGCGGCGCCGAGCGCGACCAACGTCGCGAACATGGAAGGCCTGACGAACGGTCCTTCGACCGATCAATACGGCGGCGGCAACGACGACGACGACAGCGGCAGCGTGTCGTACCTCTCGCTGCGCTACGGCGGCAAGGTCGTCGCGCTCAACGTCGAGCTCAACGGCCTTTCGCTCGGCGGACTCGGCCGCGAGACCGAGCTCGATCACATCGACATCATGAACAACGTCGATGACGGCATCGAGATCTGGGGCGGCACGGTCAACCTCAAGTACGTCAACATCTGGAACGTCGGCGACGACAGCTTCGACGTCGATCAAGGTTGGCGCGGCAAGGCGCAGTTCGGCTTGATCGTGCAGGGCTACAGCTTGATCGCCGCGCAAGGCTCGGGCGTCGGCGACAACGTGTTCGAGACCGACGGCGCGGAGCAATCCGACTACCAGCCGGTGACGACCGCGTGCATCTACAACTTCACGGTGATCGGCCAACCGGCGCCTGGCGCGGGCGACCACGCGACCGCGTGGCGCGACAACGCGCGCGTGCAGTACCGCAACTGCATCTTCATGGACCTGGGCGATCGCCTCGTGAGCTTCGACAACGTCGACGGTGACGGCGGACAAGGCTACGGCTTCAACGGCACGCTCTCCTGGGCGAACACGTGGACGACCGCGTTCAACGTCACGTCGACGGTGAACCCCTTCACGAACCGCATCGCGGCCTACCAAGCGCAAACGTCGGGCAAGCTCGCGGAGATCACCGACAGCGTCGTCTTCCGCAACCTCTCGACGGATGCGTACACCGAAGCGAACAACCGCGCGGTGTTCGCGGCCGCGAACAACAACGTCTCGATCCCGGGCACGGCCGACGCGGACGCTCCGATCCGCTCGATCACGCGTGGTACGCCCGTCGCGGTGTTCGGCGGCACGAGCTTCATGCTGCCGGTGATCGGCCTCGATCCGCGCCCGAAGAACGCGGCGATGACGAGCGTCAACGCGGCACCGGACGACGGCTTCTTCACGCCGGCGCAATACCGCGGCGCGTTCGTTCCGAAGGGCCAGAGCTGGCTCTGTGACTGGACCGCCTCGTTCGCGTTCGGCTACACGACCGATTGCGATCCGGGCTACTCGTTCTGCGTGCCCGGCGTGGACGCGAACCCCTGCCCGTGCTTCACGTCGGCGGGTCAAGTCGCCGATCCCAATCACGGTTGCGGCAACAGCGTGTTCAACGGCGGTGCGCACCTCGCCGCGAGCGGCGTCGCCGACACGGCCAACGACACGCTGCACTTCGTCGCGTCCGACGTTCCGGCCGGCGTCGGCACGATCTTCCTGCAAGGCGTGACGAACATCGCGCCGGGCGTCGCGCTCGGTGACGGCATCCGTTGCGCGGGTGGTCAGCTCACGCGCTTGGGTCTGCGCATCGACTCGGACTTCGACAACGTGACCGAGCTCGGCTTCAACACCGGCGACTCGATCTCCGCGTTGGGCTTCGTGAGCGGCGGCGACACGCGCGTGTACCAGACGTACTACCGCAACCCGAACGCCGGCTGGTGCCCGCCGCAGACGTTCAACATCACGCAAGCTTGGTCGATCGCGTGGCGCTGAGCGCGCACCAACTCGCGTCCGGCAGAGGCATGAGCCTCTGACACACGGCATCCGGCCACGTCTCTGCGGACGTGGCCGGAATGCCTCCCGCGATCCAGCACTCCCACGATGACGCACGCGCGCAGGCTCGCGTGCCTCGCTCCAAGCCGCTTCGAAGATCCTCCGATGAACGCACGCGTGCTCTTGCTCCCCGCCGCTCTCTTGTTGTGCTCAGGCGCCGTCATCCTGCTCGATGCTCGCTCGAACGACAGCGTATGGGGTGCGCGCCGCGTCGAAGCCGCGCAGCCGCACGCTGAGCCTACCGCCGATGCCGCCGTTCAGCTCTCCGACTTGCTCGTCGATCGTCCGCTCGCGACCTATCAGGTCGAGCTGCTCGATCTCGCGTTCAAGAGCGCGTCGGTGTTGCCCGCGCAGCCGCACATCAAGAGCCGCTCGCGCGCGCAGGACGGCGTCGTCGCCGCGTGCCTCGAGCTCGGACAACCGCTGCGCGCGCTGCGCGACGCGGATGCGATCGGCAACTGGCGCCGCGCGGCGGGGTACGCCGACATCGCGCTCTACTGCGCGCGCAACGGTCTCGCGTCGGGCGTCGAGCACTGCGTCGAGCTCGCGCGCCAGCACGCCGCGACGTTCTCGACCGAGAAGAGCCAGGATTGGCAGCGCGCGCGCATCGAGCAGAAGATCGCGCGTGCGCAGGCACAGCTCGCGCACGACGAGAGCTTCGATCTCGACGCGCGCCTGCGCGACGTCGCGGCGATCGCCGCGTCGGGCGATTTCGACGAGGTGCGCGCGGCGCTCGACGAGTGCACCGAGCTCTACGACCGCAAGTACGCCGACGCCGCACAGCGCGGCGCGATCCAGCGCGGCATCGAAGCGTCGTGGACCAAGCTCGCGATCGCGCTGCGCGTCGAGCTCGTCGTGCGGCTGGCGGAGATCGCGGTCGAGCACGCTGATCGCGCGCAAGCGACCGAGCTCGTCGCGCGCGCGCGCGAGCTCGTCGGCGGAGCGAGCTGGTCGCTCGAGCAGCGCTTGCCGATCGCGGCGCGCATGGCGCAGCTGCGCCACGAGATCGGCGAGAGCGACGACGCGCGCCGCGAGCTCGACGAAGCGCTCGCGCTCTACGACGCCAACGAAGCGCAGATCCAGAGCGCCGAGCGCGCCGCGCCGTTGCGCGCGATCGCGCGGGCCTATCAAACGATCGGTGCGCGCGAGCGGGCGCTCGCCGTCGCGGCGAAAGCGCTCGAGGCCGGCGCCGTGAACCCCAACGGCCGTCCGCGCGCGGAGGATCTCAGCGCGACGTGCCGCGCGATGGCGCTCTCCGCGATCGAGCCCGACGAGGCGACGTGGAAGCGCATGCACGCGATCTACGCCGGGTTGAAGCAACCCTGGTAATGCGCGGAGCGCGCCCGTCGAGGACGCGCTCCGCTCGTCGTTTCAGTCGTGAGCGCTTCGAGATCCGTTGCGATTCGCGCTTCGCGCTAGGGGCGATTCGCGCGTCGCGCTCCGTCGCGCTTCGCGCTCAGGGGCTCATGCGCGTGTACACGATCGAGAGGTTCTTGAACTCCTTGCCGTCGGGGCCGGGCACGAACATCTCGTACGTGTGGCGGTCCTTGCTTTCGATCGTCGTGACGCCGCGCATCTTGACCTTGTGGCCCGCGACCGGGTCGTCCATCGTCATCGAGGTCGAGATCGTCTTGCCGCTCGCGTCGACCGTGCCGTCGTCATACGTGAGCAGCATCGTGCCGAACGTGTCGCACCACGAGCCGACGTAGTGCTTCGACGCGTTGTCGTAGCCCATCAAGCCGAAGCCCTCGAACGGCATGCCCGCCATCTCGGACTTGCACTCGCTCTTCACGAAGCGGCCGCCGAGGATCCACGAGTTGTTCATCGTGCCGAGCGACGTCTGCGCCGGTTGGCTCGGATCCATCCACATCGTCGTCTCGCTCTTGAACATGCCGATCATCGGCTCGAGACGCTTGTGCGCTTCGCCCGGCGCGGCGAGCTTCAGCCACGCGTCCATTTGTTCCTTGGCGTCCTCGGGCGACGCCTTGACCTTGTCGGTCTGCGTCTTCTCCGACTTCGACCACTCCTCGGAATCGCCAGCTTTCGAGCTGCTCTGACAAGCCGCGCCGAGCAGTGCGATCAAGCTCAGCGTGCACAGCAATCGGGAACGTTGCATCGAGTATCTCCTGTGTTCGTCGATGAAATTGCGACCGGAGCGCCCTGCAACGGTCGGGGGCGAAGATTCTAACGCGCGTTAGAATCGCACCGCGACATTCCCCTCGCCCGCAAGCATCAACAGGAGCAAGTCATGGCCAAAGTCAAACCCGTTCCCGACGGATTCCATACGCTCACACCGCACTTGATCGTGCGCGGCGCCGCGCAAGCGATCGACTTCTACAAGGCCGCGTTCGGCGCAGAGGAGCTCTCGCGTCACCCCGGTCCCGACGGCAAGACGATCATGCACGCGTTGCTGAGGATCGGTGACTCGATGCTGATGCTCGCCGACGAATTTCCCGGCAAGGGTTGCACGAGCCCCGCGACCGTCGGCGGCACGAGCGTCGTGCTGAACCTCTACGTCAACGACGCCGACGCGCTCTACCAACGCGCGGTCAAGGCCGGCGCGAAGGCGACGATGCCAATGACCGACATGTTCTGGGGCGATCGCTACGGTCAGCTCAGCGATCCGTTCGGCCATCAATGGTCGCTCGCGACGCACAAGGAAGACGTCAGCGACGCGGAGCTCGAGAAGCGCGCGAAGGCGATGTTCGCGGGCAAGCACTGAGACGTCGTCGGTCTCGTTCGAGCGCGGGCGCGAGTCGATCGCGCCCGCGTTCGTTTCCGCGTCACGTGCTCGCCGGCGTTGCGTGCTCGCCGGCGTTGCATGCGAGTCGGCGGCGCGCGCTCACGCCGCGCGTGCGCGAGCTCACGACGCCGTCGCGACGTCGGCGCCCGCTTCCGCGAGACGCTTGAGCTTCTTCAGGAAGCCGTTGAGCTGCATGCGGCCCATGATCGCGAGCAGCGGGCTCAAGAGCTTCGCCGCGCCCGGCAGCTCGATCTCGCAGTCGCAATCGAGGCGCGTGCGCGGCCCGAGATCGTCGAGCCGGTAATCGACGACGCATCCGCCGAACATGCTCATGCGCAGATGACGCGGCGCGTCGAACACGAGGGTCGTCGCCGGATACTCGCGGATGCGGCGGCCTTGCTCGAGCTTCAGCACCGCGGTCGAGCCCGCGCGGCGCGGAGGAGGGCTCGTCGGCGTCACGTCGACGAGACCCTTCATCCACAGCTTCATGCGCGGCACCTCGGTCAACCAAGCCCACAGCTCCTGCGGCGGGCACTCGATCGTCGTGTTCGTCGTGAATTTCATGGCTCGTGCGTCAGGACTTGTGACGCGTGTACGTGACCTCGACGACCCTCGTGTTCGTCGCGCCGATCGGCATGTCGCGCGAGATCGACGCCGGATCTCGCCGACCAGCATCCCCGCAACACGCACGCATGTCGACCCGCCGCGTCGCGGCTCGTTTGGATGTCGCGCGTCGACGAGCGCGCCGCGACGAATGCGGACGGCGCCGCTCGCGCGACGCCGTCCCACTCCTCGACGCGCGGCTGCGGCGAGGAATCAGCCGATCGCGTCCTTTGCGCCGAGCGCGAAGGCATGGTGCTCGAGCGCGTTCGCACGCGGCTCGAGCTCCGCATGGAACACGAGGCCGTAGAGGCCCGGCGTTCCGTTGCGCACGACGCGTGCGCCGAGCACGACGTCGAGGTGGTCGCTCTCGAGCGCGATGTCGTCGCCGACCTCGAGCTTGCCGCTCGCGATCGACAGCGACGCACCGCGCCGGCTGAAGTCGGTCAAGCGACCATCGATGCGCAGCTCGTCACGGCGCAAGCGCACGGGAGCAGCGCTGCGCACGCGCGGCTCGACGCGGCGGTTCGCGATGCGCTCGATCGATCCGTCCGCGCGCAACGCGACGAGCTCGCCGGTTTGCAGCGCGTCGAGAGCCCCGGCGACGTTGACGATGCCGGTGATGCCGTACTCGCGCGCTTGAATCGCGGCGTGGCTGAGCCAACCGCCGACCTCGGTCACGAGGCCGCGCGCGAGCGGGAAGACCGGCATCCACGTCGGATCGGTGAAGCGCGCGACGAGGATCTCGCCGCGGCGGAAGTGCTCGATCTCGTCGGCGTGACGCAAGACGCGCACGACGCCGGTGACGTCGCCGCTGCCCGAGATGCGCATGCCCTTGAGCGCCGCCGTGCCGCGCGCGATGACGGCGGTGTGCGCGTGCTCGAGGTCGAGCGTCTCCAGCGCAGCGAGCGTCAGCTCGCCGGGCAAGCTCACGTCCTCGAAGGCAGCGCGTGCTTCCTCGCGCGCGCTCACGCGCCGCGTGATCTCGCGTTGGAAGGCAGGCTGATCGAGCTGATTCACCTCGTCCGGCGTCAGTTGGAAAATGCTCGCGCCAAGGTGCGTGCGGCTGCCGAGCTCGACGAGCAAGCGGTGCAGGAACGCGAGGTCGCGCAACGCGTGATGCTTCGCCTCTTCCTTCAGCGCCTGGTAGCGCCGCGCGCGTTGCACGGCGAGCGCGAGCACGCGCTGTTGCGGCAGCTCGACGTCGTGGTGCTTGCGCGGCGGAACGTGCGCGGAGCGCGCGGCCATCGCAAGCGCGAGCTCGACGTTCGCGGCGTAGCGCGGCTCGGCGAGCTCGTAGTCGTGCGGCGCTCGGTGCCCGAACAGCGCGAGGAACGCTTCCATCTCCGCTTCGCCGCGTCCAACGCGCGCGAGCAGATCCATCGCCTCCTGCACGACGTTGCTCGGCATGTGCGCGAGGTGCAGCGCCGGATCGAGGCCGCGCTTCTCGAGCTCGCGCACGGCGGCCTTGAAGTAGAAGTCGGCCGCCACGTTGATGATCTCGGCGCGCACGTAATTGTGCGTGACGAACTCGTGCGTGACCGTGCGGTGCAGGTCGACGAGGTCGGCGACGCTGAAGCGCGCGAGCTCGAGCGCGTCACGCATGCGCGCAGCGCGCAGGTGCTGCGGCAAGAAGTCGTCGCGGTAGGAGCGCTCGAGCTCCTCGCCCGCGCGCGACATGCGGAACGACGCGACGACGCCGGGACCGCGGCGCATGCGGCGGCGCTCCTCGACGCGGTTCACGAGCAACGCGCCGAACGCGCTCACCGCGTAGGGCGGCGAGTCGGGCTCGACCTCGTACGGCACGCCGAGCTCGCGGCACGCGAGATCGGTGCTGCCGCCGTGCGCCCACAAGCGATCCATGAACGCGAGCGAGTACGGCGTCGGTTGCGGCAAGAGCTCCGAGAGCTCGTTGCGCGCGTAGACGACGTCGTCCGCGTGCGCGCCGTGCACGAGCTCGAGCAGCCGCTTGCGCTCGGCTTCGCGCATCGACTGCGCGTCTTCACCGCTGCCGGCGAGGCGCGTGATGTCGCGCGCTTGCAGCAGATGGAAGCGGCCGCTCGCGTGCGCCCACTCGATGTCCTGAGGCTTGCCGAACAGCGCTTCGACCTTGCGCCCGAGCTCGAGCAACGGCGCGAGGTCGATCGGCGCGCGACGCTCGTCGAGCGCGCGTCCGGTGCAACGGCCGAAGCACAACGACAGCGGCTCCTTGCGACCCGCGACGAGATCCTCGCCGAGACCCGCGACGAGCTCGACCGCGCATGCGCCCGATCGACCCGGGTGCTCGGTGAAGAGCACGCCGGCGTGATCCGCGGGCACCATCGCTTGCACGACGATGCCGCCGCTCTCGCGTCGCGCCGACGCATACGCTTCGACGCGGCGCGACTCGAGCGAGCGCGCGACGCGTTCGAGCGCATCGAAGAGCTGCGTCGCTTCGACGTCGAGGATCGACTCGAACACGCCCGCGTAGCTCTTGTCGCAACCGTCCTCGTTCGCGCCCGAGCTGCGCACCGCGACCTTGGCAGCGCGCAACGCCGAATGCGCACGCGTGATCGCGGCGCGATCGTCCGCATTCCACGCGCCGGTCGCATGCCAGCGGTCGATCGCCGCGCTGCGCACGACGAAGCCGACGGGCACGGGGAAACCGGCCTCGAGCAGAGCACCCAGACGCGCGGCCTTGTTGCCGCAGCCGTCGATCCGGTGCGCATCACGCAACGGCACGACGGCGGACGCCGATTCGATGCGCGGCACGGCCTGCTTCTGCCGGCGGTCGGCGGCGAACGCGCGCTTGGTGATCACAGTCTGCAGCGCGAGCAGCGCGAGGTTCGCGACGAGGTAGAGGTTCACGCCCGCGCGCAAGCCGAACGTGATCGCGAAGATGCCCACCGCGCACAGCGCGATCAGGATCACGCGACCCTTCGTGATCGCGCGCGCGCTGATCCACAGTTGCAGCCCGAGCAACGCGGCGATCGCGATCGGCAGCACGCGCGCGGCGTCGGGGACGCTGAGGTTTTTCATCCACCACAGCGGCTCGGTGCTCGTGCGCGATGCTTGATCGACCGCGGAGAAGAGCACCGTGAACGCGACGAGCTGCACCGTCGTGCCGAGCAAGTTGAACAGCGGCCAGATCCGGTTCTCGCGCAGCACGCGCATCGTCGCGCGCGACAGACCGCGCGCGTCTCCGGCGTACTTCGTCTTCAGCTCGGCGAGCTTCGGCGCGAGCGCGTTCTGCAGGATCCGGTCGCGATCGGACTTGATCGACAACGGCGACACGACGACGCGTAGCGCGACGACGACTGCGAGGATCGCCAGCGCCAACGAACCCAAGCTCCCCTCGAGCTTCTCCAGCGCCCCCTTGACCGGTGCTGCCGCGACCGACAGCAGGCTCTTGTCCTCGTGCGCCGCCTTCCATGCGGCGACGTGCGGCTTGTCCTTGCCCGGCGACGCGAAGCCTTCGGGCACGGTGTAGCGGCCGAGGAACTCGTAACCAAGACGCGTGAGGCGCAACCCGATCGTGCGAGCGAAGAAGGAGCTGCGCTTGTCGTAGCAAGGCACGATCACGGGCTTCTTCGGCAGCGCACGCAGCGCGGCCTCGAGCTCGGGAGTCGTGAGCTTGCGGAACGGGATGTTGACGGCGCCGGGAAGGTGACCGAGTCCTTCGAACTCGGCCGGATAGCGCACGTCGACGAACAGCACGTCGTGCTTCTCGAGCAGCGCCATGACGTCGGGCGTGTCGAGCAGCACGTTGCTGTTCGGATACGCCGGGATCTGACGCAGCTCGTCGGGCGAGCGCTCGCCGGCCATGTCGAGCTCGCGCTCCTCGGCGATCCACTTCTCGTAGCCGCCGATCATGAAGTGGCAGTCGTAGCCGAGCGGCTCGAGCGAATTGCACAGCTCCGAGCTGCGGTTGCCGTTGTAGCAGAGCAGGAGCACGGGCTTGGACTTGTCGAGGTAGTCCTCCGGCGCCTTCATCAGGTCCGGGTAGCGCACGTGCTTCGCGCCCGCGATGCGACCCATCTCGTATTCCTCGGACTCGCGCACGTCGAGCACCTGTCGGTGGTCCGGTGCTTCGATCCAACCGAGCAGCTCGTCGGTGCGCAGGCCGTCGTTGCGCAGGAGCTGCTCGCTGAAAGGCAGCTCCTTGAGCGACACGTCGACGATCTTCTTGCCGTCCTCCTTCGAGTTGCGCTCGAGGTTGACTTGCAAGCGTTGGCTGCGCAGGTCGTCCTGCTTCATCGCGTAGAGCAGCCAACCGGCGAGCGTCGCGACGAACAGACCGCTGCTCGCGAAGAACGCGATGCGATAAGCGTTGCCGTTGCCGGCGTTCGCGGCGGCGCTCTTGCGCCCGCCGCCGAAGAACCAGCGGCCGAAGACAATCGTGCCGAGCGCGAGCACCTGCGCGGTGCTCGCGAACAGGCCGATCACGAGGTCGGGTGAAGGAATCGCCCACGCACTCCGGTCGAGACCGAAGAGGATCAGCGCACACCAACCGGCGCCGACGCTCACGCGCCGCAGTGCCGAGCTCGACCGCGCCGCGCGAATCAACGAGCGCGCGCCCGCTGCGCACGAGCTCACGCTCGCGGCCACCTTATTAAAGCCCCTCACGTCCATCGCAGACCTGCTCCGAATTCGCGACGAGCACTCGGATGCGCGTTCCCCTCTCACGGAGGACGGACCCGATGGGGAGCGGGCGCGTCACGGGGAGGTCGGGAAGGAACGATCGACAGGAATTTGCGTGGTGGAGTCCGCGTTTCGGCCCGTGGCCAGGGCCGATTGTTCAAATTTTTCGTCAAGACACGGCAGATCCTTCAAGCGCGCGGCGGACCGGCGCTCAAGTCATCGCGCGCGACGAGTCGACGAAGGAACGCGCGCCCCAGCGCACCTCCCAAACCTTCCATGTCCGCCCATCACCGAGGACTGTCCATGAACGCGCTTCTCATCGGTCTCTTGTGCCTGACCTCGCTCGCGCCGCGCTCGCTCGCCGAGGACACGCCGGCCAAGCCCGTGCAGCTCAACTTCGGCGTGTACCAGTCGGACAAGGCGACGGTCATGTACAAGAAGTTCACGCCCGTCCTCGAGCGCCTGCAGGAAGACATGGAGCCGCGGCTCAAGCGCCCGGTCGACATCCGCCTCACGATCTTCAACACCTACGACGACGCGATCGACGCGCTCGTCTACGGCAACGTCGACTTCGTGCGCTTCGGTCCGGCGCCGTACATCACCGCCAAGGCCGCGCAGCCGGGCATCGAGCTGCTCGCGATGGAGCAGGAGAACGGCGAGAAGCGCTTCAAGGGCGTCGTCATCGTTCCTTCGAGCAGCCCGGTCCATTCGCTCGCCGAGCTCAAGGGCAAGCGCTTCGCGTTCGGCGACCGCAACTCGACGATCGGACGCTACCTGATCCAATCCGAGCTGCTCAAGGCCGGCCTGCACGCGAACGATCTCGCCTCGTACAAGTACCTCGGCCGTCACGACACCGTCGCGCGCGCGGTCGAGATGGGCGACTTCGACGCGGGCTCCGTGATGATGAGCGCGTTCGAGCAAGCCAACGAGAAAGGCACGCTGCGCGTGATCGCGTCGTTCGACAACGTGACGAAGCCGTGGGTCGCGCGCAAAGGGCTCGAGCGCGACGTGATCGAGGCGCTGCAGAAGAGCTTGTTCGCGCTCAGCGACCCGGCCGTGCTCAAGGAGCTCAAGGTGTCGGGCTTCGCCCCGACGAGCGACGCCGAGTACCAGTTCGTGCGCGAGGGCATGAAGCAGGCCGACGAGTTCGAGAAGAAGCGAAGTGACAGCTGATCGCGCGCAGTACGGACGTCGCCATCACCGCCTCGGCTTCAAGCTGATCAGCGCGGCTCTGCTCGTTCTTGCGCTGGGCTTCCTCTTCTCGAGCGGCGACACGATCTATAGCGAGCAGCGCCTGCTCTCCGAGCAGCTCACCGCGCGCGGAGAATCGTTGAGCAAGCTCGGCGCGCTGTCGTGCGCGGAGAACTTGCTCGGCGGCGATTATCCGGAGATCGACACCTTCGTCACCGCGCTCGCGAAGGAGCAGAGCGACGTCGTCTTCGCGCGCGTCGAGAAGAAGGACGGGCAGCGCGTGAAGGAGGCCTTCAACCGGCCGGGCGAGCGCTTGGTGGCCGACTCCTACCGCGAGTTCTCGAGCCCGATCCCGATCCTGCCCGAGAAAGCCGCGGTCGGCGAGAACGTCCAAGGCCGCATCATCCTCGGCCTCTCGACCGCGAGCATGGGCGAGCTCAAGCAAGCGCGCGTGCGCTCGCTCGCCATCGAAGGCGCGTTGATCTTCTGCGCGGTGTTCCTGATGCTGCTCTTCTTGTTGCGGCGCACGGTGACCGGTCCGGTCTCGGTGCTCGACCGACAAGCGGACGCGCTCGGTCGCGGCGATCTCGACAGCGCGATCTCGCTCGACAGCAGCGACGAGCTCGGCCGGCTCGCGACGACGCTCGATCAGATGCGCCAGAACCTGCGGCGCACGTACACCGAGGTCAACGCGGCGAACGAGGAGCTGCGCCAGATGAGCGAGCTCAAGGACCAGACGCTGACGCAGCTCGCCGACGCGCTCGAGCGTGCGCACGAAGCCTCGAAGGCGAAGAGCGAGTTCCTCGCGACGATGAGCCACGAGATCCGCACGCCGATGAACGGCGTCATCGGCATGACGAGCCTCTTGCTCGACACGCCGCTCGACCGCGAGCAGCGCGAGTTCGCCGACACCGTGCGCTCCTCCGCCGAGTCGCTGCTCGCGATCGTGAACGACATCCTCGACTTCTCGAAGATCGATGCGAACCGCATGGAGCTCAAGGCGGTCGACTTCGATCTGCGCGCGCTCGCGAAGGAGATCTTCGACTTGCTCGCGAACCAAGCGAGCGCGAAGAAGCTCGAGCTCTGCCAACGCATCGATGCCGACGTGCCGCAGTCGTTGCGCGGCGATCCCGGCCGCTTGCGCCAGATCCTGATCAACTTGCTCGGCAACGCGATCAAGTTCACCGACCGCGGCTCGGTCAAGCTCGACGTCGCGCTCGAAGGCCGTTCCGACGGTCACGCGCTCTTGCGCTTCCGCATCGTCGACACCGGCATCGGCATCGCGCCCGCGGCAGCGGCGAAGCTCTTCCAACCGTTCACCCAAGCCGACAACTCGATGTCGCGCAACTACGGCGGCACGGGCTTGGGCCTCGCGATCGCGAAGCGTTTGTCGGCCTTGATGGGCGGCGACATGGGCTTCGAGAGCGAGGAAGGTCGCGGCAGCACGTTCTGGTTCACGGTGCGCCTCGCCGAGCCCACGGCGATCGCGAGCGATGCGCCCGGCGCCGCGCTGCCGAGCGCGCGCGCCGCGCAATCGGCGGAGAGCGAGCGCGCGCTGCACGTGCTGATCGTCGAGGACAACCTCGTCAATCAGAAGATCGCGTCGCGCATGCTCGAGAAGCGCAAGTACAAGGTCTCGATCGCGGCCAACGGGCTCGAAGCGTTGAAGCTGCTCGAGCGCACGCGCTTCGACGTCGTGCTGATGGACTGCAGCATGCCCGTGATGGACGGCTTCGAGGCGACGCGCAAGATCCGCGCGAACGAAGCGGGCAGCGGCCGTCACACGCCGATCGTCGCGATGACCGCGAACGCGATGGAAGGCGATCGCCAGCGCTGCATCGAGATCGGCATGGACGAGTACATCTCGAAGCCCGTGCGCGCGGAAGTGCTCTACGAGACGATCGAGACCGCGCTCGCGAGCAATCCGGCGCGCGTCTCCTGCAACTGAGCGCGTCGCGCGCGCTGCGCCGTGCGAGCGCTCGACTCAGTTGCGCTGCTCGAGCAGCTTGTCGACCGTGCTGCTCGACACCGCGTGGTAACGCGGGCGCGCCGTCGCGTAGATCTGGCGCGCGAGCGCGAGTCCGGCCGGCGTCTTCGCGAGCTCGGTGTAGAGCGGCTTCAAGAACTTGCGCCGCCCCACCTCCGTGAGGAACTCCGCGAGACGCGGTTTCGCCGCCGCGTAATCGCACGCGATCGCAAGCCGCAGCCAAACGCAGATGATCTCGCTGTTGTGCGAGGCAGTCAGATCGAAGCGCTCGTCGAGCGCGGCCATCGCGCGCGCATCGAGCCCGTCGGCGATGCCTTCGAGAAAGTGCAGCCACTGCTGCGTCGCCCAACCGCTGCTCTCGATCGCGCGCGGATCGCGCCTCTCTTTCCAACGCGCGATCTGGCGATCGACCGCCTCGAGCGCCGTCGACACCGGCCGCGGCGCGTCGGGCGGAAGGCCGGGCTCGTCGAGCCAGCGATGCAGATCGATCTGCGCCGCGCGCGCGGGATCGCGATCGAGGAGCTGTGCCTTCAAGTACTTGACGAAGCGCTCCGTCGTGATGCTCTGGAACGCGTGCGAGTCGAAGTACGAGCGCAGGAAGCGATCGAACTTCTCGCGCCCGAACACTTGCTCGATGCGCGAGAGGAACAGCGCGCCCTTCACGTACGGGATGTCGGAGAAGCCGTCGTCGGGGCTGCGTCCGCGGAGGTCGATGTGCAGCACTTGATCGCGCGGCGCGAGCTCGCTCATCCCGCGCTCGAGCTCGCGGATGCCGAGCAACGTCTCCATGCGCGAGCGCTCGCTGCCGAACACGCGCTCCATGATCCGCTGCTCGAAATACACCGTGAAACCCTCGTTGAGCCAGAAGTCGCTCCACGTCGCGTTCGTCACGAGGTTGCCCGACCACGAGTGCGCGAGCTCGTGCGCGACGAGCGACACGAGCGAGCGATCACCGGCGAGGATCGTCGGCGTCGCGAACGTGAGGCGCGGGTTCTCCATCCCGCCGAAGGGGAACGACGGCGGCAGCACGATCAGGTCGTAACGCCCCCATCGATAAGGCCCGAAGAGCGACTCCGCGCTCTCGATCATCGCCTCGGTGTCGGAGAGCTCGTCGCGCGCGGAATCGACGATCGACGGCTCGGCCCAGATGCCGCAGCGCTGCGAGATCGGCCTGAACTCGATCACGCCGCACGCGAGCGCGATCAAGTACGACGGGATCGGCTGCGTCATGCGGAAGCGAAATGCGCCGTCCGCGTCCTGGCCGAGCTGCTCCGCGCTCATCACGACCGTGAGACCTCGTGGCGCACGGACGCGCGCGTCGTAGGTGATGCGCACGCCGGGCGAATCCTGCAGCGGGATCCACGTGCGCGTCAGGATCGACTGGCCTTGCGTGAACAGGAACGGTCCGCGCCGATCGCTCGTTTGCTCGGGCGCGAGCCACTGCAGCGCATCGGCCCGGTCGGTCGTGTGGTAGGCGATCGTCACCGCGCTGTCGCCCGGCGCGAGCACGATCGTGAGCGCGGAGCCGATGTTCGGATCTTCGGGACCGAGCGTGAAATCGCGCGCTCCGCCGCCGCTTCCGCGCACGCTCTCGATCGCGAGCCCTTGCGCGTCGAGCACGAGCGGCGCCTTGGCGTCGAAACGCTCGAGCGCGAGCTCGGCGGTGCCCGCGGCGGTCTTCGTGCTCGGATCGAGCGTGAGATCGAGGCTCACGTGCTTCACGCGCACGTGATCGGGTCGGCAGTGGCTGTGAACGTCCATCGGTGTCGGCGTGCGCGACGCGTTCGACGAGGCACGGCACGCCGACGCGACGAGCGCGAGTCCGACGAGCAGTGCGCAACGCATCATCCGCCGCTCAAGCTCGCTTGTCCGCGCGAGCTTGTAAATGCACGGGCCGCTCATGCGACAGCTCTTACCCGCGCGGGCGGCGTTGCCCGAGCGCGCGCGGCGATCCTACAATTCGACGGCTCCTCCTCCCCCGGCCGGCGCGCGCGACGCGCACCGGATGCATGAATCAAGCACTGCAGCGCGTCCTCCCCCCGCTCGGAATCCTGTTGGCGTTCGCGGTCGCCGCCGAGCTCGCATTGCGCGCCGTCCATTTCGAGTACCCGCGCGCCGACGAGCGCGTGGTGATCTGGAATCGCGATCAGGACCGCGCGATGCGCGAAGGGATCGGGCTGCACGAGCTCGATCGTTACGAGATCTGGAAGCCGCGCGCCGGTGCGTCGATCCCGTGGAACGCGAGCGAGACGATCAACGCCGACGGCCTGCGCGGTCCGGTGATCGCGCGCGAGAAGACGAAGGGCACGCTGCGCATCGCGACGCTCGGGAGCGACTCGACCTTCGGCACCGGCGTCGCGTGGCACGAGACGTGGTCGGCGCAGCTCGCGCTCGCGCTCGAGAAGCGCGGCGTGCACGCCGAGGTGTTGTGCGGCGGCGTCATGCACTCGACGTTGCGGCAAGGGCTCGAGCGCTACCGCCATCTGTTGCGCGAGTGGCATCCCAACGTCGTCGTGTGCGCGTACTCCGGTGATTGCGAGTACTTGCCCGCGCCGCAGTGCACGACCGACGCGCAGGAGATCGAACTCGGTCGCGGCGCGCCGCTCACGCTCGCGCTCGCATCGCCGGCTCCGGGCGCGCGCGAGCGCTTGCTCGACGTGCGCGACAGCCTGCGCAGCGTGCACGCGGCCGCGTGGCTCTTCGATCTCACGCGCGGCAGCTACTGGCACGAGCACGACAAGGTGCTGCAGGAAAAACGCCTGTTGATGGGCATCCACGGCTTCGACGTGCCCGGAGTGCGGCGCGTGTCGCTGCCGGAGTTCCAAACGGCGATCCAGACGCTCGCGCGCGAGGTGCAGGCCGACGGCGCGCACTTGATGCTGATGCCGATCCCGCCGAAGACGCGCTTCGGCAAGTCGTCGCCGGTGCTCGACATGTACAACCGGCTCGTCGCCGACAACGCGACCAAGCTCGGTCTTCCGCTCGTGTTCCCGCGCGACGCGTTCATCAAGAGCATGAAGGAAGGCGCGGTGCTCGAGGATCTGTACATTCCCGGCTCGCCGCTCGCGCCCGGCACGCAAGTCTCGCCGCGCGCGCACGCCTTGCTCGCGGAGACGGTGTGCGATCAGATCGTCGCGCACCTCGACGAGTATCCGCGCTAGAGCGCCGCGCCCCCCCACTCGATGTCGACCGCGCAACCGCAACGCCGCTCTTGGTGGCGCAACGAGACGCTGCAAGGCGCGCTCGTCTTGGTCGTGCTCTTGTGCGTGTTCTTCGGGACGCCGCTGCGGCGCTTCTCGGAGGTCTATTACTCCTCCGCCGATCTGACGCAGGACTTCAACCTGACGAAGATCGAGCCGGGACACGAGTCGGGCAACAAGCTCATGTCCGATGCGGTCACGCAGATGCAGCCGTGGTTCATGCTCAACCGCGACGAGCTGCACAAGGGCCGCATCCCTTGGTGGAACCCGTACAACGGCAACGGCTGCCCGCACTTCGCGAACTACCAGTCGGCGGTGTTCTCGATCTTCAGCGTTCCCTACTACATCTTCGATTTCAAAACGGCGCTGCTGTCGTCTGCGTTCCTCAAGCTCTTCGCGCTGGGCTTCTTCACGTTCCTGTTCCTGAAGGAGATCGGGCTGCGCCAGATTCCGGCGCTCACCGGCGCGACCGCGTTCATGTTCGGCGGTCACAACGTGCTGCTGATCAGCTTCCCGCACGTCGGCGCGATGGTCGCGCTGCCCGCGGGCTTCTATTTCTCCGAGCGCGCGTTCAAGAAGTTCGACGCGGCGTTGCGCGCGTTGCCGAGCGGCGCGACCGCGGGCGAGATCGCGCGCACGGCGCGCGTGTTCTGGCCGCTCGTCGGACTGACGTTGAGCCTCACCGCGGGCTTGCTCGCCGGCAACCCCGAGCCGTTCTACTTCTGCGTCGCGTTGCTCGCGCCCTTCATCGTCGCGCGCTTGATCGGTCTCGCGCTGCGGCATCGCGCGCGCGTCGCGGTGCTGAAGCTCGGGCTGCGCTTCTTGCTCGCGGGCGTGCTCGCGGCAGGCATGTCGGCGTTCCAGATCCTGCCGTTCTTCGAGTACTTGTCGCAGAGCCGCGTGCTCGAGCAGCGCAGCGATTTCCAGACGCCGCTCACGCCGGAGTTCTGGCCGCTTGCGATGTTCCCCAACGTCCTCGGCAACCCGTCGACGCAGTACTACCTCTCGTACACGGTCCCGCCGCCCAACTTCGAGCACACGAACTCGGTCTACACCGGCGGACTCGTCGTCTACCTCGCGCTGTTGTGCTTGCTGTTCGTTCGGCGTGACCGCTTCGCGGCGTTCTTCACGTCGGCGGCGATCGTGTGGGCGCTCTACGCCTACAACTTCTTCGGCTTGTCGCGTTGGTTCGCGCTGATCCCGAGCGTCGACCGCGCGCCGATGAACCGCAGCCAAGGCATCTGGATCTTCTGCTTGGCCTGCGCGGCGGCGATCGCGCTCGATCACTTGATGCGCGCGCACGAGCGCAGGCGCTTCAACCTCGCGTTGATCACGGGCCTCGGCGCGCTCGCGTTCCTCGCGGCGCATCTGATCGGCGCCGATCGCTTGGTCGAGAAGTACTCGACGTACGAGAGCCCCAACCACTACCTCTACTTGGTGCACGTGCCCTCGCACCTGGTGTGGGTGAGCAAGGTGTTCGTCGTCGGCGCGCTCGCCGCGAGCGTGCTCTGGCTCGTGCACGCGCGCTGGCTCAAATGGCTCGGCGGATGCGCGGTGCTCGCGGTCGTGTTCCTGCACACGGGCTGGCTCTTCCGCGACTACAACCCGGTGACGGAGAACCGCTTCTTCTTCCCGGTCACGCCCGCGATGGCACAGGTGCAGCGCATCGTCGGCAAGGAATTGCTCGCGGTGCTCGGCGAGGACGGCATCCCGCCGACGAGCAACCTCGCGTACGGCCTGCAGATCGTGAACAACTACGACGGCATGTGGATCAGGGACTACGACCACCTGTACCGCATGAACTTCGGCGACTCGAACAACTGGCGGCCGATCCTCAAGAGCACCGAGCGCAGCCTCAAGATCTTCGGCATCCAGTACGTGATCGCGAAGTGGGGTTGGATCCCGACCGACAGCGGCTTGTCGAAGATGGATCGCGAGGACGGCCAGCGCTTCATCACGCACGAGATCGTTCCGAACCAGGACGTGAGCCAGACCTTCAAGGTGCACGACAACGGACTGCAAGCGGTCGCGATCGTGCTCGGCACGCATCCCAACGCGAAGCCGTGCACGATCGACTTCACGCTCGAGGACCAGACGACGGGCGAGGTCGTCGCGACGAAGACGATGTCGACGGCCGAGGTGCGCGCGGACATCTACTCGCAGCAGCACGTCGTGTTCGCATCGGAGCTGCACGTCTATCCGCAAGGGCGCTTCGTCGTGTTCGACTTCCCGCGCATCGCGGCGTCGAAGAACCACGTCTACAAGTTCACGCTGAGCTCGAAGAACTCGTCGGGCGGCAACGCGATCGACGCGTACTCGACGCCGCTGCTCGCGTACGGCGAAGGCACGGCGATGTACGGCAACTCGAAGCTCGCGGGCGAGGTGCTGTTCGACTTCTCGTTCAACCTCGACTCGTTCGAGAAGGTCGCGACGCTCGGTGACTTCGGCCTGTATCGCTTCAAGAACGCGCTGCCGAAGTTCCACACCGTCGGCGGCGCGGTGATCGCCGAGACCGATCGCGAGGCGATCGAGCTGTTGCGCGTGCCGACCTTCGATCCACGGCGCCTCGTCGTGCTCAGCACCGACGATCCCGAGGCGGTCAACGCGAGCACCGCGATGGGACCGCGCGACAACTCGAAGGCGCGCCTGATCAAGACGCGCGAGTCGGTCAAGGTCTACGTCGTCGGCTCCGACGGCAAGTCGATCGTCCACGTCGAGGACGAAGCGACGTTCCTCGCGAACAAGTTCAAGTGGAGCCAGATCGAGATCGTGACCCAGGAAGAGTTCGACAAGTACACGATCGTCGAGTTCGACATGGAGGCCGCGAAGCGCGTCGGCATGCGCGTCGTCGCGCCCGACGTGCCGGACGTGACGCCGTTGCGCGTGCTCGACGAGACGCCGACGCGCGCGCGCATCGCGGTCGATCGCGCGGAGCCGGGCTACCTCGTGATCGCGCAAGCGAACTACCCGGGCTGGAAAGCGCGCGTCAACGGCGTCGAGAAGAAGTTGTGGCGCGCGAACTTCGCGTTTTCCGCCGTGTACCTGGAGCGCGGGCCGAGCGAGATCGAGTTCTACTACGATCCGCCGTCGCTGAAGCTCGGCCTCTCGATCTCGGGCGCGTGCGCGCTCGCCGGCGTCGCGCTGCTGTTCCTGCGCCGCGCCAAGCGCCCGCTCGCGGCCGCGTGAATGCGCGCGCGCCGTGCGCGCTCTTGCACAGACCGGCGCTGCGCACGATGGTAGAATCTTCGCCCAATTCCTCGATTCCGACCGCTTGCGGACGCCGCGCGCGGTCCCAGCCGATTCGCAGCAGCCGATCCACATGCGTGACGCGGATGAATCCCCGAACGCCTCGAGCCTCGCCTTCGTCGAGAGCCTCTACGACGACTTCCTGCGCGATCCGCAGGGGCTCAGCCCGGATTGGCGCGAGTACTTCCAGAGCCTGACCGACGAGGAGCGCAGCGCCGAGGGCATCGCCGCGCGCATGCGCTCGGCCGGTCTCGCGACGGGCGGCGACGGCTCGTCGCTCGCGCGCACGCACGCGGGCGAGTCCGCCGATCCGGCGGTGCTGCAACAGCGCGTCGATCAGCTCGTGCGCTCCTATCGCGTGCGCGGGCACATGATCGCGCGCATCGATCCGCTCGGCATCCCGCGTCCGAGCTTCCCCGAGCTCGAACCCGAGTTCCACGGCATCGGCGAGCGCGATCTCGATCGTTCCGTGCCGAGCGCGCAAGCCGGCGCTGCCGCGGGCTCTACCGTGCGCGCGGTGCTCGAGCGCTTGCGCAACACGTATTGCCGCTCGATCGGCGTGCAGTTCATGCACATCGACGATTACCGCAAGAAGAGCTGGCTCCAGGAGCGGATGGAGGGCACCGAGAACCGCATCGACGTCAGCCGCGAGGAGCAACTGCGCATCCTGCGCCGCCTGACCGACGCGGTGATGTTCGAGGAGTTCATCCAGAAGAACTTCCTCGGCGCGAAGAGCTTCTCGCTCGAAGGCTCCGAGAGCTTGATCCCGCTCGTCGATCTCGCGATCGAGCGCGCGGGCGAGCAGGACTTGTCCGAGATCGTGATCGGGATGGCGCACCGCGGGCGCCTCAACGTGCTCGCGAACATCATGGGCAAGCGGCCGCGCGAGATCTTCCGCGAGTTCACCGACAAGGATCCCGAGCTGCACAAGGGCCGCGGCGACGTGAAGTACCACCTCGGCTACTCGAACGCGTACAAGACGTCGTCGGGTCGCTCGGTGCAGCTCTCGTTGTGCTTCAACCCGAGCCACCTCGAGTTCGTGAACCCCGTCGCGCTCGGCCGCGTGCGCGCGAAGCAGGATCGCGCGGGCAAAGGACGCCTCGAGCGCGGCATCGCGCTGCTCATCCACGGCGACGCATCGTTCATCGGCCAAGGCGTCGTGCAGGAGACGCTCAACCTCTCGCAGCTCGACGGCTACGCGATCGGCGGCACCGTGCACGTGATCGTGAACAACCAGATCGGCTTCACGACCGATCCGGCCGACGGACGCTCGTCGGTGTACGCGACCGACATCGCGAAGATGCTGCAGGTGCCGATCTTCCACGTGAACGGCGAGGATCCCGAAGCCGTCGCGCAAGTGATCCGGCTCGCGATGGATTTCCGCCTCGAGTTCAAGAGCGACGTCGTGATCGACATGTACGGCTACCGCCGCCGCGGTCACAACGAAGGCGACGAGCCGGCGTTCACGCAACCGCTGCTCTACGCCGCGATCCGTCAGCGCAAGCCGGTGCGCGAGGGTTATCTCGATCACCTCTTGCAGCTCGGCGGGGTGACGCGCGAGGAAGCGGACGAGCTCGCCGCAGAGCGGCGCACGGAGCTCGAGACCGAGCTCGCCGCCGCGCGCAGCACCGACTACGTGCACAAGACCGATTCGCTCGGCTCGCTGTGGAGCGGTTACGTCGGCGGGCGCGACAAGGACGTTCCGCGCGCGGACACGAGCTTCGATCGCACGGCGCTCGCCGAGTTGCTCGCGTCGCAGACGCGCTTGCCCGAAGGCTTCACGCCGCATCCGACGCTCGCGCGTTGGATCGAAGGCCGCAAGGAGATGGCGCGCGGCGAGAAGCCGCTCGATTGGGCCGCCGGCGAAGCGCTCGCGCTCGCGACGTTGCTCGTCGGCGGCACGCGCGTGCGCATGACGGGACAGGACTGCGAGCGGGGCACGTTCAGCCACCGCCACACGGTGCTGCACGACGTCGTCGACGGCTCGACCTACATGCCGCTCGCGCACCTCGCGGGCGATCAAGCGCCGATCGCGATCCACAACAGCCCGTTGTCGGAGCCCGGCGTGCTCGGCTTCGAGTACGGCTACAGCCTCGAGTACCCCGACGCGCTGCTCGTGTGGGAAGCGCAGTTCGGCGACTTCAACAACGTCGCGCAGGTGATCATCGATCAGTTCATCGTCAGCGCGGAAGAGAAGTGGCGCCGTCTGTCCGGCCTCGTGCTCTTGCTCCCCCACGGCTTCGAGGGACAGGGACCCGAGCACTCGAGCGCGCGCCTCGAGCGCTTCCTCTCGATGGCGGCCGACGACAACATCCAGATCGTCAACGTCACGACGCCGGCGCAGTACTTCCATTTGCTCCGTCGCCAAGTGCTGCGCCCGTGGCGCAAGCCGCTGATCGTGATGTCGCCGAAGAGCTTGCTGCGCCATCCGCGCGCGGTGTCGACGCTCGACGAATGCGCGAACGGCGAGTTCCGCCGCATCCTGCCCGACGTGCTCGTGCGCGACGGCGACAAGCGCGCGGCGCAGCCTGCGGTAAAGCGCGTGCTCTTGTGCAGCGGCAAGATCTACTACGAGCTCGAAGCGGAGCGCGAGCGCCTCGCGCGCAAGGACGTCGCGATCCTGCGCATCGAGGAGCTGCATCCGCTCGCGAACGAGGAGCTGCGCGCCGCGCTCGCGCCGTACGCCGACGACACGCCCGCGATCTGGGTGCAGGAAGAGCCGGAGAACATGGGCGCGTGGCGCTATCTCTACATGCGCTTCGGCGCGCGGCTCGACGGTCGCTTGCCGTTCTCCGGCATCTCGCGCCCGGCGTCGGCGAGCCCCGCGACGGGCTCGAACAGCAGCCACAAGCTCGAGCAGCAAGAGCTCTTGAATCAAGCTTTCAGCGCGTGACGGACGAGGTGTACCTTGGCGCCGCTCGACGCGGAGCCTTCGCACCGCGCGCGCGATCCGAGAACCACCACCATGGCAGTTGAACTCGTCGTTCCGACCGTCGGCGAATCGATCACGGAAGTGCAGATCGGCGATTGGCTCGTTCCCGAAGGCCAGAGCGCGAACAAGGAAGACGCGCTCGTGGTGATCGAGACCGACAAGGTCACCGTCGAGCTGCCCTCGCCCGTCACGGGCACGGTGACGCGCGTCCTGAAGAAGAAGGGCGAGACGGCGGCGGTCGGCGAGGTGATCGGCTACATCGACGAAGCGGCGAAGGGTGCCGCGCCCGCGCCGAAGAAGGACGCGAAGCCCGCGGCCAAGACCGAGCCCGCCAAGAGTGAGCCCGTGAAGAGTGAACCGGCGAAGAGCGACAGCTCCAAGCAAGCGCCGCTGCCCTCGAAGACACTGCAGCCGAGCGAGCCGCGCGTGATGCCGGCCGCCGCGCGCTTGGCGCATGAGCAAGGCATCGCCGCGAAGGACGTGCAAGCGTCGGGACCAGGCGGACGCGTGCTCAAGGAAGACGTGCAACGCGCGAGCGAGCAAGCGAAGTCCGCGCCCGCGCGCTCGGCACCGAGCGCGCCCGCTCCGCGTGCTCCCGCGCCGCAGGCCGCCGGCTCACGCGACGAAGAGCGCGTGACGATGACGCCGATGCGCAAGCGCATCGCGGCGCGTCTCGTCGAGGCGCAGAACACCGCCGCGCTGCTCACGACCTTCAACGAGGTCGACATGAGCGCGGTCGTCGCGCTGCGCGGCGAGCACAAGGAAGCGTTCCAAGCGAAGCACGGCGCGAAGCTCGGCTTCATGTCGTTCTTCGTGAAGGCGACGATCGAAGCGCTGCGCCTCGTGCCGCAGATGAACGCCGAGATCCAGAACGATGCGGTCGTCTATCACCGCTACTACGACATCGGCGTCGCGGTCGGCGGCGGCAAGGGTCTCGTCGTGCCGATCCTGCGCAATGCGGAGCGCATGAGCTTCGCGCAGATCGAGCTCGCGATCGCCGACTTCGCCGCGCGCGCGCAAGCGAACAAGCTCACGCTCGACGAGCTGCAAGGCGGCACGTTCACGATCTCCAACGGCGGCGTGTACGGCTCGTTGCTCTCGACGCCGATCGTGAACCCGCCGCAGAGCGGAATCCTCGGGCTGCACGGCATCCAAGATCGTCCGGTCGCGCGCGACGGAGCGGTCGTCATCCGGCCGATGATGTATCTCGCCGTGACCTATGATCATCGCCTCGTCGACGGCCGCGAGGCGGTGACGTTCTTGAAGCGCATCAAGGAATGCGTCGAGAACCCCGCGCGCATGCTGCTCGAGATCTGAGGCGCGCGCTGCTCTCGCGATCAGGGCATTCGATCGCACGCGGTCGACGACTCCGTCGATCCGGTCGCCTTGCTCGCGTGTACGAGCGTGAACGCTCGCGCGCCAACGAACACACATGACGAACCAAACAACGCACGATCTCGTCGTCATCGGGGCCGGCCCAGGCGGATACGTCGCGGCGATCCGCGCAGCGCAACTGGGCTTGAACGTCGCGTGCATCGAGAAGGAGCAAGCGCTCGGCGGCACGTGCCTGCGCATCGGCTGCATCCCGAGCAAAGCGCTGCTCGAGTCGAGCGAGCTGTATCACGAAGCGAAGCACGAGTACTCGCGCCACGGCGTGCGCATCGAGCGCGTCGACCTCGACCTCGAGACGATGCAGAAGCGCAAGGACGACGTCGTGCGCGGTCTCACGGGCGGCGTCGACGGCCTGTTCAAGAAGAACAAGGTCACGCGCTACGTCGGAACGGGTCGCATCAGCGCGCCGGGACGCGTGACGGTCGAGAGCGCGGGGCAAAAGGTCGAGCTCGAGGCGAAGCACATCTTGATCGCGACGGGCAGCGTCTCGAGCGATCTCAAGGGCGTCGTGCTCGACGGTGATCGCATCGGCACGAGCACGGAAGCGCTCGCGTACAAGAGCGTGCCCGAGCATCTCGTCGTGATCGGCGCGGGTGTCATCGGCCTCGAGCTCGGCTCGGTGTGGTTGCGCTTGGGCGCGAAGGTCACGGTGCTCGAGTACCTCGATCGGATCCTGCCCGGCATGGACAACGAGATCGCGACCGAGGCGCACAAGATCTTCAAGAAGCAGGGCTTCAACTTCCGTCTCTCGACGCGCGTCACCGGCGCGAAGAAACAAGGCAACCGATGCGTCGTCGAATGCGCCGGCGCGGATCCGATCGACTGCGACCGCGTGCTGCTCGCCGTCGGCCGCAAGCCGAACACCGCCGGCCTCGGTCTCGAGAGCGTCGGCATCGCGCTCGACGAGCGCGGCCGCATCCCGGTCGACGAGCACTTCGCGACGAAGGTCGCGGGTATCTACGCGATCGGCGACGTGATCCGCGGCGCGATGCTCGCGCACAAAGCCGAAGAAGAGAGCATCGCCTGCGTCGAGCACATCGTCACGGGCTACGGCCACGTCAACTACGACGCGATCCCGAGCATCGTGTACACCGCGCCCGAGATCGCATCGGTGGGCAAGAGCGAGGAAGAGCTGCAGCAAGCCGGTGTCGAGTACCGCAAAGGCTCGTTCCCCTTCATCGCGAACGGCCGCGCGAAGGCGCTCGGGCATGTCGAAGGTCGCGTGAAGATCCTCGCGCACGCAAAGACCGACCGCGTGCTCGGCGTGCACATCATCGGCCCGCGCGCCGGCGACCTGATCGCCGAATGCGCCGTCGCGATGGAGTTCGGCGCATCGAGCGAGGACATCGCGCGCGCATGTCACGCGCACCCGACGCTCGCCGAGGTCGTGAAGGAAGCGGCGCTCGGCGTCGACAAGCGGTCGATCCACATCTGAGCGCGCGCACCATGACAGCCGCGCTTGAAGGATCAATACCTGCGCAAGAGCGAATCGTCCTTCGCAGACAAGGTGATCACGGGAAGTGAAAGCCTCGGCTGACACTCGCGTCGATCACCGGAACCGACGAGGAGATCTGCGCAACCGTCGCCGTCGACATCGGGGCCGCGGCTGAGCGAAGCTCCGAAGTACTCGCGCTGTTCGTACTGCACGGCGTCGAGGCGGCTTCCGTCGCGTGTTGACAGCTTGAAGAGGGTGCCGAACGTGTTCGGCGACGAGAGCCGCACGGAGCTCACGAACAGTGTTGCGCAGGCTTCCGTGCTCTCCCCTGCACCGGCCATCGCGTAACCCGTCCACGACGAATTCTTTCCTTCAAGCGTGACGGACCACAACGATGTCAGCTTCGCGCCGGAGTAGGCCCACACTCGCGGCCCGTAGCACGACACTGCGAAGTCGACGACTCCGTCCGCATCGACATCGCCAATCGAGGCGATCGACGAACCGAACGTAGGTTCGTCCGCGACGCTGAGCGTCTCCACGCGGCGTCGATCCTTCAGGCTGAAAACCTTTACGGATCCCGGAAAGTCGTGTGCGTAAGGACTGCCGACCACGAGCTTCGCGCGGTCGTCGTCACCGAGCACGAGCACACTCGCACCGAATGAATCTCTGAAGTCAGTGCCCTTCAGCTCGTCGAGCACGTGTCGATCGCGTCCCGAGTACAGGATGACTCGACCCAATGGTTTCGCTTGGTCGGAACCCTCGCGTAGATCATCCGGACCAACGCCGGGCGCGCTCACGTAGAGGTCCGGCTGTCCGTCGCCGTTCACGTCGGGAAGCGCCCCCATCGTCCAACCAAACCGCGCTCCCGGAGTGTCGCTCTTCAACGCGCCGAGTAGAGTTCGCGTCTTACCCGAGTACAGGTAAACGGCACCGACAGTCCGCTCGTTCTGCTCGACTTCGGGCACGAACCACGCGTAGTTCGGCATCGCGCCGATCATGAAGTCTCGGACTCCATCCCCATCCAGATCACCGGCGCGCGCCACTGCACTCCCGAACCAATGAACATCGGGCGGCGCGTTGAGCACGGCTTGGGGAAGCTCGGTCTTGGTGCTGTAGACGAACACGGCGCCTGCGTGCTTGCCTTGTTCGTCATGAGCCGGATCACCCACCAGGAACTCGTGCCCACCGTCGACGACGTTGCCCGTGAAGCACACGGCCGTGCCGAACTGGGACCACTGAGCAATCGCGTTCGTTGCCAACGCGGCACACGCGATCAGCGAAGTCAGAACAACGTGACGAGGCGCTTGTCTGTTCGTCATCGGATTAATTCGTCACGACCTTTCCGTGCAGGCACTGCGTCTGCCCGAACATGACGCCGTACAGCGAGTACTCGATCACTCTTGGCTCGCGCGACTCGACCTCGAACGAGTTGATGGTGATCCGGCCGTTCACTTTCGACCAAGTTCCGCCGAACGGCGGGCCGGCATCGCGCTCGCATTCGATGGTCGTCGTGACAGTCGGCGCCGCGTTCGGTAACCACTGGAATCTCAACGACAGCGTGTACCCGCCATGGTGTGAGCCCTTCGTGATCGTGACGTCGAGCGTTCGTTGTTGCAGGTCTTGTTCACAAGCGATCACGACGTTCACCGCTGCATCGGACGGCGAGCTCGCACCACAGACGTTCGCACCATTCGGCGACAAGTGCGGACTCTGGATCACGACGAGCTTGTCCGTGAGATCGTCCGTTGGCCAAACGTCGAGCGCGTCCGCCACCGTTCGTACGTCGAACGGCTCGCTCACACGCGCTTCGAGAGGCGGCGTCGCCCTCATGTGGCACGCGGCCTCGGAGGATTCCGAAGACGACGTCGAGCGTTCGCGCAACTGCGCGATGAAGTAGCCGACGCCGACGAAAGCGAATGCAAGCAGCGCGCGAACGAGCCAAGTCACAGCGAACCGAGGAGTAGCCAACGCTGCGCGCTCAGAACGTCTGGTTGAGCACGACGAGCGTCGACGGTCCGCTCAGCACGCTGTTGAACTGCGGATCGGTGAAGAACGCTTGCAAGTAGATGCGCACGGCGGGCACCGAGCCGACGCCGAAGATCGACAAGCTCTTCGTCAGCACGCCGCTCGCGGGAACCGTGCCCATCGGGATCAGGCGCATCGGCAGGCCGACGAGCTCGACGCCGGATTCCGCGTCGGCGTAGAGGTGCGCGGTCGTGCGCGCGAGGATCAGGATCACTTGCTCGCCGGGCGTTCCGGTGAAATCGATCGTCGTCGTCGTCAGCTCGCGCACGGGCGTCGGTGACGAGAGATGGCGCGACGGACCCGGAAGGTCTTCGTAGCCGCTTCCGACGCGCGCTGCGCCGACGAAGCCCGGATCGCTGCAGCACTCGTCGGGATCGAGCGCTCCGCCGGTGCCGCCTTGCGCGGTGCAGTCGAGCAAGCGCGTTGCGATGGCTGCGCTCACCTCGATCCCCGCTCCGCCGTGTCCGCCGGCGGAGCACGTGAAGCACAAGCCGTCACCACCCGACTCGCCGCCGGCGCCGCCGCTGAACGCGCAGCCCGATGCGAACAGCTCGCTCGCGATCGCGCGGCAACCATCGCCGCCCGCTCCGCCGTCTGCCATCGAGCCCGCTTGACCCGCGCCGCCGATGAGCTGCGAGTCGTAGCACGTGACCGTGCTCTCGGTCGCGTCGATGCCGTCGCCGCCTTGCGCGCCGTCGGGGCTCGCGCCGCTCGTCGCATCTCCGCCGCGCAGCGTGCAGTGCGCGAAGCTCACGTCGCTGCAATGAAAGACGCGCGCGCCGTCGTTCGTCGGATACGCGCCGCTGCCGGTGAACGTGCAGCGCTCGACGCGCACGTGACCGAAGTTGTCCGACAAGTTCAATCCGTAGCGCGCGGCGAACGTTCCGATCGGATCGCCCGTCGCGTGCAGGTTCGCGATCACGAGCGTCTTGCCCGTGTCGAGATTGCGCGCGCGCACGCCGCCGACGATGTCGACGGTCGCGCCGGTGTCACCGATCACGGTGAGCGCCTTGTTCGCGATCGAGAACGTCGCGTACGTGCCGCTCTTCACGAGCAGCGTGTCGCCGTCGACCGCGGCGTCGACCGCCGCTTGCATCTGGGTGAAGTCACCTCCGCTCGGCGCGACGACGATCACGTTGGGACGAGCGAACGGCGCGAGCGCGAGCACTGCGCACGACACGAGCACGAAGCGTTGCATGACGAGCCTCCTGCGAGAGATCGAGCACCAATTCCCGCCTCGAGCTTCGCGCATCCGCCGGAAACGACAAGCGAAGCCTCATTTGCGCGGCCGAGACGCGTGTGGGCGCGAGCCAAGCGCGTGTGGCGTTGCCAAAGCGACTGCGCGCTGCCAGCGCGTTTGCGCACGGCCGACACGCGCGCGCCGAAGCTAGATCGCCTTGCGGTTGCGCTTGCGCGCCGGCGCCACGATCGACGCGAGCTCGCTCTTCGTGATCGGTCCCGCTGCGGCGACGCAGCACGCGTCGGGGAACAAGTGCTTCTGCGCGACGCGTTGCACGTCGGCGGCGTTCACCGCGGCGAAGGCCTCGAGCAAGCGCTCGAGGTTGTCGTGCGGGAAGCGGTGCACTTCGGCCGAGACCATGTAGCTCGCGCGCCGCGCCGCGCGCTCGAAGCCGAGCGGGAACGAGCCGATCAAGTAGCTCTTCGCGAGCTCGAGCTCGTCCGCGCCGACGAGCTCGTCTTGGATCAAGCGGATCTCGCGTTGGAAACCTTCGATCGCGGTCTTCACGTGCTTGGGCGACGTGCCGATGTACGCGGTGAACATGCCGGGCAGGATTCCCGCCGAGCCGTGGATGTTCGCGCTCACCGAGTATGCAAGGCCGAGCTCGTCGCGCAGCCTGCGCGAGATGCGGTTGGTGAAGCCCGGTCCCGTGCCGAGCACGTGATCCATCACGACGAGCGCTGCGTAGTCGGGATCGCTGCGCGCGATGCCCAAGTGCCCGAGGTACACGTGCACTTGACTGCGCTGCTTCTGGAACACGCCGACGCGAACCGCGCGCGTGGGCAGCGTCGGCACGCGCGTCACGAGGCGCTCGCCGCGCGTCCAATTGCGCAGAAGCTTGTTGAGCTCGCGCTCGACCGCGCGCGGCTCGACGTCGCCGCACACCGCGATCACGCCGCGCTCCGCGACCCAGTTGCGGCGTTGATGCTCGCGCAAGTGCTTCGACTCGATCTTGCGCACGCTCTCGAGCGTTCCGTACGCGGCGCGGCCGAGCCAGTGATCGCCGTAGACGAGCTTGCGGAACAGCATCCCGACCTGCGTGCGCGGCTCGTCGCGCTCGGTGAGCAAGCGATCGAGCAAGCGCTTCTTCTGGCGCTCGACGCGATCGGCGGGATAAGTCGGGCTCGTGAGCATCTCGCTCATGAGCGCGAGCAAGAGACGCCATTGATCGGTGACGATCGAGCCGCTGATGCCGCCCGCGTCTCCCGCGACCTCGCCGCCCGCGGGCTCGAGCAAGTCCGCGATCTCTTCCTCGGTGTGCGCGCGCGTGCCTTGATCGCAGAGCGTTCCCGCCATGAACGCGGTGCCTTCGAGGCCTTGAGGATCGAGCGCGGGTCCGCCGCGGATGTGCGCTTGCACCGCGAACACCGGCGCGCTCTTGCGGCGCGAGACGAGCAACACCGCGCCGCACTCGAGCACGAAGCGCTCGATCGGCAGATGCAGCACGGGCACCGTGCTCGCCGTCGGCGCGGAGATCGCGCCGGAAGGATCGACGTCGCTCGCGCTCAACGCCGAGCTCCGCGCGTGCGAGTGCTCTTGCTCTTGGCGCGCCGCGTGCGCGCCGTCGCGCGCGACGCGTTCTGTTGCGCTGCCGTCTTCTTGCGCGTTGCTCTCTGCGGCCTCGTCGGCGCGCTCTTCTGCGCCGGCGGAAGCGACCAACCGACGACGCGCCGCTCGTTCGTGAGCAGCTTGCGCGCGGTTTCGCGCACGTCCTTCGCGCTCGTGCGCTCGATGCGCTCGATCGCTTCGACCGCCATCTGCCAGCGCGTGTCGACCGCGAACTCGCCCAGGTCCTCGGCGAGATCCGAAACGGTCTCGCTGTCGTGCGCTTCGGACGCGGCGAGCATCTTCTTCGCGCGCGTGAGCTCGGCCGCGGAGACGAGCTCGTCGCGCACGCGCGCGAGCTCCGCGTCGATCGCGGCTTCGAGTTGCGCGGGCTCGACGCCTTGCGCCGTTTCCGCGTAGAGCCAGAACGCACCGCCGTCGAGGCGCGTGTCGTTGTTCGTCGAGATGCTCGTCGCGAGGCCGTCCTCCAGCACGAGCTTGCGATGGAAGCGCGACATGCGTCCGCCGGAGAGCACCGCGGACAAGAGATCGAGCGCGAAGTCCTCGTCCGTTCCGACGCGCACGGTCGGCCACGCGATGCACAAGCGCCGGCACGCATCGTCCCACGTCATCGTCAAGCGATGCTCGCCCGCGGGCTCGTCGATCGTCGGACGAAAGCAATCGGCCTGCGCGTAACGCGGCCCCGCCGCGATCGAGCCGAAGTGCGTGCGCACGGCGTCGAGCGCGCGCACTGGGTCGAAGTCGCCGCACAACACGATCACCGCGTTCGCCGGGTGATAGAAGCGGTCGTAGTAATCGCGCATGTCGGCCGCGCTGAGCGCTTTGAGCGTGTCCGCGAAGCCGATCACCGGGCGTCGATACGGATGGCGCGGGAACGTCGCCGCTTGCACGTGGTGCGTGAGGCGCCGCCACGGATCGTCCTCGCCCATCGCGAGCTCCTCGAGCACGACCGCTTTCTCCGCTTCGAACTCAGCGGGATCGAAGAGCAGCGTGCGCATGCGATCGGCTTCGATCTCGAGCGCCTTCTCCCAACGATCCGACGCGAGCTCGAACCAATAGCCGGTGTGATCGGGCGTCGTGAACGCGTTGTTGTTCCCGCCGAGCGTCGTCGTGATCAGATCGACCTCGCCTTTGCCGAAGCGCGCGCTGCCCTTGAACATCATGTGCTCGAGGAAGTGCGACACGCCGGCCTCGCGCTCGCTCTCGTTGCGCGCGCCGACCTTGTACCAGACCATCACGGCGACGATCGGGTCGAGGTGGCGCTCCGCGAGCAACAGCGTGAGGCCGTTCTCGAGCCTGTGCTCTTGGAGCTTCGCGCCGGCCTTCACGAACGCGCGCGGCGAAAGAGGTTTGGTCGTCATGTCGTCAGTGCTCGCGTCGCGGGCGATGGGCGGAGCGTCCGCGCATCACGCCGAAGCCGTGCTGCGCGCGTGAATCGTTGCGCGAAGGCTGGCGTGCAGCGTTGCGCGGGCCGTTGCGCTTGTCGTTGCGAGCGCCGTGCGGCTCGCGCTGCTTGCCGCGTGCATCAGGACGCGCATCGTGACGCGTGTCGTTGCCGCGCATGCGTTGCGGCGGCGGCCGTTGCTGCAGCGCGCGCCGTCCCGAGCGCACCGGCGGACGGCGCGGCAGCTTTCCGCGCTTGCCCGGCGGCGTGACCGGTTGCTCGTTGTGGCCGGTCGCGAGCATCTCGACCTCCGAGCGCAACAGCTCGCGCCACTTGCCGATCTTGATCCCGCGCTCGGTCAACGGACCGATGCGCGTGCGGCGCAGGTCGAGCACCTTGTAGCCGACGCGCGCGAACACGCGCCGGATCTCGCGGTTGATGCCTTCGCGCAACGTGAGCGTCAACGTCGACGTGTCGCGCAAGCGCTTCGTGACGAGCACGCGCATGCCCGCGGTCCGCCCTTCCGAAAGGTGCACGCCCTCGCGGATTTTCTGCAGCGCTTCGTCCTCGACCTTGCCCGCGACCTTCACCACGTAGGTCTTCTCGACGCCGAAGCGCGGATGCATCACGCGGTTGGCGAACTCGCCGTCGTTCGTGAGCAGGATCAAGCCCTTGCTCTCCTCGTCGAGGCGTCCGACGGTGTAGATGCGACCCTTGTTGCGGTCGGTGATCAGATCGATCGCGCGCGGCCGTGTCTCGCGCACCTCGTTCGTGCACACGACGCCCGCGGGCTTGTTCAGCAAGTAGTAACGCTTGCGCGTCGTCTCTGGCTTGAGCACGAAGCCGTCGATCTCGACCGCTTGACGTTGCGGATCGATCCTGAGGCCGAGCTCGCGCGTCGGCTCGCCGTCGACGGACACCTTGCCCGCTTCGATCAGCTCGTCGCAACGACGGCGCGACGCGATGCCGTGATCGGCGAGGTACTTGTTCAAGCGCACGAGCGTCGGGCCGGTCTCGGTCGCGGCGTGCTCGAGATCGAGCGCATCGTCGGCGACGTCTTCCGCAAGCAGCTCGCGTGCGGGCTCGCGCCGGTGCGCGCCGCGCGTGGGAGCAGGCGCGGGCTTGCCGCGGCGTTGATCGAACGGTCGCCGCTTGTGGATCGGGCGTGCCATCACTTCGTCGTCACCTGCAAGAGACCGAGACCGCGCGCACCTTCGATCACGTGCGCGCCGAGGCTCGCGGGAATCAACCACGTGTCACCGGGAGCGAGCTCGTAGCGCTCGCCCGCGGCGGCGCGCTCGCCGACGCGCAACGTCCCGCGTCCTGCGAACACGATGTAGATGCGCGCGCTGTCGCGCTTGCGCAGCGCGAGCTCGTAGGAGCGCTCGAACTCGACGAGCTCGAGCGTGAACTCGTCGCAATCGGTGAGCAACGCACGCTTCGCGCTGCGCTCGAGATCGTCGAACGTGCGCGCGCGCGCTCCTTCGGCGGGCTCGCCGAAGCGCGCGACCTTCAACGCCTCCTCGACGTGCACCTTGCGCGGACGACCGTTCGATTCGGTGCGGCCCCAGTCGTAGAGCCGGTACGTCGTGTCGGAGGTCTCCTGCACCTCGACCAGCACGACGCCCGCGCCGATCGCGTGCACGGTTCCCCCGGGCACGAAGAAGAAGTCGCCGCGCTTCACCGGATGGCGCACGAGCAAGTCGACGATCGCGTCGGTGCCCGCGCAGCGGCGCAACGTCGGCTCGTCGACCGAGGGTTTCAGGCCGAGGTAGATCGCGCTGTCATCCTGCGCGTCGAGGATGTACCAGCACTCGGTCTTCTGGAAATCGCCTTTCGGCAAGCGCGACGCGTGCATGCGGTGCGGATGGACCTGCACGCTGAGCACGCCCTTCGCATCGAGGAACTTGACGAGCAAAGGAAAGCCGCCCTCGCGCGACGGCTTGGCGCTGCCGAGCAGCTCGTCGCGCCGCGTTTGCATCAGCTCGCGCAAGCTCGTCCCGCGGAACGCGCCCGAGCGCACGACCGAGGTCTCCTCCGCGCGGTCGACGAGCTCCCACGTCTCGCCGATCGGCTCGTTCGCGGGCAGCTCGATGCCGAGCACTCTCTCGAGCGCACGACCGCCCCACACTTCCTTCGGCTTGAAGGAGCGTTCGAAGAGCAGCGGCTCGAGCGCACGTCGGTCGGTCATTCGGGCCGCACAGCTTAGCAGCTCGAGCGCGAAGCCGATCAGCCGTGCGCGAGCAAGCGTCGCGCTTCCGCGCGCGCCGTCGCATGCGCCGCGCCGCCCGCGATCATGTCGGCGATCTCCTCGACGCGCGAGTCGCCCGCGAGCAACGCGACCTCCGTGCGCGTGCGGCCCGCGCTCGTGCGCTTCTCGACCTTGAAGTGCTGATGCGCGAGCGCCGCGATCGCGGGCAAGTGCGTCACGCACAGGATCTGATGATGCGCGGCGAGCGCGCGCAGGTGCTCGCCGACCTTCGGACCGAGGCGGCCGCCGACGCCGGCGTCGACCTCGTCGAAGACGAGCGTCGGAATCGTCTGACGCACCGCGAGCGCCGTGCGCAGCGCGAGCATGATGCGCGCCGTCTCGCCGCCGGACGCGACGGCGCGCAACGGCTGCGCGGCGAGACCGGGGTTCGCGGCGAGGTAGAACTCGACGTGATCGATGCCGTCGTGCGCGAAGCGGCGTTGATCGGCGTCGGATTGCTCAGCGCGCGTCTCGATGCGCACGTCGAAGTCCGCGCGCTCGAGCCCGAGCGCGCGCAGGTTTCCGAGCACGGCCTTCTTCAAGCGCGCGCACAACGCGTGACGCGCTTTCGACAAGCGCAAAGCGGCGCTCTCGAGCTCGGCGCGCGCGTCGCCGCACGCGCGCGCGAGATCGGAGCGCGTCTCCGCGTGCGATTCGAGCGCGTCGAGCTCCGCGCGGATCGCACGCGCGCGCTCGACGAGCGCCGCGACGTCGCCGCGGTACTTCCGCGCGAGCTGCTCGATCTGATACAGCCGCGCTTCGACGGTCTCGAGCCGATCGGGCGAGTAATCGAGGCCTTCGAGGAACTGCGTCACGAGCGCGAGGCTCTCCTCGAGCTGCAGCGCGGCGGTCTGCATCGCGCTCGCCGCGGGCGCGAGCGCCGCGAGCTTCGCGCTCCAATGCTCGAGCACGCGTTGCGCGCGCCGCAGCGCGTCGACCGGCGCGTCGTCGCGGTCGGCGAGATCGTTCGCGATCGCGCCGAGCTGGGCGCCGAGCTCGCTCGCGTGGCGCAAGAGCTCGCGCTCGCGCACGAGCGCCTCGTGCTCCTCGACCGAGAGCTTCGCGTCCGCGAGCTCGCCGGATTGGAAGCGCAAGAGATCGATGCGATCGCTGCGCTCGCGCGCGTCGGCCTCGTGCGACTCGAGCTTGCGCGCGAGCTCGATCCACGCCGCGCGCCGCGTGCGATACGCGTCGAGCAACGCGCCGAGATCGCCGAACGCGTCGAGCAAGCGCGTCTGCTCGCTCGCCTCGAACAAGCGTTGGTGCTCGTTCTGCCCGTGGATTTCCACGAGCAACGCGGCGAGCTCGCGCAACACCTTCTGCGTCACCGGACGATGGTTGATCCACGCGCGCGAGCGGCCTTCGCTCGACAGCGTGCGGCCGAGGATCAGCTCGCGCTCCGCGTCGTGCGCGAGCTCCGACCATTCCTCGTGGATCGCGGGCAATGCGCTCGCGAACCAGTGCGCGAGCTCGCTGTCGCGCAGGCTTTCCGCAGCGAGCGCGAAGCGGCCTTCGACGCGCGCTTCCTTCGCGCCCTGGCGCACGAGCGAGCTCTTCGGACGCTCGCCGAGCAAGAGCTCGAGCGCGCCGATCAGCAAGCTCTTGCCCGCGCCGGTCTCGCCGCTGATCACGTTCAGGCCGGGGCCGAACGCGAGGCTCGCGTGCTCGAAGAGCGCGAGATCGTCGATCGAAAGCTCGAGCAGCATCGCGTGGCCAAGGATCGCAAAGCCCGCGCGCGGGTTGCAAGCGAGCCGGACGATCGCGCTCGAGCGCGGCGATGCACGCCGCGCAAAGCACCGGCGCGCGGCTCAGTCGGGCATCTTCGTGCGCGCGAGCTCTGCGAAATGCGCGGCGCGCGCACCGGACTTCGTGCCCGAGTACTTCGCCGCGAGCGTCTCCGCGCGACGCACGTTCGCGTCGTCGAAGGGCTCGCGCTTGGCGATCTCCGCGAAGAAGGCCGAGACCTCCTTGTCGCCGTCGCGCTCGAGCGCGAGCTCGGGCGCGCCGCCGCGCTGCACCGCTTCGAGCGCGAGCGTCTCCAGCTCGCCGCTGCCCTTGACGGCTTTCGCGAGCCGCGCCGCGAGCGTTTGCGCGGCGAGCACGCGGCCTTCGTCGAACATGCGCTGCGCACGCGCGATGCGCTGCTTCGTGCGCGCGATGAACAGCTCGCGCGTCGCTTCCGCTTCGTTCGTGCCGACGCGATCGCACGCCGCGAGCGCAGCGGTCACGTCGTCACCGAGGAACGCGCTCCAAGCGGGGCGCAGCGCAGCGGGCGCATCCGCCGGCGGCTCCTTGCTCTTCTGCACCTCGGCCGCGAGCGCTTCCTCGAGCTTGTTGCCGAGCGTCACCGGGTTGCCTTGGATCACGACATGACCGTCGACGCCGATCAACGCGCTCTCCGGCAGCATGTTGCCGTTCATCGGAACGGGTTGCTCCTCGGTCCACAGCGCCGCGGTGCCCATCCACTTGCGCCGCCACGCGAACGCTTCGAATTGATCGCGCGGAGTGCCTTGGCACTCGACGAGCACGACCTGCAACGCGTCGCCGTACTCGTCCTGCAGCTTCAACGCGCTCGGCACCGCGTAACCGATGCACGGCGGGCAATGCGTGCCCCAGAAATCGACGAGCACCGGCTTGCCGCGCAGATCGTCGAGCCCCGTCACGCCGAGCGCGTTGATCGGCGGCTTGCGAAACTTCTGCGCGGCGTGCTTCTCGCCCGCGCGCGTGAGCGTCACGAACGTCACCGCCAACGCGGCGATGCCGAGCGCGAACGAGAGCTCGAGAGCGTGCTTCATGGTGCGTGTTCCTGATCGGACCGAGCGCATGCACGCTACCCGCGCTCGCCGATGCTCGCAACGAACGCACTCCGCGTGATGCGCGAGCGCGCGTCGAGCGGCTAACGCAGCGACTTGCGCGGGATCTGCGCGCGCAGGCGCTCGAGCTCCGCGCGCGCTTGCGGCGGCAGATTGCCGGCGAGCGCTTGCTCGAACTCCGCGTCGGCGAGCTCCCATGACTCCGCGCCCGCGCATTCGAGCGCGCGGCCGGCGTGGATCAGCGTGCCTTCGGAGATCTGCTCGGCGAGCGGCACGACTTGCTCGATCTCGCACCACGGCTCGGAGAGGAACACCTCGCGCACGCGCACGACGAGCTCGTAGCGCGCGTACGTGCGCGCGCTGCCGATCGCCCATGCGCACGCGGTCTCGCGGCGCACGAACAAGCGCACGCGCGGCGCTTCGAAATCCGAGACGAGCCACGGGAACTGCTCGTCGGTCCACGCTTGGATCGCGGCGAAGTCCTGCGTGCCGAAGCGCGTGACGTACGGGTTCCAGCTCGCGACTTGCGATTGGAATTGGACGCGCACGCGCACGAGCTCGCCCAGATGGCGCTCGGGATGCGCGGCGAGCTCACGCCACGGAAGCGTCGGCGGCGTCGCATCGGTCGCGACCTCGCTCGCGCTCGAAAGCGGTGCGCGCGCGACGCCGACGTCTTGCGCGCCGATCATCAACGCGATCGCGGCGCAGAACAGCTTCGAGCGGTGAGGGACGAGCGATCGCATCGGATGCGACGGTCGAGCGACGCCCGAGCCGTCGTCGGATCTATCGACGGATCGCGGAATTCCCTGAAGCGCGCGCTCAGACGATCTTCCGGCCGCCGACGTGCACCGAGCGCAGCGCGAGATCGTCGGGCGCGAGCGTGATGAAGTCGGCGTACAGGCCCGGACGCAGCTCGCCGAGCTCGCGCTCGAGCCCGAGAGCGCGCGCGGGCGTCGTGCTCGCCATCGTGAGCGCTTCGACGACGCCGAGCACGCCGCGCTGCGACAGTCGCTGCACCATCTCGAGCTGCGACGACGCCGAGCCCGCGAGGCGCGGTGCATCGCCTGGGTGCTTCGGCGCGTAGTACGCCGCGCCGTCACGCACGAGGTGCTCGCGTCCGTGCCAATGGAACACGTCGCACCCGGTCCCCGCTCCGCGCAACGCGTCGCTCACCAAGCACAAGCCCTGCGCGCCGCGCGCGCGCAGCGCGAGCCCGAACGCGTCCGCGCCGACGTGCACGAGATCGCCGATGATTTCCGCGTGGAGCGCGCCGTCGCCGAGCGCGAAGCCCGCCAAGCCGACCTCGCGGTGGTGCAGCGGCGCCATCGCGTTGAACAAGTGCGTCGCTCCGCTCGCGCCCGCGCGTGCGGCGGAGCGCGCGACCGCGGCGCTCGCGCGGCTGTGACCGAGCGAGACGCGCACGCCGCAGCGCACGAGCTCGGCGATGAGCTCGTTCGCGCCGTCGAGCTCGGGCGCGAGCGTCATCGTGCGCACGCCGCGGCCGCCGCCGCTCGCGTCGCCGAGGATCGCGCGCAATGCGCCGACCGACGGCAGCGCGAGATCCTCGACCGGCAACGCACCGGCCGAGCCCGGATCGACGAACGGACCTTCGAGATGCAAGCCGACGACGCGCGCAGCGAGCGTCGCGCGCTCGACGTCGCGCCAAAGCTGCGCGCATTGCTCGCCGAGCAATGCCGGCGCGCGCGGAAAGAGCGTGGGTTGGAAGCTCGTCGTTCCCGCGCGCGCCAGCGCGCGCGACATCGAAGCGACGTCCTCGAGCGGATCGAAGCCACCGAAGCCGTGGACGTGCAAGTCGATCAAGCCCGGCGCGACGATCGGCAAGCCGTCGCCGCCGATCTCGCCTTCGACGTCGACGCGCGTGATGCGCGCGCCGCTCCATGCGAGCGTGCCGGTGAGCAGCTTGCCGTCGACGACGAGCTTGCCGCGCAGCGTGCTCACGCGTCTCCGCCGCGCACGCGCGCGCCGTCGCGGCGTGGGCTCAAGTAGCACAGGCCCGAGGTGCCGTACTGCCGCACGTCGACGTCCGCGGGGCTGCGCAAACGCAGCATCTCGAGCGCGCGCGCCGGCGCGTGCAGCACGAGCATCCCGCTCGGATCGAGCTCGGTCTCGAGCAACGTCTCGATCAGCGCGAGCAACTTGGGCCGCGCGTGCACGTCATCGAGCATCGCGTACGGCGGATCGAGGAACACGAGATCGAAGCGCGCGGGAGCCGCGGCGCCGTCGGCCGATTCGACGGCATCGTGCCAGCTCGACTGCAGCAACGCGTTCGCGCGCACGACGCGCGCGCGCTCGCCGAGCCCGAGCTCCGCGACGTTGCGCTTGAGCACCTCCAACGCGGCGGACCCGCGCTCGACGAGCCGCGCATGGCGCGCGCCGCGGCTCAACGCCTCCAAGCTCAAGCTCCCGCTGCCCGCGAACAGATCGAGCACGAGCGCCGACTCGACGCGGTTGCCGAGCGTCGAGAACAACGCCTCGCGCACGCGATCGAGCATCGGCCGCGTGCTCTCGCCCGGTGGCGCCGCGATCCGTCGACCGCGCAGCTCTCCCGCGATGATGCGCATCCGATGAAGGTACAAAAGCGCGCGTGCGCCGCGCGCGCGACGCTAAGATCTGCGCCTCGCAATGGCGCGGATCCGGCTCCAGATCAACATCGATCACGTGGCGACATTGCGCCAAGCGCGCCGCGAGACGTTCCCGGATCCGATCGCTTGGGCGTTGCACGCCGAGCGCGCCGGCGCGGACGGGATCACCTGTCACCTGCGCAAGGATCGCCGCCACATCCAGGACGCGGACGTGCGCGCGCTGCGCAAGCGGATCGGGACGCGCTTGAACCTCGAGCTGTCGCTCGAGCCCGAGATCGTCGCGATCGCGCTGCGCTCGGGCGCCGACGAGTTCTGCGTCGTGCCCGAGAACCGCAAGGAGATCACGACCGAAGGCGGGCTCGACGTCGTGCGCGAGCGCAAGCGCTTGGCGCGCGCGATCCCTGCGCTGGCGCGCACGCGCGGCGTCGTGAGCTTGTTCATCGATCCCGATCGCGATCAGATCGCGGCGTCGAAGGAGAGCGGCGCCGAAGCGATCGAGCTGCACACCGGGTCGTACGCGCACGCGCGCGGCACGGCCAAGAAGCGCGAGCTCGCGCGCTTGGCGCGCGCCGCGGAACACGCGCACGCGCTCGGATTGCACGTGCACGCGGGCCACGGCCTCGACTACGACAACGTCGGGCCGGTCGCCGCGCTCCCGCACGTGGAAGAGCTGAACATCGGTTTTGCGATCGTCGCCCGCGCGTTGGAGGTGGGCGTGCACGCAGCCGTCAGGGACATGCGAGACTTGATCCGACGAGGAGCTTTGGTCGCCCGATGATCGCTCAACATCCCAAGTGTCGTTTCGCCGGCAGCTACGTCGCGCTCGTGACGCCGTTTCGCGGCGGACAGATCGACTACGCCGCGCTGCAGGACCTGATCCAGTTCCACATCGCCAACGGCACCGACGGTCTCGTGATCGCGGGCACGACCGGCGAGGCGGCAACGCTCAACGAAAACGAGCGCCGCGCGCTGATCGAGACCTCCGTCGCCGTCGCGCGCAAGCGCTTGCCGATCCTCGCGGGCGTCGGAACGAACAACACGAGCCAGACCGTCGACATCGCGCGTTGGGCCGCGGGCACGGGCGTCGACGGATTGCTCGTCGTCACGCCTTACTACAACAAGCCGAGCCGCCGCGGGCTCGTCGGCCACTACTCGCGCGTCGCCGAAGCGGTCGATCTGCCGATCGTGCTCTACAACGTTCCGTCGCGCACGAGCGTCGACATGGTGCCCGAGGTCGTGGCCGAGCTCGGCGCGCGCTACAAGCACGTCGTCGCGGTCAAGGAAGCGCTCGCATCGACCGAGCGCGTGAAGCGCCTGCTCGGCGAGACCGACGTCGCGGTGATCTGCGGCGACGACGCGTCGATCGCGGACTTCATGAGCTTGGGCGCGGTCGGCGTGATCGGCGTGTTGAACAACATCGTGCCGAAGCAATGCGCGGAGCTCGTGCGCTGCGCAGCGCCCGGCGGCGACACCGTGCGCGCGGCGCAGCTCGTCGAGTCCTTCGCGCCGCTCATCCGCGATCTGTTCATCGAGTCGAGCCCGGTGCCGGTGAAGACGGCGCTCGGTCTCATGGGCCTGTGCGGCGACGAGGTGCGCCTGCCGCTCGCGCCGCTCGAGGACGCCAATCGCAAGAAGCTCGAAGCGACGTTGCGGGCGAGCAAGCTGATCCGCTGACGGCCGTCGATTCACGGCGCGCTTCGGCTCGGCCGACGCGCAGCGAGCGCGCGCTCGGCGCTCTCGTTTTCGCGGCCGCTGCTGGATTGGCATGGCGGCGGCCAAGTTGGCCGAATTTCCGCCTCGGCACCGGTTGGAAACGGCCTCGCTGTGCCATCCGACGCTGGTATGCGCGTTGCTTTCGGCTGCGCGTCATGGCGGACCAATTCACTCGCAAGTCTCAGGAAGCCCTTGCCAACGCACAGTCGCTCGCGCAGAGCGCCGGCCATCCCGAGCTCGTGCCCGCGCACCTCGCGGTCGCGCTGCTCGACGAGCCCGAAGGCGTGATGTCGGCGGTGTTGCAGAAGCTCGAGGCCGATCCGCGCGTGCTCGCGGCCGAGTTGCGCCAACAGCTCGAGCGCTTGCCGCGCTCGAAGGGCGGACAGCTCGGCGCCTCGCGCGCGCTGCAAGAGGTCTTGAACGAGGCGTCATCGATCGCGAAGCGCTTGAGCGACGAGTACGTCTCGACCGAGCACTTGCTGCTCGCGCTCGCGCGCAAGGGCGGACCCGAAGTCGGCGGCCTGCTCGCGGCGCGCAACGTGCGCGCGGAACGCGTCGAGGCGGCGCTGCAGGAAGTTCGCGGCGGCCGCAAGGTCACCACGCCCGATCCGGAGGCGACGTTCGACGCGCTGAAGAAGTACGCCCGCGATCTGACCGCGGAAGCGGCGGCCGGCAAGCTCGATCCCGTCATCGGCCGCGACACCGAGATCCGGCGCGTGATGCAGGTGCTCTCGCGCCGGCGCAAGAACAACCCCGTGCTGATCGGCGATCCGGGCGTCGGCAAGACGGCGATCGCCGAAGGTCTCGCGAACCGCATCGTCGCGGGTGACGTTCCCGAGGGCCTCAAGGGCAAGAAGGTGATGGCGCTCGACATCGGCGCGCTGCTCGCGGGCGCGAAGTACCGCGGCGAGTTCGAGGAGCGCCTCAAGGCCGTGCTGGGCGAGATCGCGGCCGCCGGCGGCAACATCGTGCTGTTCATCGACGAGCTGCACACGCTCATCGGCGCGGGCGGCGCGGAAGGCGCCGTGGACGCGGCGAACATGCTCAAGCCGGCGCTCGCGCGCGGCGAGCTGCACTGCATCGGCGCGACGACGCTCGACGAATACCGCAAGCACGTCGAGAAGGACGCGGCGCTCGAGCGGCGCTTCCTGCCCGTGCTCGTCGGCGAGCCGAGCGTCGAGGACACCGTCGCGATCCTGCGCGGCTTGAAGGAGCGCTACGAGGTGCACCACGGCGTGCGCATCCTCGACGAAGCGCTCATCGCCGCGGCGCGCCTCGCGGATCGGCACATCACCGACCGGTTCATGCCCGACAAGGCGATCGACTGCGTCGACGAGGCCGCGGCTCAACTGCGCTCGGCGATCGACTCGCTGCCGCCCGAGCTCGACACGCTCGAGCGCAAGATCCGTCAGCTCGAGATCGAGCGCACCGCGCTCGCGAAGGAGGACGGACGCGACGTGAAGAAGCGCATCGACGGCATCGCGGCCGAGCTCGCCGAGCTCAACGAGGAAGCCGGCGCGCTGCGCGTGCGTTGGGCGAACGAGAAGGAGCTGATCACGACGATCCGCGCCGGAAAGCTCTTGATCGAGTCGCTGCGCGAGGAAGCGACGCGCACCGAGCGCGAAGGCAAGTACGAGCGCGTCGCGGCGATCCGCTACGGCGAGTTGCCCGAGGCGCAGAAGAAGCTCGAGGCCGCGGTCGCGAAGCTCGATCGAGTGCAAGCCGACGGTGCGTTGCTGCCCGAGGCCGTCGACGCGGAGCTCATCGCGCAGGTGGTCAGCCGCTGGACCGGCATCCCCGCGTCACGCTTGCTCGAAGGCGAGCGCGAGAAGCTCCTGCACATGGAAGATCGCATCGGCGAGCGCGTGATCGGACAACGTCACGCGATCGAGGCGATCAGCCAAGCGGTGCGGCGCGCGCGCGCCGGCTTGCAGGAGACGACGCGTCCGTTGGGCTCGTTCCTCCTGCTCGGGCCGACGGGCGTCGGCAAGACCGAGCTCGCGCGTGCGCTCGCGGAGTTCTTGTTCGACGACGAGAAGAACATCGTGCGCATCGACATGAGCGAGTACATGGAGAAGCACAGCGTGAGCCGCTTGATCGGCGCGCCGCCGGGCTACGTCGGCTACGACGAAGGCGGTGCGTTGACCGAGGCCGTGCGACGCAAGCCGCACTCGGTCGTGCTCTTCGACGAGGTGGAGAAGGCGCACGCGGACGTGTTCAACGTGCTCTTGCAGATGCTCGACGACGGGCGCCTGACCGACGGGCAGGGACGCACGGTCGACTTCACGCAGACGCTCGTGCTGATGACGAGCAACATGCGCCACGTCGATCAGGTGCGGCAGTTCTTCCGCCCCGAGTTCGTGAACCGGCTCGACGAGATCCTCGTGTTCAACTCGCTCACGGCGGATCAGATCGGCGCGATCGTCGAGGTGCAGCTCAAGCGCATCCAACGCCATCTCGCGGAACAGGAGATCCAGCTCGAGCTCACCGACGCAGCGAAGCGGCGCTTGGCGGAGGAAGGCTACGACCCCGAGTTCGGCGCGCGTCCGCTCAAGCGCGCGATCCAGAAGCACGTGCAGAACCTGCTCGCGGACGCGATCTTGACCGGCAAGCTCGTGCGCGGCGACACCGCGCGCATCGACTACGTCGACGGCGCGTTCCGCGTCGAGCCGTTCGCGCGCGCTCCGGATGCGGAGCTGATCCACACGTGATGCACGTGTGCTCGATGTGCTCGTCGCGTGCGCGCGCGACGAGCGCGTGAGCGCTGCTGTGACGCGCACGCAGCGCGCGCACGAAACGAAACCGCCAGGTCGACGTGCTCGGCATCGGCCGAGCCGCGAACCTGGCGGTTCGAGTCGGTGGACGAGGTCGACCTAGACCATGTCCTTGAGCGCCTTCATCGCGCGGATCTTCACGACGTTGCGCGCGGGCTTCGCCTTGAACATCACTTCTTCCTTCGTGAAGGGGTTGATGCCCTTGCGCGCCTTCGTGGCCGGCTTGCGGACGACGACGACCTTCATCATGCCGCCGATGTTGCACATGCCCGGACCGCTCTTGCCGAGGTCGGCCGCGAGGACCTTCGACATCGTGTCGAAGACCGAGGCGACTTGCTTGCGGCTCAGATCGGTGTTGTCGGCGATCGTCGTGTAGAGCTCGCCCTTGCTGCGCGGCTTGCTCGCGGCGGTGATCTTCTTGGCCTTGGGCGCCATGGTGGGTTTCTTCTTCGCAGTCTTCTTCGCCATCGTGTTCTCCGTGTGTTGTTGCGAGGTGGACGCCGTCGAGGTGGGCGAGCCGAGTGACCAAATCACCGCGTTTTCGCCGTCTTTCGCGCCGAGTCTGCTCGCGAATGCTTGTTTTCAAGCACTTTTCGCGTCGTCGCGCAAGTGCCGAGATGCACTGCGCTCGGGATTTCTTTCGAGCGTGCTCGGCTTCGACGTGCACGAAACGGCCTGAAAAATGGCCTCCGCGCGACCTTCGAGCGCGCGCGAGCGACGCACTCGAAACGTTCGCGATCGTTTCGAATCGACGTGCTCGCCGAACACGCGCGCGACGCGCGACGCGTGCGTTCGGGCTCGCGCGACGTGCGCACGCGCTCGATCGCGGCGCGGCGCGAGCGCTCGTCTCGGTCGAGCTTGCGGTCGCAGCCGGCGGGGCCCGCGAGCCTCCGCGCACGTGAAAGCAGCGTCATCCACGCTCGCGAGCGCTCCCGCGTAGGCTGCGCACGGTCCGCGGATCGCGCTCACGAGCGCCGCGCGGGCCGTGCCGAGCCCGCGCCGAGATCTCGCGCGAGCCCGTCCGACCCAGATCCAACTACGAGGAAACGATGAGAATCACGGCCTTCACCCTGTCGCTGCTCGCGCTGTCCGCCCTCGCCACGAACACCGTCCACGCCGGCCAAACCAAGCAGAAGCCGGCGCCGGCGCCCGCGCACAAGACGCCCGCACCGGCTCCCGCGCCCAAGCCCGTCGAGAAGAAGCCCGTCGAAGCGACCCAGCCGCGCAAGGCGCTCGCCGTCGGCGCGGAGACCGACGCGTCGATCTCGCTGCCTGATACGAGCGGCAAGCAGCACAGCCTGAAGGACTACCGCGGCAAGATCGTCGTGATCGACTTCTGGTCGTCCGCGTCGCCGTCCTACGACAAGCGCCTCGCGCAAGTCTTCGAGGAGTACGGCAAGAAGAACGTCGTGTTCCTCGCGATCGCCTCGGACAAGAGCGACAGCGACGGCAGCTCGCCCGACCAAGCGAAGCGCATCCAGGACTACCTGCAGAAGAACAACATCGCGTTCCCGGTGCTCATCGACAAAGGCAACGTCGTCGCCGACAAGTTCGGCGCCGAGACCACCGCGCACGCGTTCGTGATCGATGCCAAGGGCATCGTGCGCTACATGGGCGCGATCGACGACGATCCGAAGGGCGAGCACGCGGACAAGTCGGCCGCGTATCTGCGCCAAGCGCTCGACGCCGTGATCGCGGGCAAGGACGTGCCGACGCCGACGACCAAGCCCAACGGCGCGCCGATCCAGCGTGCGCACCACGAGGCACCCGCCGACGCCGGCAGCAAAGCGCCGCCGGCGAAGAAGTAGCGCGCTCCACTCGAACGATCGGAAGCGGGGATCGTGCGACGAGATCTGGGTCGAGGCACTTTCTCCCGGGGGCCGAGCGCAAGCTCGGCCCTGTTCGTTTCGAGACGGCGACGGCGAGCTCCGCCGCCTTCGATCGAGGCCGAGCACGCGCTCGTGATGGCACGCACGACCCCGCCAGAGGCCTCCGCAGCGCGAGTATTATACTTGTGCGTATATTCCGCCGGTTCGTAGGCTCCCGCCATGTTCATCGGACGCGAGCCTGAAACGCAGTTCCTCGAGGAGCTCTCGAGCTCCGGCAAGCCCGAGCTCTTCGTGCTCTACGGCCGCCGGCGCGTGGGCAAGACCGAGCTGCTCCAGCAGTTCTGCCGCGGTCGTCGCGCGGTCTACTTCCTCGCCGCGCAGGTGCGCGAGAAGGACAACCTGCGCGCGTTCCGCGATGCGCTCCAAGAGGGCATCGACGATCCGCTCGCGGGAAGCGTCGAGTTCCCCGACTGGACCGCCGCGCTCAACTTCGTCGCGGAGCGCGCGCGCGACGAGCGCTTGGTCGTCGTGCTCGACGAGTTCCCCTACTTGTGCGAGTCGACCAAGGGCCTGCCCTCGCAACTCCAACGCTTCTGGGACACGCGCGGCAAGGCGAGCAAGCTGATGCTCGTCCTGTGCGGCAGCCAGGTCTCGTTCATGGAGAACGAGGTGCTCGCGGAGCGCTCGCCGCTCTTCGGTCGGCGCACCGCGCAACGCCGGCTCGAGCCGCTCTCGCCGGAGAGCGTGCTGCCGTTCTTTCCGAAGTGGAGCATGCGCGACCGCGTGCTCGCCTACGCGATCCTCGGCGGGATGCCCGCGTACCTGCGGCGCTTCGACGATTCGCGCTCGCTCTTCGAGAACGTCGCGCGCGAGTGCTTGCGGCCCGAGGGCTACCTGTTCGACGAGGTGCAGTTCCTGCTGCGCTCCGAGCTTTCGAATCCCGCGACGTACAACAGCCTGCTCGCCGCGATCGCGCGCGGCTCCGAGAAGGTCGGCGACATCGCGCTCGATGTCGGCGTCGATTCGACGACCGCGAACAAGTACCTGTCGACGTTGCGCGAGCTGCAGCTCGTCGAGCGCGACGTGCCGCTCACCGATCCCGATCCGTTGCGCTCGCGACGCGGTACGTACCGCGTCGCGGATCCCTTCCTCGCCTTCCATTTCAGGCACATCCAGCCGCATATCAGCCTGATCCACGCCGGCCGCGGCGCACGCGTGCTCGAGGAGTTCATCCAGCCCGACGTCGAGCGCTTGTACGACCAAGCGCGCCTTGCGTTCATCGTCGCGCACTTGCGCGCACGAGCCGCCGAGCTCGTCGACGATGAGATCGTCGAGGTCGGACGCTTCGCCGGCCGCTTCGTGCGCGCCGTCGCGCGCACCGCGAGCGGCGGAGCGGTCGCCGCGATCGTGATGCCCGATGGGCAGACGCCCACGAAGCTTCTCGAGCAAGAGCTCGCGGAGATCACGCGTGCGATGGGACCGCGCATCGCGAAGCTCGTGTACGGTCTCACCGCGAAGCCGCAACGTCCGCTCGAGGTCGAGACGGTTCCGGACGGAGAGTTGGTCTGATGCCGATCGACGATCGCTTCCAGGAGTACTTCGCGGCGCTCGATCGCGCGGGCAACAAGGATCGTTGCTACCTCTGCCGCCGCACGCCGGCCGAGGTGAAGCGTTTCTTCGGCTTCGAGGAGGACGGCCTGCCGCTGCGCGCGGTCGAGTTCGGCATCGAGGACGTCGCGCTCGAGGAAGCCGACATCATGAGCTACCGCGGTCCGCGGCCCGTGTGCGCGGTGTGCCAGCTCAACTTCGACGCGATCTTCGCGCTCGACGAGCACGCGACGCTCGCGGAGCTCATCCGCCAGATGGAAGAGCGGCGCGAGTTCCTCTGGCCGCGGCGCTGAGCGCGATCGAGCAAGACGCGCGATCTCGGTGCGGCGTCGAACCGGACGGCGTCACGGCGCGCGCGCCTCGCCGCGACGCGGAGCGCGATCGAGCGACGCCGCGAGCGCTCCGCCGCGCGTCTTGCAGCGCGACGGCCGCCGCGACGGCGAAAAACAAGTGGCGTTCGACCACTTCCGGCGCGTCGGCGGGCGTCCCAGGATGCGCGCCACAACGGGGCGGCGGTAGAATTCGTGCCCTGCCACCCGCCGACGCGTCGCCGCGTCCGCGCGCGAACGCCGCACGCTGCCCGTCAGCGCGTCGGCATCGATTCGAGCCAACCTTCGAAGAAGTGAATGCCATGTACGACCCTGATCTCGTCAAGCCGATGCGCGAGGAGCTCACACGCCTGGGCGTGAAGGAGCTGCTCACCCCGACCGATGTCGAATCCGCCGTCAAGCAGCCTGGCACGACGCTCGTCTTCGTGAACTCGGTCTGCGGGTGCGCCGCCGGCGGCGCGCGGCCCGGCCTGCGCATGTCGCTCATGAACAAGAAGAAGCCCGATCACCTCGTGACGGTCTTCGCGGGCATGGAGACGCAAGCGGTCGAGAAGGCGCGCGAGTACTTCAAGCCCTACCGCCCGAGCTCGCCGCAGATCGGCCTGCTCAAGGACGGCAAGCTGGTGAAGATGATCCAGCGCCAAGACATCGAGGGCAAAGATCCGGCGAGCGTCGCGAAGGCGTTGTCGGAGGCCTACAACGAGTTCTGCTGATCGTCCGCCTCGCGATCGTTTCGCGCGTCGCGCCGGATGAACGGCGCGACGCGCGATGTCATGTAGGCTCCGCACGGATCGCAACGAGCCCGCGATGAACGACGAAGCACGCCTCCAGCTCGCGCAAGCCTTACTGCAGGAAGCGGTCTATCGCTCGCGCGCGAGCCAGGCGCTCACGAGCGCGCTGCGCAAGCCGCCCGGATCCGACGCGGGCAACTGCGGCCTGGGTGAGAAGGCCGCGATCGAGCTCGACCTCGACGAACGCGGCCGCGCGCTGTTCGACGAGCTGTGGACGCGCAGCGGCGCAAGCTGCGACCTCGCGCGCGTGCACGCGACGATGACGCGCTGGATCAAGCAGCAGGACGCGCTCGATCGGAAGCTGAATCACTTCCTCAAGGACTTCCGCCAGCGCAACGGCTTCGACCGCACGCGCTACAGCCCCGAGACGACGAGCGCGTACGACGCGGGCTTGGCCGAGCTGCATCGCGAGCAGGACGAGGCGCGCAAGGCGGCCGCGCTCGAGCTGCTCGAAGCTTGAACGTCCGCGGCTCGCCACGCCGGTGCGCTCGCGGTTGCTCGCGGCTCGGCGTCCGAGCGTGAAGATTCGCGTCGCGCGATCGCGGCCCGTCGCGTCAGCGCCGAGTCACGGCTTCTTGACGTGCGTGTTCCAGTAGATCGAAAGCTTCAGCCCGCAGTGCGAGCACGCGTTGTCGCCGCGCGGCCATTCCTCGACCTCGTTGCACGCGGGACATGCGAAGCGCACGGCGCGCTCGACCGGCGGCGGCGGCGCGACAGCGTCTTCCGCGCGCTTCGCTTGCGCTTCGTCCGCCGGCCAGTGCAGGTGCATGAACAATCCGCAGTCCGTGCACGCCGCGACGCCTTGCGTCCAATCGACGCGCGTGCCGCAGCGCGGACATGCGAAACGCACGCTCGGCAGACGGCGGTTGTTGCGCTCCACGAAGCCGCGATCCTTGCCGTAGAAGGGCAGCATGATCCACGCCGTCAGCGTCAATGCGCCGAACACCGCGAGCGCGATCTGCAAGCCGACGCCGTGCTCGGGCAACACGAACCACAACGCGGCGAACGTTCCCGCCCACAACACGACCGGGACGAACACCATGCGCAGCCACACGCGCTCCGCCGGCAACGCGACGAGCGAGAACCCGACCGCTTGCGCGAGCCCGATCGTGAGCGCGGTCAAGCCTTGCGCCGTGCGCACGACGATGTCGAGCTCCTGACCGAGCGCCGTCCACACGAACGCGCCGAGCGAGCAGCTCGCCGGCATCAGCCCCAAGATCGCGAGCTTGCGCGTGCGCGCCGCACGCAGCCCGAGCACGAACACCCACAGCGAGACGGCGATCAGCACGCTGCCTGCAATCGCTCGAAGCATGGCGCCATCTTCGTCACACGCGCGACGTTTGCCATGCGCGCGCGCCGAAAAAGCTCGCGCTGCGTGCATCCCGCTCGCGCTCGCGACCGCGCGTTCGCAAGGCGCGAGTGCGCGCACGTTATGCTGCACGGCGTTGCGGGAGTGGCGAAATTGGCAGACGCGCGGGACTTAGGATCCCGTGGAGCAATCCGTGGGGGTTCAAGTCCCCCCTTCCGCACCACGCGCGACGTCGCGGCGTGCGCTTTCGATCGCGCGCGAGCGCGTCAGCTCGTCGGCTCGAACAGCTCGTTCTTCGCGAGGCCGCTCTTGTGGCCGTACCACTGCGCGAACGTCCACAACGTCTTCCACGCGTAGATCGACGAGTTCTTGAAGTTGATGCTGCTCGCCTCGTCGAAGTAGCGCACCGGCACCGGCACGTCGCCGAGCTTGAAGCCGTGGTGCACGCACTGCACGAGGAACTGCGAGTCGAAGACGAAGCCGTCCGCGTTGCGTCGGTACGGGATCGTGTCGAGCACGCGGCGCGAGTACGCGCGGAAGCCGCTGTGCCATTCGCCGAGGTTCTGGCCCGACAGCATGTTCTCGATGATCGTGAGCCCGCGGTTGGCGAAGTACTTCGACTTCGGCATGCCGCCCGCGAGCGCTTCCGCGCGCGTGCGGATGCGGTTGCCGAGGATCACGTCGCAGATGCCGTGGCGCAGGATCTCGATCGCGGTAGGGATCATGCGCGCGTCGTACTGATAATCCGCGTGGATCATCACGACGAAATCGGCGCCGTGCGCGCGCGCGGTGTCGTAGCACGTCTTCTGGTTGCCGCCGTAGCCGGTGTTGCGCTCGTGACGGATCAACGTCACCGGCAAGCGCTGCGCGATCTCGACCGTGTTGTCGGGACTGCAGTCGTCGACGACGATCATCTCGGCGACGTGCTCCTTCGGAATGTCCGCGTAGACGCGCTCCAACGTGTTCGCGGCCTTGTATGCGGGCATGACCACGATCGTCTTCCAGGGCACCGGCATCCGACGCATTGTGAAGCAGCGCCGTGCGCGAAGCTACGGTGTCACGCTCCTTTCTGCGGTACCGCGTCAGTCACCCTTCTGCAGCTTGCGCGTCGCTCGCGAAGGCGTACAGCGCGCGCATGCTCGCAAGCTGCAGAAGGGTGACTGACGCGGTACTGCAGAAACGTGATTGACACCGTATCCTCCGCGCGTTGAACGGCGGGATGAGCTCGATGCTGCGCGCGCGTGCGCATGCTTTGGTTGTGATCGCGCTCGTCGCGTGCGCGGCTTGCGCGGATCGAGCGCAGCCTGCTGGGCCGGCGCGCAGGGTCCTGCTGATCTCGTGCGACACGCTGCGTGCGGATCATCTCGGCGTGTACGGCTACGCCGCGCCGACGAGTCCCGCGGTCGATGCGTTCGCGCGCGAGTCGCTCGTGTTCGACACGGCGTACTGCAGCGCGCCGTGGACCGGACCGTCGCTCTCGAGCTTGCTCACCGGGCTCTTGCCCGACGAGCTCGGCGTCCCCGGCGGCAATCGCTTTCCGCTGCCGCCTCAAGCGGTGACGATCCCCGAAGTGCTGCGTGAAGCGCGCATCGAGAGCGCGGCGGTCGTGTCGAACTGGGTGTTGCGCCGCCCCGATCGCGCGCACGGCGACGCGGGCGTCGCGCAGGGCTTCACGCACTTCGACGACGAGATGACGTCGAAGGAGAAGAACCGCGACTCGTTCGAGCGCCTCGCGCCCGAGACGACGGCCGCCGCGATCCGTTGGCTCGAAGAGCGCAAGCGCGGCGGCGACGATCGCTTCTTCATGTGGATCCACTACCAGGATCCGCACGGTCCGTACGCGCCTCCCGACGATCTCGCGGCGAAGTTCCCGCGCGCAACGAGTGACGAGCACGCGCTCACGCTCGGCACGACGAACAAGGGCAAAGGACAATTGCCCGCGTATCAAGCGCTCGACGGCGAGCTCGACCCCGCGTTCTACCGCGCGCGCTACGACGCCGAGATCGCGAGCTTCGACCGCGGGTTCGCGACGTTGATCGATTGGCTCGAGCGCAACGCGTGGTACGACGACGCGTTGATCGTGTTCACCGCGGATCACGGCGAGTCGCTCGGCGAGCACGACTACTGGTTTTGTCACGGCGAGAACGTGCAGCGCGAGGTCGTGCGCGTGCCGTTCATCGTGCACTACCCGCGCGGCACGCAAGGACCGAAGGTCGAAGCACGCGACGGTCAGCGCCGCACGAGCACGCTCGTGAGCCATCTCGACCTCTGGCCGACGTTGATCGAAGCCTTCGGGATCGCGCCGACGCCCAACCGCGGCGCGTCGTTGTTGCACGACACGCTGCCGAGCGAGCGGGTGTTCCTCCAGACGCTCGGATTGCCGGGAGCTCCCAATCGTTGCGTCGGCGTCAGCGACTCGACGCACCACCTCGTGCTCGCGCCGCAGTCGGCGCCGCGGCTCTTCGACGTCGCGAGCGATCCGGGCGAGCTGCACGATCTCGCGCCGACAAGCCCTGAGCTCGTCGAGCGCCTGCTCGATGCGCAGCGCGCGTTCCTCGCGCAACACGCGCGCACGCCGCTGAAAGCGCTGCAGCCGACGGCCGATTCGAAAGCCGAGCAGGCATTGCGCAAGCTCGGCTACACCGACGGCGACGACCACAAGTAGCCGTGGCGTCGTTCGCGCGCAGTTGCGATGCTCCGACGGCGATGAGCGCGAACGACGCGAGCGACTGCACGCCGTGGACACGCTCCGCGCGCGTCGCGTTCGCGGCGCTCGTGCTCGCGGCGAGCGCGAGCCTGTTGTGGCTCGTGCATCCGTACTACGAGGCGACGACCGGCACGAACGACGGCTCGATGTACATCATCAGCGCGCGCGCTCTGCTCGCCGGTGAAGGCTACGCGTACCTCGGCCGACCGTTCACCGTGCGGCCACCGGGCATGTCGGTCGCGATCGCGCCGCTGATCGCTTGGCGCGGGCTCGATTTCCACGCGTTGAACTTCTTGGTGAGCGCATTCGGCGTCGCCGGGATCGCCGCGCTGTTCGCGCTCGTGCGTCCGCGCTTGGGCACTTGGCTCGCGCTCGCGGTCGCCGCGTCGTTGTGGCTCAACCCCGCGTACCAGCACATGTGCAACCAGGTGATGTCGGACGTGCCCGGCACCGCGCTGCTGCTCGCGTGCTTGCTCGTCGAGCGTTGGACGCGCCGCGCGCCGTCGTGGCGGCGCGACGTCTTGCTCGGGATCGCGATCGCGCTCGCGGCGTACATGCGCACGATCAACGTGCTGCTCGTGCCGGCGATCGTCGGCGCGCGGGTGCTCGCGCAGTGGACGAGCGCGCGAGCGTCCGACGCGCAGCGCTTCGATGCGCGCGCGTGGTTGCGCTTCGCGCTCACGCGACTCGCGCCGCTCGCGCTCACCGCGTGGCTCCTGCTCTTGCCGTGGAGCATCCGCAACGAGCGCAACGCACCGCCCGCGCCCGTCGATCAGAACTACATCTACTCGTACTCGAGCGGCATGTGGAACGTCGACGTCGGCGATCCGTCGTCGCCGCACGTCACGCTCGGCGCGGTGCTCGAGCGCGTGCCCAAGCGCGGCCGTCAGATTCTCACGCAGCTCGGCAGCGCTCTGCAGCAGAGCGCCGGCAAGGCCGACGACTTCGGACGCAGCGAGGACTCGGCCGATTCGCGCGCTCCGGCGATCGTCGCGGGCGCCGTGCTCCTCGCGCTCGCGCTCGGAACGCTGCTGGTGAAGCGGCGCGCGTCGGAGCTGATGCTCTTCGGCGCGCTCGCCGTGCTCTCGATCTACTTCGGATTCCAGGACCGGCTCGTGCTGCCGATCTACGTGCTCGCGTTGCCCGCGGCGCTCGAGATGCTCGCGCTGCTCGGCGCGCGCTTCGCGCCGGGGGGCGCGCGCTTCGCGTCGATCGCACGCGCGCGCGTCGCGCTCGCGGTGCTCGTCGGCGTGCTCGCGCTCGTCTCGTTCAAGCCGCGCGCGGGTTGGGAGCAGATCGCGGCGACGCACGCCGCGTACGAGCGATTCTGCGCCGAGATCGCGCGCGCGCTGCCGCCCGACGCGCGCGTCGCCGCGTCGATCGGCTGGCACGACTCGGTCTACCTCGATCGCCCGGTGTACAGCTTGCTCTTCGCGATGCGCCGTAGCGGCAGCGCGAGCGGCGCGGAACGGGTGATCGACGCGTACGGGATCGACACCGTGATCATCGCGCCGCCGGAGAAGCAACTGCTCGCGTACTTCCAGAAGCGCTACGGCAACGCGCAACTCACGAGCGACGGCGGCGCGCTCGTGCGCGTGCGCAAGTGAGCCGCACGAGCGTCGATCGCGTCGCGACACCCCGCTACAATCGCCGCGCAACCGCATGAGCTCGCCCAAGCCGTCGCTGTCGGTCGTCGTGCCGGTCTACAACAGCGAAGGATCGTTGCGCATGCTCGTCGAGCGCCTCGCGCCGGTGCTCGCGTCCTGCGCGAGCGCGTACGAGCTGATCCTCGTCGACGATTGCAGCCGCGACGCGAGCTGGCGCGTGATCGGCGAGCTCGGACGTGAGCTCAACTGGGTCCGCGGCTTCAACCTGATGCGCAACTACGGCCAGCACAACGCGCTCTTATGCGGCATTCGCGCGGCGCGTCACGACGTCACGGTCACGATCGACGACGATCTGCAGAACCCGCCGGAGGAGATCCCGCGCTTGCTCGCGGCGCTCGCCGACCGCGACGTCGTGTACGGCACGCCGGAGCACGAGCGCCACGGCTTGTTCCGCGACCTCGCGTCGCAGGTGACGAAGCTCGTGCTGCAGAAATCGATGGGCGCGCAGACCGCGCGGCAGGTGAGCGCCTTCCGCGCGTTCCGCACCGAGCTGCGCTCGGCCTTCGCGAACTACCAGAGCGAGTTCGTGTCGATCGACGTGCTGCTCACGTGGGGCACGACGCGCTTCACCGCGATCGCGGTGCGCCACGACGCGCGCACGATCGGTGCGTCGAACTACGCGCTGCGCAAGCTCATGACGCACACGCTCAACATGGTCACCGGCTTCAGCGTGCTGCCGCTGCAGCTTGCGAGCGTGATCGGCTTCGTGTTCACGCTGCTCGGCTTCGCGCTGCTCGTCTACGTCGGCGTGAGCTACGTGCTGCGGCCGGCGCCGCCGGGCTTTCCGTTCTTGGCGTCGATCGTCGCGTTGTTCTCGGGCGCGCAACTCTTCGCGCTCGGCATCATCGGCGAGTACCTCGCGCGCATGCACTTCCGCATGCTCGATCGCCCGTGCTACGCGGTACGCAACGCGCTCGGATCCGAGCGCACCGGCGGTTGAGCGCGATGAGCTCGTCCACGCCGTGCCGTCTGCTCGAGTGGGACTCGCGTTTCTTCAAGCAGCGCATCGCGAGCTTCGACGACGCGCCGCTCGATCGCGCGCGGCTCGAGGGCGGCTTGCGTTGGTGTCGCGAGCACGCGATCGATTGCGTGTACCTCTTGTGCGCGGCCGACGACGCGGCGACGACGCGCGCGGCGCAGGAGCAGGGCTTCCGCGTCGTCGACGTGCGCGTGACGCTCGACGTCGTGCTGCAGAGCGAGCGCGAGCCCGCGCGCGAGCGCACGACCGATCTCGTACGCCCGGCGCGCGCGAGCGACGTGCCCGCGTTGCGCGCCCTCGCCGCGACGAGCCACACGACCTCGCGCTTCTACAACGACGGCCGCTTCGACGCGCGCCTCTGCGACGAGCTCTACGCGACGTGGATCGAGAACAGCGTGAGCGCCGGCTTCGCCGACGTCGTGCTCGTCGCGGAGGAGCAAGCGCAGCTCGCGGGCTACCTCACGTGCAAGCGTCGCGACGACGGCGCCGGTGAGATCGGCTTGGTCGCGGTCGCGCCGTTCGCGCAGGGTCACGGCATCGGCCGCGCGCTCGTCGAGCGCGGGCTCGCGTGGTTTCGCGAGCGGCGTTGCGCGCGCGCGAGCGTCGTGACGCAAGGCAACAACGTGCGCGCGCAGCGCCTGTACCAGAGCGCGGGCTTCCGCACCGCCGACGTGCGGCTGTGGCATCATCGCTGGCTCGACGCGCGCGAGCGCGACGCGCGATGAGCAACTACAGGATTCCGTTCAACAAGCCCTCGTTCGCGGGCAACGAGTCGCGCTACATCGCGGAGGCGATCGAGCGCGGCCACATCTCCGGCGACGGACACTTCACGAAACAGTGTCACGCGTTGCTCGAGCGCGAGCTCGGCGTGGGCAAGGCGCTGCTCACGACCAATTGCACGCACGCGCTCGAGATGTGCGCGTTCTTGCTCGAGCTCGGGCCCGGCGACGAGTTCATCGTGCCGTCGTTCGCGTTCGTGACGACCGTGAACGCGTTCGTGCTGCGCGGCGCGCGGCCCGTGTTCGCCGACGTGCGGCCGGACACGCTCAACCTCGACGAGCGCAAGCTCGAGGCGCTGATCACGCCGCGCACGAAGGCGATCGTCGTGCTGCACTACGCCGGCGTCGCGTGCGAGATGGACGAGATCCTCGCGATCGCCGCGCGCCATCGCATCCCGGTCGTCGAGGACAACGCGCACGGCTTGTTCGCGCGCTACAAGGGCCGTTATCTCGGCACGCTCGGCTGCCTCGCGACGCAAAGCTTCCACGAGACGAAGAACTTCACCTGCGGCGAAGGCGGTGCGCTGCTCGTGAACGACGCGCGCTACCGCGAGCGCGCGGAGATCCTGCGCGAGAAGGGCACGAACCGCAGCCGTTTCCTGCGCGGTCAAGTGCAGAAGTACACGTGGGTCGACGTCGGCTCGAGCTACTTGCCGTCCGACCTGCTCGCCGCGTTCCTGCTCGCGCAGCTCGAAGCGCGCGAAGCGATCCAAGCGCGACGCGCGCGAATCTGGCATCGATATGCGCGCGAGCTCGAGAGCTGGGCTGCGCTCATGGGCGTCACGCTGCCGCGCGTGCCCGCGCACTGCGAGCAGCCGTACCACATGTTCTTCATGCTGCTGCCGACGGAGGAAATGCGCTCCGCGTTGATCCAGCACCTCGAGGAGCAACGCATCCTCGCCGTCTTCCATTACCTGCCGCTGCACCTGTCGCCGATGGGACGGCGCTTCGGCGGACGAGAAGGCGACTGCCCGATCACCGAGAACGCGTCGAGCCGATTGCTGCGTGTGCCGTTCTTCAACGGCCTGAGCGAGGGGGAGCAGGGAGACGTGATCTCGGCGCTGCAGGGCTTTCGCCACGGCTGAAGCGCCGCATGAACCTGCTCCAGCGCGTTCGTCGGCAGGAACCCGCGCTGGGCGCAGCGCTGCTGATCTCCGCCGCGCTCTGTGTGCTCGCGTACGCGCTCAGCGGCAGAGACGGAATCGGTCTGCAGGACGAAGGCTTCGTGTGGTACGGCGTCATGCGCACCGCGCACGGCGGTGTGCCGCTGCGCGACTTCCGCTCGTACGACCCAGGCCGCTACGTGTGGAGTGCCGCTTGGTCGCTCGCGTTCGGCGACGGGCTGCTTGCGCTGCGCGCGAGCTGGGTCGCGTTCCAATTCGGCGGGCTCGTCGCTGGTCTGCTCGCGTCGAGCCGCGCGATCTCCCAGCGCTGGCTCTTGCCCGTGGTGGGAGCGCTGCTGCTCGCGTGGATGTATCCGCGGTGGAAGATCATCGATTGCAGCCTGACGCTCATCGCGGTTTACGCGGCCCTGCTCGCGTTCGAGAAACCGTCCGCGCGACGCACGTTCGCGATGGGCGCGGTCGTCGGCGCCGCGGCGTTCTTCGGGCGCAACCACGGCTTGTACACGGCCGTCGGCACGTTCGCGCTGCTCGCGCTGCGGGATCGCGCATCGCAGCGCGCGGCGTTCGCGCGCGCTTGCGTCGCGTGGGCGCTCGGGATCGTCGCGGGGTACGCGCCGATGTTGATCATGATCGTCGCCGTGCCCGGATTCGCCGGCGCATTCGCGGACTCGGTCGCGTTCTATCTGCGGCAGCCCGCGCTCAACGCGCCGCTGCCCGTGCCTTGGCCATGGACGATCGACTTCGGCGCTTCGGCGAACGCGTGGTCGGCTCTTGCGTTGGGTTCTTGGTTCGTGTTCCTGCCGATCTTGTCGCTGATCGCGATCATCGTCATTGCTCGCGCGCGGCGCGCGAAGCGCGGCACGACCGCGCTCCTCGTGAGTGCGAGCTGCATCGGGATCCCGTACTTGCACCACGTGTTCGTGCGCGCCGACGTCGCGCATCTTGCGCAAGGGATTCAGCCGTTCCTGCTCGCGTGCATGGCGATCGTGCCCGCGACGGGCCGAAAGCTTTCCATCCGAGAGTCCGCCGTCGTGCTCATCGCCGTGGGAAGCGCGTCGGCATTCGTGATCCTTCCGCGCTCCCCTTGGGGCAGAGCACTCGCACCGGATCGCGGTCGCCGAGAGTTGGTCGACTACGAGCTCGGATCGGATCGAATCCGCGTCGCGCAACCCATGGCCGCGCACTTGACGCAGCTACGCGCGCAGCTCGATCGCCACGTGCGCGCAGAGTCGGTTTGGTTACCGCCCGATCTGCTCGCGCTCTACCCTTGGCTTCGCCGCGAAGCGCCGGTGTGGGACATCTATCCTGCGTGGCGCGCCGATGATGCGGCGCAGCAACGCATGTTGGACGAGCTCGCCGGCGTGAACTGGGCGATCGCGATCGATCCCGCGCTCGAGAGCGAGCAGATCCTTCACCTTGCGGGCTCGTATCCACGCGTGTGGCGGATGTTCATGACCGACTTCGAGCGCGTCGACGCCCAGATGCCGCTCGGTCATTGGCTCCTGCATCGCCGCGGCGCTCGAGACGCGCGATGAACTGCCACCGCGTCGCGATCGGCTGGGCGCGCTCGTGAGCTCCGTCGTGCGGACCGCGCCGCGATATGCTCGACTGGTCGAGATGATCTCGTTACGACGGGCGATCGTGCGCGGACTCACGGGCCTGTGCGTGGCGCTTTGCGCCGGCTGCTCGAAGCAGCGACCCAACATCGTCGTCATCGTGCTCGACACGGCGCGACCCGACTATCTTTCCGTCTACGGACATCCGCGGCGGACGACGCCTTACCTGGAAGAGTTGGCGGCGCAGTCCACGCGCTTCGACCGCGCCTACTCGACGTCGAGTTGGACGCTGCCGGCGCACGCGTCGCTGTTCAGCGGCACGCTCCCCGAGCAGCACGGAGCGACGCAACAGCATCCGCACGTGGACGAGCACGTGCCGCTCCTCGCTCAACGTCTCGCGCAGGGCGGCTATCAGACGGCGGGCTTCTCGAACAATCCGTGGGTCTCCGAGCGCACCGGGCTTTCGCGCGGATTCGAGCAGTTCCAGGACCGTTGGAAGCGCGGCCAGAAGTCTCCCGACGAGCAGCATCCGACGATTCAAGCGATCGACGAGTGGTTCGGCCGACGCGACGTCGACCGGCCCTTCTTCCTGTTCGTCAACTTGATCGAACCGCACATGCCTTACGTCCCGCCGTGGAGCCTCGCGCGTGAATTCATGCCGCAGCAAACGACGTGGGCCGCGGCGATCGCGCGCTTCTTCCCGAAGGGCCAACCGCAGGCGGTCACACATCGCCACTACGCGGGCAAGGACCCGCTCAGTGCCGAGGAGTGGAGCGAGTTGGCTGAGCTCTACGAAGGCGACTTGCTCGCGTGCGACCAGCTCACGCGGGCGATCATGCGGCAGGTCGATCGCAACACGGATCCCGAGAACACGCTCGTGTTCGTGCTTTCCGATCACGGGGAGAACCTCGGCGACCACGGACACATCAGCCACGTCTTCAACGTCTACGACTCGAACCTCAGGATCGCGCTGCTCGCGCGCGGCCGCGGCTTCGAGCCCGGACGCCACGAAGAGCGGCTGGCGCAAATCGTCGACATTTATCCGACCGTGCTCCACGCGGCGGGTCTCGACGTCGAAGCATCGTGTCGTGGTCGCGATCTGCGTGACGAGCTGTCCGCCCAGCGCGCGATGTCGGCAAGCCTGGACTTCCCCACGCTGTCTCTCGACACCTTTCCCGCCGATCTGCGCGCGAGCGGCGTTCTCAAACCGTTCGAGCGCGAGCTCGAGGCCGCGATCGGGCCGCGCTACAAACTGATTCACGCCTCCGACGGCAGCGAGCAGCTGTTCGACCTCGTCGAAGATCCCGGCGAGTTGCGACCGCTGGCGCTCGATCGCGTGCCCGAGCCGACCGTGATCGGTCTCCGCACCGCGTTGGATGCGGCGCGCGCCGCGCGGCCCGCGGCTCGCTCCGCGACGACGACTGAGGCGCAGGACTCGGAGACGCTCGAGGCGCTGCGCGCTCTCGGCTACACGAAGTGAGCCCCGAGCGACGGATGGCGTCGGCGTTCGACGAGCGATCTCACCTTCGTCGCCTGTCCGCGCACGCATGAGCACGCAATCCGCATCCGCCACGACACCCGTGCGCGCGCCGCGCAAGTCGCTGCTCGTGCGCTTGCTCTACGTCGCGCGCAATTGGCGCTCGCGCGCGTTGTTCCGCGCGCTCGACGAGCATTGCCGCGGCGACGTGCTCGACGTCGGCGGTTGGGATTTCGTGCTCACGGCGATCGAGCGCGGCGTGCGCTTCGACTCGTGGACCGTGCTCGAGCACGCGCGCGCGCGCATGCTCGCGGCCGACGATGCGCGCGTGCGCGTCGTCTACGGCGATGGCTGCGACATGGACCTCGCCGACGCGAGCTTCGACACCGTGCTCGACATCCAAGTGCTCGAGCACGTCTTCGAGCCGATCCTGATGGTCGAGGAGATCGCGCGCGTGCTCAAGCCCGGCGGCACCGCGATCCTGTTGATCCCGGCGACGTCGACGATGCACCTCGCGCCGGACTACCACTACAACTTCTCGCGCCACTGGATCACCGAGGTGATGCGGCGCTCGGAGCTCGAGATCGTGGAGCTGCGCGCGCTCGGCGGCGTGTGGTCGTCGATGGCGTCGCACCTCGTGTTCTTCTTCTTGCAGAGCCTACGCGTGAGCGGCATGTCCGATCCGGCGTGCAAGCGCAACATGCTGTTCTACGTGCTCTACCCGCTGATGGTCGTGTACGCGCTCGTGAGCATCCCGATCTGCATGCTGCTCTCGCTCGGCGATCTCGCCGAAGAGCCGAACAACCACCTCGTGATCGTGACGAAGCCGAAGTACGGCGTCAGTCAATCTTCTGCAGGTTGAGCGGGCGCGACGTACGGCGTCAGTCACCCTTCTGCAGATCGAGTGGATACGACGAACTCGCGCTGCAGCGTGCAGCGAGTGCACGCGGGCGGAAACTGCAGAAGCGTGACTGACGCGGTACTGCGTCACTGCGAGCGCGTCAGCTTGACCTCGACCTGTACCGGCTTGCCTTCGCGCGTGATGTCGAGGCGCACCGTGTCGCCGGGACGGTGCTCGCTCATCACGGCCCACACGTCCTCGATGCGCTTCACGGCCTGACCGTCGATCGCGGTGATCACGTCGGCGCGCGGCACCGCGTCGTTGCCGTACTCGGCGGAGCGCAAGCCCGCCTTTTCCGCCGGGCTGCCCGCTTCGACCGACTCGATCACGAGCCCCTTCGCGTTCATCGACTTCGCGACTTGATCGGGCGCGAGCCTGACGCCGAGCTTCGGCGGGTCGAAGCGTCCGCTGCGGATGATGCTCGGCACGACCATGTTGATCGTGTCGATCGGCACCGCGAAGCCGACGCCGGCGCTGACGCCCGAGCTGCTGTAGATCGCGGTGTTCATGCCGATCAAGCGACCCGCGCTGTCGAGCAGCGGTCCACCGGAGTTGCCGGGGTTGATCGCCGCGTCGGTCTGGATCACGCCGCGAATCGGCGTCTGCGCGACGCTTTGGATCTCGCGGTCGATGCCGCTGATGATGCCCGTCGTGAGCGTGTGATCGAGACCGAACGGGTTGCCGATCGCGAAGACCTTCTGTCCGACCTGCAGATCCTTCGAGGTCCCGATTTGCAGCGCGGGCAGATCGAGCCCGGTGAGATCGATCTTGAGCACGGCGATGTCGAAGGTCGGATCCGCGCCGACGAGATCGGACTCGAAGTCCGCGCCGCTGCCGAGCGTGATCACCGCGCGGCTCGCGCCCTGGATCACGTGGAAGTTCGTGACGACGTACCCGCGCGAATCCCAGATGAAGCCCGAGCCGGTGCCCTGCGGCACGTCCATCGCGCGCAGGCTGAAGTAATCGCGGCGATAGCGCCGCTCGAGCGTCGTGATGTGCACGACCGAAGGCGATGCGGCGCGGAACAGCTCGATCGTCGCCTGCTCGTCGCTCGCGAGATCCCCGCGCGCCGCGACGACGCGCGGCGTGACGTCCGCGTCGTGGATCGGATGCAGGAACGGCGCCGCCAAGCGCCAGCCGAAGTATGCGGCGAGGAACAAGAGCACGATCAAGAGTGCCCAAGGGCTGCAGGAGACGAGCGGACGCCGTTCGGTCGAAGTGGAGGAAGCCATGGCAGTGATTGAGCCGTGAGGTCGACACAATCTAGCGTGCTCGCGTTGTCGATCGCCTCGGCTACCCTCTTCGCGCCCAAGCCGCCGAGCATCCGCGAGCACGTCGCGCGAGCGCGGCGCGGGCCTGCCTCCACACATGACGCTCCCGATCTGGTCGATCGCGCCGTTCCTGCTGCTCTTGGGCTCGATCGCCGTCCTGCCGCTGTGCGCGGAGCGCTGGTGGCATCGCAACCGCAACCGTGCGCTCGTGAGCGCGATGTTCGCGCTCCCGTTCGCGATCTGGCTCGTGCGCGAGCACGGCCAAGCCGGCGAGCACGCGCTCCACGAGGCGTTGAGGGACTACGGATCGTTCGTCACGCTGCTCGGAGCGCTGTTCGTGATCGCCGGCGGGATCCACGTGCGCGGGTCGCTCGCGGGCACGCCGCTCTCGAACACGGCGCTGCTTGCGATCGGTGCGTTGCTCTCGAACTTGATCGGCACGACGGGCGCCTCGATGGTGTTGATCCGGCCGCTGCTGCGCGCGAACCGCACGCGCGTCGCGCGCGCGCACTTGGTCGTGTTCCTCATCTTCATCGTGGCGAACTGCGGCGGCCTGTTGACCCCGCTCGGCGATCCGCCGCTGTACTTGGGCTTCTTGAAGGGCGTGCCGTTCTTCTGGACGTCGCACCTTTGGAAGGAATGGGCGGCGGTCAATTCGATCCTGCTCGCGACGTTCTTGGCGGTCGACTCGTACGTGCTCGATCGCGAGGAGCGCGCGCGGCCGGGCTCGCAGCTCGAGGAGCTGATGAAGCACGAGCCGCTGCGCATCGAGGGCCGGCTCAACGTGCTGCTCCTGCTCGCCGTGATCGCGGTGTTGTTCGCGAAGGGCCGCGGCCTCGGCAGCGCCGAAGGGCATTGGCCGTTCGGAGTCGTCGAAGCGCTGTTGCTCGGTCTCGCGCTCGTGTCGTGGATCACGACCAAGCGCGCGGCGGGCGCCGCGAACCAATTCACCTTCGGACCGATCGTCGAGGTCGCGGTGCTGTTCGCAGGCATCTTCGTCACGATGGTCGCGCCGCTGCACGTGCTGAACGCGCGCGGCGGGCAGCTCGGCCTGCACGAGCCGTGGCAGTACTTCTGGGCGACGGGAGCGCTCTCGGCCGTGCTCGACAACGCGCCGACGTACCTGACGCTCGCCGCGACCGCGTGCGGCCAAGCCGGGATCGGCACCGAGAGCGCGCACTACCTCGGCGACTTCTTGAGCGCCGCGCCCCGCAACGAGCTGATCTTGGCGGCGATCTCCTCCGGCGCCGTGCTGATGGGCGCGCTGACGTACATCGCGAACGGCCCCAACTTCATGGTCAAGGCGATCGCGGAGTCGAACGGCGTGAAGATGCCGTCGTTCTTCGGCTACCTCGCGTGGTCGGGCGCGGTCCTATTGCCGACCTTCGCGCTCGTGACGTGGTTCTTCTTCGTGTAGCGAATCGCGACCAGCACTCGCAGCGATCGGCCGATCAGCGCCCGAGCATGCGCTTCACGATGCCCTTGAGCTTCGACGCGCCGCCTTTCGAAGGCAGATCGAGCTCGAGCGCCTCGAACGCCGCGCGCATCGTCGCAAGCTCGCTCTGATCGAGCGCGATCGAGCCCGCGCGCGCGTTCTCGAGCGCTTGCTCGACGCTGCGCGCGCCGGCGAGCACGCTCGTGATGCCCGCTTGCGCGGCGGTCCACGCGAGCACGATCTGCGCGATCGTCGCGTCGTGCTTCCGGGCGATCGGCGCGACGACGCGCTCGAGCAGCGCGTTCACGCGTGCGCGGTTCTCGGGCGTGAAGCTCGGGCGCTTGTTGCGTCCGTCGGTCTCGTCGAACGTGCGTTGCGCGGTGACCTTGCCGGTGAGCAGGCCCTGCTCGAGCGGCGAGTACGCGAGCACGCCGATCGAATGCGCGCGGCAGAACGGGAGGATCTGCGGCTCGATGTCGCGGTTGAGCAGGCTGTAGCGCGGTTGATCGCTCGCGAGCGGTATGTCGCCGAGCGCGCGCTGCGCTTCCTCCATCATCTTCGTCGAGTAGTTCGACACGCCGATCGCGCGCAGCTTGCCTTCACCGAGCAGGTCGGCGAGCGCGCCCATCGTCGCCTCGATCGGCGTCGTCGGATCGTGCCAGTGCACTTGCACGAGATCGATCGTCTCGACGCTCAAGCGCTTGAGGCTCTGCTCGACCTCCCAACGCACCGACCACGGCCGCGAGTTGCGGTAGACGTCGAGCTTGCGCCCTTGCGCGTCGGTCGTGTGCATGAAGAACTCGCCGCGCGTGTCGTCCCAACGCAAGCCGACCTTGGTCATCACGACGACGCCGTCGCGGCGACCCGCGATCGCGCGGCCGACGACGCGCTCGGAGTGTCCGCAGCCGTACATCGGCGCCGTGTCGATCGCGTTCATGCCCGCGTCGATCGCCGCCTGGATCGCACGCACGGATTGTTCGTCGTCGCTCGGGCCCCAATACCAACCGCCGACCGCCCACGCGCCGAAGCTCACGGCGGGAACGGTGAGCTCGCTCTTGCCGAGTTTGCGCCGTTGCATCGAGCGCGCGCTCACTCGAGCACGCCCATCTTGCCGGAGCGGAAGTCCTCGATCGCTTGCACGATCTCGCGCTCGGTGTTCATCACGAACGGACCGTAGTTGACGACCGGCTCGTTCAACGGCTCTCCACTCAGCAGAAGCAGGAGCGCGTCCTCCTTCGCGCGCACGTCGATGCGCGTGCCTTCGGACGCGAACACGACGACGTCGCCCGCGCGCGCGTTGCGCGAGCCGTCGAGCGCGACCTCGCCTTCGAGCACGACGAGCGTCGTGTTGTGCGTCGCCGGGATGTCGAAGCTCGCGCGCTTGTGCGCGCTCACGCGCACGTCGAGCACGTTGATCGGGGAGAACGTCTCGGCCGCACCGCGCACAGCGCCGAACTCGCCCGCGATCACGCGCACGCTGCCTGCATGATCCGCGAGCTCGACGACCGGAATCTGCGCGCGCGTCAACGTCTGGTAGCGCGGCGCCGACAGCTTGTGCGCGCGCGGCAAGTTCACCCATAGCTGCGCCATTTGCATCACGCCGCCGCGCTTCGCCCACGCGCGTTCGTGCTTCTCCTCGTGCAGGATCCCCGACGCAGCGGTCATCCATTGCACGTCGCCCGGACCGATCACGCCGTGGTTGCCGACCGAGTCGCGATGCTCGACGCCGCCTTGGTAGACGATCGTCACCGTCTCGAAGCCGCGGTGCGGGTGGCTGCCGACGCCGCGCGGCGTGTCGGTCGGCGCGAACTCGCGCGGCGTCGCGTAGTCGAGCAACAGGAACGGGCTGTGACGCTCGGGCGCTTCCTCCATCGAGAACAGCGAGCGCACCGGAAAACCGTCGCCGACCCAATGCGGCGCGCTGCCTTTGAAGATCTCGAGCACGTGCTTCGTTGCGTTCATGGCTGAGCTCCTGTGCGAAGCGCGATGCTATCGAACAACCTGCCGACGCGCATCGCGTGTCAGCGCGACCGCGTGCGCACGTGGCCCGCATCGTCGATGCGCGACACGTCGCGGCGGAGCGGCGTGAAGTCGACGCGGCGCTCGGTTGTCGGCGGGTGCAAGCGCGAGAGCGTCGCGCCGATGCGTGTGCGCAAGCTCCACAAGCGCTCGGGCGTGATCGCGTCGTAGCTCAACTGCCCCGCGTCCTCCGCATTGCGCCGTTCCGAGCGCACGCTGAGGTCGAGCGCGCCGCGCACGAGCTCGACGACGCTCGCGCGCTCGCTCGCGGTCGCTTGCATCAACGCGATGAGGTACTCGACGTCCTGTTGCGCGCGTCGATACGCCTTCAGGCGCAAGCTCGGCAATGGACCCGTTCGACCGATCGTCTCGCCCGGATAGAAGAGCGCGAGCGCGTCCGCGGACTTCCACGACGCATCCGTGCCGATCGTCTGCCACGGAACGATGCCGTCCGCGCCCAAGCACCACGCGTCGAGCGCCCATGCAATTGCGTTCGCGTTCGACGTCTCGATCGGATTGGGCGACGAGTAGTTGATGACGAGCTCGCCGTTGCGCTGCTTGCGCTGCGCGACGACGCGCTCGTACGGACGGATCGCGCTGCCGACGACGGCGACGTCCAGCAATCCGTCGAGCAACTCGCGCTGCCATTGCGGACGGGAGACGTCGCAGCGGAATGCCATGCGCGCGGCGCCGCGCCGACCGGCGACGCCGGAGTGGAACGCCTTGCCGAACACGCGCAAGGCCCAGAAATCCTGCGTGTTCATCGGCTCGTCGAAGATCCACGGCGCGCTGCAGCGGCTCCACGACGCGTCTTTGAAGAACACCTTGTTGTTCAAGTAGAACTCGAACAGCGTGTCGTGCCACTTGCGCTCGTCGACGTGCGCCGCGAAACGGCCGCACGCGTCGGCGAACGCTTGCAGGTAGCGCGGATCGAGCGCTTCGTCGGCCCAGTAACCGCCTTCGAACGCGGGCTCGATCGGGATCGGCCAGTTCTCGTTGAGCGGCAGATAGAAGACGTCGAGCGGCACGCCCGCGCGCGGCAGATCGGCGAACGCGCTGCCGTCGAGCAGCGCGCCGAAGTGCGCGTCGTACTCGGTCCAATCGACGCCGTCCGCGCTCCACTTCGGAGCGCAGCCCGCGTGCACGCGACCTTGCCAGTTGTACCCGAGGCGATTGAGGCACGTGCGGTGCTCGTGCGCGAGCCGGTAGTACTCGCGATCGCGCGGCGCGTCGGGCAAGCCGTAACAGTTCATCTCCGTGAGGAACGACAGATGATCGGGCAGCGCGAAGTCCCACGCGGTGAGCTCGAGCGCGAGCTCGAGCCGTGCATCGCCCATGCGCAGCTCGAGCGTTCCGCGGTGGACACCCGCGCGCGCGTCGTGCGGAACGTAGATCTCGACGAACGTGGACGCGTGGGCGCTCGGCGTCGCCGGCTCGATCCGCGCAGCGCTCTCGCCGAGCGGCACGAGCGGATCGGGCAACGCGCCGGCGCTCGAGCTCACGGCACGACACGCGAAGAAGCGCGCGCGCAGCGACGGCTCGTCGAGCGTGAGATGCGCGTCGATCGCCGCGTTCGCCGGCGACGTGACGAGCTGGAAGTCGACGTGCTCGTTGCGCGCGGCCTGCAAGCGGATCGTGCGCTGCGCCGCGGACCACAGGTGGTTGTCGTCGACGTACGTGCGCGGACGCGCCGGCACGAGCTCGCCGCCAGAGGGTGCGAGCTCGCCGCTCGCGGGCACGAGCTCGCCGCCCGAGGGCGCGAGCTTGTCGAGCCCGTCGATCACGCCGACGTGCACGGACCCCAACGTCGCGACGTCGGTCTTCGCATCCTCACGCGCGAGGGATCCGACGATCGCGCGCGCGTCGAGCTCGATCGGCTTCGCGCGCGCGGCGAGCGTGAGCTCGACATCCGTTGCGCTCGAGCGGTTGCCCGCGCGATCGACGGTGGAGAGCCGCAATGCGACGCGCTCGGCCGGCTCGAGCCCGAGATCGCGAACGTGCATGACGACGCGCGCGCCGGGCAGCTTCGCCATCGGCACGAGGTAGCGCGGCACGGCGCGCGCAGCCGTCCAGTCGAAGCGCGCCGCGCTCGCGTCGGACGACGACGCACGTGCTCGCGCGATCACGACGTCGAATCCCAGCGTTCCCGCGCGCCCGTGATCCGCGGGCGCCATCCACGACACGCGCGCTTCACCCGCCGCGAGGCCGCGCACGTCGACCTCGATCGCTCCGACCGGATCGGGCGCTTCGTGGTCGTCCGCACCGAGCTCCACCTCGATGAACGGCGCGCGGCGCGCGCCTTCCTCGCGGCTGTGCACGAAGCGATTGAGAAACATGTGGTAGCTGAACGCATCGCCGTCGCGCGTGTACTCCGAGCCGACGTCGTCGACGAGCGCCATGCCGTAGCTGAGCTCCGCGAGGCGCGCGGCGACGACGTCGGGATCGATCGCGATCGTCTGCCAGCCGCGATCATCGGGCGCCGTCGCGTCGGCGAAACGCCACAGCGTGTTGCCCGCGCCGAGGATCACCGACGTGACGTCGCTGCCGGCGTACGACCACGCGCGCTCGTCGAGCGCGGCCCAACGAAAGCACGCGCTGCCCTGCTCGCGCTCGTACGAGCTCGCGCGGCCTTCGACCCAATCGCTCGCGATCGTCGACACGCTCGCGCGGCGCAGCACGTCGGTCGACGCGACGTGCACGTGCAGCGTCGCGCGCTCGATCACGCGTCCGCGCAGCGCGCGCGCGTCGACGTCGATCAGCGCGAGCTCTTGGATGCCCTTCGTCTTGAGCCGCGTCGCTCCGCCGAGGTTGCAGTCCTGCTCGTCGGGCGCCGACGAGACCCACGTGTCGCGCGTGACCGGCAGACGCACGCGGTTCGTCGGCTCTTGCGCGCGAAGGATGGCGGTGCACGCGAGCAACGACGCGAGCGCGAGCGCCGCGCGCGAAGCACCGAGCAGCGCGCTCACGTGCGGATCGAGCGCGGGACCATGAAGCGCCGGCCCTCCGCCGCGAACGGCCCGCGCACCATGAAGTACGTGTCGATCGCGGAAGTCCCGTCGAGCGCGTGCCGCACCGGCTCGAAGTGCGCGTCGAGCCGATCCGGCGCGAAGTGACAGCGCACGCGCTCGATCGCCGCGGGCAAGCGCGCGAGGATCTCGTCGATCGACGGAATGCGCGCGCCGATCACGTCGAACAGGTGGAGCTCCGTGCCGACGATCTCGAGCGCGAGCGCGACGTCGAGCTCGGGCAGATCGACCGGCGGCGGGTCGCACTCGTCGAAGACGAAGATCGGCACCTCGGGCAACGCACCGACGACGTTCGACACCGGCGTGCGCAGCTCGAGCAGCCGATGCAGGCGCGCGACGTCGCGCCGCATCGAAAGATCGAGCCGCGCGAGCTTCGCGCCGGCGTGCGTGCGCGCGGGCGCGAGCACGCGCTCGAACCAGTGCTCCTCGAGCACGCGGAAGCCGAACGCTTGGTAGAGGCGCGGCGTTGCGGTCGTGAGCGCGACGGTCGACCAACGCGCGTCGCAATACGCGAGCGCTTCGTCCATCAACGCGTGAAAGTGCCCGCGCCGGCGATGATCGGGATGCGTCGCGACCGCGTGGATGCAGCCGATGCGCTGCTCGCGGCCGAGCACCCACAACGGCGCCTCGAGCACGCCCGCGTGCGCGATCACGTGACCGCGGCTCTCGATCACGAACGGCGTCGAGCACTCCGTCCACGCGCCGCCGATCCGGCGCGCGAGCGCGTGACGCGCGCTGACGCCGGGGAACGCGAGCTCGATCAACGCGAACACACGCTCGCACAACGCCGGATCCTCGGCGTACGAACGGCGCGTGCGGGAGGAGCGCATCGGTCGCGAGCTTGGCCGATTCGCGCGCGCGCGGCAACTTCGCGTGCTCACGCGCCGCGTCGCGCACGACGCGCTGCAGCCTTGGCCGCGTCGAGCGCACCGCCTACGCTTGCGCGCGCTTGGAAGAACGAGCAAGCGAGCGCGACGGCGGCGAGCGAGGCTCGCGCGCGAGCACGTGGGCGATGTTCGCGGCGATCGCGCTGTTCGCGTTTGCGCTGCGCTACGTGTTCCTGCTGCAAGCGCGCGCGGTGCCGCTGTTCAACGCCTTGCTCATGGACGGCGAGTCCTACGGCGATTGGTCGGACAAGATCGTCGCGGGCGATTGGCTCGGCGACCGGATCTTCTATCAAGCGCCGCTCTACCCCTACTTCCTCGCCGTCGTGAAGCTCGCGGTCGGCCGCGATCTGTGGGCGATCCGCTTGGTGCAGATCGCGATCGGCGCGCTGTCGTGCGGCGTGTTGTTCCTCGCGGGCCGCGCGTGGTTCTCGCGCAAGGTCGGCATCGCGGCGGGTGTGCTGCTCGCGTGCTATCCGACGGCGATCTTCTTCGACGCGCTGATCCAGAAGGCGAACCTCGGCCTGTTGTGGACCGTGTTGCTCGCGTGGAGCCTCGCGCACGCCACGAAAGCGAACGCGCGCGCGGCGTGGTGGCTCTGCACCGGCGTCGTGCTCGGGCTGCTGATGCTCACGCGCGAGGAGACGATCCTGCTCGTGCCGGTGCTCGCGCTGTGGATCCTCTTCGCGCGGCGCGCGCGGCCGCGCACGGAACGCGTGCGCGCGCTCGCGACCGCCGAGCGCGCTCGCGCGCTCGCGCTTTGGATCGCGGGGCTCGCGCTCGTGCTGTTGCCGGTCGGCGCGCGCAACGCGTACGTCGGCGGCGAGTTCGTGCTGACGACCTCGCAGGCCGGCTCGAACTTCTACATCGGCAACAATCCGCAGGCGAACGGCAGCTACTCGCCGCTGCGGCCGGGGCGCAGCAATACCGTCTACGAGCGCGTCGATGCGACCGATCTCGCGCAACAAGCGGTCGGGCACGAGCTCACGCCGAAGGAGGTCTCCGACTTCTGGTTCTCGCGCGCGTTCGCGTTCATCCGCGCGCAACCGGGCGCGTGGCTCGCGTTGATGCAGCGCAAGGTCGCGCTGCTCTTCAACGCGTACGAGATGCCGGACGCGGAGGATCTCTACTTCTACGAGCTTTACTGCTCGCTGTTGCGCGTGCTCGGCACGGTGATCAACTACGGAACGCTCGTGCCGCTCGCGGCGCTCGGGCTGTGGTGGACGCGCGCGCGTTGGCGCGAGCTGTCGATCTTGTACCTCGTGCTCGCGACGTTCTGCGCGGGGCCGGTGATCTTCTACGTGTTCGCGCGCTACCGCTATCCGGTCGTGCCGCCGTTCACGCTGTTCGCGGGCGCAGCGCTCGTCGAAGCGCTCGCGCTCGCGCGCGCCAAGCGTTGGAGCGCGTTCGCTTGGCCGCTCGTGATCGCCGCCGTCGTCGCGAGCTTCGTCAACTGGCCGATGTTCTCGAAGGACTATCAGCTCCCTCAAGCGCACAGCAACGCGGGCGTCGCGCTCGCGAAGCTCGGTGACGATCGAGCGGCCGTGGAGCAGTTCAAGCTCGCGCTCGCGCTCAAGCCGACGTCGCCGGAGATCTGGGGCAACATCGGCGTCTCGCTCGTGCGCTTGAAGCGCTACAAGGAAGGCATCGACGCGTACCGCAAGGCGCTCGCGCTGCGCGGCGGCGACGGACGGAGCGAGCTGCGTCTGGGCTCGACGCTGTTGCTCGACGGGCAATTGACCGAAGCGCTCACGTGGCTCGAGCGCGCGACGAAGCTGCGGCCGAACAGCGGCGAAGCGTGGAGCTGGTACGGCGACGCGCTCGCGCGCGCGAAACGTTGGCCGCAAGCGCTCGACGCGCGTCAACGCGCACTCGAGCTCGCGCCGAACGACGTGCAAGCCGCGCTCGAGCTCGCGTGGTTGCTCGCGACGGCCCCCGACGCTGCGGTGCGCAACGGCGAGCGCGCGCTCGCGCTCGCCCAACGCGCGACGAGCGACGGCGCACGCGCGCTCGACGTGCTCGCCGCGTGCGAAGCCGAGCTCGCGCGCTTCGACGCGGCGGCCGAGCACGCACGGAGCGCGCTCGCGCTCGCGCGCGGCGGCGACGATCGCGAGCTCGAGCGCGCGATCGAAGCGCGCCTCGCGCTCTACCGTCGCGCGCAACCGTTCCGTCAAGCGCAGTGACGCGCGCGTCGCTCGCGGTTTGGCGCCAAGCGGCCTATCATCGCCCGCTCGGAGGAATCGAATGCAGCGCACGCGCTTGGTCTTCTCGCTCGCCTCGATCGTGCTCGCCGTGCTCGTGTCGCCGTTCGCGGCGCACGCGACGACGGACGATCCGCGCGTCGTCGATTTCCCCGACCTCGAGCTCACGCTCACGCTGCCGCCGCTGACCGAGCTCACCACGTCCAAGAGCTCCGACGCGCAGGTCAAGCAGCAATGGAGCGGCAAGCTCGGCGGCGTGCAGGTCGAGATCAGCTTGGCGCTGTTCAAGGCGCCCGAGTTCGAGTTCTCCGAGCCGTCGGAGCTGTGCACGTTGATCGAAGGCGATCTGCGCAAGCCGCGTTCGGATCGCCGCTACGCGTACGACTTCGAGCCGCGCAAGTCGCTCGCGGGCGCGTTCGGCATCGCGCCGTACGCCGTGCTCTCGCGCGCCGCGATGCGCGAGAAGGACGGCACGAAGATCACCGGCAGCTTCTTCCTCTTGTGCGGCCTGCTCGACGACGGCGCGTACGCCGTTCGCGCGGCAACTCAACCGGCGGTCGGCGCCGCGGAGGAGAAAGCGCTGCTCGAGTTCTTCAACAAGGGCATCGCGTACAAGGGCAAGGCGCGCGATCCGAAGTGGACCGATGATCAAGCGCGCAAGCGTTGGGAGTTGGTCACGCCGCCCGAGCTGCACAAGAAGTACGACGGCCCGTTGCGCACCGCGCACTACATCATCTTGACCGACTCGTCGGGCGGCAAAGCGTTCGGGCAGAAGATGGAGGAGTGCTACGCCGCGATCAAGAAGGTCTATCCGTTCGAGGAAGTGCCCGGCCGCGCGCTGATGCCCGTGTTCTTGTTCCGCACGAACACGGAGTACTACGAGTTCTTCCACAAGGTGCACGAGGACGTGTCGCTCGAAGCGGCCGCGCGCTCGAAGGGCCACGCGAGCGGCGACTACTACGCGACGTGGTACGAAGCGCCGCAGGATCCGGTGCACATCCACGAAGCGACGCACCAGATCTTCGCGAACCGTCTCGGCCTCACCGGCGGCGGCTCGTGGTTCCAAGAAGGCGTCGCGGAGTACATCAGCTCCGTTCCGAACGAGCGCGGCAACGCGGCGCGCGACGTGAAGAAGGGCCGGCAGATGCCGATCGAGCAGTTCGTCGCGGTGCCGAGCTTGCTCTACTCGACGAGCGGCGACGACACGAAGAGCAACGAAGCCGGTGACAACTACAAGCTCGCCGCGCTGCTGATCGAGTTCCTGCGCGAGAGCAAGTGGGGCAAGGACAAGTTCCAGGACTTCATCCACAAGGTCGGCGCGGTGAAACGCAACGACGTGCCGGCGATCGAAGCCGCCGTTCATGCGGTGTACGGCACCGACTTGAAGGGCCTCGAGGCGCAGTGGATCGAGTACTGCAAGAAGCGCTGAGCGCGCGCGGCCGCTCGTCGTCGATCACGGCCGAGAAGCCCGGCGGCGTCGTCGTCTCAGCCCGCGAGCACGTCATCGCGCTCGCGCCGATCTGAGCGCGCGCCGCTCCGTCGGCGAGCGCTCGCCCGGTGGCTGATTTCGCGGAGAAACGTGAACCGCGGATCAAGATTCCTACGGAAGTCGCGCGCGTGGCGAAGCACCCAACGAGCGTCGGCCGGCTCTCCAACTATCCGGCGTTCCAGCACCGCAACTTCAGGCTCTTGTGGATCGGGCAGAGCGTCTCGCTCACCGGGACGATGATGCAGAACGCGGCCGTGCTGTGGCACGTGTCGCTGCTCGCCGCGCCGGGACAGAAGGCCCTTGCGCTCGGGCTCGTCGGCCTCGTGCGCGTGGTGCCGATCCTCGCGCTCTCGCTCGTCGGCGGGGTGCTCGCCGACGCGTTCGACCGGCGCAAGCTGATGATCGCGACGCAGAGCGCGATGGCGCTGTTCGCGGCGCTGCTCGCGCTCTTCACGTTCAACGGGCTGCAGTCGTTGTGGCCGCTCTACGTGCTCACCGCGTTGACCGCGGCGGCTTCCTCCTTCGACGCGCCCGCGCGCTCGTCGCTCGTGCCCGCGCTCGTCCCGCGTCAGCACCTCTCGAACGCGGTCAGCCTAAACACGACCTTGTTCCAGCTCGCGTCGGTGATCGGTCCGTCGGTCGCGGGCATCGCGCTCGTGTGGTTGCCGATCGGATGGATCTACGCGATCAACGCCGGCTCGTTCGTCGCGATCATCGCCGCGCTCGCGTGCATGCGCGGCTTGCCGCAGCGTACGCCGAGCGAGCGCGCGCCGGTGAGCTTGAATGCGTGCGTCGAGGGCCTGCGCTTCGTGTTCGCGACGCCTTTGATCCGCGGCGCGATGCTCGTCGACTTCAACGCGTCGTTCTTCTCGTCGGCGACGGCGTTGTTGCCGATCTTCGCGCAGGACGTGCTGCAGGTCGGAGCATCGGGCTTCGGTTGGCTGTACGCGGCGCCGTCGATCGGCGCGGTGCTCGCGAGCGCATACCTCGTGCGCTACGAAGGCAAGATCGAGCGCCGCGGCGCGCTGCTCTTGTGGGCGGTCGGCGCGTACGGCGCCGCGACGGTGCTGTTCGGATTGTCGACGAGCTTCTGGCTCACGCTCGTCTGTCTCGCCGCGACCGGCGCGTCCGACACGGTCAACATGGTCTTGCGCAACGTGATCCGCCAACTGCGCACGCCCGATCACCTGCGCGGACGGATGACGAGCGTCAACGTGATCTTCGCGCAGGGCGGGCCGCAGCTCGGCGAGCTCGAAGCAGGCCTCGTCGCGCACGCGTTCGGTCCGGCGGCGTCGGTCGTCAGCGGCGGTCTCGCCTGCATGGCGACGACGGCGTGGATCGCGTGGAAGACGCCCGAGCTGCGCGGCTACACGCGCGAGGACGCGCTGCCGGCGCAAGCTCGACCGGAACCCGCGCGCACGATCGCGACGCAGACGAGCGCGGCCTGATCTCGCGCTCGACGCAGTACGGACCGCGCCGCGCGCACGCTATCCTGCGCGCCCCATGTTGCGCGTCTTGCACGTTGGTCTCGGTCCGTTGGGTCGCAAGATCGTCGCCGATCTGCATCAGCGCCGTCTCGGCGAGGTCGTCGCGGCGATCGACGTCGCGCCGGAGCTCGCGGGCCGCAAGCTCGCCGAGCTCGTGCCCGCGGCGAGCGCGAGCCGCGCCGTCGTGCGCGAGAGCTTCGATGCGATCGGCGACTGGCGCGCGTTCGACTGCGCGCTCGTCACGACGAGCTCGTCGCTCGCGAAGTGCGCGCCGACGTTTCGCGCGTTGCTCGCGCGCGGTCAGAGCATCGTGAGCACGTGCGAGGAGCTGTGTCATCCGCACGCGACGCAGGCAGCGCTCGCGCGGGAGCTCGACGAGCTCGCGCGCGCGAAGCACGGACGCTTGCTCGGCACCGGCGTGAACCCGGGGTTCCTGATGGACGCGTTTCCGGTTTTCGCGACCGCGATCTCGCGCTCGGTCACGCACGTGCGCGTGCAGCGCTTCCAGGACGCGACGACGCGCCGCGTTCCGTTCCAAGAGAAGATCGGCGTCGGCCTCGACGACGAGGAGTTCGCGCGGCGCGTCGAGGCGGGAACGCTGCGCCACGTCGGCTTGCGCGAGTCCGCGCACTTCATCGCGAGCGCGCTCGGCTTCGAGATCGAGCGCTACGACGAGACGATTCGTCCCGTGCACGCCGAGCGCGAGCTCGACAGCGGCCTCGGTCGCATCGCACGCGGCCGCGTGTGCGGCGTGCGGCAGGAAGCGCGCGCGTTCGAGGGCGAGCGCGCGGTGATCGAGCTCGAGTTCCAAGCGTCGCTCGCGCTTCTCGATCCGCACGACCGCGTCGTCGTCCAAGGCGAGCCGCCGATCGACTTGATCTGGAAAGGCGGCGTGCAGGGCGACGTCGCGACGTCGGCGATCGTGCTCAACAGCATCCGACCGCTGCTGTCGGCCGGTTTCGGTCTGCACACGATGGCCAGCATTCCGCTCGTCGGTTGCGCGAGCGCGCGGACGTGAGCGCGATGAGACGCGCGCAAACGAGCGCGACGAAACGCGCGCAAACGAGCGCGACGGAGCTCACGCAGGAGCCGCACCGCGCGGTGCGCGCGATCTCGGCGACACGCGTCGTCGTCGACGGCCGCGAGCTGCGCTCGTTCGCGGGCTGCAACTATCTCGGCCTCGCGCACGACGAGCGCGTGATCGCCGCATGGATCGACGGCGCGCGCGAGCACGGCATCTCGACCGCCGCGTCGCGCCGCACGAGCGGCAACGATCCGGCGCACGACGAGCTCGAGCGCGACCTCGCGCGCTTCCTCCGCGTCGAGGCGGCGTTGCTCGCGCCGGACGGATACATGGCGAACCTCGCGCTCGCGCAAGCGCTCGCGCGCGAGCACGAGCTCGCGTTCGTCGACGAGCACAGCCATCCGAGCGTTCGCGATGCGCTCGCCGCGGCCGGCGTTCGAACGATCGAGTACGCGCACGTCGACGCGGCGTCCGCGCGGCGCGCGCTCGCGGCGCATCCCTGCGAGCGTCCGCTGATCTTCACCGACGGCGTTTTCCCCGCGCGCAGGACCGCCGCGCCGGTCGCCGAGCTCGTCGGGTTGCTGCCGCGCGGACGCGGGATTCTCGCGATCGACGACGCGCACGGCTTCGGCGTGCTCGGTGCGCACGGACGCGGGTTGTGCGAGCACGTCGGCGTCGACGACGCGCGCATCGTGACCACGACGACGCTCGCGAAGGCTTTCGGTTGTCACGGCGGCGTCATCGCCGGCGCGCGCGCGCACATCGACGCGATTGAGCAACGCGCGAACGCGTACGTGTGCTCGACGCCAATCCCGCCGGCGCTCGCGCGTGCGGCGAGCGCCGCCTTGCACGAGCTCGAAGCGCATCCCGCGCGCCTCGCGCGCTTGCGCGCGAACGTCGAGCGCGTGCGCGGCGCGTTCGAAGCGCTCGGGCTCTCCGCGCCGGTTCTTCCGATCCCCGTCTTCGCGATCAAGCTCGACACGCACGAGCGCATGGAGCGCGTTCAACGTCGCTTGGAGGACGCGGGCTTCTTCGTGCCGTTGATCGATTACCCCGACGGGCTCGGCGCGCACTTGCGCTTGACCGTGTGCGCCGAGCACGCGAGCGTCGACGTCGACGCGCTCGTGCGAGCATTGCGGCGGGAGCTCGCATGACGCGTCCATCGTTCAAGCCGCGGCCGTTCGACGATCGCTTGCTGCGCGAGCTCGCGCGCGAGCACGGCACGCCGCTCTACGTCTACGACGCCGACGTCGTCGCCGCGCGCATCGGCGAGCTCTCGGGCTTCGACGTCGTGCGCTACGCCCAGAAGGCGAACTCGAACCTCGCGCTGTTGCGCGCGATGCGCCGTCACGGCGTGCTCGTCGACACGGTTTCCGCGGGCGAGATCGCGCGCGCGCTCGCCGCGGGCTTCCGTCCCGATCAGATCGTCTTCACCGCCGATCTCTTCGATCGCGCGGCGCTCGCGATGCTCGCGGCGCATCCGGTGCACGTGAACTTGGGCTCGCCGGACATGGTCGAGCAATACGCGACGCTGCTCGAGCGCGAGCGCAGCAACGCGCGCCGCGCGATCACGCTGCGCGTGAACCCGGGCTTCGGCCACGGCCACGACCGCAAGGTGAACACCGGCGGGGAGACGTCGAAGCACGGCATCTGGCACGCGACGCTCGAGCACGTCGCGCGCGCCGCACGCGACGTGCAGCTCGACGTGACGGGCTTGCACGTGCACATCGGATCGGGCTCGGACTTCGAGAACCTCGCGCGCGTGTGCGATGCGGTGCGCTCGATCCTGCCGGTCGTCGCGAGCACGGTGCGCACGGTGTCGGCGGGCGGAGGCTTGCCGATCCCCTACCGCGCGGGCGAGCCGCGCATCGACGTCGAGCGCTACGCCGCGGTGTGGCGCGACGCGCGCGCGGCGATGGAGCAGGACATCGGGCACAAGCTCGCGCTCGAGGTCGAGCCGGGACGCTACCTCGTCGCCGAAGCCGGCGTGCTGCTCGCCGAGGTCCGCGGCGTGAAGCGCAGCGGAAACCTCGAGTACATCCTCGTCGACGCGGGCTTCCACAACCTCGTGCGGCCCGCGATGTACGGCGCGCACCACCAGATCTCCGTCGTCGGCCGCGACGACGACGCGCGCTCGCCGAAGATCGTCGCCGGACCGCTGTGCGAGTCGGCCGACGTGTTCACGCAAGGCCGCGAAGGCAAGCTCGAGCCGCAGCTCCTGCCCGACGCGGTGGTCGGCGATCTCGTCTGCATCCACGACGCCGGCGCGTACGGCGCGAGCATGGCGTCCAACTACAACTCGCAGCCGCACGCGGCCGAGGTGCTCGTCGAGGGCGGAGTTCCGCGCCTCGTGCGCCGGCGCCAGTCGATCAACGAGCTGTTGCAGGACGAGCTCGCCTGAGCGCGCGCGTTCGTGACGCGCCCGAGCGTCACGGCAGATCGAAGAGCAGGAACTCGGCGCCCTCGCGCGTCGTGAGATCGATCTCGCGTTGCGCGCTGATGGCGGCGCCGTCGCCGGCGGAGAGCGCTTGACCGTCGACCTGCAGCTTGCCGCGCGCGACTTGGATCCAGGCCGAGCGTCCTTGCGCGAGCGGCTGACGCACGCGCTCGCCTTCGCTGAAGCGTCCGGCGAAGAGCTGTGCGTCTTGACGGATCGCGATCGAGCCGGAACGACCGTCGGGGGATGCGAGGAGCACGAGCTCGTTGCGCTTGAACTCGTCGGCGAAGCGCTTCTCCGCGTAGCGCGGCTGCGCGGCGTACTCGTTCGGCGTGATCCAGATCTGCAGCAGGTGAACGGAGTCCGTCTTCGACGCGTTGAACTCGCTGTGCGTGACGCCTTTGCCGGCCGACATGTACTGGATCTCACCCGGACGGATGACCGACCCGTTCCCCATGCTGTCCGCATGCGCGAGCGCGCCCTCGAGCACGTACGTCAGAATCTCCATGTCCTTGTGACCGTGCGTGCCGAAGCCCTTCGCCGGTTGCACGCGGTCCTCGTTGATCACGCGCAGCACACGGAAGCCCATGTGCGCGGGGTCGTGATAGTCGGCGAACGAGAACGTGTGGTAGGTGTCGAGCCAGCCGTGATCGGCGTGGCCGCGCTCACCCGCGCGACGAATGGTCATCATTGCTTCGCTCCCTTCAGGCGTTGCATGAGACGTTGCACGAGGACGCGCGCGCGGGCACCGGCGCGCATGAGCGCGCATCCGCAAAAACGGCGCGCGACGCGCGCGAAAAGCCGAGCTTTTGGCGACGCGCGGACGCACGTCATCGCCGCACGACGAGGATCTTGACGCGATCTTCACCGAGCGCGCGGACGCGAGCGCATCGATCGTAGCCTCGCGCGCAAGACGCGCGCGTCGAGCGCGACGCTCAGTCGCCGTCGCCGGTACCGGCCCCGGATTTCGCCATCGATTGCAACAACGGCAAGAGTGCCTTGCGGCGTTGCTGGCGTTGGAAGCGCGTGTCGTCGTCCTGCGCGTCGATCTGCGTGTTGGCGGAGTCGAAGAGCGACGAGTAGGCGAAGACCGCGTAGCCGTTGAAGTTGCGCAACGCGCTGCCGAGCTCTTCGCGGTACAGCTCCACGTCACCCGAATCGATGCGCACGCCCATCACGACCGGACGTCCGTCGGCGAGCGCGCGCCATGCCGCGACGCGCTCGGCGTAGACCTTCGGATCGCGCGTGTAGTTCATCGGATAGACGACGTCGACCAGATCGTCGGCGAGCCAGGTCTTCACGTCCTGGAAGTGATGCAGCGCCTTCTCGGGCACCGGTCCGACGGCGCACGAGAGCTCGACCGACGGGCGCGTCTGACGCACCGTGCGGCGGATGTCGCGCAGCAAGTTCGTCACGCACTCGGTGCGCCACGCTTCCCACGCGGCCGGATCCTCGTCGGGCGTGTGGCCGGTCTCGCCGCGGAACAGGCTCAACGTCTGCTTGTCGCGCGGGTAGTCGATTCCCGAACCCTCCGGGATCGCGGGCGCTTCGTTCGGGAAGCGCATGTAGTCGAGGTGTAGGCCGTCGATGCTGTAGCGGCCGACGAGGTCGCGCATCACCTCGACGAGGTAGTGGCGCACCTCGGGCAGGCACGGGTTGACGCTGACGTAGAACTTGTCGGTCAACGCTTGGCGCTGGCCCTTCTGGTCGTACCACATCCACTCGGGGTGCTTGTTGTAGAGCTGCTTTGGATCCTTCGGCGGCTCCGTGCCCCACCACGCCGGCATCACGTTGACCCACGCGCACAAGCGCAAGCCGCGCGCGTGCGCCGCCTCGATCGCGGCGGCGAGCGGATCGAAGCCCGGATCGGCGTTGTTGAACAGCTCCGACCACGGCTCGAGCGACGAGCGGTAGCTCGCGGTCGCGTTGCCGCGCACTTGGAACAGGATCGTGCTCATGCCGGCGAGCTTGCAGCTCTCGGCGATGCGCTCGATGTCCTCGACCGTGCGGTAGTCGAAGCGCGTCACCCACATCGCGCGTTGCACGGGACGCGCGCCGATCGCGGGCATGCTCTCGCACGCGAGCGACGAGTGGATGGAGAGCACGAGCAACGACGCGAGGATGCAGCGCGACAAGAACGACATGACGGATCTCTACTCGATGACGGGGGCCCGCGCCGTGCTCGACGCGAAGGTTGCGGGCGATCCTCGCGAGGCGGATCGACCGTCGGCGTAGCGCTCGCGCGCGGCGGGTCGCGCGAGCAAGTAGCCGAAAACGAAAGCGATCGTGCTTCCGATCGGTACATACCACGGCGCCGCGAGCGGAAGCCAGCGGTATTCGGGATCGCCGCGACGCCCGATCTCGACCGCGACGAGCGCGTAGCGGTTGATCCACACGAGCAAGAGCAGCGCGAAGACGAGCGCTGCCGTCTGTCGCCACAGCGCGCCGCGCGCTGCGCCGCTCGCGAGCGCCGGCAACACGCGCGCGAAGGTCCACGCCGCGAGCATGATCAAGCCGAAGCCCGCGCAGACCCAGATCGAGCGCGGTCCATGCCACGCGAGCGCGAACACGAACACGATCGACAGCGGCGCCGACCACAACCACCCGCGTCCGTCGACGCGCAGGCGCAACGCCCCCAGAGCGAAGGACGCGAGCAGCGCGCCCCGCGTGTACGCGAAGAACGTCGAGCTCAGCTCGAGCACTGCGCCGAAGCGCGTCGTCACGCGCTCGAGCACGATCGCGAGCGCGCACACGAGCGCGGCCGCCGCGACGAGCTCGCGCCGCGCCGGCCCGAGCGAGCTCGGCTCGGCATCGCTCGTCGATTCGCTCTTCGACGCGCCCGAGCGGCGCAGCCCGTGCAGCGCTTGCGCGAGCGCGGGCAAGAGCGCGTTCATCCCGCACAACGCCGCGCCGAACACCGCCGTGACGACGAGCCCGCGCACGCCGGCGGGCAGCTTCTGGTGGGCGAAGATCGCGAGGATCAGCTCGCCGCGCTCGCGATAGAGCGCGAGCGCTCCGTCGGCGAGCGGGTTGCGCTCGTAGTAGGCGAACAAGCCCGCGCCGACCCAGCCGACGGCGATCACGACGAGCGCGATCGACGCGCTCCACGCGAGCGCACGGCGCGCGGCACGCAAGCTCGAGCACGCGAGCAGGCGCTGCGCGAAGCTCTGATCGAGGCCGTACGTGCCCATGCCGCCCCACGTCCCGGCGATCGCGGCCGCCCAGAAGGTGCTCGGCCGCCCCAAGCTCAACGAGAAGTCGAACGGGCGCAGCTTGCGACTGTCGAACGCGACCTGGAACAAGCGCGACCAGCCCGTGTCGAGCTCTGCGGCGATCACGATCAGGATCGCGATCGCGGCGGCGAGCGTCACGCAGAGCACCACGACGTCGGCCCACACGACGCGTGCGATGCCGCGCGCGAGCGCCCAAGCGCACGACAGGACGCACGCGACGACGCACACCGAGGCGAGCGGCGTCAACGGCGGATGCGCTTGGATCCACGCGAACGCTCCGGGCACGAACGCTTGCAGCGCGAGCGCGGCGAGGAACGCGCGCGCGACGTACGCGAGCAGCGCACCGCACGCGAACACCATCGTCGCGACACGCCCGACGGTGCGGCCCAAGCGCGCCGCGATCCACTCGTACGGGCTCTGGACCTCGCGCTCGAACAGCGCGGGCAGCACGAGCCAACCGACGAACGCGCGCGCGCACGACGAGCCGATGACGACGAGCTGCAAGCTCGCGAAGCTGCCGCCCGGTCGATAGACGGCGTAGACGAAGCTCACGAGCGCGATCGGACCGAGCTCGGTCGCCGCGATCGACAATCCGCTCGCCCACGCGGGCAGCGCGCGATCGGCGAGGAACAACCCGCGCGCCGAGCGCGGCTTGCGCGCCGCGAAGCCGACGAGCGTCGCGAGCGCGAGCACGCCCAGCGCGACGCACCAGTCGAGGCGCTCGAAGCCCGCGCCGAGCACCGATTGCGACGCGTCAGCCACGGGCAGAGCGCGCATCGCGCGCGTCGCGTCGGTCCTTGCGCGTGCCGTGCAACGCGAGCGCGACGGCGCCGAGCGCGGGTGCGGCCCGCAACGTCGACGCGCACACGAGGCCGGGCCTCAATCCGCCGTCGACGAGGTAGGCCGCGCGCGCCTTCTCGTCGCGCGCGGCGACGATGAGCTCGGCGAGCACGGTCTCCACGCGCTCGCGCAACAAGCGCCGCAACGCGGGCTCGGCGTACATGCGACCGAGGCGTTGTCCGAGCACGACCCGCTCGAGATAGGTCGCCGGGCGGCTCGCGCGTCCGTCCTCGAACGGCGCGCCGGCGGCGAGCACGCGCATGCGGCGGTGGATCAAGTGCGCGAGCGCGCGCGTCGCCTCGTCGACCACCTCGAGCGCGAGCGCATCGCCGTGGAGAGCGCGTTGCTCGGGGAACTCGGCTTCCTCGAGCGCGAGCGGGCGGCCGGAGCGCGCGCTGTAGCTCGCGTTCATGCCGCCCATCGACGCGACTTGATCGAAGGAGCGGCCGTCGTCGGTGACGAGCTCCCACGCCTTGCGCACGCGGCCGCGCAGCGCGTCGAGCTTCACCGGCGCGCCGTCGAGCCGGAAGCCCTCCGCCAAGCCCGTTCCGCCACCGATGTAGTACGCGTTCGCGACGTCGCGGAGGAGACCATGCGCGTCGACGCTCTCGCCGACCGCGCACGCATCACCGTCGGCGACGAGCGCCGCGATCGGACGCTCGACGCGCACGCGCATGTCGGCGAGACGCGATTCGAGCCGATCGAGCAGATCCGGGATCCGCGGTCCGTTGCGCATCATCGCGACGCCGCGCGCGTCGGCGGTCTTCACGCCCGGCATGCACATGCCGATCTTGATCGGCGCGCTACCCGCGTCCGACGCGACCGATGCGATCGTGTCGGCGATCGCATCGATCCACAGGTCGGCTTGCGCGCGCTCGAGCTCGTCGCGCACGGGCGCGTCGGCTTCGGTCTGCTGCCGCGCGAGCGGCACGGGCTCGAACGCCTCGAGCCGGTCGTAGCAACACGACGCGCTCGCGGTGCCGAGGCCCAAGCTCCAGTACTCGCCCGGCGCGAGCACGACGACCTCGTATGCCTTGACCTCGGTCGCGCCGCCGTCGACGCCGATCAGGAACGGGGTGGCAGACAAGGGAGGCCTAGCGCTCGGGCCGCGTGCGATCCGTCGCCCGACGCGCATGCGTACTTCAAGTCGCTCCGCATGCAGTGTCAAGGCGCCGCGCGCGGCCGCCGCTTCGGCTCACGAGCAACGCGTGCATGCGCGCCGCGTTGCATGCATGCACGCGCGCGAGATCGCGGATCGGCGCATGCATGCAATTGAATGTGAACGCGCGGCCGCTTGTGGAAATGGAGCTTCGTGATACCGTCGTCACGAAGTTAGAGGAGAGTTTGCGCAATCGATTTCGGGGGTGCGGTCGGGGCTCGTAGTTCCCGCGCTGCCGATTGCGACGTCGAGCATCGACGCGCAATTCCGCCACCCCTGCGTCGTTCACGACGCTCTCGTCGACCGCTCATCGCAACCGCCGTGTCCCTGGCGGCGGCTCGTCTTCCCGCCTGTTTCTGTGGCATCGAATCAATTAGAGAACCAACATGTGTGATCGTCGACTGCCTCTCCGAGCCGAACTCGGCTCGTTCGCTCCGCACACGGCGCAATCCCGCGCGCTGAACGTCTTCCACAAGTCCGCACTCGCTCTCGCGCTCGGCGCATTCGTGCTCACGAGCGGTGCGTTCGCGCAGCAGCGCTTCTTCGACGCGACGAGCAAGAGCGCGTTCCTCGAGCAAGTGCCCGAGCGTGAGCGCGGCTACGTCGTCGACGTCGGCTCGCGCTACGTCTATCCGCAACCGGGCGAGCGCGTGCCGTTCACGAACGGCCGTGCCGAGGTCTACCTGCAGTTCCACGATCCGATCACGTCCGCCGAGCGCGGCGAGCTGACGCGCGCCGGCGTGCGCTTCTTCCAAGCGCTCTCGGCGACGACGTACCTCGCGCGCCTCTCGCCGCAAGCGCTGCAAGAGCTTCAGAAGCTCCCGAACCTGCGCGGCATCGAGCCGGTGCAATCGGTCGACAAGGTCGAGGAGGCGATCTACACGGGCCGCGTTCGCGTCAACGTTCCGAACGTCGACGGCACGTGGAACGTGTACGTGCGCTTCTACCCCGACGTGAAGCTCGAGCACGCGCTGTCGTTGCTCGACTCGGTGCGCGCGTTCGTCCACGTGCGCGACCGCTACGAGCTCAACGAGCGCATCGCCGTCGCGAGCACGCAAGCGCGCCTGCTCGAGCTCGCGAAGAACCCGTTCGTGCGCGAGATCTCGCAGATCCCGGCGAAGGCGATCCCGTTCAACGTCAACTCGGCCGCGCTGATCAACGTGAACGACATCACGATTCCGCCTTACAACCTGAACGGCGGCGGCGCGGTGATCGGCGAATGGGACGAAGGTCCGGTGCGCGACGATCACCCCGATCTCACGGGCCGCGTCTTCATCATCGAGGACAACGGCGGCGGCGACGGCGACCACTCGACGCACGTCTGCGGCACGATGATCGGCAACGGCTCGGGCAATGCGTCGGCGCTCGGCATGGCGCCGTTCGGCGCGGTCATGTCGTCGGACTTCAACGGCAACCCGGCCGATGAGCACGATACGCTCGCCGCCGCCGTCGCGAGCTTCGGGTTCGCGATGCAGATCACGAACAACTCGTGGGGCGCGGTGCTCGGCTGGGATCAAGGCGCCGACACCGGCAACGAGGATCGTTTCGGCGCGTACGACGGCGAAGCCGCCGACTTCGACACGGTCGCGCGCGCGCGCAACCTGATCATCTGCAAGGCGGCCGGCAACGACGCGAACGACTGCAACCCGGGCAACTCGAACGATTGCGACGGTCAGCAGGGCTCCGACGGCCTGTTCTACTTGAACCAACCGACGTGGAGCGTGTCGAAGAACGTCGTCACGGTCGGCGCGACGAACGACGACGGCACCTACGCCTCGTTCAGCTCGGCCGGCCCGGCGCTCGACGGCCGGATCAAGCCCGACGTGTGCGCGAACGGCGTGAACCTGTTCTCGACATGGGCGCTCGGCAACACGCTGCCCGGCCTGTGCGACGGCGCCGACTACTGCAGCATCAGCGGCACGTCGATGGCGTCACCGTCGGTCGCCGGCGCGTGCGCGTTGCTCGTGCAGCGCTACAACCAAGTGATCGGGCTCGATCCCGCGGCCGAGATCATCAAGGCCGTGCTCGTGAACACCGCGGTCGATCAGGGCCGCCCGGGTCCCGACTACTTGTTCGGACACGGCCTCGTCGACGCCCTCGCGGCCGCGCAAACGATCGACGTCGCGCCGGTGCGCATTCTCACCAATGCGGTCGACCAGAATCAGCTCGACGAGTTCCTGCTCGCGGTTCCGGGCGGCACGCCGGTGCTCAACGCGACGCTCGCGTGGCTCGATCCCGAGGGCGCGGCGGACTCGAACGATCCGGACATCGTGAACAACCTCGACCTGACGCTCGTCAGCCCGAGCAACCAGACGTTCTTCCCGTTCTCCGGCCCAGGCAACAACTTCACGAACAACGCGACGGCCACCGGTCCGAACGCGCTCGACACCGTCGAGCACGTGCGCATCCTGAACCCGCAGCAAGGTTTCTGGAGAGTGCGCGTGCGCGGCACGAACGTGCCGTCCGGCCCGCAGAACTACGCGCTCGTCGCGGACCGCTCGTTCTCGCTGCCCGATCAACCGAACATCACGGTCAACGCGGCGCTCGACTTCGACGAGATCTGCGACGGCGAGTTCCAAGACAAGGTCGTGTCGATCTTCAACACCGGCGGAGCTCCGCTCGCCGTGCACCAAGTCGAACTGTTCCCGTTCTCCGGCGGCACGTTCACGCTGCACCCCGATCCGCTGCAGCCGTTCCTCGTGCAACCGGGCGCGCACGTCGACGTCACCGTGCATTTCGATCCGGACGGACCGGGCCTGCACTCGGCCGGCCTCGTGATCTTGTCGAACGATCCCGATCAACCGACCTACTCGGTGATCGCGACCGGCACCGGTTGCCCGCCGCCGGACATCGCGGTGTCGGGGTCGCTCGACTTCGGGACGGTGTGCGCGGGGACGCTCGCGGAGAAGACGATCCAAGTCTGCAACATCGGCGTCGACGACTTGATCGTCACGTCGCTCGACTTCTTCCAGTGCAGCGACTTCAAGGTCGTGAACAACATCTTCCCCGCCACCGTGCTCGGCGGTCACTGCTTGCCGGTGACGATCCGCTACACGCCGACGGGTGCGGGTGATCACGCCTGCTTCCTCGCGATCCTGAGCAACGATCCCGACGAGCCGCTCGTCACGTTGCTCGCGACGGGCTCCACGCCGACCAACTCGCTCGACGTGCCGCTGCCTGCCTGCTTCCCGCCGACGGTGATTCAGAGCGTCAGCGCCTCCTGCAAGTCCGAGCAGCCCTACTCGATCACCAACACCGGCGCGTGTCCGGTGCTGATCAAGTCGGTGACGATCACTCCGCCGGGACCGCACGCGTCCGACTTCACGATCGTCGGCTTGCCGTCGTTGCCTGTGACGCTGCAGCCGGGCGCGGTGCTCGGCGGCGGCGTGCTCAAGCTCGTGTTCAAGCCCACCAACGTCGAGCGTTACGTCACGGGCACGCTCAACGTCACCTATCAGTCCGACTCACCGACGTTGGGCTCGCTGACGACGATCAGCCAGCCGCTCGCGGGTGAAGGCGTGAAGACCGGTGCGCGGCTCTTGGTCAATCACCTGGGCGCGTTCGTGCCGCTGCTCGATCGCGTCACGCTGTACAAGGTCAACAGCATGACGCCGCTCGACCTGCAGTTCGTCGATCAGCAGAACAACGTGCCGGTCAAGTTCGATCCGGGCACGGGCAACTGCTTGGGCTTCTTGTTCCACCGCGAATGGGGTGGTGTGACGAACCCGATCAAGCTCGAGCCGGGTGACTACCTGATCGAGATCGGCGTGCACATCAACGCAGTGCCGTACTTGCTCAAGCAGGACTTCACCGTCGGCGTCTGCGACTTCATCCCCGATCTCGTGATCGACTTCTGATCGACGAGCGAGCGCTCGACGCGCTCGCGCGATGATCGATTGCCACGCCCGCTCTTTCCGAGCGGGCGTGGTGCTTTCGCGCGCGCGCGAGCTGCGCGGCGGCGTACGAGCTCACGCTGCGCGTCGCGTGACGAATCGCCCTGCCGCATCGACGCGAGCAGGCTGTGAAGCGCACGGATCAAATTGATCGCGAAGCGTCGAGCGCCCTCGCGCGCGACGCTCGGCGCGCCTCGTCGAAGCGCGCGAAAACCGCTTGTTTTCCCGTGCGATCTTGTGAATTTCGCGCTGCAGCGATAGCGTGTGATCTCGCGGCAATCGGAGAGTGACGGTCGCGCCGATCCGAGCTTCCTCCAGCGCCTGACCGAACGCCGCGCGGGCCGCTTTCCGCTTTTTGATTCTCAACCGGTTTCGAGCATCACCATGAATTCACTCCGCCGTCTCGCACACCGCGCGCATTCGTGTCTGCGTTCCGCGACCGCGCGCAAGCTCGCTCTTCCCGCAGCGTTCGGACTGCTCGCGCTCGTCGACGCCGCGCACGCTCAACAGCGCTGGTTCAACGATCAGGCGAAAGCCGAAATCACGGCCTCGACGCCCGCGCGCGAGAAGGCGTACTTGATCGACGTGCGCTCGCGAGTCGTCATGCCGAAGCTCGACACGCCGATCACGTTCGTCAACGGACGCATCGACGTCTACTTGCAATTCGATGCGCCGCTCACCGGCGCGCGGCGCGGAGAGATCACGCGCATGGGCGTGCGCTTCTTCGACGCGATCGCCTCGAGCACGTACTTGGTGCGCTTGCGCACCGACGCGCTCGCGAAGGTGCGCGCGCTCGAGGGCTTGCGCGGCATCGAGCCCGTGTTGCCGAACGACAAGCTGACCGCCGCGCTCTACTACGGACGCGTGCGCGAGAGCACGCTCGACTTCGACGGCCTGTGGGCGTTGCAAGTGCGTTTTTACGACGACGTGCAGCTCGATCACGCGCTCATGGTGCTCGACGGGTTGGGCGCGTTCGTTCCCGACCGCACGCGCATGCTCGTGAACAACGTGCTCTACGCGTCGGTGCGTCCGAGCTCGATCGCGGCGCTCACGCGCGATCCGGCGGTGCGCGAGCTCGACCAAGTCCCCGCTCCCGCGAAGGACGACAACACGACCGCGGCGGCGATCTCGAACGTCGACGACGTCCAGAACGCGCCGTTCAACCTCGACGGCACGGGCGTGATCCTCGGGGAATGGGACGGCGGACAAGTGCGCACGAACCACCCCGACCTCGCGCCGCGCGTCACGCTCGCGGAGAGCTCGTCGAACAACGACCACTCGACGCACGTCGCCGGAACGATGATCAGCAGCGGCGTGAACAACGCCAACGCGCGCGGCATGGCGAGCAACGCGACGCTGTTCTCGTACGACAACGGCGGCGCGGTCTCGACCGAGCACTTCGACGGCGCGAACCCCGCCGGCAACGCGATCCGCATCGCGAACAACTCGTGGAGTCGTCCGGCCGGTTGGGAGTGCGGCAGCGGCACGTGCATGGACACGGGCAACAACGGCGACTTCGGCGCGTACGACGGCGAGACCGCGAGCTTCGACACGGTCGTGCGCGCGCGCGGGATGATCATCTGCAAGTCCGCGGGCAACGCGGGCGGCGAGTGCGATCCCAATCCGCCCTTCGATTGCGACGGCGTGCTCGGCTCCGACGGCTTCAACTACGACAACATCGAGCTGTGGGGCGCGGCGAAGAACATCATCACCGTCGGCAACTTGCTCGACAACGCGACGGGCATCAACTCGTCGAGCTCGCACGGTCCGGTCGATGACGGCCGCATCAAGCCCGACGTGTGCGCCAACGGCACGACGCTGTTCTCGACGTGGGCGTTGGGCGTGACGATCAACGCCTGCATCGGCGCCGACTACTGCAGCATCAGCGGCACGTCGATGTCGACGCCCACCGTGTCGGGCATCTGCGCGCTGCTCGAGCAGCGCTATCGCCAGATCTACGGCGGCATCAACCCGTCGCCGGACATCATCAAGGCGCTGTTGTGCAACACGGCGACCGATCTCGGCCGGCCGGGCCCCGACTATCAGTTCGGGCACGGCCTCGTCGACGCACTCGCGGCGGTGCAGACGATCGACGTCGGCCCGGTGCGCATCATCACCGACGCGGTCGATGCGGGTCAGACCGACGAATGGCTGCTCGCCGTGCCGGCGAACACGCCGGAGCTGCGCGTCGCGCTCAACTGGCTCGATCCCGCGGGCGTGGCGAACGACGGCGCCAACGACATCGTCAACGATCTCGACCTCACGCTCATCAGCCCGAGCAACCAGGTCTTCTTCCCGTTCACCGGCCCCGGCTTCGCGTTCACGAACGACGCGACGTCGAGCGGCCCGAACTCGGTCGACACGCTGGAGCAGCGCCGCATTCCCAACCCGCAGCAGGGCTTCTGGCGCGTGCGCGTCGCCGGCACCGCGGTTCCGTTCGGCCCGCAGAACTACGCGCTCGTCGCGAACACGTCGTTCGCGCTCGCGGATCAGCCCAACATCACGGTCAACGCCGCGCTCGACTTCGACGAGCTGTGCGACGGCGAGTTCCAGGACAAGGTCGTGTCGATCTTCAACACGGGCGGCGCTGCGCTGCTCGTGCACCAAGTGACGATGACCGACGTCAGCGGCGGCGCGTTCACGTTGCACGCGGATCCGCAGCAGCCGTTCCTCGTGCAACCTGGCGCGCACGTCGACGTCACCGTGCACTTCGATCCGAACGGACCCGGTCTGCACGCGGGCGTGCTGACGATCTTCTCGAACGACATCGATCAGCCGATCTACACCGTCGCCGCGACGGGTGAAGGCTGCCCGCCGCCGGACATCGCGGTGTCGGGCTCGCTCGACTTCGGGACGGTGTGCGCGGGGACGCTCGCGGAGAAGACGATCCAAGTCTGCAACATCGGCGTCGACGACTTGATCGTCACGTCGCTCGACTTCTTCCAGTGCAGCGACTTCAAGGTCGTGAACAACATCTTCCCCGCCACCGTGCTCGGCGGTCACTGCTTGCCGGTGACGATCCGCTACACGCCGACGGGTGCGGGTGATCACGCCTGCTTCCTCGCGATCCTGAGCAACGATCCCGACGAGCCGCTCGTCACGTTGCTCGCGACGGGCTCCACGCCGACCAACTCGCTCGACGTGCCGCTGCCTGCCTGCTTCCCGCCGACGGTGATTCAGAGCGTCAGCGCCTCCTGCAAGTCCGAGCAGCCCTACTCGATCACCAACACCGGCGCGTGTCCGGTGCTGATCAAGTCGGTGACGATCACTCCGCCGGGACCGCACGCGTCCGACTTCACGATCGTCGGCTTGCCGTCGTTGCCTGTGACGCTGCAGCCGGGCGCGGTGCTCGGCGGCGGCGTGCTCAAGCTCGTGTTCAAGCCCACCAACGTCGAGCGTTACGTCACGGGCACGCTCAACGTCACCTATCAGTCCGACTCACCGACGTTGGGCTCGCTGACGACGATCAGCCAGCCGCTCGCGGGTGAAGGCGTGAAGACCGGTGCGCGGCTCTTGGTCAATCACCTGGGCGCGTTCGTGCCGCTGCTCGATCGCGTCACGCTGTACAAGGTCAACAGCATGACGCCGCTCGACCTGCAGTTCGTCGATCAGCAGAACAACGTGCCGGTCAAGTTCGATCCGGGCACGGGCAACTGCTTGGGCTTCTTGTTCCACCGCGAATGGGGTGGTGTGACGAACCCGATCAAGCTCGAGCCGGGTGACTACCTGATCGAGATCGGCGTGCACATCAACGCAGTGCCGTACTTGCTCAAGCAGGACTTCACCGTCGGCGTCTGCGACTTCATCCCCGACCTCGTGATCGACTTCTGATCGACGAGCGAGCGCTCGACGCGCTCGAGCGATGATCGACTGCCACGCCCGCTCTTTCCCAGCGGGCGTGGTGCGTCCTGGGCGGGGCGAGCGTCGCCCGAGCGCGCGCCTCTGCGGCCGTGTGGAGCTTTTTTCGCAACGCACGAGAATGCGAGCGCGCGTTGCGCATACTTGCGCGCTCCGCGCGCGGCGTGCGCGCGCCCGCTGACCCTCTGGAGCTTTGAGCAAGATGATGCACAAGACCGCGATCACGTGTTCGAAGGCGCCCGCGAGCCGACGCGGCGCGCTCGGCAAGGGCTGCATGATCGGCGGCGGGATCGTCGGAGCGTTGCTGCTCGTCGTGCTCGTCGTCGTGATGTGGGGCCGCGGCGCGTACAACGGGATGTACGGCAGCCGCGAGCGCGTGAAGGCGCAGTGGAGCGAGATCGACAACCAGTACAAGCGCCGCTACGACCTCGTTCCGCAGCTCGTCGCCACGGTCAAGGGCGCGGCGGACTTCGAGCAATCGACGCTCGATCAAGTGACGCAAGCACGCGCGTCGGTCGGCAAGGTGCAGCTCCCGAGCGACGTGCCGACCGATCCCGAGCAATTGCGCGCGTACATCCAAGCGCAGCAGAGCTTGAGCGGCGCGCTCGGCCGCATGTTCGCCGTCGCCGAGGCGTACCCGCAGCTCAAGGCCTCGCAGAACTTCCTGAGCTTGCAGGATCAGCTCGAAGGCACCGAGAACCGCATCGCGACCGCGCGCCGCGACTACATCGAGGCCGTGCGTGCCTACAACACGCAGATCGGCATGTTCCCCGGCAACTTCATCGCCGGAATGTTCCACTTCGCGCCCGCGGCGACGATCGAAGCGACCGTCGAGGAGCGCACGACGCCGAAGGTCGAGTTCGACTTCAACAAGAAGAAGTGAGCGGCATGACGCGCGCGCTTTTCGTCGCGCTCGCGCTGCACACCGGCAGCGCGCTGCCGACCATCGCCGCATCGACAACGCTGTGCGGCGCTGCGCCGAGCGCGATCGCGACACCGATCGCGCTTTGCAGCAATGCGCCGAGCGCGATCGTCGCACCGATCCCGCCCGCGGCCCCCGCGCTCGTCGAGGTGCACGTGCCCAAGAACGACGGTTGGGTCACCGACCTCGCGCACTTGCTGACCGCGCAGCAGGAGCAACAGCTCGAAGCGCTGATGGAGTCGTATCGTCAGGGCACGCAGCACGAGATCGCGCTGTTGACGCTCGAAAGCCTCGAGGGCGAGCCGATCGAGCGCGTCGGGATGGAGGTCTACCGCGCCTGGGGCATCGGCACGAAGGACAAGAACGACGGTGCGTTGCTCGTCGTCGCGAAGAACGATCGCGCGCTGCGCATCGAGGTCGGACGCGGGCTCGAGGGCACGCTCACGGATTCGATCGCCGGACGGATCATCCGCGACGTGATCACGCCGCAGTTCAAGCGCGGTCGCTTCTACGAAGGCATCGACGCGGGCATCCGTGCGATGCACGCGGCGATCGGCGGCGACTACAAGAGCCTGCCGGTCGAAGCACCGACGATGGAGGTCGGATTGCTCGGGCTGCTGCCGACGCTGTTCACGTTGTTCATCTTCCTCATGATCATTTCGCGCATCGCGCGCGCCATGCGGCCGGGTCGTCGTGGTCGCGGTCTGTTCAACCCGGTGTTCTTCCCGGGCTCGTTCGGCGGCGGCGGATTCAGCGGTCGCAGCAGCAGCGGCGGCGGATTCCGCAGCAGCAGCGGCGGAGGCTTTGGCGGATTCGGCGGCGGCGGCGGTGCTTCGGGCGGTGGAGCGTCCGGGCGATGGTGAGCGCGCTGTTCGCTGCGTCGTGCGTCGCCGCCGCTCTGATGCCGGCGCTGCAGAACCAAGGCACGTGGGAGCAAGGCGCGCCGCCTTACCTCTACGTCGTCGCACGCATCGGCCCGTGGTTGCTCGCCGCGATCGCGCTCGTGCTCGTCGCGCGCGCGCTCGCGCGCAACCATCGCTATCGCGCCGTCGTCGTGCTCGGCGCCGAGGATCAAGCGGCGGTGCACGCCGCCCTCGTCGACGTCGAGCGACGCACGCACGGCGAGATCGTGCCCGTCGTGCTCGAACGCTCCGACGCGCATCCCGGTGCGCCGTGGCTCGCGGCGTTGTGCACGCTGTTGCTCGGCAGCGCGCTGCTCGAAGCGCACATGCCTTGGTACGCCCCGCATTGGTTGTTGCTCGCGCAGCTCGCGTTGGGCGCGATCGGTTACTGCGCCGCGGAGCTCTTGCCCGACCTCAAGCGCGCGTTCGTCGCGGAGTCGCGCGCGAGCGAGATGGCCGAGGAGCAAGCGCTGCAGGAGTTCCATCGCCTCGGGTTGCACGCGACGAGCGAAGCGACGGGCGTGCTGCTCTTCGTCAGCCTGTTCGAGCGACGCGTCGTCGTGCTCGGCGACCGCGGCATCCACGCGAAGGTCGGCGACGAGCACTGGCAGCGCACGAAGGACGTGATCCTCGCCGCGATCGCGCGCGGATCGTTGCGCGACGGCTTGATCGACGGCATTCGTGCGTGCGGCAGCGTGCTCGAGCAGCACTTCCCCGTGCGCGAGGGCGATCGCAACGAGATCCCCGATCGAGTGATCGTGCGGCGCGAGTGAGCGCGCGCACGCGTCAGTCGCCGGTCTTCACGTCGTGGTCGTACGTTCCCGAGCACTCGCCGTCGGGATAGCCGTCGTCCTGCCAACACTCCCAGCGGCCCGAGCGCGCGCCGTTGTCGTACGCGCCTTCCATGCGCTTGTTGCCGTTGGCGTAGTACTCGACCCACGGACCGACGCGGCGTCCGTGCTCGAAATCACCGCGGCACGAGAGCTTTCCGTCGGCGAACCAGCGCACGCACGAGCCGTGCATTTGGCCTTTGTCGAAGTCGACTTGCACCTCGAGCGCGCCGTTCTCGTGCCAGCTCGCATAAGCGCCCTGTTGCACGCCGTCGTGGTAGCCGCCCTCGCTGCGCTTGGTGCCCGTCGCGTACCACTCGATCACCGGGCCTTCGTTCTTGCCGGCGCGGAAGCTTTCCTCGCGCCGCTTCACGCCGCTCGGGAAGTTCTCGATCCACACGCCTTCGCGTTGACCGTTTTCGTAGCGGCCTTCGCTCTGCAGCGTGCCGTCCTCGTACCACATCCGCCAAGTGCCGGTCTTCACGCCGCGCGCGTAACGACCTTCCTGGCGCTTCTTGCCGTTGGCGTGCCACTGCGTCCACGCGCCGTCGAGCTCGTCGGCGACGTACTCGCTCGTCGTCGCGAGCCGCCCGTCACGGTCGTACTCGGCGAGACGCCCGTCGAGCTTGCCCGACTTGTAGCGACACTGCGAACGCAACGCGTCGTTGTCGTACCACGCGTTCCACTCGCCGATGCGCGCACCGTCCGACCATCGACCTTCGACGGACTTGTGGCCGTTCTCGTACCACTCGACCCACGCGCCGTCCTCGACTCCGCCTTTCCAACGCGAGCGCGTGCGCAACGCACCGCTCTCGTACCACTCGTTCCATTCACCGTGCTTCTTGCCGCGGTGGTAGCGCCCTTCGAGCTCCTTGTGCCCGTTCTGATACCATTGAATCCAGATTCCGTCTTTCAGCCCGTCCGCGAGCGTTCCCTGACACTGGATCTGGCCGTTGGGATGACGCAGCTCGATGCGCTCGAGCTTCGCCGACGGCTCGCTGCAGGCGAACAGCAACGCGACGACGCACGCGCTCGAGAATCGGATCATCGGCAGCACGGAAGCAGCGACGGCGGCTGCTTCCTTTCATTGTAGAGATCGCGGCGGGCATCGTCCGACACGCATGAGACCCAAATCGCTCCAGCTCGCGATCGCGCTCGTCACGACGATCGTGGCGGGGACCGTCGCGTGGGCGATCCTCGAGGCGCGCAAGCACTCGGACGATTCGGTCACGGTGATCGACAACGCCGAGGCGGTGCAGCGGCTGCTCGTCGAGCGTCAGCAGGCTTCGGCGGGCGCGAGCTTCAAGCCGACGACGAACTACGCGGACGCGGTGCTCGTGCGCGAGCCGCTCGACGCCGACCGAGCGCCGATGCTGTTCACCATGCCGATCCCCGACTTCGTGTACGACCCGTTCACGTACTACCGCTACAAGGGCCACTACTCCGCCGTCGAGACGTGGGACGAGTATCCAGGCGGCGAATACGTCAAGTCGACGAGCGCCGACGGCTATCGCGAGGACTTCGAGTCGCTGCCGCCGCGCGGCGACGTGTTCATCGTCGCGACCGGCGACTCGCACACCGACGGCTTGTGCGAGAACAAGCTGAGCTTCCCGAATCGACTCGAGGCGGCGCTCGTCGCGCGTCATCCGAAGAAGTCGGTCGAGGTGCTCAACACCGGCGTCACGGGCTTCTCGTTCTACAACTACCTCGGAGCGCTCGAGAAGTTCGTCGATCGCAAGCCCGACGCGTTCGTCGTCGCGTTCTACGGCGGCAACGACTTCCTCGACGTGGTCAAGCCGTGGCACTACTTCCACCACACCGCTCCGCCGGCGCGGCGCGCGGGTTATTGGGAGAAGATCGACGCGGCGCGCAAGGTGAGCAACTCGAGCGTGGCGATCGCGTTCAACCAGCTCGTCTACTTCCAGTACTACCCCGACCAGATCGCGATCGCGATCGAGGCCGCCGCGCAGGTGAGCGCGCAGATCCGCCGGTTGTGCGCGCAGAACGGGATCAAGCTCGTCTACGTGTACATCCCGCCGGGCTTCGACTACGGCGGCACGCTCAAGCCGATGTTCGCGCGCGCGAAGCAAGTGCTCGAGCTTTCGGACTACGACCTACGCGAGTACGACCACCTCGCCGATCAGCTCATCGCGATCTTGGAGCAGATGGGCATCGAGGTGATCGATCTGCGCAAGCACTTCAGCGACGGCATCGACACGTACTATTGGAAGGACCTGCACATCAACCTGAAGGGCCACCAATTGATCGCGGACCTCTTGCTGCCGCGCATCGAGGCGCTGGTGCCGATCAAGTGACACGCGCGCCACACCTCACGCGCGCCGTGCAGCCGGAGGACGAACTCATGGAGCGGACGAACTCATGAAGCATTGGAAGCTCTTTGTCGCTTGCGCCGCGATGCTCGTGTCGCGCGCGGACGCGAAGGAACCGCAAGCCCAAGGCGTACGCCCGACGTGGGGCGACGCGCGTCCGGTCGAGAAAGTGCCCGCGAACGCGCGTCACATCAGCATCGCGCCGCGCGGCGGCGAGCCGTCGAGCGCGCTCGTCGTGCGCACGACGCGCTTGCCTGACGCGAGCCTCGAGCTGCTCACGTGCGAGGCGATCCTCGACGGCGACAAGGACTTCGGGATGTTCCCGGTGAAGCTCACGCCGTCGGATTGGAAGAGCGACGGCGACACGCTCGCGTACACGTACGTCGATCCGAACGGGTTGAAGTTGCGCTTCGCGGCGACGCCGGAGGACGACAGCGTGCTGCTCGAGTACACGCTCACGAACGGAACGAAAGAGACGCTCGCGCGCGCGCACGTGCATCCGTGCCTGCCGACCGTCGGCGCGGCGACGTTCTATCCCGGCACCGCGGCGGAAGCGAAGCCCGGACGCGAAGGCCGCGTCGCGCGCGCGGGCCGCAACGACTTCAGCGAGCTCTACGAGCGCTTGTTCCTGTGGTCGAAGCACGAGAAGTTCTCGTTTCGCTCGAGCGAGCTCGGCAAGAGCGAGGTCCACACCGCGTTCATGTTCAAGAACCAGCCGCCGATCGAATGGAACTGGTGGAAGAACGATCAACGCACGTTCGACGTGCCGCTCATCGGGCTCGAGAGCAAGGACAAGCAGCACGTGCTCGCGCTCGCGTTCCGCCAGGCGCTGTGGGCGTCGTCGAACGTCGGCGACTCGCGCGCGTGCATGCACCTGTTCCCGTCGTTCGGGAAGATCGAGCCGGGCAAGAGCGCGACGATGAGCGGGCGCTTGTACGTGCTCGCGGGCAACGCCGACGACGCGCTCAAGCGCTTCGAGGCCGATTTCCCCCATTGGTAGCGCGCTTCGCTCGTCGAGCGCGCGCGACCGCGGCGCGCTCGACGCATGCGCGGCTCGCGCGATCGGCGCGCGGGATCGGCGCGCGCACGCCGCCCGCGGACGACGCTCAGCCGAAACGGCCGCTGATGTAGTTCTCGGTGCGCTCGTCGGCGGGGTTCGTGAAGAGCTTGGTCGTCTCGTCGTACTCGACGAGCGTGCCCGAGCGCCGGTCGCCGCGCGCGCTCTGCTCGGTCGTGAAGAACGCCGTGCGATCGCTGACGCGCGCAGCCTGCTGCATGTTGTGCGTCACGATGATGATCGTGAAGCGGCTCTTCAGCTCGCGCATCAGGTCCTCGATGCGCGCGGTCGCGATCGGATCGAGCGCGCTGCAGGGCTCGTCCATGAGCACGACTTCGGGCTCGACCGCGATCGTGCGCGCAATGCACAAGCGCTGCTGCTGGCCGCCGGACAATCCGAGCGCCGACGCGCGCAGCCGATCCTTGACCTCGTCCCACAACGCAGCGGCGCGCAGCGACTTCTCGACGATCACGTCGACGTCCGCCTTGGCCTTGATGCCGTTGACGCGCGGGCCGAACGCGACGTTGTCGTAGATGCTCTTCGGGAACGGATTGGGCTTCTGGAACACCATCCCGATGCGACGACGGACTTCCGTCGCCGAGACGTCGGGCGCGTACAGATCCATGCCGTGGTAGAGCAGCTTGCCGAGCACGCGCGCGCCGGGAATCGCGTCGTGCATGCGGTTGAAGCTGCGCAGCACCGTCGTCTTGCCGCAACCCGACGGGCCGATCAGCGACGTGATCTGGTTCTTGTGGATCTCCATCGTCACGTCGTGCACCGCGCGGAACGCGCCGTAATGAACCTCGAGCTGCTCGAGCTCGAAGACGACGGGCGTCTTCGGCAACGTTCGCGCGCCGGGTCGTTCGATGTCCACTAGTCGCGCCGGAACGCGCAGCGGGACGGGCTCACTGCTCGGCGACTCCTTCCTCTTCTCCGCTTGCATGACGTCACCTCCGGCTGGCGACACGCACCGTCAAGACGCGCGCGACGAGGGTCACGAGGAACGTGAGGAGCACGAGCGTCAGCGCTGCGCCCCATGCGCGGTCTTGTGCGGCGACGAAGGACGAGTTCGCGTTGGCGAAGATCTGCACCGACAACGCGGTGTTCGCTTCCGCGAACGGGTTCACGTTGTATTCGGTCGCGGCGCCGACGCCGAAGAGCAGCGGTGCCGTCTCGCCCGCTGCGCGCGCGATCGCGAGCAGCGCGCCCGACACGATGCCCGGCAACGCGGCGGGCAACACGACCGTCACGATCGTGCGGCTCTGCGAAGCGCCCAATGCTTGAGCCGCCTCGCGCAATTGCACCGGCACGAGCTTCAACATCTGCTCGGTCGACCCGATCACGACCGGCAGCATCAGACACGCCAATGCGAGCGCGCCGCCAAAGGCCGAGTAGCCGAAACGCAAAGTCCACACGACGTAGACGAACAAGCCCATCACGATCGACGGCACGCCCGTCATCACCGTGGCCATGAAGCGCACGATGCGCGCGAAGCGATTCGTCGCGCCGTACTCGTGCAGGTAAACCGCGCCGAGCACGCCCAACGGCACCGCCATCAACGTCGCGGTTCCCGCCGACAGCAACGTGCCGAGGATCGCCGGTCCCATGCCGGGTCCCGGTCGACGCGCGACGACGGGGATCTCCTTCGTGAAGAAGTCGGGAAAGCTCGTGAGCATCACGCCCAGGCCGTGCGACGCGACCGACCACAACACCGCGAACAACGGCACCGCGACCGCGACGACGGCTGCGATCATCAGCCCCGTCATGACCGCGCTCTTCACGCCTCGCCATCCGAGCTTGGAGGTGAGGTCGAGCGGAACGACGGGGCTGTCCGCGGTCGCGCTCACGTTCCGTAGCTCTTGCGCGCCGACCACTCGACGGTCGCCGACGCGGCGAGGTTGACGACGATCGTGATGACGAACAGCGTCGCGGCGAGCGCGATGAGCGCGGACTTGTGCAGCGAGTCCGCTTCACCCCACTCGTTCGCGATCACCGCGGGCATCGAGTTGCCGGGCGCGTACGCGTTCAACGTGATCTGGCCGAGCGCGGAGCCGATCACGAGCGCCGCCGCGATCGTCTCCCCCATCGCGCGCCCCAAGCCGATCATCACCGCGCCGACCAAGCCGGTCGCGCTGTGCGGAAGCACGGTGGCTCCGATCATCTCCCAGCGCGTGGCGCCGAGCGCGAGCGCGCCTTCCTTGTCCGTGACCGGTGTCGTCTCGATCACCTCGCGCGCGAGCGACGTGATGATCGGCACGATCATGATCGCGAGGATGATCCCCGCGGTGAAGAACGAGCGGCCCAGGCCGAAGTGGCTCGAGAGCACGAACACGCCCCACAGCCCGAACACGACCGACGGAACGACCGCGAGCAGATCGACGAGGTAGATGAGCGGCTTCTTCAGCCACGCGGGTGCGACCTGCGTGATGAACAGCGCGACGCCCAAGCTGATCGGCACCGCCAACGCCACCGCGATCGTCGCGGTGAAGAGCGTGCCCCAGATGAACGGGAGCGCGCCGAACAAGCTCTCGGGCGGCGACCAACGCGTCGTCGTGAGGAAGTCGAGCCCGCGCGCGCGCAGCACCGGCAGCGCACGGTTGGCCATCGTCGCCGCGATCATCCCCAGGATCAAAAGGACGAGCGCGGCGGCGCCGATCGCCAACCATTTGAACGCGGTGTCCGCGCGTGCGCGATCCCGTCGCAGGTCGAGCATCGCTCAGGGGAGGACGATCTTCTCGAGCTGCTTGACGGCCTTGTCTTGCAAGCTCTTCGGCAGCGGTGCGAAATCGAGCTCCGCGAGCAGCTTCTGACCGTCGGTGAGCAAGTACGTGAGGTAGGCCTTCAACGCCGCGCCCTTGGTCTTGTCGGCCTGCTTCGCGTACACGATCACCCACGATTGGTACGTGATCGGGTAGGAGTGCTCACCCTTCGCGTTGAGCGCGCTGAACAGCAAGTTCTCCTTGATGTCGATGCCGTCGCCGGCGCTCGACGCGCTCTCAGCGGTCGGCACGACGAACTTGCCGGCTTGGTTCTTCACGCTCGCGTACTTGAGCCCCGAAGCCTTCGCGTCGGACAAGTCGACGTAGCCGATCGCACCCTTCGTCGACTTGACGATCTGCGCGACGCCCGAGTTGCCCTGACCGGCTTGCGTGTCCTTGTCCCACTCGACGGTCGAGCCGCTCTTGAGCGTCCACGTCGGCTTCGCCGCGACGTTGAGGTACTCGGTGAAGTTCTGCGTCGTGCCCGAGCCGTCGGCGCGGTGCACCACGACGATGTCGAGCTCGGGCAGCTTCACGCCCGCGTTGTCCGCGGCGATCGCCGGATCGTTCCACTTCTTGATCTGGCGCTGGAAGATCTTCGCGATCGTGTCGGCCGACAGTTGCAGTCGATCGACGCCCTCGACGTTGTAGCTGACGGTGATCGGGCCGAGCAGCAACGGGAAGTAGAGCACTTCGCCGCCCTTGTTCTTGGCGAGATCGGCGTCCTTGTACGGCGAGTCCGAGCCGGCGAAGTCGACGACCATGTCCTGCAGGTCTTGACGGCCCTTGCCGCTGCCGCCGCCGCCGTAGTTGATCGTCAGGTCCTTGTTCGCGCGCTTGAACGCCTCGATCGCGCTCTCCTGGTAGGCCTTCTGGAAGGTCGAGCCGCTTCCGTTGAGCGACGTGCCGAGCACGGCCGGCGACGCGGTCGCGGTGCTGGACGCGAGGTTGAGTGCCGGGACGAGGACGATGCACGCGAGCGCAGCGAGCGCATTGAGGGAGAGAAGCTTCAAGCGGATCCTCCTTGGGGATCGAGATCGAGGAACTTTGTTTGGCGGGTAGCAGAACCCGTCTTTGCAAAGGCGCGATCAACAGCGCTTGAAGATGTCGCGGATCGGACGGGACGCGGATCGCCCGGCATCAGATCGGCAGCTCGCGTGAGATAGAGCTGGTCCGTCGCGAGCACGGTGCTGCGTGCTGGAAAAAACGCGCGGCCTCTATAGATTCTCCGCCTCGCATCGCTCGGCGCGGCGGATGAGCGACGCGGACGGACTGGTCTCCGAAATCCGCGTGCGCGTCGTTCGACGGCGATGCACGATCGATTCCGCCGCCGGACGAGGCGCTCCCGAGGCTCGATGGCTCAAGTCTTCCACCCCCGCAGCAACACGCTCTCGAAGGTCACGATCTTCGGGGCCGTCTTCGTGCTCGGCGCGGTCACGTGGGCTTGGAGCAACGTGAACCGCTCGCCTTGGGTGACCGAGGAACGAGTGGCGCGCGAGCAACCGGTGCAGTTCAGCCACAAGCACCACGTGCAGGGGTTGGGCATCGATTGTCGCTACTGCCACACGACCGTCGAGGAATCCGCATTCGCGGGGATGCCCGCGACGAAGACCTGCATGACGTGTCACTCGCAGGTCTGGACGACCGCTCCGGCGCTCGAGCCCGTGCGCGAGAGCTGGCGCACCGATCGCTCGATCGAGTGGACGCGCGTCCACGATCTGCCGGACTTCGTGTTCTTCAACCATTCGATTCACGTGAACAAGGGCGTCGGCTGCGAGTCGTGCCATGGCCGCGTGGACGAGATGCCGCTCATGTGGCGCGAGCACTCGCTCAACATGGAGTGGTGCTTGTCCTGCCACCGCGATCCCGCGCAGCACCTCCGGCCGCGCGATCAGGTCTTCAAGATGGGCTTCGGTCCCGAGCAGATGGATCCGCCGCAGTCCCAATCGGAGAGCGGTGAGAAGCTGCTCCTGCAATACCACGTGCACAGCCTGACCAACTGCTCGGTGTGTCACCGATGAGCGCCGCCGAGAACGACGTGCGCACGCAGCCCTCGAGCAGCGCTGCGCCCGAAACGCCCGAGCGCAAGCTCTGGATGAGCATCGAGGAGCTCGACGGCGGCGAGCGCTTCGAGGACGTGCTCCGGCGCGAGTACCCGTCGCAGATCCACAAGTTCATGGATCCGCCGCAGCGGCGCGAGTTTTTGAAGCTCATGGGCGCGTCGCTCGCGCTCGCCGGCGCCAGCGCGTGCACGCGCCAGCCGACGGAGAAGATCCTGCCTTACGCGAAGAGCCCCGAAGCGCTCGTGCAAGGGCGCTCGCTGCAGTACGCGACGTCGATGCCGTGGGCGCGCGGCTCGATCGGCTTGCTGGTCGAGAGCCATCAAGGCCGGCCGACGAAGGTCGAAGGCAACGTCGATCATCCGGCGAGCCTCGGTGCGACCGACGCCTTCGCGCAAGCGTCGGTGCTCGGGCTCTACGACCCCGATCGCTCGCGCACGATCCTGCACCGCGGGCGCATCGGCACGTGGAACGATCTCTTGACCGAGCTCAAGAGCGCGTTGACCGCGCAACGCGCGAAGGACGGCGCCGGCTTGCGCATCCTGACGGGTGCGGTCGACTCGCCGACGCTCGCGCAGCAATTGCGCGACGTCCTCGCGCTCTATCCGAAGGCGCGTTGGCACAGCTACGAGCCGATCCACCGCGACAACGAGCGCGCGGGCGCTCGCCTGGCATTCGGAACCGACGTCGCGCTGCAAGCGTCGTTCGGCAAGGCCGACGTCGTGCTCGCGATCGAGAGCGACTTCCTGCAGGCGCGCCCCGAGAGCGTGCGCGCGATCCGCGACTTCAGCGCGCGCCGTCGCGTGCGCGAGAGCATGGTCGCGATGAACCGGCTCTACGTGGTCGAGAGCGCGCTCTCGAACACCGGCGCGATGGCCGATCACCGCCTCGCGCTCGCCTCCTCGTCGATCTCCGCGTTCACGTTCGCGCTCGCGCGCGAGCTAGGGATCGAGGTCGCGGGCGCGACGGACGCGCGCACCGACGAGCACGTGCCGCGCTGGTTGCGCGCGCTCGCGAAGGATCTCGCTGCGCACCGCGGCTCGTCGCTCGTCGTCGTCGGCGACAACCAGCCGCGCGAGGTGCACGCGTGCGTGCACGCGATCAACCACGCGCTCGGCAACGTCGGCTCGACGCTGCGCTACACCGAGCCGCTCGAGCACGTGCCCGCCGATCACGAAGGCGACGTCGCCTCGATCACCGAGCTCGTCGCCGACATGCAGGCGGGCAACGTCGACGTGCTCGTCGCGCTCGACAGCAATCCGATCTTCACCGCGCCGGCCGATCTGCAGTTCGCCGAGGCGCTCAAGCGCGTCGCGCTGAAGATCCACATGGGCTTGTACGAGGACGAGACCGCGTACCAATCCGATTGGCACCTCGCGCAGACGCATTTCCTCGAGAGCTGGAGCGACACGCGCGCGAGCGACGGAACGATGAGCATCGTGCAGCCGCTGATCGCGCCGCTCTACGACGGCAAGAGCGCGCATCAGCTCGTCGCCGCGTTGCTCGATCAGCCGTCGCGCTCGAGCTACGAGATCGTGCGCGAGCAGTGGCAGAAGCACCTCGGCAACGACGATTTCGAGCGCGCGTGGCGTCGCGCGTTGCACGACGGCGTGCTCGCGGGCTCGGCCTTCGCGACGAAGAGCGTGACGCTGCGCTCGACGAAAGAGCTCGCGCCGCCGTCCGCGACGCCGGGTCTCGAGGTCGTGTTCGCGCCCGATCCAACGGTGTGGGACGGACGCTTCGCGAACAACGGTTGGCTGCAGGAGCTTCCGAAGCCGCTCACGCGGCTCACGTGGGACAACACCGCGCAGCTGAGCCCGACGCTCGCCGCGCGGCTCGAGATCGACAACGGTGACGTCGTCGAGCTCACGCTCGACGGCCGCAAGCTGCGCGCGCCGGCGTGGATCGCCGCGGGACAAGCCGACGACACGATCGTCGTGCACTTGGGCTACGGCCGCGCGCGCGCCGGCAAGCTCGGCAACGGCGCGGGCTTCGATGCGTTCCGCGTGCGCGGCTCGCGCGCGACGAACGTGGCTCGCGGCGCGCGCATCGAGAAGACCGGCGACACGTACTTGCTCGCGACGACGCAAGAGCACGAGCGCATGGAAGGCCGCGACCTCGTGCGCGTGGGAACGATCGATCGCTTCCGCGAGAACCCGCACATGTTCGCGGGCGAGCACCACGGCGCGAAGGCGGAGGAGAACACGTCGCTCTACGCGCCGAAGAACCTCCCGGCCGAGCACGCGTGGGCAATGGTGATCGATCTCAACGCATGCACGTCGTGCGGCGCGTGCGTCACCGCGTGCCAGTCGGAGAACAACGTCCCGGTCGTCGGCAAGACCGAGGTGAGCCGCGGCCGCGAGATGCACTGGGTGCGCATCGACCGCTACTTCGAGGGTCCGCGCGAGAACCCGGAGGCGCACTTCCAGCCCATCCCGTGCATGCACTGCGAGAACGCGCCGTGCGAGGTCGTCTGCCCCGTCGGCGCGACGACTCACAGCCCCGAGGGGCTGAACGAGATGACGTACAACCGCTGCGTCGGCACGCGCTACTGCTCGAACAACTGTCCGTACAAGGTGCGGCGCTTCAACTTCTTCCGCTACGCCGACTTCGAGACCGAGACGTTCAAGATGCAGCGCAACCCCGACGTCAGCGTGCGCTCGCGCGGCGTCATGGAAAAGTGCACGTACTGCGTGCAGCGCATCAACCGCGCGAAGATCCAAGCGGAGAAGGAAGACCGCCGCATCGCCGACGGCGAGATCGTCACCGCATGTCAGGCCGTGTGTCCTGCGCAAGCGATCGCGTTCGGTGACCTGCGCGACGAGTCGAGCGCGGTCGCGCGCTTGAAGCGCGAGCCGCACGAGTACGGCCTGCTCGAGGAGCTGAACACGCGTCCGCGAACGACCTACTTGGCGAAGATCAAGAACCCCAACCCCGAGCTGTCGAGCTGATCGTGGATCAACACACGCACTCGTCCGGCTCGCGGCCGGTGATCGGGCCGGGACACACGCTCTCGACCGTCACGGACAAGATCAGCTCGATCGTCCTGCGCAAGCGCACGCCGGTCGGCTGGTTCATCGGCTTCGCGATCGCGTTCACGTTGCTGATGCTGCTCTTGGCGACGATCAGCAACCTGCTGCTGCGCGGCGTCGGCATCTGGGGCATCAACGTTCCCGTCGGTTGGGGCTTCGACATCATCAACTTCGTGTGGTGGATCGGCATCGGCCACGCGGGCACGCTGATCTCGGCCATCCTGCTGCTCTTGCGCCAGGACTGGCGCACGTCGATCAACCGCTTCGCCGAGGCGATGACGCTGTTCGCCGTCGCGTGCGCGGGCCTGTTCCCGATCTTCCACATGGGCCGGCCGTGGCTCGCCTACTGGATGCTGCCGTATCCGAACACGATGGGCGTGTGGCCGCAGTTCCGCAGCCCGCTCATCTGGGACGTGTTCGCCGTGTCGACGTATGCGACGGTCTCGTTCCTGTTCTGGTACATCGGGTTGATCCCCGACCTCGCGAGCTTGCGCGATCGCTCGAACAGCCGCTTCGGGCGCTTGATCTACGGCTCGCTCGCAATGGGCTGGCGCGGCGCGGCGCGCCACTGGGATCGCTACGAGACGGCGTACTTGCTGCTCGCAGGCCTCGCGACGCCGCTCGTGATCTCGGTGCACACCGTCGTGAGCTTTGACTTCGCCGCGGGCATCATCCCCGGTTGGCACACGACCGTGTTCCCGCCGTACTTCGTCGCGGGCGCGATCTACGCCGGCTTCGCGATGGTGCTGACACTCGCGATTCCGATTCGAGCGATCTACAAGCTCGAGGACTTCATCACGATCCGCCACCTGCAGAACATGGCCAAGGTCATGCTCGCGACGGGCTTGATCGTCACCTACGGCTACGCGATCGAGGCCTTCATGGCCTGGTACTCGGGCAGCGAGTACGAGCAGTACATGATCCTCAACCGGCTGAGCGGGCCGTACAAGCACATGTACTGGGCGCTGCTCTTCTGCAACGTCGCGGTTCCGCAGCTCCTGTGGTTCCGCAAGATGCGCAAGAGCATCCCGTGGCTGTTCCTGATCGCGATGTCGGTCAACGTCGGCATGTGGCTCGAGCGCTTCGTCATCATCGTGACGAGCTTGCACCGCGACTACCTGCCGTCGTCGTGGGGCATGTACCACGGAACGAAGTGGGACTGGGGCATGTTCCTCGGCACCATCGGCTTGTTCTTCACGCTGCTGTTCCTGTTCATCCGCTTCCTGCCGATGATCTCGATCTCGGAGATGAAGGCGCTCGTGCCGCCGAGCCCGCAAGCGTCCGGCTCGACCACGGAGGTGCGCAAGCCGCACTGAGCCATGAGCGCGCCGAAGAAACCCAAGCCGCCGATCTATGGCTACCTCGTCGAGTTCGACCGCGCCGACGCGCTGCTCGATTGCGCGCGCGCGGGTCGTGCGCAGGGCTACACCGTGATGGAGGCGTACACGCCGCTGCCGCTACACGAGCTCTCGGAGATCCTCGGCTACACGAACGATCTGCCGCGCATCGTGTTCATCGGCGGCGTGATCGGCGCGCTGTCGGGCTTCGGACTGCAGTACTGGGTGTCGGTGATCGACTACCCGGTCGACATCGGCGGCCGGCCGTTCAACAGCTGGCCCGCGTTCATCGTCCCGATGTTCGAGATGACGATCTTGTTCGCGGCGGCGTCGGCGGTGTTCGGCATGTTGTTCCTGAACGGGCTGCCGCAGCCGTACCACCCGGTGTTCAACGTGCCGCACTTCGTCGAGGCGTCGCGCAACCGCTTCTTCCTGATGATCCTGTCGCGCGATCCGAAGTTCGACATGCAGGCGACGAAGGAGTTCCTGTCGCGGCAGAACGCGCTGTCACTCGAGGAGGTGCCGCATTGAAGCTCGCCCGCGCGCTGCTTCTGTTCGCTCCGCTCGTGTGCGCGTGCCGTCAGGACATGCACGACGCGCCGCGTTACGACACGTACGAGCCGTCGAGCTTCTTCAGCGACAAGCGCTCCGCTCGTCCGCACGTCGAAGGCACGATCGCGCGCGGACAGCTCGAGCTCGATCCGCACCTCTACCAAGGCAAGACCGACGGCAAGCCGGCCGAGACGTTCCCCTTCGACGTGACGCGCGCGGTGCTCGAGCGCGGACGTGAGCGCTACGACATCTACTGCGCGCCGTGCCACAGCCAAGTCGGCGACGGCTACGGGATGATCGTGCAGCGCGGCATGCGCCAGCCGCCGTCGTTCCACGTCGAGCGCTTGCAGAAGGCGCCGCCGGGCTACTACTTCGACGTGATCACGAACGGCTTCGGCGCGATGTACGACTACTCCGACCGCATCGAGGCCAAGGATCGCTGGGCGATCGTCGCCTACATCCGCGCGCTGCAGAAGAGCCGCAACGCGACGCTCGCCGACGTGCCGGAGACCGAGCGCGAGAAGCTCGCGAAGAACCCATGACGCACGCCGAGCCGAGCATCCGCACGCACTTCGACCGCTTGCAGCGCCGCGCGCTGATCGTCGGCGTCGCCGCATCGGCGCTCGCGATCGTCGGCGCGTTCGTCGACCCGCTGCAGTTCTTCCGCTCGTACTTGTTCGCGTACCTCGTGTGGCTCGGACTTTCGCTCGGCAGCCTCGCGATCGTGATGCTGCACCACATGACGGGCGGCTCGTGGGGCTTCGCGATCCGTCGTCTGCTCGAGGCGGGCATGCGCACGTTGCCGTTCATGGCGTTGCTCGCGTTGCCGTTCCTGCTCGCGTTCAAGCAGCTCTATCCGTGGACGAACGCGGCGATCGTCGAGCACGACGCGCTGCTTCAGCACAAGGCACCGTACCTCAACGTGCCGTTCTTCTTCGCGCGCGCAGGCATCTACTTCGTCGCGTGGATCGCGCTCGGCTGGATCATGCTGCGCTTCTCCGCGCAGCAGGACCGCACCGGCGATCCGGGTCCGGAGCGACGCGCGCGCACGCTCGCGGGGCCGGGCCTCGCGCTCTACGGCATCACGATGACCTTCGCCGCCATCGATTGGGCGATGTCGCTCGAGGCGCATTGGTTCTCGACGCTCTACGGCGCGATCTTCATCGTCGGTCAGGTGCTCTCGACGCTGGCGTTCGCGATCGTCGCCGCGGCGTGGCTCAAGCAGCGCGAGCCCTTCGCGCGCTTCCTCGCCGTCGGTCACTTCCACGACCTCGGCAACCTGATGTTCGCGTTCCTGATGTTGTGGGCCTACGTCAACTTCTCGCAGTTCCTGATCATCTGGTCGGGCAACCTCGCGGAGGAGACGCCGTGGTACCTGCACCGCATCGGTCACGGCTGGCAGGCGATCTCGATCTTCTTGATCGTCGCGCACTTCTTCCTGCCGTTCTTCGTGCTGCTCTCGCGCAAGGCGAAGCGCAACGCGCGCTCGCTCGCGACGATCGCGACGCTGATCATCGTGCTGCGCTTCGTCGACCTTTCCAGCACAGTGGGATCCGAAGCTTGGAATTCACGTGACTTGAAGTCGCGG